>Ga0247777_1000006_pt1 | contig 432813 bp, 349 predicted proteins | sample UWRJL154409C5_FD_179937 | JGI IMG/M metagenome (GOLD analysis project Ga0247777, IMG submission 179937) | Plant litter microbial communities from Arlington Agricultural Research Station in Wisconsin, United States - UWRJ-L154-409C-5 | ecosystem: Environmental > Terrestrial > Plant litter >... | reverse complement strand
GGCAAGGCAAAGCTCGTGATTCGGCGAGCTTACGGGTATAAGAGCTTCCGCAATTACAGACTGCGGCTCCTAAGCTCCTGCGCCTGAAGAACTTTTCATCCCTCCCCACCATCAAGTGAGGAGAGCCCCCACCATCAAGTGAGGAGAGCCTCCTAAGCTCCTGCGCCTGAAGAACTTTTCATCCCTCCCCACCATCAAGTGAGGAGAGCCGCCCCCGCTCAGGTACCCGCACAACGTCGTCACCGGCTCGTCGCACCTCGATCGAGCCTGATTATTGGTAGCGAAGCCCGGACTTGAACCGGGGACAACACGCTTATGAAGCGTGTGCTCTAACCAACTGAGCTACTTCGCCTTGAAGGGCCGGGAATATGGTCGGGCGAGGGCCGGGCTGTCAAGCCGGGAAGCGTGTTCGTTTTTGGGTTCGCTCGGGCCTCGGCCCTCGCTTAGCGCGAGGCTTGGGGCACGGTGCCGTAACCGCCGGGGCCGGGGCCTTCGCGGCCGATGACGTGGTTCAAGGCCGTGTAACTCATCGTAATTAGCGCGCGATTTCCTAGGGCTTTGGGCAGCGGGCCAAATGTGGGGATGCGGCGGACCCCAGTGAGGACATTGCCGTCGTACTCGGGGATGCCGCTGGGGCGGACCATGCGCACGCGCTCCAGGCGGCCGTCGGCGAGCAGCGATAGTTCGAAGATCACGTGGCCGCTGCGGCCGGCTTCGATGGCCCAATCCGGGAAGGCGCGTCGCAGTTGTTCGTCGATGCGTTGTTTGAGGGCGGCGACGAAGCCTTGGATGCCGGGGTCGTTCAGGGCGTCGGGGCCGGGGCCGAAGCCGCTGGGCGTGGCGCGGGAGCCGATGCCTGCGCTGCCCGAGCGACCGGGTGAGCCGCCGACGGGTTCGCCCCCCACACCCGGTCCGGGTGGGGCGCCGATGGTGCTGGCGTGGATCAGTGCGGCGACGCGGGCGGCGACGGCTTGTGAGCTGTCGTCGGTGTCGTTGGGGCGTGCGCGGACTTCGGTGGGTAGCGCGGGGCGGGCGCGCATCACCCAGGGCCGTGCGGTGAGGATCTGAGCGCCGCGTGACAGTGCCGCATTGGGCGCTGTCATTGGAGCACCGGATTGTGGCTCCGGTTGTCTCCGACCCGGCACGGCCGCGCCGGTTGCGGGGTCGGCAGCGAGACCCGTTTCATCGACGGTGCCGCCTGCAACCCCGCCGATTGACGACTCAACCGTGCCCGTGATCGATCCCGGCGCGTTGGCCGCGAGGGCGCGGCGTTCGGGGACCCTACCCTTGCCAGTGGCGAGGAAGGTGAGCTGCATGGGCGTGGGCGTGGAGCGGTGATCGTCCCAGGAGCGGCGCGCGTTGGCGGTGTGCAGGCGCTGCACTTGGCTGCGATCCAGGTGCGTGAGGGCGTCGGTTTCGAGGCTGATGGGATCGACGTGGCTGTCGAGATTGGTGGCGGCTTCGGGGGCGGTCTTGGATCCGCCGCGGCCGGGTTGCTCGGTGTCGGGGTGGCGCGTGAGCGGGCCACCCCCGGGCAGCGTCGGTTCGAGCTCTTCGGACGGCGCTTCGCTCTCGTGCTCTTGGTCGCTTGCGGTGGGGTCGAAGTTGGGGAGTTCGACTTCGAATTCACCCCAAGGGATGATGGGCTCGGGTGGCGTGGGCGAGCGCGAGCGCAGTGAGTGGGAGATGAGTAGGGCGCCGCAAGTGAGCAGCAGGCCGTGCGCGACGAACGACGTCACGAGCGCTCCCGAGCCGACCAAAGGGCGAGCCATGCGGTTTTAGTGTGGCAGAGCGCTCAACTGGGGGCCACCGGGACGCGAAAGCAGCGGCGCGCGTTTTCGGTCGTGAGTGCGGCAAGGTGCGCAGGCTCGAGGTTGCGCAGCGTGGCCACGTATTTGCCGGTGTGAACGACGAACGCGGGCTCGCACGGCTTTCCGCGCAGCGGCACGGGCGCCAAGTAGGGGCTGTCGGTCTCGACCAGGATGCGGTCTGCGGGCGCCCAGGCGGCTACCTCTTGAATCGCGCGGGCGCTCTTGAAGGTCACGATGCCGGAAAACGACAGGTAGAAGCCGAGATCGAGCGCGCGGGCCGCGAAGGCGCGATCTTCGCTGAAGCAGTGGATCACTCCGCCCGCGTCGCGCGCGCCTTCGTTCTCGAGCATCTGTAGGGTGTCTTCGGCGGCGCTGCGGGTGTGGATGATCAACGGCTTTTGGAGGGTGCGGGCGAGCGCGATGTAGCGGCGAAAGACTTCGGCTTGGGTGTCGCGCGGGGAATGGTCGTAGTGGTAGTCGAGGCCGACTTCGCCTACGGCGAGCAAGCGCGGGTGCGCGAAGAGGGTCGAGAAATCCAGAGCGCCGTCGCGCGCGGCGTCGTGCGGGTGCACGCCCGCGGAGGCGTAAACATCGGGGTGGCGCTCGGCGGTGGCGAGCGCTTGTTCGGCTTGGGACATGCCGCCCACGCCGACGCACAAGAATGCACTGACGCCGGCTTGGCGAGCGCGCTCCAAGATGGAGTCTGCGCCGCCGGGGTTGTGTTCACTATCGAGGTGGCAGTGGGTGTCGAACCAAGTCATCGCGAAAGCCTTGTGCGCACGAACCATAGCAGAAGCGCGACCCCGACGATGCCCGTCATCACCAAGAGCTCGGCCCGCTCCACCGCGCGGGCCACGAGCAGCAATGCCACGAGCGCGAGCGGTGCGGACAGCGCGTCGCGCGGCGTGAGACCGTGCGCCCGCTTGAGCGAAAGCCAACCGAGCGAGAGCACGCTGACCGAGTATTGAAACACCACCGCCACGCTGGACAGCACGAACAACCGGCTGAGCGCGCCCCACGAGAGCAGGACCACGACCAAGACCAAGGTCACGAACAGCGCGCGACGCGGGACTTGTCGCGGCAATTCTGGGCTGGAAAGCCAGCTCTCGCCCCCGCCCCAGTGCAGCGCGGCGAGGTAACGTGGAGTCATTGCCATCATGCCGAAGGCGATGCCGATTGCCGAGACGTTCGTGCCCGCGCTGACGAAGTTGGCGAGGCGCCCGCCGCCTAGAGCGCCGGCCGCGGCCACCAACGGAGCCGCGCTCGCGGCGAGATTTCCGACCGCGCGCACGCAGGCCCAGTGCAGCAACATGTATAGCGCGCCACACAGGGCGAGTGAGCCAATGGTGGCGATCGGGATCGCGCGCCGAGCCGAGCGGACGTGTGATCCCGGCACGGGCACGATCTCGAAGCCCTGCATCGAGAACACGATCAGGAGCACGGCCCGCGACCAAGACACGGTCGGAGCAGCCGTCGCCGACGTCGGTTCGGGGGCGGGGCCGACCAAGAACACGCTCACGAGCAGCAGTAGCGGCAGCAACTTGAGCACAGTCAGGGTTGACCAGAGCCACGCGCTCGGCTTCAAGCCCGCCGCCACGACGACCGCGAAGAGCAGCGCGACCCCCAAAGAAAAAGCCTGTTTTTGCTGGGCAAGCCCCAACACGGGCGCCAGGTACTCCCCTAGCCCGGCGAGCACCGCGGAGGTGCTGAGCACGGCCGAGGCATACGCCGCAAAGCCGACTACGAAGCCTGCGCCGGGTCCGAAGGCCGCCGTCGCCCAAACATACGGGCCGCCGTCGCGATCGAAGCGCGCACCGAGGCGCGCGTAGGTCATGGCTACCGGCAGCAGCGCGAGCAACGTGAGCGCGTACGCCCACACGCCCGCCGTGCCGGGCACCAAACCAGCGACCAGGTTCGGCGTAAAGAAGATCCCCACGCCCACGATGCCGTTCACGCCCAAGGCGAGCAGCGACCACACGCCGAGCGCGCGCCGCGACTCGGTGCTTGGAGCGGCGCCCGCGCTCACGCTCGCCTACCCGCGGTACACGTCGACGAAACGCTCGCGCACCAGGGCCACCGCGGCGTCGCCCGCCGAACCACGCTGGTAGCCGAAGCGCGTGATCAGCACATCGAGCGCTTTTTCTGCGGCGGCGCGGCGTGCGTCGTCCAGCCCGCTGCCCTCTTCTCGGAGCAGCGCGACCAGATCGCGGCTCAGCTTGGCCACCGCCACGCGTCGCTCGGCAAAGGCCGACTCCCGCAGGCGGCGGAGTTGCGAGCCGAACACGCGCGCGTTGTCCAGCGGTTGGTCCGGGTGATCGATGGCCCAGGCCGCGATCGCTCCGATCAGGCCGTGGCGCAGATCTTCCGCCTTGTCGGGCGAGCCGAGTAGGGCTTCGACTTCGCGCATCAAGCGTTCGTCGGGTTCCTCGTATTGGCCAGTGAGCGGGTTTCGGAATTTCTCCTTCTTCACCCAGTAGTTCACGTGGATCACGTAGCGATCGAATAGATCGCTGTAGCGCGTTTCATCGACCAAGCCGCTGGCGATGCGAAACTCGTCTTCGAACGCGTCCAAGAGCCGCGCGTGCAGCACTTTTCGGAACAGCACGTGGTCGTGATAGCCGCCGGCCAAGCGCTCTTCTTGCAGCCAGTTGTATTCACTCGTGCGCTCGCACAAGCGATCCAGCTCTTTCAACACGGCGAGCGGTGACAAGCAGTCGTAACGGGGGTCTTGCGCGGCATCGAGCAAAACGGTGCGCATCTCGCGCGGGCTCGCGCCGATGCTGCCTTCGTAGATCGGGTAAGCCTCGCTCTCGTGATACAATTTGCCGATCGCCGAGCGCAGCAATTTGCCCGATTCGTCGTCCAGGCGAGTGGGCGGCGTGCCGGATGAATAAAGGTCGAGCTTCTCGATCGCGGTCAGCTCGGTGACCAGATCTTGGAGGGGCTTTTCGTAGCGATCGGTCGTGGGGCGGCGCATGCGCGTGAGCACCGCGAACATGGCCGCGATGCGCGTGGCGTGCGGGGCGACGTGCTTTTGTACTTGGGACGCGATTTGCGCGTCGTAAATGCGCTGTTCGTCGTGCCAACTGAGCAGGTACGGCGCGCGGATCAGCTCCAAGCGGCCGCGGAAGCTCTCGAATTCCGGGTGGTCGCGGAATGCGTTCAGGTGCACTTCGTTGCCGCTGGCGAGCATCACGCAGTTGACCTGCACGTTCTGCGAGCGCAGCGCGACCTCGCCGGTCTCGGCGGTGATCTGCAGGTACTTGAAGGCGTCGAGCGGACGCTTCAACAGATCCGAAAATTCGAGCAAACCACCGGCCGCATCGACCAGCTCGCCGTACGCCTCGAACAGGGTCATCGACTGCAGCGCGGTGGGCAGCGCGCCCAGGCTGCGATCAGCGGTCACTTGGCGCTCGCCCGCATCGACGGACAATTGCGGCCCGAGCGTGACCGCGCCCACGCGATAACGACGCGAGATGAAATAGCGCTCGACCTGCACGTGCCGCAGCACTTCTTCCAGCGAGCCGCCGTAGCTGGTGAGCAGGGCTTCGTACACTTGCTGGCTCTTGTGCGAGAGCGTGCCGCGGAGCATCCACGCGGGCGGCGGGGCCTTGGATTTGGCGTCCGCGAACATCCGCTCGAGCAGCTCTTTGCGCGCGGCGAGCGGGATCAAGAACAGGGGATGATCCCGCACTTCGACGAATAGCCGCGAGTCGATTTGCTCGTCGGGCAAATGGGCATAGCTGCCATCATCGGCAGCGCCCAGGGCGCGCTTGCCGCCAAAGCCGATCGAGCCGCGCAGCGTGGCCTGGGTCGGGAAAACCCAATGGAAGCGATACAGCGCGCCTTCGTCGAGCAACGAGTAGTGTTCGAGCGCGCGCGCAATGCAGGCCGCCACCGTGCTCTTGGCCGAGCCGTTCGGGCCGTGCAAGAGCAGCACGCGGTTTGCCCGTCCCTCGCGCGCGAAGTTGCTGAGCGCGCGATAGATCTCGGCTTGCACCGCTTCTTGACCGACGAGCGCATCGGAACGCGCTTCGCCTTTGTCCAAGAACGGCAAGTCGAACAAGCGAAAGCGCGATAGCTCTCCCCACGGCCGCGTCACCGTCTCGCGTCCGTAGTGATCGAACATGTCACGCAGGTAGCGTGAGGCGTCTCGCGAGTAGCGGACGGTGTCGGTCGAGAACAGCGTCAGGTATTCGCGAAACGAAAGCAGACGGCGTTCTTCCTTGAACTCCTTCTGCACGGAGAGCGCGATGCGCTGCAGGTCCTCCAAAATGCGCTCGGGCATACCGGTAAGCGTACCACGGCTCGAGCCTCGATTTTTTTGCGCAGAAACGCGGCAGCGCCGCGCCGTTGTCTTCCGAGACCCATGTGGTATTGAAACGCCATGGCGCGTTTGCTCTCGGTTTCGGGCTCGGCCCGTGGTCTGTGGCTGGCTTCGTTTGCTTCCTTGATTGCGCTCGGCAGCCTCTCGGGTTGTAAGAATCAGCCACCGCCCGCGGCCGAAGCCACCGCCGCCGAACCCCCACCACCCGCGCCCGCCGCCGCCACCGCTGCCGTAGCCGCCCCCGAAGCGATCCCGACACCCGCTGCCGCTGCCCCCGCCGCCGCCAGCAAGTACAGCGAAGCGCCCTTCGATGTCGTGATTCAACCCAAGGGCGCCTACAGCTCCGGCCAGGCCGGCGCTGCAGAGATCGTGATCTCGGCCAAGCCGCCGTTCCACGCCAACGACAAGTACCCCTACAAGTTCAAGCTGAACGAAGCGCCCGGCCTCAAGTTCGCGAACTTGGTCGTCGATAAGGACGCGGTCAAGGTCGAGAAAACGACCGCCACCTTGTCCGTGCCCTTCACGCCGGAGAGTGTCGGCAAGCACACCGTATCCGGCAAGCTGTTCTTCTCGGTCTGCAACGAAGACCAGTGCTTGGTGGAAAAGCGCGACCTCGCGTTGGACATCGAATCGAAGTAGCGGAAGGCCGCGCGTTGGCCTGCTGCGCGGCTTCAGCGCAGCAGCACGAATACAATCACGAGCGCGATGCCGACGAACAGCGCGCCGCCGCCGACGGCGAGTAGCAGCAGCGCGTTCGAGCTCTTGGGCACGCCCGCGATGGATTGCGGCGAATAATCTTCGTTGCCTCGGGCCGGGTAACCCGGACCGGGCGCGGGGCCCAGCGGCGCTGCGCCCGCGGCCGGCACGGAAGCTCCCGGGGCGGGAGCAGGAGCTGCACCGAATGGATCGCCCATGGCATCCAAGCTGTCCGACTCACCGAAGAACGAATCCGCGACATTGGCGGCGCGCGGCGCGGCAGCGGTCGCGAGCAACGCCGGCATCGCCGCGTTCACGCGCGCGGTCAGCTCGGCCTCGGTGGTCTTCGCCCACTCCAAGTGCGTGCCGGTCAAACCGTAGGCCGCGCCGACCGCATCCGCCAAAGCGCCCACGGACGCAATGCGATGCGCTGCGGTCTTCTTGAACGCGTGCGTCATCACGCGATCGAGCGTGGGTGGCACCGGGTACTTCTGGCCTTTGCCTGCTTCACTCGGAGCCGCGGGCTCCTTGGTCAAGATCTGCAGCAAAATGCTGGGGCCGTTGTTGCCGATGAACGGCACGCGGCCGACGACGCATTCGTAGATGATCGCGGCCAGCGCCCAGACATCGGCGCGATGGTCCAGGGTATCCAAGCCCTGCGCTTGCTCGGGTGCCATGTAGAAGGGCGAGCCGATCGTGGTGCCCAGCACGGTCAGCTTTTTGGCTGACTCTCCCTTATCTTTGGCCGAGCCAAAGTCCAAGAGCTTGGCGATGTCACCCTCGTGCGTCTGGCACAGGAACAGATTGTCCGGCTTCAGATCGCGGTGCACGAATTTGCGGGCGTGCGCGCCATCCAAGCCGATCGCGACCTGGCTCAGCATGCGCAGCATGCGCGCGGGAGTAATCACCTGCTCACGCTTGAGCGTGGCGCGCAGCTCCTCACCGTAGAGGAACTCCATCGCCAACACGAAGCTTTGGTCGGGCGTGGGTTGGAAGTCCAACACCTCCACGATGTAATCGTGGGGCAGCATTTTGCTGACTTCGAACTCGCGCTTGAAGCGCTCCACGGCGATCGGATCCCGTGACACGTCCGGGTGCAGCACTTTGAGCGCGACGTTGCGGCGCGCCTGCATATCGAGCGCTTCGTACACGCGGCCCATGCCACCGTCGGCGACCACGCGCCGCACTTGGTAGCGGTTGCACAAGAGCTGTCCGATGCGCGCGTCTTGGTTATCCGCGAGCACCGGCACTTGCGTGGCGCTAGTGAGTTGCGCGCCGTCGACTGGGCAAAAGCCGGCGTCGTCCGGGTACAGGCGTCCGCAGGCCGGGCAGGCTTTCATTCAGACCGGCGCGCCTTCAGCGAGCTGCGCGGGCGAAGGCTCGCGAACACGATCAAGGCGCGCCTGACTCGCTGCTGTCACTGGTTACGCCGGGGCGGTAGTACAGGATGCGATTGCAGCTCGGGCATTGCTCGAACTTGTTCTCGCGCGTCAGCCCCTGGAACAACATCGGCGGCAAGCGCATGTGGCAGGCCGAACAGGTGCCATCCGTCGTGGAGCTGATCGCGGTGCCGCGGCGACCGCGGATCATCTCGTAGCGGCGGTACAGCACCGGCGGCACGTTGGCGACCAGGCCAGCGCGAATCGCCTCCTTTTCGGCAACTGCGGCGTCCCCCTGAGCCAGACGGCCCACGGTGTCGCCTTCGACCGAGGCCAGCTCCGCCAAGAGCGCATCCCGCTCGCCGGTCACCTGCGCCATGTCCTTCTGGGCCTGCTCGAGGAAGCCATCGAGCTTCTCCACCTCGATCTCGCGATCGCGGTACAGCTTGCGCAGCTCCTCGATTTCACGCTGGGCCGCGTTCGCCTCGCGTTCGGTACGACAGCGAGACAGTTTCTCGCGCGAGCGTTCGACCTGAACGCTCATTTGTCGAACCTCCCCCATCAAGTCACCACGCGTCTTGTCCATATCGCCAGAGTTCTTCTGGCTGCGGGCGAGCCGCTCTTCCAACGAAGCCAAAGTCGAGCGCTTGGCATCGAGCCCTTGTCGCTCCTGTTTGACCGCGTCGCGGAGCTCTTTCAGCTCCACATCGAGCGCCGCTAAATTTTCGAGATTCTCGATTTGCGCCTGGATTGTCACTGTCTAAAACGGCTCCTCGCGTCCCTCTAACCTATTATTGCCACGAGCTGGGGGTCAGTGGGCCCACCTGGGTTCGAACCAGGAACAACCCGGTTATGAGCCGGGGGCTCTGACCGATTGAGCTATAGGCCCAAGCTTGTGTGCACATCGAGCGACGGCGGCTCGGGCCCCGACCTCTCGCTGTGCTCGTGGCCGCCCCAACGCCGGGCCCTGCTGACGAGTCCCGGGCGTTGTTGAAAGCAAGCTCCACGCCGCGAAAGCTAATCGAAGCGGGCAGGTAGGGCAATGCTATGCGTCGCCGGCCTCCGGGCAGGACAAAAAGGCGGCCCGCGAGGGTGGGTACGCGACCCGCGCGGCCGAGCCCCCGTTCGGCCGCCGAACTCGGGCCCCAAATCGCGCGCGGCGACGAATATGTTACACCTACACGCTCCCCGCTCGCGCCTCGCGGGCCGGCGTTTGCCGTTCATACCGTGCAGAAATCAATGGAGTCCCTGGTCGTCCGCGGTGCCACGCAGCACAACCTGAAGAATGTCAGCTGCGAGCTGCCCCGCAATCAATTGGTGGTGATTACCGGGCCGAGCGGTTCGGGGAAATCCTCCCTCGCGTTCGACACCATCTACGCCGAGGGTCAGCGTCGCTACGTCGAGTCGCTGTCGGCCTACGCCAGGCAGTTCCTCGACCAGCTACCGAAGCCACGCGTCGAAAGCATCGAAGGCCTGAGCCCGGCGATCGCCATCGAGCAGAAGGGGCTCGGCAAGAGCCCGCGCTCCACCGTGGGCACGGTCACCGAAATCGCGGACTACCTGCGCTTGCTCTACGCGCGCATCGGGGTTCCGCACTGCCCCAAGTCCGGCAAGGTGCTGCGCGCGTACACCGTGCAAGAGATCGTCGACTCGATCTTGTCCCGCGGTGAGGGCGCGCGCTTGGCATTGCTTGCGCCGATCGTGCGCAAACAAAAGGGCGACTTGAGCGCGGAGCTCGAGCGCTTGCGCCGTGAAGGCTTCGTGCGCGCACGCATCGACGGCGAACAGGTCGATCTGGGCGATGATCGCGAGCTGGATCGACAGAAGACGCACGACCTCGACGTCGTGGTCGATCGCATCGCGGTGCGCGATGGCGCCAAGGGGCGCGTCACCGATTCCGTCGAACTCGCGTTGAAACTGGGTGACGGCACCGTGCTGCTCGACGCGGTCGATGGCAGCGAGCCGGTCGTGATGAGCGAGCGCTTGGTCAGCTGGGAATACGGCATCACCTTGCCGCCCCTCGAACCGCGCCTATTTTCCTTCAATAGCCCGCACGGCGCGTGCCCCAGCTGCGACGGCCTGGGCGTACGCTCGGCGATCGACGTCGGGCGCATCGTGCCGGATGAAAGTCGCTCTTTGCGCGAAGGCGCGATCGCCGCCTTCGGCCGGCGCGGCTCGGTGGCCACCGCGACCGAAGTGTCGCGCGCCGTGGAAGCGCTCTCGCTGAACCCGGACGTGCCCTGGTCGGAGCTGCCCGAGGCCCAGCGCCAAGCCTTGCTCTACGGCAGCACGGCCAGCGGCGGCAGCGGCAAGCGCAAGAACTCCGCGCCCAGCTACGAGGGCATCGTGCCGCGCTTGCAGCATATGCTCGACACCGGCGCGTTCGCCGAAGGCGAGGATCACGAATCGGACGACGGCGGGATAGGCCCGGACGATCTGGGTCGCTTCATCGTCACCCAGACGTGCGAAGCGTGCGGCGGCGTGCGCCTGCGCCCGGAAGCCCTCGCCGTGAAACTCGGCGGCCGGACCATCGCCGAGCTTTCGGCCATGCCGCTGCGCGGTCTGCGCGAATTTTTGTCGGCCTTCGGCACTGAGAACACACTCGCCCCGCGTGAGGCGGCGATCGCCCTACCCTTGATCAAAGCGGTCACCGAGCGGCTCGGCTTCTTACTCGAGGTCGGGCTCGACTATTTGTCGCTCGAGCGCACCGCGCACACGCTGTCCGGCGGCGAAGGGCAACGCATTCGCCTGGCGACCCAGATCGGCGCCTCTTTGGTGGGCGTGCTGTACGTGCTGGACGAACCCAGCATCGGCCTCCACGCGCGCGACAACGCGCGCCTCTTGCAAGCCCTGCGGCGCCTGGTCGACAAGGGCAACAGCGTTTTGGTCGTGGAGCATGACCGCGATGCGATCTTGAGCGCGGACCACGTGGTCGACATGGGTCCGGGCGCGGGCGCGCTCGGCGGTCAGATTGTGGCGCAGGGCACGGCCGCGGAGATCATGAAAGATCCCGGCTCGATCACCGGTCCGTATCTTTCGGGCGAAAAGCATTTGCCCGTGCCAACCGTGCGCCAGCCACCCAGCGATCTGAAGCTGCGCATCGTGGGTGCCAAGGCCCACAACCTGAAGAACATCACCGTCGAGATCCCGCTCGGCCTGATCAGCGCGGTCACCGGCGTCAGCGGCTCCGGCAAAAGCAGCCTGATCGTCGACACTTTGCTGAGCGCCGCGCGCGCCGCGCTGTACGGCGCGACCGGCTGGGTCGGTCCCTGCGAGCGCATCGAAGGCCTCGAGCACATCGACAAGGTGATCAGCATCGATCAAGCGCCGATCGGCCGCACCCCGCGCTCGAATCCCGCAACCTACACCGGCATCTTCACGCACCTGCGTGAGCTGTACGCGGGCTTGCCCGACGCGCGCGCGCGCGGCTACAAACCAGGCCGTTTCTCGTTCAACGTCAAAGGCGGCCGCTGCGAAGCCTGCCAAGGCGACGGCGTGCTGCGGGTCGAGATGCACTTCTTGCCGGACGTGTACGTCACTTGCGACTCGTGCGCCGGCCGGCGCTACAACCGCGAAACGCTGGAAGTTAAATACCGCGGCCTGTCGATCGCGGACGCGCTCGACCTCACGGTCGACGAAGCGGACGAACTGTTCGAGTCGATCCCACGCATTCGTCAAAAGCTGACCGCTCTTCGTCAGGTGGGCCTCGGATACATCCAACTCGGCCAGCCCGCGACTACGCTCTCCGGCGGCGAAGCCCAGCGCGTGAAACTGGCCAGTGAACTGTCACGCAAAGCCACCGGCCGCACGCTGTACGTGCTCGACGAACCCACCACCGGCCTGCACTTTTCGGACATCGAGCTGCTCACTCACGCCCTGTTCGGCCTGCGCGACGCCGGCAACTCGGTGCTGCTGATCGAGCACAACATCGAACTCATTGCCTGCGCCGATTGGGTGATCGACATGGGCCCCGAGGGCGGGAACAACGGCGGCGATATCGTCGTGGCGGGCACGCCCGAAGAAGTGGCCAGAACGCCCGGCAGCCACACCGGCGTCTACCTCAAACAAGCGCTCGCGGACGTGGGCAAGCCCCCCGTGAAGGCCTCCCCCGCCCCCAAGCGACCGGCAAAGAAACCCGCCAAAGCGCGCTGATCGCGACGAGCGCGCTCGAGGTGCGCCTGGTTGGGGGCGCTCGCAAGCGCGGCCCAGCAGCTCAGCGCACGTCGCGAACCTCGCGGCCGTCCGCGACCGCGAGGCGCGCGCGACGACTGAAAAGCGTTGCCAACGCGAGTGCCAGCAGCGCGCCGAGTGCGGGGTTGGACGAGCTCTTCCTGCCCGGAGCCAAATTGCAGGCCGAGCTTTTTGCAGACGGTGACGCCGGCGCGCCCACCTGGTCAGCGCCGCCCATCCCTGCCCCGGCTGCACCGCTTGCAGAGGGCGATCCCCCTGCGCCGCCTTGCCCAGCGCCACCTTGCGCAGCGCCCGCAGAGCTGGTCACGAGTGCGCCGTCTTGAGTGAGCCCCTGGGGCGTGCAGCCGATATTTTCACTGCCGCGAATCGCAAACAGCGGAGCATCCGCGCCGCACAGCACGAGCGGCTCGCTGTAGACCGCGTTTGCGCCGCGGGTTCGCAACTTCACGCAGCGAAAATTCGTGTTCTGCGTGATGCCCGACAGGTCGGTAAACCACGACTCGCGGTACAAAAATTTCAGCGAGTTTTCTTGACCGACATCGTCGACGTTCGTCGCCTCGACCGGCAACCCTGCGCTCACCGCGACGCACGTTCCCTGCTCCGATGGGCTGCAGCTCGACCTCGGCTGATCAGCGAACAGATAGTGGCGCAGAAACCCTCGAGGCGGCGCGGGAGGGGCGGACGACGCAGGGCCGGCGCCGGTCGTGAACGCCAGAGTGAGGGTTTCGACAAAGTCTGGTCCCGCTGGTTCGTCGAAGCTCGCAACGAGAGTGTAGCTCGTGTTCGGTTGCAGCTCGCTCTCAATCGTGAGCTCGGTGGTGGCCACTTGAGCGCGCGCCGCTTGCGCAGTCAGCGATTCGCCAGCAGACGATGTGAGCGTGAACGTCGCGTGCTCTAGAGGAGTTCCGTAGGCCGACGCTGCGTCGTAGAACGGCACGACGTTGGTCGGCACTTCCACTTCCCCATCGCTCGGGTAACCGCGCAGCGCTGACGCGGGCGGCAAGGTCGAACACGCGGCAGCCGTGCGTGTGCCCGCGAGACCAAGCAGGAGCGGCAGGCCAGCCAGCACGGCGCCCGCCCCCCATCGCATCGCCTCCGGCAGCAATCTCCCCGCCCTGACGTGTTTTCGACCCATCACCGCACATCATAGCAAGCCCAGACGCCTGCGCCCCGCGCAGCGATCCGCCAGGCGCTCGCGCTATTGCTCGCGCGCTTGGGGCATACAAAAGACGAAGGACCCCCGCGCAGGCCTCTGGCCTGCGCTTGGGGGTCCGGACGCGCGCAGCGAGCGCGCTAGACATGGGCCGCGTCGCAGCCCGTGGGGATTCGGCCTACCTCGCGGCGCGCGGCCGCCGTAACGCGACGCGACGCGCGCGGGGCAGCCCAAACCTCAGGTGAAGTCTTTTTCGACCCGCTCTTGATCCTCTTTGCAACGGATACACAGCGTGGTCTCCGGACGCGCCTCGAGGCGCTTCACGGAAATCTTTTCGCCGCAGTCGTCGCAGACGCCGAAGGTTCCTTTATCGATCTTGTCGATCGCCTTACCGATCTTATCCAAGAACGCCTTCTCACGACCACGTAGGCGAAACTGGAACGATTGCAGATACTCGCTCGATGCGAGATCCATCTCGTCCGGCAGATCGTTGGCGTCGAGGGCCATATCTTCATCGAGCGTCTGTTGGGCTCGCTTGATGATTTCTTGGCGCCTCGCCTCGAGCATGTCCCGGAATTTTTTTAGCTGGACTTTGGTCATCGGTAGCGCACTCGACTGGCTTGTCTGACTACAGAAAAACGCCCCCAATTCTGGGGGCCGGTTAAGATAGGGACCCGCCCCGCCTCAGTCAATAGCCGGCACCGATAATCAGCCGCGCGGATTTTTTCGTAAATTCGACAAATTAGGACAAACCGCGGGCGAGCTTCGACTCGCAGCAGGGCACCCACTCCAGGCGCGAGTCGGCTCGCGGGCGTTCAGAGGCCGTCCCGGTAGGCGCGCACGGCATTTACAATCGCGTCGGCGATTTTTTGTCGGAAGTCACCGGTGTTGAAGCGCGTCTCGCCAACCGGATTGGAGATGAACGAAGTCTCGAACAACACCGCGGGCATGCGCGCGCCGGCCAACACGTAAAAGCCCGCGCGCCTGATGCCGGAATTGGGGATATCGCCGTAGCTCGGCGAGAGCGAAGCAATCGCGGAACGCTGCAGCAGCTCGGCAAAATGATTGGAACGGCCCGCGCTCAAGCTGCCTTCACCGCGCCGCAGAGCGCCGGCGAGCTCGGCTGCGGCCTCCGCCGAGGCGTCGTTCTCGCGCGCGGCGAGGCGCGTCGACATGGCGTCGCGCGAGTCGTCCAGCACGAACGTCATCACGCCGCGGCCCGCGCCATCTTCGCTGGCATTGCAGTGGATGGACAGGAACAGATCGGCTTGAAACGCGTTGGCGCGCGCGGTGCGTTCGTCGAGCGCGACGTAGTCGTCACCGTCGCGCGTGAGCAAGGTCGAGATCCCGAGTTCACGCGCAATCAGCGGAGCTGCGCGGTGAGCAATGTCGAGCGTCACGTCTTTTTCGCGCAAACCGCTCGGCCCGCTCGCTCCGGGATCGTGCCCCCCGTGCCCCGGATCCAGCACGACACGTTTTACCTGACGTGGGCCGCGCGTGACTTCTGCCACGCGCTGAGGCGGATCCTTGGAGACGTCGATGACCAGGCGAAACGGCTCCGGCATGTAGAAGACGTGCCGATACGCGGTCGCGTTCAAGTCCAAGACCACGCGCGTGCGCGTAGCCTCCGCGCCAATCCGCACTCGAGCCACGAGACCGCCCACGTCGAAGGCCTTGGCCCCCTGATACGTCGCGCCGTCGATATCGACGAACAGCCGCGGGCTCTTGCTGCCTTCGTCCAAGAAGCCAACCTTGTAGGTTGCGGGCTGGGTCACGTAGACCACGACACGCGCGGCGTCCGCCGCGGCGTAGCGCTCGATCTTCGTCACGCGCGCCGGCCCCCGCTGGGCACCGAGCGTCGGCACGATCACGCCGTCGCTCGGCGCGGGTTCGGCGGAGCGCGCGGGCGTTGGCTCGACGGGGTGCGCCCCGAGCGGCGCGCCCGTGCTCCCTTCGCGCTCGATCTGCGAAAGCACGGTGGGGAGCGGTCGGTACGCGCTCAGCGTGCTCAAGATCAGCTCCGTGCGCTGCTTGCAGCCAGGTTCCGCGCCCGGCGCGAGCCCCGCGCGATACACGGCCTGAAAGGTCAGCTCTGGGTCGGCCTTCAACTCGCCCTCCAAGAGCGCGGCCGAGGTGGCCGCCGAACAGCGCAGCGAAGGTTCGCTACGAGCCGCCTGCCGGTACAGTTCGATGGCCTCGAATGCGTCAGCCTCGCGGTGGTCAGCGCGGAAAATTCGTTCGCGCAAGCGAGCGGCGTCGAGCAGAAGTTTCGCCCCGGCCTGCCCTCCCTGCTTGGTTCCGGCCACGGCCCAGGCATCGGCGTGCGCAACGCCTTCGACGCGCTCGGGAATTTCGGGCGAACCCGCGCTGGTCACGCTCGGGGCAGGCTGCGATTGAGCGGCGTCTCGAGCGCTCGATCGACAGCTCGAAGCACCGAGCAGCGCGAGAAGCAGGGTCAGCGAGCGCGGAATGCGCGGGAAGCTTCGGAATCGCATGCCGCTTGCGTTGACTCTTAGCGTGCCCTTGGCGAATCGGCCAAAACAGCGGCTGCCCCGCGTTGCGCCACGAGGAGTCACGGTGCTAGCCTCTGACTCGCAATTGATGCCCGATCCAGCTGACAAAGGTCGCCCTTCTTCGCCACCGCTGAGTGTCGAAGACGCCGATCGGCTCGCCGACAGCTTCACGGCTTTTTGGGACGACGCGCCCGCTCCGCCGCCGGCCCGGCCCGTTTCCGTGCTGCCCCCGGTTGCGATCTTGGCCCCCGTTAGCGCCCCTCCTCCGCCGGTCGCTGCTCCAAGCTCGATTCCCGCTCCTGCGCCGGTTGCCGCTGATGCTCGGCACCCGGGCACGGTGACCGCACCGATGCCCGCCGTCCAAGCCATTCCCCAGCCGAAGCCTCTGGGCAAGCAAACGCTGCTTGGCATCGCGCCGATCAACATCGAGAAGCCTGCCCGCTCCGAGCCCGCTCACTCGGCCCCCATTCAATCGTCGCCCGAGGTTCCCGGCTACGCGATCGCTTACACGCCGAAGGACCCGCCGAGCACGCCGGCGGTGGTGATCGCGCCCGAGGCGCAGTCCTCACCGGAGAACTTACCGCCCGAAAACAAGCGCCAGTTCTCGCAGACCGTACCCTCGCGCGTGCGCTCGGCACCGAATGCTTCCCTGTCGCCTATCGCGCCCCCCACGCGCGTCGCGCCTGCTCCGGCGGCGGACGATTTCAATCCGTATGCCCCACGAAAGGGCAAGGGCAAACTCATCGGCTTGGTATTGGCTGGTGCGTTGCTACTGCTCGTTTCCGTGGTCGGTGTTCGGTCGTTCAGCGGCGGCAGTCACGAGCCGTCCACTGCAGCTGCGCTCGCCAATGATGTCGTGCAAACGGTCACCACCGGCGCCGCGGCACCTACTCCCTCACCCAGCGAGCCAGCGGAGCCCGCGGCGGCGATCTCGACGCCAACCCCCGCGGTGACCGGGCCTGAGCTTGGCCTCGCCCCGCGCTCGAAGAGCGAACGCGCGCCGGTCAAGGCGAAGGCAAAAGTGAAAGCAGAGCCGGCAGCCCCCGCAGCGCGACCGGCAAGCCGTGCCCCCGCCGCTGACCCGAGCCCCACCCCGAGTAAGCCAGCGGGCAAGGGTGTGATCGTGCGGGATGCTCCCTTCTGAGTCGCGGATTCACATTTCGCCCCCAGAAAATGCCACCTATTGTCCGAGCGACGATGAGAAAATTCAGTGTCCGCGCGCTGCTCTGCTGCTCGCTCTCGTGCACCCTACTGCTCGGAGCAGCGTCATCGTTCGCCGCGCCCGCTGGACGCTCGAGTGACGAAGATACGACGGTAGCGATCGCCCGCGAGCGCTTCAAAGAAGGCGTCGCATTCTTCGATCAGAAGCAATACGACAAAGCGCGCGTTGCGTTCTTGCAGGCCTACGCATTGAAGAAGCACCCCGCCGTGCTGCTCAACCTGGCGCAGAGCGAGCTACGCTGTAACCACGAGGCCGACGCGGCCAAACATTTCTCTGCTTACTTGCGTGAATCCACCACGGCGAGCGACTCCGAACGCCAAGCGGCCGAAGCGGGGTTGAACGCGACGAAGTCCGCAGTCGCCTTGCTCGACGTCAGCGTCGACGAGGGCGGCGCCGAGATCTACGTCGACGGTTCGCTGGAAGGCGTTTCGCCGCTGCCCGGGCCGTTGTACGTGAACCCCGGCACGCACAACATCGAGGCGCGCAAGGGCGGCAAGACCAGAACTCAACAAGTCACGGCCAGCGCCGGCCGGCAGTTCATGGCAGAGCTGAATTTCGCGCCGAAAGTCCTACCTGCCGAGCCCGCGGCCGCGGTCGCTCCGGCGCGGTCCGAGAGCGAGCCAGCTGCGCCAGAAGCAGAGCCCGCCGAGCCGAGTGCAGGACGAAAGCCGTTCTTCAAATGGCTCGTGAGCTCGCCGGTCGGCATCGTGGGTATCGGCCTCACCGGCGCCGGCGTAGGTAGCGGCATTGGTTTGGCGATTGCCTCCAAGAAAAGCTACGACAACGCAGACTCCGTGGCCTCACAGATTTCGACCACTGCCGCCAAAGACAGCATGATGGCCAACCCGGACACGAGCGACTTGTGCTCCAACCCGAGCACCTGGCTCATGGGCACGTCATTCCCCGCATCCGAAATCCCTTCGCGTTCGAAGCAGTACAACACCGCTTGCTCGAAGTACCAAGACAACGTGAACAACGGCGACAAACTGAAGACTTGGTCTACGGTGGGCTTCGTCGTCGGCGGCGTGGCCGCGGTGGGCACCGTGATCTACTATTTCGTCGATCCCAACGCGCGCGAAGACGCCGACAAGCAGGCCCGCGCCGCGCGGCGGCGCGTCTCGATCGTGCCCAGCGTCGGCCCCGCGCACACCGGCCTAACCGTGATCGGCAGCTTTTAATCGATATTTTCGGGCTCGTCATTCAGGGGCGCGGGGCGACTCGGCTCCGGCGCTTTGGCCAACCAGGCACGGAAGGTACTGCGCGGCACCCCGGCGGAACGCGCGGCCCGACTGATGTTGCCCTCGCAGAGCTCGAGCAGCGCACGCGCATCTCGATTCGGACGACGAGCGTGCGGCGCTTGGCGGCTCGCTTCATCCACGTGGCGCGCGGCGATCTCGTATTCGGCGCTGGCCGCCGCGCGATACAGCACTGCGCCTAGCTCGCGCACGTTGCCCGGCCAACTCTGCGCGACCAAACGCGACAAGGCTGCGCTGGACAAGACGCGCTCACCTACGTCGGCGCGCATGCGCCGCAGCAACGATTGGCTCAGCTGCGCAATGTCGCTGCGGCGCTCACGCAGCGGCGGAAGTTCGACCACGACGGTCGCCAAGCGATGATACAAGTCCGCCCGAAAGCGGCCCTCGAGTACGCGCTGCTCGAGCTCTGCCCAACTCGCCGAAACCAAGCGCACGGCCACGCGCAGCGCCTGAGCCGCGCCCACGGCGCGCACCATGCCGTCTTCCACTACGCGCAGCAGCTTGACCTGGATCGATAGCGGTAGCTCCGCAATTTCGTCGAGAAAAAGCGTGCCGTCGTGAGCTTGCTCGAAGGCGCCGACGCGGCTCGTTACGGCGCCCGTGAACGCCCCGCGACGATGGCCGAACAGCTCGGCATCAGCGAGCGACTCTGGCAACGCGGCCATGTTGAGCGGCACGTACGGACCATCGCGTCGCCCGAGTTCGTGAATCGCGCGCGCCACCATGTCTTTGCCGGTGCCCGACTCGCCCTGCAGCAAGATCGGGACCCGTGATTTCGCGTGCAAGCGCACGAGCCGCGCCACCCGAAGCATGGGCGCGGAGCTGCCAATCACGCCGGGCAGCGGATCACTCGGAGCGAGCTGCTCCTCGCGCTCGACGGTACGAACGCACACCGCCGAGCGACCCACCACGAACGCCGCGCCCGACTCGGACAGCAACGCGGAGCTCACCCGCGCGCCGCCCACGTACAGGCCGTTCTTGGACGCCAAGTCCTCGACGACGATTCCGGAATCGACCACCCGCAGGCGACAGTGCAAGCTGCTGACCGCGGGGTCGTGCACCCGCAGCAGCGCGGCGCGGCCGCTGCCCAGCGTGAGCTCGTCGCCCTGGCGCAGCGTCATGCTCGTGGCCTGGTCTTCAGCACCCAGCTCGACCCGCCATGGGCCGGGCAAACGCGCCCGGGGACATTCGACGGTTTGCGAGGTTGGTTCGATGGTGGGTGGCTCATTGGACATGACCCGGTTCCCATCGGCCAGCGCGATGCCCGGGTTGCGCCAAAGCTCGACGCAGGGGTTTCGTGAGCTCGCCGCCGATGCTAACAAGGCGCCCATGCGAACCTCTGTCGCGCTCCGCGTAGCCTCGGGCCTGGTATTTTTGGCCCAGTTCGCCAGCGCCGAAACTCCTGCCAGCGCCCCACCCCAGCCAAGCGCAGCGCCGGCCCCCGGTACGGCTCCCGCTGCGGCGCCCGCCAGCGCAGAGCCAGGCGCGGCCGCCGCCGACCCGACCGCAACGGAGGACGCAGGCCCGGTCGTCGTACCAGCCGACAATCAGCAGCCCCCCTTGGAGCCAATCCCCAGCGCGCACGACACGCTCGGTGGCCACTTCGTGGTCGGCGCTTCTGTCGGGGCCAAGTGGCAGTACGGCAGCATCGATCAGGGCATGAAGCTCAACGACTACCTGGGCGCCGCCTTGGCCCTGAATCTCGATGTCGGTTACGGCGTCAGTCGCAACGTGGTGCTCGGTGTGTGGGGCAACTTCGACGACCACTCGAAGCCGAACGGGTGCCCGCTCGACTTGTGCACCGGTGGCAAGAGCTTCGCGGGCGGTCCGTTCATTCGCTACCATTTGGTGCAAGGCACGCGCTTCGATCCCTGGGGCATGTTCTCCCTCGGCGTGCGCTCGACGACGGTGGACAGCAAGATCGGCAGCAAGGACTACTTCGGCGTCGATATCCTGAAGCTCACCGTGGGCGGCGATTGGTACCCGACCTCGAATGTCGGCTTCGGCCCGTATTTCACCTTCGATTGGGGCACGTACGGCAGCGATGGCGGGCACACCGGGATCTCCACGGGCGTGCGCCTGGTGCTGGATCTACCGGGCAAATAGCCTAGCGCGGCTCGCATCGAGAACGCTCGGGTCTGCGCGCGGCGTTGGCGCGGTTACTCGCGTTGAGTGCTGTGACAGGCACGAGCAACGCCCCGCGCAAATGTTCGACTGTCCGGACAACGGCCTTGTCCGTTGGTGCCAGACACCGCTAGTAGCTGGGCCAGCTCGAGCAATGGCGCACGCGCTCCTTCGAGGCAGAGGCCGAAGCTCCGAGGTGCGCAGGCGAACCCGAGATCGCCCCGCTCGGTTGCGAAGAGCCCGCCCATCGGCGAGGCCAGTGCACTCAACAAGCACACTGGCCTCACACCGCGCGCGCTCAGACTGCGATCGCGACGCCCAGAGCGCGACGCACGGTCGAGTAGTCCTCGCTGACGAAGTACAGCAAGACTTCTTTCATCTTGTCCGCTGCCGACAAGTCACCAGGCGCTTGCGCCTCGGCGCCGATCAGCTTCTTCGAGATCTCGAGGTCACCGCAGACGATCATGCCGGCACGGCATGCCGTCAGTTCGACGGCCTGGTTCCAACGCTTGATGTTGGCCTTCGCGCCCTCCTCGATGAACCGCTTCACGACCAAGCGCAGGTGCTCGAGCTGAACCGGCTGCATGTACTTGGCGAGCTCTTGCGCCGTGGCTCGGATCTGCGCGGCCATGTCTTGCGGCATGGGCGTGCTCGGGGCCGCCAACATCACGCCTGCGAACAGCATGATGGTGAGCTCCGACTGAGTCGGGAACAGCGTGCGGATGTAGTGCTCGGGACGGTAGTGAGCCAAGTGCTTGCCGCACATGAAGGTCAGCTCTTGCGGCTGGAAGCCGGTGAGCACGGTTTGACCCGCGACCGACGCAGGAGGATTGGCCGGCACCGCGACGATCGCGCCCGCAACGTCGTTGCGCACGTAGAGATCGGGCGCTTGGACGCCGAGCACTTGCGCCGCCCAACCGAACGTCTTGGCAAACGTCACGGTCGAGGTCGCCGGATCCTGCCGGAACTGCTTGGGCAGCACCGGCAGCTTATTGGTGGCTTGCAGCTGCGCCACCTTCGCCGCCAGCGCAGCCGGCGCAATCATCATGAAGATCTTCGAGATGTACAGGTTCTCGTCGGCGTGGAAAACGTGCTTCGCCCACAAATCGTCGGACAATCGGCCCTTCACGGCCAGCATGCCCTGCGGCTTGTAATCGTCGAAGAAACGCTGCTCTTCCTCGTCCGCCTTCTTCATGAAGGCCATCGCGGCCGCCAAGCACCAAGCTTCGTCGTACGACTGCTTCTGCAGGTACAGCCGATACAGCGCCCGGTAGGCGTCGATCTTCAGCGGCTCGGCCTCCAAGATCACGCGCTGCTCGGCAATTGCCTCGTCCCAGCGCTCGCCTACTTCGTATAGCTCCGCCAAGATCTGGCGCACCACGACCGTATCCGGCTTGTTGGTGGCGGCCATCTTGAAGGCCTCGATCGCCGAGTCGGTCTGCTGCAACCGGTCGCGATAGATCAGGCCGAGTTGATGCCAGAGCGTGTGCTCCAGATCCGCGTTGCCCTTGCCCGCGATGCGGTGAAGCATCTTGCGGTAAGCGCGCTCCAGCTGCTTCCAGTTCTTCTGCTGGGTGAGCACCTTGTTGATGCGCTCGAAGGCCTCGAGGTAGCTCGGGTTCAGATCGAGTGACTCGTTGAAGAGCTCGACCGCGCGGTCCAAATCTTCGATCTTGTCGCGGTAGATCTGGGCTTGGGTGAAGATGTAACGCGCCTTGATCTCGCGCTTTTCTTCGTGCTCGGCGATCGCCTGCAGCGTGTCGACCATCTTCTGCCAATCGGAGGCCGACTGATAGAGCTGCAGGAGCTTGTGCAGGAGCACGTGATCCTGGGGCTTGAGATCGCGGGCTTCCTCCAGGGCCTCGATGGCCTTTTGCGGGTTCTTCTCGCGTTCGCTCCAGATGTCCCCGATCTCGTTGAGGATCTTGAAGCGCTCTTCGCCGTCGTAAACGCTGTCCAGGATCTGGCGCTTGTAGGCAGCAACCTGCTTCCAATCGTTGCCCTGGGCGTAGGTGTCGACCAAGGCTTCGAGGGTGGGGCGATGCTCGCCGTTCAGCCCGAGCGCCTTCTCGAAGTTGTTGATCGCCTGCTTGGCCTGGCCCTGCTCGCGCTTGATTTGGCCGAGGCGGTAGTAGACGTCCGTGCGCTGCTCGGTGTCGTCCTCGGCCAGCGCCGTGAGCACCTTTTGATAATTGGTGAGCGCGCTCGGCCAATCCTTCAATTGGAAGGCGACGTCCGCGATACCGCGAATCGTTTCTTGGTCCGTGAGGTCGAGGGTGTTGGCGTTGGTGTACGCCTTGAGCGCTTTGTCGTTGTTGCCGAGCGAGGCGTGAACCTTACCGAGCAGCTTGAACAGCGTGTGCTGCTCGGACTTTTCCTTGTTCTTGCTCTTCCGAACCAGCATTTCTGCCAGCGGCTCGGCATCTTGGAAGCGCTCGACTCGGATGTACTCTTGGAGCAGCGGCAGCGCGGCTTCCTCGCAGTCCGCATCGCACTGCATCGCCAGCTCGTACGCTTGCACCGCGAGCTCGTGCTCGCTGAGCATGTCGTCGCGCAACTTGCCGAGCTCGACCAAGAGCTTGGCGCGCGCACGCGGCGTCGGCGTGTTGAGCTGCTCTTGCTCGAGGTAGCGCGCTGCGCGGTCCCAATCTGACTCGTCGATGGCGATCGTGCGCAGGGCGGCGAGGGTCGGCAAATGCGCGGGATCGAGATCGAGTGACATCTCGAAGCGCTCTTGCGCTTGGCGACGGTCGCCCAGCTTCTCTTCGAGCGCCTTGCCGATGCGGTAGTACATCTCGACGCGCTGATTGCCATCCGAGGTCAGATCCGCGACGCGGGTCATGGACTCGATCGCCTGCGCGGCGTCGCCCTGTTTCTCGTATAGCTTACTCAGCGCTTCGAGCGCGGGCACGTTCGTGTCGTCGATATCGACGATGTTGCGGTAGGCGTCGATCGCGCGGTCCGCTTCGCCGACCTCTTCGGCGTAGACGGCCGCAATCAGCCCATACAGCTCCACCTTGGTGCCGCTGCTCGCAGCTTCACTGATGTGGCGCTCGTAGGTGTTGATCAAATCGAGCCACTGCTTGAGCCGGCGGTAGCAGCGCTCCAGAGCGACGTACGCGCGTTCTTCACCGGGCGAGATCTCGAGCGCTTGCTCGAGCCGTGTCGCGGCGATGTCGAACTTGAGGAAGTGCTCTTCTTGAATGCCGGCCAAGCGCAGCAAGACTTCCACGCGCTCGCGCTCGGTCTGCACCACGTCCAGCTGGCGTTCGAGGATGCCGATCAAATCCGACCAGGCCTGCAGCGCCTGGTAGATGCGCTCTAGGCCGCGCAGCGCGGTCACGTTCGCGCCGTCGATCTCGAGCACCTCGCGGTAAACCCTGCCCGCGCGTTCGAAGTCACCCAAGTTGGCTTCGTACAGCGAAGCCAGGCGCAGCTTGGTCGTGGCGATCTGATCCGAGTCGGTCAAGGCTTGCACCTTGGACGTGAGGATCTCGGCCAAATCGGCGTGATTCGCGCGTTCTTCGTAGATGCGCTCGAGTGCCGTCAAACCGGGCAGGTAGAGCGGATCGACCTCCAGCGCACGCTTGTAGTAAGCGATGCCCTGATCGGCTTGGCCCATGTTCTTGAACAGGAGCTCGCCCATGTCGACCAAGATGGCTTTGCGATCCTCGTTGGATGCCGCCACGTTCATGGCCAAGGTCAGCGTCTCGCCGACCTTTTGCCACTGCGCGCCCATGCGATGAATGGCCGCGATCTGCCGCATCACCTGCACGTTGTTGGGGTCGAGCGCGACGACCTGCTGGTAGTACGGCTGGGCGTACTCGGCGTGACCGAGGTCCTCGCCGTACCACTTGCCTAGGCGCAGGCAGAGGCGGATCTTCTGCTTGTTGTCGGTCTGCTCCGGCAACCAGGCGTTGGCGGTGTTGATCAGCTCGCCCCAACGGCCCGTGGCTTGCGCCATGCGCTCGAGGTAGCGCGCGGTCTCGTCGTCACTGAAGTCTTCGCTGAAGGCGTTGACGAGCGCGTCGAAGGCCTGGTTCTTGTCGTCCAGGCGCTCCTCGAAGACGCGCGCGATGCGACGCAAGAGCTCGTTCTTCTCCTGCACCGACTCGCGAGTCTCCAAGCGATTCAGATACAGCTCGACCAGCGTTTCCCAGCGACCGGCGGCGGTGTGCAAGCGCTCCAAGGCCTCGAAGGCCTCTTGGTGCGCCGGATCGATGCTCAGAATCTGCTCGAAAGCAGGTGTCGCCTGATCGTAGTCGTTGGCTTCCTTCTTCCACAGCTCGGTGACTTCGAGCAGCTCGCGCACACGCTCGTTCGGGTCTTCCAGGGCATTGGCGCGCTGGAGCTTGACGCCGATTACCTCTACCCAGCGCTCGTCGCTGCGGTAGATGGTCTCGAGTTCGGCCATCGCTTCGAAGTCGGTGGGATCGACCTCGAGCAGGTGGCGCCAGGCTTCGGCCGCGTCGAACGGCTGCGACAGCACCGAGCCGTAGGTCTTACCGAGCTCGCGGTAGATGCCTTTGAGCTCGTCCGCCTCGAGCAGCGCCGCCGCGCGATCGATCGTGGCGTGCAGCGCAGTGACGAGTTCATTCGGATCTTGGCGCGTGCGCGCAACTTGAGCGGTGGCACGCAAGGCGGCGACGTTCGAAAAATCGATATCGAGCACGCGCTGCCAGGTCTCTAGCGCTTCGTCGTCGCGGTTCAGCTGTTCGCTGAACAGTCGGGCGCGGCGCGTGAGCACGTTCACGCGATCTTCGTCCGATTCCGCGATGTCGAAATGCCGTTCGAGCACGTCCGTCAGCTCGGCCCACTTGCTCTGCTGTTCGTACAGACCGGCGAGCGCGCCGAGCGCCTCCGGATCTTCACCGCGCAGATCGAGCACCCGCTTCCAGCCCTCGATCGCGCCGTCTACGTTGCCTAGACGCTCCGCGGACAAATGCGCCATTTTTGCGCGAATCTCGGCCTCTTGCACGTCACCGACGGCGTTCTCGAGCTCGCGCTGATAGACCGTGCTGAGCTCGCTATACGCTTCGCTCTGCTCGTAGATACGTCCGAGCGCGAGAATCGCGTCCTCGTTGGTCGGTTCGAGCTTGTCGAAGATCGCGCGGTAGGCCCGCACCGCTTCTTGGGTTTGCCCGAGGCGCTCTTCGTATACCTGACCGAGGCGAGTGTAGAGCTCGACACGCTCGTGGTCGTCCTCCGTGGACACCGCGCGCTGTTCGAGCACGCCCGCCAACTCCGGCCATTGTTCGAGCGAGGTGTAGATGCGATCCAAGTTCGCTAGCGCGTCGCTCTCCTGCGGAGCAACCGTCAGCACGTAGCGGTAGGTCTCTTCTGCCTTGGCCACGTCCGCGAGCTCTTCCTCGAAGACGCGCGCCAAGCGCTTGCCCACTACGGCTTGGGTGGGCGCATCGATGCCCTCGATACCGAGCACGTCGGCGTAGGCATTCGCGAGCGGCTCCCAGCCGCCATCGAGCATGCTGGCCAGCCGCTCGATCTCTTCACTGGTGCGCTCGTCGAGCGGGCTCTCTTTGATCGCCCGCACGTGCACGTTGAACGCGAGCACCGGATCGAGCAAACGCTCTTCGGCATCCTCCGCGATGCGGTGGTGCATCGCCACGCGCTCTTCCGGATCAGTGGTGTGTGAAAGCTCCGCCTCACGCACGCGGATCAACTTCTCCCACTCACTGGAGGCTTGATACAGCGGCTCGAGAATGGCGCCGATTTCCAGCTGTTTGGTGCCGCTCTCGAAGAGCGCTTCGAGGGCACGCAGCGTATCTTCGTGCTCCGGAGCCGCGCTGATCACCTCGCGGTAAGCAGCGATCGCCTTGTCCAAGTCCCCGAGGCGAACTTGGTACACCTGGCCCAAGCGATACTTGAACTCCAGGATCTCGTCCGGGCTCTGACCGACTTCGGACTCGCGCACGAGCACGTCCGCCAGGTCTTGCCAACGCTCCATTTGGGTGAACAGGCGATCCAGCGCGCGCACCGCGCTTTGGTTCTCTGGATCCGCGGAGAGCACGCGGCCATAACGGTTGACCGCGTTCTCCAGATTCTCGAGCTGAACCTCGTAGACCTGCGCCACGCGTAGGCCGAGGTCGACGAAACGCTCGGGATCGGTCTCGAGTTTGTCGAGCTCGGCGTCGTACAACTGCGCGACGGCCGGCCAGCGCTCGATCATCATCGCCAAGCGCTCGAGCGAACCGAGCGACTCCTCGTTTTGACTGTCGACGCTGATCGCGCGCGAGTAGGTCTCGAACGCGCGCGAGTGGTCGCGCAGGCTCTCCTCGTACAGCCGCGCGATGCGGTGCAAGAGCTCGACCTTGGCGAAGGTGTCGTCGGTGAAACGGACCTGCACCTCGAGCACGCTGATCAGCTTCTCGTACTCGCCCGTGGCGTCGTACACCGGCTCGAGCACGGAGGCGGCCGCGAGCGGCGCCTTCTTGCCGTTCTTGATGCCCTCCAAGGCACCGAGGGTGGGCAGATGATCGGGCTGAATATTGAGAATTTCCCGGTACAGCTCGACCGAGCGGTCGATGTCGCCCAAGTGCTTCTCGTACAGCTCCGCGATGCGATACTGGTAGCTGACGGCCTCGGCCGGGTCCGGTGTGAGCTCGGCTTCGTGCTGCAAGATGCTGAGCAGCTCCTGCCAGTTGCCGGCCGTTTGATACAAGACGTCCAAACGGCTGAGCGCCGTTAGGTCGTCCGGATCGAGCTCGAGCACCTTCTGATAGGTGTCGATCGCCCGATTCACGTCCGAGAGCTCGCGCTCGTAGACCGCGCCGACCTGGTAGAAGATCAGCTTCTTCTCTTCCGTATCGAGGACCAGATCGGCCTTCTTGGAGTACACGGAGAGCAGCTCTTCCCAGCGGGAAAGACCGAGGTAGAGCTTGATCAGGGCGTCGATGCTGTGCAGATCTTCGCCGTCGATCTCGAGGATCTTCAGGTACACGCCGATCGCGTTCTCCTGTCGCTCGAGTACGTCTTCTTCCAGCTGCGCGGCCTGATAGAGCGCACGCTTCTGGGCCTCGACGTCCTCTAGGATCTCCGCTTTGCGCTGCAGAATCAGCGACATGTCGCCGTAGCGTTCGGCGGTCTGGAACAGCGTCTGTAGCGACTCGGCGGCGGCTAGGTTCGTGGGGTCGATGCTCAGCACCTTGCGGTACAGCTCGATGGCGCGTTCGCCATCGCCCACCATGTGCTCGTATACGCTGGCCGCCGACGCATACAGGCGGCTCCCCAGTTCGGGATCCTTCTGCGCAACTGCCAGCTGTTCGAATACGCGCGCCAGATCCGTGAAGCGCCCGGTCACGCGAGCCAGGCGATCCAAGCCCGCTTGCGTCTCTTCGTGCGCGGGATCGACGGCCAAGGCGCGCGCCAAGGTGTCGAATGCCGCGTTTACGTCGCCCGCAGCGTCTTCATGCAGCGCCGCCACTTGGTGGAGCAGCTCGACCTTGCGCGAGGCTTCGTCAGCTTGCGCGACCTGCACCTCGTGCACGCCGATCAGCTTCTGATAGTCCCCTTGCCCACGGTACAAAGGCTCCAGGATTTCCGCGATCGACAACGAGTGCGCGCTGTCCTCGGAGAGCCGCTCGAGTGCACCCAGCGCAGTCTGGTTCGTCGGATCGCGATCGAGCACCTGGCGGTAGCCCTCGATGGCGGCTTCCGGCTGACCCATCTGCCGCTCGCGCAGAGCGGCCAAGCGCAACATCAAGTCGCGCTGAGCGTTGTCCGTATCGGCGAGCCCGAGTTGAGTTTCGAGGTTGTCCGCGAGTTCGTTCCACAGGCCGCGCCGTGTGAACAAACCATCCAGGGAATTGAGCGCACCTTGGCTGGTCGGGTCCAGCGCGAGCACCTCACGGTAAGCCGCGATCGCTTCGTCCGGCTTGCCCAGCTTCTCTTCGTAAACCTGGGCCATCTGCGAATAGATGGCTTCGCTCTCGGCCCCGTCTTGCGCCAGATCGATGCGCCGACGAAATACGCCGATCAGCTCTTCCCAGTGACCGGTGCCACGATACAGGGCATCCATGGCCTGCAGTGCTTCGGCATCCGCAGGATCGAGCTTGAGCACCTTCTCGTAGCTGGCCGCGGCCTGCGGCACTTTGCCCAGCCGCTCTTCGATCACGGCCAAGCGCATCCAGTATTGGCGCGCTAGCGCGGGCTCGTTGAGCGAGCCTGCGACATCGTTGTAGATGCCGCGCAGCTTGTCCCAAGCGCCTGCCTGCCCGGCCAAGTGCTCCAGCTCGAGCAGGGTCTCACCCTGCGCGGGATCTTCCTTGAGCGCACGTGCTTGAGCATCGAGCGCGCGATCCAATGAGCCGAGTTGATTCGCGGAAGTGGCGGCGATCTTGCGCAGCAAGAACACGCGCCGCTCCACTTCCGAGTCACTGGCGGCCAAGATCTCGAGTGCGCCGATCAGCTTCTCCCAATCGCCACGCGTCTCGTAGATCGTCTCGAGAATCGCCGCGGCTTCCGCGCTCAGCGATTCGCTCTTCAGCATGCCTTCGAGGGCCAAGCGCGCGCCCTCGTGATCGGCGTCAATCAGCAGAATTTCCCGATAATTCGCGAGCGCGCCGGCTTCGTCGCCCAGATACTCGAGCTCGGTTTCGGCGAGTCGGAACTTCAAATCCACGAGCACGCGCTCGTCGCCCTCCAGCTCGATTCGACGCCGGAGCACCTCGGCGTACGGCTCCCAGCTCTTGGTCTTCTGATACAGCGCATCGAGCGCCGCTAGAGTCGCCGAGTCCGCCGGATCGTCCTCGAGTACGGCTTGGAAGGTCTCGATGGCCGCCTTCGGATCACCGATCTGCACTTCGTACAGCTTGGCGATCTCGTACAAGATGCGCTTGCGCTCCTCCGGTTGATCGGCGAGCTCACGCTTCTTCTCGTACACGTCGAGCAGATCGCGCCAGCGCTGGGTCTGACGATACAGGCTCTCGAGCGCGCCGAGCGCGACTTGATTGTCCGGATCGCTCTCGTACACGGCGCGGTATTCGGCCAAGGCGTCGTCGACGCGTTTGGCCTCTTCCACGTACACGCGGCCCAAGCGCAAGCGCAGCGCGTTGGCAGTAGCTCCGTCGCGCTCTTCGTCCGCGGTCAGCACTGCTGCGCTGTAGGCGGCGATGACGTCATCCCAGCGCGCGGTGACTTGAGCCACGCGCTCCATGTCGGCCTGGCTCTGCGCGTCCGCCGGTGCCAGCTTGAAGGCCGCCAAATAACGCTCGAAGGCCTTGGCCTTGTCGTTGATGCGCGACTCGTACAGCCCCGCCACTTCTCGCAACAGCCCGAGGCTGTCTTCGGCGTCTTGCACGTGTCCGAGCTTGACCTCGATCGCGGTCGCCAACCCCTTGGGGTTATTGGCGGTGGTGTAGATCGGGATCAGGCGCTCGGCCGCCGCGAGGTTGTTCTCCTCGAAGCTCAGCACCTTCTCGTAGGCTTTGGCCGCTCGATCTGGCTTGCCCTTTTGGGTCATCCAGAGCTCGGCGATCTTCATCAGCATGCCGATGCGTTGCGGGGTGTCCGTCGCGCGCGCTTCGTTGCTCTCCAGCACACGGATGAACTCGTCCCACTTGCCGGTGTCGGCGTAGAAGACTTCGAGATCGTCCCAGCGACCGAGGGTCACGTAACGCTTCTTGAGCTGCTCTTGCGCGCGCCGATCGTCCGGCTGCAGCGTGAGCAAGGCCCGGTACGCGTCGACCGCTCGCTCTTCGTCCTTCAGGCGATCACCCGCGACCTGACCGAGCTTGTTCAGGAGCTCGATCTTGGCGGCGGTGTCGTAGGTGAGCTCGGCCAAGCGCCCCAAGACATCGGCCAATTTGTCGTAGTCACGCGAGCGCTCGTACAGCTGCGAGAGCGCGTTCAGCGCGTCTGCGTCGTCCGGATCGTTATCCAGCACGACGGCCCAGAGATCGATGCAAACCTCGGGCTTTTTGACCTTATCGGTGGCCAAGAGCGCGATCTGTTTGTACTTCGCGGCACGCTCGGCTCCGCTCGGCAGGGAGCTGGCTTCGCGCATGCTGAGTTGAATCAGCTTCTCCCAGTCGCGCCGTTTCTCGTACATCTCCCGCAGGTAGCCGATGGCAGCGGGCTGATTCGGATCGACCTCGAGCACCTTTTCGTAGGCGCGCACGGCTTCCGCCTGGTTCGCGAACTTGGTCACGTACAGGTCGGCGGCTTTGGCATACAGCTCCGCCTTCTCTTCCGGATCGGACACCGCATCGCCCAAGGCGACGAGCGTCTTCACGTATTCGTTGAAGCGCTTGGCGGCTTCTTGCTGGGCGAGCTTCTCGCGCAGCGAAGCGATCAGCGAAGCGTCGCTCGCGGCCACAGCGGGCGCGGGCGGGGCCGCCGACACGACCGGAGCGGGAGCGGCGGGAGCCGGAATGGACGCCGCGACATGAGCGGCAACGACTTCCGGCGCGGGCGGCGTGGCCGCCAGCGAAGCGGCAGAGGGCGCAGCCGGCGCTGCTTCGACGGCCACTGCTTTCGCAGACACCGGCGCAGGCTCGGCGGCGCGCGCAGATGGAGCTCCAGCGAGCTGTTCACCGATCTGTGCCTCGAAGGCCTTGAGCGCAGGGTGCGCGGGCTCGACGCGGCTGAGCCGTTCGAAGAACTTGCGCGCGCGGATCAGATCTCCGCGCTCTTTCCAGGCCATCAGCCCGCCAGTGGCGAGCAAATAGCTGGCCGACGCCGACACGCCGGCGCGATCGGACAGCTCGTCCGCGAGACGGATCACGCGTTCCCAGTCCGAGCCGCGCACGCCGATGGCGTCTTTCAAGAACGTGAATGCGGGCTCGCGACTCGGATCGAGGCGCAGTGCCTCCTCCAAGAACTGGCTACCGACTTCCAGATTCTGATGACGAAGCGCCCAGCGAGCGCCGAAGCGGAATGCTGCGTCCGCTTTCGCGAGCGGGGCTTCGATTCGCTTCAGTGATTCACGCTGCGTCTCGAGGATCGTCTCGGTGCGCTGAGCGTCGACGAGCAGGCCCTCGTACAAGGCGGCGGCACTCGCGCTGGCGGGGTCGACCGAGTAGGCCTGCGCCAGAATGCCCTCGTATTCGCTGGGCGCGAAACGACGAGCGATGCGCGCTGCGCGCAAGAAAATCTCCGAGCTCTCGACCGCGGTCTTCGCGGCGTGTGCTTCACGCAGCAGAGTCGCGATGCGCTCTTGCCACTCGTCTGCACCGACCTGCGCGTCGAGCAAGCGCTCGCCGATGTCTCCCGGCTTCCCGTCGGCGTTCTGCAACGCCTTGGCGTATGCCTCTGCGGCGCGCTCGTATTCTCCGACGTCGCAAAGGACGTCGCCGAGTTCGCGGAACAGCGCGCACTTCACGCGCGCGTCAGGGGCGCTCTTCAGCTGCAGCTCAAGCAGCTTCTGCACCATGTTGAGCTTGCCCAGCTCCCAATAAATCGCACGCGCTTCACTCAGCGCGTCGAACAAAGCTGGATTGAGCTTGTACGCGTCTTGAAAGTGTTTCAGCGCTCGCACACCCTGCAAAAACTGGATGTGCAGCACGCGGCCGAGCCGCAGATGAATGTCCGCCTTCAGCGTCGCGTCCTGGGTAGACCCCAGGCCCTGCTCCAATGCTTCGACGATGCCGTGCCAGTCGTGGTGGCTCTCCAGCTGTTTCAGACGCTGCTCTAGATCCATGCTCCCTCGGGCAAGCTACTTAGCGCTGAGCCCCGCACGGCGATGACGCCAGAGCGAGGCTCGGATAGTGGACGCAAACGCGGAGCGTGCAGGTAGCGCACGCCCCGCTCCAATACGGCCGCTCGATGGCGGCACAACACGACATTCGGCAGTTCGAGTGTCGATCGAGGCCGGCGCTGCACCTACCCAGCCACTTCGAGGCGGGTACTCATCGAACGTGCAGCGGTCGGCCTTTACGACACGAAACAAAATCAGGATCCCAGCTTCTGAATCAAAGACGACGTCTCTTCGCACTCGTCTTTGAACTTCATCGCCTGCGCGCCTTTGCAAACGCGCTTGGTGAAGGCGTTCAGCAGACGGAGCGCCTTCTCCTTTTGCGGAGGCTCCTGAGTTCCGTACGTGCTGCCGAGCATGTACGAAAACTCCGGATGGGCGTCGCCCGCGAACGGTTCGGCTTTCTCGATCGCCGCGACCTGACCCGCTTTGTCGCCCTTGGCGAGCGAAAGCGTCGATTGCAGGATGTACAGATTGTAGATCTTGCCCTTGTTCTTCTCGATTGGCGGAACCAGCTTCAGCCCTTCGCTGATCACCTGATCCGCCTCCTTGTAGAACTTGAGGTTGATGTACAGGCTGGCCAGATCTGCGTAGAAATAGCCCTTGGTCGGGTCGTGATCGATCGCCTTGGAGTAGTTGTCCAACGCGCCCTGCTCATCGTCCGTCCACAAGTAGGTCTCGCCCAGCTCGTTGTAGCAATCGGCCGAATTGGCATCCTTCTCGATGCACTTCTTCAGCGGCTCTTGCGCCTGCTTGTACTGATCCAGGTTGCCACCCCGGGCTTGCATGATCAGCGCGTGGCCGCGTGCGCCCCAGTAGTTCGCGAAGTCAGGGGCGACCTGAACCGCGCGCGAGAGGGTGGACGCCATCTTGTCCCAATCCTCTTTCTTTTCGTAGGCGTTCGCGAGCTTCCAGAGAATACGGTGATTGGTCGGATCGAGGTCGATCGCCTGCTCGTATTTTTGGATCGCGCCTTCGACGTTGATCTTGACCGATTGATCACCCTCGTTAGCGAGGTTGATGGCCTCGATCTTGTCGCGGCTGCAGCCTGAGACCGAGCCCAACAGGCCCACCGCAAGCAAACAAATCGTGGAAGACTTCAGGAGTTTCATCGCAAGCTTTCCCTCTTTCCAGTCAGTACGCATAGGGAGACTCACCAGCAGAATCGAAAATTCTCTGGTGGTAGGGCCACTGCTAGCAGCCAAGGCTGATTCGAACGCGACGCGAAACGAAGCACTTTGGTATCCCTCGACCTTTCTACGCACATCGCAGTCGGGTCAAAGAGGCTTGCAGCATAGGCGGACGCGGCCCATGGAGTAAAGGCGCTTCGCACGTCTGTCGCGTTGGCATTTGGGGCCCCCGCCCCAAATGCGTCCCACCAATTCGGCGCCTTTTCGGACTGCCTCGAAGCGTCCGCGCTGCTGCTCTCGCGCGTCGAAGAGGTGCGCGACACGGCGCGCGTCGCGTGCACGGCGTTCACTCGGAACGAACGAGCAGACGATCGAAAAACCACAAGCCCCGACATTCCTCCCGGGTGCGTGAATCGATGAAGCAGGTTCGATCACGCGCAGAAGGCGACCGCCGCGAGTGCGAGCGTTCGAGGCACAAACGCAGAAACGCGCGGCAAGTTCGACCTGCCGCGCGTCTCTTACGCAACACCCTGCCGAAGCCGGATGCTGCTCTACCCGGGTTTCAGCCCGGAGAGAGCATGATGGGGTAAACCACCGTGACGATGCCGCCTTCGGGCTGCGGGAAGGAGAGCCCGTAGAAGGCCGACACCACGCAGCTGACGACGCCGCTGTCCGGAAGATCCGAACCACCGTTGGAAGCGTTGGAAACCGCGCCGTCGCGACCGATTACGAAACGTGCAGAAACGCGCCCTTCGAGGTTCGGGTTACGACCGAGCCCCTGCTCGTAACACATACGGAAACGGCCGTAGTTCTGGCGAACGATGCGCTGAATGACTTCAGGCGGGAGACGACCACTGACGGTCGTTGCGCCCATGCGCACCTTGGGAGCTTTGGTCTGATGCGAACCGCCGAGGCGGCCGTGACCAGCACCGAAGCCCTGGCCAGTGCCGGTACCGGCTCCGTGGCCCAAAGTTCCGATGTTGCCCAAGCCGATGCCTTCACCGCGACCACCGCCGCCCTCGCCGATACCGGAGAGACCGAGGCCGCCCGCGCCGAACGCGTCGCCAATTTCATCACCCCACATGTTACCGCGGGCGCTCACGTCATCTGCACCGCTCGACGTGTCACGACCCCAGGGAGCCGTGGGAGCGTTCGGGTCACCGGCCGCGCCCGTGTTGAGCAGGCCGATCATGCCGAACTCCGCAGCCTCACGCAGAGCGGCCTGGCGGGCGATGTGTGGATCCGGATTGTCCTTCGGGCCCTGCACAGCGTAGCGCTTGTTGACGGCTTTGGTCGTGGGGTTACCCATCGAGCCTTCTTCGCCCTTGGCGCGGGTACCGGTGCCGCCCTCTTTGTTGTCCGAGTTGTCTTGGACGACTTCGGCTTCTTTCTCTTCCTGTTCGCGCTCGGCAGCCGACTTCAGGTACTGCTGCATCAAGTACAGCGCGTCCTTGTCGAGCTCCTCGTCGTCCGTCAAGCCCATGGGCGGCACGAAGAAGGCCATGGCCGCAACCAAGCCGCCAACCGCCGCCAAGGACAGGCCGAAGTACATCGCGACGTTCCAGTCGAAACCGACCGCGACCCCGTGCTTGATCGGCTTGCCGGCGTTGACCGCCGCGACCTGAAACACGAAATCACCGATCTCGACGCGCGCCTTGCCACCGCTCGGCAGGTTCAGCTGATGGCCACCGCTGACCTCGGCCGTTGGTTGAGCACGCTGGCGCGCCTCATCCATCGACATGCGCGGCATGCCCGGCAACTCCACCGTACCACCCGCGCCCGGCGGAATGACGACCGCGACCGAGGCGCGATCACCAATCACCACCGGAAGGCGCGTGGTGCCCAGCTTCTCGCTCGGGATGAAAAAGTCGCACGCGAAGTTTTTGCCCTGTTCCTCACCCACGTAAAAGTTCCGGGGCGGGGTCAGATGGGACACGTGAAGCACGTTGGCTCCCCAAAGCACCATGACTTCGACCGATTGGAGATGCGGGATCTCCACTTCGTCCGAGCTCACGTCGGGGCCGCTCTTGATCATCGTGTAGGTGTAGGTGCCCGGCGCGGCGTCGTCCGCCACATGCAGCGCGTGAGCGCGGGCGGTGGCAGCAGCACCAGCGGCGAACGGATTTGCGGAGCGCACCTCGAACGGATTGCTCGCAGCAGCGAACGGGCTCGGCGCGGCAGCGGCGAAGGGGTTCGGCGGGGGCGCGCCGTAACCAGGCGGCGGTGCGGCAATGGCTTCGGCGCCCGCGGCATCCGCGCTCTCGAGCACGATGTACGTCTGACCGACCTGGATCTGGTCGCCGACGTGCAGCTTGCACTTGTTGACTCGCGCACCATTGACCATCGTGCCCGGCTCGTTGCCGAGATCGATCAAGGTGATGTCTTCGGGGCCCGCGACCTCGATCACCGCGTGCATCCGCGAGGCCATCTCGTCGTCGACGCGAAGATGGCTCTTCGGGTCCTTGCCGACTTTCACGATGTCCTGCGTCACGGTTTCCCGGCGCTGGAGAGCATCACCCTGGTAGAGCGCAAACGTCAGTACAGCTTTTGCCATGCCTAGTATTTCCTGATTGCCAGGGCCGCTACGCCCCATAGAGCCGTGTCTCGAGAAGCCCGGCACGCGCCACACGCGGCGAATGCAGAGCTGTCACGATCAAATATTTTCGACAGACTTGAGCATTTCCGGCACGAACGTGGTGCGGGGCCGGATCAGCGTGGTGCGCGCAGCGCGGGGACGAACTTTGATCGTTGCGTCGTTCGGGCCGAAGCCGCCGGCGTTCAGCGGGTCATCGGAGAACTCGTAACCGTAGCCGTCAGCCTTGTCGCCGCCGCCCTTGGCGTCTTGCGCCAGTGCCGCAGAAGACAGAGCAAACGCAGCAACCCCGATTGAAATCGCGACGATTTTAGAGCGCTTGGATGCCATTTCAGTCTCCTCGGAATGATCTCGTGTTATTACAGCCAGATTGTAACTTCTGAGTCTTCAATGCGTCAACGCAAAAGAAGAGGCGGCGTCCTTATGAATTCGGACACCGCCTACCGCTCAAGGTTCCAAAAAAAGAACCGAGTCGATCACTTCTTCGGCGCAGCGGGCTTCGCGCCCTTGGCATCCGCAGGCGGAGCGCCCTTGGCATCCGCCGGGGGCGGTGCCGCGCCCTTGGCGTCCGCAGGCGGAGCGCCCTTGGCGTCAGCCGGAGGAGCTCCCTTACCGTCAGCCGGAGGCGCTGCGCCATCGGCCGGTGGAGGCGGAGGCGGCGGGGGCTGGTTCGCTGCATCCTTGGCCGCCTGCTCACCTTCTTGGATGAACTTGACGGTATCGGAGATGTCCGTGCTGCGATCTTTGGAGCGCTTCACGGCCGCTGCGAATCCGGGATCCGAGCCTGCCTTGTCGATGAACTGACGGTACTGCTCGGCTGCCTTCTGCAGCGTCGGCACCGGGTTGCCACGCTTGGCGCGGAACTCCTGCGTCAGAATGGCTTCGTTGTAATAGGTCTCCGGGCGGTCCGGCGCGATCTTCTTGGCTTCGTCCAGGTGCGACTGGGCCTCGGCCACCAACTTGTCGAAGTTCGAATCGTTGATCTGACCGCGCAGGGCGAGTGCCAAGCCGAGCTGAGCCTCGTAGTCCTTGGGGTGCAGCTTGAGCGCATCGCGGTAGGCCTTCTCCGCTTCCTCGTAGCCGCGGAACGAAAGGTTCACCGCAGCGTAGTTCATTTGCGCTTCGTAGAAGGTCGGGTCGAGCTGGCGTGCCTTGCCGAAGCTCTTCACGGCGCCGTTGAAGTTCTTCAGCTGAACTTGGATCAGGCCAGTCGTGTTCGAAATCGGCGCGTAGTTCGGGTTCTTCTTCTGGGCTTGAGCAGCCACGAGCGCCGCCAAGTCGAGCTGCTGGGAGTCTACGCTCGCCTTCGAGGCGCCCGAGACTTCCATGCCGCGCCGACCGCGCTTGCCGGTCTTGTCGAGCTGGCCTGCTTTGGCTTTGGCTTGGGTCAGGTAGTAGACCGAGAGCTGATTGAAGGCGGGCATGTAGCCGTCGTCGATCGCCAGCGCGCGCTGCAAGTTGCGCTGCGCACGCTCTAGGTCGTTCTTGCCGTCACCATCGGCCTGGTCGTTCCCGCGTTCCATTTGCAAGGCCGCGAGGCTGACCAAAGCTTCCACGTTCTGGAACTTGGCGTCGTGGATGATCTGGTCGAGCTTCGAGATCGTGCCGTCCAGATCGTTCGACTTGGCGTAGTCGTAGAGCGCGATCTGGGCGCGCGCCCGGTGGAACGAAGGGTCGCTCTTCACGACTGCTTCGAACTCCGAGCGCGCATCGGCGTCTTTGCCGCAGCGCTGATAAGCCAAGCCGGAGTTGTATTGGGCTTCCGGGAAAGGACGCCCCGTGTCCGACTTTTGCGCATCCGCAGCCGCGTTGAAGGCCTTGGCGATCGCCGAACAACCGGCGTCGTCCCAGTCCTGCTTCTTGTCGTGCGCCGCGAACTGCTCCAGCGCCGAATCGAAGTTCGCCGCTGCCTCTTTGCTCACGGCGTGGCCCTTGGCATCCGCCTTGCCGCTCGCCTTTTCAGGGGAGAGCACCTTACCGCCGGCGCCGGCCCCGCCACCGCAAGCAGCGGACAGCGTGGCAATACTGACGAGCACTAGTGCTGCTTTGAAACGTGACATCACTTCTTGCCCTTCTTCTCGGCCTTCTTGTCGTCAGCCGGTGCCGCTGCGTCGCTCTTCTTGGCGGGCGTCGGCTCTGCGCTCTGCGTGACCATCGGCTCACCACCGATGCGCAGCGGGTTGCCCTGTTCGAGCAGCACGCTATTCACGCGGTTCGGGGAACCACGGAACTCGTCGACCAAGTGGTACTCGTTCTTGTAGTTCTGAGCGAGCCACTCCTCACACGTACGGCTGAACTCGTCGAAGTACTGGTACTTCACGGAGTAGCCTAGGCAAACCTCGAACGCGCTCTTGGCTTGCTGCTTCTGCGGTTCAGACGCCTCGTCCAAGCTTGCGTAGTAGGTCTGACGGATTTCCACGTCCCTGCGGAAAGCTTCCGGGATCGGTGCGGCGCGGAACTCTTTGACGAACCCGCCCCACATTTCACCGACGCGCGAGCCGGCGGCGATGACCCAACGCGGCGGAGGCACCGGCTGGAGATCGACGATCTTCTTGTACTCGCCGCTCGCCTTCTCGATCAGAGGGCGCTTCTTGACGATCCAGTCTTTGACCTTGGTGTTGATGTGCTTCAGCACATCTTCCTTGGAGTTGTTGCCGCGGTATTCCGGGAACTTGAGCTTGTCGACCTTGGCCTTGTCCAGATCCGCGAAGTAGAACATCGCTTCGCCGACGGCTTCCAAAGCGCGACCGAGACGACGCTGCTTCGCGCCCTCGTCCTCGCCGGGGATGCCCTGGATCTTGGCGACCGCTGCGTTCGGATCCGACCACAGGCCAACGACGGCCTTGTACTCGCGAACGGCCAGAGTCTCCTTGCCCAGCTTGATGTCGGCGCGAGCCAGGAGCGCGTGCGCCTGGGCGACGATATCGAGCGTGGCCTTGCTGTCGATCATCTTCATCGAGCCGCCGAGGCGCTTCTCGACGTTGTTCCAGTCCTTCTTCTCGCCGTAGTGCGCCGCGATGGCGTAGGCGATCTGAGCAGTCTGGGCCGGCTTCTTGGCACCGAAGTACTTGTTGAAGTTGTTCGAGTCGTCGATGCCCTGGTCTTCTTGACCGAGACCCAAGCGCAGCACCACGGCGTCGCTCAAGGCTTGATCCGCGAACTCGCCTCGGTAGGCGGTCTTCTTCGCGTACAGCTCGAAGAAGTCGGAGGCCTTGTCGTACACGGCAATCGCTTGATAATTGCCGCCGATTTCGTAGGTGGCCTTCATCGCCAAGGGCGAATCACCCATGCCGTACTTCTGGCTGAGCAGAATCAAGCGGGCTTGAATCGACTTCGCGAGCAAGCGTGCGGCCTGGTAGCCACGCGCCATGTTGTACACGATTTCGTCGGCCTTTTCGCACTGCTTGGGATGCTCTCCCTTGCCGAGCGGCTCTTCGCAGTAGGAGCGCCACAGGTCGAGGTACGAATCCGCACCCTTCTTGTAGTTGTCGAGGGCGTTCTTGTAGTCGCCCTTGTCCTGCTGTGAATCAGCGAGCTCGATTTGCTTCTGGGCCTTGAGACGGCGGATATCGAACTGAATGCGATTCAGGGTCTCGCACTGTTCCTTGTTGTCCTCGGCCTTGCTGCCCTTGCAGTACAGCTCGAGGAACGTCGGGACGTCTTTGCCCATCTCGTCGAAGCAAGCCGGGCGCGGCGGCTCGGCACGTGCACCGAGCACGTTGATCGCTTCGAGATAGAGCTGAGCGGCGTAGATGCCGGCGTCCTTGTCGGCGTGGTTGATGGCGACGTCGCGGAAGGCGAGCGCGGCTTCCTCCCAGTGCTGCGCTTCGAAGTAGATGCGCGCGCGGCCGTACTTGACTTCGACGTACTGCTCGAGGGCGTCCTTGTCATCCTTCTGCGGTTTCACGTAGCAGACGTAGCGATTGAAGGCGTTGACCATGCCCTTCTGCATGTCGGTCAGGGGCTTGGGCTTGAACTTCTCCCACTCACCCTTCTTCGCTTCGCGATCCGACTCGTCGGCGCCCTTCGGACCTAGGCCTTTGCCCTTGCGGTCCGTGGCGCCCTTGTACATCTGGTCGTACATCTTCTGGTAGCAGAGGACGGAAGCGTAAGCGGCTTCAGCAGCCTGCTCGTTCTTCGGATCTTCCACGACCACCGCGTCGAACGCCGGACCGCACTCTTCCCAGCGCTGCTGGAAGTAGAGCAAGTCCGCCATCGCGTACTTGATCTTGTACATCGTCGGCCAGTCGCTCTTGACGATGCGCGGGAACTCGAACTTCGCGAAGTCACCGGAGGTGAAGTTGTCGGCGACCTTCTTGTACAGGTACGCCGCCAGATCCATCGTCTTCTTGTCGCCCGTACCGCGGACGCCGCCGGAGCCGACGGCTTCCAAGTGCCAGCTCATCGCAGTTTCGGCGAGGAGCTCGGCGGTCTTGTTGGCGCACTGGAGCTTCGCCGGATCCGGGTGCTTCTCCTTCACGAAGTCGTTGTAAACGCGAACCTGCGCGTCCATCTCCTTCTTGATGGCTTCCTTGTCGCCCGAGTTGATCGCCGACGACGCGGTGGTGATCTGACCCTGGTAGAAGCAGCTCTTGTCGCCGCCATCGCGGCTCAAGAGATCGCGATAAAGAACGATGCCTTCTTTGTAGTGACCGGTGTCGAGATAAGCGAGACCGAGCTCGTTCATCATCTCGACGGTGTGGGTGGTCTCGCCGCCCTTGTCACCACTCAGCGGCTTGAAGAAGTTGAAGGCCTTGCCTGGGTCACCGCTCACTGCGTAGACCGGGATCGTGTCGCGGCGAGCCGACTTGGCCAGCTGCTTGGCGTTCGGGAGATCGCCGTACGTGTCGCCGTACTCGATCACCTTCTTGAACTCGTTCAGGGCGTTGGCGTACTCACCCTTGTTCCAGAACACGTAGCCGAGCTTGTAGCGAGCGTACCCGTAGACCTTGTTGTTGGGCGGCGGGTACTTGATCACTTCCTTGTAAGCAGCGGCCGAGAGCTCCCACTTGGATGGATCGCCCTGCGCTTCTTGGAAGAAGAGCTCGCCGAAGGCCAAGTAGGCGTTCGGGATGTAAGTCGACTTGGGCGCCTTCTGGATCAGCTCGAAGTACGTGGCGCGCGCGTTCTTGAGATCGCCACCCTGCTCGTACTCGTACGCGAGGTAATACAAAACCTCGTCGATCTTCGAGTAGTCCGGGTAGTCGTCCTTCATCAGCTTGTAGTACGAGATGGCGCTCTTGCGCGCGGCGGCCAGGATCTTGTCGGCGGCGGCGGCGTCAGAGCGAAACTTGCTCGCGTCCTGCTTCTTCCGCTTCGCGTCCTGGGCCGAGATGTCGGCCGCGATTTTGTCGCGTTGCGCCGCGCTCTCGAGCTCGACGTAGCCTTCCGCCAAACGGCGCGTCAGCTGGGGGCGATCGGGAGATTTTTTGGCCGTACGCTTGTACAAGCGCTCGAGGCCCTGGATCTCGGTGATCAGCAGGGCGCGAGCGCGAGCTTGCAAGCGGTTCTTGCGCGTATCGCGCTCGGCCAGCTTGGTCATCTCTTCCGGATTGACCGGCTTCGAGTCGTCCTGACGCTTCTTCACGTCCCGCGGAGGCGGTGCGCTGGAAAACGCTGCTGGGCGCTTGCTGTGCACGTCCGCCATTTTACCGGCGGGGCACTCGCTGAGCGCCTTGGCGGCGTCCGGCGAGATGCACTCACTGCTCAGATCAGTCGGTTTGGCTTCGGTCACGGCGCCCGAGGTCGCCGCGCTGAGCAGCAGACCGAACGCAACCGTGACGCCTACGAACGCTCTTTTGGAGCTCATTTCCAATTACCTCCCACACGCGGAAACAACGCGCTGGCGATAGAAGCCGAGCTCGTCACGCCAATACTCACCGTCGAAGGGCCAAATCACGTGCTCTTCGTCGGGCTTAACATCACCGAAGGTCTTCGAATCCGCCGCGCTGACCTGACCGGTGGCGATCTTCTCGTCCAAAAGATTTCGTTGCGCGGCCGTGATGTCGATCAAGATCTTCTCACCGTCACGCAAGTGTTCGTTCAGCTCGTCGACGTTGCGCTGGTAGCGCGAGAGAGCAAGCTCACCCGCCTGACGCACGGCGAGGTCGCGCGCCAACTTCAGCGCGTCACCGACCTGTTGCCCGATGCTCGAGCTCTGGAAGCTGGGGGGCGCTTTTTTGAAGCGCTTGTCCTCTTCCTCGAGCAGCTTCACGTAGTCGATGTTGCGGAGCAGCTGGCGATCACTGAGCGCGTTCTCGACGATCGGGCGAATGCGTTCGTCCAAGTTGCCGCCACCGGCGCGAACCTCGAGCAAGAACTTGAAGAACGGCTCTTCCTTGTTCTCGCCCTTGTAGTTCTTGAGCACCTTCTCCAGCTGCTCTTTGATCGGCGTGTACTTCTTGTTGAACTGCGCGACGACGGTGGTGGCCGCCTCGTAGTTGCAGTTCGAGAAGTAAATGACGGCCTTGAGCACCGCCGCTTCCGGGTAGAACGAGTTCGGGAAGTACGGCGACTGCAGGGTGTGGATGTTGCCGAGCGCGTGCGGATAATCGCCGGCCATGAAGTAGGCCCACGACTCCTCGAACAGGGCGTCGAGCCAGTACTCGCTGGCCACGTCGACCTGGTTCCAGTACTTCACCGCGGCGCTCAGCTTGGTGCTGTCGACGGTCGGCTGGTTGGTCTCCGCGTCCGTCTTGATTGACGACGAGTAGTAGGTGCGCGCCATCGACAGTGACGCCAAATCGCGCAGACGGCTCTCGTCTTCGACGCCTTCCACGCCTTCGTCGAGCGCCTTCTGGATGCGCTGGAAGGCTTGCACGGCAGGGATCGATTTGCGAACCTGGACGTAGCTGATGCCGGTGAAGAACTGCGACTTCACGTAGTATTCGCTGCGGCGGTCGACCTTCTGGAACAGGCGAATCGCCTCTTCGAATTGGCGATTGCGGTACTTGTACCGGCCCAGCATGTAGTTGAGCTGCCAGTACAGATCGCGCTGCTGGTCGTTGTCGAAGCGAGCCACCTGCTCGTCGTTGTACTTACCGACGCGCTCGATGATGTCTGCCGGCTCGGGCAGCTGCGTAGCGAGCTTGGCCAACCAGAGCAAGGTCTCTTTGAACTTCACGTGGTTCGGGTTGTCCGCAACGACGCTGAAGATCGCGTAGCTCGCCTGGTAGAACTTGAGGCGGTAGAGCGAGATGGCCAGGAAGTACTCGGCCAGCTGCTTGTTGCCCGGGTCATCGCCGGTCTCGCCGTTGACCACGCGGTGCAATGCCTGCGCGGCTTCGCTCCACTTCTCTTTGTCGAAGAGGGCTTTGGCCGAAGCCGCGGCTTCGGTCATCTGACCGGCGACGACGGCTGGTTGAGCTCCCGGCGAGCCTTCATCGAGATCGATGTCGACCTTGCCACCCTTCTTGCCGGCAGGAGCGCCGGTAGCTGGTGCGGCTTTGCCAGGTTTGGCAGCGCCGCCCTTCTTCTTCGCCGGGGCTGGCGTATCGGAATCCAAGTCGATGACATCCTGTGCTCGCGCGAGGCGAGTGACCGCGAGGCTCGGGAGAGCTACGGATGCCAGAATGCAGACCGCAACGAGGCGCTTTCGAAACATGGATCCTCTGTAGTGGGGTTGAGATCGGCGCCTTTACGGGCGGCGCCGCGACCGGGTGCGGGGGGCCTAGCCGGCCAAATCGAGAAAAACCTAATAAGTACCGCTACATACCACCCGCGGTCGTGGGCATGTTAGAGATCGCGATGCAAGCTTGTCAAGTGTCGTCGGAAAGCATCGGCATGTCACCGTCGCTGGGTCACACCCGCGCTAGGACTGCACTTCAAAATTGCCGCTGTCCGGAATTTACAGGGCGTCGTGATCCACGGTCCGAACGCCAAGCGCGCGCTGCGGCATTGCGGCCCCACGCATGAGTAACGTGGGTGCATATCGCACTTTGGTCGCGAGCGTTGCGCGATTCTCGACCCGCCGAACCGCGAGACGTTTGGAGCACCGATTCGTAAAGACCAAAGACACTGACGAGGGTTGATCGGATCTGCCGCTGGGGCACATTGGATAAAAAGTCAGGGATGCTCGTCAACACCCGCTATCCGACACGCGCGTTGGAAAATTCCTTGGCAGCGGGGACGTTCGCAGGCGTTCGCGTGACCCGCAGCTTCTTTCGCGTTGACTGCGTTGGAAGCGCTGAACTAGCGTACGCGCGGTTGCAGCGGCGCGACAGCGACGAGCGATCGATGTTTAGACCACCAGTCGAACGGGTGACGGTCAGGCGATGATACGTAAAATCACGGGCTTCTCTCTGCTGGCCACAGCGCTCTTGGGCCTCTTCCCGCTGGCGTGCCAACCTGGTGGCGTCGGCGATCCTTGCACGCCGGAAGACGAATACGGCACGACCTTCCCCGGCTACGACGCAAAGGAAGTCAACGTCGAGAGCAAGTCTTTCCAATGCGAGACGCGCGTTTGCCTGGCCAATCACTTCCAAGGCCGCGTGAGCTGCAAGTACGGCCAAGCCGCTGGCAACGGCGGTTGCCACGTCCCGGGCAACAAGGATAAGCCGATCACGGTAAAGGTCTCTCCGCAACTGCAAGAGCGCCAGGCCGATAAGGCAGTTTATTGCTCCTGCCGCTGCGATGGCGACGACAAGAACGCCCGCTACTGTAAGTGCCCCTCAGGCTACGCCTGCACGCACCTCGTCGACGAGCTCCCCTTTGGCGGCGGGCAGCTCTCCGGTTCGTACTGCATGCGCGACGGCACCACCTACGACCCGACCCAAACGACCGGTTGCTCCCCGGTCGGCTACCCCACCGTCGCCGGCACACCGACCTGCGGCGAGCCCGAAGAAGGCTGATCGCCGCGAGCGAGGGCTCGCGGCCGAAATCGCCGTTCGCAATTGGCTCGAAGCACGCGGCCTCCGCGTGCTCGCGGCCAACCTGCGCGTGAACTATCTCGAAATCGACCTGCTCGTCCAAGACGGGCGTACCCTGGTGGTCGTCGAAGTTCGTACCCGCAATCGCGGCTCGTGGACTTCAGCCCTCGGCAGCGTTGATGGTTGGAAACGCACGCGCCTCAGGCGCGCCGGCGAACGCCTATGGCGCCGCCAATATCGATTCCGGCCCGAGTTCGATCACGTCCGCTTCGATGTAGCGGGCGTCACCTGGCGCGCTGGCGAGGCCTGTGTCGAATACATCCGCGCGGCCTTCTGACGTCGCGGGGGGGGCACGCCGCGCTGCGCGCGCGGGATCGGCGGCTGAGAATTTTGGCCTAGCGGCGCGCTGGGGCGCTGGGCCGCCCGCGCTTCGTCCGTAGATCGCATTCGCCTGTGAGATCAGTTCTCGTAGGTCTCCATCTCATTCGTTTAGTCGTGATCTGATCCTGCCAAGGTCGGCTGACCTCGACGGATTTCCGGGCATACGGCTGGGACTGCTTGGCGCGCGCTCCGGCGCGAGGCGTGCTGCGCGCGCCGAAATCCCCCCTCTTTTGGCGTTGGGGCGGTTCGTCGGCTCGGGAAGGGCGCCGCGCTTCGTGGCCTGGCATCAATTCGTCGCAGATCGCGAAGCGAGTCGAACCAGGCCGCCGAAGGCTCAGACGGACGCGATGGGCATCGTGACCATCAAAAAAATCGCTCCGCGAACAGAGAGGTCGTTCACGTTCACGGAGAGGGGGAGCGACGCTCAGTAATCCAGCGCGTCCTTCATTTCTTTGCGCAGCTGATACAGCGGCTCGAGCTCACCGGGTTCGGCCTTGGGCTCCATCGTGCTGATCGCGCGTTCGAGCTTTTCGATTTCCCCTTCTTGGCGCGCGCGCAGGTTGCGCACCATCGTTTCGAACGTGTCGAAGAAGTGCACGAGCTCGTCGCCTTTGCGCAGCTTGCCCGGGATCCTCAAATGTCCTTTGCCGACATCACTGATCTGGCGCTTCATCTTGAAGATCGGGCCCGCCACCTTGTGCGTGACCAGGATGCCCGCGAAGCCGATCAAGATCACCAGGAGCGAGAGCGCGCCGACCAAGGTGTACAGCATCGCGTGCTGCTTGTCGGTCAGTGCGGAAGCCTGGTCGCGAAGCGCCGTCGCCTGCCCTTCGAGCGCTTGTTGTTGGGCCTTGAGCCGCTCGTCTTGCTTGTCCGCGTCCGCCTTGAAGGCATCGAGCAGGGCCGGGTTGTCGCTGTAGACCGGGTCTTTGATGATGTTCATCTTGACCACTTCGCTGACCTTCTGGCTCTCAGCGACGACTTGGCGCCCGCGTTCCACGACCTGCTCCCCTTGATGCACCGCCTGGTGGCTCTGCGCGATCACCGCCACGCTCGTGCGCCAGATCAATAGCCCGAGCGAGACGCTGAAGAGCAGCGCGATGCCCACCAAGTACCCGGTGTACTTGAGCTGGAAGTGACTATCGAGCAGGTAGTTTCGAAGGCGTCGCTGGTGCCGGCCGGTGACCGGCGGGGCCGAAGTGCCTGGAGGGGCCGAAGAGGCGTCTCCCATGTGCTGGGACTCCTTTGCGGAAAAGGGAGGGACTTAAGAGTACGGCTTTAGCCGCACGGTGTGCAAGAAGTGCGCTGTTTGGCTCGGCCGCGATGACGATGACGATGACGATTGGAGGGGTAGTCGCAACGCCCCAACCCACTCCTAAGGTAGGCGGGCGGCGGCGGCCGTGAACTTCTCGAACGCGCGCGCAGCGGTGTCTCGGATCAGCTCGTCTTCGGTCTCCTTGTCAGGGGAAGAAACCCCCTGCTGGGTGAGCTTGGTCGTGTAGCTACCAAGTAGGGATTTGTCGGGGTAGCTGAACATCGCGACCTCGATGCGAATCGTCAGGTTGCCGCCCGAGTAGTCCGGCACGGGCACGCGCGGCGAAAGGAATACCGGCTTGACGCCGGAGTGCCCGACCAGCCGACGTTTGGCGTCGGCCAAGCTCTCGCCCGGGGGCGCGATCGTGAACACCGGCAATGCGGCAGCTGCACCGACCATCGCGCGGTGCACGATGGCGTCGACCTCGTCACCGCTGCGGCCGGTCTTGTCCGAGATCTTGCCGATCGCGACGTAGTATTTGGTCTCCGGCGAAAACACGGGGTCGAGTGCCTTCACGATCGCCGATTTGACGGTATCGCTAGCTTCAGTGGCCAGGCGCTTCTGTAAGCACTCTGCGCCGCCCATGCGCAGGCGACCGAGCGCTGCGGCCGAAGCTGCGCGCACTGTTGCGTTCGCGTCAGTCAGCCCGGTGCACAATGGTTCGACGGCGCGTTTCGACTTGGACGCGCCGAGCGCCAGTGCGGCCTGGGTGCGAATGCGGAAGTCCGCCCCCGTGGACAGATTTCGCACCAAGTGATCGACGTCCGCGGTGGCCTCCGCGAAAGCCGGGCGAGCGGCTACGAACCCCAGGCCGGCGAGCAGCGCAGCCAAACCGAGACAACGCATTACCCGGCACCGTATCATGAGGATAGGGCGCTCCGTCGACCTTCTGTAACTCGCGCTCAACTTGCTTGGTATGACGACCGCGGCGAGCATTTGCTTCAGCAACTTGTGCGGAAGGATTCGAGTCGGTCACCGAATCTCCGTTTAGGGCTTTTTCGCGATACGCGGAAATGCTGCGATGTATGATGATTCGGTGAAGACGCCGACCGGCGGACCAAACGAGGGTCTAGAACCGACACGGCGGAACACGCCGCGGAGTCGGCGGTGGTTCGCAACCGGATGTGCGGCTCTGTCCTACTGCCTTGCGGCGCGAGGAGCCGCAGCAGAAACGACGCGCTCCGTGATACCCGACGGGGTGCAACTCCGAGTCACCGGCAGCTTGACCATCGAAGCTAGCGCATCGCAACTCGCCGGCGGAAGTGAGCTCGAGGCGCGGCTCCTCGACGATGCAGGGCATGCCGTGCCGGGTCGCATGCTGCAGATCAAACCACTCAACGTCAGCGCGCCGGTGTCGGCGCACGATTGCCAATCGCGTGCCGTTTCGTTGCCGGCAAATCCGAGTGGCGTGTATCTGGCGCGCAGCAACGGCGCCGGCTCGCTGTGCGTCCACTTCGATGGCACCCCGGAGCACGCTGAGTTCGAGCTCAGCTTCGTCGACAGTGACGGCCTGTACGCAGCAACGAGTCGCAAGGTCGTTGCCGACAGCGCCATCCGCAGCGTGCAGATGGCGTTCGCGCCCGCGCCGAGCGTGCTGGCGCTCGAGCGCGAGCAGCAAACCTTGACGCTCGCGACCAGACCGCTGCCCGCGCTCGCAGCCGGTGAGCCACTCGAGAGCCTCGACATCTCGCTGACCATGAAGCGCGACGGACAGCCTGCCCAAGCACTCGGCGTCAGCACCGTAGAGATCGGCAGCAACGCAGAGTTCCGTGTTTCGAGCCGCCTCTTGGGTACGCCGGGGCCACTCGAATTGAGCGCTGAATTTGTTGGCAGCACCACGACGCGCGCGGCTCGCACTCTGACTCGCGCCAGCGCGACCGCGGTGGTCGAGTTGTCGCTCGCCGAGCCCATCCTCCCCAGCCATCCCGAGAGCGGCGTGCACATCCGCGTGCGCGTGCACTCGGTCGCCGGCCCCGTGCGCAGCGGCTCGATCGAAGCGCGCGTCGCGGGTTCGAACCTAGGTAGCGCGCGCGTCAGCGAGGGCTTGGCCGAGCTCTACCTGCAGCTCGAGGAGACCACCGCCAAGAGCCACCCGATCGAGCTGCGCTACGCCTCGGACTCCCCTTGGTGGCTGCCCGGTCCGGAATTGTCCGTAACCATCCCGGTGTTACCACCCAGCCCCTGGCGACGCATCGCGTGGATCGCGGCAGTGGTAGTGCTCGGCTCATGGTTACTCTTGGGTTGGCAGCGCCCGCGGCGCCTCGAACGCAAGGCCGCCTCACTCGTTCCCGCTCATGCGGCCCGAGCCCCGGTAGACGTCATCGAGGTGGGCGATGTTCGCAGCGGGTGGCGCGGGCGCGTGCTCGATGCCCACGACGGGACGCCGATCGCAAACGCCGTCTTGCTCGTTCGCTTGCCTGCTTTCGACACGAGCGGCGTCCTCCACACCGCGAACACCGATGAGCAAGGCACTTTCGTGCTCGAAGGTCCGCGGTCTCCCGGCCCTGGGGCCGCGCTGGAGGTGCGCGCCCCGCTGCACACTCCCCTGGCAGCACCCATGCCGCCACCCGGCACGCTGGTTTTGTCCCTGACTTCGCGACGCCGCACATTGCTCGGTCGTTTCGTCGATTGGGCCCTGCGGGATGGCGGCTGGGAACGCCACGGTGAAGCAACACCGGGAGAAGTCGCGCGCCGCACCGAGCGCAGAGAGGTCGCCTCATGGGCAAGCGCCTTGGACGAAGCGGCGTTCGGCCCCGACCCACTGTCCGAGGCAAAAGAGCAGGCGGTGATCGCGCGCGAGCCCTCTCACAATCGCAAGCCGCCACTCAAGGCAGATCGCGGTTGAGACGTTGGACCTACATTGGGCAAAGCTGGAAAACAGTGGCAGCCCATTGACGGGGCAAAGCGCGCGTTTCTATAGTCCGCCCACAACGCCGCACCAGCGCGGTTAGCAGCTATGATTTACGCTCTCCTCGCGCTTGCCGTCGCCGCCGTCGCCGCCGTCGCCGCCGTCTATTTCTTGTTCCTCAAGAAAGGGCAGCCGGCGGAGCTCCCTCCGAGCTCGACAAAGAGCCACCCGCCACCGCCCCCAAGCCGCACCGCGAGCCCTCGTCGGGCACCGGAGCCAACGCCGCCAGCGCAAGAGTCGAAAGCGACGGCGGCGTCGGGAACGAAGCCGGTCGCGGACGCGACACCTCTGTCGCCGCAAGCCGCGCCCGCACCGAGGTCCAGCACTCCCCCGCCCCCACCTTCCACGCGAGCCGGCGCACGAGCTCCGCGTGACATCGATGGTCTGCGCAAGGGTTTGTCCAAGGCACGTGCGTCGGAAGGCTTCTTCGGTCGCCTACGCGCGCTTTTCTCGGGCAAAAAAGAGCTCAACGCGGATATCGCCAGCGACCTCGAAGAGGTGCTGTTGAGCTCGGACGTCGGGGCCGAGACCACCGCCCTGCTGCTTGCGCGCGTCAAAGACGCGCTCGGCCAAGGTGACCTGGCTGATCCCGAGAAGGTGTGGGACGCGCTGCGCGCAGAAGCGGAACGCATCGTCTCCGTGGATGGCCGCACTGGCCCACTCGAACTGCGCAATCAGCCAACCGTCGTGCTGTTGGTGGGAGTCAACGGCGCCGGCAAGACCACCACGATTGGCAAGCTTGCTACCAAACTCCAAGCGAGCGGGAAGAAGTGCTTGCTCGCCGCCGGCGACACCTTTCGCGCGGCTGCCGTGCAACAGCTGGTCGTTTGGGGTGATCGAATCGGCTGCGAAGTCGTGCGCGGTAAGGACGGCTCGGATCCGGGTAGCGTTATATTTGATGCGATCAAGCGAGCGGAGACATTAGGTGTCGATGTCGTACTCGCTGATACCGCAGGTCGCCTGCACACGAAGTCGAACCTGATGGCGGAAATGAAAAAGATCGCCAAGACAGCCGAAAAAGCGCTGGCCGGCGCGCCGCACGAAATATTGCTGGTCATTGATGCGACGAACGGGCAAAACGCTCTCGCTCAAGCAAAAGAGTTTCAGGAAGCGCTCCCACTCACCGGCATCGTGCTGACTAAGCTCGATGGCACTGCCAAAGGGGGCGTGGTGCTCGGAATCGCCAACGCGCTTCGTCTTCCAGTTCGCTTCGTCGGTCTCGGTGAACGGCCCGACGATCTCCACGAGTTTGCCCCGGCGGACTTCGTGGAGGCATTACTCGGTCGCGAAGCGGCCGAGTAAGTTCGAGAGGCTCGGTCGCGAAGCGGCCGAGTAAGTTCGAGAGGCTGGGTCGCGAAGCGGCCGAGTAAGGTTGAGGGGCTCGGGCGTGAAGCAGTTGAATGATCGAAATTCATCCCGGGTCAAAAAGTTTTAGCTTGTTGATTGTAAGATTTTTAGCGTGATATAGTCCCCCGGCGTTTCCGGTTCGCGGAATTGTTCAATAGTTCCAAGTGGTTGCGGTGTTGGAACCGCGCGCTGACCCAATGCGTCGTTTTGAAGGGAAAGCGGAAGAGGCATCGATGAAGTCAAGTCCCATCGGGCTCCTCGTGGCAGTAGCCCTCGGCATATTCCCTGCGCAAAGCTGGGCGCAAGCCAAAGCAGGGAAGGTCACGGTGGCCGGAAAAGCTGCGGCGACAAAAGATAGCGAAGGCGTGATCGACGCTGACGCGAGTGGTAGCGCTACGGCCGGCGGTGATGCCGCAGGCGAAGCGGCCCCCGCGGCTGGCGATACGCCTGCCGATGCCGGCGAAGAAACTGGAGACACGCCAGCTGGCTCCGGTCTCGACGACATCTGCAAGATCGATCCTGCCGCATGTCCGAATCTGGACATGGACAAGGAGGCGGCCCGCCCCTTGAAGGAGCAGATCTTCGCGGTGCAGCAAGCGTACGCTTTGCGCGTACGTCGCTTCGAGCTGCAAGCGGGGTGGTCGCAGAGCCTGAATGACCAGTTCGTCGGCCACCCGGCCCCGAACCTGGCACTCAACTACTACATCACCAACGTCCTCGCGATCGGCGTGAACGGCCAGTACTACGCCCCGTTCAACCTCGATAAGGACTTCAACGCGCAGGTTCGGCGCGCTGCCCGCGTTGCCGTGCCGCTCACTGAGTACCAGTGGGGCGCCGCGCTGAACTTCACCTACGTCCCTGCGTACGGTAAATTCGCCGGCTTCGGTGACTTCATCTTCCACTACGACGCATACGTGGTGGGCGGCGTGGGCGCGATGAGCGTTCGCCCGATCCCCGTGATCGATCCGGACAATCGCAACTTCGAGTACCAGACCAAGCTGGCGTTCAACGCCGGCATCGGCCTCCGTATCTTCTTCAATAAGTGGTTCGCCGCGGTGTTGGAAGTGCGTGACTATGTATTCAACGACAAGCTCGAATCCCTGACGGCCAGCAAGATTCCCGGACCCGGACCCAACGGCGCCGGCAATCCAAACACGTGGTACGGGGAAACGAGTTTGACGAACAATGTGCAAGCACAGTTGGGTGCTGCCATCTTCATCCCGTTCTCGTTCGACTACCGGTTGCCGAAGTGATGGGCAAAGGGCGAGGCATGACGACCACGAAACAGAAGACTACGAAGCGGCTGGTGTCCGTGCTGGCTGCTGCGCTCGCACTTTTCGCTTTCACCGAACGCGCCGAGGCGCAGCAAATCTTGCTCACCGGGCCGCTCGCCGGAGCTCCCGCAGTGCGCAAGCTGCGTCAGCATCGCAAGGCCCGTTTCGAGGTGGCTCCGGCCGTCTCGTTCACCCTCTTGGATGAGTATCAGCGCACGATTTTCGCGGGCGCTCGGCTCAACTATCACTTCACCGACTGGCTGGCGCTGGGTGCCTGGGGAGCGTTCGGCGCTGCCCACATCCCAACGCATCTGAGTGATCAGATCCAAGACGTGAACGCCGCCCGACGAGCCACCCCCGGCACTTCGCGCGACGAGGAGTTGACGGCGGGGAATCTCGGTCCGGACTTCAAGAAGCAGCTCGCCAGTATGGATTGGGTCGTTGCTCCGCAGCTGACCGCAGTCCCCTTCCGCGGCAAGCTGGCCCTGTTCCAGAGCATCTATCTGGACACGGACTTGTACTTCTTCGGCGGCGCAGCCTTCGTGGGCTTGAACGAACGCAAAAACTGCGAGAACTGCGTGAACTCGTTCGAGATGGCAAGTCGCGTGGCGATCGCGCCGACCTTCGGCCTCGGTTTCTCGTTCTACATCAACAAGTGGAGCGCGATTGGCTTCGAGTACCGCGGCATGCCCTTCGCGTGGAACACGGGCGGCTTCGATACTGCGGGTGGCGGGAAAGACAAGAAGTTCCCGGACAACAAGATCACCAACGACGACCGGCAGTTCAACTTCAATCAAGTGCTGACGGTGAGCTGGAACGTCTACCTGCCGTTCCAATACAAGGTCAGCGAGTAAACGCGCTCTCTGATTGCGGTGCGCTTCGTCTCGAAAGTCTGGACAGAGCGCACTGAACGCGAAACGCCCCGCCAAAAGCGGGGCGTTTTCCGTTTGTGTGCCGGGGCCAAAGCGCGCACGAAGCGCGCGCTGGCCGAGTGCGATCAGCCCTTCTGAACTTTATCGCCGACGAGACGGTAGCCGGGCGGCAGAGCCGCCTTCGTGCGGTCCGCGAGCTCGGACGGGATGAGCCAGCCGCGATCCGCTAGCCCCTGCGCGATTCGGTTCTGAGTGCGGCGAGACTCTTCGGTCTCGAGGGCCGTGATCAGCGCCGGCAGGCTTTGGGGATCGTTGATGGCGAACAGCGTGGTGGCGGACGTGAAGCGCACCGGTTCGCTCATGTCACCGAGGAACGGCTCGACCGCGACCCTCACCGCTTCACTCGGATAGCCTTCGAGCGCCTGGATCAGCTGCACCTTTGGTTCCGCGTTGCGGACGTACTCGGTGTCGAACTTTTCGAGCACGCCGAGCAGCTCGCGCGCAGCCTGCGCTTCGTCCGTGACGATGGCGCGCAGCACTTTGAGCGGCCAGGTCAGACTCTCGGCCTTTTGACAGTATTCACGGATCGGCTCGAGCGCATCTTCTCCCGCGGAGACGATGCCGCGCATGCAGGATTCTTTCTCCTCCTGATCCGTAATCGAAGGATCGAGCACCCAGTCGAAGCGCTTGAGCAACGCGGCGGCCGCCTGCGCAGTCCCCATGCGGCCGAGCTCTTGAATCGCTTCTTGGCGATCGAAGTTCTGCGAAAGCTTGTTGCCCAGTAAGCGTTCGAGGCGAGCGATCTCTTTTTGGGATGCGCGCGGCGGCTGGTCGCTCTTGTTCTTGCTCAGAAAATCGAAAATTCCCATGGTCCTATTGCGGCGCGCGGAGGAGCGCAGGGCGCGCGCCGGCTGGTGCATATAGCTCGAAATGCCGCCTCGTCCCAGCGCGGTGGCGCAGTCCCGCGCGTTTGAACGAGGAAAACCCGAATCAGGACAAGGGAACCGCGATCAACACCACGGCGTTGCCGCGCAGCTGAACCTGGTAACGCACGGGCTTGCCGTGCTTTTGCGAGGTTTCGGCCTCGCTGGCGCGGATCCGGCCCACGAACGCTTCGAACGTGATGTGCTCGACCGGTTCACCAATCTGACGTTTGGCGGCGATGTATTCGTCGAACAGGCGCCGGTAGTACTGGTCGGCATTTTCCGCGGCCAGGGAGGTCGCGACATGGGGATCGACATTTCCCGCTACGGAGCTCTCGTCGACCGCGAGCGCTTCTTGGAAATCGCGAGCGCTCGGCCCCTGGGAAGGTCGGCCCTGCTCGTCCGTGGTGTCCTCGGCCACCCCCATCATGGCGTTCAGCAAGGAATTGATGCGGAACACCAGGCCGCCCAATTCATCGTGCTCGAGCTGAAAGCGGAGTTCCGAATTGCCGTTGATGATCGCGAGCAAGCCATCCTCGAGCTCGGATACCGGACCCGAGATGTAGTTGCCGAGCAGCGTGCCGCCCACGACGACCAAGAGCACGCCCAGGCCGGCGACCGCGAACACCGGCCAGAGCAGCCCCGGCACACTGTCTACGAGGGAGGCTGGAACCGCGGCGATGATCACGCCTCGTGTCTCGCCGACATAACCATCGAGCGGGACTGCCCCGAACAAATTGCCCGCGCCGGCCGCTTCGACGGTCACGACCCCCCCAGAGCTGAGGGCCTGCTTGGAGGCGGCAGTGACGTTCGCCTGATTGGCAGATGCGACGACGCCCGCCGGCGCTGCGCTATCGGCAACGATTTCGACCGAGTCAGAAACAGCAGCAAGGAGCAGCGTATGACCGCTGGTCAAGTCACTCGTACGCGTCAAGCGCTCATCGTTGAGCGGTGTACCGACCACCAACGCGCCCAGCACGGTGCCGTTGTCGGCGCGCAGCGGCGCATAGCTCGCGAGCATCTGCTCTTGGCGCTTGTGATTGACCCAAAGCGCGCTCGACGTACGGCCGCTCTTCAGCGATTCGGCCAGAGACGGGTACGCGGCAGCCACCTTCTCGCCGCGCATGAGCGCCGAGCCATTGCGCCCAATCGCGACGCCCTGAGCATCGACGATCAGCACCAGCGACGGGGCCATCTTCGCAAAAAGTGGCTCGCTCACCGCGGCGTCGCGCAAGCGGTTGGCCTCGGCGGTCGCGGCCTCACTGCGAGCATCCGCGGTGCCGCCGGAGAGCGCGGCGTGCACCGAAGGCGCGGCGGTATTGCCGTCCAGCCAACGCTCCATGCGCAACGCATCCAGCGCGAGCTGCGCGTTCGCGGCGCGCAGCGCCTGTGCAACTTCGCGTTTGCGTTCAGTCTGATTGGTGAGCACGTCGTTCAGCGACGTGGCCAAGAGAACGTACGTCAGCAGGCCGACGACAACGACGATACCGGCGTTTACAATGATGATCTTCCAACGCATCCTGTGGCCCCTTTGGCTCGAACCCCGGGCTCCCGAGATTGGCCGCGCTCCGACGTAAGCGCACCAGCGGCGCTTTGGGGACGACGGTACTACTTGTCCGGGCGGAGCTAAAGTCCGTGACGCGCTAAAGTCTGGCCCTCACACGAACGACAGAGTGCGTTAGTGTGTGCAGGCTTTTTTTGCTCACGCGGGGCAGCCCGGGCTCACGGTCCGGAAAGGAAACGAGACAATGCAAAAGACCTTGGCGCTCGTCGATGATCCGCTGTTCTGTGAGCACCTCGCGCCCGCTGGCCATCCCGAACGTCCGGAACGCCTACACGCGGCGCGCGCAGCGATCGCGCACGCCGACTTCGACTTGGCTCGAACGGATCTCGCCACACGTAGCGCCACGAACGAGGAGCTCGCCCGCGTGCACGACGAGGCATATCTGGATCTGCTGGGCCAGTTGGCCGGCCAGGTTGGCTACCTCGACGAGGACACGTTCTACAGCGCGCAGTCGGTAGCCGCAGCGCGCGCGGGTGCGGGCGCCGCGATCGTGATGACGGACGCGGTTCTGGATCGGCGCGCTGATTTTGGCCTCGCATTGCTACGCCCCCCGGGGCACCACGCACGGCCATCGGGCGCGATGGGCTTTTGCCTACTCAACAACGTCGCGGTCGCGGCCGCGCATGCGCGTGCGCGCGGCGTCGAACGAGTTGCGATTGTCGACTTCGACGTCCACCACGGCAATGGCACCCAAGAGATGTTCTACGACGATCCCTCGGTGCTGTTCATTTCGCTCCACCAATCCCCGCTCTATCCAGGCTCTGGTGCGTCGGAAGAGAAGGGCACGGGCGACGGGCATGGCTACACGTTGAACGTGCCGCTGTCTGCCGGCGCGGGGGATGCCGTCTACGCCGCAGCGCTGAAGCGCATCGTCGCCCCAGTACTCGAGGCATATCGGCCGGGCCTACTGCTGTTCAGCGCCGGCTTCGACGCCCACAGTCGCGATCCCCTAGCGCAAATGGAGCTGACCGACGGCGGCTTTCGCGCCATCGTCCGGCGCACACTGGGCGCGCTCGGGAGCGCGGTTCCGGTGGGCATGGTGCTGGAGGGCGGCTACGATCTGGTCGGGTTGGGGAGTTCGCTCGGCGCCGTCCTGGAGGGCCTGGGCGAAGGGCCCATGCAAGATCTCCCTGCAGAACGGCTATGGCAGGCCCACGAGCGAGACCTGAGCGCCGCGGCAGCAGCCGCAGCGGAACTTTGGAAGCTAGCCTGAGAATTTTGTTCGCTGCATTGGGTTGCTGAAGCACCCCGAGGTGAGCTAAGTACCGCCTGCGTTGGCGGCGCCCAAACTGGTCGCGTCGCCAGTCACCGTAAATGACGGTGGGTGTAGCTCAGTGGTAGAGCACTGGATTGTGGCTCCGGTTGTCGCGGGTTCGATCCCCGTCACTCACCCCGTAGGAAGCTGATTCGAAAACGAGTCAGCTTCTTTTTTTCCATCCCGCGCTGGCCCCAAAACTCCGCCTGGGCGCCAACTTTTTAACGACGCATTCGGATCGGCAGAAAGCGCGCGACTGGTGGATTGTCGAGTATGATGAGGCTTCGGAGGAATGCTCTCAATGATGAACGGTTGCCCGCGATGGTCGTTTCTGACGGTTCCCTTGCTTGCTGCGTTGGGCTGCAGCGACCCTGTACCTAGGCCTCCGCAAGGCAACACCACCTTGAGCATTCAAGTCGCCGCGACAGGCACGGCGAATTGCCCCGTGCCGGGCAAGACTTATGTCGTCGGCAATCCCAAAGGCCCAAACAATTCCATGGCCGGTGATCGTTTGATCGACGGCGAGCACGGCGCGACCATCAAGTGCTCGGTGAAAGGCAGTGGCCCGTACACCTTCTCCGGAACGATCAAGGGGCTGAGCAGCGAGAGCGATAAGGTGACGCTGACGATGACGAACGGCGTCGTCAATGCGGACAATCTGACTGGCACCGTGACGGTCGCGGTGAACACTCCGCAACTCGCTGGCAACTTCGTCAGCGCAGAAGGCGCCTGCACGATTGGCGTCGTCGGTGGCAACGTCAAACCGGGCAGCCTTTGGGCGACGCTGAGCTGCCCGACCATCACCGAACCGACCACGAGCAAGACCTGCGGCGTGGGCGCGCCGACCACCACGTTCGTGCTCGAGAATTGCGACGGCTCCTGACGTCCGAACGCGCCGCGAGCGCGCGCTAGCGCAACCGAAGAAAACGCGAACTCACGGTGAGTTCGCGTTTTTTCATTTCAGAGCTTCAACCTTTGGGGTCGGACTTGGGCGTAACCGCGCCCGCAGGCGGTGTGTCCGCAGTCACGTCGGGGATCGAAGCTTGCGGGCCGCGCGCCGCCGCGCCGGGCGTCGGCAGAGTGTCGGAGAAGCTCGGGCCATCTTCCGCACCCGCCGCGATGCGCACGACTACGGCGGTAATGTTGTCTTCGCCGCCGTGCTCGTTGGCGAGCGCGATCAGCTTGCGACACACGTCCGGGAGCTCGGCTGAAGATTGCACGAGAGCCAAGATCTCGTCGTCTTCGATCATGCCGCTCAGGCCATCCGAACACAGGATGTACGAATCTCCGACCTGGGCGTCATCGGCCTGCAGATCGACGGAGACGTGCTCCTGCATGCCCAGCGCGCGCGTGATCACGTTCTTGGGCAGCTCGCTGCGTTGCTCTTCAGTGAGCTCGGGCATCGCCAAGAGGTAATCGTTGACCAGCGAGTGATCGCGGGTCATCTGCTTGATTTGCCCGCCACGCACGCGGTACGCGCGGCTGTCGCCGACGTGACCGATGTACATTTTCTTCTTGCGCGAGCTGAACAAGCAACCCACCACCGTGGTGCCCATGCCGTGGAACTCGCGTGAGCGCGCGCTACGATCGACGATCTGCCGGTTGGCGATTCGGATCCCCGTCAGCAGCCGATTCTCTTCCTCCGACAGCCGAGCGTCGAAGTGAAAAGGCCAGGTGAAATCCTCCGTGGCGGTGGCACGGAAGAAGTCGACGATCGCTTCGGTCGCGAGCTTGCTGGCGACGTCACCAGCGCGATGGCCACCCATGCCGTCGGCCACGATGTACAGCGTGTGGTCTTCGAGGATGGCAAAGCTATCCTCGTTGTGGTCACGCTGCAGACCCACGTCGGTGACGCCTGCTGCTACTGCACGCATGGATAACTTCCCTGAATCGTTGATCGATTAGCCATGCGGGCCAGACCCTCGCTGAGAGCAACCCGCAAGCTTTCATGGCGCCCCGGGTGTGTCAAGTTGGGCACCTGGGCCAGGGCCGGCACGCGAGGGGGCGTCACGGTCGTTCAGGGCGATCTTGGTGAATTTGGGTGCCGAGCGCGGTCATGAAAAGCGCGCCCGACACCGCTCTGGCGTCTCCGGTAGAACCGGAAATGCCGCTCAAATGGCCAGGATCTCTTTCTCTTTGACCTGAATGATGTGGTCGATGGCCTGCCCCGCTTCGGACATGATCTCCTCGACCTTCTTTTTGGCGCGCTCGACGTCGTCTTCACTCGCGCCGCCGCCATCTTTCACTTCGGCCAGCATGTCGAGCGCTTCATGGCGGGCTTTGCGCACGCTGACTTTGCACTCTTCGCCGTCCTTCTTGGCGATCTTCACCAGATCCTTGCGGCGCTCTTCGCTGAGCGGCGGGATCGGAATGCGAATCAGGTCGCCATCGACTTGGGGGTTCAGGCCGAGATCCGACTCGCGCAGTGCCTTTTCGGCGGCTTTTACCTGTGATTTGTCCCAAGGCTTGACCGTCAGCAAGCGCGGCTCGGGCACGCTGACCGTCGCCATTTGGCCGAGCGGCGTGGTTTGCCCGTAATAGTCGACGCGAATCGAATCGAGCATCGACGGATGCGCGCGCCCGGTTCGAAGCTTGGCGGTCTCGCGACGCAGTGCATCCTTCGATTTCTCGATTGCCTGCCGCAGTTCGTTCAAAACATCGTCGATCATCTGCGTACCTTTGATGGAGCGGAGCCGGTTCTATATCACCAGCCGGAAACTCGGGCGAGGGTCGATCAGGGGCGCTTTTTCTTCGGGGCCGCGCGGTGAACGGTGGGCGGCTTGCCCGCATCCTGGGCCGCCGAGCCGGCATCCGGCACCCAGAACTGCTTCTCCGCCTCGCGCAACTTCCGCTGGTTATCGGCTTCGACGACCGCCGCGGCACTGGCGGTGGCCCGACGAACCGCTTCATCTGCCTCGCGGGTACGTTTGAAAACGTACAAACCCAGCACGCCTAGCATCAACGAGGCACCGACGAGCAAGCCGGCCAGCAGGCGGCCACGGCTGGACGGCTGAGGCTCGAGATCGCCCGTGTCCACGATGCTCGGCGCCATCGGCCTGATCTCGTACAGCACCTGCTCGCGCTGCGCGCGCGCCCACTCGTCGAGTCGCACCAGTGCATCGGCGAGCTCGACCACCGACGTGAAGCGGCGCCGGGGATCACGGGAACAAGCGCGCTCGAACCAAGCATCGAACGCTTTGGGCAGCGAGGGTTGGATGTGCGAGGGCACGGGCAACGGCGCCGCACACACCTTCAGCACCACATCGCCGATCGCATCGCCTTCGAAAGGGACGCGCCCGCACGCCGCCGAAAACGCGCAAGCACCCAACGACCAAATGTCGGAAGCTGCGCTCACCGGCGCGCTCGCGGTCAACGCTTCCGGACTCATGTAGTGAGGCGTACCGAGCACCATGCCGGCTTGCGTGGACGAAGCGCCGCCCGCCGCTTCTTCGTGCACCATCTTGGCGATCCCGAAATCGAGCAATTTAACCGAATAACCGCGGGTTCCGGCCTCACCATCGCGAGCCAAGAAAATATTGTCCGGCTTCAGATCGCGATGCACAATCCCGGCTTGGTGTGCAGCGTGTAACGCACGTGCCGCCTGTTGCACGATCTCCGCAACTTCGTGCAGAGGCAATTTGCCGCGCCTAGCGATCGATTGCTCGAGGGACTCACCCTCCAAATACTCCATCACGATGTAGGGTTGGCCACCCTCACTGACTCCGTGATCGTAAACCGCGACTGCGTGGCGGCTCTTGATGCGCGCCGCTGCCTTGGCTTCCGTGTCGAAACGCCTCAGTGCCTCCGCGCTGCCCGCCAACTTCGGATGCACGAACTTGATCGCAACCAACTGGTCGAGGCTGATGTGGCGTCCTGCCCATACGGTGCCCATGCCGCCTTGGCCAATCAAGCGTTCGACCAGGTAGCGGCCGGCGATCGTGGTGCCCTGGAGGTCGGGAGGCGGCGAGGTGGTCATGGCTGCGGGGCGAGAGTCACCCCGAGCTTAGCCCAGCTCACCGCCGGTTCGGAACTTCCGCACAAACGAGGCTAGAGTCAGGGCATGCGGGCACATCTGCCCGCCTCAAACGAGCCTCGTATGCAATTTCGTGTCGTCAGCTGGAACATTCACAAGGGCATTGGCGGAGCCGACCGCCGTTACCGACTCGAGCGGATCATCGAGGTGCTCACCGCCCTCGCCCCCGATGTCGCCCTGCTTCAGGAAGTCGCGGAGGACATGCCGCGCTCGCACTTCCACGATCAACCATCGGCCCTCGCCGAGGCGCTCGAGATGAAGCACCTCGCGTTCGGCCCCGAACACCGCTTTCGCATGGGGGGCTACGGCAACGCGATCTTGAGTCGCTGGCCATTGACCGACATCAGCCGCGTCGATCTGACGATCGGCACGCGCAAGAAGCGCGGCGCGCTGACGGCACGCGCGCACGTCCACGGGCTCGAACACGAACGCAGCATGGTGCTCGTCAACATGCACCTCGGCTTGGCGGGTTCGGAACGCGGACTACAGCTGGAACGATTCCTCGCCTCCCAACCGTTCGCACATCTGCAGCGGCGTACGCCCGTCATCTTGGGTGGCGACTTGAACGACGTTTGGGGATCGCTCGGGCCGCGCTACTTGCAGCCTGCGGGCTTCGGCCGTTGTGGCTCGTTGCTGAACACGTTCCCTGCTTACCTGCCCGTGCGCCCACTCGACGGCGTGTTCGTACGCGGAGATTTGGAGGCCCGCGGGATCAGTGTTCCCAAAACGAAACTAGCCAAACAAGCGTCGGATCACCTGCCCCTGGTGGCGGATCTGAATTTGGTGGGGCTGGAAGCGTAACGGTCGTGAGGGGGCGATCGCTTGCCCGCATCGCACCCCGCGGTCGTTGGGTTTCCCGACATTTGACGCCGAAGGCTGTGACGGCCCGCGCCCACGCTCGGTGACCATCAACCCCCTGCTCTCGACTCCTCGCAACCGCGCCGCAACAACCTTGCTCTGCCGCGCCATGGTAGCCTGCCGCCGCCATGGCGAAATCTACAGACCTCACCCGCAGCCCGGAGTGGCAAGCCCTCGAGGCGCACTACCAGGCCAGTCACGCAACCGAGATGCGCGAGCTGTTCGCGCAGGATGCCACGCGCGCCGAGCGCTTTTCGGTAGAGGCCCTCGGCATCTATCTGGACTACTCGAAGAACCGCATCACCGACGAGACCATCAAAGCGCTTTTGGCCGTGGCGGAGAGCGCGGGCCTACGCGCCAAGATCGACGCCATGTTCGCGGGCGAAAAGATCAACACCACCGAGGGTCGCGCGGTCTTGCATACGGCGCTGCGCGCTCCCGCCGGCGCTTCGATCGTGGTCGACGGTAAGAACGTAGTCCCCGAAGTGCACGCGGTGCTCGCCAAAATGTCGGACTTTTGTGAGCGTGTCCGGAGCGGCGCTTGGAAGGGAATCACCGGCAAGGCGATCAAGAACATCGTCAATATCGGCATCGGCGGCTCTGATCTCGGCCCGTATATGGCAACCGAGGCGCTGCGCTTCTACAGCGCGCGCCACCTCACCTTCCGCTTCGTCTCCAACGTGGATGCCACGGATTTCGCGGAGGCGACCCATGATCTCGATCCGGAGGAGACGCTGTTCATCGTCTGTTCCAAGACCTTCACCACCCAGGAGACACTGGGCAACGCCAAGACTGCCCGCGATTTCCTGCTCGCCAAGCTGAAGGACCCCGCCGCGGTCAAGAAGCACTTCGTGGCCGTGTCGACCAACGCCGAGGAGGTCGCCAAGTTCGGTATCGACACGGCCAACATGTTCGGCTTTTGGGATTGGGTCGGCGGACGCTACTCCTACGATTCGGCGGTGGGCCTATCGCTGATGCTTGCCATCGGCGGCGAAGCCTTCAACGACATGTTGTCCGGCTTCCACGCCATGGACGAGCACTTCCGCACGACGCCTTTCGCGCAGAACATGCCGGTGCTCTTGGCCTTGATCGGCATTTGGTACAACAACTTCCACGGTACAGAGACGTTTGCAGTTCTGCCCTACGATCAATACTTGGCTCGCTTCAGCGCTTACCTGCAACAGCTGGACATGGAGTCCAACGGCAAACGTGTCACCCTCAAGGGTGAACCCGTCGACTACCAGACGGGGCCGATCTTGTGGGGACAGCCCGGCACCAACGGGCAGCATGCTTTCTACCAGTTGATCCATCAGGGCACGAAGCTCGTGCCCTGCGATTTCATCGGCTTCATCCACAGCCTCAATCCGATTGGGTCACACCACGATCTATTGATGGCGAACTTCTTCGCCCAGACCGAGGCGCTCGCCTTCGGAAAAACCACCGCCGAGGTCGCCAAAGAAGGCGTTGCCCCCGAGCTCACGACGCACAAGACCTTCCCCGGCAATCGCCCGACCAACACACTGCTCTGTGATCGGCTGACGCCGAGCATGCTCGGCAAGCTGGTCGCCTTGTACGAGCACAAGGTGTTCGTGCAAGGCGTGGTTTGGCAGATCAATTCGTTCGATCAGTGGGGCGTGGAGCTCGGCAAGGTGTTGGCCAAGCGCATCGGCAGCGAGCTGGAAGCCAAGAGCGAACCCGCGCTCGCCCACGACAGCTCTACCAATACGCTGATCAAGCGCTACCGCGCGGCTCGCGGTTAGCCCGCGAGCTCTTTCACGATCCGGGCGGCGAGCTCGGCTCCCTCCGTGGGGTCGAGCTTGCCAGCGGGCCAGCCCACGCCCAGGCCCGACTTCTCGTCCGGCTTGGGAATGATGTGGAAGTGAACGTGGAAGACGGCCTGATGGGCCAAGCTCTCGTTGTTCTCGAGCACGTTGAACGCGCTGGCACCAGTGATGCGTTTGATCGCGCGGCACAGGCGCGGCAGAACGCGCCCGATGGCCGCGCTCGATTCATCCGAGAGCAGGTCGAGCGTCCGCGCGCGTTCCTTCGGGATCACCAGCGCGTGGCCGTGGCTCAGCGGCGCGATGTCCAGAAACGCGAGCACCAGCTCGTCTTCGTACAGCTTGTGGCAAGGGATTTCGCCCCGAAGGATCTTGTCGAAAATGGTCTCGGCCATGGCTCGATCATTTAGCATGCTCGCGGTGCGGAGCGGCCCGCGATGGGTCAGAGTTGAATCGCCGCCATGTTGAAAGCCAGCAGCGTTCTCGGAAACAGCCAACGCCTCGATGGCGGCGCGATGTTCGGCAATGCCCCACGCGCGCTGTGGAGTCGCTGGGCAGCGCCGGACGAAGCGGGGCGCGTCGCCCTGGCCTGTCGCGCGCTGTTGGTCGAAGACCCTTCACGTCGCATCTTGCTCGAGACCGGTATCGGCACGTTCTTCGCGCCTGAGCTGCGCGACCGCTACGGCGTGGTCGAGACCGAGCACGTCTTGCTCGAGTCACTGGCCGAGCTCGGCACGAGCCATCACGACGTGGATGTAGTCGTGCTCAGCCATTTGCATTTCGATCACGCGGGCGGCTTGCTGGCGCCCTTTCGCCCGGGCAAGCCGCCCGAGCTGCTCTTTCCGCGAGCCCAATTCGTGGTCGGCAAGACGGCCTTCGAGCGCGCGGAGCGACCACACCTGCGCGATCGCGCCTCGTACATTCCGGAGCTGCCCGAGTTGCTACGGCGCTCGGGTCGCCTGCACTTGGTCGACGCGGCAAGCGATTGCTCAGCGCTGCTGGGCAATCGGCTTCGTTTCGCCGAAACGCTGGGGCACACGCCGGGCATGCTCCACGCACGGGTGAGTGGCGAGCGTGCCCGACTGTTCTTCGCAGCGGATCTGGTGCCCGGCCGGGCTTGGGTTCATTTGCCGATCACCATGGGCTACGACCGCTTTCCCGAGCACCTGATCGACGAAAAGGCCGAGCTTTTTCGCGATCTCGTCGCACACGACGAGTTTCTGTTTTTTACCCACGACCCAATGCTGGCTGCGGCCCGCCTACGCGAAGAAGCGGGCCGCTTTCATCCGAGCCACGAACTCGGTGCATTTCGCGGCTGGGACCTCGATAGCGAACCCCTACCGACGACGATTGCGGCGTCGGCCTAGCACCAACAACCCGAGCAGCAGCGAGAGCACCGGCCGAGTGCCCGCGGCGTGCTGGCTCACGGCGCAACCGCCCGAGTCGGCGCTGTCGCCCGAGCTCACGGTACCCGCTCCGCCGGCTGCCGGAGCGGCGCCCGCGCTGTTACTCCCCGCGCTCGCGGGCGCGCCCGCCGCCGCCGTAGGTGCTCCCGAAGAGCCGCCGCCGCTGGTTCCGATCGGAGCGCTACCGCCAGAGCTGCCACCGGCTCCGCCTCCGCCGGACGTGCTCACGCCACCCGCACCACCGGCGGCCGCGCCACCAGACGCTCCACCAGCACCGGCCGTGCTACCCGCCCCGCCACTCGACCCGCCGCCCGCTCCGCTACCCGCCGTGGGATCGAAGATCGGCTTGCTGGTGTCCGCAGTGATCTTCAGATCCGCGCAATGATGGTAAAAGAACCCGGCTTTGTCACCGTTCGAGGCGTGCTTCGCCATGAACTCGATCACCTGGAGCGTGCACTTGTCGCAGTTCACGTTGGGCAATGTGATCTCGCCCGAGAACATCGAGCCGCTCGTATGCGGGAACAAGTTGTCAGCCAACACCGGGAAGACCGGATCCGTCTGGTAGTCGGCGGTGGCTGACATGCCCGTCTTGTTGGTGGGCAGTAAGACCATGCCGCTGGCATCCTTCACCACGTTGTCGGCGGGCAGCTCGGTTCGCGACTTGATGGACAGGGCAACGCGGTAGAATCCGGGGTGCGACACCGTTTCGTTGACCTTCAGCATCAGCTTGCTGCCACCCATCACGGGTGTGACGACGTTCGAAGGCATATCCGTCGGCCCACAGGGCGGGTCGCCTTTGCCACCGTTGGTCGAATTCGACGCGGGAGGCGGAGCGAGGATCGTGAAATGCGCCTCGGCTGCCCGTGGCAGAGCGAGCAACGAAACACAAACAACCAGCACGGACGAGCGCATCGAAAACCTCCAGAAGGACAAGCGTTCCGCGAACTCTAGCTAGATCCAGAGCCGCGCCAATCCGAGGTTGTCGACCGAAGCGCGAATTGTTCGCGTCATGACCAGCGCCAGCGTCTTTTTTTGCTCAGTATGTTTTTTGACCCGTCTACGACGCGCGACGATCAGGCTCCCAGCGCCGCTCCGACGATCTTCCGAGCCTCATCCAAGATGACATCTAGGTGCGCAGCGCCTTTGAAGCTCTCGGCGTAGATCTTGTAGACGTTCTCGGTGCCCGACGGCCGCGCCGCGAACCAGCCGTTTTCGGTCACGACTTTCAGGCCACCGATGGCCGCGTCGTTGGCGGGGGCGCGGGTGAGCTTATGCAAGATTGGCTCGCCTGCCAGCGTGCTCGCGCTGACCGATTCCGGGGAGAGCTTCTTGAGCAACGACTTTTGTGCCGGCGTCGCTGCTTGGTCCACGCGCGTATAGTACGGCGTACCGAATTCGCGGCTGAGCTCCTGATAGTGCAGCCCTGGATCTTTGCCCGTGACAGCGGTGATCTCGGCGGCGAGCAGGTTGAGGATGATGCCGTCCTTGTCGGTAGTCCACACCCCGCCGTTCTTGCGCAGAAAGCTAGCGCCCGCGCTCTCTTCACCGCCGAAGCCGAAGGAACCGTCGACCAAACCGTCGACGAACCACTTGAAACCGACGGGCACTTCCTTCAGCGGCCGACCGATCGATTTCACTACGCGATCGATCAGCGAGCTGCTGACCAAAGTCTTGCCGACCGCAGCGCTCGGCGACCACTCGGGGCGGTGGGTGAACAGGTAGCGAATCGCAACCGCGAGGTAGTGATTCGGATTCATCAACCCCGCGGATGGCGTGACGATGCCGTGCCGGTCCGAGTCCGGATCATTGCCGAATGCAATGTCGTACTTGTCTTTCAGACCTACGAGCTTCGCCATCGCATACGGGCTCGAGCAGTCCATGCGGATCTTGCCGTCGTGGTCCACGGTCATGAACGAGAACCGCGGATCGACGTCGGGGTTCACGACGCTGATGTCGAGCCCGTAGTGTTCGGCGATCCGCGACCAATACGCGACGCTCGCTCCGCCCAAGGGGTCCGCGCCGAGGCGCAGTTTGGCCGAGCGAATCGCGTCGATGTCCACCACATTTTCGAGATCGGCCACGTATGCCGCCGCGAAGTCCCGCTCGTGCGTGGTGCTCGCGCGCTTGGCGGCTTCGTAGCTCACACGCTTCACACCGGCGTTGTTCTCACGCAACAGGGCGTTGGCGCGATCCTGCACCCAGCCCGTCACGTCCGTGTCAGCGGGGCCGCCGTTGGGCGGGTTGTATTTGAAGCCGCCATCACGCGGCGGGTTGTGGGAAGGCGTGATGACGATGCCATCCGCGAGCCGCGCCGGGCGACTCGCGTTGAAGGCTAGGATCGCGTGGGAGATGCCCGGGGTGGCCGTGTAGCCGCCGCCCGCTTGCAAGATGGTTTCGACACCGTTGGCGGCGAGCACTTCCAGCGCGCTGCGTTCGGCGGGCTCGGAAGCAGCGTGAGTATCTCGTCCCATGTACAGCGGGCCGCTGATACCCTGCGCTGCGCGGTACTCGCAAATCGCCTGGGTCGTGGCCAGAATGTGGGCTTCGTTGAAGCTGCCGTCCTCCGCCGAGCCGCGGTGACCGCTGGTGCCGAAGCTGACCAGTTGCTCCGGATTCTGAAGATCGGGCCGCACCGCGTAGTACGCGGCAACGAGCTTTTCTGGATCGATCAGGATATCGGCGGGGGCGGGTTTTCCCGCCAAGGGGTGAACGGCCATCGCCGGGCAGCGTAGCGCTTACTGGCGCGAATTTGGAAGCGGGGCCGCGCGTCAGGCTCGAGAAAAACCTGGCACGGGCCCTGACTCCCAAGCGTCACCCACTGGAAACCGCCCGCATCGAATCAGGAACTCTGAACTTCGATTCGTCGGGGACGAAACGCGGCGCTCTTGGCCAGATGCACGCGCAAAACACCGTTGGTATACTCCGCTTTCACGCGCTCCGGGTCGATGCGTTCGTCGATCCGGAAGGTTCGCGTGTAGACCACGGGCTTGTCCGTCGAGCCTTGGACCTTGGCCTCGATGCGAAACTCGGGCAAATCCACATGCACGCCGATATCGTTCGGATCGAGCCCTGGTACGTCGGCGACGACCAATAGCTCTGCGTCGTTCTCGAAGATGTCGACGTTGGGGGTCAGTTCACGCGCGGGGCGGGTCTTCTCTTGGCTTTGGTTCTGCATGGTCCTTCTCCTGGTTCCTCTCGTAAAAAAAGCTGCGGTTCAGGCCGTGGCGGAAACGGTCACTCGCTTGGGTTGAGCTTCAGCCGCCTTGGGCAAAGTCAGCGTGAGCACACCCTGCTTGAGCGATGCCTGCACCTTCTCCGGATCGATGCGCGCGGGCAGCTCGTAGCTCTGGGCAAACGAGAAACTCTGACGCTCACGACGATGCGCGGCGTAGCCCTCGGGGGCTTCGACCTTACGGGCGGCCTTTACCGTCAACACGTTGGCCGTCACGCTGATGTCGACGTCTTTCTCGCTCAACCCGGGCAACTCCACCCGTAGCGTCAGCACCTCACCGGAGTCGGCGAAGCTGGCGGCGGGCGCGTTCAGCGCGGCGAACGACGGCGCACGCTCCAAATCACCGAACAGGCGATCGAGCTCGCGGCGCAGTGACGAGACGGGCAGGCTACGGGACGCACGAAATGAAGGGAACCCACTGCGATCATTGAAACGAACGAGCATGACTATTCCTCCTTGAAAATGGACGACGGCTTGGCCCGGAACGGAATTGCACCCACCGGCAGTGACTGAAAGGAGCCAGCTGCGGCGAACCGTGCTTTCTGTCGGGAACGCAAAGAAGGTGTCCATCGGGTCCGCTGCTGACAAGGGGAGCGGCGGCCAAAAATCGCGCGCGACTCCCCTGCCCGGCGCAAAACCCTTTGAGATTCGGACGGAAGACCTCGTAGAGTCAGCCCCCCCCGAAGGAGCCCCCGACATGCCAATCCTGAGCGAAGGCGCGACCGCCCCCAACTTCACCCTGCAAACCGACACGGGCGCCCAAGTCACGCTGTCAGCGCTGCAGGACAAGCCCTTGGTGCTGTTCTTCTATCCCAAAGACGACACCCCGGGCTGCACCATCGAGTGTAAAGAATTTCGCGACGCGCGCGCGGAGTTCGAGGCGAAAGCACACGTGTTCGGAATCAGCCCCGACGACGTTGCCAGCCACCAGGCCTTCCGCGACAAGTACGCCCTCAATTTTCCCCTGCTCTCCGACCCCGGACACGAGGTCGCTAGTCAGTTCGGAGTCTGGGCGCTGAAGAAAAACGGCACGGAGGGCATCCACCGCACCACGTTCGTAATCCGCGGCGGCAAGATCGACCGCGTGTTCAGCGAGGTGAAGCCCGAAGGCCACGCCGCGCAAGTGCTGGCCACGCTCTGATTTCGAGCATCGTGACCGAGTCGCTCAATCTACGCCCCATCGGCGTCGTGCATTCGCCTTTCAAGGAGCGCGTGGATGCGCCGCGCCAGCCGATCCTGGCGCGCGGCGTCCAAGGCACGATCGAGCTGTTTTCCGGACGGAATCTGGAGCAAGCGCTCGAGGACATCCAGGGTTTCAACTTCATCTGGGTGTTGTTCTGGTTCCACCTCAACTCGACCTGGAAGCCCAAAGTCCAGCCACCGCGCAGCGGTCTGCGTCGCGGCGTGTTCGCGACCCGCTCTCCCTATCGCCCGAATCCGATCGGCATGAGCGTGGTCGAGCTGCGCAAGGTGGAAGGCTTGACCCTCTCGGTGCAAAATCTGGACATCCTGGACGGCTCACCGGTACTCGATTTGAAGCCGTATATCGCCTACTCGGACAGCGTACCCGACGCGAGCAGCGGCTGGCTCGAGGCGCCGAGCGACCCGCAACCGGATTACGCGGTCGAATTTGCCCCGCTGGCAACGGAGCAACTGAAGTATCTCAGTGAAGGCTTCGCGCTCGAGATTGCCGAACGCTTCGTGGCTGCGCTACGCCTCGGCCCGGAACCCCAAGCGTTTCGCCGCATCCGCAAGGACGGCGCAGGCTACGTGATCGCCGTCAAAGATTGGCGCGCGCGCTTCGTGGCCAGCGAGCGAACGATCACCGTGCTCGAGTTTCGAACCGGGCACCGTCCGCAGGTGCTCGCAACCACGGCAGACCCCGCGCTCGACTCACATCGCGGTTTCGTGACGCGCTTCGGACATGGCGGAGGGTGACGCGCTCAGCGCCAGCCGCGCAGCACCGTCAACGCCTGCTCATTCAGCTCCACCGCGCGCGGCTCGCTGCCTGCCTCCGTGTAGCAGCGGAGCTCGGGTGCGTTGCCCGAGGCGCGCAAGTGCACGACTTCGTCCGAAGTGAATGTCACGCGTAGACCGTCGACCATGGATACATCCGCGACTTCACCAAAGGCGGGAAATGCTGCGGCGATGGCTTCGGGCCCGCCTTGCGCCAAGGCCCCGAGCCGCTCTTTGGAGAGCGCGGTCGGGAAATCCTCCAGACGATCACTGGCCGTGAAGCGTTGCGGCAAGCTCGCCAGCAAGCGAGAAATACTAGTGCCTTGGGCACGAGCGCGGAGCAGCACCGAAAGCGGCACGAGTAGCGCATCGCGCGTGGGCAGCGCAGGGAGCGGACCTGCGATGGTGAAATCGGTCGCGGTCAGAAAACCGCCGTTCGCCTCGTAGCCGACGACCTTTTCGCTGCCGCCGAGCGCGCCGTTCATCGCCTCGATCACGTAAGGAGAGCCGATGCGAGTGCGCACCACGCGCCCGAACGCGCCGCTCTTCTCGACCGCGGTGTTGCAGCTGACCGGCGTGGCCACGAACGTCGCCCCCAGGAAGCGCGCGGTCAGGATCCCCGCCACGTCTCCGCGCAGCCACTTGCCATGCTCGTCGCTGACCAACGGACGATCGCTGTCGCCGTCGGTAGAAACGATCGTGTCGAACTGATGCTCGCTCGCCCAGCGCGCGGCGGATGCCACATCCTCCGGCCGAATTGCCTCGGTATCGACGGGGATGAACGCCTCCGAACGCCCGAGACGCGTCACCCTGGCGCCGAGACCGCTGAGCACCTCGAACAAAACATCACGGCCCACCGCGGAATGTTCGAACAAGCCGATGTGCGTGCCGCGCAAGGCGCCTTCGCCGAAGGCTTCGAAGTAGCGCTGCACGTAGCGGCGTTCGATTTCCGCCAGCACCGCGGGTTCGGCGCGCTGCGCGCTAGGCAAAGTAGCGCCTTTGGCGTCGAAATCCGGCGGCAGCTCGACGACCTGCTCTTTCATGCCCGGCTCGTCCCGCTTGAGCAGCTCACTCTTCGGGCGATAGAACTTGATACCGTTGCGATCGTCCGGGATGTGACTGCCGGTGACCATGATCGACGGGATTTTTTGGGCAAAGCCAAACAGAGCAACCGCTGGCGTGGGCACGCGCCCCCCGTTGACGGGCACGCTACCGTGATCGGCAATCGCCTTCATCACGGCGCGCATGATGCGCGGCGTGCTGGAGCGAAGGTCGCCCGCGACGGCGACGCGCCCGCCGCGTTGGATCTCGCGCTCGCGCTCCAGATATTGGAGAAAGCCGCGCGTGTAGATGTAACAAACCTCGTCCGTCATGGCGCTGACGAGACCACGCGCGCCGCTCGTCCCGAAGGCGACGCCGCTGCTATCCATTGCTTCCGCGATCGAGACTCTGCGAGCGAGCATGATGCGGAACTTATACTACGTGGGAGCTTGCGGAGCCCACGGGCGCGACGCCAATTTTTGCGCCAGCGCGATGATTTCGGCAGAAATCTACCGGCACAAAAGCGTCACTCCAGGACGCCGAGGGATGTCGAGATTTGCCACATCTCGGAGCCCTGCTCAGCCGAGCGCTTCGACGTCGACCGCGACCTCGATACTGTGGGCGCCGCCGCCGAGAACCACGCCCTTCAGCGGACTCACGTCGCTGAAATCTCGGCCCCAACCCACCGTCACGTGGCGAGTCGCGGGCACGACCGCGTTGGTTGGGTCGAAGTCGAACCAGCCAAAGCCCGGAATGTAGACCGACGCCCAAGCATGCGAAGCATCTGCACCTACGAGCCGCGGGCGGTCGATGGGCGGATCGGTCTCCAAGTAACCCGAGACATAACGCGCCGCGAGCCCGAGTGAGCGCAAGGCACCCACCGCGACGTGGGCGAAGTCTTGGCACACGCCGCGTTTGTCGCGCAGCACCTGCGCGAGCGGTGTACTGAGATCGGTTGCGCGAGGATCGTACGTGAACTCTTCGAAGATCTGGCGGTTGAAGGCCAGCACGGCATCCACCAGCGGGCGCTTGGCGGTAAATGAGGGGGCGGCATAAGCGGCCAGGAGCGAGTGCGCACGAACCAGCGGTGAATCGAAGCGGTACTCACTCACCTCCACCAAGCCGCGATCGGCGGCCAGGCGATCGGCGGCTTCTTCCCAGGTCACCCGGGCGGCGAGCCCTTCTGGTGCGTCGCGCTCGCGCAGGCCGATGTAGGTCTTGGCGGTGACGACCAGCGCGTCGTGTTCGCTCAGGATCTCGATGAAATGCGCCCGATTACCGAAATAATCGTGCTCCTCGTAGAGGCTCGCGGGCTCCGGCGTCACATCCAATGAATAGCCGGAAACGCGCTGAAACTGCAGCGGCCGCGGCGCGAGGTGCGCGATGTGATGAGCATGCACCACGGGACTCTCGTACTCGTAGCGCGTCGAGTGGCTGACGCTGAACATTCTCATTTGGCCTCCAGATCCTCGTTGATCCACACCGGTGGCGAGACGGCGCGCGAGGAAGCCAGGTGCGAAAAGAAGGTGTGTCCGACTTCGTCCGAGAACTGCCACAGTAGCGTGGCCGAATCCTCGAGCAACTGCCGCAGGCCGGAGCCGTCCCCGGCGCAGGCCTGTTCGATGTCTGCCGTCAAAAGCGTGCTTTGCAGCGAGATCAAGCGGCGCTCGGCGCGGGTGCGCGTCACGTCACTGTGCACCTGCAGGCGCTTGAAGTGATCCATCAGCGCTTCCACTTGGAATGCCACCGAGCGCGGATTCGAAGTATCGGTGAGCAGCAAATCCACCACCGGTGCGACTTGCAGGGTGCTCAAGTAGCGCGCACGGTACGTGAGCAAGCTGTCGGCGACCTCCAGCAAGGCCTCCATGTGCACGCGCGAAGCACCAGGCGGCAGCAACGCTTGCAACTGCACCAGCGAAAGCGCGCCGCGCTCGACGCGCCGCCCCATGTCTAGGAACGCCCAGGCATGGCTTCGCACCATGTTGTCGAGCGTGGTGCCACTGACGGCGGCGAGCGTGATCAGGATCTGATCCAATACATCCACCGCGTTGCCGAGTTTCTCGGGAGTCGCGTTGGGGAGCGATTCGATCGAGTTCGAGAGCCGGCGCAAGACGTGCCAGGCATCACGCGATAGGCGGCTGCGCACACCCAGGGTAAGTTCGTGCACGCGACGCAGGATGCCGCGCAGATTGTTGGGCGAATCAGCGTCGAACAACACGCCCAAGAGCAGCGCTTCCGCCGGCGTGCTCGGCGCACCGGGCCGCGCCTCGGCGACTTTGGCGTCGACCGCCGCCGCCGGCGTGACGCCCGAGCGCTGCAATGCGTCCAAAATAGCGCCCAACGCCAGCGGCGCGTCCGGAGCTGCCTCGAGCGTCGCTCGCTCGATGCCCGCGCGCGCCAAGCGCGCCGTACAATCACAGCGCTCGACATAGCGACCCAGCCAATAAATATCGTCGAGCAAGCGGCTCGGTAGATCCAAACCACCGCGCTTCAAATCGACGCGGCGATCCGGCATGGACGGCAATACGGGCTCTGCACTGCCGGCCGCGGACGGAACCCAGACGTCTTTACTCACCGCGTTGCTGCGGATCGCCAAAAACAGGCCATCCGGCGACTCGTTGATCCGGGCGAGCCCACCCGGCATCACGTCGTAGTCCTCGCCATCGCGGCACAAGAATGCACGCCACGCGAGGCCCCCGTTGACCACGCCGCCCGATTCCCAAACGGGAACCACAGACAGCCCACCCCAACGCTCACCGACGAAATCCCCCGGGTGCGCCTTGAGTCGTTCGACCAGTTGCGCGCGAGCCTTCTCGTCCATTTGGGCAGGCACGAACGGATCGCCGCGGCGATCGCCGAAGGCCGGCTTGATCACCATGTCATTGAGCGAGCCGAGCACCAGAGAAAGCGACGCGGGATCACCACACCAGAAAGTGGGCACCGACTCGACCATCAGCTCTTCACCCAGGACCGCGCGCGCGAGGCCCGGCAAGTACGCCTTGAGCGCCGGCATTTCCGTGATCACCGAGCCGAGCGGATTGGCCAAGCCGACATTGCCGGCGCGAGCGGCGGAGACCAAGCCCGCGACGCCTTGCGTCGAGCCTCCGCGCAGGGCCAATGCATCACACCAAGCATCTCCAACGCGGCGCAGCAGCACATCCACCCGCTGCAGGCCGGACAGCGTTTTCAGGTAAACGACGTTGTCGCGGACGGTCAGATCGCGGCCCTCGACCAACTCGTAGCCGAGATAGCGCGCGAGGTACGCGTGCTCGAACGAGCTTTCGTCGCGGGCACCCGCGGACAACAGCAGCACCCGTGGCTGACCGCCGTTTACCTTGGGCGCCAAGCTCTCGACGGTGCGCCGCATCTTCGCGAAGAAGCCGGCGATACGCTCGACGCGATAGTCACGGAAGAGATCGGGCAGCGTGCGGCCCATCACCAGCCGGTTCTCGAGTGCGTACCCCGCGCCCGTCGGAGCTTGGGTGCGATCCGAATAGATCGTGAACTTGCCGTTCGGATCTCTACCGAGGTCGACCGCGTACAGGTGCAAGCGGTGACGCCCAACGGGTTCCCAGCCGTGACACGCGCGCAGGAAATCGGGATGGCCGAGCACCAGCTCGGCGGGCAAGAGCCCCTCACGAACGAGGCGCTGCGGCCCGTAACAATCGGCGATGACCTCGTTCAGCAGACGAGCGCGCTGGCGCAGGCCGCGACATAGCGCCAGCCACTCGTTCCGCTCGACCAGGTAGGGCAGCACGTCTAGATGCCAAGGTCGGTTCGTCCCCTCAGGGACGCCTAGGATGTTGAACGTCACCTCTTGCTCGGTGATGCGCCACCGAACGGACTTCTGTAGCTGGTCGAGTTCGGCCGATGAGCGCTCCGCTAGGAAGCGCTCGAGCAAGCTTTGATGCGCACGCAGTGCACCGCCTGCGTCACGAAATTCGTCAAACGCTGTCACGTGTTGCTCGAGTGCGTTCGGTGAGCCGAGGTACGGCCAGGAATCGACAGCCACCACGCAGTGTCATACGCGAGACCCGGGGCGGATGTCACGCAAGTCACGGCATGCGGCGCAAATCGAGAGTGAAAGGAAAATGCGGATCGAGCTTGGGCTGTCTCACTGCGAAACGGCCTGGCACGTGGCCCATGTGGTCGAAACGGGCGATTCGTCGACTTTCCGCGGCAGCGGCGTTGACCGGTCGAACCTCGTTGGAGCGACCTCCGGGGTGAACGACGTGGTAGGTGCACCCGGCAATCGCACGCTGATTCCAGCTGTCGTAGATGTCGATGTGTAACGGCCCGTGAATGCCGATGGTCGGGTGCAGGCAGGACGGGGGCTGCCAAGCGCGATACCGCACGCCGCAGACCCCTTCCCCCAACACACCGGTCGGCTGGAGTGGCAACGGGTAACCGTTGACGGTGATCATGTGGCGTCCCTCGGTGAGACCGAGCGCTCGGACCTGCAACCGTTCCAAGGACGAATCGACATAGCGAGCTTGGCCGCCGGCACCGCTCTCCTCCCCGAGCACGTTCCAAGGCTCGAGCGCGCCGCGCACCTCCATGAAGATCGCGTCTTTGGCCACCCGCCCATAGAACGGGAAGCGAAACTCGTAGTGGGGGCGGAACCATTCGTCGTCGAACTCATATCCGCGTTCGCGGAGATCGCTCATCACGTCGCCGAAGTCTTGCTGGACGAAGTGCGGCAAGAGGAAGCGATCGTGAAGCAGCGTGCCCCACTTTACGAGGGGCGCACGATACGGACGTTCCCAGAACGCCGACAACAGCGAGCGCAGCAAGAGCTGCTGCACGCTCGACATGCGGTAGTGCGGAGGCATCTCGAACGCCCGCAGTTCGAGCAAACCGAGGCGCCCGGCGGATCCGTCCGGTGAATACATCTTGTCGATGCAAAACTCCGAACGGTGCGTGTTGCCGGTGACGTCGGTCAGCAAGTTGCGAAAGATGCGATCCACGAGCCAGGGGGGAGTGTAGCCACCCACTTCTGGCAGCTCGCGAAACGCGACCTCGAGCTCGTAAACCGAGTCATTTCTGGCCTCGTCGACCCGGGGCGCCTGTGAGGTCGGACCGATGAAGCGCCCCGAAAACAGGTACGAGAGTGAAGGATGGTTGTTCCAATAGGCCACCAAACTGGCGAGCAAGTCCGGCCGCCGCAGGAACGGACTATCGGCAGCGGTAGCGCCGCCCATCACCATGTGATTGCCGCCGCCCGAGCCGATGTGCGCCCCGTCGAGCTCGAACTTCTCGGCAGTGAGGTGCTCTTCACGCGCGGCGCCGTACAAGCTCTCGGTCTGCGAGACCAGCTCTTGCCAATTCTTGACCGGCGTCACGTTGACTTCGATGACGCCCGGATCCGGCGTCAGGCGGAAGACGCCGAGACGCGGATCATTGGGCGGCTCGTAGCCTTCGATTTGAATCGGAAAATTCAGATCCTTGGCCGTGCGTTCGATCGCCGCGACTAGTTCGAGGTAATTCTCGAGCAGTGGGATGGGCGGCATGAACACGTGCAGAATGCCGTCGCGCGGCTCCACGCAGAGCGCCGTACGCGTGATGCCCGTTGCCGATTCGGACGGCAATGGCTTCAGGTGCGGATCGGCGTTGGTGCCCGGCTCGTTCGGGAAACCCGGGCGCTGCGGACGACGCACCGTGGGGCGCGCCGTCGGTGTCGGCGGCGGGAAGCGATACTCCCTTGGCAACGCGGCACGCTCGGCAAAAGGATCGCGTTCCGGTTCCACGTCGGAATCGCCACGCGCCATCCACGGCAGCGAGTCGAGCGGCAGGCGCAGGCCCATCGACGAGTCACCCGGCATCAAGAGCAAGTGCTCTTCACGCAAGAACCAATTTCCGGAGACCCAGCCCCCCCAATGCGCCAGGGGCAGGCAATAGCCGACGATACTGCCCAGATCTTGATTGAAGACGCGCGCGATGCGCGCTCTCTCGATCGGATCGGCGAGATTGCTCTTGAGCGGATCCACGTTGCCCGGCAAACGGCGCTCTCTCCACAGGTAGTAGAAAGAGTCTTCGTAGGCCGGCATTAGCCCATGCTTCTTCAGGCCCAACACCTCGATCAAGTGGTCGACGAAGATCTTGGCCTGCTCGACTCGGTGACCGGGCGGCGCAGATTCCCGCGCAAACAGCTTGGGATCTTCCCATATGGCGACGCCGTCCTTGCGAAAGAAGCAGCCTAGCGCCCAGCGCGGCAACTGTTCACCCGGATACCACTTGCCCTGGCCGTGGTGCAGCATGGAACCCGGCTGCCAAAGCGCCTGTAGGCGTCGCAACAGCCGATCGGCGGTGGGCAGCTTCTGACCGCCGAGCGCGGCCACGTTCCACTCCGGAGCGTCTGGCTCGAGCGCGCTGACGAACGTGGGCTCACCGCCCATCGTCAGTCGCACGTCTTGGGCTTCGAGTTGCAGGTCTACTTCGTCACCGAGCGCGAGGATCGCTTGCCACTGCTCCTCACTGTATGGCTTCGTCACGCGCGGCACGTCGATCACGCGCGCCACGGACATCTCGAAGTCGAAATCGGTCTCGGCTTTTTCGACCCCACCCTCGATCGGCGCGGCCGACAAAGGATCGGGGCTGACCGCGAGCGGGATGTGCCCCTCGGCCGTGAACAAACCCGAGGTCGGATCGAGGCCAATCCAACCGGCTCCCGGCACGTACGCTTCACACCACGCGTGAAGATCCGTAAAATCCGCGGTCGGGCCGGTGGGGCCTTCTACCGGCTTTTCGTCGGCAACCAGTTGCACCAGATAACCAGAGACGAAGCGCGCGGCGATGCCCAGCTCGCGCAGAACACGAACCAGGAGCCAACTCGAGTCGCGGCATGAACCCTTGCCAATCTCCAGCGTTTCTTCTGGAGTTTGCACGCCCGGCTCCAGGCGAACGATGTATTTGACCGCTTCGTTGACGGCGCGATTCACGTCGATCAGAAAGTCGACCGTGCGCCGCTCCGTGCGGTCGATGCCCTTCATCAACTCGTCGAAGTGCGGGCCAGCGGGGACCTTGGCAAAATACGGCTGGAGCTCGTGCTCCAGCATCTTGTCGTAAGCAAAAGGCGATTGTTCGGCGTTCGGCTCCAGGAAGAAATCGAACGGATTGTACGATTCGAGATCGGCAACCAGATCGACCGTGACGCTGAAGTGCTTGGTCTTCTCTGGGAAGACCACGCGCGCGAGGTAGTTGCCCTGCGGGTCTTGCTGCCAGTTGATGAAGTGCTCGGGCGGCTGGATATCCAGAGAGTAGCTGTGAATCGGCGTGCGATTGTGCGGGGCAGGCCGCAAGCGAATGACCTGTGGTCCGAGCGTGACTGCGCGTTCGTAGTCGTAGCTCGTCTTGTGATGAAGTGCGATTCGGATGGCCACGTTACTCAGACCTCGAAGAATTGCTTGTGGATCGCAGTCCCAATGTCATTGATCGCGCCCTGCAGACCGTCGACATATTCGTGAAGTCCTCCCTCCATGACGTCCTCGATCGTCGCGTAGTCCAAGCGCGCCCTGAGCTGACCCAAGAGGCGCTCGGCCTCGCACTGATAAGTACCAATCGGCGAGCGCATCACGGCGTGCAGGCTCTCCTGCGCTTGGCGAATGCAGTACGAAATTGCGCGCGGGAAATTCTGATTCAAGAGCAAGAAGCTGGTGACGTTCGCCGGCGAAGTCACGTGAAACAGCTGCCGGTACATCTGCAGCGCGCTAGCCGAGTTCAGCAGCGCCGTCCAACCGAGCTGGTCGACGGTGGTCCCCACGCCGTTGCCCGCGGGCAGCAGCAGGAAATATTTAACGTCCAAGATGCGTGAGGTCTTGTCGGCGCGCTCCAGCAAGCGACCGAGGCGCGCGAAATGCCAAGCCTCCCCGCGTGACAGCGTCGCGTCAGTGACACCCTCGAAGTAGATACCCGCGCTCTTCACCCGGCCGTAGAAATCATTCAGGTCCTCCGGGTTCACGTCGGGGCGCGCCGCCTGGTTGACCATCAAATAGAATTCGTTCAGCTCCTGCCACATCTCGCGAGAGATGATGTCACGCACGGTGCGTGCATTCTCGCGAGCCGCGGCGACGCTAGAGGCGATCGAGTTCGGGTATTCGCGGTCGAAGGTGAGAAACTGCGTAACGGCTTTCGGCGTCGCCTTGCCAAAGCGCTTGGCGAAAAGCTCATGATCGCCAGTGATCATGACCAGGCTGTCCCAGCCGCTCTTCTGCTCGATCGGTGAGTCGAGCAAGAGATTCATGTTCACGTCGATGAAGCGCGCGACGTTCTCCGCGCGCTCGACGTAGCGGCTCGACCAGTAGATTGCTTCGGCAACTCGGCTCAGCATCGTATGTCTTGTTCAGTTCGAGTTCAGGATGGCAAAAGTGTCGGCGTAGCGCGGAGTTTTCGTGCGCGAAAACTCAAGACTGGGACTGCGATTGAGATTGGCCCGCGTCGTCGGAAAGCACCCAGGTGTCTTTGCTTCCGCCTCCCTGGGAGGAATTCACGACCAATGACCCCTTCTTGAGGGCAACACGCGTCAGGCCTCCGGGTTGCACGTAGATGTCCTCGCCGTACAGCACGTACGGTCGCAGATCCACGTGCCGGCTTTCGAAATGATCGCCGATGATCGTCGGTACGCGCGAGAGGGAGAGTGTCGGCTGGGCAATGTAACCACGCGGATTCTTGTTGATGCGCCCCGCGAAGTCCACCTGTTCCTCGGCCGTGGAATGCGGACCGATCAACATGCCGTAGCCGCCCGCGCCGTCGGTGGCCTTGACCACCAGCTCGGGCAAATGCTCGAGCACGTAGCTGCGATCTTTCTCGTCGCTACATACATAAGTCGGCACGTTGGGGATGATCGCGTCTTCGTCGAGGTAGTACTTGATGATGCGCTCGACGTACCGATAGATCGCCTTGTCGTCTGCGACCCCCGTACCGGGAGCGTTGGCCAGCGCCACGCGGCCGTTCAAGAAAACTTCCATCACGCCCGGGATGCCGAGCAGTGATTCTGGACGGAACACCAGCGGATCCAAGAAATCATCGCCCACCCGGCGGTAGATTACATCCACGCGCTTGAAGCCCTCGGTCGTGCGCATCTGCACGTAGCCTTCACGCACGACCAAATCTTGAGGCTCGACCAGCTCCACGCCCATCTGCTGGGCCAGGAACGCGTGCTCGTAATAGGCGCTGTTGAAGCGCCCCGGAGTCAGCACGACGACCTGCGGATCGTCACGCCGATCGGAAGCCAAGTAGCGCAGTGTCTCGAGCAGCCTGAGCGGATAGTCGTCGACCGGACGAATCGACATTTGCTCGAGCACACGCGGGAACGTGCGCTTCAAGATCTGACGATTCTCGAGGACGTAGCTGACGCCCGACGGGCAACGCAAGTTGTCCTCCAGAACGTAGAACTCGCCGTTCTTGTCGCGCACGAGATCGGTACCAACGATGTGGCACCAGATCCCTCGGGGCGGCTTCACGCCGATGCATTGCGGACGAAAGTCAGGGCAAGTCTTGATCAGCTCCTCGGGGACGACTTTGTCCTTCAAGATCTTCTGCTCGCCATACACGTCACTCAAGAACAAGTTCAGGGCTTCGATGCGCTGACGCAGACCGCGATCGATGCGCTCCCACTCTTTGGCACCGACAACCCGCGGGATGACATCGAACGGGAAGATGCGCTCGGAACTGCCGCCCTTGTCCCCATACAGCGTAAAGGTGATGCCCATGCTCAGCAGCGCGCGCTCCGCGGCAGCTTGACGCATCAGCAGCGATCCGCTCTCGAGCGCATTGATTCCGTTCACGAGCGGTTCGAAGCCGGGGCGAGGCACACCCGTGGCTGCGAATGTTTCATCGTAGAACGGGCCGTTTTGAGGGTCGTAAACGTCGAACTTCATGAGCTTTCCGTAAAACAGCCGGCCAGCGAGGCTGACCCGACCGAGCTAACCCAGAACCTATCCCGGAACTGAGACGACCTAACGTCGCCCCGGGGATCGCGACGCTTTCAATCGTGTTTCCGACTCGTATCACTGGTTTCGTAGCAGGTTTCCCGGTGCCGCGCGCGGGCGTGAGATGCGTTGACAAGGGCGTTCGGCGGGACGTACCATCTCAAGCCGCAATGTTCTCCCACACCCCGCACGCCGAGCCGAAGCGCTCGCTTTGCAGCGTCATTTGGATGACGCAAAAGGTCGTCGTGTAACGGGAAGGGTAACATCGCATCGTTTGGCGAACGCCCTTCCGGTCCCCCGGTAGGGCGTTTCGCTTTTGTGGCCTTGCATTCGGCAAGGCGGAGCCGAGACCCATGACGTTCGTCCTTGAGCTTCGCGATCTGAAAAAGAGCCTGCCCCGGCCCGTCACCCATTTCTGGCAGCAGGCGGCAAGCGCGCTGTGTGCGCTACGCATCCGACTCGCCTTTTTGGGCTTGCTCGGCTGCGCGATGGATTGTCCGCTCGACGCGAGCGTGACGGCGGGCAGTGGTGTGCTCGCATTGCTCTGCGGCGTGCTCACCGCGGCGGCATCCGCCACGCTCGGCTTGATGTGTGACGCGACCAGCGCCCTATCTGGCCTACTAGGCGATTACGCTAGCCCCGCATGGCGCTTGGATCGAGGCCTCGGCCTGCATTTCGCAGAGCCCCAATTAAAATTCGATATTTGCCCGCAGGCTGGGCCTTTTCCCGCGCTTTCCGGGCATTCTCTGGTGGCCCTGGTCGCCTGTGCGCTGCTCCTGTTCGGTTCCGGCTTCAGCCATCGGGAGCACGCAAAGCAGCGCGGGGGCTGCTGAAAGGCTGACTTTGCCCAACAAAAGTGCGCGGTGTATAGCCCGCTCTCGCATGCCGTTTGCCTCCCCTGCGCTTCGGAATGCCGTGCTCGGCCCATTGGCGTTTTGTCTCAGCACTAGCTGCGCCAGCCCGCCCGCGAAGTCCGCGTTCGACGTCAGCAAGAGGCCAGCCACCAGTTTCGAACTCGAGGGAAAGCCTTTTTGCTTCGCAGGAGCGAACAACTACTACCTATCTTACAAACCTCCGGCGATGGTCGACGACGTGCTCGAGAGCGCGCGCGCGATGGGGCTGAAGGTCGTGCGCATCTGGGCCTTCATCGACCGCGGTTCGCTAGACGGCCGGGTGCGTAGCATCGATGACGCAGGCGAGAAGCGTGGGCTCTATTTTCAAGCCTGGGATCCGGTCGAGCAGCGTGCGATCTTCAATGATGGCCCGAACGGGTTGGAGAGGCTGGACTACGCGCTCGCCAAGGCCGACCAACTAGGACTGAAGGTGGTGCTGGTGCTGACCAACAACTGGACCGAGTTCGGAGGGATGGACCAGTACCTTGCCTGGTTCGGGCTGTCCGGGCATGCGGACTTCTACAGCGATCCGCGAGTTCGCCAAGCCTACAAAGGGTGGCTCTCGCACCTTGCCCTGCGCGAAAATACTTTGACCCAGCGCGTTTATCGAGAAGATCCGACGATCTTCGCCTGGGAGCTCGCCAACGAGCCCCGCGGGCCCGCCGGGACACCGAGCATCGTGCTGACGCGCTGGGCAAACGAGATGTCCCGCTACCTCAAGTCGATCGACGCGAACCATCTGGTCGCCGTAGGGGACGAGGGTTTCCTCGATGGGCCGAGTGAGCACTGGACGTACCACGCCGACAATGGCGTCGATCATCGAGCGCTGACCGAGCTGCCGGCCATCGACTACGGCACGTTTCACATGTACCCGGAGACGTGGGGAACCGGCTTCGGTTGGAGCGAGCGTTGGATCGACGATCATTTGAGCCTGGCGCGCGAGCTCGGCAAGCCCACCGTGCTGGAAGAGTATGGTCTGAAAGTGGCGCGCGATACGCTGGGACGAATCGAGGAAGGGCTACCTGTTCGGCTTCGCAACTACAGCGCATGGAACGAGCGCGTCCTTTCGCGGGGCGGAAATGCGGCGATGTTCTGGCTACTGGTCGGCCGAGATACGGAGCAGGGCGGCTGGTACCAAGACTACGATCAGTTCAGCGTTTACCCAGGGGATGCAACGGCGCAGCTACTCAGTCGTTTCGCAGCGCGTTTTACGCACGAAGCGCCCGCTTGCTCGGTCGGCTCATGGAGCGCGTCGCCCTCTGCGTTCGTCCGCGTTCGACGCACGAATGTGTCTGCATTTGCCTTTCGTGCCGAGCCAGGCTGAAGAAGACGTTTGGCTAAGGAGGAGTCGTGTTCGTGCAGCTCACGTCGGGCACCATACTGAAGCCGTCGTAGCCGGCATCTCCGGGGGCAGAAGCGTTGCCGGTGATGATCGTGTACGGCGTCACCATGCTCACCGAGCCATCACTGACGCCGGTCACGGTTACGGTCTGGGGAGTCTCCCAGCTACCCGTGCCCGAAGGCGTGAAGGTGACCGCTTCGGGAGATACGGTGCCTACGGTTGGCGTATCGCTACTCAGCGCGATCGTGACGTTCGCGCTGGGCTGCGACTTCAAGCGAATGGTGAAGGTCGATGTCGTGCCGGGGGTCGTCGAACAACTGGTGGCCGGCGTCACCTGCGTCAGCAACACGCCAAGCTCGTCATCATCGAGGTTGGTCAACGAGACTGCCGGAGGCGCGGGAGGGCCGTAAGCCGAGTCGGCAGTAAAGCCGACTTGGTATGGCACATTTCCATCGACCTTCTTGTCGTCGAAGCCCGTCACCGTTGCCACGTGCGGTTGATCCCAATCCGCGGCGCTAAAAACCAATGCGGCGGGCGAGACGGTTCCCTCTTTGACGTTGCTGCTGTTCAGACCCAGGGTCACCGTGGCGGTTCCCGCAGGCTTCGATCTAAGCACCACACTGAACGTCGCTTGTCCGCCACTTTCAGTGGTTTGCAGCATCGAGGCCGCGGTCACGGTGTAGCCGGGCACATCGTCATCGACGTTCAGCACGTCCAGCTGAGTGCCGAACTTGCCGTTGTAGTTGGGGTCACCCATGCTGCCAGGGCTGCTCGCGTTGGAGAGCCTGACCTGATACGTCTGGGGGCCGTCAGCAACGTCGTCTTGCACACCGGTGACGGTCACGGTTTGTGGGGTCGACCAGTTGCTGGCTGTGAACAGCAACGTAGAAGGCGACACCTTACCTTCCCCATTGTTGCTGCTACTCAGACCGATGCTCACGTCGGCGGTTGGCTGCGATCGCAGCGCCACCGTGAACGTGGCCGTGCCCGCATTGTTTTCCGTAGTTTGCAGATTGGTGGCGGCGACGATGGTGAATCCGGGAACGTCTTCGTCGAGGTTGATGAACGGCAAATCAACCCCGAATTTACCGTCGTACTTCGGATCGTTGCTGCTGCCGTTGCTCAGACGCACGGTGTACTGCTGATCTCCATCGGCCAAATCGTCATTGACGCCGGTCACCGTGACCACTTGCGCGGTCCTACCGTTAGTAGGCGTGAACTTGAGCGTGGTAGGCGAAACTTTGCCTTCCGATGTGTCCAGGCTGCTGACCGTGAACGTCACGTCATCGGTCGGCAGCGAGTTCAGTGCGACGGTGAACGTGCTCTTCCCAGCCATTTGTTCGGTGGTGACCGCTGGCGACGTCTGACTCGCCACCGGTGTGATGATCACGAACGCGTTGTCGTCGTCGATGTTGGTGACCGAAACGTCGTCCGGCTTGTGAGCGTTGTAGTTCGCGTCCGCGCTGACGGCCAGCGACATGACGATGGTGTACGGCTGAGGTCCGTCTGCGACGAGATCGTCGAGGCCGGTCACGGTCACCGTCTGGGGCGAACGCCAATTCACGTCCGTGAACGTGAGGCTACTCGGGCTTACGCTGCCCTCGGTCGGCTTGCTGCTGCTGAGCGTGAATCGCACGCTCGTCGAGCTGGCCGCACTGACAGGCTTGGATTTGAGCGAGACGGTGAAGGTTGCCTTGCCTCCGCCTTCGGAAGTAACGAGCCCCGTGGTCGGCGTGACCTTGAAGCCTGCGCTATCGTTGTCGATGTTCTTCAGACTGACGTCGGTCGGGTCCCACTTGTCGTAACTGAGGTCCTTGCTCTTGGCGGGTTCGAGGATGATCTTGTAGGCCTGATCTCCGTCCTGCGCGCCGTCGTCGTCCACCCCGGTCACGGTGACGGTTTGATTGGCGCCCCAGTTTGCAGGTGTGAACGTGACACTGCTGACGCTCGGCTTGCCTTCATCGGAATTGTTGCTGGAGATGGCGATCGTGACGTCGGCGATCGGCTGTGACTGCAAGCGGATGGTGAAGGAGTCGGTCTTCGCATCCTCGGAGGTGGTAAGTCCGCTGGTCGGATTCACGATCACCCCCGCCGAATCGTCGTCGCGATTGGTGATCTGCACCTGAGACAAGAACTTGCCGTTGAAGTTGGGATCTTTGCTGACGGCCGCTCCCACGGTGATGGTGTACGGCTGATCTCCGTCGAAAATTTTGTCATCGACACCCGCGATCGTGACGGTCTGCGGCGCGCTGTAGTTCAGCGGCGTGAAGAGTAACGAGGTGGCCCAGAGCGTGCCTTCCTTCTCGTTGCTGTTGGTCAGCGGAATCGTCACTTCTTCCGCAGGTCGCGAGGCGAGCGCGACGGTGAAAGTCGCGCTCGTGCCGATTTCTTCCGTCACCAACTGATTCGGATTTTTTGGATCGAGGCCTTTACCCAAGACCACCAGCACGTTGGCCGTGTCGTCGTCCTGGTTGGTCACTTGGACGTCCGGCGGATCGAGCTTGTAACGATCGTCCGAGGTCGTGAGCACAGTGGTCGTGACGTAGAACAGCGGGCTGCCATCTTCGATGTCATCGTCGACACCGGTCACGCTGACGACTTGCGGCGCTTTCCAATTCTCCGTCGTGAATATGAGTTGCCCGGGCGAGGCCACGGCCTCCGAGGCCATGCTGCTGAGCACCTTGATGATCACGTCACCGGAAGGTCTCGAGTTGAGAGCCAGTGAGAAGGTGGCGGTCGTGCGAGCTTCGGTCGTGCGCAGCTTGGTCGGATCCTGCGGGTCGATGCCGCTGAGCAGCATCAGTGTGAACCCCGCTTTTTCGTTATCGACGTTGGATGCAAACACATCCTTCTCGGGCAGCGCGGTGTAGTCCGGATCTTCCCCCGTCGGCGGACCCAAGGCGATCACGTACGGCTGGTCGCCATCGGCGGTCCCGTCGTCTTCCACGCCAGTTACGGTCACGAACTGGGGCGCGTTCCAATTGTCTCTGGTGAAAGTCAGGCTCTCCGGGCTGACCGTACCCTCACCCACCGAATCACTGGTGACGGGGACCACGACGTCCGTCGCCGGCGGAGCGCTCAGCGCCACCGTGAACGTCGCCGTGTCACCGCCCTCGCTGGTGCGGAGACGGGCCGGGTTGATTGGATCGATTCCGGTGACCAACACCACGGTCAGACCGGCCGAATCGTCGTCCTCGTTGACTACTTTGACTGAGGTCGGGGCGATACGAGTATAGTTTTGATCCTCGCTCGTGCCAGAGACGGTCACTTTGTACTCGTGCGCCGGGTCTTTGACGTCGTCGTTGACGCCCGTGACGGTTGCCAGCTGCGGCGCCATCCAGTTTTTCGGCGTAAAGATCAGGCTGGCAGGGGTGACGAAGCCTTCCGACGGCGTGTCACTGAGCAGGCTGATCGTGACGTCCTTCGTGGGTGGCGAGTTGAGTACGACCGAGAAGCTGTCTTGTCCGCCGACTTCGCTGGTGACGAGCCCTTCCCTCGGTACGACGGTGATGCCCGCGGTCTCGTTGTCGATGTTCACCAACTCGAGATCAATTGCATTCTTGCCGTTATAAGACGGGTCCTCGCTCGTCGCGGGCGCGGTGACGATCTTGTAGGTCTGATTCCCGTCCACACGAGTGTCGTCGATGCCCGTAACCGTAACGACCTGCGGCGCCTTCCAGTCGTCTTTGGTGAACATCACGCTCGTGGGACTGACCGTTCCCTCGTTCGTGTTGCTACTCGAGAGATCAACTGTCACATTCGCGGTTGGCTGGTGATCGAGCACGATGGTGAACGTTGCCTGACCACCCCACTCGGTCGTGTACAGACCCTTGGCGGGTGCGAGAAAGATTGGACCGGTTTGCACGCCTGCGGGCGTGAACGCGTTGGGGTCGATCGTGAATTCACCGAACAGCTTCTGGCAGCCGACCGCAGTCGTCAGCAACGAGGCTAGCCCCAATGCCTGTAGCAACCTCCCGAAGCGGCCCATTAGAAACTCCCCATGGCGCCCACACTGCCGAGCCCGACATAAGGATGCACGACGACGCCCTGCGCGGGGGCAGGCTTGCTCGCATTGCGATTCATCAGCCAAAGCGTCATCCCCACGCCCGCTCCGGCGACCCCAACCGCAAAGCCGACAACCGAGATCGTACCGAGCCTGTCGTGATCCTTCACCGCGTCCGTTTCGCTCGGCTCACAGGCGTTGTCGGCATTGCACAGCCCCTTCAATTCCGCGTGCTTGCTGAGAAATAGACTGCCGCTGACCGCACCCACCGCTAGGCCCGCGGCAGAAACGCCGAATGCCACGTACATCGCCGTTGGCTTGCGGGGCTTGACTGGGGCTGGAGCAGCTGGCGGTGGTACCGCCGCAATGACCTTTTGCGCGTCCGGGTCGGGCTCGAGCTCGAACGCGACCGTCTCTTCCGCACCCTCCCTCAGATCTACGCTCTTCTCCTGCGCCAGAAAGTCCTTGGCTTGAACGCGTACCTGGAGCGCCCCTGGGTTCGCTGCGCGTCGCACACCGATCGCCGCCGGCGGCACCCTGACGCCGTCGATGGTGACCTGCGGGTCTTCGGCGCCCGCGACCGAGATCGTGATCCAGGCCAGGCGCGGTTTGAGCTGAGCCAGCTCCGTGTTCGCGTCCGCTAGCGCACGGTGCCAAGACTTCGGCGCTTTCGAATCGACACCCTCACGCACGATTTGTTCGTAGCGCTCTTGCGCCTCCACCAACTTGCCGAGCCCAACGAGTGAGCGCGCCCAATCGATCATCAGCGTTGGAGCGTGCACGAGCGCGTCAGCACGGCCGAAGCGATCAGCAGCGGCAGCGAAGTCCTTACTCTGCAGGGCCTGGTAACCCTCACCCGCCAAGGCGCGCGCGGTCGCGCGATCAGCGGCGCTGGGATCCGCCCAGCTCGTGCCCCCCCAGAGCAAACCAATGCCGAGGCCCGACCAAAAAATTGAACGGCGTGTCATCGACCCTCGCTCAAATGCCGTAGTCGCGCGGGGCTCCTGCGGGGCGCGGGGCGGGCGCCACGGTACCGGGGCCGCCCACGGGCTTCTTCTTCTTTTCTTCCTCGAGTGGAAGTGAGGAGGGATCGAGGATGATGGGGGCGGCGGGTTGCATCGTCTTACTCGACGGGACGGGCGTCACTACGATTGCAGGCGCTGCGGAAGGTCGAGTGGCTGCGACCGAGGTCGGGGGGGGGCTGCGTAAGCTCGCGATCACCAAAAATCCTAGCACTGCGAGCAACGCCCCGCCCACGGACAGCACGATCAAGCGCTGTTTCCGGGGCAGCGAGGAAAGTTCGGGCAGCATCGAGCCGCGCGTCCGCGTGACTGGCGCGTCGGTGCCCTCGTCTGCGTCCAGCCGCGTGCGGTCACTGAATAGGCCCGGGGAGCTGAAGCGCGCGCTCTGGTCCGCGAGCGACATGGCGGGCGGGCGCAGGCTGCGAAGCCCATCGAAATCGTTGAAGCTCGGCAGCGCGGCGCGCGGCGCAATGCTCGGCACGAGCATCAGCTTCGAGGTCTCGATCGCCTCGCCGAACGAATCGGCGAGTTCCTTGGCCGATTGAAAGCGCTGTTCGCGATCACGCGCGACGGCGCGTTGCCACCAGAGCTCGAGTGCATCCGGCAGGTCGGGCGCGGAAGTGGTGATCGGAGGAATCGGATCGTAAATAATCATGCCCATCAGTTCGCCGAGCGCTTCGCTCTCGAACGGTGGCCGACCATTGAGGCACTGATAAGCGATCACACCGAGCGCCCACAAGTCCGAGCGCCAATCAATCGCGCGACCTCGCGCCTGCTCGGGGCTCATGTAATAGGGCGTACCCATGAACGAGCCGGTCTTGGTCGTCTTGCCTGCCAGCGAATATTGCTCGTGCTTGGCGATGCCGAAATCCAGCACTTTTGCCACTTCTTGATCGTCACCGGGCACGAGAAAAATGTTCTCGGGCTTGAGGTCACGATGCACGATGCCCGCGGCATGAGCGCGCACGAGCGCGCGGGCGACTTGACTGACGATCTGGTACGTCTGCTCCGAGTCGAGCGCGCCCTCGCGATCCAGGCGTGCACCCAGGTCCTCGCCCTCGAGGTATTCCATCACGATGAACGGCGTGCCGTCCCAGATCCCGTGATCGAAGATGTCCACCACATTTGCGCCACGGATTTGCGCGGCCGCTTTCGCCTCGCGCTCGAAGCGAATGCGCACCTCTTCATCCGCCGCCTTCTCGGGATCGACGAGCTTGACCGCGCATTGGCTATCGAGCGATTGATCGTGCGCAAGCCACACCGAACCCATGCCACCAGCCCCCAGCTTTCGAAGCAGGCAGTAGCGGTCCGCGATGATGCTGCCAGTGGCGGCTGCTTGCACGAGGTTCGGTCTCAAGTGTACGGGCTAGCTCAAGTGATAGCGTCGATGCGCGTTCGTTCACGTTCCCCAGACGCGCAAATCCAGTAACGAAATATGCGACAAGGAGCCTTAAATGCCTACCTTATCGCTGTCCAAAAATCAAGGCTCCCGGGCCGGAATATGGGATATTTACCACATGGATGCCGCCTTTGCCGTGGCCGGGGGCGCGCAATTTCCGTCTGCCCCGTCTAGCTGTACGCGTCAGGATTCTTCCCCTGCAACAGCCATGGTGGCAAAAGGGAGAACGATAAACAATGGGCATGAAGCTGAGTGGCTGTCTCGGCCCTGAACACGGCATTCGTTCGTCGTTTTTTGTAATTCCACGCCTGGCGCCGGGAAATGAGATGTGCTGGGCACCACGGTCAGACGTAGGAGAGATCTCACAATTCGCAAAATTGTGAGATCTCGTAACGTACCGGAAAAGTGCAGTCCGCGTCCACCCTGCTCCCCGTTATGCGGAACGTTTTTCGTGTCTGCCCGCGTTCGTGCGTTCGTGCCCGCCTGGAATCCGGCTGTGGCGTCAGGCGTCAGCGGAGCGCTTTTGGCACTCGAACCATGGCGCTGTGCACCGCCGCGCGCAGCGCGTCGCGTCTTGCGGCGGGCGCTTTGGCCTCCTCGGCCGTTGCCCGGCCCTGCACCAGCGCATGGAGCGTGGCGCCGTCGCGCAGGATTGCGACTGAAACCACACACGTCGCGCGTGCCGAGTCCGAGGCCTGAACGCTGTCCAAGCGCACGAGGGTGGTCGACAACACATACCGCTCGTTGGTTCTGACTCGAGAAAATTCGGCAGACGCAAGCTCCGCGCGCATTAGCGAGCGGAGCTCGCCCTCGACTTCCGGCTTGGCCCTCCCTACACCGATCGAACCGAGGAAGACCGGAACATCCGCACCCAAAGCCATCCCGCTCCCGAGCAGGAGTGAAAGCGCAACGAAGCCCGCCGCGCATCGCGCTGCCCACTCGAACTTGAACCGCCCTGAGCTCATGCCGGGGTCCGAGCAAGTCCCATACCGCGCCGTCGAACATTTCGGAGCCACGTACTTTTGCTATCAGAGCGCGATACTTCGGACAAATTAGCGAGGCATTCTGCCCATAGTGATCGATCACGCAGGTTTCACGACATGGGACGTGATGGGTACCTGACGAACGCGCGTGGCGCTTGGGTCCCAGGGCGAGGCAACTTTGCGGATCACCATTCTCAATCTGGGCTCGGCGCGAACCGATGCTATAGCCGGCCACCTAGCGATGGCGAGCGACCGACGAGGACGACGTGCAGTGACGCGGGGGACGTTCGGCGCCGCCCTGCTAGTCCTCGTGCTAACCGCCTGCACGCCACTCGTCGGGGGTGCCGCGCTGGTGGGTGTCGTGTCGATCGCTGCACTCACGTCGCATTGCTACGACTACCTGGACGTAACGGTTTTGGACGCCGATGGGCGCAAGACCTGTGCGGCCACCGTGACTGCAATCAACGGCGGGAGCCAGTTCGATCTCGCGTCTTGTTACTACACACCGTTGACGGACGGTACATGGACACTGCGCGCATCGTTGCCCGGATCCCCCGACACCGTCAGCAAGGTCGTGGTCGACCACGCACACGATTGTACGCGGCACGTGCAGAGCGTGGAGCTGACCTTGAACCGTGCTGGCTCGGTGCCGGCACCAAAGCCCCCTCGGCAATCGGCGCCAATGGTCGCGTCCCCAGCAGCTGCGACGCCCCCATCATCGGCCCTACCGACTTCGTCTGCTCCACCTGCGGCGGCTCCCGCTCCGGCAGCTGCCGGGGCGAGTTCCAGCGGTGAGACGACTCCGAGCGTTGGCGTGTTTCCAAATCCAGAAACATCACCCTGAAGAAACCTCGAACCACCGGTTCGACCTCACGGGTGATGTGACATTTATCCCCGAAGAAACTGTTGCGATATGGCTTGCGACACGCGCCGCGCGCTCAATACTTGAACCGTGACGGTCAGCAGCTCGGCGCCAGGAACTTCGCAATCGCCCTCGGCAACCGAAGGGGAACGAAGCCGTCCGAGCTGCACCTCATGCGGTCGGAACGATGTTCGGCGTTCACATTCGCGCCGCCTCTTCGATGGCGTCGCGCGGACCTTAGGCTTCAAGCCTTACCGCTGTCGCGGTTGTCGCGCGCGCTTCTTTGCCAAATGAGCGCAGGCGCGTCAGATCGCACGGCTTTGCTTGGCTTCTGCTCGACGGCGGAAGAAGCGACGCCAAAAGTAAGTCCCAACCAGCGCGAGCACCGCGCCGACTACGGCGCAAGTCAACTGCAGCTTCACGAACTGACTCAGCGCTAGGTTGACGCTGCCCGAACAAGAGAACGAATCCTGGAGCGGCTTGAACAGCAAGCTCACGAGTTCCGGCCCCTCGATGGTGGCCCCCGTAAAACCCAAGATGACGCCGACGCAAGCGATCAATAGCGTGCGCCGGTGATTGACCTTTGAGAGTTGTTCTTCCGCCACGGGCGGCAGCATAGGGGCAGTCTTCGTTTCCGTCTACAGAATAGCCGCCATAGCGGAATCCCGTGGGCCAGCGCTTGCCGAGAGCAGACGCCGGTCGCATACACGGCGACAGTGAGTCCGTTTGCGCTTTGGTCGGTTGCAGCTTGGGTGATCGTGGTCGCTTGCGCCTGGCGCTTTCGTTCGCGATCGTACGCTACCTTTCGAGCCGTATTGCTCGGCTTGCAGGTGCTGCTCGCCAGCGCGCTGTTCCCGCGATTTCACACGGTGTGGCCGCTCTTCGTGTACGGACACGCCGCAGTCTTCGTGCAGTCGTTGGTGCTGATTCGTCCAAGCATGCGCGGCCTCGGCTACCGCGTGCTGATCAGCATCCCCGGGGCATTTTTCGGTGCGGGGACGCTGCTGGCGTTGCCCTGGGTGTTGCTTTCGCTGGTCGGCGTGAACCTGCCCGCGGTTTGGGCGCCGTACGCGGTCGCCTTGCTCGGCGTGCTGCAGTCGTTGCGCAGCGCGGAAGAGCAAGTCGAGCTAGTGGTGGCCGACGGCGAGTCCGTTCCGGAATTGCAGCGGCACCCAATGCGGGCACAGGGCGCGGGCCGCCCACTCTCGATCGTGCAGATCACCGATCCGCATCTGGGCCCGTTCATGTCTGTCGCTCGCCTACGTCGCATCTGTGAACGTGCGGTGGCGCGAAACCCTGATCTGGTGCTGCTGACCGGTGATTTCTTGACCATGGAGTCGCAGAGCGATCCGGAACTGTTGGGGGCAGCGCTGGCTCCTTTGGCTGCCCTCCCGGGTCGCTGCTTTGCCTGCTTCGGCAATCATGATCACGAGGCGCCCGACACCGTGCGCAGCGCGCTCGAGCGCGCGGGAGTGATCTTGCTCATCGACGACGCTCGTGAGCTGATGACCGCCGCTGGCCCGGTCCAAATTTTGGGCATGGATTTCGTTTGGCGCGACCGCAAAGAGCACTTGTCGCGCGTTTGCGCGGAGCATCCGCGGGTCGCCGATCACCTGCGCATCGTGCTCCTGCACGATCCCGGCGCTTTCCGTCATTTGCCGGAGGGCGAGGCAGATCTCGCGTTGTCCGGGCACACGCACGGCGGCCAAGTCGGCTTGGTCAGCCTCGGCCTCAATTGGACCATGATGCGGGTTTTCGTGAAGGCCCCCGATCACGGCTTCTGGGCGCGAGGCAACGATCGCCTATACGTGCATCGCGGTACCGGACACTACGGTTTCCCACTGCGGCTCGGGGTCCCCGGTGAACAGAGCATGCTGCTCGTGCACGCGGGGATGTCAAAGGCCACCGCCCACGCCTCCGCGTGAGAGCGAGCCTTCGTAGGCCGCCCAGGCCACGTGTGACTCGTGCAGCGTCACGCGTAGGCTATCCAAGCGCTCGGAGCCAGGGCCCAGCTCACCCGCACCGATGCGGGCAGCAATACGATCGAACACGACCCGTGACAGGAATTCGGTGGTGGTGTTTTGATTCGCGAACGTGGGATCGTCGTCCAAGTTTCTGAAATTGAGCGCTTCCAGGATCGCCGTCAGAGCCTGCGAGGCGCGGCCGATATCGACCACTACGCCCTCCGGGCCGAGCTCGCGTGCCCGAAATTCCGCATCGACGACGTACGTCGCGCCGTGTAGACGCTGGGCGGGTCCGAACAACTCACCGCGAAAGCTGTGGGCGATCATCACATGACCACGAACGCAAACACTGTACATCATGACTCCTTAGGGTTCGTAGCGAAGGCGATGAGCCAGTGACCCGCTCTCGGGTGAGGCCAATTGCGGCATCACATCGGGCAAAGTCTGGAACTGGGTCTCCGTCTCGATCAAACAATCGAGCGCCGGATCTCTGCACAGCTCGAGTGCCAGGGCGAGCCGAGCCCGATGGTCGAAGCGCGCACGCGCACGCGGGCTCAGCGTGCCCACCTGCGACGATCGCAGGCTCAGCCTGCGCACGTGAAATGCGGCGCCGAGCGGCAAGCTGACCAAATGGTCGCCAAACCAGCTGAGCTCGAGCACCGTGGCATCCGTCCCGGCCAACGAAAGACTGGTATGGAGTCCAGCTTCGCTGCCGCTGGCGTGAACGACCAAGTCGCGCTCTGGTCGCGCGTCCTGCGGCAGGGCAAAGCTTGCCCCAAACGCGCGCGCAACCGCGGCGCGCTCGGTGCGCAGATCGACGAGCTCGACGGATACGCCTGGGTGCCGCGCGAGCAAGTATGCGCACAGACACCCCACGACCCCCGCACCCACGACGGCCACGCGATCACCGAGACGCGGGGCCGCGTCCCAAAGCGCGTTGATTGCCGTCTCCAGATTCGCGGCTAGCACGGCGCGCTCGGGCGGCACCCCCTGCGGCAGGGGCAGCACCGCGAGCGCGGGCACCACGTACGCGGACTGATGGGGAAACAGACAGAACACACGCTGCCCGACGAGTTCCGCGCTCCCGGCTTCGACGAGGCCCACGCTGCTGTAGCCATACTTGACTGGTCCAGGGAACTCACCGACCTGATGCGGGCAACGCATGCGGTGCGCCTCGCTCAGCGGCACACGACCGTGAAAGACGAGCGATTCGGTGCCACGGCTGACTGCGCTGTACAGCGTCCGCACCAGCACCTCACCCGCTGCCGGCGTCCGCAGTTGCTCGGAGCGCAGCTCACCCCGGCCGGGCTCGACCACCCAAAAAGCGCGCGCGCTCTCCATCATGCTGTCTGCCCGATCCTAGCGCGGCCCACGATGATTGCTTGATAGCATGGGTCGGCGACGAGCCCAGAGCTGCCGCGCCAGGATCATGAATCAGCGTCGAAGCGCCGCCCTTTCCCTGGCAAACGTGCCGCTCGCGGCGTGGAGCCGTGTGCAAGCGTTGGCCACGACGTGCGCGCTCGCGCTGTGCATTTGGCAGCGTGCGGCCTGGCCGCTCGTCCCGAGCGCGCTGACGCTGTTTGCGAGTCTGCTGCTGCTCGGCCGCGGCGCATACACCCCAAGCGGTCGCTTCGGCCTCGCCAACGCGGTCACAGCTGCGCGCCTGCTCGTGCTGCTGACGCTCACGCTACCCGCGCACGTCTTGCCTGCGTGGTCCGCGCTGATGATCACGCTCTTGATTTTGGCCCTCGATCTTCTCGATGGTTGGCTGGCGCGACAGCGGGGCGACGCCTCCGCGTTTGGCGCGCACTTCGACATGGAGACCGATGCGCTGCTGGTGCTGGTCGTCACGCTGCGCTTGTGGCTCGGCCAAGGCGACCCGCCATGGGTGCTGATCTCCGGCTGTTTACGCTACGGATACGTGCTCTGGCTGTGGGGCTGGCCCGGGAGCGGCCGCGAGGCGCCGCGGTCGCGCTTGGGGCGCGGGGCATTCGCGCTCTTGATGCTAACCCTGTGCAGCGGCCTCGTGCTGCCAGGATTCGCCGGCCACGTGGCGGTCGCCCTGGGCACGCTCGTGGTCAGCCTCTCGTTCGCGCGTTCCTGCTACTTCTCGAGGCTTTCCAACTGAGTGAGCAGCGACCGAGCTGTCTCCGGCCAAGGCCGCGCCGGTAGCGCCAGTCGACGCGCTTGGTCGATTCGCTGGCGCACGCGGCCCGGTGCGCGGGCGAGCTCCAAGCAACCGGCTGCCAACGCATCCGCGTCGTTCACGAGTTGTCCGCCCGCCTCGCGGACGATATGTCTAGCGACATTGCCCCCTGCGCAGGCCAAGATCGGGATCCCCGCTACGCGCGCCTCGAACAGCGCCATGCCGAAGCTTTCCATGCGCGACGCCGAGATCAGTAGTTCAGCCTGACTCAGCAGCTTTGCCGTCCGATCGGGACTACAGGCGCCAAGCAGCGTAATCCGCTGTGCGAGCAGCCTCGAATCAGCAATGATTCGCTGGCAGCGCGCGGCATACGTCGGATCGAATGCGAGGCTTCCCACCACCGATAGCTCGAAGTGATCCTCGGCGGTCAGCAAATTCGATAGCGCGCCCAGCAACTCTTCTAGGCCTTTGCCGGGCACCAGATTGCCGATCATCAGTGAGCGCAAACCGCGCGAAGGGGGCGGAGACGATGCGGCCAATCGGCTGTGGCTGCCGGGAAGGGCCACGAGGATCGTTTTTCGTGGGGCCACGATCGGCTCGAAAGCCTCGCGCATGAAGTCGCTCGTCACCAAGAACGCTTCCGCACTGGCAAGGGCGCTGGCTTCGACAGCGCTCAGCTCTGCGGCGTGAGCGGCGCGCCCGTAGGCAACGAACGAAGGCAGGTAGTGAGCAAGCAAGCCAACCCGGCCCGTTGCCTCACGCACTAAGTCGGGCACGGCCGCCAAATACAAACTATCGACCCAGACCTGATCCGCCGATTTCAACGCGGCAGGCAGCGCCGCGGCTCCCAGTTCATAGACCTCGACTCGTGCTGCAGAGCCACGGAGCGCCGAGCACAGCTCGCGGTTGTACAAGGTGCCCCCACTGATCGGGCCATCCAGGGCCGGCACGACGAAGCACAGTGTAAACGGGGAACGCGCGCTCATCGAGTCGATAGTCGACAATCGAAGAGTACGTCTGCACCCAACATGAAGCGACGCGTTGCGGGCCGCAGTGCTTGATCCAAGCGCTCGACGCCGGGCAAGCTCAGCCCTGGCCGACCACGTCCGATCAAGATTGGGCAAACCGTCACGTGCAGCCGGTCCAAGCAGCGCGCTTGAATGAAGGTCGACAAGGTCACTCCCCCGCCCTCGACGAAGACGCGGCGCAGACCGCGCTCGGCCAACGATGAAAGCAGCTCGGACAGCGACAGGCGCTCGGCTTCCTTCGAAAGTTGCAAGAGCGGGATGCGCGGTGGTCCTTCGCCGCGCATCCCTTCGCGCTGGCAGGCAATGAGCGTGGGAGCGAGACCGTCACGGTACAGCTTGCGGGCGTGGGCCACGCGTAGCGTCGGATCGATCACCACGCGGGTTGGGTGATCCCCCGGAACCAGGCGCGTGGTCAACTCCGGATCATCCGATTCAACGGTGCCAGCGCCGACGACCACGGCGTCCATCAACGAGCGCAAGCGGTGCATGTGCACGATGTTCTCCGGACCGGTAACATAACGCGATGCGCCTGCCGAGGTTGCGATCTGGCCGTCCAAACTCTGCCCCACGTGACCCAACACCAAACGCTCGGCGCTCCGACCAATACACAGCGGGAGATACAGATCGAGCAACTCCGCGACGCTGCTGGACAATCGCTGGGGACTTTCAAAACCGGGCTCGGCGTTCGGATCGAGCACGAGTTGCGCTCGGTCGGCCGCGACCTCTTCGAGTCGCCCGTCGGCATCGCAGGCAACCCCGGTGCGCACTAGGATCGCATTGCCGGCGCTGGCTCGACGCGCCAAGGCACGGAGCAAACCCCAGGCCCAGCGCTCGTCTTGGAGTACCGGTGGACTCGAGACGAGTTGCATCAATGCGCGCCTCCGCTCGGCGCGGACGAGAAATCGGCCAACAGATCGAGCATCAGCGATTGTAGCCCCCGATGTGGCCGCGCTTGGTCAGCGAGCATGCCCGGAGTGTAGCCGTGCGCGCGGAAAGGATCGATGAACGCGCGATTTCGGCTCAAAACGTGCACTGGCACCGCGTGCGACGGGTTCTGCTCGGTGACGTCGGAATGTGGCTGGTGATCGCCGAGGATGATCAGCAGCGAATCGTCACGCACGAACTCGGCAATGTAGCGGCGTAGCACCTCGAAGTCATAGACGATCGCATCGGCGTAGGCGGTGCGCGCCCCCGAAAGAGACAGCCAACTCGTACGGTACTGTCGCGCGGGTAGCCCGCGGAAAACCGAACCATCTCCGAGACGCGACCAATCTTCGACGATCGGCGGCAAGGCTGACCAGGGGACGTGGCTCGACACGAGCGCGTAACAAAAGAATGTCGAGCGCGGAGCGGATTTGCTCGACTCACGACGGCGCACGGAATCGAGCACGAATTGGTCGGGCATCGTGGCCCAACCGAAGCGCGGGCCGCGATAACCGAGATCATGCGCGAAGTAGTATTGTTCGAAGTGGAGCAGATCCGGCTCGGACGATGGTCGCACGGTGCCGGGCTGCGAAAGCACCGTGCGGTAGCCGGCGGCTCGAAATAGCTGCGCCAAAGTTTGGGGCTGCGCGCCACGTAGAAGCTCGAACTCGACTTGATCGTGCACGGCTACACCGGTCAGGAGCGTTGCCTGGGCGAGCCAGGATCGCCCGCCGTAGGTCGGCGAATCGAGCAGAGCAGAAGCGATCTGAAAGCCGCCCCGCGAAAGTTCTGCATCGAAGCGGCGATACTCCGGCGCCACGCGAGCACGTAAGCTCGGCTGTTCGAGCACGGCTTCACCGTACGACTCGATGAGAAACAGATATACGTTTCGGCCCTGCAGGCGCGAGAAATCACTCGGCCCTGCGCGCACGACCTGCTTCGCGGCGGCAATGCGCGCCAATTGCGCGCGGCGATAGTCGAGGAAGCGTCGCGCAAAGCTCAGCTCCGTGTGCACGCGCACGAGCAGGCTCGGAGCAAACACCGCCTCCGGGCGTGCACCGACCGCGAGCACCGCCAGCCCGGCAATCAGCGAGGTCACGATCCGCGCGCGAGCCGGCGAGCTCATCCCCGCCTCGAGCAACGCGAGCGCCCGCTCGATCGCCCATGCGAACACGCCCAGCGCGAGCAGGCCCGACGCAAGCACGAGCGCAAAAGTCGAGCGCGGTAGCGTGTCGTGAAATAGCCGCACGAACTCGGGCAAGAGCGGCAGATCCAAGGACCAGCTGAACTCACGCAGGTACGCGCCCTGCTCGATGCCATCGGCAATTCGTTGCACGCGCCAGACCACGAACCCCAGCGTGAGCATCCAGCGCAGCACGCGCGGAAGGCGCTTCTGCCAAGCTCCGCACAACGCAAATACGACCAGCAGCGCGACCAAATCCAGCGAGATCGCAAGATAAGCTTGCCACGGCGGTCGCTCGGGAAAGCGGACGGTCAGGACCGCATTCAAGAACAGCAATGCCAGCCAAAAGCCCGCCCGGCGCGCAGCGTTCACCCTCGGTACATAGGCCGCCCGAGCGCGCGGGTCTCGAAAATTCCACTGGGGCGAGTGGCGCCCCGCCCTGGCCGCTCAGAACAAAAAGGAGACGCCCAACGAAAACGACGGATAGCCGACGCGCATGGTCAAGGCCACGCTGTCGTTGAAGTGGAACCGGCCACCTGCGTTGAACACCGGCAGCACACCGAAACCATCACTGCCGTGAGAAAGAGCCAAGCCCGGTTCGCCGAACACCGACCACTGGCGATGGAGCCAGAAGTTCCACTGCATGACTACCGGTACGAACAAGTAGTTCGACGAATGCGTGCTGGTTTCGACACACACCGGGACGCCCTGAGGGGTGTACTCGAATTGCCGGCAATACCCGCGACCATTCAGGCCGTCATAGTGAATCCAATCCAGCCCGAAGCCGATGCCCACGGAATCATTGAGCTTGGGAATGAAGCCCTCTGGCGCAAGCTCGAGCGTGCCGCGCACGCCGAGCCCAAGGCCATCCCCGCTCGGATCGTCTGGGGCCTCGAACGGGGTGAAGAGCACGTGCGGTTCGAGCTCGAAGGAATACGCAGGCCGCTGGCCTGGAACTCGAATCGTCGACTGTGCGTGCGCACGGCCAGCGACGCTGCCGATCAGCGCGAAGCTGGCCAGGTTGAGCAAAACGAGACGGACGAAACCACGTGCGATCACGGGCAACCTCCACAGGCGAATTGGCCCGGTTTGCACTCCGTGGGCGCAGCGTTGCCCGCACACTTGACCAGGCAACTGTCTCCCGTGCAGTTTACGACGCAGTTTCCATTGCAAACGACGTCGCAGCGATTCACCGAATTGCAGTTCACCTCGCTGTTCGAGCCCACCTCCACCGAGCACTGCATGGTGTCGTGGCAATTCAGGCGGCAGTTGTCTCCGCAGATCGCCCCGCAGCTATTGGTGTGCGAACATTCGAGCCCGCAACCCGAGCCGCATGACTGCGAGCACTGCTGAACATCATGGCATTGGGAACTGCAACCGTCCCCGCACACCGTGCCGCAGCGATTCATATTGTGACAGGATTGGTCACAACCGTCGCCGTCACAGCCCAGGTAGCATTGATCGCCTTCCGAGCATTCGCAGTGGTGGCCCGACGAACAGTTATCGCCGGACGTACAGCCAACCGCACAAACTAAGCCTATCAACAAGAAGCCGAGAACGGCCAGGACGCGACGCATCAGGCGCGCAGCCTAGAGCAACTTGCGCGGAAGTGGGCGAGAAATCGCAAAGTTTCGGGGCTTTACCATGCCACGCCCATCACCGCTCATCCGCTCATCCGCTCACGCCATCGGGTTCGCTTTGAGCGCGGTGAGCAAGTCATCCACGTTCACGAGCGCGAAGGAGCTCGCGTAGTCACTCATCGCGTACGGGATAATCAAATCTTTGCCGTGGATTTGACCGCCGCAACTGTACACCACGTTGGGCACATAGCCCTCGCGCTCGGCGTGCTCCGGCGACAAGAGCGGCTCCTTCAGGCGACCTAGCACCTTCGATGGATCGTTGATATCGAGCAGGAATGCGCCAATCGAATACTTGCGCATCGGCCCCACGCCGTGGCTCAACACGAGCCAGCCGGCCTCGGTCTCGATCGGCGAACCGCAGTTACCGAGCTGCACGAATTCCCAACCGTAAGTGGGTTTGAGCAGGGTTTCGCGGGTCAACCAGAAGTGTAGATCTTCCGAGTACATGATGAAGATGTTCTCTCCATCTTGGCGTGACAGCATCGCGTAGCGGCCGTTGATCTTGCGTGGGAACAGGGCCATGCCTTTGTTCTGCACCTGCGGGCCATTCATGGTGCTGATCTTGAAGCGCAGGAAATCAGTCGTCTCCAGGATCTGCGGAAACGTGACCCGCCCATCGTACGCTGTGTAGGTCGCGAGGTATTTGGTCTGCCCGTCTTCCTCCGTAAACTGCACGAAGCGCGCGTCCTCGATGCCGTTGGATTCGGTAGGAGAATTCGGGAAGATGATGCGCTCCGACATTTGGTGCATCGGCTCGTAGATGACCTCGTAGTTGGCCTCTGCGAGCGCCAGCATCGAGCGGGACGTTGCAGGCTGCAGGCTCTTCGATTGCGTGCGGTATTCCACTTCGACGGCGCGAACGGCAGCGCGCAATTCCTTCATGTTGAACGAATCACCCAAGCGCCCGAGCACACGCTGCGAAAAACCATCCGCGGTGCCCAGCTCGAACAGTGTTCGCTCGAATAGGAACTTGTCGTAGAACGGATCAGGCACCGTTTCGGGCGTGGTCACGAAAGGAGTGACCGGGTCGAGCGTGATCTCGCTGTGTTCGTTGACCACGCCGGAGCGGAAGGTAATCGATGAGATATGCCCCTCCCCGGTCGAACGCAGGCTGAGCACGAAGCGCCGCGCCCCCTCCGCCAGGCCGCTTTGATCGGGGTGCCAGACCATGGACGGATTGAAGAGCGCGGCGGACTCTACCGAGTATTCTTGAGTAAAATACGACCCAATCAGCATGCGGCGGTCTTCGGCCAAGGGCGCGTCCGTAACCATGAAACGCCGCATCTGCTCGAAGCGCAGCAAAAAGAACTGCTGCAAGCGATGGTGACGGCCGCGGAACTCGTGCATCACGTGCTCGAGCAACTGCGTGACCTCTTCGTCACGCAGCGACATCACGCGCGCGAAGATGCGCACCACACGCGCCTCGTCGATTTGATTGAATGGACGGAACAGGACCCGCGCCGCGTTCGGGCGGATCACGATATTCGTTCGACGCACGATCATCGCTAACGACCTATCACGTTGCGTTCTGATTGGCTGCACTCCTCATCGGTGAAAGGCCGCGCTCGACCGATTCCGGCGCGTCGTCCAAACCCGCCACCCGAGTTTCGAGCGACTGAATCTCGACCAACGCACTCAAGAACGCCAAGGTGGATTCTGCTCCCTCGTTCAAATTGACACGATCGATGTGCAGGCCGTCACGGCAGCCGCCAGAATCCGGGTTGTAGACGCTGGTATCGAGGTCGTTCTGGCCCAAAAACCAGCCAAAGGCGCGACGAGCCTCAGTTACCCAGAAGCGATCACCGGTGACTTGATACGCTTCGTTGCAAGCCGACACGGTGGCATGCGCTTCGAGGGGCTGCTGATCGAAACGAGCGCGCGGTTCTCCGCGGCGATAAAAGCCATTCGAGCCGATGGGCTGGAAATAACCGCGCTCCGCGCGTTGCGTTTCGACCAACCAGCGCAGAGATTCGAGCCCAACGTCGAGCATGCCCGACATTTCCGGGTTCTTACCCGCCGTTGCGATCACGGCCTGCGCCAAACGAGCGTTGTCGTACGAAACGACGTCCTCGAACCAATGCCAATTGTGGGATTTGGTCCGCTTGTAAAGGTCGACCAGGCGGCTCACGAGCTCTACCTGCATGCGGGCGGCCGGACGATCGCCGCGTAGCCGACGCAAGTACTCCTTGATGCCGAGGATGGCGAACGCCCATGCCCGCGGCGAGCTGGTATCGGCGATTCCGGGCAACGCCCGCATGAACAAATCCGCGGCCCAAGCCCGCAACTCACGGCGTTGCGTATGGCCCACACAGGTACCGAGCGCCCAGAGGGCGCGCGCTTGGCTATCCTCCGAGCCCATGCTTTCGAGCCAACGACGGTCGTAGCTCATGAAGTTTCTGAATTTGCCGAGTTCAGCGTTGTACGCATAGTCGACGAAGCTCGCGTAGCGCGTGGCAAGCGACGCGATCTCTTCACCACCCACGCCGCGCTTCTCGAGCTGCACCGTGAGCATCAGCGCTCGCGCGTTGTCGTCGATACAGTAGCCCTCGGCGTAATTCGGCAAGGTGAAGCGCGCGTGCTGCAACATACCGGTCGAATCGGACATGCGTTTCAGGTGTTCGAAGCCCAGCTCTGGCAGCTGTAGTTCGCGCGAGTCGGAGGTGCGCTTCGGGACGACCTTGAGTGAGCGCTCGCTTCGATTCTTCCGCGCCGCGGAGAACGTCGACAAATAGTGCTCGGCCGTCTTGCTCCACACCATTTCACGGCTCGCCATGTAGGCGCGCTTGCGCATGGCATGACGACGCCCCTCGTCGTGGAGCAGGCCGTTGATCTCGCGCGCCATGGCTTCGGAGTCCCCGAACGGCACGAGCACGCCTCGCCCATCGGCGAGCAGCTCCTGAGCGTGCCAGTAGGGGGTGGACACGACCGCCTTGCCGCAGCCGAAGGCATAAGCGAGCGTGCCGGAGGTGATTTGCGCTTCGTTCAGGTACGGGGTGACGTAAATGTCCGCGGCGCCCAAGAAGCGTTTCAGCTCCTCGAGCTCCACGAACTGGTTGAAGAAGCGCACGTTCTCGGACACGCCGAGGCGCTCGGCGAGCGCTTGCAAGCTCTCGCGGTACACCTCGCCGTGTTCCCGCACGAGATTAGGATGTGTCGCGCCGAGCACGATGTACACGACGTCGGGAAACTCTGCCACGATCGCCGGCAAAGCTTCGATCATCTTCTCGATGCCTTTGTTCGGCGACAAGAGACCGAAAGTGAGCAGTACCCGCCGCCCCTCCACGGAGTACTGATCTTTGAAGAAATTCGGATCGGCAAAGGACATGTCCGGAATGCCGTGCGGAATGACGTCGATCTTTCGTTCGGGGACCGAGTAGGTCTCCTTCAAAATCGCGCGACCGCAGTCGGACATCACGACCAGCCGAGAAGACAGGCTGGTCAGCTCCTGCATCACCCGTCGTTGTTCCACACTCGGCTGCTTGAGAATGGTGTGGAGCGTCGTAATGAACGGCATGCGCAGACGGCGCAGCATGTTGAGCACGTGGCTACCGCTCGGGCCGCCGTAAATACCGAATTCGTGCTGCAACGACACGACATCCACATTGAGCAGATTCAGGTATTCCGCTGCCCGCAAATAGTCGTCGGGATTCTGCTCCGCAATTTCGAAGCGCACCTCGTCCGAATACTCGTAGTTCTCCTTGCCGTCGCTGACCGCAATCACCGAGCATTGCCCGTCTGGAAGCGCACCTTGAACGGCGCTTCGAAGGTCATGCGTGAAGGTCGCGATACCGCATTTGCGCGGCAGGTAGTTCCCGACGAAGGCGATTTTGCGGAAGTCACTCATGGTACTGGTCCCTTTGCAAAGCCCGTTCCGCGCGTAGTTTTCGCCCATAAACGCACGACTATCGGGGCTGTTTCTGTGGCGCTTCGTCACTCACGTGATGACTGACGCCGACCCGTGATGCTTTTTGTCGCAAGCAGTCGCGCTGCCCATGCAGCATCGAGCACTTTTCCAGTTAGAAGCAGCACCGTCGGCGCGAAGCGCGAAACTGGCACGGACGCTGCAATGCCCCTCAGCGTATCAGTTTTCCCGGAGGAGTGTCATGTTATATTGGGCAGCCGTATTTTTCGTGATCGCGCTACTTGCCGCCATTTTTGGCTTTGGCGGGATAGCGGCCAGCGCAGCCGGCGTGGCGAAAATTCTATTTTTCGTCTTCCTGGTTTTCGCTGTGGTCTCGTTCCTGTTCGGTCGACGCAGCCCCGCGTGAGTTTGCGTCTCGCAACGCTGGTGCGCGTCGCGACGCTCGATTGCCAGCGCGACGCGCACAGCAAGCGAACTCAACGACCAGAAGCGTGAGCAACGGCCGCGCTCAACTGCGCGGGCTCGACTGGCTTTGCGACGTGCGCTTGGAACCCGGCGGCCAACGCCTTGGCAACGTCTTGGCGCGACGCATAGGCGGTCACGGCGACGGCGGGCAAATCTTGGTTCGACTCGCGAACACGCTTGAGCAGTTGGAAGCCGTCTCCGTCCGGCAAGCCGATGTCCGAAACCAGCACATCCGGCCGGCGTTCTCGCACCGATTCGAGTGCAGCGGCGGCGGTCGAGACCGCCGTAACTTCGGCGCCGAATCGGCGCAGCATCATCTGCATCAAATCGCACCCGTCGGGGTCGTCTTCCACGAGCAGCGCGTAAATGCCGGAAAGTGCACCGCGCTCCTCGGCGGCGGTCGAAGCCGGTTCGGCCGCGACGACGGGCGCGGCGTCTTCGGTCGTCGCGCCCTGATGGGCGGTCACTCCGAGCGGAAGCGTAACCACGAAGCGCGCCCCCTTTCCGAGCCCCTCGCTATGGGCGGTGACCGTGCCACCGTGCAGCTCGACCAAGTGCTTGACGATGGCGAGCCCTAGGCCGAGCCCGCGTTGCGCACGATGCGCGCCGCTGTCCGCCTGCTTGAAGCGATCGAACATCACCGGCAAGAATTCTGGCGCAATGCCGGGACCATCGTCCTGGATCTCCAAGCGCGCCACTTCACCTTCGACGACCAAAGAGAGCGCAACGTGGCCGCCTTTGGCGGTGAATTTGAGCGCGTTGCCCAATATATTTCCGACCACCTGCTGTAGGCGCGTCGCATCGCCCACGGTGTTCAGGGGCCCGTCGGGCAGCACCGCTTCGAGCGCGACGCCGTTCGATGCAGCCACCGGTCGGGCCGCATCCAGCGCCGCCTCGACGATGCCGCGCAGATCGACTTGGCCTTCGTCGACGTGCAGATTGCCAGAAACTACCCGGGAAACATCGAGCAAATCCGCCACCAGCTGGGCCAGAGCGCGCCCATTGCGTTCGATGGTGTCGACGGCGCGCTGTTCCGTCTCGCGGGAAAGGCCGCCACCGCGCAGCATCTGCCCCCAACCCACGATCGCGTTCAGCGGGGTGCGTAGCTCATGCGAAACCGTGGCGAGAAACATATCCTTCGCACGATTGGCCTCTTGAAGCTTGGCGCGCTCGCTCTGGGCTAGCTCGTACAGCCCCACGTTATCGAGCGCCGTAGCCATGCGTCCCGCGACGTCTTTGGCGAGCTCGACGTCCGAATCGAGGTAGTGCCTTTCCGGATCGCGATTCAAAAATACCAGGCTGCCGAACACGCGGTCGCGAATGAATAGCGGCCAACAGATGTAGGAGGAGACGCCCAGCTCGTGCAAGAACCAGACGTGTTCGCCGGCCCGCGAGGGGCCCGATTGCGCGAGGATCTCCGAGACATTCGCCAAGATTTCCGGCTCCCCGTCGAAGCACACCGTCGATGGGCCGAGATCGAAGCGAGGATCGTCCAAGTTCAACGCAGCCGACAGGCTCGCGGACGCGCGCTTGCTCACCGTCTCGCCAGAGCGCAGATAAAGCACGGCCGAGTCACCCAGCACCGGCAAGGTGGCGGCCAGCACCTGATCGAGGCCATGACTGCGGTCGGTGAGCTCGCCCAGGCGCCGTGTCAAGCTCGCCAACATTTGTAGCGCTTGTTCGGCGCGCTTTCGGGCATCGATGTCGGTGCTCGTGCCGACCCAACCGCTGACGTCGCCGTTCGCGTCCCGCTCGGGGAGCATGCGCACCAGGTGCCAGCGAAAGCGTCGTTCGGCCACGTTGCCCAAACGAAATTCCGCCTCCCACGCTCGTTCCTCGGTTAGTGCCGCGGAGAAGGCGCGCGCGAACTCCGAATACTCACTCGGGTGAACGATGCTTCGCCAGGAGAGCTCGTCACTTTCGGGCAGGCCCGCACATTCGAACCAACGACCGTTGCCATACCGGAGCAGACCTTGGCTGTCCGTCGTCCACACGATTTGCGGCATGGACTCGGCGAGCATCGTGTAGCGGTATTCGCTGACGCGCCGGAAGTCGGCGAACTCTCGCTCCGTGGCCCGCTTCAATTCCTCCGCCTGTCGGCTGATGATCTGCCCTTTTTGATAGAGCTCGATGAATACCGCCACCTTGCTGCGTAGGATCTCCGGGTCGATCGGCTTCAAGATGTAGTCGACCGCGCCCACGGTGTATGCACGCGCGACGAGCCGCTGATCTCGATGAATCGCGGTCAAGAAAATGATCGGCACCGCCCGCGAACGCTCGCGCGCGCGTATCAGCTCCGCCACCTCGTAGCCGTCGAGGACCGGCATCTGGACGTCGAGCAGGACCAAAGCAAACTCGTCCCGCAGCAGGTAGCGCAATGCCTCCTTGCCGGAACTGGCTTGGACCACCTCTTGGCCAAGCGGTTCGAGCATCGCGTTCAAAGCGAGCAGGTTCTTCGGCTGATCGTCGACCAACAGGATCTTGGCGGGGGGTAGGCCGCTCGACCCGGGCTCGACGCGCGCGGGCGTCAACTCCTCGCTCACGCGGGCCTCGCTTCACTGGCACGCGTGATCAACTCAGCAGCGATTTGCTCGAGGTTCAGGATTCGGTCCGGACGCAAATTCTTCACCGCGTGCTTCGGCATGAATGCACTTTCCGCCGAATCCGGATTTTGAACGATCACGTATCCCCCGCGTTCTTTGATCCGCTTCAAGCCGCGCGTTCCATCCTGGTTCGCGCCCGTAAGCAGCACACCAATCACAGCGCTGCCGTGCGAATACGCGGCCGACTCGAAAAGTACGTCGATCGACGGGCGACTGTAGGCAACCGGTTCCTCGGTGGAGAGCGCGACCCAATCGAGCTCGACCAGCAGGTGGTAGTCGGGCGGGCTCAAGTAGACTCCGGGGCTGCGCAGCGGTTCTTTATCCTCCGCTTCGCAGACGGGAATGAGGGAGGCCCCACTCAGCAACATAGACAAGCGCTCGTCCGAATCCCGGGAGCGATGTTGGACGATCGCGATCGGTAACGGGAAATTCGCGGGCAAGTCCGCTAGCAAGCGCGTCAGCGCGTGCAGCCCGCCGGTCGAGGTGCCCATCACCACCAGGTCGTAGCGCGAGCTCACTTGTTTCTCCGGTAGATCCGCTCGCGCGCCGAGAGAGCAGTGAACTCGTCCTCGAACGCGGTGAAACGCAGCGATTCTTTGCGACCCAAACACAGCACCCCGAGCGTGGCCAGGCTTTCCGAAAACAACTTCAGCGAGTGATCTTTGAGCGTCCGATCGAAATAGATCAACACGTTCCGACACAGGATTACGTTGAACTCGCTGAAGCCGCGGTCCATGGCCAGGTTGTGCTGGGTGAAGAGCACGTTCTTGGCCAAGCGCGGTGCGAACAAGGCCCCGTCGTACTTGGCCGTGAAGTAGTCGCTGAGCGACCGCTTCCCTCCGCCCAAGAAGTAATTGGATGTGTATTCCTTCATGCGCGACACTGGGAAGATGCCCTGACGCGCGTGATCGAGCACCGTGGAATCCATATCGGTCGCGTAGATGCGGCAGCGATCGTAGAGCCCCTCTTCCTCGAGCAGGATCGACATCGCGTAGACTTCTTCGCCCGTCGAACAGCCAGCGTGCCAGATGCGAACCGTCGGATAGGTTCGCAAGAGCGGCACCACCGAGCTGCGAAACTCCGCGAAGAAGGTCGGATCGCGGAACATGGCCGTCACGTTCACGGAGAGGTCGTGCAACAGCCGCTGCAGAGCGCTGGGATCGTGCAAAATCAGCTCGGTCAGCCTGGAGATCGTGGGCACGTGGGCGTTCTCCATGTGCCTGCGGATGCGGCGATGCAGCGAGGCTGGCGCGTAAGAACGGAAGTCGAAGCCGTGATGACGATAGATCGCCAACAACAAGAGCTCCATCTCCAAACGCTCGAGCTCCGTAGTCGCCGTTACGAAGCGCCCCTCCGAGGCCTCGTTCGCCGATTCGGCGTTGCCCAGATGAATTGGACCTGCCATTTACGCCTTGCATCAGCCCGTCACGCTCGGCGCGTACATCCACACTCGCATCATCGATAGCAAGCGGTCCGGGTCCACGGGCTTGGTGATGTAGTCCGACGCGCCGGCTTCCAGGCACTTCTCGCGATCGCCTTTCATCGCCTTTGCCGTCAAGGCCAAGATGGGCAGCGCGCGATACTCCGGGATACGCCTGATTTGCCGCATCGTCTCGTAGCCGTCCATCTCCGGCATCATGACGTCCATCAATACCAAGGACACGTCTGGGGTCTTCCGAAGCAGCTCGATGCCATCCCGGCCATTTTCGGCGAACACGACCTTCATTCCTTGGCCCTCGAGCACGGTGGTGACCGCGTAGATGTTGCGTACGTCGTCATCGACGACCAGCACGGTGGCGCCTTGAAATGCGGCTTCGCGCCCATGAGCTGTGTGCAAGATCCTTCGCTTCTCTTCCGGTAGGTGTGCCTCGACGCGATGCAAGAACAGCGCCGTTTCATCGAGCAGCCGTTCCGGCGACCGAACATCCTTGAGGATGATCGACTCCGCATACTTGCGCAGACGCGTCTCCTCGGCCGGGGACAGCTCGCGACCGGTGTAAACGATCACCGGCAGGTTGCGCAGGGCCTCTTCCGTCTTGACTCTCTCCAATAGTTGGAAACCGCTCGCACCGGGCAGGCCCAAGTCCAGCACCATGCAGTCGAAGTGCTGAGCGGCCAGCAGCTCCAGCGCTTCCTCCGCAGAGCTGACCGCCGTCGACGTGACATCACCGTTGCCTATCAACTCCACGATGCTCGAGCGCTGCATGTCGTCGTCTTCCACGATCAGCAAGCTCTTCGACTTTCGCGACAAGAAGCTGAGAATGCTGGATAGCCCTTCGTCGAGGGCTTCCTTGCTGACTGGCTTTTGCGCGTACCCGAGGGCACCGAGCCGCAGGCCATCTCTCCGACGATCGGTACCGGACACGATGTGCACTGGAATATGGCGCGTGTCCGGGTTCTGTTTGAGGCGGTCCAAGATGCTCAAGCCGTCCATCGCCGGCAGGCCGATGTCGAGCAAGATGGCGTCAGGCCGGACGCGCCGTGCGAGGGCGAAGCCTGTGTCACCACGCAATGAAACGATGCCTTTGAAGCCGCGATCGCGCGCAGCATCGAGCAACAAGGTGGCAAACGCTACATCGTCCTCGACGATCAATAGCACGCGGTCCCCCGGCTTTACCGATTGACGATCGTCCGGGATTTCAGCGGCGTGTACACCGCCGAAGCTGCCTCCCTCGTCCCGAAACGCGTCGGGCTCTCGTGCGTCGGTCTCCCCCGGGAGGTCTCGGCTCTGATACTCGCGCGGCAGGTAGAGCGTGAACGTGCTGCCCTTGCCGGGCTGGCTCTTGACGTGGATCTCGCCTCCCAGCAGCCTCGAAAGCTCGCGGCTGATGGATAGGCCGAGGCCCGTCCCGCCGTACTTTCGGCTGGTGGTGCCGTCGGCCTGCTGAAAGGCTTCGAAGATCAGCTGCTGCTTGTCCAAGGGGATACCGATGCCCGTGTCGCTGACGCTGAATGCGATCACGTTCTCCGGCATCGCGCGCAGCAAATCCGAGCGAAGCACGACGCCGGGTTCGGGCAACCCGATGCGAATCGACACCGTCCCCGTTTCGGTGAACTTGAAGGCGTTGCTGAGCAGGTTGCGCAGCACTTGCTGTAGGCGCTGACCGTCGGTACGGAAGGTGTCGATGCTCGCGCGGTCCGCGTTCAACTGGAAGCCCACGTTCTTCTGCTGCGCCATGGGCCGGAACGTGCGCTCCAGGTACTCCGTAACCTCGTCGATCCGGACGTCGCTCGCGTAGATCTCGATCTTTCCCGCCTCGACCTTGGACAAGTCGAGCACCTCGTTGATCAGGTTCAAGAGATCCGTGCCGGCGGCTTGGATGGTCTTGGCATACTCGACCTGCTTCTCGGAGAGCTTGCCTTCCTTGTTGTCGCTGAGCAGGCGCGCCAAGATCAACAGGCTATTGAGCGGCGTGCGCAGCTCATGGCTCATATTGGCCAAAAATTCGCTCTTGTAGCGTGACGAGACGGCAAGCTGTTCCGCCTTCTCTTCGATCGCCATGCGCGTCATCTCGACTTCGCGATTCTTCTGCTCGACCGCCTTGTTCTGCTCGGCCAAGAGGGCAGCCTTCTCTTCCAGCTCTTCGTTGACTTGCTGCAGCTCCTCTTGCTGCTCCTTCAGCATTTCTTCGGACGCCTTGAGGGTCTTGGTCTGCTGAGCGAGTTCGGAGTTCGATCGCTTGAGTTCGTCCTGCTGGGATTGCAGTTCGAGCGACTGGGACTGCAGCTCTTGCGCCAGAGATTGAGACTGGTTGAGCAGCTCTTCGGTGCGCATGTTGGCGGCGATCATGTTGAGCACCACGCCAATGCTCTCCGACAATTGATCCAAGAAGATACGATGAATCGGGCTGAACGGCTCGAAGCTGGCAAGCTCCGTCACCGCGCGCACCTCGCCTTCGAACAAGATCGGCAAGACCAGGATGTTGAGCGGTGTCGCTTCACCCAAGCCGGAGTTCACCTGGATATAGTCGGACGGCACGCGCGTCAGCAAAATCGGCTTCTTTTCCAGCGCACACTGCCCCACCAAACCTTCACCGCGCGTGAAGCGACTGGAGACGTGCTTCCTTTCCTTGTAGGCATAGCTGGAGGTCAGCCGTAGCGTCTCGTCCGACTCGGCGGAGATGAAGAACGCACCATGACTGGCTCCGACGAGCGGGGTGAGCTCGCTCATGATCAGGCGCGACACCGACTCGAGCGTCTTCTGGCCTTGCATCATCGCGCTGAACTTGGCGAGGTTGGTCTTCAGCCAATCTTGCTCGCGGTTTTTCTCCGTTGTTTCTCGGAGGTTGGCGATCATCTGATTGACGCGCTCTTTCAGGGCCAGTAGCTCGCCTTGGGCCTCGACCGTGATCGAGCGAGTGAGATCGCCCTCCGTCACGGCGGTGGCCACGTCCGCGATCGCGCGCACCTGACCGGTGAGGTTGTTCGCCAACTGATTCACGTTGTCGGTGAGATCGCGCCAGGTACCCGCGGCTCCCGGAACCTTCGCCTGGCCGCCCAGCTTGCCTTCCGTGCCGACCTCGCGGGCGACCGTCGTCACCTGCTCGGCGAAGACGCGCAAGGTATCGGTCATGGTGTTGATGGTATCGGCCAAGGCCGCGATTTCGCCCTGCGATTCCATCAAGAACTTGAGCGTCAAATCACCATTGGCGACGGCGGTCACGACCTTGACGATGCCGCGCACCTGAGTGGTGAGGTTGCTCGCCATGCTGTTCACGCTGTCGGTCAGATCTTTCCAGGTGCCAGCCACACCGGGCACGCGAGCCTGACCACCGAGCTTGCCTTCCGTGCCCACCTCGCGGGCCACCGTGGTGACCTGCTCGGCAAAGATGCCCAGCGTCTCGGTCATGTCGTTGATCGTTTCGGCCAACTCGGCGATCTCGCCCTTGGCTTCGACGACCAACTTCTTGGACAGGTCACCGTCGGCGACGGCGGTCACGACCTTGGCGATACCGCGCACCTGCGTGGTGAGGTTACTCGCCATGCTGTTCACGTTGTCCGTCAGATCCTTCCAGGTGCCGGCGACGCCGGGCACGTAGGCCTGACCACCGAGCTTGCCATCCGTGCCTACCTCGCGCGCCACGCGGGTCACTTCTGCGGAGAAGCTGCGCAGCTGATCTACCATGGTGTTGATGGTGTTTTTCAGCTGCAAAACCTCACCGCGCACGTCCACCGTGATCTTCTGCGAGAGGTCTCCGTTGGCGACCGCGGTCGTGACCAAGGCGATGTTACGAACCTGATCGGTCAGGTTGTTCGCCATGTAGTTCACGCTGTCCGTCAAGTCCTTCCAAGTGCCGGCGACACCGGGCACCGCGGCTTGCACGCCGAGCTTGCCTTCACCACCGACCTCGCGTGCGACGCGCGTCACTTCACCGGAGAAGCTACGCAGCTGATCCACCATGGTGTTGATGGTGTTCTTCAACTCTAGAATCTCGCCCTCCACGTCGACGGTGATCTTCTTGGACAGATCGCCATTGGCGACCGCGGTCGTCACCAGCGCGATGTTGCGCACCTGACCGGTCAGATTGGAGGCCATGTAGTTCACGTTGTCGGTCAGATCCTTCCACGTGCCGGCGACGCCAGGCACGTGCGCCTGCCCGCCCAAGTTCCCTTCGGTACCCACCTCCTTGGCGACGCGCGTCACTTCTGCAGCGAAGCTGCGCAGCTGCTCCACCATGGTATTGATGGTGTTCTTCAGCTCGAGCAACTCGCCTTTGACGTCGACGGTGATCTTCTTCGACAAGTCACCATTGGCGACCGCGGTCGTCACGAGCGCGATGTTGCGCACTTGGTCGGTCAAGTTACCGGCCATGTAGTTCACGTTGTCGGTCAGATCCTTCCACGTGCCGGCGACCGCGGGTACGTGTGCCTGACCACCGAGCTTCCCTTCGGTACCGACTTCACGCGCCACGCGCGTCACTTCCGCAGCGAAGATACCCAGGCTGTCGACCATCTGGTTGATCACGTTCTTGATCTGCAAGATCTCGCCTTGCGTATCGACGGTGATCTTCTGCGTGAGGTCGCCGTTGGCGATCGCGGTGGCGACCTTGGAAACGTCGCGCAACTGCACGGTGAGGTTTCCGGCCATCGCGTTCACGCTATCGGTCAGGCCCTTCCACGTACCGCTGACTCCCTTCACCTCCGCTTGCACACCCAGCTTGCCTTCGGTACCCACCTCGCGCGCGACGCGGGTCACCTCACCTGCGAACGCGTTCAGCTGATCCACCATCGTGTTGACGGTGTTCTTCAGCTCCAAGATCTCGCCCTTGGTCTCGACCACGAGCTTCTTCGATAGATCGCCGTTGGCGACCGCGGTCACGACACCGGCAATGCCGCGCACCTGAGTGGTCAGGTTGGTGGCCATGCCGTTCACGCTGTCCGTCAGATCCTTCCACGTGCCGGCCACGCCCGGCACGTGCGCTTGGCCGCCCAGCTTGCCCTCGGTGCCTACCTCGCGTGCAACGCGCGTCACTTCGTTGGCGAAGGCGTTGAGCTGATCGACCATGGTATTGACCGTCGCGCCGATGCGCAGAAACTCGCCGCGCACCGGCTTGCCTTCGATCTCGAGAGCCATCTTCTGAGACAAGTCCCCGGAGGCCACCGCGGTAATCACGCGAGCAACCTCGGTCGACGGACGCACCAAGTCGCCGATCAGCGCATTGAACGAGTCCCCCGTGACCACCCAACTCCCACTCCAGTCGTGAGTTTCGACGCGCGCCGTCATATCGCCGTCGCGGCCGACTACCCGAGCCACGCGCGAAAATTCGCGAGTCGAGGTATCGAGCTGCTGAGCCAACGCATTGAACGCGTCAGCGATGTCCCGGGACACTCCCTCTTGCGTATTCAAGCGCCGGCTGAAGTCGCCATGCATGAGAGCCGAAAGCGCTTCCACGAGCCGCAAACTCCGGGCAGTTGCGGATTCTCGTTTCGGGCTCGGGGGTTTGTCAGGACGATTGGCTTTGTCGGATCGCGAGGGGGAGCGTTTGGGGGGAACGTCGAATGATTCTGACAAGGCGGCCTCCGGTGTCGCGTCCGAATGCAAAGCGTGCGCCGAGGGTATCTGCGCGAAAACGCCTCAGAATTCACATGTAGGTGAGGTCCGGCGCCGAGCGGCGTTGTCACACTGAGGCAAAGCGCCTCGACAGCGTGTGCATGGCACCCGGTGAGCGATTCGGCCGCGCGCTCGAGGGGCTGCGCCAATTCTTTTCGTTTCGCCATCCGATCCCTGACTCACTTGGTTCGGCTGCCGCTGCGAACACCCCTCAATGCATCCGTGAGTGTGCAGACAGCACGTTATATGCCGACTCCAACTTGGTACGCGCTGTGCTTTGGAAGGAGCAAGCGTTCGCTGAAAGGGAGACGAATCATGATCGACGTATCGAAGAACGAGAAGGCACTGAGTAACCTGGAGGCACTCTGTCGGGGCGAACTTGCGGCTGTGGAGACCTACAACACGGCACTGTCCTCCGCTTCGCTCGGCAGCTTTCGTCCGCAGCTGATTCAGTGCCAGCGCTCGCATCAAAACCGCGTGCACCTGTTGGGATGGCGAATTCATTTGCTGGGCGGAACGCCACCCGAATCATCTGGAGCGTGGGGAGTCTTTGCCAAAGCCATCGAGGGCGCCGCCACCGTGATCGGTGAGAAAGCGGCAATTAGCGCGCTGGAGGAGGGAGAAGACCACGGCTTGAACGAGTATCGAACTCGCATCTCGGATCTCGATTCCGACACTCGAGACTTCATTCAAGCTCGTGTCTTGCCGGCGCAGACCGAGACGCACGGCATTGCCCGGGCGCTCAAGCTCGGTATGTCACAAGCCACGGCCCGAGCCTAAGCCCGAAACCAAAAGCGCCGAGTCGGCGCGTAGCGAGGCTACGCCGGCTCGGCGTTTGTTCTTTGGAGGCGTTGACTGGACTAACTACGCTCGCAGCACAACTACGCTCGCGCCACTGGCGGCTTTTCGTCCAGAGCGCCGCTGAGCAGCCGCTGGGTCAACCGGCCACTCAGGATCCCCAGCGCGGACAAGGCTGCGCTGCGCGCGGCCTCGGCGAAAAACGACCGCTCGCGCCTGAAACCGGGGAAGGTCGGCCTCTTCTGACGACGACCGGCCAACACCGCAATGCCCACCAGCGCCACTACACCAATCCCGAGCATGACCGGAGCTTTGTGAATCGCCGTTTCTGTATTTTCGATCATCTGGTTACCCATTTTTTTTATTTCGATGATGTCTCGCAGCAGCTTTTTCCGCGCTTCGTCGGCGCGCATCGTGTCCAAAGCAATGGTGTCGCTCATTTGACCGTCTCCAAGACTTGCTTGGCGTCCGAGCTGAGGCGCGCGGTCGTGCGCGGGAGCTTCTTCCCTTGTGAAGACTTCACACCAATGACCAGCAGTAGTGCGCCGAGCGCGGTCAGGACAACTGGGACGCTGACGGCGGCGAGACTGAGTCCGAGCGCGAGAACAATCAGCACCCCCAGAGTCACTAGCGCGGCTTGCAAGCACATCCCTCCCGCGACCAGCAAGAGCGCAGACCCGACAGCTTGCTTCAACTCGAGTTTGAGTTCACCCCGAGCGAGGGACAGCTCTGCTTGTACCAGTGTCTTGGCTTGGTGCAGCGCGTCCTCGACGAGCTCGCCCAGGTTCGGTGTGCTTGGTTTGGGTGCGGCGGATTCGAACATCTCGACTCACCCTTGTGCAGTCGGCGTGCCAGCGACGAATTTGCGTAGATTACCAGCCGCACGCGCAAATCAGTGGGGCGCCGCTCCCACCCCCGTCGCAGCGTCGTGGCGCGCCGCCCCACCCCCGAGGCGAGATGTCTCGGCATTCTCGCGGATTGCTCGCAATAAGCAGACCGGCGCGCGAATCGTGAGCGGAACGCGCGGTGATCGCGGCGAAAAAGGCCTACTTGCGACGGTTGGCACTGCGCTTGCTCACTCAGGGTCGCAGCTCCGTCAAATCCCTCGCTAGCTAGCCGGATCTTTCGGCGCGCGCCCCGCCCGCGATGTTCGCCGGACAGGGGCACGAGCGAACGACTCTGCGAAAGGAATCAAGCCATGCCTGAAGAGAGCAGTACCGTAGACATTTTGGCTCTGCATCGTCGTGCGCACACGCGCCAGCGAAACGAACGCATCGGCAGCGCGGCGGCTGGGGTGATCCTCAGCGGCGCGGCAGCGTTGGGTGGACGCGGTAAACCATCTTTGACGCGTGTGCTGTTGGCTACTGCGGGTGGTCTCTTGATCGCACGCGGAGTCTCAGGCTTGAGCGTCAGGCAGCTGAGTGCGTACGTACAAAAGCTCTTCACACACCGCACCGATCTCGAGAAGCGCTTCAACGACGGTGAGCACGATATCGTGGACGCCGCCTCGTTCGACTCGTTTCCGGCCAGTGATCCACCGAGCTACTCCCCCGGCGTAGGCTGAGCGATAGGATAGAAGGGACTGATGGCCGCAAATGAGATGGGGAAAGGCGCGCAAGCGCTGATGGTATTGGCGGCGGCCGCGATCGTGGCCGCTGCCATCAAACTTGCGGCCGCCGTGGTCGCGCCCTTTTTGGTCGCCGCCTGCATAGCGATTGCCGTGCAGCCGATCTTTCGTTGGGTGCACAGTTCGCGCATTCCCGACGTCAGTGCGGTCATCATCTCACTTCTGGCCGTAGTTGGTCTTCTGGGAGGCGTTGGGGCCCTGCTGGTCTTGGCGCTCGCGAATCTGAGTGGCTCCGCTGCTCAGTACGTTTCATCACTTCATCAAGTCCAGGTGCAAGCGACCGTTTGGCTAGAGGCGCACCATCAGCACACCCTGGCGCAATCGTTGTACGGCTCGCGCCTCGACTCGCTGCTGCAAGAAGCGATCACGTACGTGGTCATGAGCTTGCCCACGGTTATGTCCGCCTTGCTGACGGTGCTGCTGCTGATCGCGTTCATGTTGCTGGAAGTGACGACCATGCCCAAGCGTTTGCACGCGGCGCTCGGCTGGTCCCCCACTACCTTCAGTGACTTATCGCGCACCATGGCTGAAATTCAGCGCTACCTGAGCGTGAAGACCGCGACCAGCGCGGCGGCTGGGTTGTGCGCAGGGCTCTGGTGCGCGGTGTGGGGTGTACCCAATCCCGCGCTCTGGGGCTTAGTCACCTTCGCGCTTCACTACGTCCCCACCGTTGGCGGCTTGGTCGCAGCAATGCCGCCGGTTTTCATTGCTTTGACCGCTTACGGTGTCGGGCGGGCAGCCATAGTTGCGGGTGGCTTGTCGGTCTTCGGCATGATCATCGGCAATATCATCGAGCCCAACGCTCTCGGGCGCTCGCTCAGCGTTTCCCCGTTGATCGTGCTCGTATCGATGTTCGTGTGGGGTTGGCTGCTGGGGCCAATCGGCGCGTTGCTTTCAGTGCCCCTGACCTTGATCGCCAAGATTGTGCTTTGGAATACCAGCGACCTGCACTGGGTTGCCGTCTTGCTGGGTCCGACACCACCCGCGAGCGCGCGCAATTCCGCTGAGCCGGGTGCAGGGCGCGACTCGTTGTTACCCCAGTCCAAAGAGTCACCTAGCGTCAGTTCCCCACCGCCGCGGGGCAATGTGTCGCGAGCCAAGGCCTGAATAGGGACACCCGCGAGTGAGAGCGGCTCGAGAAACGCCGCTCGATGCTGCGGAGATGCCTGCCCTGTACGCGCTGGCACGGTCCGTGCTGCGCGGCTGATGCATTCCCGCACCGCACCGAAGGTAATCGAATGTTACGACGCGCACGCCTCACGGTTCTCGAGCTAGGAGCCTCCGCAATGGCCTGGGCGTCATGCCACGCTCTGGGCGCGGACGACTGGATAGTGGTGGCTCAGCAGGGCGACGAAGCCGCGTTGGAGTTCACACAACGCGTTCGCCAACGTGCCCTGCGCTTGCGCAAAGAAGGCGCACAGCTGGCCGTGGTGGATGTATACGCGGGCCCCGACAAAGACGGCCGCTGTGCGACTGCCAGGCGGGAGGTGATTCAGGAGTTAGGCGGACAGATGGCGACGGGGGGCCGCCTCACGCTTTGGTCGGGGTTAGACGACGCGCGAAGCAACACAGAACTCGCCGCCATTCTGGCGCAATTCGGGCCCATCTTGGCAGAGCGTCAAATTGCCATGAATCACCAAGCATGCGAACCGGATGAGCGTTCCGGAGTGCGGCATGCCGTGCCGACTAGGGCCGGCGGCGAGCTCGGGTTGGAGTTCGAAGAGTTCGTCTAAGTCAGACTCGAATTGATCCCAGAGTCATACACAGGCTGGGGATTACTTGGGATGAACGCGGGCCATCCATTGCATTCGCGATCCGGAAGCGTGTCTAATGTATGTCGATGAGGTGCCAACACGGACATTGTGTCGGCTTGGTTGCTAGCAGGCGAACATCATTCGCACCTGTTCAGTGCTCACTCACGGGTCCGCTGGTTCACGAGAGGGTAGCGAAAACCGCCAGGAGGCAATTCGGGAAGGGACCTGACGAAGCTCCTGACGAAGCTCGCCTTTGGAGGGCACGTGAATGCGCCCTTGCCGAACTCCCTGCGCCAAGACCGCGACGCAGCCACCCAATATCGCCAAGCCGCACACCGCGCCGATCCAGCGGCGGCGGGGGCGCGCGGGCGCATCGAGCGCCTCGTCTTCATCAACAGGATCCACGGCAGGGGCGCGCGCGGACGCAAAGCGAGAGGATCCAAGCTCCGCGGAGTCGAGCGCGGTCAAGGCTGCGGACAGCTGCCTCACGTCATTAAAACGGCGATCGCGGTCCTTTTCTAGGCAGCGCCGCACGATGAATTCCAGCGCGGGGGGGACGTCAGAGCGAAAATCGGAGATCGGCGGAACCGGGTCCGTCAGCACGGCAGCACAAATTCGAGCGGTGCCAGACCCTCTAAATGGGAGCGTACCGGTCAAGAGCTCGAACATGACGACCCCGAGCGACCAGATGTCCGTACGCGGATCGACATCCGAAGGCGTCGTGATCTGCTCGGGTGACATGTATTGCGGCGAACCGACGCTCTCACCAGGGTTGGTCTGCGCGCGCATGCGGTGACCCGAGACCTGCTTCGATACGCCAAAATCCACGATTTTGACCACCACTTCGCCACTCGGCTCCGTCGCGCAGAACAGGTTCTCCGGCTTGAGGTCGCGATGAATGATGCCTTTTTCGTGGGCTTCGGCCAAGCCGTCGCAAACCTGGAGCATCGCGGCGCTGAGCTCTGCGGGGCTAAGAGGACCGGACTGACGCAGGACCGCGTACATGTCCCGCCCGGTGAGCAGCTCCATCACGATATACGGTTCGCCCGTCGCCAGCATACCGCAGTCGAAAACCTGGGCGACGTGGCGCCGGAGCTGAGCCGCAAGCATGGCTTCGCGCATCAGTCGCTCGGCAACCAACGGTTCTGCCGCGAGGCTACGCTGCATCAACTTGACCGCGACTTCACGGGACAGCACCGTGTCGAAGCAGGCGTAGAGCATGCCCATCCCGCCCTCGCCGATCTTCCGCAGCACGCGATAGCGATCGGCAATCAGCGAATTTGGCGCGAGCGCGCTCAGGTCAGAATCGGACGGATGACGGGCCGCCGCCTCGCGTGGTTGGGGCGGCATTTCCACGAACGGAATATCGAGGCCCGAAGAACGCGAAGCGGAGGCCATCATGATGAAACTCCGTTGCTGGAGGTGTGCTCCTCTGTCTCAGAGGTCGGGTCGACAGATGCGTAACGCTCCAGTTTGCGGTGGAGGGTGCGCCGATCGAGCCCGAGCGCGTGCGCCGCGCGAGACTTGTTGCCCTCCAAGAGCTTCACGACACGCACGATGTAGCGACGCTCGAGTTCATCCAGGGGCACGATTTCGCCGGGCTCGTCAGCGGGAAGCATCAGGCGTCCAGTGCGCTGGGCGCGCAATCGCGGCGGTAGATCATCGATGCTCAAGTGACTGAAGCGAGCCAGCGCAACCGCGTGCTCCATGCAGTTCTCCAGTTCGCGCACATTACCTGGCCAATCGTAGGCGAGCAGGCGTTCAGCCACGACGGGGGGTAGGTACATCTCGCCCTTGCCGCTGCGCTCGGACGAGCGGCGCAAGAAGAAGCTTGCCAGCTTCAGTACGTCACCCGTCCTTTCACGCAGCGGGGGGACGTCGATTTGAATGACGTTGATCCGGTTCAGCAGATCCTCGCGAAAGCGTCGGGCCGTCACCTCCTCCTGCAGGTCCTTGTGACTCGCGGCGACCACGCGGGTGACGAACGGCACTTCCTCGTTGGAACCCACCGGGCGAACCGTGCGTTCCTCCAACGCACGCAGCAGCTTGGACTGCATTTCGAGCGGCATGTCGCCAATCTCGTCGAGAAACAGCGTACCCCCCGAAGCGCGTACGAAGAGCCCCTCCTTGGACGCCTTGGCATCGGTAAACGCCGACTTCGCGTGGCCGAACAGCTCACTCTCGAGCAGCCCCGCCGGGAGTGCTGCGCAATTGATGGCAATGAACGGCCCCTCCGGGTGCGGACCCGCGGCATGCAGTGCCTGCGCGACACGCTCTTTGCCAGTGCCCGTCTCGCCCTGAATCAATACAGAGGCATCGCTGGCGGCGACTCGGCGAATGGTTTCGTACACGCGCCGCATCGCGATGCTATCGCCAATCAGCTGGCCAGCACTCGAAAGGTCTTTCTCCGAGTGCAGCTTCTTGACCTCATGCTGAAGACGCTGGTGCTGCGCTGCGCGCGCGACACACAGGCCCAGCAGCTTTTCATCCACCGGCTTAGCCAAGAAATCATAGGCGCCCGCGCGCAGGGCGTTGACCGCAAAATCCATGTTGGCGTGGCCCGTAACGGCGATAATCGGCGCTTCGTTGCCGCGGCCAACTAGCTTTTCGCACAACTCGAAGCCGCTCATGGGAGACATGCTCAAGTCGGTGATCACGACTGAGAAGCGTTCGCGCCCGGCGTGCTCCAACGCCTCCTCGCCGGAAGTGGTAGCAGTCACACCGTAGCCGAGGCGCACCAGCATCGCCCGCAGCAGCTCGCAGTGGTCCTGATCATCATCAACGAGCAGAATCGAATTTCTCATGTTAACTCTGTCGGTTCTTGGAAGAGGTCAGTAGCAGTCAGTCGAATTACAGCGGGCTGCATGAAGCATGCCGGCGTTTGAGCCACATTTCCGAGGGCCACCCGCGCGCAACTCGCTGGATTCAGGCGCCGAGAAGCAGCAAAATGTCACAGCACGCGCTCAGCGCGAGGCGGAGCGCCGCGTGCGCAAGTTTCGGCAAGGGAGCACATCGTGAAGCGCCCACCCCCTCGGAAGGCCCGTTTCCCTAGCCCCTCGTCGCTGAGGCCGATTGCCACATAGGCGGCAAACGTGTCACGCTTGCTTGATGAAACAAGGCAAAAACGAGCAATTGCTTTTGCGCACACTGGCCTAAAAAGCGTGCGCTTGATCGCTGTGGCAGCACGGCACGCGGCTTGCTTAAACGCCGCACATCGACGACTCGCGTCGCAATGCGCGAAAGCTTCGAGTTGCGTTCTCTCTCGCCCCAAGCAGTTCGTGCACTACCAGCCTTCCCCAACCAAACCAGCAGGTCACATGAGTAACGGTCGAAAGATCCTAGTCGTAGACGATGACGAAGCCACCTGTGATTTGCTTCAGATGATGCTGAAGCGACAGGACTACGAGGCGGTCACCGAGACCTCCGCGCGCGCGGCGTTGAACCGCATTGCCAATGAGGAGTTCACGGCGGTGCTCACCGACCTCGATATGGCTGAGCTCGGCGGTATCGAGCTCTGTCAGCGGATTGCAGGTGTGCGTGCGGATATCCCCGTGATCGTCGTTACCGGCATGGGCAGTCTGGAAAACGCCATTGCAGCCATGCGCGCCGGCGCCTTCGACTTCGTGACGAAACCGGTCGATCCCTCGTTGTTATCGATTAGCGTCAACCGCGCCTCGCAGCATCGCGAACTTCGTGAGGAAGTGCGAAGATTGAAGGAGAGCGCCTCGAGTCTCAAGGTGGAAGGCGTAATCGGCAACAGCCCGGCCATGGAGCGCGTGTTCGATCTCGTGGCTCGTGTCGCGGAAGGCGACGCCTCCGTGCTCATCTCTGGCGAAACCGGCACCGGTAAAGAGGTGGTCGCCAAGGCGATTCACCAAGCGAGCGGTCGCAAGGGTTCGTTCGTCGCGGTGAACTGCGCAGCGATGCCGCCCCACCTACTCGAAAGCGAACTATTCGGGCACGCCCGTGGCGCCTTCACTGACGCCAAGTCACAGCGCACCGGTCTGTTCGCGCTGGCCGATGGCGGCACGCTGTTCTTGGACGAAATTGGTGAAATGCCGCTGGAGATGCAGCCGAAGTTGCTGCGAGCCCTGCAAGAGCGAACGATCCGACCGGTCGGCGCCAACACGGAGGTGCCGTTCGATGCACGCGTGATTACGGCGACGAACCGTGATCTCGAGAGCGAAGTGTACGAGAAGCGCTTCCGCGAAGACTTGTACTACCGGATCAACGTCGTCAAGATCGCGCTCCCCCCGCTTCGCGAACGCGGAATGGATGTGGTTCACTTGGCCGCTCACTTCCTGCAAAATTTCGCAGCCAAGGGCAACAAGGGTGCGCTCACGCTTTCCGAAGGCGCGGCCGAAAAGTTATTGGCCTACAACTGGCCCGGCAACGTTAGGCAACTCGAGAACTGCATGGAACGCGCGGTCGCCTTGGCGCGCTTCAACCAGATTTCGGTCGATGACCTACCGGAAAACGTGCGCGGTTACACCGCGGATCGGTTCGTCGTTGCCGTCGACGAAATGGCCGAAGTCGTGAGCATGGACGAGCTCGAGCGGCGCTACATTCACCGCGTACTCGCCTTGGTCGAAGGCAACAAGTCGCGCGCCGCTCAGCTGCTCGGCTTCGACCGTAGGACCATGTACCGCAAGCTCGAGCGCTACCAGTCGCGTCAACAGTTGCCGCGTGAGCACGAGGCCCCGAAGCGTGCCCCAGAAGCCTGATCCGCGCTTCTTGGCCATCACCGCGCACGATCTCCGTGGCGCGGTGGGCGTGCTCGACGGCGCCATGAAGGAGCTCACTCGCGAGGTCTCCAAGGAAAACGCCGACGCCGCGAAGCTCACGCTAATGATGTCACGCAGCACGCAGCGTTTGCTGATGCTGGGTGATCGCCTATCGGTGCTGGCCCGCTTGATGGACGGCGCCGAACTGGAGATCGGCGAGCCGACCGATCTGAGCGCGTTGGTGAAGGAGGCAGCGACACGCGCGTTCTCGGCGCACGCGCGTCGCACGCTTCGCCTACGCCTCGACGCACCGCCGACCCCGCTGCTTTGGCCGCTGAACGGGCAAACCATGGCCGGCGCAATCTCGGAGTTGTGCGTGTTGTTCTGCAGCTTCTCCCAGACCGAGCTGGTGATTCGCGTCTCGACGGACGGAAGCAAAGCGCAGGTCACGTTCGAAAGCGACAACGCCAGCGAAAGCGTTCAGCGCGCGCTTCGCGACCGGATGAGCACGACACAGGCCAATGCGGGCATTGCGCTTGCGGAAGCCGTTGTCCTACGTCACAACGGCGAGCTACAGCTGTCCGAAAATGACGGTTCGAACGCGGGCCTTAGTGTGATTTTGCAACGAGCTCAGTAGTAGGTGCTGCCGCCGCAGGCCACTACGGGGCGGAGATCCGAACCACCAAAGCCCGCGCTCCCTCCAGCGTTGACGCCACCGAGGCCGCCCTGGCGCTCATGCGTGCTCACGAGTTGTAGGTGAGGCGCAATTGCGCCACGGGCACCCCCGAACTCGGGTGCACGGACTAGTCGAAAGTCGTCGTCTGGTTCGTGCGCACGGGGCATCGGAGCAATGGGCCCAATGGGCGCGACGCTGGCGTCCCCCACTTCCGGGCTGTTCGTCGAGGCGTCAGCGCCGCCTACTGGCTCGACGACTCGTTCATTGCCGTGCGTGCAGGCCGCCACCGATAGCACGCCCCCGAGCACGACTAGAGTAGATGCAGTGAGAAGCCTCGACAGCGCGTGGTCCATGTACTCCGGTTTAGCAATGGTCGTGCCACTCGCTCTCCTGGATTCGACTACTCCATTGCGCCACACGAGATCGGAGCGGCGAATTGCTCACCAACAAGGGGCACGTGGTTTGCAGCGTTTCCGCGCATGCACACCGCAATCAGCGCTCCGGAGTGAGCCAGGTTTCCCCATCCGATGCCGAGTTGCGGAGTCGTATTCAAGAAGAGATGCACCACCACGCCGAGGTGGATGCTACGAAGATCGGCGTCGTCGTGCGCGGAGGCCAGGTATTGCTTTGGGGCTCCGTGGCGACTGAGCATGAACGCACCTTAGCTGGCCAAATCGCCGGGCTACTCACTGCGCGCAGTCCGGTCATCAATCACATTCAAGTGATCCGCACGACACAGGCCTAGCACTTGCCTGCTAGCGGGCATCCGGCTAGCACACGTCGGGCATATAACACCGCAACAGGTTCACGGCAGGCTATGTTGGCTTTGACGCTTGGCACGAACACGATGTGTCGCAGTGCGCATCCAGGCGATCCCAACCACATATGCAACGGTGACTCCAGCCAGAAGCACGATGACGGCGGCGACGACCGAGTGAAATGCAACGCTCGCAATGAAGGCTGCGACGAACGCAAACGCAATTGCGGCACCTTTAGCTTGACGATTCATGATGCTGCTCGGTTGAGCAAGGCACGTGCCACGCGTCTCGCTAGCAAGTTCGGGCTCACAGCACAGGCCGATCGAACCCATGTGACAGCTTCGTCGCCCCGCTGAGGCGGATAGCCACAAGCTCGAAACCCCCGCGAAATACGGCAAACAATGCGGGTTTGCGAATGCCGAGGCGGGCACCGACTGCTGGCACGCTGGCTGCAATGACCGCACGCCATGCAGTCTTTCAAGCTCATTTTCGTAGTCTGCTCCGCGTGTAGCGCGCTTGCGTTTGGTTGCAGCTCGAACAAGCCCGCAGCGGGGCCCGCTGAGAAGGCGGGCGCTGCCGTCGACGAGGGCGCACACGACGCCAAGGAATCTGCGAAAGAAGCCGGAGAAAAGGTCGGCGAAGCCACGGAGAAGGCAGGCGACAAGCTGCAAGAGAAGAGCGGCGACTGAGCGCTCTCGCGCACGATTCTAGTCACTCATACAGAGAGGAACCCCCATGTCATATCTGAAATCCGTAGTTTCCGTATCGGGCATCGTCGCCTTGTTCGCGGTTGGTTGTGCGAGTTCGGGGGTCCCATTGGACCGCCTGACGGATGCGAAAGCAACTGCGCGCGCGGCTCAGGAAGCCGGCGCACAGAACACACCGCAAGCGGCGCTCCATTTGAAGATGGCGAACGACGAGCTGGCTTCTGCTCAAAAAGCCATCGACGACAATGACAACGATCGCGCCCACTTGCTGCTCAATCAAGCGCAATCCGACGCTGATCTGTCGCTCGCTCTAGCGCGCGGCACTACGGAAAAGCAGCAAGCGCAAGAAGCGCAGGCCAAGATCGACGGCCTGTTGAAGCAAGCGCAATGAACATTTGGCAGAAGCAGAATTAGAGCAGGAGTTTAGTCATGAAAATTTCGACGATTGCGGTTGTCTCCAGTTTTCTCGCAGCCACTGCGTGCGCGGCTTCTACCCCGACACCGGAGCTCGTGAGCGCCCGCCAGGCCTATGACCGCGCGCGCACCGATCCGTCGGCGTCTCTCGTGCCCGACAGCGTGCTGAGCGCCAAGCAATCCCTCGACAAGGCTGAGGCGGTGCACGAGAAAGACCCCCAATCCGACGCCGAGCGTAGCTACTCCTACGTGGCGCAGCGTCGCGCGGAGTTGGCCCTCACGCTGGGTGAAAATGCCAAAACCAAGCAGCAGGCCGACGCGGCTGCCGCTCACTACGTCGAGCTACAAGACAAGCTGCGCACCTCCGCGGTTGCCCAGCTCGGCGCCGAGCGGAACCAGGTCAATCAGCTTGGTTCCCAGCTTGCGGTGACCCAAACTGGGCTCGCGGCCGCGGAAGCCCGCGCCGCTCGAGCCATGGAAAGTTTGAACAAGATCGCGCAGGTCAAAGAAGAAGCGCGGGGCATGGTGATCACGCTTTCGGGCCAGGTGCTCTTCGTCACGGGCAAGGCGGAATTGCTGCCCGCCGCGCGCGATCAGCTCGACCAGGTCGCAGCGGCACTGAAGGACCAGGGCGATCTTAAGCCGATGGTGGTCGAGGGCTACACGGACTCCGTGGGGTCTGATGCCACGAATCAGAAGCTGTCCAAGGATCGCGCAGAATCGGTGCGGGCCTACCTCGTCAGCAAGGGCGTGCCCTCGGATAAGATCAGCTCGGTGGGCAAGGGCAAAGCCAACCCTGTCGCCAGTAACGATACGCCAGAAGGTCGCGCCAACAATCGCCGGGTGGAAATCATCGTCGCCGGCGGCGCACGCACCTCTGCGTCGGACTTGCCGAACAAGTAAGACGCTTGCGTTTCGCCAACCGGGCGCGTGCGGTGGAACCGTTCGCGCCCGTCGGCTTTTGTCTTACTTGCCTGGAGGCGGCGACTTGGGGTCCGGTGGCAGCTTGACGCCTGGGGGAAGCTTGAGCCCCCTAGGCAGCTGAACGCCCGGCCCTCCGAGGCCACCGAGGCCGCCCAGCATTGCTCCGATCATCTGTTCCAGACTCAGCACCGCGTAGTCGGCAGGCAGCTCGAACTGGCTTGCTTGCAACGACTTCTTCTGGACGCTCGTGACTTCTACCCTGCCGCGCTCGACGCCTTGCTCAATCGCGACGAAGCGCAGGGGGAAGTGCTTGCCGTCCGCAATCGGTGTGAGCCACGAAAGGTCCGCGGGCGAGGTGCCCACGCTTGGCAGGCGGAGCCAAGATGTCTTTTGCTCGGCAATGCATGCGTCGCCTTCGCTCTTTCCCTGATCGAAGTGCCAAATCTCACACTTGATGCCGGCAACCGAGTCGAATTTTCCGGTCTTCTGCAACCGAGGTGCGGCTGGCGCAGCAGGGGCACCCGGCAGTGGACGCGCTCCAAAGGACTTCGCTTGCTCGGCGAGCTTGTCCAACTCGAGCAAGACGGCTTGCTTCTTGGCGTCCAAGATCGCGTACGCCTTCTTTTCACCGGGCAAAGCGAGCAGGCGCACAGGACCCAAACCACGCGCCGCTGTCAGTGTCTCCGGCAAGTCGACCCGGACTCGGTCGCCTTTGATCAGCAGCGTCAGACTATTCGCTTCCTTCTCGGCAAACTTTCCCCTGGCGACAAGCGAGAGCTCCCCCTCGAAGTCGCTCACAACGCTCGGTGTGGATGGCAAGGGCAGAGCGCCCGGCCCTGGAGCCGCCGCCGACACCGACGCGGCTGGAGCAGCCGTTTCGTCCTTGTGCTTGCAGGCACTCGAAGCAGACAGCGAGACCATCGTCACCATCAATGCGATGTATTTCATCATCGCGACGATACCGACAATACACTCGCGCTTCAAACGTGCCTTCCCCGCCAGATTGCCACGGGGTAGAGAGCGCCGGGCTCTTTTGCCGCAGCGGCAACTAAAAACCGTGCTGCGACTCGGGCGTCAATTCATTGGGCGGCGAAAAGGCCTCGGCGACCTTTTTGGGACTCGCTATCGGCTTCAAGTTAGCGTCGTACCAGGTCTCCTCCGCGAACAGCAGCGTGCCGTCTTGCGAGTAACGGATCCGCCAGTGAGCAAAGCGCGAGCCCGCCGGAGGCGCAACCCAACCCCCGCGCTCCCAGACGAACTGTCCGCCGCGCCAGGCCCAATGACCGTCAATCCAAAGGGCGCCGCTGGGCGCGGGCGGTACCACCTCAGCGAAGGCCGCCGGCGGAGGATAAGGCACTGGCAAGTATTCACTGCGAGGCTGCCGCGCGGGCAGCGGTTCTGGTAGTGAAGTGGAACACGCAGCGCAAGCGAACACGCACGCGCACAAGGTATTCGAAAGCCGATGGGTCACGCGCACCGTGCACAAGCGAAAGCAGGAAGCGCGCCACGCTGGCGCGCTGTTTGCAGCGTAGCCGGGGTGATCGGCTTGCGACTTGTGCCCGCCGGCCTTCGAGCCGTGCGCGCGTTTGGTGTTTTCCTTACTTTCAGCTTCATTTCGCTGCTCTTCGGCGTTGGCTGCACCAGGGTTCCAGCGGGCCGCTCCGCGGTCAAGTCGGTAACGTTCTCTGGGAACGATGCGATTGACGCGGATGATCTGCGGCAGAAGTTGGCAACCACGGACACTCCGAAGTTTCTCGGTTTGTTTCGCGGAATACTCTACGACTACAGCGTCTTCGATCGCTTCGTGTTGGAACGCGATCTGCAGCGTATCGAGCGCTACTACCGAGCCGTCGGTTACTACCATGCACGTGCCCGAGCTGGCCGGGTCTTCTTCGTCGAGTCGAACAAGGTGCGCGTAGACATCCAGATCGAAGAAGGCCCGCCCATGTTGGTCGGTCGCGTGGACGTGCATGGCCTCGATGGATTTCCGGCACAGCGCAAAGAGCGGATCCTGAGGAGAATTCAGCGTCAAATCTGCGGCAAGGCAGGCTGCACGGCGAGCGAGGGCAGCCGCCCCTTCGAAGAAGCGCGCTTCACGAAAGCAGCAGAACTCCTCGAACACGCCGTCGGTGACGAGGGCTACGCCTATGCGACCGTGCAACGCGCTGCGGACGTCGATCTGCCGAAGGACCGCGTCGCGGTCGGCTACTTCGTCAAACTCGGACCGAAGGCCAAGTACGGGAAGGTTACCATCGTTGGTCTCGGCAAGATTCCAGAAGAGCCGGTGCGGCGCGCGCTGGACCTGACCGAGGGCCAGCCGTACTCGCGAACCGAGCTGGACTTGGCGGAGCGCGCGTTGCTCGACCTGAACGTGTTCAGTTCAGTCGTCATCACGCCCACGTTCGACAAGACCCAGGCCAGCCAAGAAAACCCTTCGATTCCCATCAAAGTTACGGTCGAATCCGCCAAACTGAAGGCGATTCACGTAGGCGGCGGGGTGCTGATCGACTCCCTGCAAAGTGATCTGCATTTGGTTGGAGGCTGGGAGCATCGCAACTTTCTCGGCGGACTGCGCAGCATCAGCTTCGAAGTGAAACCCGGTGTAGTGCTCTACCCAACGCGCATTCCCACCTTCCAAGCACCGCGCAACCTGCTGCCAAAGCTCAAGCTCAACGCACAGTTCCGACAGCCGGGCTTCCTCGAGCCCCGCACCGGCTTCTTCACTCAACTCGAAGGCAGCCGTGCTCCGGTCATCTACCCGTCGACGGAAGTGAGCAGCGACGTGCTCGGGTACGACGACGCGCGCATTAGCGCCGGCCTCGACCGTTCGTTCAATTCCCTGCGTTTGTACGGTTCGCTCTCGCACACGGTGCAATACGACCGACCGTTCATGTATCTCGGCACGTTGGACCCGGACCTGCATCCAGTCGTCATTTCGTATCCGAAGATCCTTTTGACGCTCGACCTGCGGGATCAGCAAATCCATCCCCACGAGGGCGGCTTCATCGGGACCGATCTGCAAATTGCGGGAGTCGGCGGATCCGCAAGGGATTTCAAGACCACCACCGAGGTGCGCGGCTACTTACCCCTTTCGCGCAAGTGGACGCTGGCGGCCCGAGTGAACGTAGGGCTCTTGTTCGCGCAAAACTATGGCGACACGATCCAGGCAACGGCGAACGGCGCAAACTACGAGGACGACCCGGCGGTGCGCCCCGGCTGGGTCCGCGACATTCAGCTGATGTTCTTGCGCGGCTTCTTCGCTGGTGGCGCGGGCTCCAACCGTGGCTACTCACTTCGAGAAATTGGCCCGCACGGCATCGTGCCGCAGGCGACTTCGACCCTCGCCAACACCAATTGCACGGAGAAGCAGAGTCCAGAATGCAACCTGCCGCTCGGCGGCTTCACGCTCTGGGAGGCGTCACTCGAGTTGCGCTATCCGATCGCGGGCGCCTTCAGCGGCGCACTCTTTACGGACACCGCAGACGTTTCGCCCAAGCGCCTCGACTTCCGCTTGAATCGACCGCACTTGAGCGTCGGCCTCGGCTTTCGCTACGATACGCCGGTCGGGCCCATTCGGCTCGACGCAGGCTATCGCGTGCCGGGCCTGCAGGCGCCCGCGGGCTCAACCGACGAAGGCATCCCGAACACGATATTTGGGGTACCGATGGCAATCTCGTTCGGCATCGGGGAGTCATTCTGATGGACGCCAGGATGAAGAAACCGAGCAGGTTCCGTCGCTATACGAAGCGCGCCACAATCGCCTTTGCGGCCCTGCTCGGCTTGGTCGTCGTACTCGTCATTGGAGCCTTGCTTTCGCTGCGTTTCGCGCCGGTACGAAATTTCGTCGTGGCACGCGTCAACGCTGCGCTCGACGGTACGTTCAAGGGACGCTTGGTGCTGCATGGGCTAGGCAGTGTGGGCTTGTCCGGCATCAGCGCCGCGGACGCCGAAGTCTTCGACCCTGCGGGGCGGCGGGTGCTGGACATCCACGGCCTCAGCGCAGAGCTCAGTGTACCGACGATTGTGTGGGCCGCACTGACCGAGAAGTCGAAGCCGCTCACGATTCACATCACGGGAGCCAAGCTTCGTCATGTCGAGGCTGTCCTGATCGACGACGGAACGGGCGTCCCGACCCTGGCGGATGCGTTCTTGCCCAAAACGCCGAGCGCGCCGAGCCCGGGCCCGGGTCCCATCGTGATCATCGACAACGCCGCGATCGATCACGCTTGGGCGCATGGCTCACTCGCCGGCACACCGCCACTCGACGTGGAGCTGAAGAACGCTCTCGTAACCTTGCGCACGGACGACACGAACACTGCGCTGACCTTGAAGAGGGCCTCTCTCATCGCGCGCGGTCTGCCGCAAGGCGTCGATCCGGTAGGCGAGCTCCAGGGCTCGCTGGACATCCCAGCGGCGGCCGAAAAGCCGCTCGGAGCTCGCGCCCTATATCGAGGTACCGCCGCGCAAATCCCGCTCGTTCTCGACGCGAGTTTCCAGGATTCGAAGCTGAAAGCGAACCTGGAAGCGCGAGAGATCCCGCCCAGCGCGCTGCAGAAGCAAGTGCCGGCTCTCGAGCTGCGCTCGCCCGCGTCGTTGTCGGCGTCGGCCGAAGGCAAATTACCTCAGCTACACGGCGCGTTCGCGCTGGCTACGGGTTCGAGCAAAGTCGATGGCGACTTCAATCTGACTCTGAACGACGACCTGACGGTCAAGGCCAACGTGCGTACCCACGATTTGGACTTAGCGGAGCTGACGCGCAACGCACCGAGCTCGAAGCTCGATTTGACGCTGCACGCAGCGCTGCTGGCACCGAAGGTCGGTCCCGTCACGGGCAATTTCGATCTCGCCAGCGAGCCCTCGCTGATCGCCGCGCAAACATTGCCCGGAATCGCCGTGAACGGAACGTTCAGCAGCGACGCTCGAACGGAGCGCAACCGCGTCGAGGCACACGCGGAAATTGCGGAGCCCGGCGCACAAACTTCGCTCGATGCCACGCTGAGTCAGAGCAAACAGACGGTCGTGGAGTTCCGCAGCAAGACCATGCTGAGGAATGCGCCGCGTCTGCGGCTGCTCGCCGGGTTGAGCCGCGGAACTGGTCAAGTGGATACACAGGGCAGCTACCGCGTCGACGATCAGCGCCTGGATGCGCAGGTTCGCGCGGACCTGCGTGAGCTCAAACAGGGTGACAACCGAGTCGCTCGCGCCGAACTGCGTGGAACGGTCAGCGGCGCGCTACCGCACCCCCTCGCGGATGTGGACTTGACGGTGCACGACGCCCTCCTCGCCGGCCAGCGCATCACGACCGCAAAGCTCGGTTCTCGGGGCTCTTTGTCGCGCCTCTCCGTCACCGGTAGCATCACTACGGCTGCACCTGAGCGGCAGCTTCAGGTGAGCGCGGTGGTTTCGAACGATCGCGGGTTGCTCGTCGACCACCCGAGCATCGTCCTTCGGCAGGGTGACGACAACCTGACCATCGCCGCCGAAAGCGTGCAGGTCGCAGATGGGCGCACGCGCGTCACTGCCCTGCGGCTCCAAGGGGCGGGCAAGGCCGATCTGTCTTTGGTCTACGGTTCGAAGTTGGAGAGCCTGTACGCCCAGACCTACGACCTCGATTTGGCCCGCCTATGGCACATGGTCGACCCCCACGCGCCGCTCAAATCCGGCACTGCGACTGTCAGCGCCAGCTACGAGCGCCGTGGGGGTGACGTGCGCGCGAGGGTCGCCGCGCACAGTGGCAACTTGACCTTCGACCGCGTCGCGGGCGGCTCACTGAGCGCCAATTTCGAGATCGAACGCGATCGTTTGAGCGGCGCCGTGCAAGCTGACTTGAAGCAGTTGGGCCGCCTCAACTTCGACTTTCAAGAGCTGAACGGGGTTGGCTTGGAGGGTTTTGATCCCGCGCGTGTCACGGGCAAGCTGGCAATCGAAGGACAAGTGCGACTCAAGGATCTGATCGAGCTGGTCCCGCCGAGCGTCGAGCTCCCCTTCGAACGCGCACTGGGCACCGTCAAATACGACGTGGCCATCGAGCGCCCACGCGTGAGCACGGGCCTACCGAGCTTCCACGTGCACGTAGCGACCAACAAGCTGCAGCTCGCGGGCAAGCGCACTACGACCACGACGATCACCACCAAAGCCGAGGCACGCGATACAGCGCCCTTGGCCATCAAGGGCATCGACTTCGACCTGGATCTGAGTCACGCGGAGACGGGAGAGACCGAACTTGCCGTGAGTATCAGTGACGCGCTGGGCAGGCTGGTGGCGCTGAGTGTCGAGGGCAAGGCCACGCCACGCTTGGCCACGGTCGCGAGTGAGCTCAGCAGTCAATGGCGTGAAATCCCGCTGCGCGCGAAGCTGAGCGTGCCGCAGCGCGATCTGCAGAAGTTGCCAGTCGACGTCCGCCCCGCTGCATTGAAAGGCTTGGCGTCGGCCGAATTGAGCTACGAAGGGACCCTCAACGCGCCCACGCTCGAGATCTCGGGAAAGGTAGTTGGTTTTCAGCAAAGCGATGACAAAGGCCAGAGCCTCGATGTCGCTCTCCGCGGCAGCTACAAGGGAACGCGCGGAACGCTCGACGCCAACGCGCGCGCCCACGGCAGAGACGTCGTCAAGGCCGACATCGACTTCGAGACCGCGCTCGATGCCTGGCTGAACCGCGTTGGCGCTCAGACTCCTGCGCTCGATGCCAACGCCCACGTGGCCTTCGATGCTTTTCCAATCGCTCTCGTGCCCGCGGCCCGCACCAGCCAAGTCGAAGGCGCACTCAGCGGAAAAATCGCGCTGGAGCATTTTGGCAAGGATGCAACCGTGGACGTAAACCTCGACGTTCAGTCCCTGAAATTGGCACACAACGAGCTCGGTCGGATACGCACCGAAGTGACCGTAGGAAATGGCAAAGCGGACGCGAAGCTGAGCGTGGAGAGCAAAGGCGGCACCACGATCGCAGAGGGACACTCGGGAATGGATTGGGGGGCGCGGCTAGTACCAGTCATGCGAATGCCCGCGGATGCACAGCTCAGAGCTCATGAATTGCGCTTGGCCGCATTTGCGCCTTTGTTGACCTCGGTGCTCGGCGATCTCGACGGCCGGCTCAACGGCGATTTGAACGCGCACTTCCGGGGCGGAGCCCCAGCCCTAGACGGTCACGTCGAGCTCACCGATGGCGTCGCGCAATTGGCCGCGTTGGGCCAGCGATTCGACCAAATTACGGCCAAATTGTCGCTCGAGCCGGGCAAGGCCAAGCTCGAAAACCTGAGCGCACGCGCTACCGCAGGCAAGCTGACGGTGAGCGGCGAAGCGCGCTTCGATGGTCTCGACCTGACCGGCGCGGACGCCCATCTGCGCATCACGGAAAAGGACAGGGTCTCCCTTTCGTTGGCCGGGATCACGCTCGGTGAGACCTATGGCGCGATCGACGTCAAGCTGCGCCCTGGCCAGACGAAGGGCTCTCAGCAACTATCCGTGGAAATTCCCGAACTTCACGTGCGCATGCCGGATACCGGCACTCAGGATCTACAGACCTTGGACCCCGCCAAAGGCGTGCGCGTCGGCACGCGGCAAAGGGAAGGCGGTTTCGTTACGCTACCGCTTCAGCCACTCACCGAGAGTGACCCATCGAAGAACGAAAGTCCGATGGTGGTCGATCTGAAATTGGATAGAATTTGGGTTCAGCAAGGCGACAGCACCAAGATTCAATTGGGCGGCAGTCTGCAGCTGGTGTTGGGCGACCCACTCACGATCGAAGGCAAGATCAACGTCAAGAGCGGCAAGCTCGACGTATCGGGCAAGCAGTTCGAAGTCGAGAGCGGCGTGGTTACGTTCTCCGGTGAACCGGGCAACCCGACGATCGTCGCTACCGCGCGTTGGGATGCACCGGACGAGGACCGCCATCGCGTTTACGCGGACGCCACTGGCACGGCTTCGAAGTTGAAAGTCACGCTTCGCTCCGAGCCTCCCCTCACCCGCGACCAAATCCTCAGCCTGCTCTTGACCGGCTCTGCCGATGGTTCACTGGGCGGGACCAGCGGCGGAAGTAACGCAGCCACCGCCGTTGGCGCGGTCGGCGGTGTGGCGACTCAGGGCATCAATAAGGCAATCTCCGACATCGCCAACGTGGACGTGACCACGCGCATCGACACCAGCACCGGTACCGCGCGCCCAGAGCTGGTCCTGCAGCTGTCCTCCAAAGTGTCAGCGCAAATCACGCGCTCGCTGGGCCAGATCCCCGGACAGCCGCCAGACATGACGTTCCTGACCTTGGACTTTTTGATCTACCGCAACTGGTCGCTCTCGACCCTGACAGGTGATCATGGAGCTTCGGGCGTCGACCTGTTGTGGCGCAAACGCTATTGAGCGTGGCCGGTGTTTGCGTCTCGTGAGCGTCACACCGGGGTGTCGCAGTGAGGCAGCTTGCGTCAGTGCCTGGGCTGCGAATTCGCGCGAAAGTCGGCTGGCAATCACGTGCGCGCCTGGCACGCAGCTTGCTGAGTCTGCTCCGCATCCCGTGGGTGCGAGTAACCCAGATTCAGGAAGGAATCTTTTGCAATGAACCGGAACATCAGCAAGGCGTTGTGGACTTTGGGCTCGTTCATTGGCGCTCAGCAGGCCGCCAAATTCGCGCGTAACGTGGGCAGCGTCGACCTGAACGATATCCTCGGTGTCGTCGGCCTCGAACGTCGGCCGAGTGCGTTCTCCCGCGTTTTGCCGGCATTGGGCTTGGTCGCAGTCAGCGCCGCAGTGGGTGCCGGCGCGGCGCTACTGCTGGCTCCCAGCTCTGGCGAGGAACTCCGCGCGCGCCTTTCGGACGGCCTGGATGACGTCAAGCACCGTTTGGACGACGTCAAGGGTCGCGTCAACGACAAGATCAACGACAAGATCGGCGCCTTCGAGCAGCACCACACCAGCAACTCGACTTCGTGAGCCCAGCGCTGGAGGGCCGACCCCGCGTCGGCGCCGACCGTCACCTCGAGCGCATCGGGGATGACTTGGCGCCCCGCGGGGTCGCTTGATCGTTATCGACAGGAACATCGGCGACGAGCGGCAGATCCTGCTGCTCGTGCCCGAGTGGGCGGCGCGCTAGTTCTGCATTCAACTCCGCGCCGTAAACCGTGATCAGCGCCGAAATGTAGAGCCAGAACTGCAGCACGATCACGCCCGTGAGGGCGCCGTACGTAGCGCTGAAGCTGGTGAAGTACTCGACGTACGCCGAGTATACGGCGCACAGAGAGACCCAGAGCAAAGCCGCAGCGCTGGCCCCCGGTAGTACCGCGCGCAGACTGGGCAGCGGGCTCTTCTGTGCCGCATAGCGGTAAAGCAGCGCGAACGTGAGCCAAGCAATCGCGGCCATCACGGGCCAGCGCAGCAGCACGAGGGCGCTCTCGATGTGGAAAAACGTGAGCAACTTGGGCAACACCGCGATCAGCGGGATGAGCACGAACAAGCCCAACATACCCGCCAAAGTGAACAGAACCGCAATCCGGCGGCGCTTGAAGAACCCGTTGCGCTCCGGAATGTCGTAGGCCAAGTTGATGGCGCGCACGAGAACGCTCATTGCGGACGACGCGCTCCAAAGCACGGCCAGGAAGCCCGCAATCATCCCTACGCTCAAGGTACGGGAATCGCGCGCGATGAAGCTCGAGAGCTCACCTACCACTAAGTCGCGACCGGAAGCCGGAAGCGAGCGCGCGACGCTATACATCACGTGCTGAATGCCGACCGGATCCGCGACTAGGCCGTACAGTGAGACCATCGCCAAGAGCGCTGGAAACAAGCCTAGAATGCCGTAGAACGCCAGACCGGCGGCCACGATGTCGGCGTCGTCTGCATCGGCTTGGTCCGACACCCTCACGAGCAGACCCCAGTAGCGTTTGAAGAGTGGGGAATTGAGTAGGCTCACGACCGCTATCGGAGCACGAACCGTGCCCTGCTGCGACGAGACGCCACACATGGGGCGCGTCTGCGCGCACCTCAGGACTTGAAATCGTGCTTGGCACGCCAAATTTTCGCGAAAAACGCTTGGCACACGCGCTGCAAAGAGCCGCGGTCGATGATCAAGCCCTTTTTCTTCGTGTGTCTCGTACTTTCGTTGACCGGGATCGCTTGCAGCGCGGCTGACCCGATAACCAACAAGTGGGATTGCCACGACGTCTGTCAGCGGTACGCCGATTGTGCGAACTCCAACTACGATGTCGACGCTTGCAAAGATCGATGTGAAAGCTCGGCCAGTAACAGCGACGACAAGCAAAACAAGCTGGACGACTGCCACGACTGCATCGGCGATCACGACTCCTGCGTGGACGACATCGCCAATTGCTCCTCTTCTTGCGGCACCTTCATTACGCCTTGAGCGGGCCATACGCTCCGGAAGACAATGAAAATATTTACCTGTTCAGCCTGCAAGCACGTCGCCTTCTTCGAGAATTCCCAGTGCACCCGCTGCGGTCATGCGCTCGCATACTTACCTGACCGGGGTGTGCTGAGTGCGATGGAACAGGCTATCGATGGCCCCCCCGGCGTGTACGTCGCGCTCGATCCTGCGGCAAGCGGCATTCGCTATCGTCTGTGCAGCAACTACACGGGATATGCAGTTTGCAACTGGGCGCTGCCGGTGGATGAGCCACACGACTTTTGCCTTGCCTGTCGCTTGAATGACACCATCCCCGATCTGAGTGAGCAGTCTGCACTGCAGTCTTGGCAAGGGTTGGAAGTCGCGAAACGTCGCCTGGTTTACACTCTTCTCGAGCTCGGACTGCCGATCGAGGCGAAACGAGAACAGCCGGAGGTGGGCCTCGCGTTTGCTTTCAAGAGCGATGGCCCCGATGGCGAAAAAGTGCTCACAGGTCATTGCGATGGCCTCGTGACGATTAACCTCAAAGAAGCGGATTCACCATGGCGCGAACAAACACGCGTCGCGATGGGCGAGCGCTACCGCACGCTTCTCGGGCATTTCCGCCATGAATCCGGTCACTACTACTGGGATCGCTTGGTGAGGGGTAGCCAGCAACTCACGGAGTACCGCGCCCTGTTCGGCAACGAAGAGCTGGACTACGCGGAGGCAGTGAAGCGCCACTACGAAAACCCACGGCAGGATTGGGCGCAGGAATACGTGAGCGCATACGCCACCATGCATCCTTGGGAAGATTGGGCGGAGACCTGGTCCCACTACCTACACATGGTCGACACTCTGGAAACAGCGCAGAGCTACGGCTTGGCGATCAAGCCCCAAGCAGTCGGCGGAGCCACCGCGGAAGCCGTCACCGCGGGGCGTGTCCGCTTCGAGAGGTTCGAACATCTGATCGCGGCTTGGGTCCCGCTCACGGTCGCCTTGAACAGCCTGAGCCGTTCGATGGGCACGGGGGACGTGTACCCGTTCGTGCTTGGCGAACGAGTAATCGCTAAGCTCAAGTTCGTGCACGAGGTCGTCGAACGAGCCGGCAATGGCATGGCCGCCAACATCGCGCCCGCCGCTCAGCGTGCGCCTACAGGACGCACGCTGAGCCCGGTCGAGACCGCCGTCAGCCCCGCATGAAGTGACAGGTGTAGCCGCCGGGGTGCTTATCCAGATATTTCTGGTGATAGTCCTCGGCGGGGGTGAACGGCCCCGCGTCCACGATCTCGGTTACGATCGGCTTCTTCCAGCCAGAGCTAGCTTGCTCCTTGGCCTGCAGCGCTACTTCCCGTTGCTTTTCGGAAGTGACGAAGATCGCCGAGCGATATTGGCTGCCACGATCGTTGCCTTGCTGGTCTTTGGTGGTCGGATCGTGCATTTTGAAGAACCACTGGTCCAGCAGCTCTTTGAACGAGATGCGCTTGGGATCGAACAGGACGCGGATTGCTTCAGCGTGACCCGTGCGTCCGGTTTTGACCTGCTCGTATTTTGGATTGGCGCCGGTACCGCCCGTGTATCCGACCGTGGTCTCGATCACTCCTGGGATCTTGCCGAGAATGTCTTCCATGCCCCAAAAGCAACCGCCCGCCAGGACGGCTTCTTCTACCGTGGCCTCGCAGCTCGGGGCTTCTCCTGGAGCCGGCACCGCGCACGCGTTGTCGTGATCGACGAGAGGCGCCTGGCTCGTGGCTCGAGCGTCGCCGAAGAGCGCGCGGTATTCTCCGTAGCCTTGCGCTTCCAGCTCCGCTACCGGAATGAAGCGCAAGGACGCGGAATTGATGCAGTAGCGCAGGCGCGTCGGTCGCGGACCATCTTCGAAGACGTGACCCAAGTGCGAATTTGCGTGCTTGGAGCGCACCTCCACGCGGCGCATGCCGTGGCTGATATCGGTCTTGTCGACGACGTTTTCGGCCTCGACCGGCTTGGTAAAGCTCGGCCAACCCGTACCGGAGTCGAACTTGTCCACGGAGCTGAACAGCGGTTCCCCGCTCACGATGTCTACGTATAGACCTGCCTCGTGATTGTCCCAGAAGCGGTTGCGGAAGGGCGGCTCGGTGGCATCGTGCTGAGTCACTTGGTACTCGAGCGAACCCAAGCGAGAGCGGAGCTCATCGGGCGAGGGTTTTGCGTAAGAGCGTTGTGCCATTTGGGGTGATTTTCCTTTCTCGGGAGTCGGGCAAGAGCCTCGACTCGCGACGCTAGAGAGTACGCCCGAGCGCTGCGCTTGGTTACCGCAAACACCCACCCGACCGGTACAGCGCCGCGACAATCGCGCAGGTTTGTAGCGCAGCTCGGGCCACTTTCTGACTGGCCTTATGCGCTGCAACGGCAGCGGAATGACCGGCCTGCCGGCACGACACGAAAATGTCCGAGCCCAGACGGAGCGAGGCTTGGCAGCAGCACGTGACTCGCATAGTCCATGCGGGGTGTTGTCCGAATCGCACCCCGAGGCTTGGCGTTGCGTGCACGGCGCGCGTTGGCGCTTGCTGGAGAGCTACGCCTTGGCCCGCCAAGAGGGTCTCGCGAGTCCGGTCGGGCTAGTCGCCGATCTGCGCTACCCTCGCGCAGTGCAGGTGCTGCGGCAGTTGATGCTCTCGCCGAGCACCAACAGCGTCGACCCAATCTATGCCGGCTGCGTCGAGCGCGGCGCGCTGTGCTCCGCGCTGATGTCGATCGCACCCAAGCTCGCCGAGTTGCTGTTCTCGCGCGGAGACGAGGCAGGGGCCTGGACGGCGCTCGTGCTCCAAGACGAAGAGGTCGTGCTGAGCTCGACCTGGCAGGAGCTCATCTCCGGCATTCCTGCGCGCGCTAGCGTCAGCCAGCGCAGCGAGCGCCGCCGTTAGTCCGCCGCGAGTGGCCTCGGCCACGCGCGGCGGAGGCCCAATCCGCAGATTCGGCCACAGATGCGGCCGTGGAACTGGTTCGGGTGCGAGCGACTCGAAATCTTAGCCGTGGACATGCCGCAAAAGTCGGCGCAGAAATAGCACGGTGAGTGAGCCTCCGATGTCCATCTCGCCCCACACGATCAGTGGGCGCTACATCGACTCAGACGTGCAACAGGGAGTTCGCTACGTGCTCGAGCAGCAGGTGGGCGAAGGCGGAATGGGGGCCGCCTACCTGGCTCGGCGTGAAGCGCCGGAGGGCGCCTCACCGGTGGTGGTGAAGGTGGTGCGGCGGGCCTTCGGCTCGACCGATATTTCACCGGAGTTGGTCGCGCAAAAAGAGGCGATCGCGCTCGGACGTCTGAACGAGCGCGTGCCGCCCTGCCCGTTCGTGGTGCGCTTCGTCGACACTGGCAGCACGACTTACTTCGGGCTGCCACCGACACCGTGGATCGCCATCGAATACGTACACGGCGGCGTCGAAGGCACGACGCTCGAAGATCGCGTCACCTATTCCATCCACAAGACTGGCTACGCCTTCGATTCGATACGCGCAACGCACGCCCTGCGCTGCCTCGCCAGCGGGATTTCCGAGATCCACAGCGTGGGCGTGATCCATCGCGATCTGACGCCAGGCAACGTGCTCTGCTGCGGCTTCGGCGAAACGGAGATTTTCAAGATCTCCGACTTCGGCTTGGCGCGCCCCGAAGGCTTGGGACATACCTTTGCAGGGGTCGGTTTCGGCACCGTCGGCTATGCGGCCCCAGAGCAAGCACTCGACGCCGGAGTGGGCGCAGAGACGGACGTCTTCGCGCTCGCCTGCATCGCGTACTACGTGCTCACCGGGACGCACTATTTCGACGCGACGACGCCCTACGAGGCGTACGAGCAAATGCGCTCGAAGACGCGCAAAAGCGTACTCGATTGCAAAGTGCTCTCGCCCGAGCTGCGCGAGCGCCCAGACGCTTGCCGCGCGATCGACGCGGCCTTGGCCTGGGGCACCGCTTCTTCCGTGGAGCATCGGCCGCAAACCGCGGAGGCCTTCGTCAATTCGATCATCCCCTGGCTGAACGATCGCCCGGCGCCGCCAACCTCCAGCCGCCGCCTTTTGCGCACGATGCAAAGCACGTCGCCGTCTTCGGACATGGCCGGCTGGAGTTGGATCGTGAAGCACCGCCCCCACGACGACTTGGTGATCCAGAGCGCCGCCTGGGACACCGACGGGCGTTGCTTTGCCCTCACCCCCCGCGGGCCGCTATTTTGGAATGGGGATTCTTGGCTGGGCGCCAAGAGCATCTTGGCTCGGATGCCGCGCGGCATGGTCTTCGCGCGTCGCCAAGAGGCGGGTGGCTTCCTCATCGGCGGCTCGAACGGCACGCTGGCCGTATTTGGCTCGGATGGCTTGCGCGAAGTCACCAGCACTCCCGATCCAAACATCGAACTACTCGATGCCAGTGGCATCTTCGATGACCTGGTGGTGGCGGTCGGGCGTCGCCCCGGTTTGCCCCCGGCGTTGCTAGCGATGTCGGGACGGCGCTGGCTCAAGCCACTCCCGTTGGATCGCGTGCAGAACGTGGCAACCGTGCTGCGCTTCGACGACACGCGCTGGGTGGTGTGCGGTCGCTTGGTGCAGGGCGGCGCGTTCGCCGCGCTTTACTCGCCTCTGGATTGGGAGCTGAAATTCCTGCAAACCCCGGCGACTCGCGCTTTCGTCAGCGGCTCCAGCAGCGTCGAGCGCAGCTTGAGCTTGATCGTCGGCAGTGACGGCACGGCGTTGCGCACCGAGGGCGATCTCACTACCGTGTCGATCGTACCAGGCGCCCCCGATCTCTCCGCCAGCGCGCTGGATGTCCTGGATCGTGAATGGGTGGCGAGCTTAGGTACGCTTTGGACACGCGATCCCCGGCTGGCTGAGGCGTGGCGCCCCGCTTGGTCCGATCGCACCTGGGATGCGCCGTTCGTGAGCATGATCGCCGATTCAGGGCGACTGATGGCTATGACCGCCAACGCCGCGATCGTCGAAGGCCGTCTTGGCAACCGCTGATCAGCTCGGCTCCCCGGTATCGATCTTGCACAACCAGTGAGCAACCGGCGCGGCCCCCTGAGCCGTCGAAAGGTAGCTCCATGAGACACTTTGCTCTTCGGCAACTCGCGCGTTTTTCGCTGTGCGCAGCACTCGCGCACTCAGTCTTGGCCTGCGGGGCGGACACCGACCACGGTCCGCCAATCGGCTCACCGCCAGGGCCTACGGGACCAATTGTCGTCGAAGCCGGAGGCTACGCTGGCACGGGACAAGGCGGCGCAACTTCGAACGCAGCAGGCGGCGCAACGGTAGCGAGCGGCGGTTCATTCTTGCCTGGCGCTGCTGGCGCTCAATTCGGTACGGGTGGCAGTGGCGGAGCGGGCGATCCGTTCGGCGTCGGCGGAACTGCCACGGGCAGCCCGTCGTTCGGCGGCAGTCCCTTCTGAACACGAGGCGAGCGCTTCGTCGCTCAGTGCTGGCCTCTCGCGTCCGCGATACGCGCGAGGCCGGCAAGCGGCACGGCCAACCAATGCGGTCGGTTGTTGAGCTCGTACTCGATCTCATATAGCGCCTTCTCGAGCTCGTAGAATTCGAGAAGCAGAGTTGCCACTTCGGCGCTGGATGGGCAGTACGCTGCGCCGGCAATGCCGCGCAAATAAGTGCGCGCAAAACTCACGCAGGCCCACGCGCAAAAGGCTTCTGCCCAAGGAGTCAGCCGCGCGCGGTCCTCGTCACGCACTCGCTCCGAACGCAGCGCCGTTTCGGTAGCATAAGCAAACGACCGCAACATGCCCGCCAGGTCGCGCAGCGGACTCCCCTTGTCGCGCCGCTCTGCCAAGGGCCGGCCAGGTTCGCCCTCGAAATCGATGATGGTGAAGTCGTCGCCGGTGAAGAGCACCTGGCCCAGATGGTAGTCACCGTGGCAGCGAATGCGTGTCACAAGCACTTCGGAACGGGTTATACGGCGCAGCGAGTCGTCGAGCGCGGCCTCCGCGCCAAACACTCGGGCTAACAGAGCCGCGTCGTCGGGCAACGCGCGCACCGAGCCACGCAATGCAATGAAGCTTCGAACCAGCTGCGCGTGCGCACCCTGATACAGCTTCTCCTGGTACGACTTCGTGAACGGCTCCTGACCAAAGCCTGGTTCTCGGGTATCGCTGCCGAGCGCCCGATGCAGCTCGGCGGTGCGCTCGGCCAAGCCATTCAACAGACTGAAGTAGGGACCCGCCAATCTGAGCAACCCCTCGGGAATCGCGTCCGTGCACTCGGCGGGGGGCGCGCTGGGCAAGGCGACTGCAATCGGTATCGCTTCATCCGTCGCGATACGTTCGAAAAACGCGCTCAATTCCTGCAGAGTCCAGGACCACGCGCTGCCGCGATTGTCCACGTACTCGCTAACGATCGCCAACGTGCAGGCGAAGGACTCGTTATTCAACTGCAGCGATCCCACCGTTCGAGGCACTTGCGCGATCGGCGAAGCGTTGGCCAAGAAGCGCCCGATCTCGAGCTCGACGTTGGGCCCCGGCTCTAGCTTGCGGAGCAACTTCAGCAGCCACGCCGAGCCATACAAGATCGTCGAATTGCTCTGCTCGAGCGTCAAGAAGCGCGGCTCGAGTGAATCTCCGGTCGCTCCAAGGTCGCAAAACGATTCCCCGCCGATGGTACCGCTCTCGCTTCGCAATACTCGGCGCTCGCGAAGCAGCGCGAGCAATGTTTGGGCAAAGCTGCCAGATGCAGTCGCATCCAGCAAGACGCCGTACTTGGGAGGGATATCACCGAAAGCACGAATCTCGATTTCAGCCACGAGCAACGCGGGCGCATCGGGCATAGCGGCCCCGGCGGCGACGAACCTGAGCGGCATGACGTAAGTCTCGCGCAAGCCACCCTCCAACGCGACGCCCAACAGGGTCAGGCAATGGTCGCTGGCGCTGTCTGCACCGAACAGGAAAACTTGCTCGATTTCAAAGCTCTCGAGCGGCGCGGCCTTGCTCCGATACCACCTTTGCTCACGAGCAAAGCGCCACAAGTGCCCAGCGAGCGCGCTGCGCGCAGGCTCGTGAACGAGGTTCTGCCAGCTGCCAGTGAGCACCACCTTTTCGTGCATCGGGCGCAAGAATAGGGGAAGCGCAGCCGCAGAACCCGAATTAGCGTGTTTTCCCGCCAAGTGCGCGCGAAAGGCTAGCTTTTAGGGTCGCTCTCTTCCAAAACGCTCAGCCGGTTGGTCACCTGCGCGACTCCCGGGATGGCTCGAGCGCGCGCCTCGATTTGGGCCTTCTCCAGCGCTGTCCGCACCGAACCCATCAGCGTCACGTGGTCACCGCGGACCGCCACGCGAAGGTTTGCAGCATCGACATGCGCACGCGCGAGCGTTTTTCGAACCTCACGCCCCAATGGTGCATCTTCGGGAGCTTCCTCGGTGTCGTCTGACAGGGCACCGAGGTTGGGCTCAGAACCGCGGGCGGTTTGGGCGTCATAGCTCTCGCCAAAACCACCTACCGCGTCGGATTTGGTACCCCAGACTCCGTGCTCACGCGTGTTCGGCTCGAGCGCTACGTGGCCCGGGGGCTTTTCGCCTTCGGGAGTCATTTATTTCACCTTCCGGTCGAGCGCAGCGCGCAAACTTTGCACGTCGATGCTCGGTTCGGTGTCGCGCTCGGCGACGGAATCTACGAGATCTTCGCGCTCCGCCGGCTGATCGCTCCCCTCACTGTGGCGCTCCGCGACACGTGCCAACGCGGGCGAGGCAAGTAGTGCCTCGAGCTGGTCGCGCATGAAATCGGCTGCAGAGTCTTTGGACATTCGATTGTTCCTCCTCAAATTCGTCGTCGCTTCGTCATCCGCCACGTTGGGATGCCTCGGAGCCGATTCAAAGCAAGGCGGATGCCATTTGCTGGCGCTGATTTCAGTTGTGTGGGCGAGCGCCAATGGGCAACTGCCGCGATTCGCGCTAAGCATTGGTTATCGTGCTGTGGCAGTCCGTCACGGCACGGTTGCGCCGCAGAAAGTTGCGCGCGCGAGATTCGGTTCAGAGTTCGCTGGCACCGGGTGTGCAGCAACCACGGGATAGCCAGCCAAACGCAGGAGTTCCGCATGACCCAGCTCGAGCCCCGAACAACAATACCCGGACGCGAAAGCATTGCCAAAGACACCGGCACCGCTGAAACGGACGAGAATTATGATTTGGTCAGCGTGCTGTATCATTGCCTGAAGGCGGCCGACGCCTGTACTCAGTACGTTGCCGACGCCGAAGATGCAGGCGACGACGAGCTGGTAGACTTCTTCGACAGCGCGAGGAGGGTGCAAAATCGCTTAGCGAGTCAAGCCCGAGCGCTCTTGGCGCAGCGCCTCGCAGACGCGGCCGAAGCGAGCGACGAAGAAAGCTGAGGGCAGCCCTCTCGCGCTTTTGTGACCCGTTGGGTCAGGGCGCGCGCGGTGGGCGCGTGCGCTCTTTGACGGTGCGCCGCACCATCGCCACGACGTCATCGAGATCGACCGGTTTAACCAAGAAGCGATCCGCACCGAGAGACGAAAGCAGCTTCCACTCGTTGGGGCCCCCAGAAGCGGTCAAGACTAGAATTGGCACGAGCGCCGACGCCGGCCGAGAGCGCAGTAGCACGGTGACCGCAACTCCGTCGAGGAGGGGCATCTGCAGGTCCAGAATGACGACTGACGCTGGCTTGCGATCGAATGCCTCCAACGCAGCTTGACCGTTGGAGACCGCCTCCACTTCAGCGTCGGGAAATTCTGCACGCACTTTCAACTCGAGCAGCAAGCGAAAGTCTTCTTCGTCTTCCGCGATCAAAATTCGGGTTGGCTCGCTGCTGCGTGCGCGTGCCGCCTGAAATTCGCGGCGCAACTGCTCAACGGTTTGGGTGCGGCTGGCCGGATCTTTACTCAACGCTTTGAGCAACACCGCGTCCAGCGCGGGCGGCAGGTCACCGCGCACGAAGCTCGGACGAATCACGCGCGCCGTGGCATGCAGCATGATCAGGCCATCGTCGGTCTTCGACTCGAACGGTGGCTGCCCCGTCAGTAGCTCGTACGCGATGCAGCCCAGCGAATAGAGGTCACTTTGTGGGCTCGCGGCAACGCGCACACCGGCGTCGACCGTGAGCTCAGGAGCAATGTAGCCGAGTGTGCCTACCAACTCCTTGATCGCCTTCGCCGTAACGTACTTTTGCGCGAGACCAAGATCGGCAACTTTCACTCGGAACTGATTGTCGAGCAAAATGTTGGCGGGTTTGAGATCGCGGTGGACGATACCGGCGGCGTGCAACGCAGCAACGCCCGCGCAAATTTCGTCCAAGATGCGCAGCGCCAAATCGACGTCGATTGAACGTCGACACTCGGATATCACTCGATCGAGCGTCGTCCCAGCGACGAACTCCGTAACGAAGTAGGGAGCGTTGCGATGTTCGCCGAAAGCGTGAATCACCAAGATATTGGGATGATTCACCTCAGCCATCGCCCGCGCCTCTTGCAGGAAGCGATCTTGAAAGTGTTTCGCGAACAGCGACGATTGAATCAATTTGATCGCCACTTTTCGCTTGAGTCGCTGGTCGCTGGCCAGCAGAACGACACCCATGGCGCCGCTTCCGAGCTCACCCTCGACGAGGTAGGTGCCGCCAATCACATCCCCGGCAACCGGCAGGTTCTGAGGGCCGACAGCTCTTTCGCCAGACTCCTCCGCCAACTCGGCGTCCAGTACCAAGGCTTCCGCCTGCTTCTTCGGTTTGAGATCCTCCAGCAGGTCTTCCAATTCCAGCAGAGACGGTTGCGCGTGCTGAGTGGGCGAAAGCAGGCCGCCCGCGTCGGTGTCGAAGGCGAGCTGCGAGGGCGGGCGACGAGCAGGTCGAACAGGGAGGTTGGGTGGCATCGACGGCTCGGGAAATCAAGAATGCGAAGTTAGACGATGCACCTAGCGTGCCGTCTGCGCCGGGCCTCGGGGTCGGGCTATTTCCACCAAGAATGCCTGGTTTTGCGCCATTCCATAGAACCCGTTGGAATGGAGTGACTGTGGCAATCTGACGCGCGCGAGGCGCCCCCGCTCAGTGGTCACATCCCAACGAGCGTGCGGCTACGTCCAGCCGCGCCACTTGAACCAGACCAGCGGAAGCAAGCCGGTAACCAGCATCAAGAGCAGCGCGAAGGGGTAACCGAAGAGCCAATGGAGCTCGGGCATGTGCTCGAAATTCATGCCGTAGATCCCGCCTACCAGTACCGGCGGAACGCCCACGACGGAAACGATGGTGAGCGCCTTGACCACGTCATTCTGTTCGATGCTGATGAAACCGAGCGTGGCATCGAGCAAAAACTGAACTTTGCCCGACAGATGCTGCTGATAGTCGTTGAGCGAAGTGATGTCGGCGCGCACTGCCATCAGCCGCGGCCGCTCGCTTGCGCCCACGACTGCGCTGCCGGTTTCGCAAACGAAGGCTGCGATGCGACCGAAGCCGAGCAGCGTGTCGCGGATTTGCGAGATATGGTCGCCGATTTGCCCGAGCTTGCGCAACGTCGCCCGCAACTTCTCGGAAACCTTTTTCTTGGCGTGTCGCTTGACACGCTCGGCGTGAAACGCGCGCTGCGACAATTCATCCAGCTCGACGCCGCAGTGCTCCAGAGTGTCGGCGGCGCGATCCACGAGCGCCTCCAAGATGCGCATGAAAACGTCACACGCGGGTCGAGAGGGCGCGCCCTGACAGCCTTGGAACAAGCTATCGAAGACGTGATTCTTCGAGAAGCGAACGCTGATCAGCACGCGCTGCGTGAGCACGAAGCCAACCGCGCTGAGCGGCTCGGAAGCATTGGCCGACGCCGGGATCGGTGTGGAGAGGTAGAGCGCGTCGTTCTCCGTGTACACGCGGCTGGTGGTTTCGATCTCGCGCACGGCCGACTGATCAGGCACACGTAACCCGGTGGCGCGTTCCACCGCGGCGCGCTCACTCTCGGAGGCATCGCACAGGTCGATCCAAGTCGATTCCGTCCAAGGCTCTTGAGCTTCGGGATAGCTTCGTAGCATTCGATTCGCCGGCCTTCGCGCGCTTACGCGCGATCCATTCGCTCGACCTTGCCATTGGCGTGCTTGGCGAAACGCCCTTCTTCACGCGCGTGCACTGGGTCGTCGCTCGGCCAAGGCCAACCACCGAAGCGAGTCCGCTGATAATCGGAGATTGCCTGCTGGATCTCGGCCCGGGTGTTCATCACGAACGGGCCGTGCTGCGCGACCGGTTCGCCGATGGGGCGGCCCTGCAGGAGCAAGATCTCGGTTTCGCTCGTGCCATTTTCGAGCACCAGCTCGACATCGCTCTTCACTTGCACGGCCGCGTGCGTGTTGACCCGTTCACCGTCGACGCTGAGCGAGGTGCCGCGAAAGAAATACAGCGTGCGCACCGTGCCAGCCCGCGCCTTGGGCAGCGTGAACACGGCGCCCGGCGCGAGTTTCAGGCTCCAGATCGCAACGTCGGCCTCCGTTCGCGAGGCCCATGAGTGCGGGGGGGGCGGCGGAGCCTCGGCATCTCCGAGTCGCCCAGCGATCACCGAAATGTTCGTTTCGCGTCCGTGATCGTCCGCAAACGAGCGGCGAGGGATCTGGCTGTCCCAAAGCATCGCGAAATGCGGCTCGACCAGCTTGTCCTTGCTCGGCAAGTTGAGCCAAATCTGAAACAGCTCGAGCGGATTCGGCTGGTCTCGTTGCAAGAGTGGGAACATCTCGCAGTGCACGATGCCGCCACCCGCCGTCAGCCACTGCACGTCACCGCTGCCGAAGCGCGCCGTCGCGCCCAGCGAGTCCGAGTGATCGATGTAGCCCTGTCGCACGATGGTGACGGTTTCGAAGCCTCGGTGCGGATGCTGCGGGAAGCCCGGCACGACTTGCCCGTGATACATACTGAAGCCGTCTTTCCGCCCGAAGTCTTGACCGAGCGCACGGCCCGCCAGCGACACGGCCGGCCCGAGGCGCTCGTTACCGGCGGGGTAGGCGTCGTCGTGATGGACGCAAAACAGAAACGGGTCCGCGGTGACCCATGGAAACCCAAGGGGGAGAATTTCGAGCACGCTTCCGGCCATCGAGCGATTGTAGCGCGAGCTGGTCGAGTCGCACTATGCTGAAACTCCGGGCTTCTAGAGGCCCCAAGAGGCGTGGCGAGGAACAGAGATGCAGAAAAAGATCGCGGTATTTTGGCCGGGCGACGCGCGTGACATCCCGAATCAGCTTGCGTTACCCAGTATGCAAGAAGCAACCGCTCAGCTCGAACGCGCGTTGAAAAAGCTCGGCCGCACGCCGTACCTGGTGCCTGCTTTCCTCTCGAAGCCGCACCACGCCATCGAGAAGCTTGGGCCGATCGACGATCCGATGATCGGCATGTGCGTGCATTGGTTTTATGGGCCGCACACCACCGACGGTGTGGTCGGGAAAGACAACCCGTTGCTCCTGGCCAGCAATTTTTCGGGACGCTGGCCTGGCTTGGTCGGCTTGCTCAACACCGGCGCCTGCTTGGAGAGCTTGAACCGTCCGTTTTCACGCGCTTGGACCGACGCGCCGGATTTCTCCAGCGATGAGACATTCATGGCGCAGCTCGACGAGTGGTGCACGACGGGCGCTATCCGCTACGGCACTCAGGAAATCCGCTTCCACGCGCCAATCTCTGCCGCCGCTTCCGCGTTGGCCTTGGACGTAGCGCGCGAGATACGCGAACGGCGGGTATTGATCTTGATGCTCGGCGACACCTCGATGGGCATGATCAATGGCTACTTCGGTCCGCGCTTGCTCAACCGTCACGGCTTCACCGAGCACAAAGTCGACCAAGCATGGATCATCGATCGCGGCCGGAGAATCGACCAGAAACGCATCGACAGCGCCTACCGCTTCGTGAGCGCAAAGGGGCTCACGTTCCACCACGGTGAAGCGGGGGTAGAAGACTTCGACGAGCAGGCCAGCAAGGAGCAGCTGCGAGACTACCTAGTGGCGCTGGATTTGCTCGCCGAATTCAAGGCAGATTGCCTCGGTTGGCAGTATCAGCTGGGGCTGATTCCACTGCGTCCCCCCTCTGACCTGGCCGAAGGATTGCTCAACTCGACCTGCCGCCCCGAATCGAACGGCGATACCGTGGCGACTGCGACCGAAGCCGATCAGGGCAACGTGATGCCCATGGAAATGATGAAGCGGCTGTTGAAGAGAAAGAACCTGCATCAAGCCGTGATGTTTCACGACGTGCGTTGGGGCGCGGAGCACGCGGGCAGATTTTTGTGGGTATTGCTCAATTCCGGCTCGTGCGGCGCGTACGCGTTCAATCACGACCCGGACAGCTTGAGCGGCGCGCACTCCTATCGCCAACCTTCACTCTACTTCCCCACCCCCGGCGGTACCCTGGCCGGCGAGAGCTTGCCCGGCAAGATGACCTGGGCCCGCGCGTACATCCGTGCCGGCGAGCTGTGGATGGACATCGGGCGCGGAGAGGTCGTGCAATTGCCGCCTGCGGTGCGCGATCAGTGGTGGGAAGGCACCACGCGTCAGTGGCCTTTCATGGCCGCCGACATGGGCATCTCGCGGGACACGCTGATGGCCCACTATCTGTCGAACCACGTGGCCGTGGCTTACGGCGATATTTTCGAGGAAATGGTGGCGCTATCGCAGGAGCTCGGGTTCAAAATTCGCATCCTCGGGAAAGCGAGCTGACCCGTGAGCGTAGCGGGCCCGTCCTTTTTCCTTGGTGTCGACGTGGGCACGGGCAGCGCGCGCGCGGGCGTATTCGACGCTTCCGGCGTGATGCAGGGCAATCACGCCGAGAGCATTGCGACGTTTCGCCCCGCCGAGGATTTCGTCGAGCAGTCCTCGGCAGACATTTGGCGTGCTTGCGGCGTCGCGATTCGAGGTGCGTTGGCCGCGGCCGGCCTGCGCGGCGAGCAGATCGCCGGAATGGCCTTCGACGCCACCTGCTCGCTCGTGGCATTGGACAGTGAGGACTCACCGGTGACGGTGAGTCCAACCGGTCGTCCCGAGCAGAACGTGATCGTGTGGATGGATCACCGCGCGCTCGTCCAAGCCGCGGCGATCAACGAGACCAAACACGAGGTCTTGCGTTACGTGGGCGGCAGCATCTCGCCGGAGATGGAGACACCGAAGCTGCTCTGGCTCAAGCAACATCTGCCAGAGTCCTTCGCGAAGACCGCGCGCTTCTTGGATTTGCCGGACTTTCTCAGCTATCGAGCGACCGGCAACGACTCTCGCTCCCACTGCACGACCGTTTGCAAGTGGACCTACTTGGGTCACGAGAACGACGGGCGCGGCGCGTGGTCGCGGTCGTTCTTCGAGCAAATCGGGCTCGGAGAATTGCTCGCAGAAAACGCCCGAAAGATCGGCAGCCAAGTGCGTCCGCTCGGGGAATGCGTCGGTCGGCTGAGCGCGCGCTCCGCGAACGAGCTCGGCTTGGTCCCGGGCATCCCCGTCGGTGTTTCCGTGATCGACGCACATGCCGGCGGCATTGGCCTGCTGGGCGGCGCGTCAGCCGGGGAGTCGCTGAGCGAAGGCGATTTCGAAACGCGCCTCGCGTTGATCGGGGGCACATCCAGTTGCCACATGGCGGTCTCCAAAGAAGCGCGCTGGGTAGACGGCGTGTGGGGACCCTACTTCTCCGCAATGATCCCCGGCATGTGGCTGACCGAAGGCGGGCAGTCTGCGACTGGCGCTCTGATCGACCACGTGCTGCAATCGCACGCGCGGTATGCCGAGATCGCGAGCCTCGCTCAAGCGCGATCGATCAGCGTCTATGCGCTTTTGAACGAGCGACTCAGCGAGCTAGCCGGTGCGAGCGCGACCCCGGGCACCCTGACCCGTGATTTACACGTGCTCCCCGATCATCACGGCAATCGCTCACCGCGCGCCGATCCATCGCTGCGAGGCATGGTTTCGGGGCTCAAATTGAGCGCCAGCGTCGATACTTTGGCGCTGGAGTACTTGGCGACCATCCAAGCCATCGCCCATGGCAGCCGGCACATCATCGATACGATGAACGCCCACGGCTACCGCATCAGCACGGTGATCGCGACCGGCGGCGACAGCAAAAATCCCGTCTTTTTGCGTGAACACGCGGATGCCACGGGAGCGCGGATTTTGTTGCCAAAGGAGCCCGAAGCCGTCTTGCTTGGGTCGGCCATGCTCGCGGCCCGCGCCGCTGGCCATTTCCAGAGCGTGGTCGAGGCGATGACGCGGATGTCAGCAGTATCCAGCGTAATCGAGCCGAACCCCGCAGCGCGCGCGTTCCACGACAAGAAGCAGCGCGTTTTTCTGCGCATGCACGACGACCAGTTGGCCTATCGGCGCGAGATGGCATGACCGAATTGCAAGGCGGCGGTGCTTCAGGCGAGCTCATCCGACGCTTGGACTGGGCGAGCACCACCCTCGGCGCGATCGAGACCTGGCCGATCGCGCTGAAGACCGCGCTCGGTCTTTTGCTCAACTCTCGTTTCCCGATGTTCTTGTGGTGGGGTCCCGAGCTGATCCAATTCTACAACGACGCTTACACGCCGAGCTTCGGGCAAGGCAAGCACCCACAGGCGATAGGCCAGCGCGGACGCGACTGTTGGGGCGAAATTTGGCCGCTCATCTGGCCACAAATCGACGACGCCCTCACCCGTGGCAAAGCCAGCTGGAACGAGGATCAGCTGGTGCCAATCCTGCGCAACGGGCGGCTGGAAGAAGTGTATTGGACCTACGGCTACTCACCCGTGTTCGACGACCACGGCCTAATCGCCGGCGTATTGGTAGTGTGCACCGAGACCACGGCGCGTGTGCTGGCCGCGCGGCGCGTGCGCCTGCTCGCAGATCTGACCGAATCGATCGCAGTTGCCGGCGATGCCTCGGCCGTCGATCGCATGGCGATCCAGGCGCTCGGGCGCGCGGGCATCGACCTGCCCTTCGCCTTCATCTGCCTGCGGCACTCCGGGGCTGAGCGGTATCGTGTCAAGCAAGGCACGGGCCTTGCTGAAGCTCGCTGTGTCGAGCTCGTCCACCGGCTAGACCTAGACGCTGCGGAAGCCCAAGGCGAAGCCGTCACCGTGCCCGCCGGGGAAGTGATCGTTGCCGGGGCATGGCCAGATCCGGTCTCTGAACTGTTCGTACAAGCCATTCCCGACAGCATCGGGCAGGCCCGGGGCAAGCTCGTGCTGGGCCTGAGCCCGCGCTTGAACTTCGACGCTGCTTACCGTGATTTCGTCGCTCAGATCGCAGAACGAATCGGGCTCGGCCTGGTGCGCGCCGATGCTTTCCGTGCCCGCGCGCTATCAGAGAGCGAGCGCAACAACTTGCTCCTGCAAGCGCCAATCGCAACCGCGATCTTGACCGGCCCCGACCACGTGTATCGGCTCGCGAACGAGTCCTACTTCCGAATGGTCAATCGCCGCGATTTCGTGGGCAAAACGTTCATCGAGGCGTTCCCCGAGACGGCCGGCACCCCGTTGCCTGGCGTGCTCGACGACGTCTACCGCACGGGCGTAGGGTTCGTGGCCGAAGAGTATCCGTTAGCGCTCGTCGGTGCGAATGGAACGCTGGAGGAAGGCTACTTCAAGTTCAGCGTCGAGCCGCTCCGCGACTCCCGCGGCGACGTATACGGGATGCTCGCGATGGGCATCGATGCGACCGAGCAGGTTCGCGCGCGCCGTCTACTCGAGAGAACGCACGAAGAGCGCGAGACCTTACTCTCGGAATTGGAGGCCGCCAACCGCTCCAAAGACGAGTTTTTGGCCATGCTCGGCCATGAGCTGCGCAATCCTTTGTCACCGATCACCACTGCGCTCGAGCTGATGAAGCTGCGCGCGGGCGGCCAAGCGAGCCGCGAAGAGCTCGTGATCGAGCGACAGGTGAGGCACCTCATTCGCTTGGTGGATGATCTTCTGGACGTCTCCAAGATCACCCGCGGTAAGGTGGAGCTCAAACGCGAGGTCGTGGAGATAGCCGATGTGATCTCACGCGCTGTCGAAATCGCGAGCTTTTTGTTCGAGCAGCGCGGGCATCGCCTGCTGATCGAGGTACCGAGCCAGGGCCTGCGACTGAAGTGCGATCCAGTGCGTCTGGCCCAAGTGATCGCGAACCTGCTCACCAACGCGGCGCGCTACACCGATCTCGGCGGCACGGTCACGCTCCACGCGCGGCGCCAAGACGAGCAGATCGTGATCAGCGTCGCGGACAACGGCACGGGCATCGCGTCCGATATGCTGGAGCGGATTTTCGAGCCGTTCGTGCAGAACAAGCGCACTCAGGACCGCGCGCAGGGTGGGCTGGGCCTCGGTCTAGCGCTGGTCAAGAATCTGGTGTCCCTGCACGGAGGCGAGGTCGCCGCGCGCAGCGACGGTCCGGGCAAAGGCAGCGTGTTTTCGATCACGTTGCCCGCCTTGCCCGACGGCGCGGGAACCGAACCCGCGTCGATCAAGCCAGTGAGCCGCCGCCCCCTACCCGGTAAGAACGTGCTGATCGTCGACGACAACGCGGACGCCGCAGATTTGCTGCACGCGTTGCTGAGCGCCGCCGGGCACCGGGTCACCACCGTGCACGCCCCGCTCGAAGCCCTGGAATTGCTCTCGAACCTGGCCCCTGAAGTCGCGGTCCTCGATATCGGGCTGCCGGTGATGGACGGCTACGAGCTCGGCGCGCGCATCCGTAGCCAAGCCCCGAACTGTCGTTTGATCGCGCTCACTGGCTATGGCCAATCCGAAGATCGAACGCGCAGCGCTGCGGCCGGTTTTGACGCTCATCTGGTGAAGCCGGTCGAAATCGCGGATTTACTGAACGAGATCAGCGGCTAGCCACTCCGTTTCGGAAACGCTGCACTTCGGCGAAGTCACGCCGAAACATGGGCCTGACTACGTTCCGGCGAATTATCCGGAGCGCGATTCGTGACACGGGCACCTGACTCTTGGCTTGTTAGAACCATTCGCTCAGTCGGAAAGATGGCTGAGCGCACGCTTTCTCCAGCACTGCTCGTCGTGCTGCTGTCTGGATGCAGCGACCGTGAGCGACCGACCGAGGCAAGCTCGAAGCTGCAGTCGCAGAGCAGCGAAGCGCGCGAACGTAGTCGACGGCTCCGATCGCTTCAGGAGAGCGGGGGCCCCGAGCACCGCGCCCGCGAAATCGCTTCGGGGGTGTGGTCTGCCGCGCACCCAGCGATGCACCTGCGCACACGCTTCGAAGCCGGACGAGTCTCACTCATTGCTGCGCGCACGAGCGTCGATCCAATCACGCCGGTCGATTTAGCTGCGGTGGCTTGGGGCTGCAAAAGCGCACTGAGAGCAGTTCCCGCAACGCTCCCCACGGCGGATACCCGAACCGGATCCATCGAATACCATCACGCCGACTTCGACGAATGGTACCTACCGGGCCCCGCCGGACTCGAGCAAGGCTTCACGATTCGCGCTTTACCTGCGTGCTCCGTACGGGGCGAAGCCTTGCAAATTCAGCTGGCACAAGCCTCGGAAGGGATCACGGAGCTCGCTGAGAAAACGGGCGAAGTGCTGCTCTCGACGCCAGGTGCTCGCTCCGTTCACTATGGCGAGGCCTTTGCCGAGGACGCGAACGGAAAAGAGCTCTCCGTGCGCATTCGGAGTGGTGCCGGCCTCACGCTCGAACTGGATGTCGACGAGGCCGAGCTGCCGATCGCGGTCGATCCATTGGCCTGGGTGGAACAACAAAAGCTCATCGCGAACGACGGCAACGCCGGCGACTTCTTCGGAAAGGCGATCGCGGCTTCCGGCGATAGCTTGCTGATAGGCGCATACGGCGACGATGACCACGGCAGCGACTCTGGCTCCGCCTATGTCTACACACGATCCGGGAGCGCGTGGCTATTGCAGCAAAAGCTCAGCGCGAGCGACGCCATCGCCGGCGACCATTTCGGCTTCGCCGTCGCGCTGGCGGGAGACACCGCGATCGTCGGTGCCCCCCTCGCCGACGGCGCTGGTGTGGATTCCGGGGCGGCGTATGTCTTCGTTCGAAGCGGCAATGTATGGAGCCAGCAGGCCAAGCTGGTTGCTGCCGACGCTGCCGCCGGAGATCAGCTCGCGGCGGCCGCGGCCATTTCCGGACGAGTCGTGCTTTTGGGCGCGCCGCGTGCGGTCAGCAAGGCCGCAACCGAGGCCGGCGTCGCCTACACCTTTAGGCAAAGCAACGGAACTTGGTCACAAGAAGCCAAGCTGTTTCCGAGCGCCGCCGCGGGCGACCACAACGGCACGGGCGTCGCAATCGCGGGCACCAGCCTGGCCATCGGCACGGCCCGCGCGAATGGCTACGCGGTAAGCTTTTACGCTTTCGACGGCACTAGCTGGGTCAATTCCGGGAGCCTGAGTTCGAGTAGCGCAAACCTCGCTTACTACGGATCGGCGCTAGCAATGTCCAGCACCTACACCGTAATTGGCAACTACGCTCACCCGCTCGGACCGTCAGCGGTGAACGGCACCGTGCTGGTGGTCGCAAACTCTACGCACACCCAACAATCGACGCTTCGAGCGAACGATGGCTCGCAAAACGACTTGTTCGGGAGTTCGGTCGCAATTTCGGACAGCAACGTGATTTTGGTGGGCAGCCCTCAAGACGATGATCTGGGCGATGACTCGGGTTCCGCATTCGCCTTCGGCCTGAACGGCACCACCTGGTCCCAACGACAGAAGCTTGTGGCGAGCGACGGCAAGACGAATGACGGCTTTGGCTCCGCGGTCGCGGTCACCGAAAGCGCGGTGCTGGTTGGCGCGTGGCAAGGCAAAAAAACCGGCGGCGCAGGTAGCGTCTACGTCGAATCGCTAGCCCCGACGGGCGCCGCGTGCACGCAGAGCAGTGAGTGCGAAAGCGGCTTTTGCGTCGAGGGCGTGTGCTGCGCGAACGCTTGCAGCGGCACGTGTCAAAGCTGCTTGCAGAAGAACAAAGCCGCCAACGGCGGAGTCGATGGGGTATGCGGCAGCGTCCGAGTGGACACCGATCCTCGGGACAGCTGTCCCAATCCAATCCCCGGCAGTTGCGGGCCGACGGGGCTGTGTGACGGCAAGGGCGCCTGCAGCGTGACCAGCGTCAGCACCAGCTGTACCTATTCAGCCTGCGCTAGTGCCACGAGTTCGACCTTGAGCAGCGCCTGCGACGGCAGCGGCGAGTGCAAGCCCACGGCGACCGTACCCTGCCAACTCGGCTATGCATGCGTGATGGGGATCTGTCGCTCCGGGTGCCACGCAGATAGCGATTGCGACGGCAGCCTCGGCTTCATTTGCACCGAGGCCAACGTGTGCAAACAACCCAAAGGCGCGCCTTGTGCGAGCGACGTCAATTGCTCGACTGGTACCTGCCAGTACGGGCATTGTTGCTTGGGGGACGCAGAAGGCGCCTGCAGCAAGCCGCTCGGCGTTCGGTGTTCCACCGCTACCGAGTGCGCTTCGGGGAAATGCACCGATGGCGTGTGCTGCTCCTCGCCGTCGTGCGGTTTCTGTCAGTCATGCGCGATTGCCGGTAGCCAAGGCAGTTGCGGTACACTAGCGACGGCACCACCCGAAACACCCGGGCAAGCAGCCTGCGCGGGCGGCGATGCGGGGCTGAACGGCGACGCGGGGCCGAGCGGCGACGCGGGGCTGAGCGGCGACGCTGGGCTGAGCGGCCACGGCGGCAGTGAAGGAGTCGATGCGGGCAGCACGAGCGGCGGCAGCGTAGGCACCTCGGCGGGCGGGCGGGCGAGCGACGCGGGCCAAAGCACCCAAACCGGCGGCGCAGGCGCGACCGCACCAGCAGGCGGCGCGGCGGGAGTCGCTCGCGGTGGCTTTTCTGGCGGCAGCGCAGCTAACAGCGCGGGCCTCAGCGGCCGCGCCGACGCAGGACGGGTTGTTGCTTCGGAGTGCGGCACGGACGCCGATTGTGCCAGTGGACTTGCTTGCGAGCCCTTGAGCCACACTTGCCGAGATCAGCTCGTCACGGCTTGCGGTTGTCGCGTCGCCGGTGAGCGATCTAGCTCCAGCTCGTGGCTATCTGCGCTCGCGCTCGCCATTTGGGCCGGAGGCGAGCGCCGCAAACGCCGCGCCCTCGCGAGCAGTTGAGTTCAGCGCGCGGCTGCTTCGCGCAGCAGCGGATCGAGCGCCCCGCGCCGATCGAGCGTCGCGATGTCGTCATACCCCCCAACCGACACGCCATTGATGAAGATTTGGGGCACGGTGTGGGATCCTGTTTCCCTGAGCAGGCGATCACGCGTTGCCGGGTCGTTCGAGACATCGATCTCCTCAAACGCGATCCCCTTGCTCTTGAGCAGAACGGCCGCTCGCATGCAGTAGGGGCAGAAACGGGTGCGGTACATCACGACTTCAGCAAACATGCTCCCCCCAGCATGGCCATTTACCAGCACTTTTCAAGGGCCGGCTGCCGGGGGAAGCATGCCGCGGGGTCGGGCGGCTCACTGCGCCGCGTGCGCGCCTTCGGTACCCAGCAGCTCCGGTGTTTCGAGTTCGACGCCGGATTGCGCCCGCGCGCCCTCCCCGCGGTGGTCCTTGGCGATCAGCACATAGACCGATGGGATCACGAACAGGGTGAACAAAGTGCCGATGCTCATGCCACCGACCAACACGATACCGATCGAGTTACGAGCCACCGCGCCGGCGCCGGTCACCAAGGTCAGCGGAAAATGACCCGCTACCGTCGCCACCGTGGTCATCAGGATCGGGCGTAAGCGCGTGATGGCCGCTTCATGCACGGCATCCACCTTGCTGAGGCCCAAGGCCTGCTGCGAATTGGCGAACTCGACGATCAAGATACCGTTCTTCGCCACCAAACCAACGAGCGTGACCAGACCGACCTGAGAGTAGATGTTGAGTGTCGTCGTCCATCCCTCGGTCAGCTTGAAGTGTAGTCCGGGCGGACCCGCGAACTTCAGGAAGGTGAAGATCATCGCGCCGAACATCGCGAGCGGCACCGAGCCCGCCAAAATGACCAATGGATCGCGGAAGGAATTGAACTGCGCCGCCAGCACCAAGAAAATCAAGAGCAGGGCCAAGCCCATCGCGGGCAGGAACTTGCCACCTTCCTGGCGGAGCTGTCGCGACTCACCGGTGTAGTCGTAGCGGTAGCCCGCAGGCAGGATTTTCTTGGACTCGTCTTCCAGCACTTTCAGGCCCGCATCCAAACCGCGGATGGCGACACCCGAAAGTTTGACCGAGTTCAGCTGTTGAAAGCGATTCAGTGTCCGCGGCTCGACACCGGTTTGCAGGGTGGCTACCGCGCTCAGCGGCATCAGCGTATCGCCTGCGCCCCGGATGTAGATGTCGTTCAACTGATCGGCGTTGAGTCGCCCGGCGCGCTCGATCTGTGGGATGACTTTGTAGGCCCGGCCGTCGATGTTGAAACGGTTGACGAAGTTGCCACCAACCGCGGCGGCGAGATCAGCGCCGACTTGCTGCATGCTGAGGCCCATGGAGGACACTTTGTCCCGGTCGATCACGATCGCCGCATTCTGCTGATCGATGCGCACATCCACCACGGGGGGGAATGCGAACATGCCGCTCTTGGCCGCCGTCTGCTGCAGCTGATCGGCAAAGCGCAGGATCTCCTCGTGGGGAGCGGTAGACGCGATCAAAAACTCTACCGGGAAAAACCCAGCGCTGGGCAGCGCGGAGGGCAAGAACACGGGCGCTCGCACGCCGGTGATCACGCCCAACTTTCCGTTCACCTCTTCTTGAATCGGAAAAATGCTGCGTTTGCGGTCTTCCCAAGACTTCGTGAGCAAGCCGCCGAAGCCAGCGTTCGAGAACGTGATCTGGAAGCTGTTGGCAAACTCCGGCGTAGTCTCGAAAATGCGCTCGACCTGGGCCGAGTAGGTGCTCACCTGCTCCAGGCTCGCATTCGCGGGAACGTCCAGCGCGCCGAACACCACCCCTTGATCTTCGTTCGGCGCAAGCTCCGCCGGCGAGAACATGTACATCGGCACCAAGACTACGGCCAGCGTAGCCCAAACCGCGTACACCAAGCCGCGGTTGGCGAGCGTGACCGACAGCGCGCGCCCGTACGCATTCTTGATGGCGTTGAACGTGCCGTCGATCTTCTTCACGAACCAGCCGTGCCCATGCTCGGCTTTGAGCAGGCGCGAGGCCATCATCGGCGACAGGGTGAGCGCGACGGCGCCGGAGATGAACACCGCGCCTGCCAAGGTGAAAGCGAACTCGCGGAATAGCGCGCCAGTCAGGCCGCCCTGAAAGCCGATCGGTGCGTACACGGCGGCCAAAGTGATCGTCATCGAGACGATCGGGCCGACCAATTCGCGGGCACCGACGATCGACGCCTCCATCGGCGTTTTGCCGTCGCGAATGTGCCGCTCTACGTTCTCTACCACCACGATCGCGTCGTCCACGACCAAGCCCACGGCGAGCACGATCGCCAAGAGCGTGAGCAGGTTCAGCGTGAATCCGAAGACCTGCATCAAGAAAATCGCGCCGATCAGTGAGACGGGGATCGAGACCAGGGGCACGAGTACCGTGCGCAGCGAACCCAAGAACAAGAAGATCACGATGATCACGATGCCGATCGTCTCGAGCAAGGTGTGCTGAACGTCCGTGATCGCGCTGTTGATGTACTTGGTGGAGTCGAAGGCGATGTTTGCCTGCATGCCGGTCGGCAATTCGGCCTTGAGCGTAACCATCTCCTTCTTGACGCGCTCGATCACGTCCAAAGAGTTGGCGTTGGGGAGCACCCAAATGCCCATGAACGTCGACTTCTTGCCCGACATGCGCACGTCTTGCTCGTACGTGTCGGCACCCAGCTCCACATCCGCTACGTCTGCCAGGCGAACCAGGGAGCCGTTTTGGGCGCGAATCACCAGCTTTTTGAATTCGTCGACCGACTTCAAGTCGGTCGCGGCGGTGATGTTGACTTGGATCAGGGCACCCTTGGTTTGACCGACGGCCGCGAGGTAATTGTTGTTCCCCAAAGCCTGGCTGACCTGAGCAGGGCTGACATTGAGCGCGGCCATACGCTCCGGCTTGAGCCAGGCGCGGATCGCGAACGTGCGGCCGCCCAGGATATCTGCGCGCTGCACGCCGGTGATCGCCGAGAGGCGTGGCTGCACGATGCGCAACAGGTAGTCCGTGACCTGGTTGTCGGCCAGGATCGTCGAGCCGAAGGCCATGTACATGGCCGCGATTTGTGCGTCGGACGGTTGAATGCTGATCGCGGGAACCTGCGCCTCGGGCGGCAAGTCCGCGCGCACTTGGTCGACGCGCGCGCTGATGTCCGCGAGCGCGCTCGAAGCATTGAAATTCAGCTTCAAGCGCACGTTGATCGTGGACAGCCCCTGGATGCTCTGAGATTCGATGTAGTCGATACCGTCGGCAGCCGCGATCACACGCTCGAGGGGCGTGGTGATGAAGCCGCGCACGAGTTCGGCGTTGGCACCGACGTACACGGTGGTGACGCTGATCGACGCGCTCTCGAGCTTCGGATACTGCCGCACGTTCAACGTGCGAACGGCTTGGATACCCGCGATGATGATGATCAGGTTGACGACGATCGCCAGGACTGGCCGGCGCAGAAATAGATCGGTGAACCGCATGTCAGTGGTTTTCGGGCTTGGGGTTCAGCTGGGGATCGGTCTTGACTGAATTGTCGACGACGATCGGCGAGTTGTTACGCAACTTGAAGGCCCCGGAGGTAACCAATTCCTGGCCGTCGGCCACCCCATCGAGAACCGCAACGAAGTCACCGCGGGCCTGGCCCAGGCGGACGAACTGCTGTCGGGCATTCTTGATGGTCTTGCCGGCAGGCGTGGTGCGTGCGCCTTTCGCATCCGCCTTCTTGTCCTCGACAACGAACACCGAATCACCGAAAGACGCATGGACCACCGCGGTCAGCGGGATGGTCACCACTTCACCTTGATCCGGAAGTTGGACAGCGACATTGGCGAACATGCCGGGGCTCAGCTTGTCTTGCGCGTTGGGCACCGTGGCGCGCAGCTTGAGCATGCGGGTCGCGCTATCGATCGTCGGATCGACAGCGGCAATCACGCCGTCTTGAGCCGGCCCGGATGAGCCCTCGATCTGAATCTTGACCGGCATTCCGACCACGATCGTGCCGAGCTTCTGCTGAGGAAGCGAAAAGTCGACGTATACCGCGCCGATCGCTTGCAAAACGGTGAGCGTGGTGCCCGGATTGAGGTATTGACCCACGTTGACGGCGCGGATGCCGAGCCGGCCCGCGAACGGCGCACGCACGACTTTGCGCGCGATTTGGGCCTGAATCGTCTGCGCATCGGTCTCTGCGCCCTTCACTGCGGCCTCGTCGGAGTCGACCTGAATTTGGGTCGTGAGCTGGTCCTTGATCAGCGCCCGCGAGCGGTTGACGTTCACGACCGCCAAGTTGCGGCGAACAGCGGCCGAGGCGAGCTGCGCGCGCTCTACGCTGGTGTCGAGTTCCACGAGCACTTGGCCTTGCTTGACCAGCGCGCCGGATTCGAAGCTGATCTTGGAAACGACACCCGGTGCATCGTTGCTCAGAGCAACGCCCTTGACCGGAGCGATGGTTCCCACCGCAGTCACCTCGCCTTGCCAAGTTTGTTTCTTCGACATCCCGGAGCCAACCGACTCCGGCGGCGGCCCGGACTCCTCGAACGCTTTGCCCATGGCCATGAGCGAAGAGATTTGTGAAAACTTGATGAAGCCGAGCGTGCCCACGAGCGCGAGCAGACCGACGATCACGAACAATATCTTGAGGGCCTTGCCAGGCTTCCGGGGGGCTTTGGTAGTCACGATGGATACTCGGCGCTGTGCATGTGGTGGAAGGCACCCGATCGCAATTGGTTACAGAGGGCTGAAAGGGCGATTTAGGGAGTATTTGTTGACCAAACGGGGAAACAAGGCGCCTTACAGTTGCCATAACTCAAAAAGCGGCATCCCGGAAACGCATGCGAAAAACCCGAATCCCGAACCGTCACCTGCCCGCGCCTCGAGCGCCTCAAATCAAGGCAGCTTCTTCGCAACGCAGAACCTCGCCGCGAGCGAATGGAGGTAGCGTGCGCGCATGCAACCACTGACTTCGAACGGCGAAGCCGCCGTACAAAATTTGGCGCACCGCTACGGGGTCAGTGTGGATGCTGCAAAGACCTTGCTGTTCGCGGTCAACGCGGGCGGCGGCAGCATGGCCCAATTCTACCACCCGGAGCTCGGCGGTGGCGGTCAGTGGATGCGCGGCGGCATGACGATGGTCGGCGACATGTTCAATAACGGCCTGCAAGCCACGGTGGCGGGCCTGTGCACGGAGCTGTCTTCCCTGCTCAATTCGCAGCAGGTCTTTCAGCCGCTTCCGCCGTCCCCTTACGGCACGCTCGGCGGCGGCAGCAATTGGTGGCCAGGCGATCTGGGAAGCCCGAGCTCCAGCGGCGGTCAGAATGACTCGCGCTACGCGTACTTTCCTCAAACTCAACGGCTAGCGATCGATCGGGGCGGACGCGTCACCGTGTACAACACGCTCGATCACAATATCGGTGGCGTGCAACAGCAGCAGGGCGGCGCGTCGGGCTCACTCTCGTTCACCAGCCAATTTGGCACCTTCACGGTGGACAGCCTGCCGCTCGCCGACCAGCCGAACTTTCAAAACCCAATCCCAGAGCCGCCTCCGTTCCAGAATCAGCCGCAGCAGTGGCAGCAGCCCCCGCCCAGCCCAAGCAACAGCCAACCGCAGCAGTGGCAGCAGCCCCTGCCCAGCCCGAGCAACAGCCAACCGCAGCAGAGCTTCGCTGGAGGCGGAGCTCCCCAGAATCACGATGAGATCTTGGCGACGCTCGAGCGGCTTAGCGGACTACACCAAAAGGGGATCTTGTCCGAAGATGAGTTCCGCAGCAAAAAGGCTGAGCTTTTGAGCCGCCTCTGAGCTGCGTCGCTTGCCGCCCAGCCACTATTCGGCCGGGGGGCAGCTGTAGTTCTGGCGCCAGTTGCTCAAGGTCGGAGCCGCTGTTTGGTTGCTGTTCGGGATCAGGCGGATCGTGACCTTGAGGTACGGCTGGGATTTGGTCCCAGCCGCAGTCAGCGCTTTGCCGACATCGGCGCCGATCCAACTGGTAATGCTCGCACCGCTGGCAGTGCCCAAGCTGACCACGCCAGAGGTACTCACCACAGTCGGAGCATTGGGTAGGGTTGCGAAGTCCGTCCCCCTGGCCGAGGTCTGGGCGTAAAACTCGATCTTGGAATCACCCGGCGTGACCGTCTGCCAATCGAAGAAACGCCACACGGGTTTGGTGCCGGTCTCGCAATTGGCAACGTAGGTGCGTTCGTAGTTGGTGGGTCCGAACACCAAGATGGGCGGCGTTGCCGCACACGAGCCGGTGATGCACACCGAGCCTGTACAACAATCCGCGTTGGCCGTACATGCGCCGCCCTGCGCGACGCACGGGCCTACTGCGGTGGGCACCGCCGCACAGTGGCGCGTAGGCGGATCGGTGAGCGGTGTATCGAGGCGGCAGACCGAGGTCTTCGGGCTGACGCCGCCGCCGCAACAATCCTCGTCCACTTCGCACGCGTTCCCCGTGCTCTTGCAGCCTTCCAAGACCCAAAAGCCGCGCTCGTTTACGTATCCGCTCGCGGCGTTGCTCGCATAGTTCTGATTCGGCAGCCAAAAGCTAGGATGGCTGCGATCTCCGGTTGCGCTCGGCGTATCGTCGATGGCCGAAACCCACAACTGACTTTGAAGATCGTTGTAGTTCGTCATCGAGCTGTAGCTGGCCGTGTTCGAGTAGTTCGCCTGCACGCTCTCGGCATTGAACCGGTTACCGTAGGGGCGCGTGCTCGTGTACACGACCCAGCGGTAGCCACCGCCGGCTTGCGGGGCCATGGTCGGCTGATAAGCTTTGTTCGCGTCGACCGCGCGCTCACCCGCGTTCAAACTGGCGAGAGCAACCGGTACGGGCGTCGCTGACGTCGTGTCGACCGACCACAGACGACCTGGATCCTCGTAGTAATTGGTCGGCCCCATGTAGCCGTACTTCGTCCAGCCGCTGTTTCGACAACACATGTCTGCCGGAACGGTCGATTGATAGATCACGCTGTGCGAGTCGCTCTCGAACGTCGGCCACTTCATGGCGTCGCCCATGGGCCAAGTGTTTACAATCGAACGCCGGTTCTTGAATAGCTTGCCCGCCTGATCGAAATCGAACGTGCTGAGGCCTTTGCGCCACCCAGCTCCGCCCGCCGAGTCGCCGTCGATGAACACCAACTTAGTGCCATCCGGTGAGAACGAGGGCACCATCATCGCGCTGTTGCCGAGGCCCCAATTGCCGGCCGTGGCGGCCGAGACATCGACGGGGTTGGCACCGGCACTGCTGGGCGTTTGCCAGATCGTGTACTTGCTGCCGTTGCCGTTGTCGCCGCCGTCACGACCTGCGCCAGAGCGGTTATTGTCTCCGGTCGGCTTGAATGCGCTATTGGGGATCGCGACCCAACCCGCATTGTTGCAATTCACTTTCCATTGCAAGAGCGCGGATGCCCCGCCCGTGTTCTCGTACCAATCGAATTTGAAGTCGTGATCTCCTGCGCTCAGGTACACGCTTCCGTAGAACGGCGCGTAGGTCCAGGTGCTAGCTACTCGGTTCTGGTCTAGCCACAGCCGACCGCCATCGTCCACGTTGCTTGCGGTTTGAAACTCGTACAAGCCGCTGCAGGGCGCGCTCAGCAGCCCGGTCCAACGCGCGGACCAATAGTCGCTGCTGGTGAGCTGCGAGTATTCGGTTCGACCATTGCCGAAATCAGCATAGATATGGGGGTCATTGCGCGTGAACGCGTTCTGGAGAGTCGGATTGAGTTGCTGTGTCTTGCCGAGCCCAGTGTCGGCGTAATAGGTCGCGGTCAGCCCCGCGGTGGGTGCCGTGTAGCTCGCGGGCGGATACAGGTTCGATGTCGGAATGCGCTCTGCGAGAGCGAGCAGCCCGTAGTTCCAACGCAAGTTGAGCCTCGCAGTGCCTGTTTTCTCGACGTGATCGATGCGGAGCGTGTACTTCTGCCCCTGGGTCAGCAGCTGGGGCAGACTGCAAAAGTCGAGTGAGATTACCGACGCGCGATCGATGATCAGCGAGCCAGCCAAAGTGACCTTGACGCCGTCGTCGGCGTCGACGCAAAACACGACCAAGCCAGAGTACGGAGACTCGAGCTGGCCCTGCCACGTGCTGCTGAAGTTGTCGCTCGGCAGCGTGCTGAGTTCACTGGCCGGGCTGTCCGAGCCCCAGTTGGCATTGATGTCCGGCTCTAGACGCTTCAAGACTGCGGGAGCCGTCCACGAATTGTTGGCGTAGTAGCTGACTTCCAAGCCGTGAATGCCGTCGTTCGGGTACAGCTGCGACTGCGGCACCAGCGTGCGCGGCACGCTCGGGCTGCTCCAATACAGCTTGATCGAGGACTGAAGGGAACTATCCAGCTGATCGAGTTGGATCGACACTTTATTGCCCGCTGTCATCGCCAGCGAGCCTGAGAACGTGCTCGGTGCTTGCAGAAGCCCGGCCTGGTAAGTCATCTGATCGATCACGACGTTGCCGTTGACCGTCAACTTCACGCCGTCCGAGGTCTCGATCTCGAACAGATAAATCTCGCTGGTGTGTGCTTGGATCTGCCCCGTGCGTCGCGCGGAAAAGTCGACCGGGATCACCAAGGACGGGGCCAAGATCCCGAAGTCGAAGTTGACCAACGGTTCGATGCGCTTCCACAGCGGGCTCGCGGCGGTGAAGGTCTTGTTGGGGAAATATTGGGCGAGCAGCCCCGTCCCCGACCCACCGGAGGTGATCGTACTCGGCACGCTGACCGTGCGCGTCGAGGCATCGATGCCGACGATCGCCTGATTGGTGTTGCCCCAAATGTTGTTGGCGGACAGCGCGTACTTTCCATCCGGGGTCAGCGGAGCCCAAGCAAAGCCTCGCCAATCGGCGCCGCCCGAGCTGTACGTAGAGCGCGCGGGGTCTGGCACGAAGTCAGCAAGGGGGTTTAGTACTCCCCCCGCTTGGACCTGCGATAGCCCGCCATTCGTGCTGCTGCGCCGATCGGCGGTAGCGAAGTAGTTACCATTGGCCGACACGGAGTGACAAACCGGGCAGCCGTTGACGGTCGTGAACGCACTCTTCGCGGTCGAGGTCGAGCTCGGATCGGCGACCATCATATTGGTCGAGCCGCCGCGCTGGTATTGCGTGTAGTAGATCAGCCCGCGCACCGGCGCGTTGCTGAAGTGCAGTGTCCGGCTCACCGCCGCGGCAGGAGTCGAACCGAGCACGCGCTGCAACGTGAACTTCACGTCCTGCCCCTTGCCGGTGTTCTCGAAATCCTTCCAGATCGCCTGCGGGATGGTCGCGCTCGGTGGCACCGTCTCGGCGATGATCTCGGACCAACTGAAGGTCGGGGTACCGGTGGCCGGATAACTCAAGGTGAGCTTCACGGCGCTGGCCGCGGTGCCGCCGGTGTCCCATTGCACCAGTGGCGCCGTGAGCCCGAGCGGCAAGACGGTTTTGTCGTACGGGTAGAGCACCCTCATCGGGTCGGTGCCAGAAGCTGTTTTCGCGAAGTTCGTGAGCGCGCTGGGCGGCGCGGCACTGGAATCGATCGCGTTCACGAGCACGTTGAGCTGTCCGGTTGCCGAGAACTGACCGGTGTACGCGCTCAAATTGAGCGCCCCCGGCACGGCGCTGATCAAGTTGACCAGGCCGTTGGTTACGGTCGCGACGTCGTAGCGGTCGAGCCCCCAAACCGGACTCAGTACACCCGAAAAACAACCTGCAGGTATCAGAGCGACATTGAACTGCGGATTCGCGGGACTCAACGTGAGGCGAGTGCGGGAACCGCTGGGACCCGCCAAGTTTGCCGCGGGAATGATCTGCTTGGCGATGGTCGTGGAGCTGAAGCGTAGCTTCGCCGCGGCGCCGCCGCCGTTTTCATAGTACTCGAAGCGAAATGAGGCAGGCGTCCCCGCCGTCAGATTCACGGTGGCCGTGGTGTACTCGGTCGGACCTTGATCTTGCCATTTGTCGATCAATAGACTGCCGTTGATCCACAGGCGCGCACCATCATCGGTCTCCGTGTAGAAGCGGTAGGCCTCGGTGGTGTTGGGGATGACTGCGCCCGTCCAACGCACGGAAAAGCCGTCGGCGCCGATGCCGGCGGGTCCCGGCGCGCCCGACCCCCAGTCGAAGTCGATACTCGACTCGAGCCGAGTGGCGGTTGCGGCCCACGACGAGGGAATGGAGCTGACCGCCTTGTCGAATTGGTTGAAGTACTCACCTTTGACGAAAGTCGTATTGATGCCGGTGACAGTGACGGTTTGCGGCGTGGGCGTCATGCTCAGACTGGTGCAGCCATTGCCCGAAGGCAGCGGGACGGTCTGGTTGAGCGTGATTCCGCCGTTCACGCGTAGCGCTCCGCCATCCGGCAAATTGAGGCCCGTCGAATCGTCGACGAAATGCTGGCAATAAGGGTCGCACGGGTTGTCCGCGCAGACTTGCGAGCTACCGAGCCCTTGCTCCCGCTGACCGCCGGCGGGAAAAGTCAGGGTGCTCACCGCGTCCCCAATACACACGCCCCAGGTGCCATCCGTGCAAGTGCGATGACCGATGGAACAACTCAGGTAGTCGCCCGAACGCCGCTCGATTTGACCGCACTCCACGACTTCGTCCGCGGTTTCGCAGGCGCAGCCTAGATTCGGCGTTTCGCAAGGGTCGGCGCTGGGCGCGTGCTTGTCGGCGCCCGCATCGGGATCCAAGCCTAGATAAGGCGCGCTCTCATGCTTGCCATGCGAACACGCAACGGACATGAGGGCGACCGCAATCGTCGCGACGCAACGCATGACTGTGCCGAACATTCGACCTCGAAGCCATGTAACGGTCGAACAGGAGCGCTCTTAAAAGTGGCAATCCGCAACGCGCCAGTTCTTGCACTCGCAGCGAGCGACTTCGCGCTCAGGGCTTTGTCGCGGTAGCGGTAGCGGTAGCGGGGACACTCACCATGACCGAGGAATTGGCGCGAATTTGCACGGTTGCGCTGCGCTCTTCACCGCCCGCCTTGATGACCAGCGTGTGCCAGCCGGGACTGAGCTCGAAGCTGCCGGGAGCGCGCCCGATTGAGCGGCCTTTGTCGAATACCTCTCCGCCTCCAGGCGTCGTGAGAAATACTTGACCGGTTTGCACCGAGCCACTCGCGACCGCCTTCGGGGCCACTGCGGCGGCGGCAACGCTGGGCTTGGCGCTCTGAAGTTTGGTAGTTTCGTGAGCTCGCAGCGGATGAGCCGCCGGCTTGGCGTCGTGCTGAGCGACCAATTTCGTTGCGGGTAGTTTCAGATCCGCGACCTCGATCGACGGCGGCAGGGACGGAGCGACCAGCGCGGCCGGCAGCATGGGAGCCTGTGGAGGAGCGGGCATCGGTTGCGCGACTCTTGCATCGAGCGCGCGCCCAGCCGCGTGAACCGGGATTGGTTGCGGACGCGGAACGAGCGCCCGCACTGCCGCGAAGCCCAAAAACCCAAAGCTCAGCGTCGCGACGAACGACCCGGCGATGGTGCCCCAAGCGCGCTTCCGAGCAACTCGCCGTGGACGACGTACGGTGATCGGCGCATTCCTCAAGCTCACCGTTTCGACCGTGTTCGGCGCGCCCAGGAGCTGCGCAGAAGGAATCGTGTTGCGCAGATTGCCAGCAAAAATATGCGTGGTGTGCTCGGGCTCGTCCTGGGCCGCGGGGAGGTAAGCGCCACTCGCCGGCACGCGTTCCGTCTCCGAATCAGCGAACTGCGGCTGCCGTTCCGCGCTGACCTTCGCCATCTCGATCAGGCCCCGATTTCGCTCGCGACCGGTCGGGAACAGCGAATCGATCCAGCTGGCGATTTCTGCCTCGGAGACGGAGCCGCCCGTCGCCTCCAAGTAGCGCTCGAGCTCATCCGCCATCTCGCGCATCGACGAGTAGCGCTTGTTGCGATTGCGCGTCAGAGCCTTGAGCACGATGCGATCCAGCTCTGGGGACACCTGCCGATTGAACTCGGAGGGCGGTGGGATGCGGCGAGCCGTGATCTGAACCGTTGCTTCGCGGATGGTCGGGCAGCGAAACAGTTTCTGTCCTGCGAGCAGCTCCCAAAGCACGACGCCCAGCGCCCAAACGTCGACCTGCGCGTCGAGATCGGCGCGCTCCAGCTGCTCGGGAGCCAAATACGAGTGATCCAGGGCCTCGCTCTGGCGTCGCAGCGAGTCGCGGGCCCAACCCGTACCAAAATCCGCGACGCGCACCCCGCCGTCGAACAGCACGAACGAATTGCGGGCCGTAAAGTCGCCGTGGCACACGTCACCCGCGCCGTCCGCAACGGCTGCCTCGTGCAGGGCATGCAGCCCATCCGCCAGATTGGCCGCTATGCGCGCCAGCAGGCGCGGCTGCCGCGCCGACTCCTGGCGCAGACCTGGCGCAAACAACGCCGAATCAAGAGACTCCCCTTGCAGGAACTCCATGGCCACGTAGTAGCCACTGCCGACTCGACCAAAGTCCCGCACCTTGCAAACGAACGGGTGATCGATGGACGCCGCGAGCCGCATCTCGGCGGTGAATAGCCGTTCGAAGCGCGCTTCGTTGGTGAGCTCAGGCAAGAAATTCTTGACCGCCACGAACCTCTCATCGCCGATACTGCGCCGATCGACTGCCAGGTAAGCGGTTGCGGTGCTGGCAGAAGCAAGCTCGCAGACAGTGCCGAACGTCTCGGACGAGACCACCGCAAGCATGAGCCGAGGAGCGCTCGACTCTTCGACGCATGCGGCTTTGAGTCGAGAAACCGTTTCAGGCGAGATGTGAGCAGTGGATTCCTCCGGACCTGACTGGAGCAATGCGATGGGGAAGGTCTGGCGGACGGGGCTACTCATACCCGTGGACGTGCAAGCAGGGTGCCAGTGCCGCGCGAGCGATAGCTCAGTTGATGTTGTGAACGCGCAGCTTGTAGAACAAGGTGCGCCGACTGACGCCCAGCAGGCGTGCCGCCAAAACACGATTCCCAGCCGCCTTCTTCAGCGCACGTTCGAGGGCCCGGCGCTCGGCGACACGCACCGCCGCGTCGAGCTCGATGACGCTCAAGTCGTTGGTCGTCTCCTCGATCAGCGATCCCTCCTCACGCGCTAGCTCACTGGCGACCTCTGCGCGCGTGATGCGCGGCTGCTCGCTGAGCACGACCAGGCGCTCCACGAAGTTCTGCAATTGCCGCACGTTGCCGCGCCAAGGAGACGCTTCGAAGAGAGCGACGGCGTCATCATCGATGACTCGTACACGTTGATTCGCGGCTGCAGCGAGAGCACAGAAATGGCGAACCATGGGTGCGATCTCCTCTCGGCGATTTCGCAACGCCGGTAGTGCCACGCGTACGACATTCAAGCGGTAGTACAAATCTTCGCGAAACTCGCGCCTCTGCACCATTTTCTCGAGGTTTCTGTGTGTTGCGCTGATGAATCGAACATCCGCCTTCAGCGTCTTCGTCCCCCCCAGCCGCTCATACTCGCGATCTTGCAACAGGCGTAGCAGCTTGACCTGTACCAGCGGCGAGATGTCGCCAATCTCATCCAGGAACAGCGTGCCCCCCTCCGCCAACTCGACCCGGCCTGGCTTCCGCGCGGACGCACCGGTGAACGCGCCGCGTTCGTAGCCAAACACTTCGCTCTCCAGGATCTGTTCCGGAAGGGCCGCGCAATGCACCTTGATGAATGGCCCAGCCGCACGCGGGCTCTGCTCGTGAATGCGTCGCGCCACCACCTCTTTTCCGGTGCCACTCTCACCGCGGATCATGACCGTAGAAGTGCCCGCTGCCACGCGATCGACCAAGCTGAACACCTCACGCATGGCCGCCGACTGCACGACGATTTGCGACGAGCCGGCAAACACGGAGGCTTCTTCCGGGTTCGCCAGGTTGGCCATGCAACGTAGCTTTTGCAGCGTAAAAAGCGCTTCCTCGCGATCGATCGGCAAACGCACGAAGTCGGCCGCGCCCGCGCTCACCCAGCGCGCATCGACCGGCGTTCCTGCTGCCACCATCAGCACGACGGGAACGTCTGGAAAGCGTTGCACGACCTTGCGCACCAAGTCCGGCTGTTCGTTGACGAGCGATTCGGCGAGGAAGACAGCTTCCGCGTCCCGCTCTTCCAGCGCCTGCAACAGCTCGGGCAGACTGGCGCAGTGTTCGACGCTAGTTCCCCTCTCGCCGAAGGCCTGTCCTAGAAGCACCGCGGCGGCGGCCTCGGCATCAGCGACGAGCAACGTGTGCGAATCATTCCCCTGCATGCGAGTCTGATCTTATCCGGGTTCGGCGCCGAGTCACCGTCGGGTGCAAACATTTGCACCCTTTGGGTGCAGTTTTTCTCTCTCCCGCCGCTACGCAGAAGCCACCGCAGAAGGCCAATGTGCAACACCCAGATATCGATCCATTGGATTCGGCTCAGTCCCATCCTTTGACCCTAGACTTGAACATTATGAAAATTGGGACTGGCGCCGTCTAGGTGAGCGCGAGGGATCTCAGGAACCGTTCGAGGCAACGAAGGGTCACGCCGTGACAGCTATGGGAAACCGCCATTCGCGAGACGAGAAGGACAACGAAGAGTCGACGACGCTCGTGCACGCTGGCGCGTCGCGCGCGCGGATCAAGGCGGCGTTGGACCTGGCCTCTGACCCCAACGTGGTTCTGCTCGAACCACCATCGACCAAACCAGCGCCGCGCTCGGGACCGACGAGCGACGAGTTCGTCAAGGCGAGTGTGGCGCTGCCACTGGCCATCCCCGTAGCCAGTAGTGGAATGGCGGGGCCATATCACTTGGCGTTGGAGATTGCCTCGGGCGGCATGGCGACCGTGTACTTGGCGGTGCACGGCCTAGAGGGCTTTCAGAATACGGTCGCGGTCAAGCGCATCCACCCGCACTTGGCCAAGGACAAAGAGTTCGTGGACATGTTCGCGGACGAGGCGCACATCGCAGCGCGCATCAACCACCCGTACGTGTGTCGCGTCTTCGACTTCGGCAAGACCTCGGACGGCAGCTACTACATCGCCATGGAGTTCTTGCGTGGCGAGCCCTTGTCACGCGTGTTCAAAGCGTTGACACCAGAGCGCATCGCCAACCCACGCCACCCGACCATCATTGCGCGACTGATCGCGAACTTGGCGGAGGGCCTGCACGCAGCGCACGTCTTGAAGGACACTCAGGGCGTCTGCTTGGATGTCGTTCATCGCGACATTACCCCGCAAAACTTGTTCGTGCTGTGCGATGGCACGGTGCGCGTGACGGATTTCGGGATCGCCCGCGCGCGCGTGCGCAGCCACCAAACCCAGGGCGGGCGGATCAAGGGCAAGCTGTCGTACATGTCGCCCGAGCAGCTGAATCAGCAACCGGTCGACCGTCGCTCCGACATCTGGGGCTTGGGGGTCGTGGCCTGGGAGCTACTCACGGGTCGACGCTTGTTCCGCGCGACGAGCGAGGGCGAGACCGTGCTCTCGGTATTGTCCCGCCCGATTCCGCCGCCCTCGCGCTTTGCCGGCGGCGTGCCGCGCCAACTCGACGCCATCGTATTGCGCGCGCTCTCGCGCGATCAGGAGACTCGCTACTCCTCCGCTCGTGAATTGGTGCGCGCGCTCGAGGCGTTCTTGGCGGCTTCCGGCGATACGGTGCCCACGATGGATGTAGCCGATTGGGTGGAAGAGCTGTTTCCGGGCGTGGCCGCGCGCAGTGACGGCCTGGTTCAGCTGGCACACGCGGTCATCCCACCGGAGCGCCGCTCGTTGCAGCCATTGTCCAAACGCTCCGCAGCGCTCGCCATAGCTACTCCCGCGCCTCGTTCCGAGCGCCCCGCAGGCCGCCTGAGCGTCACGAATCTGCCGTCGATGTCCCACGCAGTGGCTTCCGAGCTGCGTTGGGGTCGAGCTTTGCTACTGGCAGGTGCGTTGTTTGCGAGCGTGGGCGGCGTCGCCTTGCTCGCCAAGCGCTGGCACCACCATCCCGCGGCGCATCCTGCCTCTCCCGCGGCAACACTACCCACGACAGCCGAGCGCACAAAAGCAAGCACCGGAGTTCCGAGCATCGCGCCAACCGTGCCCACGGAGGGAGCTGTTCAACCCGCGATCGCAAGCGCACCCAAACCTGCCTCCCCTTCGACTGTGCCAGTCGAACGCCCCGCCAACAATGCGCCTGCACTCGTCGCGAATGCAACACGACGCGGTGTTGCGAGTGCACCAAGCGCAGCGCCAAGCAATTCGGGCAAGACAGGCTCTGTGCAGCTGATGACCAAGAACGGGCACGCCGAGGTGTATCTCGGCGCGCAGTTGTTGGGCGTGACGCCGCTCACACTGGATCTCCCGGTGGGCACTGCTTCTCTGCTGCTCAAGCCCGTCGGTGGGGGCGATCCACGCGGCGTGAGCGTTTCAATTCAACCTGGCGCGACTTCGTTCATAAGTGTGCCGCTGACCGTTCCTGATCCGTAGCTAATCTGGCTGAGGGTTCGAGTGGGCGCGGGACTTGCAGACCTGCGACCGCGAAACGGCGCGGGCGGCGCGCCAACATTTTAGAAAGTGGGAGTGTCTATGTCGACTTTGCGAATCAGAAGTTCTTGGTCCATTTGTGCGTTGCTCGCGCTCGCTTGCTCTGCTGGAAGTGAGTCCATGCCTTCCGATGAGTCGACGGCAGTCGGCCAGATCAGTGAAGCCGTCGTGCTGCTCGACAATGCCAACTGCAAGCTGGAGGTAACGAAGATCGACTACAACCAGCCTGGGACCGACAACAACGACTTCATCGAGCTCCGCGTCACGAAGAAGAACCCCGGCCTCGTGACCACGCTGCTCGACTGCGGCGTCGGAGCAATCGCGTTGTACGACGACACGAGCGTGCTGTGCCTGCCGTACTCACTCACGGTGTTGGCAACGCTCGCCATTCCATCAGACGGCTACATCGAAATCGGCCAAAATCAAGCGACCGTCAACGTGAGCGTTGGTTCCGGCACCGAGGGCTGGATGCACAACGGGCGCGGCGAGATCGCGATCCTTCAGACCTCGCTCGCTAGCGGGTTGCCGCTCGCGTGGTTCCAGTATGGCGGCGCGGCCAAATGCAACGGCCTCGTCGTTCCAACACAAGTCCAGACCGAAGACGACGCCTCGCCGAACTTCGTCAATGTGTCGTGCGACAACACATTTCATCTCGTGAACGCTGCGAATGCGGTGCAGAAGACGACCGCTGATTGCCCGACGGGCGGTAGCGGCGGAGCAGGTGGCGGCGGCGGCACGGGCGGCCTGCTGAACCTCGGCGGCTTGCTCAACCTAGGTGGCACCGGCCTCATCAACCTCGGTGGCACCGGCGGGTTGCTCAACCTCGGCGGTGCCGGCCTCATCAACCTAGGCGGCACGGGCGGATTGCTCAATCTTGGTGGCACGGGTCTGATCAATTTCGGCGGCACCGGCGGGCTGCTAAACCTCGGCGGCACCGGTCTCATCAATCTGGGAGGCACCAGCGGTTCGCCCGCTGGCTCCGGTGGTACGGCGGGCCTGACTCAAGCTGGCGCTGCGGGTCTCCCGAACAGCCAAGGCGGCACCGGCACCGCCGGTGAAGACGCGGGCGGCGGCGCTGGCGTTGCAGAAGCTGGCGATGCAGGTGAGGCCAACGGCACCGGGGGCAGCCCGAATTCGCATGGCGGCACGAGCGCCGCGGGTACCGGACACGGCGCGGCTGCCGGACACGGCGCGGCTGCCGGACACGGCGCGACCGCTGGAAACGGCGCGACCGCAGGCAAAGGCGACGGGATGGTTGCCGAAGGCGGTGGCTGCTCCTGCACGATCCCCAAGGCGCAAAATCACCAGCCAATGCAAGCGTTGGCACTGCTTGGCGCCTTGCTCGGGCTGTGCGTTCGCAGGCGCAAGACGCGCCCCAACTGAGTCCTTCAGCGCATTGGAGATGAACCAGTGACCAGCTCTCGAATTCCCCTCACTCTGCTCTCCCTCTCCCTCTCGATCTTGCTGCTGGAAGGTTCAGCACTCGCGCAATCGTCGACACCAGGCTTCGCCATCAATCGCTTCAACCCCTCGGAACGAGGCAGCGATTGGTTCGTGGCGGAGTCGCTGGATTTGCGCGGCAAACACCGTTTGGCTATCGGCGCCGTCGCGGACTACTCGCACGATTCGCTCACGGTCTACGACGCAGACACCGGCGATCAAGCGGGCGCGATCATTCGTCACCAGTTCATCACCCATTTCGGCGCCAGCTTCGTAGTGCTCGATCGCTTGCGCTTGGCCGCCGATTTGCCGGTGTTGTTCTACCAAAACGGTGACACTTTCGACGTCAATGGCCAGACACTGAAGGCCGCCAGCGGCACTCACATCGGCGATCTGCGCTTGGGTGCCGACGTGCGCTTGTTCGGAACTTATGGCGGTCCCGCTACTTTCGCGCTCGGCGCTCAGGTTTACCTGCCCACAGGCAAGCGTGAAGCGTATATGAGCGACGGCTCGACTCGCTTCGTACCGCGTGCGCTCTTGGCCGGCGAGATCGGTCCCTTCGTGTACGGCGCACGCTTCGAAGTGATCATCCGCAAGGATAGTAGCTTCAACGGCAACGACAACGGCAGCTCCGCATTCCTCGGCGCGGCGGCGGGTCTGCGCATCGAACATCTCGTGCTCGGCCCAGAAATCATGGCCAACACGGTGCTCGCGAGCGACGCTTTCGAGCGCACCACGACGCCAGCAGAGTTGCTCTTCGGCGCGCACTATCTCACGCACGGCATTCGTTTTGGTTTGGGTGCTGGCGCGGGTATCTCACGCGGCTACGGCGCGCCCGACGCGCGCGTCCTCGGCAACCTCGAGTGGGCGCCCCAGCCCGAGGACGACAAGGCGCCCGAGCCTCCTCCAGTGATCGTCGATCCAGATCGCGATCGCGACGGAGTGCCGAACGAAGCAGACGCCTGCCCCGACCAAGCGGGCGTGACCGATGCAGATCCCAAGAAGAACGGCTGCCCCGTCTTGGACCGCGATCACGACCAGGTTCCGGACGACATCGACGCTTGCCCTGCCGAGGCCGGCGTGGCTACGGGAGATCCAAAGACCAACGGCTGCCCGCCCCCGAAAGACGCTGACCAGGACAACATTCCGGATGTCGAGGACGCCTGCCCGAACGAAGTCGGTGTGGCAAGCAGCGATCCCAAGACCAACGGCTGCCCGCCCCCGAAGGACACGGATGGCGACGGAGTGTTGGATCCCGAAGACGCTTGCCCGAATGCGGGGGGTCCGAAAACCACCGATCCCAAGACCAACGGTTGCCCAGTCGCGCGACTCGAGCAAAACGAGATACGGATCCTCGAACCCGTGAAGTTCGCCAAGAACAGCGACCGTTTGCTGCCCGAGAGCGAACCGGTGCTGACTTCGGTGATGGAGGTGCTGCAAGCACACAACGAAATCACCAAGCTCGAGGTGCGCGGGCACACCGATAGTCGCGGCGGCGCCGGTGCAAATCTGGATCTCAGCAAACGCCGCGCAGCGTCGGTGATGAAGTGGCTCACTGCCCACGGTATCGCGGCAGCGCGCCTCGGCTCCGCCGGCTTCGGTCAGACTCGGCCGATTGACACCAACGACACGGAAGAGGGGCGCCAGAACAATCGGCGCGTCGAGTTCCGCATTACGGCAACACAGTGAGCGAAACGGGGTTACCCGCGTAGCCCCGTTCCTTCAGCTCATGCCGCGCGACCGATCTCGGTCGCCTCGGGGATTTCGACGAGTCGACCGGTCTCGACCTGATAAACGTAGCCGTAGATGGGGATGCTCTTGGGCACCAGCGGATGATTTTTGATGCGTTCGACGTCGATCGCCACGCTCTTGGCTTGGTTTCCGATCGTCAACCAATCGATGAACTCTCCGTGGTGTGACCCGTTGCCTTGCCCGGGATCCCGCCAGGTCTTGCCGTCGTAGTTCGATGTTTCGAGGCTCGATGACAGGAGCCCGCGGATGATTCGATCGTCGAATAGCTCCATGCCGCAATTCGAGTGGTGAATCACGAACCACTCACGCGTCCCGAGCAGCTTGTAGGAGATCACGAGCGAGCGAATCGCGTCATCGCTGGCACGCGCACCGGCGTTGCGGATCACGTGCGCGTCCCCCTCGCTCAAGCCGGCCAACTTGGCCGGGTCGATGCGCGCATCCATGCAGGTTAGGATCGCGAACTGACGCGCAGGAGGCAGAGAAAGCTTGCTCTTGTCCCCGAAGCTCCTCGCGTACTCGGCATTTGCGCGCAGCACTTCGTCACGAATTTTGCTCATGAACTCACCTCTTTCCCAGCTCGGCCGGTTTGAGTCTTGTATCAGAGACAATAGTACACTAAAACAACCTCGCACCACAGCGAAGAAAGGGCTTCGTAGACATGAGCAAGATCCGTCTCTGGGGACATCCCAAGTCGATCAACGTGCAGAAAGTACTTTGGGCTCTGGACGAGCTCGATCTCGAGTTTCAGGGCATCGATGCGGGCGGAAAGTTCGGTCGGGTCAATGACGCTGACTATTTGACCCTCAATCCCAACGGGTTGGTCCCCACACTGGAGGACGGCAACGCGGCGATCTGGGAGTCGAACGCAATCTTGCGTTACCTGGCTGGGAAGTACGGTGCAGCGCCGTTTCTCCCGACCGACCTTGCGCAACGCGCTCGCGCGGACGCCTGGACGGATTGGTACAACACGACGTTCTGGGCCAGTGTTCGTCCGCTGGTAGTGCAACTCGTCCGCACTCCGGAAGCGACACGAGATCCCGCCTTGATCGATCAATCACTGCGAAACGCCCATCTGGCCGTCGGCATTCTCGATCGCGAGTTGAGCCGCAAACGCTTCGTTGCCGGCGATGAGTTCAGCTTCGGTGACATCCCCTTGGGCGCTGCCGCGCAGCGTTGGTTCAACCTCCCCATCGAGCGGCCCGCGGCCAACCACGTGCAAGCCTGGTATGATCAAATCAAACAACGCCCGGGCTTCAAACGCTGGGTCGATCTGCCTCTTTACTAGGTGACGATGAAATACGCGAGCGTGCTCTGGCTGATTGTCGCGCTATTGATGGGCGCTCCGCAGCGGACCGCCCACGCAGCGGATTTACCTCCTTCCGGAATATGGGACGCTGGCATCGTCGTGGGCGGTGTGCTGGTTCCGTTTCGCTTCGAGCTCACGGTATCGGATGACAAAGCGAGCGGAGCATTCTTCAACGGAGATGATCGCATCCGCTCCACCACCGGAAGCTTTCGAGACAGCTCGCTCGCACTGCGATTTGCTCAATACGCGAGCTCGATTCAAGCGAAGTGGAGCGACGGCAGCTTGACGGGGGCGTACGGCCGGGCCGGGCAACCCGCCTATGCGTTCCAAGCTCGGCCGCACACGGCGGCTCCGGCCCCGAGCAGCAAGATCCCGTCCATCGCGGGTCAATGGGAGATCGCGGTCAAGAGCGCCAAGGGCGAGGCCGCCTGGCGTTTCTTCGTGCGACAATCGGGCCCCGAGGTGACGGCCAGCATCCTGCGCGTCGATGGCGATACGGGCGCCCTCTCGGGCAGCTACCAAGAGGGGAAGTTCGTACTCAGCCATTTCTCTGGCGCGCGCCCGCTGCTGCTCGAGGTGACACCCTCCGCTGACGGCAGCCTGTCGCTTCTGCAAAACGGCAAGACGCAGTACACGGCACTCAAGACGGGCCAAGCTCGAGCCAAGAGGCTGCCGCTGCCCGCGGACCCTTCCCGTTGGACCAGCGTCAAGGACCCGAACCAGCCGCTGAAATTCTCCGGGCAAGACCTGGCTGGAAAGACCGTCACGGAGTCGGATGCGCGCTTCAAAGGCAAGGTCGTTTTGGTCAACGTCATGGGGAGCTGGTGCCCAAACTGCCACGACGAAGCGCCCTTCTTGGAGGAGCTCTACCGGACTTACAAGGACCGCGGGCTCGAGATCGTCGCGCTCTCGTTCGAGGATTCCGAGCAACTCAAAAACCCAGAACGCTTGCGCGCTTTCATCGCGGCCTATGGCATCCACTACACCGTATTGCTCGGCGGCGAGCCGAGCGAAGTGAGCGCCAAATTGCCGCAAGCCGTGAACCTGTCGACTTGGCCGGCCACGTTCTTCGTCGCTCGCTCGGGACTAGTGCAAGGTGCACACGCGGGTTTTGCCGGCAAAGCTACCGGTGCCGCGCACGAACAGCTGAAGGCGGAGCTTCGGGCGACGGTCGAGACCTTACTCGCGCAAAAGCCTTAGGGCCTGCGAATGGCTAAGTCGGTCGCCTTCGACCGACGTAGCCCATTCGCGGGCCCTCAGCGAGCTCAACCGGGAAGTGCGCGTCGCGCAAATTCGACCAATGCCATTGCCGCTTCGATATCCGCACGGCGAATCGAGACACTCTCGATATTGATACCGAGGGGCACCGGCCCGCCCTGCCGAGCCGCAATCTCCAGGATCAAATGTTCGCAGATGGCGACTGATTCGGTGAGCATGTCGCGGGCCTGAAGTAAGCGCCGCTCGATCGTTGGATCGAACGAAATCCCCAACCATTTCAAAAATTGCAGCGCTTTTTCGCTGCCGCATGGAGTGATCGTGAGCAATACGGGAGCGGGATCCAGCCTGCGCGCGCTGGCCTCACGCGCGAGGTCGTCGAGCAGCAGCCCGCTCGCGGTCAGATCGTAAACCGCCTGCGACACGAAAAACGAGCAGCCCAGGGTTTGCTTGTCCAGCATGCGCAGGTGCTCATCGCCCTTTTTCAGGTGCCGCTCCGCGATGCCGATGCCGCCGAGCAGCAGCCGATTGCAGCGCTCGGAGTAGAGCTCGTAGGCGCGCCGCAGGTTCAGCCGATCGCGCGGCTGGTGTGAGCGAACCGGACTACCCACGAACGTGACCGCGGCTGGCTCGGGAGCGGACTCGGCAGCCGAGAGCCAAGCAGCAAACGCCGCTTCTTCGTGATTGGCGACCGCTCGGTAGATGATCTGGGCGCGCGCGAACTCGCCGAGGTAATCGCGCGCATAAGCGAAGGGATCGAGCGTCGGCAGGAATGGAAACGGCCGCGGGGCAGCGTCACGACTGGATTCGTCTTGCAAGTCGTAGAGTACGACCGCATCGACCGGCAGAATGCCAATCTGAGCGCGCTGATGCTGCGCGATCGCGCTCAGCTTTTCCTCATCGTGCGCGGCGCGCGGCGGCGTCAAGCCGTAGCTCAAGATGCCCGCCCGCCGCGCGACCACCTTTTCACGGAAATCAGCCATCCTGTGCGCGCTGTCTTAGCACCGAAATGCAGGCGGGATGGCCCGCATTTCGACAGCCAATCAGTGCGCGGGCGGCGCTGCTGGCTTGGGCGCGACCGGCGCCGGAGCGGGCAGATCGCTCTTCACGAACCGGAGAGTGAAGCGATCGCTCTCGCCGATGGCCGCATATTTCTCGCGGTCCTTGGCGCCCAGCCGATACGTGGGCGGCAGCGTCCACACGCCGTCGGGGTAGTCCTTGGTGTCCTTGGCGTTAGCGTTGATCTCCGATTTTTCGCTGAGCTTGAAGCCGGCAGCCTCGATCTTCGCGATCGCCCAGGCTTCTGGGAGATAGCCGAGCTTCGAGCTCTGCTTGGGGTCCGCACCGGAAAGCCCGCGATGATCGACGATTCCGAGCACGCCCTTCGGCTTGAGCGCGCGTCTGAACTCGGCGAGCCATTGGTCAATCGATCCGTCGTTGACCAAGTTGTGCAGCTCGCGGATCACCAATACTACATCGAGCTTGTTCTCGAGCGGAAGCTTGGGGTTCTTTGCGTCCAGTTGGATTGGCTCGACCTTGCCAAACAACTCCGGAGCGGTTTCGAGCAGCAACTTCAGACGGTAACCGTAAACTGCACGCTCGCCCGTCCCGTTCGGGTCGTCTGCGGTCACGAACAACTTGCCGCGTTTGGCCAACGCCGGTGCGAGCAGCTCGGTGTACCACCCACCGCCAGGTCCGTATTCGAGCACCGCCGACGTCGGCTGGAGACCAAAGAACTCGAGCGTCTCGCGCGGGTGCCGAAACTTGTCGCGCTCCGCATTGCCCGGCTGCCGATGGGGGCTAGCCAGCACGGCTTTGAGCGCCGCATCGGCCGAGGCGTAGGAAGCGTCTGCAAGTCGTTTGGCGGAGGCGTGCAGCTCGGGCGTCCAACGGCTCAGCTCCACCTGATGATCGGCTTCCGCCTTGGCGCGCCCTTTTTGGACGCGCTCCGCATCGCTGACTGCCCCAGGTGCGCTGGGAGCGACCGAGGCTGCGGGCGGGAGCGATGCGACTGACGCCGACGTTGCCGGCGCCACGCTCACCGCCGGGGGCTCCGTGGCGGGCGTCGCGGCGCAACCGAGAAAGGACAACCAACCAAGCAGCGCTAGATTTCGACGCATCATCCCCGCATTCTACCATAGGAGACCTTTGCCTCAACATAAAAGACCTGCGGAGCGATCTTTCAGGACCGCTCCGCTTGCGCGGTCCTCTGGTCTTGTATAAAAGACACCAATGTCGACGCGCGTGAAGACCGAGTCCTCCTTGTCTAGTCGTCGCGGCCTTCTCATTGCGGGCGCGGTGGCCACCGTCGGCGGCGCCTTCGCCGTGCGCGGCGCACTCAGTCGGGCCAGCAGCAAGAGCGCGCACGCGCCGTCCGGCGCCAGCGGGGCGCGCGCGGGTGGCGAGCTCGTGGTTGCCTTCGATGGCGCTGCGGTCGCCACGTTCGCGCTCGACCCGCAAAACTCCGGCTTCGCCCCGCACAACCGCGTGATGCGTTCGATCTATGACAGCCTCACTCACCTGCGGCCGGACCAAAGTGTCGGACCGTGGCTGGCCGAATCTTGGACGGTTTCGAGCGACCTGAAGAGCTTCGAGTTCAAGCTGCGCCGCGGCGTGAAATTTCACGACGGTACGCCGTTCGATGCTGCTGCACTCAAAGCGAACTTCGAGCGACTGAGCCTGCGGAGCAACGCGCTGACCTCCCGCACCAGTCTGGGTCCGTATCAGGGTTCCGAGATCCTGGCCGAGGATCGCTTACGGGTCACGCTCTCGGAACCGTTCGCGCCGTTCCTGCGTAACCTTTCGATGACCAAGCTGGCCATCGTGTCACCTGCGGCCGTCGCCAAGTACGGTCAAGTCTTCGCCCAGAATCCAGTAGGCACGGGGCCGTTCCGTTTCGCGGGGCTGACGCCTGGGACAGAGATCCAGCTCGAGCGGAACCCCGACTACGACTGGGCTCCGCCAAACGCGGCGCACTCCGGGCCCGCTCGCCTCGAAAAGCTGACCTTCAAGAACGTGCCTGAAGAGTCCACTCGCGTCGCCGTCCTGCAGAGCGGTCAGGTACACGCTACCGATCTGATCCCACCGCAAAATTTGGCAGCGTTGAAGAGCGACGATCGCTTTACGGTGCTCGAGAGGGAGCTCCTCAACACCAACTACTCACTCGGCTTGAATGTTGCCAAAGCTCCTTGGGACGACGAAGAGATTCGGTTGGCCGTCAGGTTGTCACTAGATATCGATGCCATCGTGCGGGTGATTTACCTGGGCACCTTTCCGCGCGCTTGGTCTCCGCTCTCGCCGTCGATGTTCGGTTCGGCGGAGAAGGATTTGGCGAACTCCTGGCGTCCTGATCCGCCGCGCGCGCTCGAGATCCTGGAGCGCAAAGGTTGGAAGCTGGGTAAAGACGGCGTGCGCGAGAAGGACGGCAAGCGCTTGACGATCAAGTTCGTCGACTCACAAGGCAACCGAGAGAAACGGCTGGACGTCGTGCAGCTCGTGCGCCGGCAATTGGCGGCCAGTGGCATCGCACTCAGTATCGACAGTCAGCCGGCTGGGGTCACGTCGAGCAAGCTCGCGACGAACGAGTTCGACCTATACGGCGGCGCGAGCTTTCACGGCGATCCCGATATCCTCAGGCAAAGCTACGTGCCGGAGGCACGTACCGTCGCCTCCGGCAATAGGGTGGTCGACTCGGAGCTGACCGAGTGGTTCACCCAGGCCGCCCGCGAAGCGGACGGTCCGAAGCGCAGCGAACTCTATCGCTTGGCGCAGCGAAAGATCATCGACAAGACATACTCCATACCGATTTACGTACTCTTGTACAACCTGGGGATCTCGAGGCGCGCTCATGGCATCAGCATCGACGCCCACGGTTTTCCCGAGTTCCACGGCGCGTGGCTCGACGCCTGAGCCGAGCTCGGTTGCCACCACCATTCCACCAAACAAGACATTCCTCTAACTTAATCTTGATCCGAATCCGTAGACCGGGCATAGCAAAGCTCAGGTTGCGATTGCGGGCAGGAGATGGCTGCCACGCCTGGGACGTCGCAACGAGGAGCCTTCATTACTATGCGAATCACACTTACCAGTGCAGCGTTCACGATCGCTGCGTTCCTGCCGCTCAACGCCCGTGCCGACGTGATTACCGACTGGAACAAGGTCACGATCGATGAAATCCGCAAGCTCGGCCTGGGACCAAACCCGGCTTCGCGAATACTGGCCATCGCTCACATCGCGGCTTACGAGGCCGTCAATACGCTGAGCAAGACTCACGAGCCGTATCACGCAACGCTGTCGGCGAACTTGCCTGCGTCAGCCGATGCCGCGGCGGCGAGCGCGTTCCACCTCGCGCTGGTCTTGCTGATCCCCCAAGAGAAAGCGACTCTAGACGCAGCCTACACCCAAAGTTTAGCGCTACTTCCGGACGGCCCCGCACGCACGAACGGCATCGCGCTCGGGGAAGCCTCTGCGGTCGCCATCTACACTTCGCGCATCGGCGATGGGTCGGCAGCGGTCGTGGCTTACCCGGGCAGCACGGACCCCGGCAAATGGCGCCCGACACCCAGCTTGCTGCAGGCAGCGCTCGAACCAGGCTGGCGCTTCGTGACGCCGTTCGCGCTGACCAAGCCCGAGCAATTTCGTCCGGTTGCGCCACCCGCCATCACCAGCTCCGAATTTGCCGTTGCTTACACGGAAACGCAAAGCCTGGGCAAGAATGACAGCACGACGCGCAGCGCTGAACAGACCAACATCGCCAATTTTTGGAAGCAGCCGACGCACGTGCCGCTCAACGCGATCGCGCGCTCGATCGCCAAGCTGAAAGACCTCCCGCTCGCCGAAGACGCGCGCCTTTTTGCGCTCTTGAACATCACCATCGCCGATACCCGGATCGCGGTCTGGGACGCCAAGTACGAGTACGGCTACTGGCGCCCGATCACCGCCATCAACACCACGACCGACTACGGCAACGCCGCCGCGGTCCCGGACGCGACGTGGTCCCCGCTACTCGAAACACCGAATCACCCCGAGTACCCGAGCGGGCATAGCATCACCGGAGGCGGCGGTCTGCGCACGCTGAGCACATTTTTCGGCAGCGATGCGGTCAGCTTCGCCGTCGCCTCCGATACCGCGCCGGGCGTGACGCGCGGCTTCGAGAAGTTCAGTGACGCGGAGCAAGAAAATGCCAACAGCCGTATCTACGGCGGCATCCACTATCGGTTCAGTAACGAGACCGGCATCGCGGTCGGCCATCAGATCGCCGACTACGTTTCCAGCAACTATCTGAAGGAACTCCCGTTCGCCACCGGAGCAGCGGGGCAAGGCGGAGAAGCAGGGGAAGCGGGCGCGGACAGCGGAGGTTCACCGAGTACTCCCAGCGCCGGCAGCGCGGCGGGCGGTGAGAGTGGGAATGCTCTTGGCGGCGAAGCCGGCGCGGCGACGCCGAGCGGGGGAAGTGCTGGCAGCGGCGGCGCCAGCGCTGGCTCTGGCGGCAAGCCTCCGCTCCCTCCCCTCCCGGATCCAGGTACGGACCAAAGCAACTCGTGCTCCGTTGGCGGTCCTAGCAGTCAGTGGGGGATTTTTGGAACCACGCTGGCGCTGGGCGCCGTCTTGTTCAAGCTCCGCCGGCGACGCGCGCGCTGAGGGACAGCCATGGGCCGCACGCCAAGATGGCGCGCGGCCCGGCGAAGTCGCGCACGTTCAAGGGCCGGGGCGCACGGCAGTGCCTTCCAAAATCTCCGGGCCCGGACTGGCAATCACGGTGTCCGACTCCGAGAGCCCCTCACTGATCTCCACCTCCGCGCCATTGTCGCGTTCGATTCGCACGTTCGCCCAATGCACGCTGCCCGCCCCCGTGACCACGGCCACGCGCACGCCTTCCTTCGCGGCGACCACCGCCGCGCCCGGGAGCACCAGCGTGGGCTGCTTCGAATCGAGCTGAAGCGTGACCTCGCCATACATCCCTGGCAGCAAGCGGTGGTCTGCATTGGGCACGCGAACCTCGACACTCATCGTGCGCGAAGTGGGGTCTAGGGAGGACGCGGTGCGTGCGACGATGCCTTGCCAGACGCTTCCACGCTGCTGTGCGACTCTGACCTGCGCGGGTAACCCTTGTGTCAGACCAGCCACCAAGCTCTGCGGAACTTGCACGAACACGCGTACCGGGTCGAGCACCGCTATCTTGAATAGGTGCTGCCCGCTGCCCGCTGCGACGAGCTTTCCCCGAACGATGCTGCGTTCCGTGATCGTCCCGGCAAACGGCGCGACGACGCGCGCGAATAGCTTGAGCTGTTGCAGTCGATGCACGTTCGCCAGCTGCGAGTTGCGCTCGGCCCGAACCACCGCCAGATGCGCTTGATCGATGTTCGACTGCGACAGCTTCTGCTCCAAATCTTGGCGGGAAGCGATGCCCTGGGGCGCGAGCTCCCGGTAGCGAGCCAGGACTGCTTCTGAAAATTCGTGTGTCGCTGAAGCCTCCGAGATGGCCGCATCGCTCTGCGCCAGACGAGCTTGCGCTTGTTCGAGTTCGCGATCCAGCTCCGGCGTGTCGAGTTCGGCGAGCAGCTGGCCCGCCGTTACGGAGTCACCCAAATCGACCAGCCAACGACGCACGTAGCCGTTCGCGCGCGCATCGATCTCGGTTTGCTCCAAACCCTCCAACGACGCGGGCAGGACGAGCGTGCGTTCGCTTTTACCCAAGCGCGGTTTGAGCGTCAGCACGCGCCGCGGGGCGCGGCTGGCGTTTGCCGTGTCGTTGGTCAAAAGCGCTGAATCGCGGCGCCGGTGCCAATAGCTACCCAGAAATATCAGCCCGAGAAGCAGCGCTCCGCCAACACCAAGAATCAGCAGGCGCGGTCGCACGGACGCCAGAGGCGGCGCGCTCGAAGCAGTAACGAGCGCGCGACCTTCGCTCGATGGATTCACGACCGCGTCGTCGGCGGTACTGGCTGGCGAACTCATGGCACATCTCCAAGCGGCGCGCCGTGAGGAGCTTCCCGGCGCAGGACGCTGTAAACGGTGGGCACGAAGAACAGCGTCGACACGGTGGCCAACAGTAGGCCTCCGATCACCGCGCGTCCGAGTGGCGCATTTTGTTCGCCGCCCTCACCCAGGCCAAGCGACATCGGCAGCATGCCCACGATCATCGCGAACGCAGTCATCAGCACGGGCCGCAGACGCGTGCTGCCCGCTACCAACGCGGCGCGACTCGCTCCACGCTCGGCAGGGTCGCTCGCGGAGCGCCGATACTCGTTGGCAAACGTCACCACCAGAATGCTGTTCGCGGTGGCGACACCGACGCACATGATTGCACCCATCAGGGCGGGCACGCACAGCGTGGTGCGCGACAGAAACAACATCCAAGCGATCCCGGACAGCGCACCGGGCAGCGCCGTCAGGATCAGAAACGGGTCCAGCCAAGACTGGAAGTTCACGACCATCAGCAAGTAGACCAACAAGACCGCGAAAATCAGGCCATAACCCAGGCTCTCGAAGGAAGACTCCATGCTCTCGATCTGGCCCTTGAGTTTGATGGTCGAGCCCCGAGGTAGTTGCGGGGCGACCCCCGCGATGGCCTGGCGAAGGCGCTTCGACATCGTCCCCAAATCGCTGTGCTCGACATTGGCGAGGATATCGAAGGTGGGCATCGAATTGAAATGGGTGATGTTGGTTGCGCCGGTGGTGCGCGAAATATGAGCCAAGTTGGTGAGCAGCTGCGGCTTACCATTGACCGTACCAATCGGGGTCGCTTCTAGCGCGGCCAGAGTATCCAGCCGGTGCTGCGGAGTCTGCACCGCCACCCAATATTGAATCCCGCGCTTCGGATCGAGCCAATACGTCGGTGTGGTCTGCCCGCTGGAAGAGAGCGAGATCAGCAAGTCATTGGCGACATCTCGCTGCGTGAGACCAAACTGGCTCGCCGACTCACGATCTACGTCGACCAGCAGTTGCGGGGTTTCGGGGACTTGATGGAGGCGCACGTCGACGGCGCCGGGCAGGTTTCGAATCGTACGCAAGAGACCTCTAGCAACCTTGAGATTTTCCTCGAGATTCGCGGTAGGCCCCGCGATCTGCACGTCGATCGGAGCAGAAACGCCGAAGTTTAGCAGCTGCGTGGAGATGTCCGGCGGGAGGAAGAAGAACGTGGTGTTCGGGTGTGCCTCCCCCAACGCGCGACGCAGCGAACGCACGTACTCTGCAGTGGAACGATGCTGTTCCTTGAGCGCGATCAAGATCTCGCCATCGGCCGACGAGATCATCGTGCCATCGCTCATCGACAGGTTGATCGCACTAGCGCCTAGGCCGATGTTATTGATCAGATTTTCCAGCTCCGAGTCGGGGATGACGCTCTGGATCGTGCGCGAAAATTCGCTGAACCTGCGCTCGGTTTCTTCGATGCGCGTGCCCGGGGCCACGCGCGCGTGCAACCGAATCAGCCCCGCATCGACGCTCGGGAAGAAGTCCGTGCCGATCAGCGGCAAGAGCGCCAGTGATGCCACTGCCAGCAACGAAAAGGCGCCAATGGTTAGGCGAGCGTGCGCCAGAGTCAGTCCGAGCAGCGCGGTGTATCCGTTTTTCAAGCGCTCGAAGCCACGCTCGAAACGCGCGTGAATCCGTGCCCACCGCCCCCGTTGAGCGTGCCTTTCGCCGCCCTTCGCCTCGAACTTCAACAGATAGCTGACCAGGGTTGGGACCAAGGTGCGCGAGAGGAAATACGAGGTGAGCATCGCGAATACGACGGCGAGCGCGAGCGGCAAGAACAACGAGCGCGCAGGGCCAGTGAGGAACGCCACCGGGACGAACACGATGCAGATACAGAGCGTCGAAACGAAGGCTGGCACGGCAATCTCTCGCGCGCCGTCCAAGATGGCCTGCAGCGGGGGCTTGTTCTGCGAGAGATTGCGATGAATATTCTCGAGCTCGACGGTGGCGTCGTCTACCAAAATGCCGACGGCCAACGACATGCCGCCGAGCGTCATCAAGTTCAACGTTTGCCCGATCAAGCTCAAGACGACGATCGCCACCAGGATGGACAGCGGAATCGAAACCACGACCACGAGTGTGCTGCGCCAGCTGCCCAAAAAGAGCAGCATCATCGCGGCGGTCAGGCCGCCGGCGACCGCTGCCTCGCGGACCACGCCATCGATCGCGGCACGCACGAAAACCGACTGATCGAACAGCGCGGAGACCTTCAACGCCTTGGGGACGGTCGCGAGCACCGCCGGCAACGCTTCGCGAATGCGCGTCACGACTTCCAGCGTACTTGCCCCCGCTGATTTGAGGATGGGCATGATCACCGCGCGGCGGCCGTGCGCGTGCACGATACTGGTCTGCGGAGAGAAGCCATCGCGCACGTTGGCCACGTCGCGCAAGAACACCGTCGTACCCCGGACGGTGCGGATCGGAATGTCGTTCAGGGCATCGATGGAGTCAGGGCTACCGTTCAGCAGCACGGGATACTCTTGGCTATCGAGCTTCACCGAGCCCGTGGGCAGCGTTAGATTCTGTGCGCTCACCGCCGCGATCACGTCGCGCGGTGATAGCCCCCAGGCATAGAGCTTGGACAGGTCGAGGTCGACCATGATTTGACGCAGCTTGCCGCCGTACGGCAGAGGAAAGCCCGCGCCCTGCACGGTCGCGATCCCCGCACGCACGTAGTTCATGCCGTAGTCGAACAGTTGCTGCTCGCTCAGCGTCTCACTCTCGACGGCGAGCTGCATCACGGGCGCGTTCGAAGCGCTGTAGCGCAAGATCAGCGGCGAACTCGCGCCAGGCGGTAAGGAACGCAGCGCCTGCTGCGAAACCGCGGTGATCTGCGCAGTTGCCGCCTCGACCTTGGCGCCCGGATGGAAGAAGATCTTGATCACCGAGGCCCCGGTCAGGGTTTGGCTCTCGGTGTGCTCGATATCGCTGACCGTCGTGCTGAGCTGACGTTCGAAGCCGGTGACGACCCGCTTCTCCATCTCGTCCGGTGGCAAGCCGCCGTACGTCCAAACTACGGCCACCACCGGAATATCGATCTCCGGCAGAATGTCGCTGGGCATCCGCCGAATCGCGACCGCGCCCAAGAGCACGATCAGCACCGCCATCACCACGAAGGTGTACGGGCGGTTCAGGGCAACTCGCACTAGCCACATGAGCAGAGTGTCGTCTATTATAAGAGACGACGTGGCGCAAGGAATTACGGCCCGTCGCCAGCTTCACCGCCGCTGCCGCTGGCGCTGCTTTCGCCGGCTTCGCCTGCGGCACCGGCCGCGCCGATGCTGGAGCCGCCGCCCTTGCCGGCAGCACCGCCTTTCCCGCCGTACCCACTATCCGTGTAGTTCGGGTACCACGGCGGCGTGGGCACGTCGTTCGCGCAGCCGCCCAACACCGAAGCGGCGACGACCGCTCCCGCTGTCAATGTCACGATCAAAGGAATACGCCAAGTAGGGGTCATGAGTTCTCTCTCTCAGCCAGACGCCGAGCGAAGCTGCTCGCCTCAGATCTTCCCGACATTGAAGAAGAAGTTGATGAAGCGCGGCGGATTGTAGCCAGCGTACCAGTACGGATCCGCGCCCGCGTTCGTCGGGTTGTAACCCCCGGACTGCCGGCGGCGGGTGTTGAGCGCATTGGTGACCGAGACGCCCGCAGACCACACCTCGTCTTCGGAGGTGTAGTTGAACGTGCCGTTCAAGAATGCCTGCGTGGCCACCTGGGTTTGAGACGTATTGTAGATGTCCGTGAAATAGCTGGACTGAATCGGCACATCGGCCCCGATGCGCCAGGTACCAGGCATTGGCAACGGCAACTTGTAGTTCCCGTTGATGTTTCCCTGCCAGGTCGGCGACAGCGGAAAATCGAGCCCGAGTAGCGTCGTTCGTCCGGCCACGTTCGCAGGCAAAGAGGCGGTAAATGTCTCGTAGGCGGTCTTGAGGTATGCGAGCGACCCGCCGAAGGTGAAGCCCTTGGCCGGGTTCGTGTTCAGCTCGAGCTCCCCGCCATAAGTGTGCGCGTCGCCCGTGTTGATCAGCGAGTTGACCGGTGTGCCGAGCGCGCCAACGCTACTTGCGCGCACCTGGAGATCCGTGATCTGGTTGTAATAAGCGGCGATGTTGGCGTTGATGCGGTTGTCGAAGAACGAAGACTTCCAGCCAAGCTCGTAGGCGTTGGTGAATTGCGGCCGATAGGGCGTGAGCGAAGCGTTCTCCGAGGTCGCCCGCAAGTCGTAGCCGCCGCTCTTGAAGCCGCGCGAATAGCTCGCGTAGCTCAGGATATCTTTGGTGATCTGGTAGCTTAGACCAGCCTTCGGCGTGAGCGCGGAGTAGTTCTTGGGTTTGGCGTTGCTGTTGAACACCGTGGCATTGGGACCGAAGATGGTATCGAATAGCGCAGGATCGTTGTTGCCAGGCAACGGATAGATCAAAGGTGCGTTGGATTGCTGGTGGCCGTGGTTCTCGAAGCCACGATGGTCGAGCGTGTAGCGCAAGCCTGCCGTCGCCGTGAACGCGGGGGTGATCTTGTAGTCCGCGTTGGCGAAGGCTGCGTAGCTTTGCGTCTTGAGGTAGCTGTTTGCATGCGTCTGCACGCCCACGTTGTCGACCGAGCCGCTGGCAGACTGGCTCAGGCGGTCGTTGTGGAAAAACTCGTTGAAGTAGAACAAGCCACCGACGAAATTCAGCTTGTCGTAGTCACCATTGATTAGAAACTCTTGAGTCTCGTAGTTTTGATTGAAGCCGGCGTAGCTGTCGCCCTTGATTTGAGTCACGCCGTCGTTGTCGTAGTAGATCGGGCCGTGCATGCCGCGCACCGCGGTGACTGACTTCAGGCTCCATTCATCGGTCAAATTGTACTTGAGCGTCAGCGAGCCGCCGTACACGGTCGTCTTGTTGAGGGGGATCGTATTGGACCAAGTCTGATCCGGATTCGTGGGCTGCCCGCTGAACTTGCCGTTGGGTTGATAGATGGGCGTGTAATAGCTGGCCGTCGAACGGTCCAACATGACATCGCCAGAAAGGGTCACACTGAAGCGCTCAGTGACCTGAGATTTGACCTTGCTTCGCAGCGACCAGATGTCCAAATCGTTCACCCACTGCGCGAGCGGGATGGCGTACGTCCAGCCGCGCCGTTGGTGACGGACCGCGGACACGGAGACATTCAGCTTGTTGTCGGGCAAGAGTCCGCCAGAAAGGCGCGCCTTGAGCAGCACGTTGTTGTAGTTGCCGAGCGTCACGCTCAAGCCGGCCGTGCGCTCCTGTTTGGGCTCCTTGGTGATGAACCGGATGGCACCCGCCGCGGAGTTACGCCCGTAGAGCGTGCCTTGCGGTCCGCGCAATACTTCGACACGCTCGAGGTCCGGCGTGTCGTAGATCGAGCCGACGGAACGTGCGATGTAAACGTCATCGACATACAGTGCGACCGACGGTTCCGGATAAGTATCGGTCTCACCGATGCCGCGAATCGAGAAGGTTTGAGTCGTGTAGGCCGTCGAACGCAGCGGCAGGGTGAGACCCGGGACACGGCCCGAGAGATCGCGGAAATCAGCGATTTTCTTCTGCGCAATCGCGTCTTCCCCGAAGGCCGTGATGGCAATCGGCGTCTTTTGGACGGTGTTTTCACGACGCTGCGCGGTCACCGTCACCGTACCGAGGTCGCTCTCGGGCTCGGCAGCGGGGGGAGTCGTCCCTTCGGCGACGGGCGCGGCCGCTTCCGCGGGAGCCTCGTTGCCCGCGCCTGGCGCTGGCGGCGTAGGGGCAGGAGGCGGTGGCGCGGCGGGAGGAGGCTCAGCGGCGGCGGGAGGCGCGGCGGCGGGAGGAGGAGGAGGCTCAGCGGCGGCGGGAGGCGCAGCGGCGGGAGGCGCAGCGGCGGGAGGCGCAGCGGCGGGAGGCGCAGCGGCGGGAGGAGGCGCGGCGGGAGCGGGCGGCGCGCCCTGGGCAAAAGCGTTGGCACCGTGCCACGCAATCATGGATCCAGTGCCAAGACTCAAGGCAAGCAAGTGAGAACGAAGACGAAAAGTCATCATACCAAGTCTCTTTGGGCGCGGGTTCGCAGCACCGAAAAGTCGAGCGATCGGCGCCTGACCTCGTCCGCTGTCGGGTAGCGCAAGTCCGAGTTTATTGCAGTTCGTGTTCGAGCGGTCCGCTGCTTGTACGTCGTGCCCAATTCCACCGTCAAGGACTAATGTCTTTTAAGATAGATTTCCCACTCGCCTCCTTGGAAAAATTCGCACCAACGCCCAAGTTCGTGGCCACACCCGAAGTCTCGCGTAGTAGAATTGCGGGCCTTTCCGAGACCAGGAGCTCACGTGCCGAGGTTGTCCGTAAACATCAACAAGATCGCGACGCTGCGCAATACGCGCCAGTCCGAGATTCCGAGCGTTGTCAGGCTCGCGGCCCAGGCACTCGACGCGGGTGCGAACGGAATCACGGTCCATCCGCGACCGGACCAGCGGCACATCCGCCCGAAAGACGTCGATGCCCTGGCCGAATTGATGAAGAGCTATCCGGTTGCCGAGTACTGCATCGAAGGCAACCCATTTCATGGCTTGATTGAGCATTGTCTCAGGGCTCGGCCCGTGCAGGCGCTGCTCGTTCCGGACGAACATACCGCGCTCACCAGCAATCACGGCTGGGATTTGCTCCGGCTCGATCCCTCGACACGTCGCGCCCTCACGAATGCCATTCGGGTACTTCACGGCGAAGGCATTCGTGTCAGCTTGTTCGTCGATCCAGTCACAGAAGTGATGCCCATGGTCCGACAGATGGGCGCAGAGCGGGTGGAGCTGTACACCGAACCCTTCGCCCGCGCCGCCGCAACCGGCGAAGCTTCGGAGGTTCTCGAGCGCTATGCGCGCGCCGCCTCCGCGGCCCGTGACTTCGAGCTCGGCGTCAATGCCGGACACGACCTGAGTCTTCAGAACTTGGGCACGTTTCTCAAGGGCACGGGCAGACTCGACGAAGTGTCGATCGGGCACGCGCTGATCGCCGATGCGCTCGAGCTTGGGATTGCGGAGGCTACGCGCCGCTACCTGGCGGTGTGCCAATGCTGAGCGCCTGACGGGCGCCAGATCTGGCATAAGCGCTCGGTGGTCTCTGCCTCTGCCATTCGCCGCGAGCTCGGCCCGACGCTAGCGCTGGCGTTGCCAATCACGGTCGGTCAGGTCAGTCAAATGCTGATCGGCTTCACGGACACGGCGTTCATCGCACGCTTGGGCGCCGTTCCACTTGCGGCCGCGGCGTTTACCCAAGGCGTGTTCGGAGTGTTCTACGTCGTGTGCGTGGGGCTTCTGGTGGGGCCCGGGGTATTCGCATCCCGGGATCATGGCGCCGGCAACGAAGTTGGCTGCGCCTCTTGGCTCCGTCACGGTCGTGCGCTGGCACTCATCATATCGCTCAGCGCCTTCGGCGTGCTCGCATTCGCGTCGACGCAATTCGATCGCCTCGGTCAACCCCCCGAGGTCATGGCCGTCGTGCGTCCGTTCTTCCTGTTGGTCTCGGCATCGCTGGTACCCGCGTTGATCTTCCAAGTGCAGCGCCAATTCGCCGAGTCGGTCGGCCGCGCCTGGGGACCGATGACTATCATCCTGCTCGATGTCGCGCTGAATGCTTTCGGCAATTGGGTCTTCGTGTTCGGACACCTGGGTTCTCCCGCGTTGGGCCTGGTCGGTGCGGGCTACTCGACGCTGCTCGCGCGCCTCTTCGCGGTGCTCGCGATCGGTATTTGGCTGCGGTTTTCGCCGCATTTTGCCGGTCTGCGCGAAGCTCCTTGGTCGGGCTGGGAGCGCAGCCGTTTCCTCGCGCTAGCGAAGTTGGGTGGACCGGCTGGCGTGATGCTGCTCTTCGAAACGGGTGCGTTCGGCGCTACGGCGTTGATGATGGGCTGGCTCGGTGCGGTACCGCTGGCCGCGCACCAACTGGCATTGAGTTGCGCCGCGCTCACCTTCATGGTGCCGCTCGGACTGTCTCTTGCGGTCAGCTTGCGTATCAGTCGCGCCCACGGCGAAGGTCGGACTGCGTCGGCGCGGGCCATTGGTCTGGGGGCACTGTTGGCGGGGCTGCTGGTCATGCTGAGTCTTGCCGCGCTGTACACCTTCGCTGGCGAACTGATCACGACCACGCTGACTTCGGCCCGAGAGGTGTCCACGTTGGCGACCCAGCTCTTGCTCGTCGCGGCGCTCTTTCAAGTGTTCGATGGCGCGCAAGTGATTTGCGTTGGTGCGCTACGCGGGCTCACCGACGTGCGCGTGCCGGCTGCGCTGACCTTCGCCGCCTACTGGCTGCTGTCGCTACCACTCGGCTACTGGCTTTCGTTTCACACCCGCGCAGGACCGCGCGGACTCTGGATCGGGCTGGCGGCCGGCTTGGCGACCGCCGCGCTCTCTCTCGCGTGGCGTTTTTGGCATAAAACGCGCGAACCGGCACTGATTCAAAGCCCTCCTGAGTTGTCTTGACAACTTGACCAATAACGACCAGGTTAGCGCGGACTCGTGCTGAACCCAGCCTCCCCCCTGCCCCTGTACCATCAGCTGGCAACCCTGCTCAGCGAGCGCATCGCGAGCGGCGAGCTTGGGATCGGAGCACGTCTGCCGTCCGAGCCCGAGCTGTCGCGCGAGCATGGCATTGGGCGACCCACCGTGCGGCAGGCGACCGAGCTCTTGGTCCAGCGCGGTCTGATCGAGCGCCGGCGTGGTTCGGGCACTTACGTCCGCCGCGCCGAGCAACGGGTCGATCTGTTCTCGCTCGCGGGCACACTATCCAGCTTTCAAAAAGGCGGCATCGAGATCGAGAGCAAGCTCGTGCGTAAGGTCGCCAAGCGGCGTGTGGCTGCCGATCCCGAGAACCCATTTTCCGAGCGCGAGGCGTATCACTTTCAACGGCTGAGTAGCGTCGCAGGTCGGCCCGTGCTGTGTGAGGACTTGTTCCTAGATCCCCTGGTTTTCCCGGATTTGCCGAGCGTGCCGCTGTCGGAGGTGTCGCTCGCTCAGGTAGTGGCAGAGCGCTACTATTTGAAGCCGACCCACGCGGAGCAGAGCTTTCGCGTCGTCCACGCGCCCCCTGCGGTGAGCAAGCTGCTGGCGCTTCCGCCCCGCGCCGCGCTGTTGCTGGTCAAGCGAACACTTTTTTTTCCGCGCGCCGAGCGCGCCATTTTTTCCGAACTGCATTGCCGAACCGACGAGCTCGTCTTTTCTCAAACCCTATCCACGGAGCCCCACCATGGCTGAACCGATTCGCGCAGATCGAGGCTATTTCAACGGCTTCGGCGGTGCGTACATCCCCGAAATTTTGCACGCCACGTTCGAAGAGCTGACGCTCGCGTTCGAGGCGGCGCGCAGCGACCCGAACTTCTGGGCCGAGTACGTCGAGCTCATGGGCAGCTATTCCTGCCGCCCCACTCCGCTCACCTTCGCCGAGAACCTGACCAAACATTTCGGGGGCGCGCGCATCTACATCAAGCGTGAAGATCTGAATCATACCGGCGCACACAAGGCCAACAACGTGATCGGCCAAGGGCTACTCGTGAAGCGCCTGGGCAAGCGGCGCGTGATCGCCGAGACGGGTGCTGGCCAGCACGGCGTGGCCACCGCCACCATGGCCGCCAAGTTCGGCTTCGATTGCACGATCTACATGGGCGAAGTCGACGTCGAGCGTCAAAGACCCAACGTGTTCTGGATGGAGCAGCTGGGTGCCAAGGTGGTCTCGGTCAAGGAGGGTTCTCGCACGTTGAAAGACGCGATCAACGAGGCCTTCCGCGATTGGGTATCGAACATGGATGACACGCACTACGTGCTCGGCACCGCATGCGGCCCGCACCCCTTCCCCGAAATGGTCACCTACTTCCAGTCGATCATTGGACTAGAGGCGCGCAAGCAAATCCTCGAACGCACAGGGCAACTGCCCAAGCGGGTTTATGCCTGCGTCGGCGGGGGCTCCAATGCGATGGGTATTTTCAGCGGCTTTCTGGACGACCCCGAGGTCGAGCTGGTGGGCGTCGAAGCAGGCGGGCGCGGGCCCGGCATGCACCAGCACGCGGTTCGGCTGTCGAGTCCGGACGCGAGCATCGGCGTCGCCCAGGGCTACAAGACCTACTTCTTGCAAAATAACGACGGTCAGATGAGTGACACCCACAGCGTCGCAGCGGGCCTCGATTACGTCGGCGTTTCGCCCATTTTGGCTGCGTTTCACGAGACGGGCCGCGCACGCTTCACCGCGGCGACGGATGCCGAGGTCGTTGCCGCGCTCAAGCTCACTATCCGCAAGGAAGGCTTGATCCCCGCGCTCGAGTCCTCTCACGCTTTTGCGCAGGCGTTCGCCGAAGCGCCGACGCTCAGCCCCGAAGACGTGATCTTGATCAATCAATCGGGCCGCGGGGACAAGGACATCTTTACCATCGCGGATGCCTTCAAGGACCCAGAGTGGGAAGCCTTCATCCAAAAGAAAGCGGAGAGCTATCGTGCTTGAGGCGTACTTGCGACAGAAGCGTGAGCAGCAGGAAATCCTGCTCATGACCCACATCGTGCTCGGCTACCCGGATTTCGAGACCAGCTTGCGATTGGTCGAAATCATGGTCGAAAGCGGCGTGGAGCTGATGGAACTCCAGATCCCCTTCTCCGAACCGATCGCCGACGGTCCCGTGATCCTACGAGCCAACCAAATGGCGCTCAGTGGGGGTTCGACCGTTGCGCGCTGCTTCGAGTTCGCAACCGAGGTGGCCCGGCGCTTCCCCATCCCGTTCCTGTTCATGAGCTACTACAACGTGCTCTTCAAGCACGGTACGCCCTCGTTCGTCCGGCGCATGGCGGAGGCCAATCTGAAGGGCGCCATCGTGCCCGATCTGCCGCCTGAGGAAGGCCAGGATTACCTCACGGCGATGGCCGAGTCCGCGCTCGATCCCATCTTCATCTACTCTCCGAACACCAAACCCGAACGGTTGGCATCACTGGCTAGCTATGGGAAGGGCTTCGTGTACTGCGTCGCCCGCAAAGGCGTGACCGGCAGCCACACCGCGTTTTCCGGCGATCTCAGCACGTATTTGGCCCGCGCGCGCGCCGCGACCGAGTTGCCGTTGGCGGTAGGTTTCGGTGTGCAAGGCCCTGCGGACGTCGACTTTTTGCGCGGCAAAGCCGACATCGCGGTGGTCGGGAGCGAGACCCTACGCATCCTCGATCAACAGGGGCTCGCTGGGGTTGGGCCTTTTTTGCAGAGTTTGCGCTAGCCGCGAACACGAAAAATCGACGAGATCTCGCGGGGGATCTCGTCACTACGCCCGGCTCGTGCATAATCGGCCAGTGACTGAACAACTGATCGAGATCCGTGGCGGTTCCAAGCTCAGCGGCGGGCGCGTGTCCATTGCGGGGAGTTCCAACCAGGTCACCAAGTGTATCATCGCCGCCCTGCTCACCGACGAGCCGGTGTTGATCAAGGGTGCGCCCGATGTCGACGAGCGCGCGATCGTCGAAAGCATGTTCTCGGCCATCGGCGGTCAGGTCGAGCTGCTCGACGAGCACACGGTTCGCTTGTGCGCCAAAGGCGTAGATCGCTTCGAAATACCGGCCGAGATTTGCTTGCGCAATCGCATCGCCATTCTCGCGGCGGGTCCGCTGCTACATCGTTTCAAGCGCGCCAAACTTTATAGCGGCCTCGGCGGAGACAAGATCGGCAAGCGTCCCGTCGATTTCCACTTGAAGGGCCTCTCGGAGATGGGCGCCGAGGTGACGTTCGACGGAGGCTGCTACGAGTTGACCGTCGGCGACGGAGGCCTCCACGGGGCACACATCGTGCTGCCGTTCCCGAGCGTGATGGCGACGGAGAATTTGCTGATCGCGGCCGCGCTGGCCCGCGGCCGCACGATCATCGAAAACGCCGCGATCGAGCCAGAAATCCTGGAGTTGGTGAAGATGCTCCAGAAAATGGGCGCCGACATCATGATGAACTCGCATCGCACGTACGTGATTCAAGGCGTGGAGCGCCTGCACGGCTGTGAACTGCGCTGCATGCCCGATCGCAATCAAGCCGTGTCGTTCGCGGTGGCCGCGTTGGCGACCGGTGGAGACGTGCTGATCGATCGCCTGCGACACGATTCCGTGTACAGCTTCTTGAATTTCATCCAACGCATGGGCGCCGAATTCCGCGTCAATTCCGAAGGCGTCTTCGTGCAAGCGCCGCAGGGCAAACGTCTCCGCTCGAGCCACGTCGAGGTCGAAGTACATCCGGGCTTCATGACCGACTGGCAGCAGCCGTTCATGGTGCTGTTCACCCAGGCCTCCGGCATGAGCGTGCTGCACGAGACCATCTTCGAAGATCGCCTCGGCTACACCAACTTGCTGAATCAGATGGGCGCCAACATCACCTTGTTCTCGTCTTGTCTGGGCGAGGCCGCGTGCCGCTTCAAGCTCAAGAACCACGTGCATTCTGCGGTGATCCAGGGCTCGACGCCGCTTCATGGCGGCAACTTCAGATTGCCCACCGACATTCGCGCCGGCATGTGCTTGGTGGTCGCCGGGTTGGTCGCGGAGGGCATCACGCAGCTCTCGAACATCCAGGAGCTGCGCCGTAAATACGACAGCTTGGTGCCCAAGCTGCGTGACATGGGCGCGGACATTCGCTTGATCGACGCGGCGGGCTGATCACCCCGAGCGCATTCTCCTCGCGGCTTCGAGCCCGAGCTCGTTGGCCGCAAGCAGTGCGTCCCAGCGCGCGTTGGCCGCTTCGTCGATGATTCGCCGCGAGGGTTCATCGTCGAACCATGCGATGGCCTCGCGCATGCCGTCGAGGAAACGGGTGCTGGCGCGGAACTCTGGCACGAAGCGTTTGATCTTGGTGTTGTCGAACACAGCGCAATTGGCCTTGTCACCGAGCAAGCTGCCGGCCGCCTCGGGCACCCCCGCGGCGATGAATTCGCTCGCAATGTGCACGAGCTTGGGAGCCGCGACCCCCGCGGCGTCGGCCACTGCCAGATAGATCTGGTTCCAACTCAGTACCTCATCGGAGGTGATGTGAAAGGCGTGGCCAAGGGCCGCGCGCAGACCGAGCAGCCCAACCAAGCCGCGTGCAAAGTCAGTACTGTGCGTCATCGTCCAAAGCGTCAAGCCGTCGCCAGGCACGATCACCGGCAACCCGCGGCGCATGCGATCGACGGCGGTAAAGGTCTTTCCCCACGCATTGACCGCCAACGGCAGCAAGGTCCGGTCATAAGTGTAAGACGGGCGAACGATCGTGATCGGAAATGCCGACTCGCGATAGGCGCGAAGCAAGGCTTCTTCACAGGCAATCTTGTCCCGCGAATAGTCCCAGTACGGATTCACGAGCGGGGTCGATTCGGTGATCAGGTAGTGACTGGCTGGTTTTTGATAAATGCTGGCAGAGCTGATGAAAATGTACTGATCCGTGCGCCCGCCGAACAAGGCCTGACGCTGAGCGATTTCGTCGGCCTTGAAGGCGATGAAATCCACAACCGCGTCCCAGCGCTGTTCCTGCAGCACACTCGCCGATGCGGGGTCATGGATGTCTCCTCGAATCACTCGCGCACCCGTAACTTCCGCGCGCCCGCCCCGGTTCAATAGGGTCACGTCCATGCCTCGCGCGAGCGCGAGCTCCGCGCATGCCCGGCTGATGATTCCCGTGCCACCGACGAATAGGATTTTCACCGCGCCAGTTTAAACTCGTACGAGGCCCCGGACGAAGGGTAGGTACTTTTTTTTGATGGTCACCGAGCGCGCCAAGGCCCGGCATGGCCTTCGGCGTCAGGGCTCGGAACTTCGGGCAGATTCGAGCTGCGATGCCGGAGCGCGAGCGCCCCCTCTCGGCTCCCTTCCCGCCCTGCGCAGACTGGGACTTTCAGCCGGGGAGTAGTCGTTCCAAGAACGCTGCCACGCCGTCCGCCTCGTTCGATAGCGTGACTTCGTGGACGGCCGCGAGCACGCTCGGATGCGCATTGCCCATGGCAACGCTGTGACCCGCCCATTCCAGCATGGGCAAGTCGTTGGGCATGTCCCCGAAGGCAAGCACCGCCGTTCGCTCGATGCTTCGTTCCGCGCAATACGCGGCCAGCGCAGCGCCCTTGCTCGCTTCTGCCGCGCTGATTTCGACGAAAGGCGCCCCCGAATGGCTCGCCCGAGCGCGCGTGAAGAAAACGTCATCCCAGTGCGCGAGCATCTCCTCCGCGGAAAACTGCGGATGCCGCGCGATCAGCTTATTCACCCCGCGCTCGCAGAGGGTGAGAGCGTCCGCGATTGGCAGCTGCGGGGGCTCGGTTCGCTTGCTGTGTAGCCCATAGCTGGGCTCCCAACCGAATTCGAGGCCCACCTCGACGGCGAAGCAGATCCCAGGCAGACGCAAGCGAAGAGCGTTCACCAACTCGCGCGCAACGGGCGCCGACAGGCGATCCTCACGCAGCACCAGGCTGCGATCCAGGTCGTAAATCAGCGCGCCGTTGACACAAATCACGACGCCGCCGAGCGCTACGGCTCCGTCGATCTTCGCGACGTGCCGCGGTGGTCGCCCCGTGACCATCACCAGTTCGATCCCGGCAGCCCGCGCCCGCTCGAGCGTGCGTAGGGTGCGCGCTGAGATGGCTCCATCGCGACCGAGCAGGGTGCCGTCCAAATCAGTAGCGATCAGGCGCGGCAGCGCGGCGGGCAGCGTCATGCTTGGGTTGTATCACGTGCACCGTCCGATCCCCCCTGCCCTTTGACGCCGCTTGCCAGCGCGCCAAGTCTTCTATAAAAGACAAGCCGATGACTTTCCGCTCCGCGCTGGGTTTGCCTGCTTTCGCGAGTGTAGTGGCGATCGCACTCGCCGGCGTGCTGGGTTGTGCCAGCACGCCGAGCGCGGCGCAGGCGCCTAGCGCGCCTCCTCCTCAGCCGCCCGGCCCCATTCGGCACGTGATTGTGGTGACCGTTGACGGACTGAAGCCAGAGTCGTACCTCGCGCCCGACGCGCACGGCTTACACATCCCGATCCTTCGACACTTGGTCAGCGGCGGCGCGAGCAGCGACGGAGCGCGTAGCGTCTTCCCTTCAGTCACCTACCCGGCCCACACGTCGATCGCGAGCGGCGTGACCCCCGGTCGACATGGCATCGTGACCAATCGCGCGTTCGATCCGTTAGAGAGGAACCAAGAAGGCTGGCGTTGGTATGCCGAAGACGTCAAGGTGCCGCGCCTCTGGGATCTGGCGACGGACGCGGGCTATTCGTCCGCCGTGATCAATTGGCCAGTCACGGTGGGCGCTCGCGCCACCTACCTCGTGCCCGAAGTCTGGCGAGCGGGAACGCTCGATGACAAGAAGTTGGTGCGTGCCCTGTCTACGCCTGGACTGCTGGACGCGGTAGGCAAAGCCTTTCCCGGGTTCGACCAGCGCTGGACGGAAGAGGGCTTCAGCGATCAGGGCAAGACCGACGTCGCCACGTACTTGATCGAGAAAGCGAGCCCGAACGTGCTTTTCCTGCACCTCACGGAGGTGGATTCCGCACAACACAAGCGCGGTCTTTGGAGTGCAGAAGCGCTGGCCGCGATCGAGAATTCGGATCGGCAACTGGGACGACTACTCGAGGCCACGCAACGCTCGGGCAATACCGCGAGCACCGCTCTGATCGTCGCTTCCGATCACGGCTTTGTCGACGTCAGTCGTTTGGTACGGCCCGGCGCGCTGCTGCGCCAAGCAGGTCTGGTCCAGCTCGACGACAAAGGCAAAGTGAGCGGCTGGAGCGCGAACATACTGCCCAATGGCGGGAGCCTTTACGTGTACTTGAAGGATCCCCAGGACCCGACGCTCCAAGCCACGACACTGAAGGTGTTCGAGGACAAGGCACGCGAGCCCGAGGGCGGCCTCGGCCGTGTCTTGCGACATGAGCAGATCGTGGCCATGGGCGGCGATCCCGACGCATTTCTCGCCCTCGACGCCGCGCCAAACACCACCTTCGGTGCGGGCTACAGCGGCGACTACGATGCGCCGATCAGCGTCAAGGCCATGCACGGCTATGATCCAGAGCGCACCGATATGAGGGCCTCCCTCGTACTGTTCGGCCCGACGGTAGCGAAGGGCCAGTTGAGCAATGCTCGCCTCGTCGACATCGCCCCCACCGTTGCTGGCTGGCTGCAGCTCCCGCTCCGTGGAGTGGACGGCAAGCCCCTGCAGGCTCACCCATCCGGTGTCGGCGCTCCCGGGCTCCCCCTCGCGATCCGACCTTGAAGCTCGGCGCGCGAAGTCCTGCATCCAATGGTCGCCCGACTGCGCGTCGCCCGCATTGTGGCCAACAATCTACTATGCTAGACACGCGACATCCCCGCGGGAGAGCCAAAGCGGCTCGAATTTCCCGATATTCAGGAGCCGCAAGATGTCCGTCGAATTCATTGGAATGATCTTTCACCGCCCGGGCACCGATCTCGGGGCGTTCGCCGGGACCGGCGAGCCATTGATCGACCGCGGCTACGTCCGTCGGTTCGCGCAAGTTCACGAAGATTCGGACTTCGATCGCGTGCTGATTGGCACCTCCTCGGGATCGCCGGAGGGCTCGCAGGTCGCAGCCTTCGCGGCAGCTCACACCGAACGGCTGTCGTTCTTGGTCTCGCACCGTCCCGGGTTTCGCGCGCCGACGGTAGCCGCACGCGAGCTTGCGACGCTCGATCACTTTTCTCAAGGCCGCGCGGCAGTGCACATCATCACCGGCGGCAGTGATCTCGAACAACGACGCGATGGCGATTTCTTGCAGAAAGACGAGCGCTACGAGCGGACCGACGAGTACCTCGCGATCGTACGCCAAGCCTGGACCGCCACCGCGCCTTTCGATTTCAAGGGCAAGCACTATCAACTCGAGGGTTATGTCAGCCCCGTGCGCCCGACTCGGCACTTTCCGCTCTACTTCGGGGGTTCCTCGGAAGCCGCCTATCGCGTCGGCGCCAAGCACGCTGACGTTTACGCCCTTTGGGGCGAGCCTCTCGCCGAAACCAAGCAGCAGATCGAGAGCATCCGGGCAGCCGCCTCTGCGGCAGGTCGTGCTGCGCCGGAGATCAGCGTCTCCTTCCGACCGATCCTGGGTGAGACCGAAGAGCTCGCCTGGCAACGCGCTCACCGTATTCTCGAATCGACCCAGGCCGCAGTGAGCGCGGCGCCTCCGCGTTGGGGCAACCATGGGCAGCGTTCGGTGGGTTCGCAGCGGCTGCTCGCGGCGGCCGAGAAAGGCGATCTCCAAGATCGCGCGCTGTGGACTCCCATCGCCAAAGCGCTCGGTGGCGGCGGCAATAGCACCGCTCTGGTCGGAACTGCGGAAACGGTAGCTCTCGCCCTGCTCGACTACTATGACATCGGAGTGCGCACCTTTCTGATCCGCGGCTTCGATCCGTACAACGACGCCGTCGACTTCGGTCGAGAGCTCATCCCGCGCGTCCGCGAAGCAGTGCGCCTTCGCGAGGCGAGAGGCGAGACCGAAGGCAGTAGCGTAGCGCTCGCGGCAAGCGCCTAGTGAGCCCAATGCGCGAACTCCGGCGGACGCTGGGCGCTGCATTGCTTTTGGCGATGGGTTCATGCGAGCCCTCGCATCCGCCTGCCCGAGCCCCCGCCGCGCGGCCCCCGCAGCCCGAGACCAGCTTGGGATCCGCTAGCGCGACGATTACCGGCGAGTTTCTCGAGCACCAGGTCCGCCAAATCTCGGCAGACGACCTGGAAGGTCGAGGCCCCGGCACGCCCGGTGATTCGAGAGCTCGTGTTTACCTGCGCGAGCAGCTCGCCTCGCTTGGCGTAGAACCCGGGCTGGGAGTGAAGGGTTGGGAGCAACCGGTCGAGTTGGTGGGACTCAAGGCACATTTGCCCAGTGCATGGCTGTTCGCGCATGGCGATCACACGCTGTCCCTCGCCTGGTGGGACCAATACATCGCGGGCAGCGGCGTACAGTCTGCCACGGGCGCGATTGACCAGGCCGAGCTCGTCTTCGTCGGTTATGGCATCGAGGCGCCGGAATACGGCTGGGACGACTTCAAAGGCAAATCCGTCAAGGGCAAGGTCGTGCTCGTACTCAACGACGACCCGGACTGGGATCCTGCCCTATTCGCCGGCAAAACGCGGCTCTACTACGGGCGCTGGACGTACAAGTACGAGAGCGCGGCACGCCACGGCGCGGTGGGTGCGATCATCGTGCACACCACCCCGTCGGCGGGTTACCCCTATCAAGTCGTACAGAGCTCATGGGGCGGCGAGCAATTCGCGCTGCCGAGCAGCGGTTCAACGAGCTTGCAGGTGAAGGCTTGGGTCACTGAGGAGGCCGCACGCGCGCTCGTCGCGCTCTCGGGGAAATCTTTGGAATCGCTGCGAACATTGGCGCAAAACCGCGCCTTTACGCCCGTCGAGCTCGGCATCAAGACCTCGCTGCACTTCGACAATCGGGTCTCGCGCGTTCAGACCGGCAACATCATCGGTAAGATCCCAGGCAGTGATCCTCGGTTGGGCGACGAATACGTGGTCTTGAGCGCGCATCATGATCACTTGGGCATCGGCAAGCCAGATCCCAGCGGTGACGCGATCTACAACGGCGCGCTCGACAATGGCGCTGGGGTCGCCCAAGTATTGGCGATCGTGAAGGCGTTGCAGTCGCTGCCCACCAAACCGCGCCGCTCGATCTTCGTGCTTTTCCCGGCGGCGGAAGAGGCGGGTTTGCTTGGCTCGCAATACTTTACGGAACACCTGCCGGTAAGCGCAGGAAAAATCGCCGCTAACTTGAACTACGACGGTGGCAACATCTGGGGACGCAGCAGGGACATCACCCAGATCGGTAAAGGCAAGTCGTCGCTCGATGCGATCGTGCTGCGGGTTGCAGCCCGTCTGGGCCGTACGATCGAGGAAGATCAATTTCCAGACCGCGGCACGTTCTATCGTTCCGACCAATTCAACTTCGCCAAAATCGGCGTACCCGCGTTGTATCTGAAGACTGGGACGGATTTCATCGGTCGCCCACCCAATTGGGGGAAGGCGCAGATTTTGGCGTTCGAGGCGAAGCGTTACCACCAACCGAGCGACCAAGTCGGGCCGGATTGGAACTTCGACGGCATGGTAGACGACGCCCGCTTTGGTTTTTTTGCGGCTCTCGAGCTTGCCAACGCCGAGCGCGCCCCAGACTGGACCCCTGGCGACGAATTCGAGCCCGCGCGTCGAGCTTCGCTCGCCGCGCTCAAACACTGATTGTTCGAGAGGTCCGACGGAGCACAGCAGGAGAACCATTGCCCACGTTGATTCCCACCCCAACCCGTATCACCCCCGCCGGCAACAAACCCAAACTGATCGACGAATTCGTCGGTCGCGTAAACAATGGCGAGCCGCGCCTGAGCATCGCTCGCATGCAATCGCCGTCAGGATGGCAAGAACCCGGGCAGCGTCCTGAATTCGACGAATATACCCTGGTGCTCGAGGGCGCTCTCGTCATCGAGAGCGCCGGAGCGCCCTTGGAAGTGAAGGCTGGCCAAGCAGTGCTCACGCGCGCGGGAGAGTGGATACGCTACAGCACCCCGGGAGCGCACGGTGCCACTTACATTGCGATCTGCCTGCCCGCATTCTCGCCCGATACCGTTCATCGCGACGTCTGAAGTCCTACCAACCCAATAGGAGAGCCAGCCCTTCATGTTCGTCAGCAAGCTGCGACGCAGGTGGGATCGAAAAAATACGTTGTTGTGCGTCGGCCTCGACCCTGACCCGAGTCGCTTTCCCGAAGCATTCCGCACTGGCAAAGATGCCATCTTCGCATTCAACCGCGCCATCATCGACGCCACTTCGGATTTGGTGTGCGCGTTCAAACCGCAGGTGGCTCACTACTCCGCTTGCGGCGCCGAAGATCAACTCGTCAAGACGATCGACTACATCAGGAGCGAGCATCCCGAGATAAGCATCCTGCTCGATGCCAAGCGCGGGGACATCGGCTCGACTGCCGAGATGTACGCACGAGAAGCCTTCGATCGTTACGGTGCGGATGCAGTGACGGTCAACCCATACATGGGTTTCGACGCAATCGAACCGTTCTTGGCTCGTTCGGACAAAGGCGTGGTCGTGCTCTGCCGCACCTCGAACCCCGGCGCGCGGACCTTCCAGGACTTGCAAGTCGAGGGCAAACCGCTTTACCTCCGTGTCGCCGAGGAAGCCGTATTGCGATGGAATCAGCACGGAAATATCTTGCTGGTCGTCGGGGCGACGTCGCCAACCGAGTTGCGCAAGGTGCGCAAGCTAGCCGGGGACGTCCCGTTACTCGTGCTCGGGGTTGGTCATCAAGGCGCATCGGTCGTCCAAGCGATCGAGAACGGGCAAGATAGCCAAGGTGCCGGCGTTCTACTCAGCACGTCGCGGTCGGTCCTCTATGCTTCATCTGGCACGGACTTCGCAGCAGCCGCGCGGCAGCAGGCGCTGAGATTACGCGACGAAATCAACCGCGCCAGGCGAGCTCGCAGCTTGGAGAGCTGAACGACTGCCCGCCTGTTTCTCGGCCGTCACTATGTGTAGCCGAGTCGGTCCAGCGCCAGGGCCACACCGTCGGCATCATTCGAGCGGGTAACGAGATCCGCGGCGGCGAGCACCTCGGGGTGGGCGTTCGCCACCGCAACCCCACAGCCTGCCCAGTGCAGCATCGGCAGATCGTTCGGCATATCGCCGAACGCGATCACCTCGGCCGCGCTGATGTCCCGCGCGGCGCAGTAGTGCTGAAGTGCGGACGCCTTGCTGACACCCGGCGCGACGACTTCCACGAAGTGCGAGCCAGAATGAGAGACGACCGCGCGCGAGCTCGCGAATACGCGCGTCATCTCCAGGAGATCTGGAAGCGGCCAATCGAGTTGTTGAACGATGAGCTTCGTCACCCCCTCCCGGCACAGTTCCAGCGCATCCGCACGGCGCATCAACGGATCGACTCGATCTCGCGAGTGCTCCGACAAAATGGCGTAATTTTCGTCGCAGCCGTAGCGCATCCCAATCTCGACGGCGAATGCCACGTCCGGCACCGCGGTGCGCAGGCTCTCGACGAGCAAGGAAGCGTGCTCGGAGCGCAGCCGTTCCTGATGCAAGAGGGTATTGGATTTCAGATCGTAGAGCAGGCTGCCGTTGCCACAGATCGCAACGCCGGACAGCTCGCTCGCGCCAGACACCAGGCGCACCCTGCGCGGCGGGCGCGCAGTGACGAACAGCAGCGTGAGCCCGCGCGCTTGCGCGGCGTGCAAAGCGCACAGCGTGCTGGCTGAAATCGACCCGTCGCTGCGCAGCAGCGTGCCATCCAAGTCCAGCGCCAGCAGCCGTGCCAAAGCTCTTTGTTTTGCTCGTTGCAAGGCCACCTCCACACCGTTACCATGTCTATCTTACAAGACAATAGAGTTTCGGAAAATGACGACCGCGCAGCCCAAAAACCGAGGTCACATTTCCTGCCGGGAGGTGTCTTCTTGCCGCAATGAGCGCGCAACCCGATGAATTGACGGAGGCCGTCGCCGCGGCTCGACGCGGCGAATTGGCCGGGCTCACCCGCCTGGTGGAGCTCACCGAGGCCATGGCGTATGCCGTCGCCTTTGGAGTGCTGCGCAAGGAAGCAGACGCCAAAGACGCCGTACAGGAGGCCTATCTCACGGTGTTCAGCCGCCTTTCGATGCTAGCCGATGGTCAGGCCTTCGCCGGCTGGCTGAGGCGTATCGTCATCAGCACCTCGCTGAACCATCGCCGACGGAAACGAAGCGCCTGGCTATCGCTCACCGACGTCGGTTCACCACCGATCTTGGACGATGAGGAGGAACGTTGGACGCAAGGGCAGCAGCGTCTGCTGGCACGCGCGCTGCTCACCCTGTCCGCGCAGGAGCGACGCCTGTGCGAGCTCCACTATCACGGTGGCTGGAGCACCGAGCGTTTAGCTCGCGATGCAAATGTCGAGGCCGCTGCCATGCGCAAGCGTCTTCAACGGGTTCGAAACAAGCTGCGAGAGGAGATCGAAATGGATGAGCAACGCATTCTAACCACCAACCCCGTCCCCCATGAGTTACCAGGCAAGATCGTCGAGTTGCTGGCGCGGCCGCGACTCGTGGACATTCCGGAAAACCCAGTCGCCGTCGTAGCGACACGGCTGCTCAGCGCATTCCCCGACTATTCGGCCATCACGCTACCGGAGGAGTTGGACTTGGCGGCCGCCTCGAGTCGGCTCGGCGGCGACGCCGTGTACATCGATCGTTCGAAATTACAGAGCATCGAAGGCGAGCGTATCCTCCGCTATGATTTGACCCTGCCGCTGCTGCTGAACGTGCGCTGGAACGGCGTCGCGCAACGGCTCAGCGCGTCCGGCAAGGCTTATCGTCGCGAAACCGAGAGCGCCACGCACCTCGAGGCATTTCATCAACTCGAACTGTTCGCCCTCGACGAACGCGCAACGCTCGAGCCCTGGGCTTTCGCAGGACGACTCCTCGACGCGGTCGATCGCGTGTTGCCTCGCGCAGAAGTACGCGTCACACCGACTGATTACCCGATGTGTAGTCGCGCATGGAGCCTCGATGTGCTGCGCGATGGTCAATGGGTGGAGCTGCTTGCCTGGGGTGAGTACGCGGATTGGGTGCTGAGAGGGATCGGAGCGGACCCGGACCAGCACCGCGCCGTAGGTGCCGGGGTCGGTCTGGAGCGCCTAGCGGCCCTCAAATTCGCGATCGACGACATTCGCAAAATGGCGACCACAAGGCTGGCCTAGCCTGCCGAAGTCGCGACATTTGGCCCCTCCCAGGCCAAAACGCGGTCCTTGCGCGGCCATGTCTTTCATACTAGACTCTGGTCACCCAGTCTGGACAAGAGCAGGAGACCGCCGTGAACCAAATAGAGCTCGCCCAACCAAGTCGGAGACGTCGGGTGCATCGCGTAGCCAGCGAGCCTGAGCGCGTCACCGCCCATGTCACTGTCGCCTGGACGCCATCGAATCACGACGGCGCGCCCCGTTTTTCTTCCACGGAGATCGAGCTGGTCGCCGGGTTCGAGGCAAGCCCGCACCAGAGCTGGATCGAGGCGATCTCCTCGGCCCGTTGCCGCGAAGTTCTGCTGACCGCACGGCTCGGCAACAACGTCCCCGCCAAGCACTTGGTGCTCGAGCTAGCCGAGCTCCTGACCTTCAGTCTGACCGAGAGCCAGCCACTGATCCGAGTCCGGTTTCTGCCGACCGCCGGCGCGGATCCAAGTCACGCCTGACTGCCCACGCACGCCAAAGAATCCAGCTGGAAGGGAGCCATCTCAATGCACATTGGAATCGTTGGAGGAGTCGAGCGGGGCGAGCAACGGTACGCGGCAGCCGCCGCAAGCCAGGGACATTCGTTCGAGTTTCACGGGGGAGACATGGCAGGCCGCGGCTCCGATTCGCTGGAAGCGTTGGTCGAGCGCTCGGATTTGGTCATCTGTGTGACAGACGTCAACAGCCACGCTGCCGTGCTCGGGACGCGTCGGCTTGCCCGCACGCTGGGTCGGCAATGCTTGCTGACTCGCCGCCTGGGCTTGTCCCGCTTCCGCGCACTATTGGCCGAAATGGCCGACTCAGCGCAGGTGGCCTAGCGCGCCCGCTCCCCTGCCCCCCGCTAGAAGCGCGCTGCAATCGATAGTCGCACGTTGATCGGCTCCATGGCATGGACCAGCTTCCCGTCGTAACCGCCGTCTCCGCCATTTGCGCGGAGGTTGTTCGGGTTTTCGGGCTCGTTCTCGAGGCGCGATGAGTAGTAGTACTCTTGATCGTTCGCCCCCGCATTGAGCAGGTTGAGAATGTCAGCGCTGAAGGTCCACGCCGAACCGAGCTGATAGCCGATGCGCGCGTTGAGTAGTGCGGATGCGCTCGAGCGCACGGAGTTGTCTTCGATCAGTGGTCGCGGACCAAAGTAGCGGAACCTTAGACTGCCGAAGGGGCCACGCTCCTGGTGAACCGAAATACCGGCCGCCGCCATGCTCGCGACCGAGTCGGGGATGTAGTCGCCGATCAGCGGATCGTGATCGCGAAAGCGCGCCCTCGACAGCGCGATGTCGGCGTCTACCGTGAGCCACGGGGTCACGTCGTAAAAATTCGTCCACTCCGCGCCGTAGCGTCGCCCCTTTCGACCACTGGGTTCGGTCGCGCCCGCGTCTCCGACGAATACGGTTTCGTTGTCGGAGTCGAGCAACCAAAGAGAGAACGTACTTTGCAATCCCTGAATCCGCCCAAAGCGAAGCCCGACCTCGGCGCCACGTTGGCGCGTGAATGGTTTGGCCGGATTGCTCGCGACGGCAATGCCGCGCGCGTCTGTCGTATGCAGCCCAAAACCTCCGGACAGGTAGAATTCCGTGTCGAACCAAGGCCCGAGTACCAGGCTTGCCTTCGGACTCGCAATCGCCCGGGCCGTCGACTGGCTAACGCCGCCCACCTGGTTCTGCACGTCGAATGCGTACAGGTCCCCGCGCACGCCAAGCACCGAACGAAGCCAGTTGGTCCACGAAAACTTTTGTTCGACCCAGGGAGAAATGCCCGTAGTAGACAAGCGGTCCTCTCGCACCGTGGCGTAAACCCGACGCTCCTCGGTGCTGAACAAGCCCGGCTGTACGAAATCGACGCGCAGATCCAGGCCGATGCGAGTTTGGCTCGCGTGCCCCGCCCAGTTACCGAAGAACGTGTGGCTCAGCTTGCTTCCGGTGACGATGCGCCGATCACGCTGCAAGATCTGGTCGCCCTGGGCCTGGTTCAAATAACCAGTAAAGTTCGAATACAAATCCAGCCCATATCGATAGGCATAGGCCATGGCCGAGGTCTCACTGCCCTCATCCGCGTGGTGCCACTCGAAGCTCAGGCTGGCGCGTTCGCTACTGCCGCCGCTCAAAGGGTCGAGCGTACCGAAACGGTCGATCTGGAAACCGCCCGGCACGGTGTTGTCGCCGGTAATGGCGCGTTCTGGGATCTGGTCGGTGGCCGTCCAACTGCCGTGGTAGCCGAAAGCCGATACGCTCCAACCGAGCGCCGCGTCGCCTCGCGAATACTTCAAGACACCATTGCCACGCCAGAAGTTGGTGGGAGTGTCCCAAGCGCCATCGTCGTGAAAGGCCTCGAGGCCGTAGAAGAAGTGACCCCCGGCGATCTCGAGCGAATTGGCCAAGAGCAGGCGCGCATAGTGATCCGTACCGCCCTCCACCTTGAGCAGTGCCCGATCCATGCGATCGAAGTACTTGATGTTGGCTGCGCCTACCGAGCCAAAGTCACCGACGTCGGCGAAGTACGGGCCCTTCCGATACTCTACACCTTGGATTAGCTCCGGAATCAGCCAATTGATGTCCGTGTAGCCTTGACCATGCGCGTGACCGCCAAGATTGATCGGTATGCCATCGACGGTCGTTGCGAAGTCGCCGCCATGATCCAGATTGAAGCCGCGCAGAAAGTACTGATTGGCTTTGCCGCCACTCGCGTGCTGCGTCACGATCACGCCGGGAACGGTTTCCAAGACCTCGCCGGGCCGCAAGATCGGTCGTCGCACGAGCTCGGCATTGCCAACCGTGCCTTGGGTCGCCGAATCAGCCACACCGGCGAGGTTCTCGGCGCGCCCCGTCACGACGACGGTCCCCAACTCGTCCGTGCTCTCCGTTGCCTGGCTCGGTAGTTGAGCAGTGGAGTTTTTGGTAAGCGCCTCGGCTTTGACGGAGCTCGCCCGAGAACCGAGCAGCAGTGGCACGGCGAGCTTGATCAGGCGGAGCTTCGACTTGTGGCAACTCAAGGGAAAGCCGAGTCAATCTGACGAAGGAAAAGCATTTCCCTCCCATACGGCAATCGCGTCTATTATACAAGACGCACGGAGTCGCGACCGACGCCCTCGTTCCGCCACGGGCTCAGCGCGGGGCCTCGTTGCCAGAAATCCCTTGGTTTTTAAGGCGCCCCCTGCTACCTCGTCCACCAAAGGAGACACATCGCTATGCAACGACGTCGACTGGGCACTACGGGCCTGACCGTTTCGGAAATCTGTCTCGGCACCATGACTTTTGCCTCGCACGCGGACGAAGCGACGAGCCTGAGGATCCTGGATAAGTCATTCGACTCGGGGATCGACTTCTTGGACGTGGCGGAGGTGTATCCGGTCCCCCCCAAGCCGGAGTACGCCGGACAGAGTGAACTCATCATCGGCAAATGGCTCAAGGATCGCCCGCGCGACTCTGTGGTGATCGCAACCAAGGTCGCGGGCCCCGGTGGCGGTTGGTTCGTGCCCCCCGTCCGGGGTGGCCGGACCTCGCTCGATACGCACCACATCGAGCGCGCAGTCGAAGGTAGCCTCAAGCGACTCGGGACCGACTACATCGATCTGTATCAGACGCACTGGCCGGATCCCGAGTTGCCCATCGAGGTTACCCTCGAAGCCCTCGAGCGCCTGATCCGTGCTGGCAAAGTCCGCTACATCGGCGCCAGCAACGAAACGGCGTACGGCCTGACGAAAGCCCTGTACACGGCCAAGAACGAGGGTCTGCCCAAGTACCAAACGATCCAGAACAATTTCTCGCTGCTCAATCGCCGCTTCGAAGACGAACTGGCCAACGTCTGCCGTCGCGAGAAAGTCAGCCTGATCCCCTACAGCCCAATCGGCGGCGGCGTGCTCAGTGGCAAATACAACGGCGGCAAGTGGCCCGAACCCGCGCGCTTCAGCACCTACCGCAATGACCCCGCGCGCGGGCAAACCATGACCAAGCGCTTCGTCAACGACAAGACGCTCGCCACCAGTGAACGCATCTCCAAACTCGCCGCCGAGCTCGAGCTCGCCCCCGTCACGTTCGCAGTCGCCTGGAGTCTCTCCCATGACTTCGTGGCATCGACCATCATCGGCGCCACGCGCGTGGAACAGCTGAACGAAGTCTTGCGTGCCAGCGAGGTCAAGCTTACGCCGGAAGTGCTGGCCAAGGTCGACGAGATCTCACGCGAGATTCTGTATCCCATGGGCTAGCCCGCAGCGTGCTCGACGGCGGCCATCACCCTTGCGATTGCTGCCCTCGAGCCCCATGTGGCCGTCCGGAACCCGATGAGCACGAGCACCGCGGAACAGCAGCGACCTTTGTTGCTAGCGCTTGGGCTGGCGACGTTCATGGTCAGCCTGGACGCCCGGGTCGTCGCTCCGCTTTTGCCGGCAATCGCTCATGATTACCATACCTCGATTGCGCGCGCTGGTTATGTAGTCTCCGGCTACTTGCTACCTTACGGCTTGTTCCAGCTGGCCTACGGTCCGCTCGCCGATCGTTTCGGTAAGGTGCGCGTCTCGGTGTTTGCCATGGCGGCCTTTAGCTTGGGCACCGCGTTGTGCGGCGCCTTCGCCTCGTTTTCAGCGGTCTTGCTGCTACGCGCGCTCACGGGCGCGGCGGCCGCCGCGCTGATTCCGCTAACCATCGCGTACATCGGCGACACCGTCCCGTACGCCAAGCGTCAGGCGGCCCTAGCGATGCTGATGGCAAGCTCGGGGGCGGCGCAGGCCCTGAGTGTGAGCGTGGGCGGTACAATCGCCGCCGTGCTCTCGTGGCGAGCTATTTTCCCGATACTTGGTGTGCTGTCCGCGCTGGTCACCCTCTACCTGGCGGCTTGTGCGAAGCGTGAACTGCGCACGCCCCTCGCGCTCGGCGCTCGCCGCCCCAGTTACCTAGATGCACTCCAAAGTCCGCTGCTATCCATCCTGCTGCTGGTCGCGTTCGAGGGCTGCCTTTTCCTGGGCGGGTTTCCCTACTTGAGCGGCCTACTCGAACGAAGATTTCGGCTTGGCTCGCTGCCCATTGGGCTACTGCTCGGCTTGACCGGCGCATCGCAATTGCTGACCGCCCGACTGCTGCCACGTTTGCTCGGGCGCGTATCGGAACGAGAGCTGCTACTCGTGGGTGGGGGCCTGATGGGGCTTTCATACTTGATCAGCGCGTGGGCACCTCACTACATCTGGGTTGGCCTCGCCTGCGCGTTGATCGGGGCGGGGTTCAGCCTGTGTCATTCCACGATTCAGACCCGCGCCACCGAAGCGTTCCCTGGCGGGCGAGGCACCTCGCTCGCGCTCTTTGCTTTCTCGCTCTTCCTGGGCAGTGCCCTAGGCAGCGTCGGCTTCGGTGTTGTGCTCGAAAGCGTGGGCTATGCGGCGACCTTCGGCACCGCCGGCCTACTCCTGTTCGTGTTCACCGCCCTCGCCCTCGGGTCTTTGGGCCGCGAACGCATGCTCGAGACAGATTGAGTCTTTAGAGCAGCTCGCACGGCTCTTCTGCAACGGGGTTGGGTGCGGATACGAGCGCGCCACGCGTAGCTACGCCGCGCTCTGCGATCTCCGTGGCCGTGAGCGCCAGAAGGGCCGCGGTCGCGAAACCAGCCACGAGGGGCAGCACCGTACCGTCGTAAGCCCGTCCGAAGAGCGTGCCGAGCCCAAGCCCGATGATGCCAGAAACGGAGCCGATCATGGCCGACGCGACGCCGGCGATGTGACCCACGGGTTCCATGGCGCGCGCGCTGAAGTTGCCGAACAAGAGCCCGTTGCAGAAAAAACAGACCATCATGAAGCCGACGAACGCGAAAAGCGGTGGATGCCCGGCAAACGCCAGAGTTCCGAGCAGCGCGCACACGCACAGCACGCAGTCACAGATCAGCGCGGCGCGTGAAAGACGCCGCATGCCGAAACGCATCACCAGCTTTCCGTTCACGAACGAGGCGACACCGATCGAGCTCGCCAACAGCCCAAAAAACAGCGGGAATTTCGAGCCCAGACCATACTGTTCTTGGAACACCTGCTGCGACATCGAGAGGTAGCTGATGAAGCCACCGAACACGAAGCCACTGGCCAGCGTGTAGCCGAGAGCAATGCGATTGCGGAACGTCTCGGCACAGCCGCGAGCGATGGTGCGAAATGAAAATGGCACGCGGCGCTCGCGGGGTAACGTTTCTGGCTGCCTCCACGCTAGCCAAAGCACGTTCAGCGCTGCGATCATGACCAAGCCAGCGAAGATTGCGCGCCAACTGGTCACCAGTAGCACCGCCTGGCCGACTGACGGCGCCACCACGGGAACGAGAATGAACACCGTCTGCACGAACGACATGACCCGGGCCATGCCCGAACCCGTATGGGCGTCGCGCACCAACGCGACGGAAACGATGCGCGGCCCTGCGGCACCGAAGCCCGAAATCGCACGCCCGACCAGCAACCAAGTGAAGCTCTGGGTCAGCGAACAGATGATGCCGCCGAGGACGAACAAGGCAATCCCGAGATAAAGCGCCGGCTTGCGACCCGTGCTGTCGGAAACGGGCCCATAGATCAATTGCCCGATCGACATGCCGCCAAAGAACACACTCAAGATCAGCTGTCGGTCGTTCGCGTGCGCCGCTCCGAGCTCTGCCGCTATCGTGCCGAGCGCGGGAAGCATCGTGTCGATCGACATCGCGACCAATGAAGTGGTGAGCGCAACGAGGGCCACGAACTCGACGTCGGAAGGTGCATTTCCAGGGCGACGACTGAGGGTGCGATTCATGGGCTGACCTTGCGAAACGGCCGGGCATCCTATACCGGAGCCAGGTCTCCCATACAAGACCCAGCTAAACCCGCGTATTCGCTGACGGACCGCCCCCGTCACGGTCGATCGCTCAAACGCGCGAATCGCTCGAGATCTCGTGCGAACACCGATGAAAGCTGGCGCATTTCCTGGATGCCCACCCAGCGCAACTCCGGTGTGCTCGTCTTGCAGCAACTGCGCAGGCTGCACATCGAGAATCTCCACGCGCCACCAATGAATAGGCGCCGTGCCGTCTCGCGTATCTGTCTGCCAGACCTGCTCGGTCGCGCGAACCCGGAGGCCAGTTTCTTCGAGTACCTCGCGCTGCACGCCCTCTAGCTTTGGGTCTCGAGACAAGGCATTGATTATGACGGCGAACCGTGTCTTCTTTACGAGACACGCGACGATCCGTGCCACCGGCGCGGGTCAGAAAGAAGATTCGATCGTGATCAAAAACGCCTGGGGACTGTCGGTTGTGATCGCCCTCTGCGGTTGCGCGTCGGCACCCGTCGAGGTCCCGGCTGCCCCCGCACAGGCGGCGAGCGACTCCTCAGCCAATGCCCATGAGGCGCGAGCTCGACAGCTCGCTGGCAGCGATCTCACCCAACCTTTGGTGCTCTGCAAACCGATCAGCGAGGCCAAAGACGTCGTGCTCGCAAAAGCAAAGGATGATGGGAAATCGCTGATTCCTCCGACCAAGCTATTCGACAATCTGTTCTTCGTCGGCACTCGATTCGTGGGTGTTTTCATACTCGAGACCAATGAGGGCTTGATCTTGTTCGACTCACTGACAAGCACCAACGACGTCAAGACCATACTCGAGCCAGGCCTGAGTCAGCTCGGCCTCGACCCGCGACAAATCCGCGATGTCGTAGTTACGCATGGCCACTTCGATCACTTCGGCGGAGCCGCGTACCTGCAGCAGACGTACGGCGCGCGCATCTTGCTCAGCGCCGCCGACTGGCGCTTCATCGAGCAGGAAAGGCGGGCCCCGGGCGTCGAAGGCGGCGAGCCGCCCAAGCACGACCTCGAGGTGACCGATGGCCAGGTCCTCAACCTCGGAGATACGAGGGTCACTCTGTACCTCACGCCCGGACACACTCCAGGCACCGTTTCGGCAATCGTACCCGCCGTCGAACGAGGCAAGGCCTACAAGCTTTCGCTCTTCGGCAGCGTGCTGTTTCCCGCCAACCGGGAGCCGACGGAAACCAGCGGTGGACTCGCACTCTACGATCGATCGATCAAGCACTTCGACGCGGTGAGCGTCGAGGCCAAGGTCGACGGCATCTTGAATACCCATACCTTCATCGACGGCACCGCAACGCGGCTCGAGCAGGCACGGCAAAGAAAGCAGGGCGAGCCCAATCCGTTCCTGATCGGCAGCGCAAACGCGCACCGTTACCACGAGATCTTGCAAGAGTGCGTGGAGGCGGCGCTCGCCCGACTCGATCAGCCCGCGGCCACGGCCCAAGCGCCAAATTGACCTTCGGCTCGCTGGTTCGAAGTGAGCTGAAGTCGGAGCTCAAGCGCTACGAGCGACAGACCTCCCTCGCGTGGCCTCGCGCACGCGAGGGATGAGCTCGCGGCCATACTCGAGCGCATCCTCCAACGGGTCGAAGCCTCGGATCAAGAACGTCGTGACGCCGAGGTCCCAATAGTCGAGCAACGAATCGGTAACTTGCTCGGCCGTGCCTACCAGCGCCGTCGAGTTGCCACTCGCCCCAGTCAGCGCAGCGATCTCGGTCCACAAGCGCTTATCGCGGATCTTGCCGCCGGCCGCCGCCTCCAGCAGTCTTTGTGAGCCAACGTTTTGCGGCGCTTGTCCCGCAACGCGGAAGATCGATGAGCGTCGCTCGGCGCCGCTCGCCTTGACCGCAGCCAAGATACGGTCTGCGCGCGCCCAGGCCTGGGCCTCGGTGCGACCGAGGATCGGGCGCAACGACAAGCTGAAGCGGATCTGCTGCTCGCGCCCAAAACGGGCCGCCGACGCGCGCACTTTGGCGATCGTCTCGCGGGTTTGTTCCAGAGTTTCGCCCCAGAACGCATACACGTCCGCGTGTCGCCCAGCGACGGCGATCGCCTCGTCGGATGAACCGCCGAAATACACGGGCAGGTGCGGAGACTGCGCGGGCTTCACCGCCGAGAAGCTATCCTTTACTTGGTAGAACGGCCCCGTGTGGTCGAAGGGAAGTTGACTCGTCCAGCTCTTCTTCAACACATCCAGATAGTCGTCGGTGCGGGCATAGCGGCTCGCTTTGTCGAGGAAGTCACCATCGCGCGCCTGTTCATGGTCGGCGCCTCCAGTAATGATGTGCACGGCGAGTCGGCCGTCGACGAATTGGTCGAGCGTTGCGAGCTGACGCGCCGCGAGCGTGGGCGCCACGAAGCCCGGACGGTGCGCCAATAGAAACTTCAAGCGTTCCGTTTGCTGGGCGGCATAAGCAGCGATCTGAAACCCGTCCGGGGCGGAGCTGAAGTAGCCAATCAGCACGCGGTCGAACCCAGCGAATTCGTGCGCGCGCGCAGACGTGCTGACGAAGGTTTTGTCGACCACTTTGCCGCTCTGGCCGGGTCGATACTCAGAGGAATTTTGTGCGCCAATGGCGCCGACGAACTCGAGAGACATGGTCGATCCTCGTTTGAGTGTCTTAGCTTTCGGTGACCCCAAGCTCCGCCAGCAGCTCTTGGCGAAGCTCGATGAATTCTGGACCGCGTCGATCGCGCGCCGCTCCCGCGCTCAGTTGGTGCTCGGACGCGATGCGACCGTCACGCATCACCAAGATACGATCGGCAAGCACGATGGCTTCGTCCACATCGTGCGTAACCAATAGAATGGCGGGACGATGCCGCGCGAACAGTGCGCGGACGAGCGCTTGCATCTTCAAGCGCGTGAGCGCGTCGAGCGCGGCGAAGGGCTCGTCGAGTAACAGCAGGGAAGGTTCGCGGACCAAAGCCCGCGCCAGCGCCACTCGTTGCGCTTCGCCGCCGGAAAGCGTGGCCGGCCAAGCGTCGTAGTGGTCACTCAGCCCGACTTCATCGAGTGCCTCGCGTGCTCGTGACCGCGTTTTGCCAAAGGGCAGACCGATCGCCACGTTCTGCCAAACCCGGAACCACGGCATGAGCCGGTGCTCCTGGAATACAACCGTGCGCGCGTTTGGTGCTCTAACTACGCCGTCTCCAGCCGTGTCGAGGCCGGCAAGCGCCCGGAGCAGCGTGGTTTTTCCACAACCACTCTTGCCGAGGAGCGCCACGAACTCGCCCCGTTGGATGCGCAACTCGACACCATCGAGGACCGCCCGCTGCCCGAAGTAGCGGTGGAGATCGCGGACTTCGACCAGGAGCTCGAGCTCGCTACTCATGACTTTCTCACAGCCGCACCGAATGCTCGGCAACGTTCAGCTTGCCCGAGAGCACCTTGCGCTCCGTCAACCAATCGACCCCACGCTGTAAGCTCGCTTCCCCTTCGTCGTTCATCAAGCTGAGCTTGCTCGTCATGACTTGTTGGTTCAGCTTTTCAATCACCGCAGGCGGATATTTGGAGACCCGGTAACCGATCGCCTGCGCCTCCGCGCGATGCCGATTGGCCCACTCGACCTCCGTTTGCTGCGCGAGAATGACCGCGCGGATAGTATCGGGTTCACTACGCGCGTAGTCTTCTCGCACCAGGTAAGTTCCAAAGTCGACCGCCTGCTCCAGCTCCTTGCCTTCTTCGAAGATGCGCTGCGCGCCATACTGCACCTCGGCCATCTCGAGCGGCCCGGTCCAGATCGCCCAGGCGTCCACTTTTCCCGCCGCGAACGCCGGGGCGGCGTCAGGCGGGTTCATGTACACGACGTTCACCCGATCGCGAGGAACGCGGTATTTTTCGAGCGCTGCGACCAACAAGAACTCCGCTACGCCCGCCCGGTTGACGGCGACCGTCTTGCCGGCAAGGTCCGAGACCTTGCTGATTCCCGACTTGGGCAAAACGATGATCGAAGTCGTGCGCGGGGTCGACACCGTCCACGAAACGAAGCTCAACTTCGCACCGGAAAGAATTGCTTGCGCAGCCGGTGTGGAGCTGCCGCCGAAGCTGAAATCAGCGCTGCCGGTCGCAACCGCCTGCAACGTCGGGGCATGGTTCGGGAATGGCCCCACCCACTCCACGTCGATACCACGCCCGCGCAGCGTGGCCTCCATGATGCCACGCTCCTTTGCGACGGACACGATGCCGTAGGTCAGCCGCACCTTCCGACGGCCGCTGGCCACGGGCGCGCGATCTCGGCACGCGGGCATTGCGGGAGCAATGCCCAACAGGCCTGCAGCGAGCAGCAAAGAACGTCGAGGTATGAGCATTGGTTTCTGTCCTCCTGAACCAGCTCGTCAGCCGCGAGCCTTGGCGTAGTTGGGGTGCCAGGCCAGCAGCCAGCGCTCCAAGAGACGCACGGCGAGGTCCGAAGCCACCCCGATCAGCGCATAGACGCCGATCACGAGCACCATCACGTCGGTCTGCAAGAACTCACGGGCATTGGTGGCCAGAAAGCCGATCCCAGAGTTGGCCCCCACGGTTTCAGCGATCACCAGGGCCAGCCAAGACGTCGTGAGGGCTAGCCGCACACCGTTGAGTAGAGAGGGGAGCGCGCCCGGGAGCACCGCGTAGATGATCGATCGGCCCCGCCCCAACCCCATCAAACGGCCCATCTCCAACAATTTAGGGTCGACTTGGCGCACGCCGAGCGCTGTATTCAGGTACATCGGAAACAGGCTGCCAAGCGCGATCAGGAAGACCTTGCCTGACTCACCGACCCCAAACCACACGATGACGAGCGGCAAGATTGCCAAGAAGGGAACCGCGCGCAACACCTGAAGGCTGCGATCGAGCAGCGCGTGAGCGAGGGGGAACAAGCCCACGAGTAACCCCAGCCCCAAGCCGACCCCGGTGCCGACGCTGAACCCGAGCGCTGCGCGCCGTAAGCTCGCTGCCAAATGGGTTTGGAGCTCACCGCTGAGCCACAAAACCTTGGCAGTGGCCAGAACGGAACTTGGAGCCGGCAGCACGAGTGACGGGATCAATTCCAAGCGCGCCAACCCCTCCCAGGCCAGCAGCATCCCCAACGGAGCGAGCCAAGACAGGAGCGCGAGACGACGTGCGACGCCGAGGACGGGTATTCGAACACGTGGCTGCGCCCGCACGGACGTTGCCCGTTCTCCGGAGTCGGCCGCGGCAATCGGCGTGAGTACGAGACGTGAATTGGACATCGATTGCGCTTCGCTACCGAGAGAGCCCCCGGCAGCGAGCGCAGCTTGCCATAGCCGGGCGTCCACGTCTATACTACGAGACACCTCGCTTCATTCGTGAAGCGCACCGTTCCCGACTCAGCCTCATGACCCACTCCAGCCGAGAGATTCGTTTGGCGTCCCGCCCCCGCGGGCTGCCGACGCCCGAGAACTTCACGCTCGCGCAAACGGTGCTCCCGCCGCTCGCCGAGCAACAGGTGCTGGTTCGCAATCGATTCCTGTCGGTGGACCCGTACATGCGGGGCCGAATGAATGATTCGAAGTCGTACGCACCGGGCTTCGAGCTAGGACAGCCCCTCACCGGCCGTGCCGTGGGTGAGGTGATCGAGTCCCGCTCCAATGATTTCAAGGTCGGCGACTCCGTGCTCTCGATGTACGGCTTTCGGGAGAGCTTCGTGGCACCCGCCGCGGATCTCTATCGGCTGAACCCGGAGCTTCAACCGCACTCGGCGTACCTCGGCGTGCTGGGCGCAACGGGCATGACGGCGTGGGCTGGACTCAATCTGGTCGACGTCAAAGCAGGAGACACGATCTTCATATCGGGCGCCGCGGGCGCCGTCGGTAGCGCCGCCGGCCAGTTGGCGAAGCTCCGTGGCTGTCGCGTGATCGGCTCGGCCGGATCATTAGAAAAGGTCGAGCTCGCTCAGGCACAATGTGGCTTCGACGTCGCGTTCAACTACAAGAGCGGGCCAGCGCTCCCGCTACTGAGTCAGGCCGCACCGGACGGCATCGATGTTTACTTCGACAATGTAGGAGGTGAAACTCTGGAGGCAGCGCTCGCAGTGTTGCGGCCACACGGGCGCATCATCGGCTGCGGCTCGATTTCGCGCTACAACGACGAGATCCCCAGCCCGGGGCCCAGCAATTTGATGAACATCGTGACCAAGCGCCTCACTTGGAAGGGGTTCATCGTCAGTGATTTCCTGAGCCAGCGCGCGCAGTTCGAGCGTGAGGTCGGCGGGTACTTTCTCGCCGGCAAGCTCAAGAACCTGGAGACCCAAGTGACCAACCTGGAGCAAGCCATCCCCGCATTCATCGGCTTGTTTCATGGACAAAACATCGGCAAAATGATCGTGAAGCTCCTCTAGTCGGAGGCACGGTCGCGCGCTATTCTCGTGACTCACTCTCTGCTCGCTCCGTGCTCGTAGCTGCCCCCTGAACGAGGTGATTCGCACGCACGAATCGAAACAGCGTTTCGTACAACGCGCGCGTGACCTCAGTCGGCAAGTCGAGGTCGCCGGAGAGCGCGAGCAGGCGTTGGAGCTGCGCTCGTTCGCGAGCGGGGTCCGCAGCAGCCGCGCCGTACGCGGCCTTGAGCGCGCCGATGCGGCGCGTCACCGCAAAGCGAGCCGCGAGCAGTGAAACGAACTGCGCATCGAGCGCGTCGAGCTCGCGCCGGTACTCGAGCAGCAAAGCGGTGAATTCCGGAGGAAGGAGCTGAGGGTTCATGGCCGATTAGACGCTCGCGCGGGGTGAGCGGGCCTGTTCGCTTGGAGAAATCGGCTCGCGCTCAGCTTGACTTTCGACACCATAGCACCATAGCGTCTCCCATAGAAGACATGAGCAGCTCAGTCAGCCCGCAGGTCGTTTGGGTGGCAGGCGTCGGCGCCAGTGCAGGCTTGGGAGGTGCCTTGGCTCGCCGCTTCGCGAAGGCCGGCTTCACCGCCGCGATTACCGGGCGAAACGCCGCACGACTCGAAGGCGTCGCGGCCGAGATTCGCAATTCCGGCGGACAGGCATTCGCCCTCGCTGGCGACGTCGGTAGAGAGGCCGATGTGGTCTCGCTCGCACGTCGGGTCTCAGAGCTGGGCCAGCTCGAGGTCGGGGTGTTCAACGCAGGCAACGCCGACCGCGCGCCTTCACTCGAGCTGAGCGTCGATGCGTTCGAGCAAGCGTGGCGCAGCAGCACGCTCGCAGGCTTCGTTTTTGGCCGCGAGGTCATCAAAAACCTTTTGCCACGCAAGCACGGCTCCCTGTTTTTCACGGGCGCCACGGCATCGCTGCGCGGCAAGCCACCCTTCGCGGCCTTCGCGGCGGCCAAGGCTGGGCTACGCTCGATCAGCCAAAGCTTCGCTCGCGAGTTCGGGCCGCAGGGGCTGCACGTCGCCCACATCGTGATCGATGGCGGCATCGATGGCGAGCGGCTGCGTTCGCGCGCCGCAGAGCGCGTCGCTCAAGCAGGCCCAGACGGGCTGCTGAACCTCGAAGCGATTGCCGAGGTGTACTTCCAGCTGCACTTGCAGCATCGCAGCGCCTGGACTCAAGAGCTCGACTTACGCCCGTACAAGGAGCCGTTCTGAGCATGATCGATCTACATTACTGGACCACACCCAACGGCCACAAAATCACGATCTTTCTAGAGGAGGCCGGGCTCGACTATCGCGTGTTGCCGGTCAACATCGGCAAGGGCGAGCAATTCAAGCCGGATTTCTTGCGCATCGCTCCGAACAATCGCATCCCCGCGATCGTCGACCACCGACCACTGGATGGCGGCGATCCGATTTCCGTCTTCGAGTCCGGCGCGATCTTGCTGTATTTGGCCGACAAGACCAAGCAACTAGTCCCGGCGGATGTTCGCGGGCGTACCGAAGCGCTTGAGTGGCTGTTCTGGCAGATGGCCGGGCTCGGGCCCATGGCAGGGCAAAATGGACACTTCAATCACGCTGCCCCGGAAAAGCTGCCTTACGCGATCAGCCGCTATGAACGCGAGACTGCCCGCCTGTTCGCCGTGCTCGACAAACGCCTCCAGAAACGCGACTTCGTGGCAGGCGCAGGTCGTGGCGAGTACAGCATCGCCGACATTGCCAGCTACCCGTGGACGCGCAACTACACGCGCCTGAACCAAGACATCGAGCAGTTCCCGAATCTCAAACGCTGGCAGGCCGCAATTGCCGCGCGTCCTGCGACCGAACGCGCCTACGCTCTGGTCGACCAGATCAATCCACCGAAGCCTCCCGTGCCGTTGACAGACGATGAGCGTCAGTTGCTGTACGGGCAGGACGCCAGAACCGTGCGCGCCTGAACCCAAGTACCCGAGGAGAACGTCATGTCTGGATTGAGCTTGAGTCTCGATACCCCCGACCTAGCCCGGCACTACGAGGACGTCAGCTCCAACCGTCAGCTGAAGGCGGGCAAGCTGCTGATCGAGAAGCTGACCCTGAAGCCAGGCGAGGACGTCCTGGACGTTGGCAGCGGAACGGGTCTACTCGCTGCGCACGTCGCCGAGCTCGTGGGTCCCTCCGGTCTGGTAACCGCAATCGATCCGCTGCCGCTGCGGATTGAGATCGCCAGGCAGAAGACGCGCTTGAATCTCAACTTTCGCGTCGGAGACGCGTACCAACTCGACGGCTACGAAAGTTCGAGCTTCGACGTCGTGTACTTGAACGCGGTGCTGCATTGGCTGCCGGAGAAGCTCGGCCCGTTGGCCAGCTTCCATCGCCTGCTCAAGTCGGGAGGCCGCCTCGGTATTACCACTGGGGCCGGGGAACACTTGGGGACCTTGCAGTCGATTCGCAAGAGCGTGCTAGCTCGCAGTCAATACGCAAGCTTTCCCGAGTCGACAGCAGGGACGGCTCATCGCGTGACTACGGCGGAGCTGAGGAGCTTGCTCGAACGGACGGGGTTCACCGTGAGCTCGCTCGAACTCGTGCACCACGTCACCGTGCACGCTTCGCCGGCGGCTGCGATTGAGTTTTCACAAGCCAGCTCGTTCGGCAATTTCCTCGGTCACCTACCGCCCGACCTAAGCGCGGCGGCGCGCGCAGAGATCACCACTGAGCTCGAGGCTTTCCGGGTCCCAGAGGGCATCCGTTTGGAAGGTGCGCGTATCTTTGCGGTCGCGAAAAAGTTGGAGCACTGAACTTCGGCGGGGCGTGAAACTAGGCGATCAAGCTAGTTTCTCGCTCCGGGCGGAACTCGAGTCCTACCCATTTGGACCGAGCACTCGTTTCGGGGCGCCGGCCAAGTAGGCATGGATATCTTCGAGTGCCTGACCGTAAAACAGACGATACGTCTCCTCGGTCACGTAGCCCAAGTGAGGTGTCAACACCGTGTTGGCAAGGCTCAGTAACGGGTGTTCTGGCGGCAATGGCTCACGGTCGAAGACATCCAAGCCCGCACCCGCCAAGGCCCGCGACTGGAGCGACCTCACTAGTGCCGCTTCGTCTACGATCGGTCCACGCGAAGTATTGATCAGCAGCGCGCTTCTTTTGAGCAGAGCAAGCTCACGCTCACCGACCAAGCTCCGCGTCCGCTCGGAGAGCACCAAGTGAATGCTGAGCACGTCCGCCCGAACGAAAAGCTCGTCGCGACTCACGAGCTCGGCGCCCCCGAGCTCGGCGCGACTTGCGGTCAAGTTCGCGCTCCAAGCAATGACGTGCATACCAAATGCAGCGCCGATTCGCGCTACTTGCGAGCCCAAGCGCCCGAGCCCGAGCAGAGCCAGGGTTTTGCCGCGCAGGCCGGTACCGACAGACGTTTGCCATTGGCCGGCGCGGAGCGCTCGGTCTTCACTCGGCAGCTTGCGCGCGAGCGCCAAAATCAAGGCCCAGGTCAGCTCCGCGGTCGGGTACGGAAGACCATCGGTGCCGCACACGACAATACCCATTTCGGTCGCTGCCGACACGTCGATGGCCGCGTTGCGCATCCCGGTGGTGACGAGGAGCCGCAACTTCGGGAGCTGCGCCAGGAGCGCACGTGGAAACGGAGTCCGCTCGCGCATGGCCACGACTACGTCGAACGACGCGAGGCGCTCTGCTAGCTGCGCAGAATCGTTCGGCCGATCGACGAAGAACTGGACCTCGCAGCCGTTGGGCAGCGACGCCCAGTCCGCGTAGCTCTGGGCGACGCGCTGGTAGTCATCCAGGACGGCGATGCGCGTCACGGCAGACGCTCCAGGAAGCAGATCTCACTCGCATCGTCCGAGCGGGCTCTCTCGGTTCGCACCATGATTGCTCAGAGATTGACCTGCAAAGTCGCGCCGTAGAAGCGCGGATCGCCGAGTGACCCCGCATAGGTGTAGGTCGTCGCGGTGTCGACGGAGGCGTTGATGTAATAGAGCTTATCGAACAGGTTGCGGCCCCAGAACTTGAGATCCCAGAGACCGTTTTTGTCACGAACTCCGAGATAAGCGCCAGCGATGCCGTAGCCAGGGACCTTTGCATAAGGATCGGTGTTCAGCGTGCCATAGTAGGCGCTGCGGTAGCTCCAGTTGCCTCCGACATAGGCCAACGTATTCGTGGTGCCGACCGGGAACTCGTATTGGGCAGCGACGTTGTAGACTAGCTTCGACACACCCGTGAGCTGGCGGCCCGAGAGATCGCACACGCCGCCATTGGCCGCCGTGACCTGCAGGTAGGGGCATTGCCCGTTGGTATATGTGCGAAAATAGGCATCATTGTAAGTCGCGCCGCCGCTGATGGACAGACCGTCAACCGGCTTTGCCCGGAGATCGAGCTCGACCCCCTGGGTCCGAACGTTACCCGCGTTGGTCAAGTATTGTCGGGCGATGGGGCCGGTGGGCGTTTCGACGAGGATGCTCTGATTGGCCTGATAACCTCGGTCATCCGAGAGAAAGAGCGCGACGTTCGTAGTCAGACGGTGATCGATGAGCTTGGTCTTGAAGCCGACCTCGAAAGCATCGACCGTCTCGGGCTTGAAGGTCAACGGGGCTGGCCCATTCGCGAGCTGAACCGGCACGGACATATTGACGCCTGCTGATTTGAAGCCTCGCGAGTAGCCTCCGTAGACGTTGATGTCTGGCGTGAGGTTGTACAACAGGTTCAAGGTCCCCGAGGGCTTGCCGCCCTTGGCCGTCACGTCGAACGCCGCTTCCGGTGCGAAGGAGTTCCGGCGCGACGCGATCGCAGCGATCTGCGCCTCGGTCAGCCCGGCGAAGACCGGATCGGTCAGCGGAGTGGCATTGTCGGCGATCGGAAAGGACTGGAACGAGCCCGTTCGCGTCTCGTACGTATAACGGAGCCCGGCGCTGACGTGCAGCTTCTGCGTCGCATGCCAAGTACTGTTCGCGAAGGCCGAAATACTATTCACGACGCCGATCTGCAGGCCGCTCTGGGTCCAATTGTTGAGCGATTCGTCGGGGAACGCGGCGCCGAGCAGCCATTTGCCAGCGTCTTTTCCGTAGGTGTTGAACGGGACCTCCTTGGTGCGCTGCCAAAAGTAGTACAGCCCCCCCGTGTACTCGAGCGTCTTGCCACTGGGCGAGGCGATGCGCAGCTCCTGGCTGAACTGATCTTGATTGGTCGGCAGGTTGCTCTGGATGTTGACGGCCGCCCCGGTGCGGTCGCCATCGAGCGAGGGATTCCAATTCCAGAAGCGGTAGGCGGAGATCGAGGTCAGGTTGTGCTCGGCAGGGATCTTCTGATCGAGCTGGAGTGACACGCCGCCCGTCTGCATGTTCACCGTGTACGGCGTATTGAGATCGATCTGCCGGGCACCGGGATCGATGGGCAGAGGTGTGTAGCCGACGGAGTTCGCGCGATCGTAAAAATCGCGCGTCGTGGCGCTACTACCGTCGGAGCGAGTCTTGGGCAGCACGCCGCGATTCAATTGGAAGCCCGAATAGTATTGCTGGTTGTTGTAGTCGCCGATCAGCCTGGCCTTGAAGCTCCGGCTCTCGTTGCGATAGGCGATTTCGCCCCGGATCCCCTGACTGTGATAGTCGTTCCAGGAATCCTTGTAGATCGTGTTGTAGACCGTACCGTCGCGATCGGTCTTGATACCCGCGAGACGGACCGCGAAACCGCTGTTACCGAGCGGCCCGGAGGCGGCAAACTTGGCCTGACTGTACTGGAAATTGCCGTAGCTCAGCTCGAGCTGAAGCTCGGGCGTGTAGGAGGCCGGATTGGTCTGAATGTCGATCACACCGGCGACGGTGTTCTTGCCGAACAGCGTGCCTTGCGGCCCGCGCAGGACATCGATGCTCTCGACGTCGAACTGATCGAACACGGCAATCGCCGGCCGCGCGTAGTACACGCCGTTCACATACACGCCGACGCCCGGCTCGATGCCGCTGTTGACGGTGCCCGCCGTCGTGCCAAGGCCACGAATCTGAATCGTGACGTTGCGCGGATTGAAGCCCAAGATCTGGAGGCTTGGCACTTGCTGTTGGACTTGGCGCAATGTGACGCCGCCCGTCGCTTCTAGGTCCCGCGCCGTGAGATGCGTCACGGCAATCGGCACTTCCTGAAGATTTTCGGCACGGTGACGGGCGGTCACGGTCACCGTGCCGAGCGCGCTATCTTGCTCGACGATCGCCGGAGCGTCGGCAACATCCGTCGCGGGGGCAGCATTGGCCGCTGGCGCGACCGGAGCCGGCGTATTCTCGGCGGGGGCGGCCGCGGGATCGGGAGCCGGCGCGGCTGCTGGCGGAGGGGCGGGGCTGGGCGCCGGCTCCGCGGGAGCCGGGGGGGAAGGCGGCGCTGCCGGCGGAGCTGTGCCGGGCGCTTCCGCCGGGGCGGGAGGCACAGCTGGAGGTTGCGGCGGTGGAGCAGGCTCGGGCGTTTGCGCCAACGCGAGCCCGCACCACAGAAAAACACCGGAGAAAGTCGCGAAGCCAGCAGTACGAAAGCTCAAGATTGATCGTCGTTCCAAAGACATTGTCAGACCTTTGCCACACGAACGAGCGCTGACTCGCCCGCTCGCAGCGCTCCAGAAACTCGCAAGGAAGGTTGGAGAGGTCGAGTGCGACCTCCAATCTGCGATCATCGTGCAACTTGCGACCTGACACTGTCAAGGACTTATGTCTTTTTTGCTAGACCAAAGCGGGTTTTGATGTAGAAGACTGCCGTGGCAAGGAAGAAACAGGTTCGTCTGGCCATCAATCTGCTCGCGACCGGCCGGCACAACGCATCGTGGAAGACGCTTGCCCACCCGGAGACGCTCTCGACCGATATCGACGGCTTCGTCCAGATCGCCAAGATCGCCGAGCGCGGCAAGCTCGACGGCATCTTTCTCGCAGACGGGCACGCGGGTGTCGGTGAAGAGTCGTTCCGTCGTCCATTCCGTTCACTGGCACCGTCAGTGCTGCTGGCCACGCTGGCCGCTCACACCAAGAACATCGGCCTAGTTGCGACGGTCCCCGCCCTTTACGGAAATCCAGCGACCGTCGCCCGCGACATCGCGAGCCTCGATCAGGTCAGCAAAGGGCGCGCGGCCTGGAACATCATCACCAGTCAAGGCGATGAAGTGCTCGAGATGTTCGGCCTCGACGCTGCGCTTTCTCAGGCAGAAAAATACGCAAAGGCAGAGGAGTTCGTCAGCATCGTCACGCAGCTCTGGGCCTCGCTGCCGCGGGAAGCGATCATCGCGGACAAGGCGAGCGGGCTGTACATCGACAAGGCGAAGACTCGCCCCATCGACTACCGAGGCGCATACTACCGATCTGCGGGGTTGCTCAGCGTCCCTGGCTACGGCGGTCAACGACCGGTCTTGCTGCAAGCTGGGGCGTCGGCGCTGAGCAAGGAATTTGGCTCGAAATGGGCGGATGCGCTGTTCACCAGCCATTGGCTCAAGGGTCAGGCGCAGGAGTTCTACAGTGACGTCAAGAGACTGGCCGTCCAAAAGTGGCAGCGCGACTCGGAGAAGTTGATCGTGGTCCCTGGCGTGTATCCGGTCCTCGGCTCGACCGAGGGCGAGGCCATCGCCCGCAAGTCCGAGCTCGACGAGCTGCTCGATCTCGAGCACATCAAGGGCAAGCTGGCAGAGCAACTCGACGTCGACCCAGCGCTCCTCGATCTGTCGAAACCGCTGCCCTACGAGAAGATCCCGCTCGACAATCCAAACAAAGACACCGCAATCCTCAGGCGAGCAAAGCTGGTCGAGGACGCCAAGCTACGGAAGCTCAGCACGAAGCAGGTGCTGCTCAACCACGTGACAGGTGGTCATCGCATCGTCGTGGGCACGCCCGAACAAGTTGCCGACGATCTGCTCGAGTGGATCGACGAGGATGCCTGCGACGGATTCAACTTCAACATCGATCGCTTCATCGACGGCCTCGAGCACCTCGTCGACTGGCTAGTGCCCGAACTCCAACGGCGCGGTCGCTTCCGCAAGGAATACGAGAGCACTACGTTCCGCGATAACCTCGGGATCGCGTAGCCAGCACACGGGTCCCGTGTCGGCGAGCCATTGCACTCGCAGCACAGCTATTTTCCGGCGGCACCCCGCACCAGCCCTAGACCAATGTCTTTCTAAACAGAGTCTCGAACAATCGACTTCGGAAAGGAAAGTTAATCATGAGTGCGATTTTGGACGTGAGCAAACTCGAAGCCACTGGTCTGAGCTATTCGCCGCTGCACCCCACCATTGGTGCCGAGGTGGAAGGCGTAGATCTGAGCAAGCCCATCAGCGACGCAGTGCGCGACGACATCAAAGCAGGGCTGCTGAAGTGGAAGGTGCTGTTCTTCCGTGATCAGAACGTGAATCGTCGCCAGCATCTCGATTTCGCGAAGCGCTTCGGAGCGGTGTACACCCCACCCTATCCGGCGGATCGCCTGGTCGATGTAGACGGAGAGCCCGGCGTGCACCTGATCGGCGCCGATCCCAAGCAAAAGGAGTTCTACGAAAGCCAGCGGCGCCCCGGCATCGTCTATGACGGCTATCACTCGGATACCAACTGGCGTATAGTACCAAGCTGGGGCGCGGTGCTGCGCGCGGTCAATGTGCCGCCGGTGGGTGGCGACACGATCTGGGTCGACGCGGGAAAGGTCTATCGTGAGCTGCCCGAGGACTTGAAGCAGCGTTTCGAAGGGCTGCACGCGATCGTCGACTTCCGTGCCTCGCTGCAGCGCGCGGGCCACGACTACCCGCTGGTCGCGCATCCCATCGTGCGCACCCATCGCGAGACGGGTGAAAAGATCCTTTGGGTCGATTTCGGTAAGCATCCGCAGATCGTCGGCCTGCCCGACGCGGAAAACCGGGAAGTGCTGCAGCTGATCCTCGATCGCTACCGTAAGTCGGAAAATCAGGTGCGCTTTCGCTGGAAGCCCGGCTCAATCGCCTTCTGGGACAATCGCGGCGCAGTACACCGCGCCGTGCAAGACTACGGCGATTTCCCGCGCCAGCTCGAGCGCGTGCTGATCGACGACGAGCCCCTCTGGCGCAATCTGTGATCGCAGGCTGACGCGGGTGGGCCGCGCAAAACACGCTCGCGCCCATCCCGTCAGTTGGAGAACACACTTACGCGGGTCCGGAAGAATCCGGGGCCGACTCAAAATGAGCCGCGCTCGCACAGCCAGCGCGCGCCTGCGTCGAGCAAGAAACCGAGCGCGCCCACGACCAGGATGACAGCCATGAGCTCCGAATAGGCAAGGCGGTCGCGTGCGTCGAGAATGTAGTAGCCGAGGCCGGCATTGACGCCCAGCATTTCGGCGGGCACGAGCACGATCCACAGAATGCCGATGGCCAAGCGGATCCCCGTGAGTACGCTGGCTAGGATCCCCGGTAAGATGACGTGCACGAGCAGTTCATTTCGAGTCGCGGCCAAGCTGCGACCGAGTTCGAGCCAACGGGGATCGAGCGCGCGAACTCCGGCCGCGGTGGCGAGTAGAATCGGCCATGTCGCGGCAAAGGCTAGCAGAAACCAGATCGGTCGATCTCCGACGCCGAACACCATCACCGCCAGCGGCATCCACGAGATGGGAGAGATCATGCGCAGAAGCTGGATCGACGGTGACGTGAGCTGGTCGAACCATCGAGACCTGCCGACGGCTAAGCCCAGTGGTACTCCAACAAGGAGCGCGGCAAGCAGGCCGATCCCGACGCGCTCTAGGCTGATGGCAACGTGAGGCCACAGCGCGGCGTGCCGCACGAGATCGTATGTGACACGCAGCACCGCCAGCGGAGCGAAGCGCTCACCCATTCCGCCCACCTCGGCCCCCGCGGCGGCTCCCCACCAGAGCGCGCCCAGCAGCAGAATCCCCGCGCCGCCCAAGAGGGCACGCCGCACGAGGGATTCGCTTGCCAGCGCCGAATTTGTCATGACGTGATCTGTTCGGTCCGCGACAGCGCCGGGGTCAGACCGAACGCCGCGAAGGCGTTCTGGGTCGCCAACGCTTTCCTCACGAACCGGTCGTCGACTAGCTCACTTGCGGCTCGCTTCGGATCGAGGGACGCGAGGAAGTCGTGCTTGCCTTCGATGAGCGTTTGCTGGAGACGACGCACGAGCTCTTCGGTGTAGCTCGGGAACGGATAGGGCTGAAAATCGATGCGCTGATCGTTCCATTCGGGGTGCCGAATCGCTCCCGTCTGTACATAATTGGCGCGCTGCTCGGCCGCGGGGGCGAGCACGCGCGCCAGGATCTCGCTCGGATGTGGCGTGTAGTGATGCGCACCGTCATTCGCGAGGATCTGGGCCGCCTCGCCACGGTGCTCTCGCGTCCAGAGCTGCGCCCGAACGATCGCGTCGACCACCTTCTGCGACCACTCCGGGCGGTGCTCGAGATCCGCCTCGTGCATGAAGACGACGCAGCACGCGTGCTGTCGCCACACATCACCAGTGAAGCGGAGCACTTTACCGATCCCCTTCGCCTCCGCTGCGGCGTTGAACGGCTCGGCCACGATGTAGCCCTCGATGCGACGGGACGCGAGCGCGGGCGGCATATCGGACGGGGGTAGCACCACCAGGTTGACCTGCTCTGGCGTGGGCTGCCGACCCTCCTTCAGAGCGACCGGTGCGAGGCCACTGTCTCGAAGTAGCATCTGCAAGACGACGTTGTGAATCGAGTACCAGAACGGGATTGCCACCGTCTTGCCCGCGAGATCGCGCAAACTGTTCACGGCGGGCGACACCGTGAGACCGGAGCCACCCACGTGATTCCAAGCGACGACCTTCGCCGGAACTTGGCTCCCGAAGCGCGCCCAGACCGTCATGGGCGACAGCAGATGCACGACGTTCACTTTACCGGCTAGGAACGCCTCGACCAGTTGAGCCCAGCTCCGGAGCAGGACGGGCTTTTCCGAACGAATACCGGCCTGATCGAAGTAGCCTTGGTGATGAGCGACGAGCAGCGGGGTCGCGTCGGTAATCGGTAGGTAGCCGATGCGAACCGGCGCGTCGGGCTCCTTTTGCTTGCAGCCTGCGAGCTGCGAGATGAGCGGCAGCGCGCCGCCCGCCGTGAAGAGCGTGGCGAGTCGCAGCATCTCTCTACGCGAAGCTTGGTATTGGCACATGGCTTGTTCCTCGACGAAGGTTGAAAGCACGAGGCTTCACGAGACGGGAAAGGTCTCATGAAGCCGCTTGACCACATCGATGCGCAGCTGTCCGAGCGCATCGAGCGACGACTCGCGCGGATGCGCACACTCGATCGTCCAGATCTCTTTGACGGCAGCTGGGCTGCGCCCAAGGAGCACGACTCGGTCGGACACTAGCAGCGCTTCGTCGATGTCGTGCGTGACGAGTGCTATGGCGGTGCCCCGCTCGCGAACCAACCTGAGCAAGATGCGCTGCATCTCGCGACGGGTGATTTCGTCCAGCGCCCCGAAGGGCTCGTCGAGCAGGAGCACGCGTGGTCGGCGCGCTAGGCAGCGCGCCAAAGCCACTCGCTGCGCCATGCCACCTGACAGTTGGCGCGGGCGGTAGTTCGCGGCGTGCGAGAGCTCGACCTGCGCGAGTGCTTCTTGGACGCGCTGCTCGCGGTCATGCCGAGTCGCGAACGGCTGGCTAGCGAAATCCAGACCAAAGGCCACGTTTCTTTGGACGTCACGCCAGGGTAAGAGACACGCATCCTGGAATGCCAGTGAGATGTCTGGATGGCCGCCTCGGGCAGGTGCTCCGAAAGCGAGGACGGTCCCCGAGGTGGCGGGCAAAAGGCCGGCCAACACGCGCAGCAGGCTCGACTTGCCGGCTCCACTCGCACCGACAATAGCAACGATTTCTCCGGCCCGGAGCGAAAGGCTCACGTCAGCCAGGATTCGTCGCGATCCATAGTCGAGCGTGAGGTGGCTCGCTTCGAGCAGCGGCGCATTCATGCGAGTAATCTCTGCGCGCGACGCTCCAGCTCATGTTCGAGTTGCACTAGGCTAGGCGTCACGATCGGAATGAAGGCCGCTTCCCGCCAGCGTCGAGCGAAACCTCGATCGCGATCGCTCAAGTAGGCGCGCCCACCGCTCCCGCAAAGCTCGAGCTCGACGGCGCTTCGAGCGATCGCGGCGAACTCGATGCGCAGCTCGAACAAGGAAGCAGGGTGGCCAACGAAGCGACCATCGAGCAAGCCGGCGGAGAGTGAGCGCGACGCTTCGGCCAAACGCCGCCGAGCCGCATCGATGCGCGCTTCGATCGCGCCGCCGCGCGTCACCGACGATTCCCCAGCGGCGCGCAGACTCGCGCGCGCGAGCCCAATCGCCAGCCCGCACTGTAGCCCGAGGAACGCGGGGCGAACCTCAGCGATGAAAGCCCTTGCGTCGCGATGCAGCACATCTGCTTCGCTGAGCTCGGCCCGCTCGAAGCGAAGCGCCGCAGTGTTACTGCCTTGCAGCGCGAGCAGCCGGAGGTCTGGGCTGCGCGTAACGCCCGCCGTCTCGCTGGGCACGGCGACCACCCACGGCTGTCCCTTCGGGCCCTCCGTCGCGACCGCGACGACGAAGCCGGACCTGCGCAGGTTCGTGACCCACGGGGCCCTTCCTTCCAATAGCAAAGAGCCTGCTTCGGGCGCGAGCTTGACGTCGAGCTCTTCGATACCAGACAAAAACTTCATGGCATTGGAGAGCCCGGACGCTCCAGCGATGCGCCCGTCGAGCAATGCCGTCAGCCAGCGCTCGCGCGGCTCTCGATACGGGCTCGCGACGAGGTATTCGATGAAGGTCCTTTGGCCCCAGAATACGAATGCGACCGTCAGCGAGTGCTCGGCGAGCGACGAAAGCAACTCGACCGCGTCCACCACCGAGCCACCGAGGCCGCCCAGCTCCTTCGGTACGCCAATGCCAAACAGCTCTTCATCTGCCAAGAAGGGGACCACCGCCTCCGGATCGGCGTGACCGCCATCAATCGCCTCCGCCTCGAGGGCGAGCCGGCTGCGGAGGGCATTGGATAGCCGCTCGCTCATTGCCCCAATACCCCTGCGCGATAGGGCAGAAGCTCGGGGTTGATGGCGGGCTGACCGAGATTGTTGGCAAAGTTGCACAGGGTAGCCAAACTGACCCCGAGCACGACGTCGAGCGCGTGGCGCTCGTCAAAACCAGCGCCGAGGAAGGCCCGATAGCTGTCATCGCTCACGGCGCCCCGTGCGGCGATGACGTCCCGCGTGAACGTTGCTACCGCGTCGAGGCGAGCGTCGCCCGTGCTACCAGCGGATTGCAGCGCGACAACGACCTCGAGCGGCAGTTTGGCCTTCTTGAGCGCGACGGCTGCGTGCCCTGCTGCACAAAAGCTGCAGCCGTGAATCGCCGCCGCCGTGAGTTGAACCGCTTCTCTTTCTGCCAGCGACAGCCGGCTCCGCGAGTTGAGCTCGCCCACCGTGAGGTAGGCTTCCAACGCTTCCGGCGCGCCGGCCAGGGTGGCGATCAGGTTGGGAAGAAAGCCGTTGTTCGCGAGCGAGCGCTCGATGAAGGGCAGGCTCTCGGGTGGGGCAGTTTCGCTCGTGTGCTGAGTCAAGCGCGACATGATCTGGCCTCGATTTCGCGGTTTGCGAGCTGGACTATCGCGATCCGAGTGCCAGTTGTCGAGATCGGCGCGTCGGTACTTGTTGCTCGTTCGTCTACGGGGGCGATGCCCGGAGCGCCCACTCAATGATGCGCCAGCCGACGATAGACGCTCGGCTTCTCGCCCATGACCTTCGTAAACGCGCGCGAGAACGCCGCGATCGATTGGTATCCGACGTGATCTGCTGCCGAGGCCGCGCTTTCCCCCTCGTGCAAACGCTGAGCGGCGACCCTCATGCGCAAGAGCACGAGGAACTGCGCGGGCGTGGTCCCGCTGATCTCCGTGAAGTGCTTGAAGAAGCTCGCGCGCGACATGTGCACCGCATGTGACATGGCCTCCACTGACCAGTCTTTACCGGGAGCGGCCAGGATGGCTTCGACCAGCGCGCAGAACTGCGGTCTGCGAACCAGGGGCCACAGTCCACAAGCCGCTTCATCACTTTGCGCCAAGTGCCGAAGCACGTAGAAAAATAGCAAGTCTGCCAAGCGCGCGACGAGTGGCGAGGGAGCATTCGGCGGATGATTCGCTTCGGCCAGCATGAGATCGAACAGCTGTCGGGGGGCGCTGAGCCCTTCAGCATCGGCGCGGAGCACGATCTGATCGGGGAAACCACCGACCATGAACTCACTCAGTGTCCCTTGAAAATCGAAGAATCCACACGCCAGCACCGCTCCATCCTCGCCCTCCCCCAACGGACGCTCGACCGCCCGCATCTGCGCGCGCTCCAGCCCTCCCGGCCCGCGCGAGGCGGCGCCGCTCAGAAAGTGGGGCACGTCTCGCAGAAAGAAGATTCCGTCACGGGCGCCGAGCTCGATCGGCTCGCGACCCTCGAGGTGTACGAAGCAGCGACCGTCGAGGACCAGGTGGTAGCTCGCTAGGGCGTGACCTGCGGTCGATGCTCGCCAGCGGCCACAGTACTGACCGACGTGAAACACCGAAGTGTGGAGCTTCAAGCTCGCGAGCAACCAGTGCACCAGACGATCGATATCCTGGCCTGACTTCGTGAGCGCAGACGCAACCGAAAGCCGGTCGAACAGCAGTGGATCGGCGGCCATCAACGACTAGCGACGGCCAGCCAAGGGGGCGCGGGGTTCCTGCAGCCAGGTACTACGGGCACGAGCAGACAGCCGGGCATCGAGTCTCTTATAATGAACACGCCGAGCGCTGACAAGAGCCGTGCACCGGGCTCTGTTGCTAGGCCGCGCTCTGGGCCGCTTGGCTGAGGCGCCGCTTGGCTTCCGCTACCACGTCCGGCGGCAGTGGGCCGAGCTTTGCCGCGCGCACGTTGGCCTTTAGATGCTCGAGATTGCGGGTGCCCACGATCGTCGTGTGCAGCCCGGGATGCGACAGAGTGAGCCGCAGCGTGAAATCGATGCGCGTCGAACCGTCCAGCAATTGGTCGAGGTTCGCCTGTTGCCACCGATCTTGCAGCGTCTCGCTCGGCACCATGTAGTAGGTGCGCTGCCAATCATCGGGGGTTCCGCGCGCCACGCCACCGCGAACAATCGTACCGGCGCCGGCTGCCGCGGCACGATTGATTACCTCTTCGTGCTCACGTTGCAGAGCCGAATACGGGATCTGAAATGCGTCGAAGATACCGCTGTCGATCTGTTGCTCGAGATTGGGCAACACTCCCGAGACACCAATATAGCGGACTTTGCCCTCAGCCTTGAGCTTCAAGACTTCTTGCAGCGCTCCTTCGGCCTCGAATTCGGCCAGAGTCAGGCTGCGGTGAAATTGCACGAGATCGAGATAGTCGGTCTTGAGCAGACGGAGGCTGTTCTCGATTCCGCGCCGGACATTCTCCGCGGTGTGCACGTGCTCGCCCTGCGCACCGCCCACCACGCAGCCACACTTGGACGCGAGATAGTACTCGCCACGGCGGTGAGCGATGAAGCGACCGATGCGCTCTTCGCTGCGACCGTAGTCGATGGAGGTATCGATGAAGTTGATGCCCGCGTCGAGTACGCCGTTCAACAAGCGCTCCGCTTCATCGTCCGAGATCTCCGGACCACGCGGCGCGCCGCGCAGTTCCATCGCCCCGTAGCCCAGCGTCGTCACCAGCAGACCGGTGCGCCCAAGTTTGCGTTTTTGCAGATCGGTCATCAACGTACCTCCCTATCCAAGACGGTCGTCTTTTAGGCCGTGCTGTCCCGAAATACAACCCCAATGTCTTGCTTGAGAGACACCAATCAAGTAAGGGAGACCCGGCACCCTCGCATTCTCAGCCCTCACCAGGATTCCATCGTGACGAAGCTTGCTTATCGCTCCGGTTTGCGCCGCTCGCTGCTCAACACTGTTCTTTCTAGCTCAGTCCTGATCGCACTGACGACGGCAGTTGCCGCTGAAGCGCAGCAGCCGGCTGCTCCGGAGCCGCCGCCAGAGCCCGCCCCTCAGGCTCCGGCGCCTGAAGCACCGGCCCCAGACGCCCCTGCCGCGCCATCACCCGCCGCCACTCCGCCCGTAGAGGCGCAAGCGCCCGTTGCGCCGACAGCAGCTGAGCCCGCGGCACCGAGCGCGCCACCCGTCACTGATCCGGCCGCGACAGCTCAGCCCGAACCGGCCGCACCCGAACCGCCCAGCGAGGTAACGAGCGGCGAGCTGGGCGCGGTCGAGGTCGTCACCGCGCGCTATCGGCCAGAAAATGCTCAGGACGTGCCGATCTCCATGACCACCCTGTCCAGCACGCAGCTTCAGGCACTGGGGGGCACGCGCAACCTGAATCAAGTACTCGGTCAACTGCCGAGTTTGAACATTCAAGGCTTCAGCGGCCGCAATCAAACCATCACCATCCGCGGTCTGGGTACGAACGCGGGGGGCACGAACGATGGCCTCGAACAGGGCGTCGGTTTGTACATCGACGGCGTGTACCGACCACGCACGGGCACCGCGATCACCGATCTCTTGGACATCGAGAGTGTCCAAGTGCTGAAGGGTCCGCAGGGCACGCTGTTCGGCAAAAACACCGTCGCGGGCGCGATCGACCTGCGCACGGTGGAACCCGGCTTCAAGCGTCAGATCAAGACCGAGTTCTCGTACGGCAACTATAACTATGCTCGCGCCTACATCAGCGTCACGAACCCGATTTCGGATACTTTCACCTTTCGCCTGAGCTACCTGCGCACGTCGCGCCAAGGCCTCATTTACAACACCACGTTCAGTGAACCCTGGGACAACCTGAACAACGACGCCGTACGCGCCGACATCTTATGGAAGCCGAACGACTCGTTCAAAAACCGACTGATTGCCGACTACAGCATGCAGGCCTGCGACTGCGGGTTTTACAGCGTGCGCCAAGCACTGCCGACGACGCTGGCCAACGGCAAGCAAGTGAAGGGCTACTACGAGCACGCCGCGGACGTAGGCTACACACCGATCGCGATCGACCCGTTTGCACGTAAAGTCGACATCGATTCGTCTCAAGCAGACCGTATGCCCAGCTGGGGCATCCAGAATACTGCAACTCTACGCATCGGCGGTGAGCATACGCTGACCTCGATCTCGGCCTACCGAAACTGGAAGTGGCTACCGCACTACGACGGCGACCAGATTGGCGCCAATGTCTCGACGCTCGGTATCGTCGAGACGCATCAGCAGCAATTCAGTCAGGAAGTGCGGCTGGCCTCGCCGGGCGGAGAGACCCTCGACTATACCGCGGGGCTCTACTTCTGGTACCAGCAGGCAAAGGACAATCAGTACTCGGCGTACGGTCGCCAGGCGTCGCAATGGCTGCTCACTCCGACGACCTCACCCGACGTGCTGAACAACCTGGTCGCTTACTCGCACGTCGTTCCTGCGACCACCAGCTACGCAGCCTACGGTCAGGCGACCTGGAACCCGACCAAACGCTGGCACTTTACTGGAGGCCTGCGCGCGACGCTCGAGCACAAGACAGGCAGCTACGACGCATACCCGCAGGGCAACGTCACGCCCATCGATAGCTTTCCCGCAGACCAGCAAGCCGCTGTCGCGGCAAGCCGGGCCGCGCTCGCCCCCACCGGCAGCTATGCCAAACAGCACAACGTCAGTAACCTTTCGTGGACGGGGATCATCGCGCGCGATCTGACCGATGACATCCACGTATTTGCCACCTATTCCCGCGGCTACAAGTCGCCGGGCATCAATCTGGTGCGTCAGGCGCTGGGCGTGGATGTATTCGTGAAGCCGGAGAAAGTCGACGATTTCGAGATCGCGGCCAAGACCGAATTCTTCGGGGGGCGCTTACAGCTGAACCCGACGCTCTTCTACATCATCGACAGCAACTACCAAGCCAACTACGTCAACACCGGCGTAACACCCACGGTGCAGTACATCACCAACGTCGGAACCCTGATTTCGAAGGGCGTCGAACTCGACGCGAGGGTCTTCCCTGTGCGCGGCCTATTCGGCTCGGCCTCGCTCATGTACAACGACGCCAAGTACGACAGCTACACCAACGCTCCCGCCCAATTTTCGTATTCGTACCTGGGCACGCAAGATCTGTCCGGCCAGCAAGCTTCCGGAGCACCCAAATGGACGATGGGCGCTGCCGCGGAGTATTCGGCTCCGATCGCCAAGAGCAATGGCGGCAATGTCGACGCCTATCTCGGTGGCGATTGGAGCTTTCGCTCGTCCTTCAAAGCCGCGGTCAACTTGGATCCGTACAGCCAAATTCCCGCGTATCAGCTGTGGGGCGCCCACGCTGGCGTCCGCGCCAACGCCCGCTGGGACATTTCATTGTGGGTTCGGAACTTGACCGACAAGCACTATTTCAATACGGCCTCGATCAGCTCCCAGTATGGCGTCGTCTTGGCCGCGCTGGGCGAACCGCGGACGTTCGGGGGCACCTTGCGCGCTACCTTCTGATGCTTTCGGCCGAGGCGATTGGCATCCATCCGATGCCGATCGCCGGGCCCGCGCGCGTGAGCCCGACGGCGGGCCTCGACTGCCCTCAGCGCTGCGCGCTCGAGGTATCTTGCCCTCGGACGTCAGCGCGGAGTCGCTCGCGTTGCTCGCGGGAGATCGAACCGTTGCTCAGAGTCGGGGCCGATGACACCAGCAGTCGAGTGTACGGATGTCGCGGCTGTTGGACCACGGCCTGCGCAGTGTCGAGCTCCACGATCGAGCCGCGATAGAGCACGAGGATCCGGTCCGCGATGCCCGCAACCGATCCCAAATCGTGAGAGATGAAGAGCTGCGAAACCCCCGCCGCGCGCAGGCCTGACAAGCACTCCAGGACCTGCACTCGATTTGCCGCATCGAGCGCACTCACCGGTTCGTCGAGGATCAAGAGCTCGGGCTCGGTGCTGAGCGCTCGTGCCACCGCGACCCGCTGGCGTTGACCACCGGAAAGTTCGCCCGGAAACCGACCGCCGATGCTCGCGTCCAGCTTCATGCGTCGCAACGACTCGGCTACGGTAGCGGCGATTTCCGCCTGGGATCGCCGGCCCTGAACCACGAGCGGCTCGGCAATCGACTCTGCCATCGTCAGCTCGGGGTCGAGGCTGCGCAGCGGGTCCTGAAAGACGTATTGAACGACGCCACGACGCCGAAACTCGCGCCACTGACGCGAAGAGAACGAGCTGACCTCGTCATCTGCAATCTTTATCTTCCCTGACGATGGGCTGACCAGGCCGAGCACCGTGCGCGCGAACGTGGACTTTCCCGAGCCGGTTTCGCCGATGACCCCGACGATTTCGCCGCGACGCATGGAGAACGAAGGGACACTCAGGGCCACCGCTCGCGACTTCCCCTTGCCGTACGATACGGAGAGGTCCGTTACCTCGAGCATGGTTCTCGAATCAGGAGGCATGGTCGAGCTTCGCGACTTCCGCAACGTTCAGGAAGCGGTCGAGACCATACGAGTTGTGTTCGGCAACCAGCAGCTGGGTGTACTCGTGCTGCGGGCGCTTCAAAATTTCTTCGACCGTCCCTTGCTCGATGACCTCGCCCGACTTCATCACGAGCACGTCGTCACATAGCTTTGCGACCACCGCGAGATCGTGGGAAACCACGATTAGCGCGAGGCCGATCTCGTTCTTCAGCTCGAGCAGCAGGTCCAAAATCTCGGCTTGCACCGTCACGTCGAGCGCAGTCGTCGCTTCATCGGCGATCAAAATCTGCGGCTCGAGGGCGATGGCCGACGCGATCAGAACGCGTTGCAGCATGCCGCCGGAGAGCTCGTGCGGGTACTGCTCGAAGACCAGTTCGGGATTGCGCAGCTGGAGCAGTCCGAAAAGGCGCAGCACCTCGGCCCTGGCGGCTGCACGACCCAGCTTGCTCTTCACGCGCAAGATCTCTTCGATTTGCTTGCCCACTCGCATCGCAGGATTCAAATACGACGCGGGGTCTTGAAAGACGGCAGAGATGGTTCGGCCGTGAGCCGCGTTCCAATCCTGACGCGTGAATTCGCAGATGTTCCTGCCCTTCAGCTCGATCGTGCCGCGTGACACTTCGAATGGCTTGGGCAAGATCCCGAGAATGGCCCGGCAAGTCAGCGTCTTGCCGCTGCCCGACTCACCGACAACGCCCAGTACGCGGCCCTTTCTCAAGTCGAAGGACAGCCCACGAACGGCCTCATTTCCCGTGCTCAGATGTTCTATCGCCAGGTCCGTCACCGAAAGCACGATCTCACGTTCTGCGGCAATCGAAGCCGCGTGCAAACTTACGCTCTGCACCGACGGGCGCGCCGCTGCGGAAGCGCGGCTCGGACTTTTTTCGCTTTCGCCCCTTCCTCGGCTGCGCGACGGCCTTCTTTGCTCGAGCAGAACGCGCCCCGATTCTCCCGCGACGTCACGAATAGCGTCCGCGATCAGGTTGAAAGCCCACACGGTGATCAAGATCAGAAAAGTCGGGAAGAGCGGCGCGTAGGGTCGATAGCTGAGGTAGCCGAGATCCGACGCCAGCACGCCGCCCCAAGTTGGCTGGGGAGGCTGAACGCCAATCCCGAGGAAGGTCAGACTGGCGACCACGACCAGACCGTGACCCATGGTGCTCGCGAGCACGATCGCGATCGGGGGCAGGACTTTGCCCCAGACGTGCTTTCGCACGATCGAAGTGACGCTCGCGCCAGACAGGATCGCCGCCTCGACGTATTGCGAGCGAGCCACGGACAGAGCCGCTGCTCTGGACACGCGAAAACAAGCGGGCGCGACCAGAATCCCGACCGTCACCATGGCTTGCGTGATGCCATTGCCGAGGAGCGCCGTCATCGAAGCGGCGAACAGCAAGAATGGCAGCGCGGTCAAGGTGTCGACGAAGCGCAGGCTCAACCATTCGAAGGCGGCTCCGAAATAGACCGATAGAATCCCGGGAATGGCTCCCACGAAGAGCGCGATGAACGCGACGAGCACCGCGCCGAAGACGCTCACCGGCGAGCCGCAAAGGATCCGGCTCAGTACGTCCCGCCCCAAGTAGTCGGTGCCCAACAGGTGGGCAAACGTGGGGTGCGCCAGGACTGCGTCTGAGCCTAGCAACGGCGAGTACGGAGCTAGCCGTGGCCCGATGATCGCGAGCAAGAAAATTGCCCCAAGCAGACCCATTCCAAGCCGTGCACTGGCAAGCTGCAGAAGGCGAGTGAGCATCGGAACGACTAAGCTCCCCGACCGGCGCTCGGAAAGACGCGATTGAGAATCGCATTGGTCAAGACATTGAACGAAACGACCAAGATGACCGAGACGACGAGCACCCCTTGCACGGACGGCACGTCGCCTCGCAGCGCCGAGTCGCTCGCAAATTTTCCGTAACCCGAAAGCCCGAAAATTGCTTCGGTCACTACTGCGCCGCCCAACAGGTTGGGAAACTTCATGCCCAGTACGGTCAGCGCCGGCGCGATGCCATTGGGCAGAACGTGCACGAAGAAAATACGGCGATCACTGAAACCTCTCAGCATCGCTCCAAGTACGTAGTTCTCTCGATAGGCGGAGATCAGACCGACTCGCAGCTGTCGGGCGATGCTGGCGGTGGTGTCGAAGCTCAAGGCAAGCGCTGGCAAAAGCAGATGGCTGAGCCAAGCCCAAGTCCCGTCTTCGATCGGAACGTAGCCTGCGGAGGGGAGCAGCCTGAGGGTGACCGAGAAGACCGTGACCAGCGCGATGCCGGCCACGAAGGACGGCAGCACCGAAATGAAGGTAGTCGCGGCCGTGATCGCTCGGTCAATCCAGGACGCTTGCAACACCGCGGCAACGGTACCGAGCACGACTCCACTCACGACGCCCATCACCAGCGCGAGACCAGCGACCGAAAGACTGATCACGGCTCGCGCTGCGAGCAGCTCGGTGACGCTCCGACCGTTGTACCAACTAACGCCGAGATCGCCCTTCAGGAGCGCTCCGAACCACGAAACGTATTGGACTATGAAGGGACGATCCAAGCCCCATTCATGCTCGAGGCGAGCGACCGCGCTCGGAGTTGCCGCTTCCCCGAGCTGAAGGTGGGCAGGACTCAAGCCACTGACGAAGCCCAAGAAGTAGGTGACGAACGTGCCCAGCAGAAAAACCGGTACAAATACCGCGAGCGCGGCCCAGATCGCGCGTGCGGCACGCTCGACGCGCAATCGCGACGCACTGATGGGCAGCCCCCCTGCCACTACCGTTTTTCCAGCTTGACCCCAGTCCAGTGGATCTGGCCGGGAATCGCAGGAAGTTTGGAAACCCGAGGGCTCTTCACGAATAAGTTGGGCAGACTGTAAGTAAAGACCAGCGGGCTGGTCTTCAACGCCGCCCGCGTGGCCGCCCTCAGGTTCTTGGCGTACTCGGGTGACTCGAGCGGTGTCGCCCGCGCAACCTTGACCGTGGCCAAGAACTCCTCGGACACGAACGGTGAGCTCAGGTTCAGCGGCCCGTCAGGCCCGAAGTGCGCGGTAAGCGTTTGAACAGGCGATTCGCGACCAGTCGTGCCGTAGATCGAGAGGGCAAGCTCCTTGGCGAAGAAGGACTGCGCCCAGTTCCTACTAATCGAAATTCTGACATTGATCCCCACCCGCGCGAGCTGAGCTTGGATGATCTCGGCGGCCGGCGACGCAGCGGGCAGAACGAAGTCCACATTCAGCGAATCTGCCGTGTAGCCTGCGTCTTTCAAAAGCCGCTTGGCCTTCTCGGGATCGTACGGCCAAGCGTTCGCGGATTCTTCGTCGTAAGCCAGATAGCCTTTGGGGAAGGGCTGGTTCGTGCCGCTGCCATAACCCAGCGTGACCTTGTCTACGAACTCCTGGCGGTTGATGGCATAGCGCAGCGCTTCCAGCACGCGAGCGTCGTCGAATGGCTTCTTGTGGATGTTGACCGCAATATTGGCGGCGTTGAAACCGGGCTGAAAGACGACGTCGAGTCCTGCGCTTTGGGCGGCTTTGACTTGGGCCGCGTCGAGCCCGGCAAAGTCGTAAACTCCGGATTGGATCGACGACACGACCATCGCCGGATCGGTTCCCGCGTAAACTCTTACTTCATCGATGAAGATCTGTTCGGCGTTCCAATACTCTGGGTTCTTTTTCAGAAAAACGTGCGACTCGGGCACGAGCTCGACGACCTTGAATGGCCCGGCACCGACGGGAAATCCATTCAGCGCCTTCAGATCCTGAGCGGCTTTGGGGCTGGTGATCTGAGCGACTCGCTGTCCGAGCAGCAACGGGATTTGGTGATCGACCTGAGTTAGGTGCAACACGACATCGAGTTCATTGGCGGCACTGATGGAAGCGATCGACGTCAGATCACCCGACAATGCTGAATTGCGCTGCGCCTTGGCACGCTCGAGGTAGAGCTTCACCGCCTCGGCGTTTACGGGTGTGCCATCTGAAAACTTCAGCCGGGGTCGCAGATGGAAAGTGACTTCGTCGCCGGCCGCGTTGTAGTCCCAGCCCGCCGCCAGGCCCGGCCGCGCATTTCCCTGTTCGTCGATCTCGGTGAGCGACGCATAAGCGAGAGCCAGGACGCGGAATCCCCCGCCGCTCCCCTGCACCACGGGATCCCAATTGGCAGGAAAGGCCGTTGCCCACTTCAAGACCCGGGGCTCTACCGTCTGACGAGCGCCGCCGCTGGCAATCTTGCAGCTAGAAAGGAGAAGCAAGAGCGCCATTCCGACGACCAGGCGGGACACGGCTACGCGGACAGCGAAGCGCGTTCTCATGGCTGTTGCTGGGTGGACATCGAGGTCTCCTATACGAGACCCCCGGCGACGACGCAAGACGCAAGGCCCGCCAACTGACGTGACCGGCTAGTTACCAGCTAAGCGGGCCAAGGCCCTCCGCCGTCGCCGAACCGAGTACCGGCGGGGAAGGACAAGCCGAATTGCTTGAGCAGCACCTCGAGCAACTCCGGAGCCGAAGCGATCTGGCGAGTCGTCGCGGTTCCGTAGCGATCACGCAGGGTGAACTGGTCGTTCAGAATCGTCAGGCGCTGACCTTCAGGCGCGGCTCGGGCCACGAGCAGCCGATTTTTGAAGTGAGAATTGGGGTGCGCACTCGTGTACCAATTTGCGAGCTCGCGGTCGATGGGCGGCATTTCTTCGAGCGTAAACTCGCACACGTCTTGCCACTCCGCTCCGAACCGCACTTGATGAAATAAGCGCTCGCCTTCTTGAATGATGCGGCGCGGCTCGTGCAGCGTGGCTTGCTCTTCACGACTCGCCAAGCGCAGCGGAGACGTCAGTGACAAGCCGCCCACACCGACATCGGTGAGCCAGCTCTCGCCGCGCAATTCGACACGAAGGAAGACGTGCGTACGTGGCGGCGTGAAATCACGCGGCCGCTGCAGTCTCACCCGCGCGCTGAGCGGAGCCACCTGAAAGCCGAGCTCGCGCAGGACCTCCAGAAAAAGTCCGTTCTGCTCGAAGCAATAGCCTCCGCGGCGGTCGACGATCAGTTTTTGGAACAACGCATCGGGCTCGAGCGCTATCGGTCGCCCGAGCAGCACGTCCAAATTTTCGAACGGGATCGATCGGGTATGCGCGGTCGTCAGGGCGGACAAGAGCGCCAAATCCGGCTGGTACCCGCCCCGATACCCGATGCGCTGGAAATAACCGGCCAAGTTCATCGCCGGACTCATACCGCAATCCGAGCCACAATGTGAGGCCGGGCTTCGGCTGTTCACTCGGCCGCGTGACTCTGCTCTCGCGCCACGGTGTAGCGGTTTCGGGGCACGTCGAGGCCGAGGTTCCCGCGTAAGGTTGCGCTGGTATAGCCCTGCTTGTAGATGCCTCGTTGCTGCAAGAGCGGCACCACTTTCTCGACGAATATTTCGAGCTGGCCAGGCAGAGACTCGAACGAGACGAAGCCGTCGGCGGCTCCGCCCTCGAACCAACGTTGAAGTGCATCGGCGACCTGCTCGGGGGTACCCACGAAATGGCTGCGCGGCGTCGCAAAGCGCAAAGCGACTTGCCGGAGCGTCAGATTCTCCGCGCGTGCGAGCTTCAAGATCCGATTCGACGCGCTCTGGTTGCTATTGGCACCGTGGTGGCTCACGTCCGGAAATGGCGCGTCCAAGTCGTGTTGGCTGAAGTCGTAGTCGTTGAAGGGGCGACCGAGCATGGCCAATGCGTTGTCAATCGAGACCAAATTCGCGAGCTCTTGATACTTCGCTTCGGCATCTTCCGGGCTCGCTCCAACCACCACGCGAATTCCAGGTAGGATCAGTAGCTTGTTCGGATCGCGACCGAATCCGAGCGCGCGTGCCTTCACATCCTTGTAGTAGGCTTTCGCCTCTTCCAAGTCATCGTGGGACACGAAGATGCAATCGGCTCGTTCGGCGGCGAAGTTCTTGCCGTCCTCGGAGGCTCCTGCTTGAAAAATCACCGGTTGGCCTTGTGCCGAACGCGCGATGTTGAGCGGTCCCTTCACGGAGAAGAACTCTCCCTGGTGATTGAGCGCGTGGAGCTTGCTCGGTTCCAAAAACTGACCGGTGGCCTTGTCATGCACGAGGGCGTCGTCTTCCCAAGAATCCCAAAGGCCTTGAACGACGTTCAGGTATTCGCTGGCTAGGCGATAACGCACATCGTGAGCCAAGTGGCTCGGCTTGCTGTAGTTGCTGGCGCTGCCTTCTAGCCAAGAAGTGACGACGTTCCAACCGGCTCGCCCGCCACTCAAGTGGTCGAGCGAAGCGAACTGGCGCGCGACGTTGAACGGCTCGCTATAGCTGACGGTGAGCGTGCCAACCAGCCCGATGTGCTCCGTGGCGGCAGCCAGCGCCGACAAGATCGTGAGCGGCTCGAAGCGGTTGAGGTAGTGAGGGCTCGATTTGGCCGTCACGAACACGCTGTCCGCCACGAACAAGAAGTCGAACTTGCCTGCCTCAGCGGTTCTGGCTTGACGCTTGTAGAACGCGAAGTTGGTGCTGGCGGTGGGATCCGCATCCGGGTGACGCCAATCCCCCCAGCCGGGTCCGACGCCATGCAAAATGAAACCGAGCTTGAGCTCTCTATTGGCCATGAGGGCTTTTACAAGATTCCCGAGTAAAAGACCAACCTCCACTTTGGTCACATTTCAGTCACCGCACCGACGAATCCGCCGCTGTTCTAGGTCAAGGGCGGCGAAGCATTGACGCCATCATTCCATCATAATAGACGCCAGCCGTGAACGCACCGTTGCCGCGCGACGCGACTGTCTTGGAACTACCGAGCCACGGGCTTCCCGAGAGCCCCTTCGCCTTCATTCGCCTGGTGGTGGGAGGGCGCTATCGCTACTGGCTTTTGGGGTTGGTCCTGGGCGAGGGCGGTAACGCCGCTTGCGGCATTCTTTTGCCCTATGCACTGAATCGCATCATCACCGCGATTACCACGAGCCACGCCGATCGCTCTTTGGTGCTTGCCGCACTCTCCGCACCGCTCGGCCTATTCGCTGCGCTGAGCTTGGGTGAGCTCGTGCTCGGTCGTATCAATTCGGCCCTGCAACTGCGCGTAGCCCCCCGCCAAAGGCAGTACGTGGCGCGGGCATTGTTCGGTCATCTGCATCGGCACTCGCACCGCTACCTGACCGAAAGCTTCGCGGGCGCTCTGGCCAGTCGCATATCGGAGACATCGCACGGCACGAATCAAGTTCTGTTTTCCCTGATTCAGGAGTTTCTGCCGACGGGGATCGTGATCACGGTCGCCAATGCCCTGCTCTTCTCAGCCAATGTCTGGCTGGGGGCGTTCACTTGCGGGTGGACGCTGCTCTTCCTGGCAATTTCACTGTTTCTCGCCCGACGCACGCAACCGCTGGCAGCGGCCGCATCGAATGCACGCAGCCACACCGTCGGCATGGTCGTCGACTCGGTCGCCAACCATGCCACTGTACGCCTGTTCGCACAGCTCGGTCACGAGCGCACGCGGCTGGACCGGGCCTACGACGCCGAGCTCGTCACCGTGCTACGCGCGAATCTGGCGATGGAGCGCGTGAGGCTGTTTCAGTTCGCCGCCTCCGCGCTGCTCAAGGCGGGCACCGTAACGGTCGCAGTGATTGTCTGGAGTCGCGGCGCGCTGACAGTAGGACAATTCGTGATGGCAGTTAGCTTGTCTCTGCTGATCATCGCGGAGGTGCGCAACTTGAGCCGACGGCTCTTGGAGCTATTCGAGGCGCTCGGCAACGTGGCCAGCGGTGTTCGGACCATCTTGCAGCCGCACGAGCTGCCGGACAGCGAAGGCGCACTGCCTCGTCCCGTCGCACGCGGGACCATCGAATTCGACTCCGTCGATTTCAGGTACGCCGATGGCGCGGACGTGTTCAACGACTTCTCGCTGACCATTCCCGCCGGCCAGCGCGTGGGCTTGGTCGGCTTCTCCGGCTCCGGAAAGTCGACCTTCGTGAGCTTGCTGCTGCGCTTCTACGACGTGCAATCCGGGTCGATTCGCATCGATGGCCACGACATTCGTTCCTTCACGCAGGACTCGTTGCACGCCCAACTGGGCTTGATCCCGCAAGACCCCACACTATTTCATCGCACGCTGCGCGAGAATATTCGTTATGGTCGGAGCGGCGCTAGCGACGAAGAAGTCGAAGACGCGGCGGCACGGGCATACGCCAACGACTTCATTGCCGCGATCCCCGGCGGCTACGACGCCGAAGTGGGCGAAAGAGGGGTCAAATTGTCGGGCGGACAGCGGCAACGGATCGCCATCGCCCGAGTGATCTTGAAGAACGCTCCAATCTTGATCCTAGATGAAGCGACATCCAGCCTGGACTCGTTGACGGAGCAGGCGATCCAAGCCGCGCTCGACGAAGCGATGGTCGACAAGACAGTAATCGTGATCGCGCATCGCTTGTCTACCATTGCCCACCTGGATCGAATTTTAGTTTTCGACGGCGGCCGGGTGCTGGAAGAAGGTACTCACGCCGAGTTGCTCCGCCGTCGCGGCGCGTACTACCAACTCTGGAGCCGCCAGGCCGAGGCCGGCCCCGGCGAGGAGGAGAGCCGCCCCCATTTCGGTGCCACACCGAGCGACACCGAGCGCGCGGACGCGTTTCAACCTGTGCTTCTGCGCTAGGAATCCGCAGATCACCTGGTTGCGAGCAGCTCGGGCGGCTCGTAAACCGAGATCGGCGGCACCACACCGATGAACCGCTCGACCTCGACCAGACAGGTCTGTGCGCTGCAGCCCTGAGAAAATGACGACGCGCCGCGATCGAGCGTGAGCGAGTTGGGGTTCGCGTTGTTGTCGAATGCGCTGTCGTTGCTTCGTTCCTCGTGGGATCGATCGTACCAGCTACCCGTCGCCAGCCGAACCACGCCAGGCATCATGTCGTCGGTCACCAACGCGCCAGCCAAGCTGCGGCCGCGCGCGTTGTGAACGAGCACCAGATCGCCCGTTTCGATCCCACGCTGCTTTGCATCGAGCGTGTTGAGGTAGATAGGTTCACGCCCGGAGATCTTGCCCGCCCGGCTGTGGGGGCTGTGGTCGAGCTGGCTGTGCAATCGCCGCTCCGGTTGGTCGGACAACAGGTGGAGTGGGAACTTTGCCGCGCTCGGGTGACCCAGCCACTCGAAAGGTTCGAGCCAAACGGGGTAGCCCGGACAGTCTGAGAGCCCAAAGGCCGCAATCTTCTCGGAATAGATCTCGATCTTCCCAGACGGCGTGCGCAAGCGGTGCGCTTCCGGATCACGACGAAATTCCTCGTGCATGACGTGCGGGTGGTCGTGCACGGCTAAATCCACGATGCCTTGCTCCCAGAAAGCGTCGAACGAAGGCAAATCGATACCCAGCCCTCGGACCTTGGCAGCGTTTTCGTCGTACATGCGCACGAGCCATTGGCCAACGGTCAGGTCCTCCGTGAACGCCGATTTCATGCCCAGATGCTCGGCGATCTCGGCAAGTATCGCGTGGTCGTCGCGGGCCTCGCCCGGAGGCGTCACGGCTCGCTTCATGGCGATGTAGAAGCCTTCGCGAGTTGCAAACCCGATGTCGTCGCGTTCTAGCGAAGTGGTCGCTGGCAACACGATATCGGCGCGTTTGGCAGCCGGTGTCCAATACTGCTCGTGCACCACGATCGTTTCGGGCTTACGCCAAGCGCTGTCCAGCCGACGCAAATCCTGATGGTGATGAAACGGATTGCCACCGGCCCAGTACACCAGACGAATGTCCGGATAGTGTCGCGTGATACCTTGATAGGTGAAGGGGGCGCCGGGAGAGAGCAACAGGTCCGCAATGCGCGCGACCGGAATGAATTCCTTCACCTGGTTTGCGCCCTGGGGAAAAACCGGCCCCGGAATGCGACGGTGCGCGCTGCCCATGACATTCATCGCGCCGTAGCCGAGCCCGTAGCCACCCCCGGGAAGCCCGATTTGCCCGACCATGGCGGCGAGCGTGACCAACATCCAAAACGGCTGCTCACCGTGCGCTGCGCGCTGCAAAGCCCAGGCCACATTGAGCATGGTTCGGCCCGCCAACAGCTCGCTCGCGAGACTCGCGATGCGGGCGGCGGGAACACCGCTGATTTGCGCGGCCCAGGCGGGCGACTTAGGGATGCCGTCGTCGGCCCCGAGCAGGTAGGCCTCGAAGCGTTCGTAGCCAACGCTGTAGCGATCGACGAAGCTGCGGTCAAAACGCGGATCTTTGGCGACGGCGTAGGCCAGCCCCAACATGACCGCGGTGTCCGTGTTGGGCCGCACCGGGATCCACTCGACCGGTCCCCCCGTCTCCAGGTTGTCACGCACCGGACTGATGTTCACGAAGCGAACACCGCGCTCGGCCATGGCTCTGAGTCCAGCCCGTACCCGATGATCGCCCGCGCCGCTGGAAGAGACCTGAGTGTTCTTGAGTGGCACGCCGCCAAAGGTAACGAACAGCTCGGTGTGTTCGGCCAACACCGAAAACGAGGTGTGCGAAGCGTTGCTGTCGTCCATGTCCGTGACGATGTGCGGCATCAGCGCTCGCCCGGCGCCCAAGCTGTAACTATCGACGCTGCGCACGTAGCCGCCCAAGATGTTCAAGAAGCGATGCAGCTGGCCCACGGCGTGATGAAAACGCCCTGCGCTGGACCAGCCGTACGAGCCCCCGAAAATCGCACTATTTCCGTGTTGACCAATGACTCGCGCGAGCTCCTGAGCGACGAGCGATGTAGCGGTCGCCCAGTCGACCTCGACGAAGGGATCGAGGCCCCGCCCCTCGTTATTTGCACCCGGGCCTCGCTCGAGCCAGCTCCGGCGTACGGCAGGGCGCCGGATGCGTAAGCGTGTCACGCTCGGGTCGAGCTGGTCGAGGCCGATCGGCGAGGGATCTGGGTCGCGTGCGAACGGGCGCAAGCGAGGCACGGACTCCCCAGCTGCGCGCTGCTGCGCGTCCGGGGAGTCCACTTCGTACACGCCCCAATGAGCTGCGGTATAGGTAACTCGCGACATGATCACTCGATGCTCGACGCAGCGTGAACCACTTAAGCAGCCACGCTGGGCGTCGGCCGGTGCTTCACCGCTTCACGCACGACCGGAATCAGATCGCGGCCGTATTGAATGGCGTCTTCCAGAGGATCGAAACCGCGAATCAGGAAGGTAGACACGCCGAGATCGTAGTAATCGAGCAATGCATCGGCGACTTGCTCACCCGTACCCACGAGCGAGGTCGAATTGCCACCCGCACCGGTGACTTTGGCCACGCCGGTCCAGAGGCGCTTGTCCAAACGCTCACCCTGTGCGGCTGCGCGCAGGAGGCGCGCCGAGCCTTCGCTGCGGGGTGTGCCCGAGAAATCTTGCAACCCTTTGTCGGCGCGAGACTTGCGGACGCGCTCGAGGATATCGTCCGCGCGCTGCCAGGCGGCGGCCTCCGTGTCGGCCAAGATTGGGCGAAGGGACAAGCTAAAACCGATGGTCCGACCGTATTTGGCCGCCGCTGCACGCACCCGAGTTACCTGTTCGCGCACCTGGGCCAAAGTTTCGCCGAACAGCGCATAAATGTCGGCATGTCGACCGGCCGCGTCGATCGCGGCCTCCGAGGAGCCGCCGAAGAAAATGGGAATGTGCGGCTGCTGCACCGGTTTGACCGACACGTGACCGCCCTTGAATTGGTAGTACTTGCCCTGGTGATCGAAGGGTTTTTCCTCTGTCCACAGCCGGCGTAGCAACCCCACGTACTCGTCGCTCCGCTCGTAGCGTTCAGCTTTGCCGAGAAAGTCCCCGTCGCGCTGCTGCTCTTCGTCGCTGGCGCCGGAAATGATGTGCACCGAAGCTCGCCCTCGGCTCAGCTGATCGATCGTGGCGAGGGTGCGCGCGGCGAGCGTCGGTGCGACGAAGCCTGGGCGGTGTGCGAGCATCACGCCGAGGCGCTCGGTGACCGAAGTGACATACGTACCGAGGTGCAGGCCGTCGGGCGAAGTCGAACCATAGCCGATCAACACGCGATCGAAGCCGCCCGCCTCGTGCGCTCGTGCAAACGCACGCAGGTATTCGACGTCGAACAGGTCATCAACGCGGCCGCCGGCCTCCGAGGGATTGCGATGAGCGACGAGTCCGGTAAACGAAACAGACATTTTCAATGCTCCTCGAGCATGCCGCGCGAAGCAGGCTATCAAGCTCGCTTGGCAAATTTTTGTTTGGGTTGCGGGACCGACCGTAGTAGACCCTAGTCTTCTTTACAAGACCACGAGCGCACAATGCCTAAATACGCAGCCAAGAAACAGTTGAAACTTGGGCACATGATCGAAGGTGCCGGGCGCACCTGGACGGACTGGCGGCACCCTGACGCGCAGCCGGGCGCGAGCACGAATCTCGGCTACTACAAGGCGCATGCGCAGCTGGCCGAACAGGGCAAGTTCGACTTCCTGTTCATTGCCGACAGCTTGTTCATCACCGAGAAGTCGAGCCCGCACTACCTGAACCGTTTCGAGCCGCTCACGCTCTTGTCGGCGTTGGCCGCGGTCACGGCGCACGTGGGTCTCGTGGCTACCGTGACCGCCAGCTACGCCGAGCCTTTCAACGTCGCTCGTCAGTTCTCCTCCCTAGACCACATCAGCGGCGGGCGCGCCGGCTGGAACGTGGTCACCTCGTGGTTGGACGGCACGGCTGCCAACTTCAGCAAGACCGAGCACCTCGGACACGACGAGCGCTACCAGCGCGCAGACGAATTCGTGCAGGTCGTCAAAGGCTTGTGGGACAGCTGGGAAGATGATGCCTTGCGGCACGACAAGGCGAGCGGCGTCTTCTTCGATCCGGACAAGCTGCACACACTCGATCACCAGGGCGAGTTCTTCAAGGTCAAAGGTCCGCTCAACATTGCGCGTTCGGCACAAGGCCAACCGGTGATCTTTCAGGCGGGAACGTCGGACAGTGGGCGAAACTTTGCGGCGCGCAACGCGGACGCGATCTTCGTTGGGCACGATGGCATCGAGGAAGCGCAGAACTACTACCGTGACGTGAAAGCGCGTGCGGTCGGCTTCCGCCGTGATCCCAATTCTCTGTTCATCCTACCGGCCGTGGCTCCTGTCGTGGGCAGCACCGAAGCCGAGGCCGAAGCGCTCTGGCATGAGCGAGCGAACCTCGTTTCAATCGAATCGGCGCTGCGTATGCTGGGTCGCAACTTCAATGACTACGACTTCACGCAGCACGAGCTCGATGCTCCCTTCCCTGCTTTCGGAAAGGACGCCTTGAACAGCTCCCAAGGCGCGGTCGTCAAAGTGACTCAGGCGGCGCGGAACGAGAACTTGACGCTACGCCAAGTCGCTTTGCGCTTCGCTACTCCCCGAGGCAACTTCGTCGGCACTCCGGAGCAGATCGCAGACAAGTTCGAACTGTGGTTGGACAGCGGCGGCTCCGACGGCTTCGTGATCGGGGAATCGCTCCCTGGACAGTTTCAGCGCTTGGTGGAGACGGTGATCCCGATCTTGCAACAGCGCGGTTCGTTCCGGCAGGAGTACGAAGGTGCGACGTTTCGAGAGAACCTAGGCCTCGAGATACCGGAGAATCGCTACACGCGCGAAAAGCGCCAGCGCAACGTCGCCTGAGCAGAGTGTGTGTCCCGCTCGAGCGCGGACCTTGCGTAGTGAAATCGACGCCCGTAGTCTTCGGCCGTGGCACATGAATCTCTGATCGCTCCGAAACAGCTCGCAGCTGGCCTAGGCACCCAAGACATCGTCGTCGCGGACTGCCGCTTCTCGTTGGCCGACCCCAACCTCGGGCGCACCTTGTACGAGCAGGGCCACGTGCCCGGCGCCCACTTCTTCGATCTTGCGCGAGATCTCTCGGCTCCCGTGCAGCAGCACGGCGGCCGTCATCCTTTACCGGATCCCAGCGCGTTGGCCCGGCGCATCGCGCAGGCGGGCATCAACGCCCAATCGCTCGTCGTCGCTTATGATGACTCGCGGTTTGGATTCGCCGCGCTTCTGGTGGCTGCTTCGCTACCTCGGCCATAGCAACGTGCGCGTACTCGACGGAGGGTTCAAGGCATGGCTATCTGCGGGGTTACCGGTCAGCGCCGAACTGCCAGCGCCGCGCGAAGGGGACTTCGCTCCCCATGTCGATCGTTCGATGCTCGCCACGCGCGAGGAGGTCCTGGAGCTGGTAAAAGCTCGCGATCGCCGCACCAACCTGGTCGACGCCCGGGAGCCGAAGCGCTTTCGGGGCGAAGAAGAGCCGATTGATCCCGTGGCGGGTCATATCCCCGGAGCGCGTTCTTTCCCATGGCAAGACTACACCACCGCTGACGGTGCCGCGATTGCCGATGCCGCCAATCAGGATCGCTGGGCCGCGCTCGAGCGCAAGCCCACTATCCTCTACTGCGGCTCCGGGGTTACCGCGTGCGTCAACGCGCTATCACTGGACGCTGCCGGCATCGCCAACGTTCGGCTCTACGCTGGGAGCTTCAGCGACTGGTGCTCGTATTCGGATTCACCGATTGCGGTGGGCGCCGAGTAGGCGCTCGTGCCACGCCAGACGATCATCCGCCTCCTTCAGTTCGGGCGCCAATCCCCGCCTTCGATCGAGATTTTCAGTCCCCAGCGCTCTTGGTCACCGTAGTCGTCGACAGCATAGTGCCAGACGGAACGGTTGTCCCAAATCACGAGATCCCCAGCGGTCCAGTGATTGCGATACTGGTAGTTCACCCCGCTCGCATGCTGGCGCAAAAACGCGAGCAGCGCGTCGCTTTCAGCGCGCGGGATACCGACTAGGTGCGTGATGCGACTGGTTAGGTACAGGCCCTTGATGCCCGTTTCCGGGTGCGTCAAGACCAGCGGGTGCTCGACGTGGTCGCTACCGTCATAGTGACCGCGCGAGAGCGGCTTCACCTGCTTACTGTGGGCGGCACGCAAACCGCTCAGCAACGATTGCATGGGCGCCGAGAGATCCCTGTACGCTGCTTGCAGATCGGCATAGAGGGTCGCGCCACCAACTGGCGGCACGACCGCCAGCTGGAGCAGCTCGAACGCCCACGGGTTTGCTTTCCAAGTTCCTCCCTGATGCCAGTTCGAAGGGCGACTTCCCACCGGTGACGGGCCGATTTTCACGATCTTGTCGTGCCCCTGGTAGTGACCGTAAGCGTAGTCCGGACTTCCGAACGGCTCGCCAAAATAGGTCGCGAAGCGCACGAGTTCCTCTGGCGTCAGGTTTTGCTGGCGGAAGACCAGGACCTTCCGCTCGAGTAGTGCCGCACGCAGCGCCGTAACACGCTGCGCGTCGAGCGGCTCGTGCAGCTCCAGGTTGCTCACCACTCCACCGAGCGTCGGTTCGAGCGCCTTCACCTCGATCGAACTGTGTGCCGACAGCGCCCCGCTGGCCTTGGGTGCGTGCGCTGCCGTGCCGGTCTCTTCTGTCGTGATCGTCATGATTTGCTCCCACAAGTTCGGCGCGTCGGCCCGAACGGTCGACGCCCCACCATCTGACTTACCACGGCCAGACACCAATCGTCTCCTTTGATAGACACCAGCGAGCGCGAATTTTCAAAAAACGGCTTACTCGCCAGCGCTAGCAAGAGACCATTGTCCTTGACACAAGACACGGCACAATCCAAGCTGCGCACAGCCGATGACCGCCCAAGCCCACTCCGAACGTCACGTTCAGCCGGCGCCTTTGCGGCGCTTGCCCGCCCGTGCCCTCCCCACCATTTGGGGTGAATGGGGAAAGCCGCTCGTACCGCAGCCAAGCATCGAGCTCGAACGCCTGTACCGAAAGCAGCGCCTGGCAGCGGCGTTCCGCCTATTCGGACGCTTCGGCTACGACCACGGCGGTGCGGGGCACATCACCGTCCGCGATCCCGAATTTCCGGACTCGTTCTGGCTCAACCCCGCAGGGGTGTATTTCGGTCACATCCGCGTATCCGATCTGATGCGTGTGAATCACCGCGGTGAGATCGTGGAGCACGGCGAGGTCAAGCGCTTGAATCGAGCAGCCTTCGCCATCCACGCCACCCTGCACGCAGCCCGCCCAGACGTGATCGCAGCGGCACACTCTCACTCCCTGTACGGCAAGGCCTGGTCGGCGCTGGGTCGCTTGCTCGATCCACTCACTCAAGATAGCTGCGCTTTCTACCAGGATCACGCCATCTTCGAGCACTTCTCCGGCGTCGTGCTCGACACCAGCGAAGGCGAGAAGATCGCGCAAGTGCTTGGCCCAAAGAAAGCCGTCATCCTGCAAAATCACGGAATTCTGACGGTCGGGCCGAGCCTCGAGGCGGCGGTTTGGCGTTACTTTTCGTTCGAAAATGCCTGCCACGCGCAGTTGCTCGCGGAAGCGGCCGGGACCGTCAAGCCCATCCCGCACGATGTGGCGCAGCACACTGCCAACCAAACGGGCAACGACACCGGAGGCTTCTACGCTTTCCAACCGTACTTCGATCTGATCAGCCGCGAAGAGCCTGACCTCTTCGAATGAGCTCGAAGCGCTAGACCATGCTGAAGTCGCGCTGGTTTTCGCCGCTCGCCTTGCTACTCCTTTGGGAGTTGGGAGCGTTGCTCGGGTTGATCCCCGAAGGCACGCTGGCAGCGCCGCACGAAGTGGTGCGCACGTTCGGGGAGATGCTCGCGTCGGGCGAGCTGCCCGAGCATCTCTTGGTCTCTTTCGCACGGGTCGCCGCCGGCCTCAGCATCGGTGTTTCGCTCGGTGTCGTGCTCGCCCTGGCCTCCGGACTTTCGCGCCAAGGCGAGCTGGCGATCGATTCGCCATTGCAAATGCTGCGCACATTGCCGACCTTGGCGTTGTCTCCGCTGTTCATCGTCTGGTTCGGGATCGGCGAAACTCCGAAAATCGCCTTGATCGCCTTTGGCGCGACGTTCCCGGTGTATCTGAACCTGTACAGCGGCGTTCGGGGCGTAGATATACGCTTGCTCGACGCGGCACGCAGCTTCGGTCTGACGCGGCAGGAGCTCGTTCGTCACGTGATCCTGCCCGGCGCCTTGCCCTCGTTCTTGGTCGGTTTGCGCTACGCGCTCTCGGTCTCGGTCTTGATTTTGGTGGTAGCCGAGCAGATCAACGCTTCGCGTGGCCTGGGCTATCTGATCAGCAACGCGCGTGACTTCATGCGCACCGACGTGATCGTAGTGTGCTTGTTGATCTATGCCGGGCTCGGCCTTGGCGCGGATCTGATCGTGCGCTTACTCGAGCGGCGAGCACTGGCTTGGCGCCCTCAGCTGGTGGAAAATTCGTGACCAGCACGGCATCCGCGATTTCGCTGCGCGGCTTCACGCGCCGCTACGGTGACAACCGGGTCATCGACGACTTGACGCTCGAAATCGAGCCGGGTGAGTTCGTCGCCTTGGTCGGGCGCTCGGGTTGCGGCAAGACGACCCTCTTGCGCGCACTGGCTGGCTTGGACGACGTGCAAGGTCAGGATGTGCGCGTGCCGAGCTCGCGTGCCGTCGTCTTTCAGGACGCTCGGCTCCTGCCCTGGAAAAAGGTCTGGCAGAACGTGGCACTCGGCCTGCGCGGAGCGGACACCGCCGCGCGCGCGCGAGCGGCGCTGCACGAGGTCGGGCTGGCGCAGCGAGTAGACGCCTGGCCGCTCACATTGTCGGGCGGAGAGGCACAACGCGTGGCCCTCGCCCGCGCACTCGTGCGCGAACCGAAGCTACTGTTACTCGACGAACCATTCGCTGCACTCGATGCGCTGACGCGCATTAGGATGCACGAGCTGGTGCTGAACCTATGGCATTTACATCGCCCCGCCGTGGTGCTCGTCACCCACGACGTCGACGAAGCGATCGCCATGGCTGACCGCGTCCTGGTCCTGGAGAGAGGCCGCATCGCAATCGAAGAGCGAATCTCCGGAACGCGGCCCCGCGATCCCGGTTACGCGCAGTCACTTCGGCAAACCTTGCTCGGCCATTTGGGCGTGGTCCCGCACGGGGACTTGCCCGAGTCTCAACCGAGTCTCGTGCCGCGACGCGACGCACAGCCAACGCTCGAACTTGCCCCTAACCGGCACCATGACCCAGCCCCCGCCTGACCCCAGCCCGATTGCCCCCCCCACCCCACGTTCGACTCTGAACCGTCGCGCGTTGCTCATCGGCGGTGGCGGGTTGGCGCTCCTCGCCGCCGCCGCCTTGGCGCGAAAACGCGCGGTGGTGGCCGAGTCGCGCGCGCTGCGCGTCGGCCGTACCGGCAAGGGTGGCTACGACCTGATCATGCGCCTCGCCGGCATCGAATCCAAACACCTGAAGCTTCAATACAGCGACTTTCAGTCGGGCCACTTGCAGGTCGAGGCGTTCAACGGCGGCTCCTTGGATTTCGGAGGCATGAGCGAAATCCCGCCCGTCTTCGCCGCCGCATCTTCCGTCCAGAGCTTCAAGCAAATCGCGACCGTGAACGCCGACGTCAACAATCAAGTGGTCCTCGTTCCGGGAAAGTCCGAGATCAAGACGTTGGCCGATCTCAAGGGCAAAAAGGTCGGCTATGTGCGCGCGACCACCGCTCAATACTTCCTGATTCAGATGTTGGCCTCCGTCGGCTTGACCTGGAACGACATCGAACCCGTTTCGCTGAGCGTCCCCGACGGAACTGCGGCGTTTTCTCGAGGATCGCTGGATGCCTGGGCGATCTACGGATTTCCCATTCAGAGGGCGCTCGCCAACGATGGCGCCCGCGTCTTGAAGACGGCGCTCGGCTTCTTGTCGGGCAACTACATCGTGAGCGCACACGTCAATGCACTCTCCGATCCGGTGCTCAGCAAGGCGATCGGAGAGTATCTCGGTTCGTACAAGCGCGCCTTCGCTTGGCAGAACCAGCATTGGCAAGAATGGAGTGAAGCATTGGCCAAAGAGATCGACGTGCCGCTTCCGTATGTGGTCGAGCAAGTCAAAGGCCGTAGCGCGCCCACCACCCTGCTGCCGGTATCCGAAAACTCGATCAGATCTCAGCAAGAAGTCGCTGATGTCTTCTTCAAGGCCGGGTTGATTCCGAAACGCGTCGACGTGAGGCCGCTTTGGGACAACCGCTACAACTCCATCATCGAGCAAGTGAGCTAGAGCCATGACCGCACAAGCAACCGCCCTTCAGTCCACAGCCGATGGCCCAATCCCGCAGGCAGTGCTGGATGATCTGACGCGCAAGTTCGCGGCAACCGCCGAAGAATACGACCGGCAGGCGGTGTTTCCCCAGGCGAACTTCGAAGAACTCCAGCGCCACGGCCTGATCGGTTTGACGGTCGCCAAAGAGTACGGCGGGCGGGGCGCTGGCCTGAGCGAGGGCTTGCGCGTGCTCGGTGCGGTCGCCAAAGGCGAGCCGTCGACTGCGCTGATCCTGTTCATGACCTACGCTTATCACTCGACCCCCAAACGCACGCAAACCTGGCCCAAGCACGTTTACGAACGAGTCGCACGCGAGGCCGCCAGCGAGGTCTCGCTGATCGGCGGTCTGCGCGTCGAGCCGGAGCTCGGCACACCGGTCCGCGGCGGAATGCCGAAAACCGAGGCCAAGCGCAGCGCGCAGGGCTGGTTGCTCAGCGGCAACAAGATTTATTCGACGGGCTCGACTGGCCTGCGCTGGTACGCCGTCTGGGCCAAGACCGATGAGCCCGAGCCACGCGTCGGCAATTTCCTGGTGCGCTCCGACAGCCCCGGGATTCGCATCGAGCCGGTCTGGGATCATCTGGGCATGCGGGCAACCGTCAGCCACGAGGTGATCTTCGACAACACGCCTGTCCCCGAGGAGCACGCGGTAGACTTGCGCGCCCCCTCGGCCTGGGCACCAAAGCCGGGTGAGACCGCGCTTTCACTGTGGAACGCCTTATCCATCTCGACGATCTACGACGGGGTGGCACGGGCCGCGCGCGATTGGCTCGCGCAGTACCTCAAGCAGCGGGTGCCCACGAATCTAGGCGCGGCGCTGGCCACTTTGCCGCGCTTCCAAGAGAAATTCGGCGAGATCGAAGCGCTTTTGTATACCAATCGGGTGCTGATCGAAAATGCGGCGGCGCGCTCCGAACGGGGCGAGATCGTGTCGCCCACCGAAGCCAACTTGGTGAAGTACATCGCGACCGGCAATTCGATCCGCGCCGTCGAGATTGGCCTCGAGCTGACGGGGAACCCCGGGCTGAGCCGCTCGAACCCGCTCGAGCGCCACTATCGTGACGTGCTGTGCAGCCGCATCCACTCACCTCAAAACGACACCATCTTGACCGGGGCCGGGCGCGCCGGATTTGGAATCTGAGATGAGCTTCGTGATCGCAAGCCAACTCGAGGGCACTTTCAACGACCAGCTCAGCGCGCACCCCGCACGTCCGACCGTCATCGGGGTCTCGGAAGAGCGCCCATGGGAAGCCGCTTCCCAAGCCGATGTTCTGTTGGTTCGGCCGTCTCCCGCCTGGCGAGAGCATCGCTTGGTGCCGCGGCCTGCGGATTGGCCTGGGCGCTTGCGTTGGATCTACAGCGCTTCTTCGGGCATCGACTTCTATCCACCGTGGTTGCTCGATGGTCCGCCCGTCTCGTGCGGCCGTGGCGTGGCCTCCGACGAGATCGCGGAGTATGTGATTGCCGCGATTCTGACGCAGACCAAGGATCTCGAAGCCGTTCGTGCTCGTTCGCGCGAGCAATGGAAGCAAGCCCGACTCGGGCGAGTGCGCGGCAGCACGGTGGGCATCGTCGGCCTCGGAGCGATTGGCAGCGCAGTCGCGGATCGCGCACTTTCGCTCGGCGCACGAGTGACGGCCGTGCGCCGTCGCAATTTACCCAGCACGGTCCTGGGCGTGGAGCTGTTGAGCGACACCGAGAGCGTCGTGGCCAGCGCCGATCACCTGGTCTTGTCGCTGCCCGCGACCGCTTCGACCCGCGCGCTGATCGACGCGAAGCTGCTTGCGCGCGCCAAGCCGGGCGCGCACCTGATCAATATCGCACGCGGCTCGATCATCGATCAGGAAGCGCTAATCCAAGCGCTGGACAATGGTCCCCTGGCCTTTGCCACCCTGGACGTGACGGACCCTGAGCCACTGCCCGAAGGACACCCGCTGTACACCCATCCCAAAGTCCGGCTCACGCCTCACGTATCATCGAACTATCAGGCCGTACGCCAAGTCCTGTTGGACAAGGTATCGGCGAACCTCAGCCGCTTCGTGCGCGGCGAGCCACTCGCGGACCTAGTGGACCCTAAAGCCGGCTACTGACCCCAAGGTGCCTAGCAACACGGCGCACTACAGGTCGTGCGCTAGGTTCATTTTTTCTAGCAATTCTCGGCGAAGTGCGACGAACTTCGGGTCATCCCGGTGACGAGGATACGGCAGGTCGACCGGCACGGTCTCCACGATCCGCGCGGGGCGTTGGGAGAAGACGAGCACACGCTGCGAGAGCAGCAACGCCTCTTCGACGTCGTGGGTAACGAGCAGGCTGGTAAAACCCGCGTTTTGCCAGAGCTTCAGCAGCTCGCCCTGCATCGTCATGCGCGTCAATGAATCCAGCTTGCCGAGCGGCTCGTCCAACAGAAGCAGGCGCGGTTCGTTGACCAAGACGCGAGCCAACGCGGCGCGCTGCGCCATACCACCCGATAGCTCGTTGGGAAATGCGTGGGCAAAGCCCGTCAAGTTCACCAAGCGGAGCGCCTCGTCCACTCGATGGCGCTGCTCCTGAAACACGCCGCGTGCCTCCAAACCGAGCGCGACATTCTGATACACCGTTCGCCAGGGAAAGAGAGTCGGATCTTGAAATACCAGCAAGCGCGACGGGTCGGGCGAGACGATGCGCACGCCATCCGCGCCGATCTTGCCTTCGCTCGGCGGCTCGAGGCCCGCGATGAGCCGTAGCAACGTAGACTTCCCACAACCGCTCGGTCCGAGCAGAGCGATGAAGGAGCCTGGTTCTGCGGTGAACGTGACGCGATCTAACACGTCCAAACGTGCGCCCTTGGTCACGAAATGATGGCTGACCTGCCGCACCTGGACGCTCGCCCCGGACGCGTGCACCGGATCGAGTTCCGCTGTCGCCGCTACCATCGAACGATGTTCCTTTGCCAAGCCAACACGTAGTCGCGGATCCGGAATAGCAGGCTGATCAAGCCAGAAAACAGCAACGCCATCAGGATCAGGGCGCCATACAGGTTCGCATACGCTGCCCAGCCTTGCGCCCATTGCAAGTACCAGCCGAGCCCCGCCTTGACGCCCATCATCTCGGCCACGATCAGCACCGCGAACGACGTGCCCAGACCCATGAATAGGCCCACGAAGACACTGGGCAAGGCCGCTGGAATCGCCACCTTGAAGATCAGGAAGCGAGTGTCGGCACCAAGGGTGCGCGCAATGTCATAGTAGCTCTTCATGACACTGCTGACGCCTGACGAGGTGAGGACCGCAACGGGAAAAGTCGATGCCAATGCAATCAGGAAGGTGCTGGCGGAGCGCGCCGATGGCAAAAAGAAGAACGCAATTGGCAGCCAAGCCGTGGCTGGCAAGGGCCCTACGAAGCGCAAGATGGGATGACCCCAATAGTGGACTGCTTTGGACCAGCCAATCGCGACCCCAGCAACGAAGCCGATGATGCCGCCGAGCAGGTAACCGGGGAGCAGTAGCAGCAAGGAGTGGAGCGTACTTTCCACCAGCCGCGACGAATCATCCGTATACACCTCGAGGATGGATTGGGCTGGAGGAAAGAAGGGCAGCGGCAAGATGCCGGTCTTCGCGGTCAGCACTTCCCAGACGCTCAATGCCAACGCGATGGCGCAGAACCAAGGCCCGTAGGCTGCAATGCGGCCCGACAACGCGCTGCGTCCCGGGAAAACGCTCAACAGTGCCAACGAGATCCCGACCGCAGCTTCGATCCCCGAGAGCAGTGACGTGCGCGACCAACGGGTGAGATCCGGCCAAGCCAAGGTCAGCGCCGCCGCCGCGAGCCAAAGCGACGCCGCCACGAAACCGTACGTCCAGACTTCGCGTCGCGGCCGCGGCGCGACGCGTGTTTCCACCAGAAACGGATCCGGCGACGCGTTATCGATAGTGCGACCAACGAGTTTCAGCGAATCGGTCATGAGTTCTCTCCGAGCAGCAGCCGATCAGGCGAACAAATTCTCGACGACGCGGTCGGAGAAAGCCTTGCCCGTGGTCGACGGCTTCAGCACACCGACGTCACGCAGCTCGTCGGCATAGAGCGAGATATCGCCCTTCAGGTCGAGCCCTACCGGGTGACGCTGATGAGTCTGCGATTTGAGTACCCAAACGATATCTTCCACGCTCGCCTTGGCGTATGGCGCGAAGACCTTGGCCACTGCCTCCGGATTCTCTGCGCACAACGAGGCCGCGCTGACGAGGGCCAACGCTAGGGCTTTCGCCGTTTCAGGCTCAGAGCGGAGCAAGCTGCCAGCGGCGCCAACCACGCAGCAAACGCGGTTTTGCCAGGGAGCGGTCAGATTGGTCATGACCTCCACCAGATCACCGTCCGATTGCTTTTGCATGATGTGTAGGATGGGATCCGAATCCGCGATGGCGTCGACCTCGCGCTTGCGGATCGCTTCGCCCAGCAGCGGCTGTGGGTAGGCGCGCCAAGTAACGTCGTGGTCGGGATCGACTCCGTGCGCCTTGAGCAGAATCGAGAACGTATTGCGCCCCGTGCCGGAGATTTCGCTGAGCCCGATCGTCTTACCCTTTAGGCTCTTTGGGTCGTCGGTGATGCCGGCGCGGCGCGATCCGGCCATGCGCGCGCAGCCGCCGTGTGTGCCCGCGATCAGCTTGACGTCGAAGCCCTGCTCGAGCGGCTTGATCCAGCGCATGATCATGCCCACGCCGGCATCGGCCTTGCCGGTAGAGATGGCCTCCAGCAGCTGATCAGTGGAGCCCGCAAAATTGACCAGTTCCACATCCAGACCGTGCTTGGCGTAGATGCCGTACTCTTTGGCCAACAGCGCGGGAGCGAGGCAGATGGCGGTGGCGTTCCACGCGAGGCGCAATTTGCGTAGCCCGCTCGCGGTATGAGTCGACCGCTTGCGGCCGAGGAAACCGACCGTTAGCCCGCTCGCGGCCAGCACGCCCGCGCTCGCGATCAGCCGTCGACGCGTGAAAAGTGGCTTCCGAACCGGCGCGGGCGGCTCGACGATATCGTCGAAATTCTCTTCGCTGCTCATACGACCTGCCCCAAGCAGTTAAACCTCACCCGATCCCGCGTCAAGGACATATTTCTGTTATATGAGACACGGAGCTCCTTGACCGTCGCACCCCGCCTCCCCACCAGTCAGCGCGACATCCGTCGAGTATGGGTAGTGTTGCTTGCCCTGGTAGTGGCGACGGCGCTCGGCTATGCGGCCGTGGAAACGGGCAGCGTGCGTCGCGCCAGCGCATTCCTGACCGCCCCGCACGCCAATGAATCGAAGCGAGAGCCGCCTGAGATCCCAGTGCTCTGGGCCGTCCCAGAGTTCTCGCTCCTCGATCAGCACGGCGAGCGACTGTCGAAGGACGCACTTCGCGGGCACGTCTGGATCGCAAACTTCATTTTCTCTCGCTGCACGAGCGTGTGCCCGACGCTGACCGCAAAAATGCGGGTGCTCCAGCGCAAACTAGCGAACCCCGACCTGCGCTTCGTGTCATTCTCCGTCGATCCCGAACACGATACCCCTTCGGCGCTTCGCGATTACGCAGCAGGGTGGGGCCAGAAGGAGACTCGCTGGTCGCTGCTACACACCGAGTCCGAATCGCTGCAACGCCTGAGCGACGGTATGCGCGTCGTCGCTCAACCTAGCGGCAACGAAGCAAATCCCATCCTTCACACGAGCCTTTTTTTCCTGGTCGACGGCGCCGGCCGCGTGCGCGGTCTGTATGACAGCGAGGACGAGCGGGCGTTCGAGAAGTTGCTGACCGCTACCCGCGCGCTGTCCGCAGACTCGTCCAGTTCGGAGCTATCTCGAGCGCCGAGCAGATCGGGCAGTGGGCTCTTCGACGCATATGGCTGCGCGGGCTGCCACAACGACCGCAAGGTGGCCCCGCCGCTGAACGGGATCTGGAACCAATCCGTGTCATTGGCCGATGGTACGAGCACGCGAGTCAACGAAGCCTACGTGCGTCAGTCGCTCATCGCACCGAACAGCCAGCTCGTCGCGGGTTACCTCGACCTGATGCCCTCGTATGCCAACGAATTGTCCGAGCGTCAGTTGAATGACCTCGTCGACTACGTGAGGTCACTCTCGAGTGCCATACCGCAGCCGAGCCTGCCGGCGTCGCACGCGACGCCAACTCAGGCACCGCCCGCCGGTGCCTCAGAAGATCCGGTATGCGGAATGAAGGTCCGCGTTACTCCTGAAACACCGCATGCTACACGCGATGGGCGGGCGTACTACTTTTGCTCCGAGCACTGCCGGGAGCGATTCCTCGTTGGTCCGAACCCGCCGCACGTGGCGGATCATTGAGCCAACGATATTCAGAGACCGCTCCGAGTGAACGAGGTTCGCAACCGCGCGGCTAGCGCAGCTCGAAGCCAAGCCGCCCCAGCGCCTCCCGCAACAGGTGACGCCCGTTGAGAGCCGCCGCATTGGCAAGGCGTCGAGCCGAGTGCCAGGACCAGCCGCCCTCTGGCACGGGCATCTGCTGCGACTCGTAAAACTCCTGCATCAGTTGGTCGTAGCTTTCGACGCTGGCCTGCTGGGCTCCGGTAAACCGGTAGCTGTCTTGGTGTAGCACCACCGCTTGGGGCAAGCGCGGCTTGATCGGCGCCTTAGCTGACGGGTCGGGCCAGCCGACGCACAGACCGAAGACGGCAAAGGCGAGCTTCGGCAAACCGAGAAGTTTGCCGACATGCTCGGGGTGATTGCGCAACGCGCCGATGTAGACGGTGCCGAGCCCGAGCGCTTCTGCGGCGATCACCGCATTTTGCGCGGCGAGTGCCGCATCGAGCGAGGCGACCAGAAAGGATTCGAGGTAATTCACACCGTCGCTCTGAATGCCACGGGAACGCGCAAGCTCGCCCGCGCGGTGTAAATCTGCCACCCAAACCAGGAATAGCGGGGCCTTCCGCACGTGCACTTGATCCCCGGCCAATAGCGACAAGGCCTGCCTCAGCTCTGGATCGACGACATTCACGACGCTCCACAGCTGCAAATTCGAGGAGCTCGCGGCGGACTGTGCCGCCGCGATCAGCAGCTCGAGCGTGCCCGGTTCGAGTTCCTTTTGCTGATAGCGACGCACGGAGCGGTGTGAGAGCAAACGATCGAGCGTCGCCGCAGCCGCGTGCTCGTCGAATCGAGGCTCTGCGGCCACGGCAGCTCGGCCGTAGCGCTGGTCCAAGCGCAGCGCGAGGCCTTCGCTCGGGCCGCGCCGCTCGCTCGGGGCGGGGTGCTGGGGATCTGATTTCGCGAAGCTGCGGCTAGCCGGAGCCGTATCTGCTGGGATCATGTTCGTTGCCGATGTCTACCATAGTGGACCACGGGCCTACCTCACAAGCAAAACCGAGCAAGCCCGGGCGCTTGTCCACGATGAGAGACCGACAACGACAAGCTCGCGTTTGGGAAATCTCGCCAAATAAATCAACGCCCCTGGGCGCCAGCCAGACACTGTCTACTTTACAAGACAAGGTCGACACGGCTATGCATGGCGCTCGATCTGTGTCGCCCGGGGGAGTCCTGGGCAGCCCAGTGACTTGCGTCACTTGGCGAACCTGCATCCTCAAACGGTGGACGGAAAATATTCGAAATGACACTTCCTGCTCTGCGGCCGCTTCGTACGAAGAGAGTCTCGAGTTTAGTAGTGGGGTTGTTGCTGACGCGCTTGAGCAGCACTGCCAAGGCGCAGGAACCGCCGCCAACGCCTGCTCCGGCCCCGGTCGAGGCGCCGACAGCCGAGGAAGCTCCGCCAGCGACGCCACCAAGCACCGAAACCACCGCCCCCCCAGCTGCTGCCGCCCCGCCACCGAGTGCATCTCCAGCAGCGCCGACACCGGTCACAGACGCCGATGTGCCGCCCCCTCCCGCGGCCTCCCTCACTGCCGCCGGCGCCGAGCCCGAGCAAGAGCAGCTGTCCGGCGTAGTCGTCACCGGTACCCGGCGCGCGACACGCACCGAGTTTGATTCGAGCGTGCCCATCGACGTCGTGACGGCCGCCGATCTCGCCACTGTCCCGTCCAGCGATTTGAACGATAAGCTGGCGTTGACAGTGCCGTCATTCAACGTGCAGCGTCTGCCGCTCAGCGATGGCGCGATCTTCAATCGCCCCGCGACGCTCCGCGGGCTCTCGCCCGATCAAACCTTGGTCCTGATCAACGGCAAGCGCAGGCACCGCTCGGCCTATATCGACGTCACCGCACAAGGGGCGCAGGCGGTGGATCTCGCCGAGATCCCGCTCGCCGCCATCGAGCGCGTGGAAGTGCTGCGAGATGGGGCGTCGGCTCAATACGGTTCGGACGCCATCGCCGGAGTGATCAACATCATCCTGAAGGACAAGCCGGGCGCGAGCGGCTACCTGCAAGGCAGCATCTACCAAGAGGGTGACGGCGGCTCGTACCTCGCTGGCGTCAACGCCGGTTGGGCCTTGGGTAAGCGCGGCAGTTTGAATTTGACCTTGGAGGGCGGCGCGGGCGAAGCGACTTCGCGCAGCAACCAGCGACCGAATGCCCAAGCACTGATCGACTCCGGCAACATCTACGTGCGGAGACCCGCGGTTCAGCGCTTCGGTCAACCCGATACGCGCAGCTTCATCGCGTTCGTGAACAGCAAGTACCAGCTGAGTGAGACGACAGAAGCCTACTTGTTCGGTAACTTTGGTTATCACTGGGGCGAGAACGACTTCAACTATCGGAGCCCGACGCAGGGCGCGGTTTTTACGTCCACACAAGCTCCAGACGTCTTCGCCAAGAACTTCGCCACCCTGCCGAAGCAATATCAAGACTGGTACAACAATAATCCTGCGGTCTTGGCCGGCTATCCCGGTGGGTTCACGCCACGCTTTTCCGCGACCAGCTTGGACGGCTCCGCTGTGGCCGGCGTGCGCGGCGAGCTCTCCCCGGATTTGACCTGGGATCTCAGTGGCCGCTACGGCGTCAATCACATCGACTATTACATCCGAGACACGCTCAATGCTTCGCAGGGTCCGACCTCCCTCAAAGCCTTCAACACCGGCACGAAGCGGCAGACGGAGCTGGGCGCAAATCTGGACTTCAACTACTCGCTGGCGGTCGGTCTCAAGGACCCGATCAACGTGGCCTTCGGCGGTGAGGTTCGACGGGAGGCGTACAAAGTCGGTCCGGGGCAGCCCGACTCGTATGCGATAGGACCGCTCGGCGCCATTGGCCTCGCTGGCGGCTCCAATGGCTTCTTCGGCTCGGGTCCCAATCAGTCGGGCAATTGGGGAAGGAACAGCGTGGCCGGCTATGTCGACGTGGACGCCGATCTCACACGGCGCATCAACGTCGGTGCCGCTGGTCGCGTAGAAAACTACTCGGATGCCGGCTCCGCGGTGACCGGCAAAGTGTCGTCCCGTTTGACGGTGATTGACCGGCTCAACCTGCGCGGTGCGCTCAGCACCGGATTTAGAGCACCAACGCCGGGTCAGTCGAACCTGACCAACACCAATCAGTTCCCCAGCCCGGACGGCTCCACCATTCAGACCAATGGAACCATCCCACCGACAAACCCGATTTCTTCGCTGAAGGGCGGCGAAGCGCTGAAGCCGGAGAAGTCGGTCAACATCAGCTTGGGCTTCGTCACCCAGCCGCTCAAAAAGCTGAGCTTCTCGGCCGATGTCTACCGCATCGACATTCGCGATCGCATCGGACTTTCACAACGCTACACGCTCAGCCCCGAGGAGCAGGCAGATCTCGTCGCCGGCGGAGTAGCCGCGGCCCAGGGCCTCACCAGCTTCAACTTCTTCGTGAACGGCTACAAGACCCGGACCCAAGGCTTGGATCTGGTGCTCGCGTACGGCATCGACCTCACTCAGAACAGTCAGCTCAACATTACGGGCACCGCGAACTTCAACAAGACCAAGGTCCAGAGCTTCGACGCGGGCGTGATCGACGCCCGTCAGCGACAGTACATCGAGGATCGCTTGCCGAAGCGCGTGGCAATGCTTTCGATCGAATACGTCCTCGGCAGAGCCAGCATTTTAGCGCGCGCCCGCGACTACGGAAGTTGGACCGAGCCGCTCGATCCGACCACCGACGCGGCGGGGAACCTGATCTACAATCAGAAGTTCACGGAAGAAGTGTTCTTCGACTTGGCCGCTAGTTACGGCTTCACGAAGTACGCCAAGCTGACGCTCGGCGCAGAGAACATCTTCAACAACTATCCCGACAAGGCGCGATTCCCGAACACCGCGGAGGCCGCGGCGGCCGGCGCAATCCCGAGTAATGGCCGGATCTATCCCAGCCAACGGCCGTACGAAAGCGACGGCGCGCGCTACTACGCGCGCCTCAACTTCGACCTTTGACCAGAGGAGCACCCTGATGGCAACGAACCAAAAAGGACCAACCAGGCGGCGCTTTCTGGCTCAGCTCGGTCACGCCGGCGGCGCCACTGCCGTCTACCACGCGATGACCGCGATGGGCCTCTTGGCCACCGTGCCTGCCTACGCAGGTCCACCCAAGCTCGCCGCCAAGTCAGGCAATGGCCAACGAGTAGTGATTCTCGGCGCTGGCATTGCGGGTCTGGTCTCCGCGCTCGAGCTCGGCAAGGCAGGCTACGACGTCACCGTCTTGGAGGCGCGCAGTCGACCAGGCGGGCGCGTGTTCACCGTGCGCCGCGGATCCGTAGTCGAAGAGACCGACAGCAGACAAGAGGTCGATTGGGACGACGACCCCGATCTCTTTTTAGATGCTGGCGCAGCTAGGCTACCGCAGCACCACCAGGGCATCCTGGGCTACGCGAGAGACTTCGGTGTCCGGCTGGAGGTGCTGAGCAACGAGAACCGCAACGCGCTAGTTCACCAAGCCAAGGCGTTCGCGGGCAAACCCCAACAAAATCGGCAGGTCAACGCGGACGCACGCGGTTTCGTTGCCGAGCTGGCCGCCAAGGCGATTGACCAAGCGCGCCTCGGTCGCCCCGTCACCGAAGAAGACAAGCAGAAATTGCGCGTCTTTTTGAAGGATTTTGGCGCACTCGATAAGGACCTCGTCTATCGCGGCTCGCCGCGCGCCGGCTATCGCGAGCTGCCTGGCGGCGGCAATGACTCCGGGCAGAACAAAGAGCCGCTCGACATCAATCAATTGCTGAACGCAGGCTTTTGGAGCCAGCTCGCGGAAGCTGGCGAAGGGCCGACTCAGGCTGCGACGATGGTTCGTCCAGTCGGGGGAATGTCCAAGATCGCCGAGGCCATTGCGCACTCCGTCGCGAACGTCACTACTTACAACGCGGAAGTGACACGCTTGCGCCGCAGAGGCAACGGCGCGCGCGTGGAATGGAAAGACTCCCAGACCGGCAAGGCCTCGGCGATTGACGCAGAACACGTGATCGTCACGATCCAACCAGGGCTGATCCCTTACCTCGATCACGACTTCTCGCCGCGAGTGAAGCAGGCTTTGGCTGCTCCCGAGAGTTCCCCATTGGCCAAGGTCGGCTTCCAAGCCACACGCCGCTTTTGGGAGCAGGATCTGCAAATCTACGGCGGCATTTCCTGGACCGACCATTCGATCACGCAGATCTGGTATCCGAGTCAGGGGATCCATTCGCAAAAGGGGCTGCTCGTGGGCGCGTACGTATTTCGTGATGGTGAAGAGTTCGCCAAACTTTCACCGGCGGCGCGCGTCGAATTGGCCCTGCAAGGGGGCGAAGCTTTGCATCCCCAATATCGAAGATACCTCGAAAAAGGCGTCGCGATCTCGTGGCGCAAGGTCAAATATTCTCACGGGGCAACCACTCACTGGAGCGAAGAAGCACGCAAAACGGAATACCCCATCCTGCTCAAACCGGATGGGCCCTACTTCTTCGCCGGAGAATACCTGAGCTACATCAACGGCTGGCAGGAAGGCGCGTTGCGCTCGGCACATTTCACGATCGAGCAACTCGCCTCGCTGCAAGCGAACAGACAACGATCCGGAGCAAAAGGAAAAGCCACATGAAAAAACTGATCGCAAGTTTCATCGCATTGGGCGTCTCGGCGCCGTTGGTGCTCGCTGCCGCGCAAGTGATCGAGATCAAACGGGTCAAAGGCGCGGCCGCTTCCCCTATCTTGTCCGGGGTGGTCGTACCGGGAGGCGCGAGCGTGTTCTACTTGAGCGGCCAAGTGCCGCTGGTCGCGGACAAGACCAAGCCCCCAGACAGCATCGAGGCCTATGGCGATACCAAGACGCAAGCGCTCAGTGTATTCACCAAGATCAAGGGACTGCTCGCCGATCAGGGCTTGGCTTTGGGTGACGTGGTGAAACTGACCGTCTACTTGGTTGGCGACCCAAAGAACGGCGGAAAGCTGGACTTCAAGGGCTTCTCCGAAGCTTACGCGCAGTTTTTCGGAACGACCACGCAGCCAAACATCGTGGCCAGGACCACGGTCCAGGTGGCGGCGCTGGCGAACCCCGGCTTCCTGATCGAGGTCGAGGCCACCGCCGCCAAGCTAGGGCGCTGAAACTTGAGCCGGCATCGCTCGCCATTCACGGGGCCCGCGCGCGGTTTATGCACGCTGCTGGCCCTTGCGCGACCATCTCTGGCCGAGGCGCCACGCTCCGCCCCCGGTCAACAAGTCTCCAGCGTCGCGCGCGCATTCCACGAGCAACTGCTCACGCTCGACACGCACTTGGATACTCCCGCAAATCTCGCATTTTCGGGCTGGGACATCCTCGACCGTCACGACCGAATCCGCGACGGTAGCCAAGTGGATCTGCCGCGCCTGGTGCAAGGTGGTTTGGACGGTGGATTTTGGGCCATCTACACTCCGCAGGGGCCGCGCACCCCCGCAGGCCATCGAGCGGCGCGCGACGAGGCGATCATGCGGGCGCTTTCGATCCGCGAAATGGTCGCCGCGCATTCGAAGTCCTTCGAGCTTGCGCTCAAGGCAGACGACGCCGGAGCAATCGCGGCTCGCCATAAGCGCGTCGTGTTCTTGAGCATCGAGAATAGCTACCCGTTGGAGGCGGATCTGAGCCTCTTGGAGACGTTCTACAAGCTCGGCGTGCGCGTCGCCGGACTCGCACATTTTTCGAACAATGATTTGGCGGATTCCTCCACCGATCCGCGCGGGCCGGAGTGGCGTGGTCTGAGCGACAAAGGGCGCGCATTCGTGGCCGAAGCCAATCGACTAGGCGTCGTGCTCGACGCATCGCATGCCTCCGATCAGGTGCTCGACCAGCTGATCGTGCTCTCCAAGACGCCCGTGCTTCTGTCCCACTCCGGCGTCAAAGCCGTGTTCGACCACCCACGAAACATCGACGACGAGCGACTGCGCGCGCTGGCCGCGAGTGGCGGCGTGATTCAAATCAACTTCATGTCGGAGTACTTGACTGCGACGCCCAAGATCTCAGAACGTTCAGCGGCCCTCACCGCCCTGTGGCAAGGCGCTCGCAAGCCGGGCCTCAGCCTCGCCGAACGCGAAGCGTTCATCGCGCGCAAACACGCGATTGACCGGCGCTGGCCAATACCGCGGGCGACGTTCGACGATGCCATTTTGCACTTGCTGCATGCCGTGCGCGTGGCCGGCATCGAGCACGTGGGGATCGGCGCCGATCTCGACGGCGGCGGCGGCGTGACCGGTTTCGAAGACGCCCGTGACTACCCGAAAATCACGGCGCGGCTGCTTTCCGAGGGCTTCTCGCGAGAGGATATCCAGAAAATCTGGAGCGGAAACGTGCTCCGGGTGTTGCGTGCGGCGGAGCGACGAGCTGGCTCGCCCGGAAATCCGTCGGTCCCGTAGAACTCGATGCCATCGAATGGAAGGGAAGCGTTCACGAGCACGAAAAGCAGCGCATCGCCGAGCCGCGCTGATTCTGGCGTGGGGTCTGCTATAGAGGACAGCCCATGACCGCCCATGAGCTCTCCATCCGCCCCGCCGTGTATGCCGACCAGGAACCCATCTGGCAAACGCTCGAGCCGACCATTCGCGCTGGCGAGAGCGTGACATTGGACCAAGACACGACCCGCGCGGGAGCGCTCGATTTCTGGTTTTCGGCTCGACATGAGGTGTTCGTCGCCGAACAGGAGGGCACCATCGTCGGAACCTATTTTCTACGCGCCAACCAAGCAGGAGGCGGAGCGCACGTCGCCAACTCGGTATACGTGGTCTCCCCCTCGGCGACTGGTCGGGGCATCGCGCAGGCAATGTGCGAGCACTCGCTGAACCACGCACGCTCGCGAGGCTTCTTGGCCATGCAATTCAACTTCGTCCTCAGCAGCGAAGAGCGCCGCCTGAAGCTGTGGCAGCGGGCCGGTTTCAAAGTCGTCGGCACACTGCCCAAGGCATTCCGACACCCTTCCCTGGGCTTGATCGACGCATTCGTCCTGCACCGGGATTTGTAGCGGCTAGGCTTTCGAACCGCGGTCGCTCAGGGCGTCCTGCCCGCCCCGTTCCCAGCCTCGGTAGAGCGCAGCGTACCGGCCTCGCCGAGCGAGCAACTCGCTATGGCTGCCGAGTTCGGCGATCTGACCGTCTGCTACGACGGCGATGCGATCGACTTGTTTCATCGTAGAAAGCCGATGTGCGATTAGCACCACCGTGCGCTCTCGCATCAGACTTTCGAGCGCGAGGTTTACTTCCTGCTCGGTGCCAGGATCGAGGCTCGACGTCGGCTCATCGAGGATCAAAACGTCGGCCGACAGAAGCGCGACACGGGCCAGCGCGACCAGCTGCCGCTCGCCCGCGGAGAGCAGCGCGCCGCGCTCGCCCACCGGTGCAGCAAGACCATCGGGCTTGGCGCGAAATCGCTCGTACGCTCCAATCTGTCGCAGCGCCTGCGCAACCTCGTCGTCACTCGCCCGCGGATTCACGGCACGCACGTTGTCCGCGACGCTGCCTTGGAATAGATGCTCTTCCTGCGAGATCATCACAATCCGGCGTCGCAGCGACTCGAGCGAAGCTTGACTCAGATCCACCCCGCCGTAGCGGACAGTGCCAGTCGACGGGTCGTAGAGGCGGGCGATTAGCTTCGCCAGCGTCGATTTCCCCGCGCCCGTGGGCCCCACCAGCGCCAGCCGTTCGCCGTGCACGAGGTCGAGCGCCACGTTGGACAATACCGGGGCCAAGCCTGGCGCGTAGGCGAAGCCGACGGCGCGCATGGCTAGAGTTTGCCGGGGCTGGAGGGTGTGGCCTCCTTCGATGACATCGACTGGTTCGTCGAGCAGCGCGAACAACTTCTGCAACGCTGCCGCCGCGGATTGAATGTTGTTGAACAGAAAGCTCAACTGTTGCACGGGCTCGAATGCCATCAGCAAATACAAGGCGAACGCGCTCACCGTACCCAAGCTGGTTTGACCGTGCATCACCAGCCAGCCGCCGCCACCGATGGCGAGCGCGGTGCACAGCGCAGTGGTGAGCTCGACGACCGGCAAGTAGCGAGCTTGGATTCTCACGGCGGCCAAGTTAGCCTCGAGCTGAGCCTGATTTTCTCCGAGGAAGCGATCGATGCGCGGCTGTTCCTGGCCGAACGCTTGCACCACCTTCGCACCCGCCAAGTTCTCGACCAAAGTGGACGTGGTGGCACTGACACGCTCGCGCACTTCCAGGTACGCCGCGCGCGAGCGACGCTGGAAGCTGCGCGTCAGCACAACCAGCACGGGCAGAGGCAGCAAGCTCAGCAAGCTGAGCTTCCAGGATAGAGCAAGGAGTGCGATCAAAAGAGCGCTCAAACTGAGCAAGCTCTGTACGAACTGCACGAGCCCCAACTGAATCATGTCTTGAAGCGCGTCGATGTCCGAAGTCAAGCGCGCGACCAAGCGACCGCGTTGGTGACGATCGAAATAGCGCACCGACATCGACAGCAGGTGGGCGAAGACTTCTTGCCGCAGATCGCGCACGAAGCGCTCGCCCACGACGCCGGTGAGCCGCGTGTGGGTACGGCTCATCACCGCGGCCGACAGCGCGAGACCCAAGAACGCCAGACTCGCGGTCTTGATTACCTGCAGGTCCGGATGTCCGTCACGGAGACCGCGATCGACCGCATAGCGTAGGATCCACGGACCGGAGAGGGCACAGACCGTGCTGCCGACCAAGAGCAAAACCGCCAGCAGGGCCTCGAACCACGACCGGGACAGCCGCTTCAGTGCTCGGCTCAGGATGGGTTGGCTGCGCGTGTCAGACATCGGGGTGCGTCAACCCGAGTGTGTTCGGCAACGCGTCGAGCTCGGATTCACGGGCGGACGCCAAGATCTTTCGGTAAGTGGCGCTTCGTTCGAGCAGCTCGGCGTGGGTTCCCGAGGCGGCAATGCGTCCGTCTTCGAGAAGCAACACCCGCTCTGCCAGGCGCAAGGTGGCGGCACGATGCGCGATCAGAATGGTGGTCCGACCGCGCAGCACCCGCTCCAGCGCAGCGCGGATCTCGTCCTCTTTGGCAGCGTCGACAGCGCTCGTAGCGGCGTCCAGCACGAGAACGCGGGGATTGGTCAATAGAGCGCGTGCCAGCGCAATTCGCTGACGCTGGCCGCCGGAGAGGCTCAGACCTCGCTCTCCTACCAAGGCCCGGTAACCATCAGGGTGCTCGACGATGAAATCGTGGGCGCCCGCGGCCCGCGCCGCGCGCTCGACGTCCTCATCCCGAGCTTCGGGAGCCCCAAAAGCGATGTTGTCGCGAATCGAGCCGCTGAACAGCAGCGCATCTTCGAAAACCATCCCGACGCTGGCTCGCAGCTCACGAAGCGGCAACTCACGCACGTCGACGCCGTCGAGCAGGACTCGTCCCCCGCTCACGTCGAAGAAGCGGGCGATCAGCGCAGTCAGCGTGGTCTTGCCGGAGCCCGTAGCGCCGACGAGCGCCACGGTTTCACCAGCGCGAATGTGCAGATCGAGACCACGTAGGAGCAGGTTGCCCTCGCCGTAGGCAAAGTCGACCGACTCGAACCGCACTTCGCCGCCACCGGGGGGAGTGAGCGCCCGCGCCGGAATGTCCCTATTTTCGACCGGCACTCGCGACGCGAGAAGCGCGCTCTGCGCGTCAGCGATCGTGGCTCGCGTCGACAGCAAGGATTGAATGAGCTCCGCGGAGACGGTCGCCCTCTGAAATTGCGCCACGGTGATGCCGGTGATGCGCAGCGGCCCGACTAACATCAAGAGGTAGTAGTTGAATTGAACGAGCTGACCCACCGTCATGCTGCCCGCCGCCACGCGCTGGCCGCCGAACCACAGCACGGCCACCAGCCCGACCGCCGGCAAGAATTCGATCAACGGCATGAAGAGCGATCGCGTTTCGTTCAAGCGCAGCGCCGCCTGATAGGCGTGCTCCGCCTGCGTCCGGACTCGCTCGCGTTCGACCGGCTCGAGCCCCAGTCCTTTGATCGCGCGGATTCCAGAAATTGCCTCTTGAATCATGCTCGCGAGCTGGCCAACGGCGCGCTGCAAGATTTGCGCGCAGGGCGCCAATTGCACCGTGAATTTGCGCGCGACCAGGAACACGAGCAGAGCCGGGGTCAGCGCAACGAAGGCCAGCCAAGCGTCGATACGTACCAGCAGGCCGGCGGAGCCCAGCAACATGACGGCGTTCGATACCGTCATCGGTACGCTGGCGAACGGTTGTTGAATTTGCTGTAGGTCCGAGGCACAGCGCGACACCAGCTGGCCCGCGGGGCTACGGGCGTGAAACCCAAGGTCTAGCCGAAGCACATGCACGAACAAGCGCGCGCGTAGGTCCGCCTCCACCCGAGCCGCGAGCGAGATGGCGAAGTAACGTCGAAAGCCAGCCAAGCCGGCCTGGATCACGCCGACGCCCAACAGGGCACCGATCACCGCGAGCAATTCCCGACTGTCGCGGCCCCGAATTCCGAGGTCGATGCCGCGGCGAACGAGCGTCGGGGCGGTCAACTTGGCCAAGCTCCACGTTACGCCGGCCAAGATGCCGAAAAGCGCAGGCCGGTGTTGGGCGCGGAGCACACTCAGCAACAGGGTCGCGCCCGAGCCTCGCGCGCGGGAGGCCGGAAGATCGATGCCTAGACTGGCGGATGTCATTCGAAACCGTCGCTAGGCGACTCAAGGCGACGAATAGCGACCCTCGAAAGCGAACTCCGAGGTGCGCTTGCGAGCGTTGGGCTGTTCCTTCTCGTGCAAGTCTCCCGGTAAGACGTGGCGGGAGTCAGGGTAGCCGACCGCAATGCCAATCATCGACTCGAAATCCAACGCGGGGACACCAAGCGCCTCATAAACGCGATCATGATGAATACCGCCCATCGCGCGCGTCGAGAGCCCGAGCTTGTGCGCCTGCAAAGCGAGCGATTGCCACGCAGCGCCGGTGTCGAAGGCGGCCGCCCTGAGGGGCGCGAGCGTTTCCGGGTGACGCTTTCGGGCAAACACGAAAACCAAAAGCGGAGCGCGATTTGCCCAGCGCTGATTGGTCGGCAGTAGCAACTCACGCGCCCGCGCCAACGATTCCGGGTGACTGGCATACACGAACAGCCACGGCTGCAAGTTGTTCGCGGACGGCGCCCAGCGCGCCGCCTCGAAGAGCGACTGAATCTGAGCCGTCGACAGCGGTCTATCGGAGAGCGCGCGACGGGACCAACGTTCGACGAATTGCGCGTCGACCTCGGCCTCCGGTGAGCGAATCGAGGACGGGGGCAACTCGATGCTGGCAGCAGCGGCATTCATCAGAAAAAACCTTTCTCATGCGGAAAAAACTAACGAGGGAAGTGGCAGGCGACGGTCCGGCCGGGTTCGAGCTCACGCAGCGTCGGCACCTCCGTGCGGCAGCGCTCGGTGGCGGCCGGGCAGCGCGGGTGAAAGTGACACCCCGAAGGCGGTGCGGTGGGCGAAGGGAGCTCGCCGAGGGGCGCGATGAATTCACGCCGCCGAGTTGGATCGGGGATCGGACTCGAAGCCAAAAGCGCGTAACTGTAGTGATGGGCGGGACGTAGAAAGAGCGCCTCGGCGGGCGCCACTTCAACCAAGCGACCGAGGTACATGACCCCCACCCGGTCGGAGACGTGCCGCACCAAATGAAGGCCGTGACCGATGAACAAACAAGTCAGCCCGAGCCGTTCCCTCAAGTCGAGGAAGAGGTTGATGATCTGCGCTTGAACCGAGAGATCGAGGGCGGAAACGGCCTCATCGGCCAAGATGAATTTCGGACGCAGCGCAATGGCACGCGCGATGCCGATGCGTTGCCGCTGCCCGCCCGAAAACTCGTGCGCGTAGCGAGTGCGGAAGGATGGTTGCAAGCCAACCAACGTCAAAAGCTCATCGACTTGGCTACGTAGCGTTGCGCGGTCAAGGCTGTCGAACGACAGGAGTGGCTCCGCGATGACGTCGCCGACTGTCCAACGTGGATCGATCGAGCCGTGAGGGTCCTGAAAGATCATCTGCATGTCGCGGCGCACACGCTTCCTGTCGGCTCGACCACGCCCGAACAAGCTGCGGCCCTCGAAATGGATCTCGCCGCTGCTCGGTGTATCCAGCTGCAAAAGCAGTCGCCCGAGGGTCGACTTTCCGCAGCCTGATTCGCCCACCAAGCCGAGGGTCTCCCCCCGCTGGATCGCGAGCGAGAAATCGTCCACTGCGTGCACTTGGCGGCGCCCCGCAAATAGACCGCGGCGCGTATCGAAGACCTTGGTCACGTGCAACGCTTCGACCAATGGTCCGCTCGAGGCGGGCACGCTGGCACGGGGCGTTTCCGTGGCGCTCACCGCCGGTGCAATCGGCAGCCGAATGCGCTCGGGCGGCTCCGAATCGAACGCGTGCCAGCACGATACATCACGCTCGCCAACGCTCTTTAGAACAGGGGCTTGTTCACGGCATTGATCGCTGGCCAAGGAGCAGCGCGGATGAAAACGGCATCCGCCCGGCATCTCGTCCAAGCGAGGCATCGAGCCTGGGATCGCGGCCAGCCGTGTACCGCGTGCGTTGCCGGTGGGTAGCACCGAGGAGCGCAGCAATCCGCGCGTGTAGGGGTGCAGCGGTCGAGCGAAGAGCTCGGTCACCGAGGCTTGCTCGGCGATCCGTCCGGCGTACATCACCACGACGCGGTCCGCCATTTCTGCGGCGACGCCCAGATCGTGGGTGATGAGCAGGATGGCCATGCCCTCCTCGCGCTGCAGCTCCTTGAGCAACGCCAAGATTTGCGCCTGAATCGTGACGTCGAGCGCGGTAGTCGGCTCATCGGCGATCAGCAGATCGGGCTTGCAAGCAAGCGCCATGGCGATCATGGCCCGCTGTCGCATCCCACCCGAAAGCTCGCCAGGGATCTGCTTCATTCGCAGCTCCGCATCGGGAATATGGACGCGCTCGAGCAGCCTTACGGCGCGCTGCCAGGCGTCCGCGCGGCTCACCCGTTCGTGACGCAGAATGGTCTCGACGATCTGTTCGCCGATGCTGAACACCGGATCGAAAGCCGTCATCGGCTCCTGGAAGATCATCGCGATGCGTTGACCGCGCAGATCATCTAGCGCGCGTCGCCCCATATCGACCAAGCCTTGGCCGTCGAACACGATCTCACCGGCTACGATTCGGCCGTGTCGATGCACCTCGAGCCGCAGCAGAGACAGCGCGGTCACGGTCTTGCCACAACCAGACTCTCCGACCAAGCATACGGTCTCGCCGCGTGCCACGTCGAAGGTCGCGTCGTCGACCGCGCCCATCGGGGTCTTCCGACCTCCGAAGTCGATGGCGAGCCCGCTGACGCGCAACAGCGGTGGTGCTGCCGGCGCCGACGACTTGCGCGCCGTTGCGGCGTTTATCGTAGCCAAATTCATGGTCGATTCCTCGAATCAGCGGGGGGCGCTACGGGGATCGAAGCGGCGACGCAATGCATCACCCAATAGGTTGACTGATACGACCAGGGACGTGATGGCCAACCCCGGATAGGTGACCGTCCACCAGGCAACGGTCAAGTAGCCGCGGCCCTGGGTGAGCAAGTAACCCCAGTCCGGGCGTTCGTCGTTGACTCCGAGCCCGAGGAAGCTGAGGCCCGAACCGATCAGGATCGATGTTCCCACGCCCAGCGTAGCCAGCACCATGATCTGCACCGAACAATGTGGGAGGATATGCCGGCGCAGAATGGCGATGTGCGACGCGCCTGCAGCGCGTGAAGCCTCGATGAATGGACGACTCCGCACCGACAGCGCCTGCCCGCGCAGAATACGCGCGTATCTTGGAATGCTCGTGACGCTGATGGCGAAGATGGTGTTGATCAAGCTCGGGCCAAGCACCGTAGAAAGCGCGATGGCCAGCAAGATGTTCGGAATCGCCATCCAGATATCGATGAAGCGCATCAAGGCGGTGTCCAGCCAACCGCCTGCGTAGCCAGCCAAGAGGCCGATCGACACCCCCACGCTGCAGCTGATCAAGACCGCAAAGATGCCGATCAACACCGACTGTCTCGCGCCGTAGACAACCAGGGAGAAGACGTCCCGACCGAACTGGTCCGTGCCAAACCAATGGGCCCAGCCGGGCGCCGACAGGATGGCGTCGGTGTGCATGTCGGTCGGCAAGTATGGCGCAATCGAGGCCGGAAATGCCGCGCACACGGCGACGAACACGAGCAACAAGAGCGACCCCGGCACCAGAATGTCCGCCAAGCGCAGCTCACTCAGCAAGCCTCCACTCGGTTGCTCTCGGGCTCGGCCGCGCACCACGGAGGGGTTCAGCGGACCGGTGCTCGAAGGGCGCGTGCTGGCCGGCTCGAGCTCGGGAGACTCGAACACGATCTCGGGAACTGGACGCGCTGGTGCGCTCACGAGCTGGTCGACCGCAGACTTCATCGCGTTCCTTTCGAGGTAGCAAGGCGCGTACGGGGATCAATCAAGGTGTACGAAAGGTCGACGAGTAAGTTGACGACCACGTACGCCACGGACGAGATCAGGATCGCGCCCTGCACGACCGGCACGTCCTTTTGGCCGATGGCCTCGACGGTGGTGCGACCGATGCCCTGACGCGCGAACAAAGTCTCGATGATCACGGCGTTCGACAAGGATTCACCCACCATCACCCCGAGCAAGGTGATCGTAGACGTAACCGCGTTGCGCAGGACGTGGACGTAGAAGATGCGTCTCTCACCCAAGCCTTTGGCGCGCAAGGTCGTGACGTAGGGTTCGTGCAAGCCATCGAGCATGCCGTCGCGCACCATGCGTTGCAGGGGCACGCTGAGCCAAATGCCCAGTGTGGCAACCGGCAATACCAGCGGCAAGAGTCCGCCATTGCCAATCACGGGCAGCCAGCCGAGGCGCACCGAGAACAGCAAGATCATCAGCATTCCGAGCCAGAAAGAGGGCATCGAATGAACGAACAGGGATAACGATTGAATCGCTTGGTCGGGCCAGCGACCGCGATACAACACAGACAGTACGCCCAGCGCCACGCCGAGCAGGATCGCCACCGTGCAGGCCGAAAACGTCAGCATCAGCGTCGACGGCAGTTGAGCGGCTAGCCGACGAACCACCGGTTCGCGGGTAACGTAAGAGGTCCCGAGGTCGCCGTGAATCACGCCCTTCAGGTAAGAGCGATACTGGTCGCTCAGTGGGCGATCCGTGCCGAGCTTCACCCGCAAATGATGAACCGTATCCGGGCTGGCATCCTCCCCGGCGATCAGCGTCGCGGCGTCACCGGGCAACCAATTCAAGACCAGGAAGATCAGCGTCACCGCGCCGAAGATGACGCCCAGCGACACGAGAACTCGTTCCACGATACGACGCAGCATGATGAGAGGGAGCGGCTACTGCAGCCAGGTGTCGTTGAATACGGGGAAGCCGTGCACGTCGAGCGCTAGCCCGTGCACGTTGTTTGCGGCCGCGACCGTGTAGACCAAAACATAGGCGGGAATGGAGTAGGTCTTGTCGATGATCAGCCGTTGCGCTTGGCCGTAGAGCTTCACGCGCTCTTCGGTTCGTAGGGATTCAGAGCCGGCCAGCAACAAGCGGCTCAGCTCTGGGTCCACGCCTTTGAAGACCGCCAGCAGCGACGGCTTGTCCGGCGCGTAGATGCGACGAAGCACGTCGGGATCCGGCGCAAACAAGCTACCGGCAACGAGGTCGAAGTCTCCTGACCCCGCCTTCTCCAGGTAGGAACCCATCGGTTCGTTGTCGACGCGTAGGTCGAAGCCCGTGTCGTGCAGCTGGCGGCGGAAAATCGTAATCAGATCGAGCCGCTTCTCTCGGTTCCCCTGGGTGTCTAGAAATGAAATCGTGAGGCGTTTCCCGTCCTTCACTCGAATGCCATCGCTTCCGAGCTTCCAGCCGAGTTCATCGAGCGTTCGCGTTGCGGCCGCGCGATCGGGCTTCCACGAGCCCTCCAGGGACTTGTCGTAGCCGAGGATCGACGGCGACAAGGGCGCCCACGCGCGGGTCGCGGTCCCGAGGTAGATGGTCTTGACCGCGGTATCGATATCCAGAGACAGCTTGAACGACTCGCGCAATCGCGCATCCTGCCAGGGCGCGCGGAGTATGTTCAGATACAAGGAATAGTTGTGGTTGAGCAGCTCACGCTCGACCAAGTGGAACTTGTGCGACGCCCGCAGCTGTACGAGGTTTTGCGGGGGAATGAGATCCACCGCCCCCGCCTGACCATTCTCGAGCACTGCGACGCGAGTGGCTTCTTCAGGCACGTTCTTGAACGTCAAACGTTCGAGCCAAGCGGGGCCATCGTGGCTCACTTCGCCGGCCCCCCAGCGGTAGTCGGCGTTCCGTTCGAGAGCGATCTCGGTCCCCGGCGTCATCGACTTGAACTTGAATGGGCCCGAACCCACCGGGTTCAGAGGAAACGCTTCGCCGTATTTCTCGGCCGCGGCAGGCGACACGATACCCAAGCTGGGTTTGGAAAGGTTCGCCAGAAAGGCAGCGTAAGGTCGGGAAAACTGCACCTGCACGGTGAAATCATCGATCACCTTCGCAGATTCGTAGCTACCTATGTCCGAAAGCGCATAGAACGCATTCTTCGGCTCTTTGATGCGATCGAGGTTGTACTTGACCGCCGCCGCGTCGAAGCGTGTGCCGTCGTGGAACTTCACGTCGTCACGCAAGTGGAACGTGTAGCTGAGCCCGTCGCCGGAGATCTCCCAGCTCTTGGCCAGCCAGGGGCCGAAACGATGCCCCGGTAGCAGGACCACCAAGCTGTCGAAGATCGAGCGGATGATCCGCGCATGGGGAGCAAACGCGGACTTGTGCGGGTCGAGCGCGAACTGAGTATTGGCTGCACCATCGAAGCCAAAAACCAGCTCGCCGCCCACGTGTGGTTCGCTCGCGCGCGGACCGTTCAACTCCTTGGCGCTGGCTTCACCGCTGTGCTTGCTGCACGCGCACACCCCCGCGGAGAGGGCGAGTGCCAAAAGGGTCAGGCGCAACTCGAAACGCATCGGGGAGGGTTTTACCTTCGACCTCGCCTAGAGTCTATTAAAATAGACGCCTCGACGATCGCCCTGCGTAGCGTTACTGTGAAAGACACGGTGACTCGCCAATTCGGCCTTAGTAAGCCACAGTATCAAGGCCGTTCTTGGAGTCGCGCAGGGTCCAAGTCCGCCACGTCTGCGGCGTGGTCCACCTCGAAAGACGTCCATTACTCAAGACATTCGTCCTTGACATTGGATTGTAGCGCTCGGCATACTCCCGGGAGTTGCAGGTGCGACACCGTGTGCGGCCGCTCGAGTGAGCGACCACCGCGCGGGCCGAAACCGATAGGAAGCGTTCATGGCCGAATCCCAGGCAATCGAGGTAGACGAGCTTTCGGAGCCAAACAGCTCGTCGGCAAGAGACAGCACGAACCCCACGTTCTTCGCGATTTCGCTCGATCCCGGGACGCGTTCTTCGCGTTGGGCGCTGGAGTGGGTGGTGTTCGCGGGTTCGCTGGCGGTGCACGCGGCGCTGTACCTGAAGGTTCACAACAACGTGACTCCTCAAGTCACTCGCTTCGTGACGTCCCAAGTCGATATCGAGCTCGCGCCCCCTCCGGTGATCGAAGAACCGAAGCTCAAAGAGCCCGAGCCGCCGCCCGAACCGCCCCCCCCAGCGGACAAGCCGATCCCTCGCGTGCAAAGCCAAGCCCCCGTCGCGCAAGCCCCGGTGGACGTGCCCGACAATAGTAGCCTGCCGTCGAGCGACGAGGGCTTGCTAGAGCCGACACCGCCCGGCACGGGGACGCCGGGGCCTGCACCCGTTCTTGCCCCCCCGCCCCCACCGCCTCCGCCCCCGCCACCCCCGGTGGTCCAAGCGAAAGTGGGTGCGGACTACGCGCGCAGGCCCGGCCTCGAATACCCGCGCCTCGCTCAACGCGAGGAGTGGGAGGGCACCGTCATCCTGCGCGCCCAGATCCTGCCCAGTGGAAAGGTCGGGACGGTCTCGGTTCAGAAGAGCTCGGGGCACTCGGTCTTGGACAATGCCGCAATGTCGGCAGCAAAAACCTGGTCCTTCGTGCCGGCAACCCAGGGAGGAACCCCCGTCGCCGGGACGGTGACCTTCCCCGTTCAATTCAAGATCCAATAAAAACCGCGGAGCCAATCGCACCATGTCAGATGCAGTTACGCTTTATATCGTCAAAGGTACTTTCATTCTGTTGATCGCAGCGTCGGCCCTCACCTGGGCGATTGTGATCGTGAAGGTGCTACAGAACTTCCGTCTCAATCGTCAGACGCAGAGCTTCTATCGTTCGTTCGAGAAGACCAGCGGTCTCCCCCCCGCCGAAGAGCTCGCCAAGTATGCGGGCCCGGTGGCGCGCGTGGCGCAGGCGGGTCTCGATTCCTGGCAGACCAGTGGCAAGGATACGGACGGCACTTCCGTCGAGTTGCCGATCCGCCGGGATTTGCTGGAGCGTCGCTTGATTCAGCAGCTACAGCGCGAGAAAAAAGGCGTCGAAATTGGCCTACCAGTGCTCGCGAGCATCGGCTCGACGTCACCCTTCGTCGGCTTGTTCGGCACCGTACTGGGCATCATTCACGCACTGCAGCGAATCGGTGGCTCCGGCTCGGCAAGCTTGGAGGTCGTCGCAGGTCCGATCGGTGAGGCGCTCGAGGCCACCGCCGTCGGTATTGCCGTCGCCGTACCGGCGTTGATTGCCTACAACTTCTTCTTGCGTCGCCTCAAATCCCTGGTCGGGGATCTAGAAGACTTCAGCAACACCTTCATCGGGCACGCGGTGCGCAGCTTCATCCGCGTCGCGCCGGAGTCGCAACGTCGCAGCACCCCGAGCTTGGCCATCGGCCAGGAAGCGAGCGCCTAATGGCAATGAGCTTGGGCGACAGCGAGGAAGTGGTCAGCGAGATCAACGTCACGCCATTGGTGGACGTAATGCTCGTTCTGCTCGTGGTGTTCATCGTCACTGCACCGCTCCTGACCAACGCCATCAAGGTGCAGCTCCCGCAGACTTCGACGCGCGCACCGACCGAGCCGAAGCCGGCCGTCACCGTGAGCGTCGACGCGAAGGGCAAAGTCTACATCGACAAGACGGAAGTCTCGCTCTCCACACTGGAGCCTCTGCTCAAGGGCCGGCGCGCCGTCGCCCCGGACTTGATCGTGCACCTGAGCGCCGACGAAGCGAGCAACTACGGGATCGTCGCCAAGACCATGTCTGCCATCGACCGCGCGGGCATCACCAAGCTGTCGGTGTTGACGATCAACTGAAGCCGAGCTGCAGCAATGACTCGACAAGACAACGACCTGGAAGTGCTCGGGCTGATCTCGACCCAGTATGCTTCGGAGACGCACGCGCCCGCGGGACCGGGTATCGACAAGAGCTATCTCGGTGCGCTCGCGCTCGCCCATGAACACGGGAACTTCGATCGCGTATTGATTGGCTATCACAGTTCGGCCCCTGATGGCTTTCAGGTTGCCGCCTACGCGGCGACCAAGACGACGCGCCTGAAATTCCTGCTCGCGCACCGCCCTGGCTTCGTTGCGCCGACCTTGGCCGCCCGCCAATTGGCGACCCTCGATCAATTCAGCGACGGCCGCTTGGCGGTCCACATCATCACCGGTGGCTCGGACGAGGAGCAGGCGCGGGATGGCGACTTCTTGACCAAGGAGCAACGCTACGCTCGCACGGACGACTACCTCGATGTGCTGAAGAAGACTTGGACCAGCGCGGTTCCGTTTGCCCACCAGGGCCCCTACTACACCGTCAAAGACAGCTTTGCAGCGGTGAAGCCGGTGCAGCAGCCGCATCTGCCAGTCTTCTTTGGCGGGGCATCGGACGAGGCGATCCGAGTCGCCGGCAAGCACGCTGACGTATACGCGCTGTTCGGCGAGACTTTGGCCGGCGTCGCAGAGACGGTGGCGAAGGTACGCGCATCAGCCGCTGCCCACGGCCGCCAGGATCGAATCGGCTTCAGCCTTTCACTGCGCCCAATTCTGGGTCGCACCGAAGAAGAGGCCTGGGACCGCGCGCAGCGAATTTTGCTCGAGGCCAAGGCGCTGAAAGAACGCGGAGCGGTCAGTCTGTTCCGCGCCGCAAAGAACGAGTCGACGGGCTCGCAACGGCTACAGCAAACGGCCAGCGGCGGAGCGATTCGCGACAAGCGCCTGTGGACCGAGATCGCCAAGCTGACCGGCGCGCAGGGGAACTCCACGTCACTCGTGGGCACCCCGGAGCAGGTCGTCGATGCTCTGCTCGACTATTACGATCTGGGCATCGATAAGTTCCTATTTCGAGGCTTCGATCCACTCGAGGATGCCATCGACTACGGCCGCAACTTGCTGCCGCTGCTGCGTGAATCGGTCGCGAAACGGGGACGTCCGCGCGTGGCTGCGGTCGGTTGACGACATGACTGCCGTCGCGCCGTTCTTCTCGGCCAACAACTTGGCGCGCCTGCGCGTCCTGGTCGTCGGTTTCGCCGAGCTCGTCGAAGCGACGAACGACGAGCAAACCATTCTGGCTCGGGGCACCTCGCTGCTCTCGGACCTGGTCGCGCACGATGACTGGTTGCCCGCGGAGTACGCCCAACCCAGCCCCGCGCGCTACCAGCAATATCTGCTCCATTGCGACGCACGCGAGCGCTTCTCGGTGGTCAGCTTCGTTTGGGGGCCTGGACAGGCAACGCCCGTCCACGATCATCGTGTCTGGGGCTTGGTGGGTATGCTGCGCGGCTCAGAACTGAATGAAAGCTACCTGCGCGACGGCGCGGGTCGTTTGCGGTCCGCCGGACCGCCCGAACGGCTCGTGGCGGGCAACGTCGCCGCAGTGTCACCGCGCATCGGAGACGTGCATCGCGTCGCCAACGCCGAGCGCGACCGGGTCTCGATCAGCATTCACGTCTACGGCGGAAACATCGGCGCGGTCGAACGCGCTACCTACGACTCGCTGGGCGCACCCAAGCCATTCGTGTCCGGGTATGCCAATCGGAGCATTCCCAATCTGTGGGACAGGTCTTCCTTGTCATGAGTACAGAAATCTCGGTCCATGACGTGCGCACTGCTTTGCAGCTGCGCCACGAGATAGCGCTGCTCGATCTCCGCGAGGAGGCGTCGTTCGCGCTCGGACACCCGCTGTTCGCCGCACAATTACCGCTCGATCGCATCGAGTTGGAGGCACCGGTACGCATTCCGCGGCGCGACACGCTGATCGTCTTGTACGGCGAAGAAGGCGATGCCGAGCCCGCCAAGCAGAAGTTCGAAAAGCTCGGCTACAGCCGCGTTGCGCTTCTGCAGGGCGGCCTGAAGGCCTGGAAAGCCGCTGGCTACGAGCTGTTCGAAGACGTCAATTCGTACAGCAAAGCCTTCGGCGAGCTAGTCGAAGCCAGGCGCCACACTCCTTCGCTTTCCGCCGAAGAGGTCGCGGCGCTGATCGCTCAAAAGGCGAACATCGCAATCGTCGATGCGCGCCGCTTCGAGGAATACCAGACGATGAGTATTCCGACGGGCACGAGCGTGCCCGGTGCAGAGCTGGTGCTGAGAGTACCAGCGTTGGCGCCCGACGCGCAGACGACCGTGATCGTAAATTGTGCCGGTCGAACACGCAGCATCATCGGCGCGCAGTCGTTGATCAACGCCGGGTTGCCGAATCGAGTCGTGGCGCTGCGCAATGGCACGATCGGCTGGAAACTGGCGGGGCAGGCGCTCGAATCTGGGCAGCAACGCCGCGCGGCGGACGTCTCCGGCAAGGTCATCGTCGAGGCACGAGGCAAGGCACGCGAGGTCGCCTACAAGAGCGGCGTGCGGCACATCGGACGAGCCGAGCTGGCCCGCTTGAACGAAGACTCCGCGCGCACCCTGTACCGTTTCGACGTGCGCACGCCCGAAGAATATCTAGCGGGACACCTGCCCGGATTTCGCAGCGCACCGGGAGGTCAGCTAGTTCAGGAGACAGACTTCTTCGCCCCTGTGCGCGGAGCACGCATCGTACTCAGCGATGACCTCGGGCCACGCGCCGCCATGACCGCATCCTGGCTCTCGCAGATGGCGTGGGATGTTTACGTCCTCGACGACGCCGCTGAAGATCGCGTCGCCGGGCAAGACCCGCAGGCTTTGCAGCCGCGTTCGAGCAAGGGGCGATACAAGCGGCCCTACGAGGGCACGGATTCGCCGGCCGCCGCGATGCGCGCGTACTTGGAGTGGGAGTTCGGACTCGTCGAACAACTGAAGCGGGACGGCACACACGGATTCTTCGTCGTTTGACGAGCTACGGGAGACGACCATGGGCGTAAAATTCATCGGTTACATTGGCTTCAACAACAGCTCCGAGATCTACCCGGATTTCGGGCGCCAAATCGATCGACGTCACGTCGAGGCTGCCGCCAAGGCCCAAGAACTCGGCGGTTTCGATCGCGTGCTGATCCCGTTCGGATCGTCATCACCCGAGAGCCAGATTGTCGCAGCGCACGCGGCGGCGATCACCAGCAAGCTCGGATTTCTGATTGCGCATCGGCCGGGCTTCACTCAACCCACGTTGGCCGCGCGGCAGCTCGCGACCCTCGATCAGCTGAGTGAAGGTCGCGTCGCGGTTCATATCATCACGGGCGGCGCCGATGCCGAGATGGCTCGAGACGGTGACACGTCCAACAAGGCCCAGCGCTACGCGCGGACGGACGAATACCTGAGCGTGCTCAAGCAGGAGTGGACGGCAGAGCAGCCTTTCGACCACAGCGGCCGCTTTTACAACGTGCGCCAAGGCTACAGCGTAGTAAAGCCCAGCAATCTGCCGATCTTCTTCGGCGGGGCGTCGGACGAGGCGCTCGACGTCGCGGGCCGTCACGCCGATGTTTATGCCTACTGGGGTGAGACCCACGCGCAAACGCGCGAGCTCGTCGCGCGGGTGCGCGCGTCAGCCGCGCGCTACGGCCGCAGCCCGGGTTTCAGTATGTCGCTGCGCCCAATCATCGCCGGCACCGAAGAGGCAGCATGGAAGCGCGCTGACGAGATCGTCGATCGGGTGCGCGCGATCCGCGAGAGCAAAGGCGTTGCTACGAGCGATCACGAGCCCGTGAACGTGGGCTCGCAGCGTCTGCTTCAAACCGCCGCTCAAGGCTATCGCACGGACAAGCGCCTGTGGACCGGTCTCGCGGCGGTAGGTGGCGCACAAGGCAACTCGACCGGACTCGTAGGCACCCCCGAACAGGTCGCCGACGCGCTGCTCGACTACTACGACCTCGGCATCGACCACTTCCTGATCCGCGGCTTCGAACCACTGGAAGACGCCATCGGGTACGGCCGCGATCTGCTGCCGCTCGTGCACGAGTTGGTCGCCAAGCGCGACGCAACGCGCGCGGTCGCCAGCTGAACGGCTCTTCCAGACTCGATTTTCTCTACGAATCAAGGAGCTAAACCAGGATGTCCAACAGGCAATTGCGGCTGGGTGCGATCCTTCAAGGCGTCGGAATGACGCAAGACGGCTGGAAGCAGCCCGGCGTGCCCACCGATGCCAGTATCGACATCGACTGGTACAAGGAGGCTGCTCGGCGCGCCGAAGCTGCCAAATTCGACTTCGTCTTCATCGTCGACAGCCCGTACATCACGCCGGACTCTGCGCCGCACTTCCTGAACCGATTGGAGCCGTTGACGTTGCTGTCGGCGGTGGCCGGCGTGACGTCACGGATTGGCCTCGTGGCCACGCTCACGACGTCGTACAACGAGCCGTTCAACGTGGCGCGCGCGTTTGCGTCGCTCGACTTGATCAGCAATGGTCGGGCCGGTTGGAACGTCGTCACCACCGGTCTGGAGGGCGCGGCCGGCAACTACGGGCGCGAACAACACTTCCCCCATGCCGTGCGCTACCGGCGGGCCAAAGAACACCTGTCGGTCGTGCGCGCGCTGTGGGACTCGTACGAAGACGACGCTTTCAGTCGAGACAAGACCAGCGAGAGTTTTCTCGATCGACGCAAGCAACACGCGCTGAACCATCGCGGCGAATTCTTCTCGGTTGCTGGGCCACTCAATATCTCGCGATCCAAGCAAGGTCAGCCAGTCATCTTCCAAGCGGGAGGCTCGGAAGACGGGCGACAGCTCGCGGCCACCAGCGCGGACGCCATCTTCACGGGTCAAGAGACGTTCGAGGAAGCCCAGGCCTTCTACAGCGACATCAAGGCGCGTGCCGCTTCCGCCGGGCGCCACGCCGACGAAATCCTGATCTTCCCCGGGATCAGCGTGATCCTCGCCGGCTCGGATGAACATGCACAAGCCATCCAAGCAGCGCGCAATGGCGATCTGGACCTGAAGAAGGCGCTCGCGCAACTCGGCCGTCCCTTCAACTACCACGACTTCACTCAGTACCCGCTCGACGGCCCATTCCCGGACTTGGGAACCTTGGGCGAAAACGGCTACCGCAGTCACGCAGAACGGATCAAACGCGTGGCCCGTGAAGAGGGGCTGACCGTGCGTCAAGCGGCGCTTCGCTTCGCCACGCGTCACTCACCGTTCGTCGGTTCGCCCACTACGGTGGCCAATGAGATCGAGCGTTGGTTTCGCGAGGGCGCCGCCGACGGCTTCAATATCGGCGTCGGCGAACCGAACGAATTGGAGAAATTCAGCCGCGAGGTCGTACCGGTATTGCAAGCGCGCGGCCTGTTTCGCCAGGAGTACGAGGCAGACACGCTGCGCGGAAATCTGGGGCTTTCAATCCCGGAAAATCGCTACGCGACCGCGCGCAAGGACGAGCAAGCGCAACGCGCGACACTGCCCACCTCGCGCCCGCCCGCCAGCCAGGTTCGCAACACCCTCTGAGTCAGAGCCAATCAGCAGCCTAGGAGATGCCATGAGCCAAAAGGAATCACTTCATCAAATTTTCCGCGACCTGCACGCCGAGCGCGTCAGAACGATGGATCCTGCAAAGTTGCAGATCAATATCGACCAGCGCAAGACACTAGTCGACACGGCGGATCCTTCGAAGTGGATCAAGGCGGGGGACAAGGTAAAGCCATTCGACCTTCCCGAAGTCGATGGCGGGCGCGTCAAGCTGAACGAGCTGCTCGAGCGCGGACCGGCAGTCCTGATCTTCTTTCGCTTCGAAGGCTGCCCAGCGTGTAACCTCGCGCTGCCGTACTACCAGCGCAATCTACTCCCCGGCTTGCGCGAACTCGGGGCGAGCCTGGTGGCCATCAGCCCGCAGGTCCCTGAGCGCTTGCGCGCGATCAAGCAACGACATTCGTTGGACTACTCGGTGGCCTCCGATCCGGGCAACCAGCTCGCGCGTCAGTTCGGCATTTTGTACACGTTCGACGAGGCTTCCCAGAAGTCGTCGCTCGCCAGTGGCAAGACGATTGGCGAGACGACCGGGACCGGCACTTGGGAGTTGCCACAGCCCACCGCGGTGGTGATTGGCCAGAATGGCGTCGTCCGCTTTGCCGATGTGCACCCTGACTGGCTGCTGCGCACGGAGGCCGAGCCGATTTTGGCCGCGGTCGCCGCGCTGTCGGCGCCCAGCCGAAAATCTTCGGCGGTCTCGCTCGGCGCCTGAAATCGCACAGCCACACGCGACGCAACACAGACGAACGAAAGTATCGAAAGGGTATAGACATGAGCACAGCACTACAACTCAAGCGTTTCGTAAACCCCGAGGCAGAGCTCAGCATCCGTCCGCTCGAGCCTACGATCGGCGCCGAGATCAGCGGCATCGACCTGAGCCAACCAATTTCCGATGCCGTGCGCGACGAAATCAAGCGCACGCTACTCGAGTACAAGGTCGTATTCTTCCGCGATCAGCAGCTGAACACCGACCAGCACGCTGCGTTCGCGGCGCGCTTCGGCAAGTTGTACGTGCACCCGAACACGAAGCGCGACGAAAAAATCGCCAACATCCACAAGATCTCGGCCGAAGACTTCGCCAAGTACGAGCGGGTGAAGGACCCCACAACCGTAGAAGCTGGATACCACACCGACACCAGCTGGCGCCTAGTGCCGACCTGGGGCGCAGTCTTGCGCGCGGTGCACCTGCCAGAGGTCGGCGGAGACACGATTTGGGTCGACGCCGGCGCGGCTTACGATGGCTTGTCTGACGCCGTGAAGCAACGTTTGGCAGAGCTCCACGTCACTCACGACTTTCGCACCGCCCTGCAGCGAGTGGGGCACGATTATCCGATCGTCGCTCACCCTGTCGTGAAAACCCACCGCGAGACCGGCAAGAAGATCCTTTGGGTCAACTTCACCCAGCGGCCGCACATCATCGGCGTCGACCTGGCCGAGGGCCGCGAAATACTCAACCTCGTCTTGGCCCAGTACCAAAAGCCCGAGTATCAGGTCCGCTTCTCGTGGCGCCCGGGCTCGATCGCGTTCTGGGACAACCGCGCCGCGGTGCACATCGCAGTACGTAACTACGGTGACTTCCCTCGCCTTCTCGATCGCGTGCTGATCGCCGACGAGCCGCAATACGCCGACCTGTGACGGCAAGCGCGCACTTTACCGGTCCAGTGACGCGAGCACTGGGCCGGTTCTGCGTCACACGAGCACACTGGGAGCACGAAGAGAAGATGTCCGAACGACAATTGAAGCTAGGGGCGATCTTGAGCGGCGTCGGTACGACGCAAAACGGCTGGCGACATCCGGGTCTGCCCGGAGATGCGAGCATCGATATCGACTGGTTCATCGAGAACGCGCAGAAGGCCGAGGCGGCGAAGTTCGATCTCGTGTTCATCGTCGATAGCCCGTACATCACTCCGGACTCTGCTCCTCACTTCCTCAATCGGCTAGAACCGTTGACGTTGCTCTCAGCAGTCGCGACCGCGACGAAGCGCATCGGGCTCGTGGCCACGCTCACGACTTCGTACACCGAGCCCTTCAACGTTGCCCGGCAGTTCGGGTCGTTGGATCTGATCAGCCACGGGCGCGCCGGTTGGAACGTGGTGACCACCGGGCTGGAGGGCGCCGCTGGCAACTACGGGCTCGAGCAACACATCGACCACTCGGTCCGCTATCGCCGTGCTGCGGAGCACTTGGCAGTGGTGCAGGGTCTATGGGACTCCTACGAGGACGACGCCTTTCCGCGGGACAAGGAAAGCGGCGTATTTTTGGACAAGACCAAGCTTCACCCCCTGAACCACCGGGGAGAGTTCTTCTCGGTCAGCGGCCCATTGAACATTTCGCGTTCACGGCAGGGGCAGCCCGTCATCTTTCAGGCTGGGACCTCCGAGGAGGGACGAGATCTAGCCGCCCGGGTCGCCAACGGCATCTACGCGAACGAAGAGAGCTTCGAGGAAGCGCAAGAATACTATCGAGACATCAAGCGTCGTGCCGTGGCCTGCGGCCGTGACCCGAACGAGATTCTAATCTTCCCCGGTCTCGTGCCGATCCTTGCGGATACCGACGAACAGGCCAAGCTTCGCGAAGAGGAAATCAACGGCAAGCTCGATTTGAAGAAGGCTTTGGTTCAGCTTGGTCGTCCATTCAACTATCATGACTTCACGCAGTATCCGCTCGACGAGCCCTTCCCAGAGCTCGGTGATCTGGGTCAAAACGGCTACCGCGGCGGCGCGGAGCGCATCAAGCGTGTGGCCCGTGAGGGAAAGCTGACGCTCCGGGAAACGGCCTGGCGCTTCGCCGCACGCCGCTCGCCCTTCGTCGGCTCGCCGCTCACCGTTGCCAACGAGATGGAACGCTGGTTCCGTGAAGGCGCAGTGGACGGCTTCAATTTCCGCATCTCGAACCCGACCGACTTCGACGATTTCGTGCAGAAAGTGCTACCAATCCTGCGCGAGCGCGGTGTGATCCGGCGCGACTACGAGCACGACACACTGCGCGGACACCTCGGCTTGCCCATACCCGCAAACCGTCACACGGTGGCACATCGAGCTTCCAATCCCCAGCCAGCGCGACACGCCGAATCAGCGCGAGCAATCGCCAACGGCGGGACCTCCCTATCGGGAGACGTCGAATGAGCGAGCTCACGGCGACGGCGCGAGTGCCTTGAGCCAATCAACTACCGCGCGTCGCGCCGCGCCGCAGAACTGGCAGGCTAGACTCGCGCCCCACGTCCGACCCTACCGCGGTCCTCTCGCGCTGAGTATTGCGCTGTCCGTGTTGGGGCAGATCCTGATGGGGCTCTTGCCCCTGATGCAGAAGATCATCGTCGACGATGCGGTGATCGCCCAGCGACGTCCACTTTGGCCGTGGCTTGTCGGCCTCGTGGCCCTCGGCAGCGTCAGCTTCTGGCTGCAATATTTTCGGCGCTATTTGAGCGCAAAGACCAGCCTGGATTTGCAGCACGATCTGCGGCTCGCCATTCATCGCCATTTGCACGCGCTCGACTTCGCGCGTCACGATCAACTCTCGGCCGGAGACGTGATGTCACGCGCCGCGGGCGACGTGACCTTGATTCAAATGTTCTTGAATCAGGTGCCGATGTTGGCGGCCAACCTAACGCTCTTGCTGGTCGCTTTGAGCGTGATGTTCGTGCTCTCGCCAACACTGTGTCTGGTGATCGCGATCTTCGTGCCTGTCTTCGTGCTACTCGCGGTCCGCTTCCGAGATCGCATATTTCCTTCGAGCTGGAACGATCAGCGGCTGCTCGGCGCGGTGGCCGGCGTCGTGGAAGAAGCCGTGTCCGGTGCACGGGTGGTCAAGGCCTTCGCTCAAGAGGGGCGCGAGCTCGCGCTCTTGATCGAAAAGGCCCGAGAACTGTTCCGCTCACGGCTGCGCACCGCGCGCCTCACTGCGCGTTACTCCTCCACCCTGCAAGCACTACCGGCCTTTGCTCAACTCGGCGTGCTCTTGCTCGGAGGACTCCTGGCTGTGCACGGGCGCGTCAGCCTGGGCGTGTTCCTGGCCTTTTCCAGCTATTTGATCCAGCTGCTCGCGCCGATCCGCTTGTTGTCCGGCATGCTGGCCAGCAGCCAACAAGCGCGAGCCGGCGCTGAGCGCGTCTTGCAGCTACTCGATCTCGAGCCGCGCATCGCTGATCATCCAGGCAGTCGTCCACTTTCGCACTGTACCGGCCGTATCGAGCTCGACCACGTGGCCTTTGGCTACGCGGAGAAAGAGCCCATTCTAGCGGGCGTGAGTCTCAGCATCGCCCCCGGCGAGCGTCTGGGCATCGTCGGCAGCTCGGGCTCGGGCAAGACCACACTCGCGCTGCTCATCGCGCGCTTCTACGACCCGAGTTCTGGTCAGGTTCGAGTCGACGGGCAGGACGTGCGTGATTACGCACTCGATTCGTTGCGCCGCCAGGTTGGCATCGTATTCGAAGACAGTTTTCTGTTTTCCAGTACGATCGGCGAGAACATCGCGCTCGGTCGACCCGAGGCGAGCCCGAGCGAAATCGAGGCGGCGGCGCGAGCGGCGCAAGCTCACGCTTTCATCTCGGCATTGCCTCAGGGCTACGCCACCCGCGTCGGAGAGCGCGGAGCGACTTTGTCCGGCGGACAACGGCAGCGCATTTCACTTGCCCGCGCGATCCTCGCCAACCCCAAGATCTTGATTCTCGACGATGCCACGTCCGCCATCGACGCCGACACCGAGGAAGCCATCCATCGCTCGCTCGAATCGGTCATGCATGAACGCACGACAGTGATTGTCGCACACCGGCAATCGACGCTGCGCTTGGCGACGCGCGTCGTGGTTTTGGCCGAAGGGCGCATCGTGGCTCAGGGCACGAACGAAGAGCTGCTCGAATCCTCCGAGCTCTATCGACAGCTGCTTGCGGGGCCAGAGCCGGATGCGGAGGCCGAGAGTGACCCACCGTTGACTCGAACGACCCAATTGGATCCCGGCGCATGGCCCACGGCGGTCGATGCATCGAGCATTGGTCGGGTCGCCAGCGTCGAGAGCCAGGTCAGCTTCGCTGCCATGAGGAGTGCCAGTGCGGGCGGTGGTGGCGGTGGTGGTGCGAGCGATCTGGGCGGGGCCCGGGCAGCGTTCGTGGCCGAATCCCCGGAGCTCCTGGCCCGCGTTGCCGCCCTACCGCCGCTCATCGGTGAACCCGACGTAGATATTGCAGCATTGACCGAAGCGCGCACCGGCTTCTCGGTCAGACAATTCCTGGGTCCTTTCCGACTGAGCTTGCTGCTCGGCCTACTACTCGTCGTCATCGACGCGCTGACCACGCTGTGCGCGCCCCTCTTGATTGGTCGCGGTGTCGATCGGGCGATCGTCGGTCATAGCCTGGAGCAACTGCTGCTGGTGTCCGCGGCGCTGTTTTTGGTGCAAATCGTCAGCTGGATCAACTCCAACGCGATGCAGTTCCAGACGGGGCGCACCGCAGAGCGTCTGTTGTTCGCCCTGCGTACGCGCACCTTCGCGCACCTGAGTTGGCTCTCTCTCGACTACTATGATCGCGAGCTCGGAGGCCGGATCATGACACGCATGACGACCGACATCGAGGCCTTCGCGCAGCTCTTACAGCAGGGCCTGCTGACTGCGATCGTCAGTCTGCTCAGCTGTAGCGGAGTACTCGCACTACTGCTGATCATGGATGCTCGGCTGAGCCTGGCGGCGTTCGGCATTCTGCCGGTGTTGATCGCTGGAACGCTGGTTTTCCGGCGGCTTTCTGCCAAAGCGTACTTGCAAGCGCGCGAGCGGATCTCGGCCGCGAACGCCAATCTCCAGGAAAGCTTGGCGGGCGTGCGCGTTACCCAAGCCTACTCGCGTCAAGCCGAAGCCCTCGCGCACTTTGGCCAGCTTTCGAATGGATATCGAGAGGCGCGGTTGAGGTCTTTGCAGTTGCTCTCGTTGTACTTCCCGTTCTTGCAACTACTCTCGGTGCTCGGCAAAGCCGCGACGCTCGCCATCGGTGCCGGTCAGATCGCGCGCGGCGAGTTGAGCGCGGGCGTATTGATTGCCTTCCTCTTGTATCTGGACCAGTTCTTCACCCCGCTGCAGCAACTCTCGATGGTGTTCGATCAGGGAATTCAAGCAAGGGTATCGCTGACTCGAATTCGAGATCTGCTCGCAACCCCCAGTCGCACGCCGGAGCTCCACGAACCGACACCGATCGGACGCCTGCGCGGCGCGCTCGGCTTCAAAGACGTCCGCTTTGCCTACTCTACGAGCGCTCCCGAAGCCTTGCGCGGCGTAACACTCGAGATCGCTCCGGGTGAGGTCGTCGCGCTCGTAGGCACGACCGGCGCCGGGAAATCGACCTTCGTCAAGCTCGCGGCGCGCTTCTACGACGCGACCTGCGGAACGGTGTCCGTCGACGGAATTTCGATCGAAGACCTTCCCCTTCGCGCGTTCCGCGAGCAAATCGGCTACGTCCCGCAGGATCCTTTTCTATTCTCCGGAACGATTCGCTCGAACATCGCCTACGGACGTCCCGAGTGTTCGGACCAAGAAGTGGAGTTCGCGGCGCGCGCAGTGGGCGCGCACGAGTTCATCGCCGCCCTTCCCAGCGGCTACCTGACGCCCGTCAACTCGACCGGTCATTCGCTGTCCGCGGGTCAGCGTCAGCTCCTGTGTCTGGCGCGAGCGGAGTTGGTCGACCCCGCCTTGTTGATCCTCGACGAAGCAACCTCCAACCTGGACCTGCAAACGGAGGCGGAGGTGCAACGCGCCATGCGTCGCGTGGCGCGCGGGCGGACCACGCTGTTGATCGCCCACCGCCTCCAAACCGCTCGAGTCGCCCATCGCATCGTGGTGATCGAGGATGGGTTGATCGCCGAGCAAGGTCCGCACGAGGAACTAGTCCGCATGGGCGGGCGCTACGCCAAGCTCTGGGAGGCCTTTCGCCGCGCGGAGCGCCGCGCGGCTTAGTGCCTCTCCCTCGCCCTATAGCTGGTACTTCAGCGTTGCCAGGAACGTGCGCGGATCGGGGAAGTTGACGAAGCGCACGTTCGTATTCGGAGTGTACGAAGAGCTCACGCGTTTCTGGCTATCGAGCAGATTCTTGCCGCTGAGCACGACGACGAAGTGATCATCGGCGGATGTCCAGCTCAGCGTGCTGTTCACGAAGGCTTGGGCTGGAACCGTGTCTTGCGGTCGTGCCAGGGCGGAATTGTAGTACCCGTACGACCATTGCACGTCGCCCCCGAGCCGCACCAAGCCCGGCACCGGCAATGGTAGGTCGTAGGTACCGCCACCCGAGAGGTTCCATTTCGGTGAATTGATCAAGTCGTGCCCATCGGCGTCCACGCCGGGGCCACCGGCGTTTTTGTACTCGTCATAGACCGCACGCAAGTAGCCTCCGGCCAGCTGCAGCCCGAGTCCGAACGGCAAGCGCGCGCTGGTTTCGAGCTCGACGCCAAAGGTGTGCGCCTTGCCCGCGTTGCCACGAATGCTGTTGCCTGGGTAGGCAGGGCTCGTATACGACACCTGCAGGTCACGGTAGTCATTGTAGAATGCAGCCAGATTGGCGCGCAGGTGGCGGGCAAAGAACTCGCTCTTGATGCCAGTTTCGTAGCTGTTCACGTATTCCGGGTTGAAGGCGGTCTTGGCCAAGGTCAAGTTCGTTGCGCGGTTGTCGAAGCCACCCGACTTGAAACCACGCGAATACGTCAGGTAGTGAAGAACGCTCGGGGCATACTGAAAAGCGACCGAGACCTTGGGCGTCAGGGCCCCCCAATGGTCGCTGGCTTCGCCTTGGATCGATTGCCCCGTGACGTTTCCGGCGAGGTCCAAGGTCTTGTTGTCGAAGTCGAAGTGCTTCCACTCGATTGTCTCGCGCAGCCCACCAGTCAGGGTGGCCCAATCCGTAATCTTCAGGTTCGCTTCACCGAAAAACGCCAAGCTATCCGTGGTCGTGATGTTGTGCGCGCGCAGGGTCGCGTAGTTCTCTGGGTTCAGGGCGGGGTCGGTTTCGACCGCGTTTTTCCGGCTGTAGCCGTCGCGTTGGACGTAGAACCGTTCGTGCAAGTAGAACGCACCGGTCGAAAACGTGATCGCCTTGTAGCGCCCATTCGCCTGCAATTCCTCGGTGAAGTAGCCGTCGGCATAGTGAATCAGGTTCTTTTGAATCAGCGCGGCTTCGCCATCGTTGTCGTACCAAACCGGGTTGAGGTCGAAGCCGCCCAACGCGCTGATCGACTTCAAATCGAGGTGCTCATCGGCGTGATAAATAGCGCGCAGTGAGACGCTCCCTTGGTTGAGGTGCTGGTACGGAGGAACCTCGGAGTACGAGGTAGTCGGCGAAAAGCCGCCACCTGGTTGCTTTGCAGGGATATAGCTGCGGGTATCGCTGCGATCGATCATGCCATTCAGCGTGGTCAGGATGTCCCACTTGTCGTTGGGCGTCCAACGTAGCTTGATGCGCCCCGAATCGAGATCGATGCGATTGACGTCGCGGTGCAACGTCGGATCGTCAGCCGTTCCATCACGGCGGTTGCGCAAAAATGCGACGCTCGCGGCCAATCGATTTTTCACCAACGGCCCACTCACCGACGCCTGCAATTTGACGGCGTTGAAGCTGCCGTAGCTGAGCGAGTTCGTCGTGTGAAACTCGTCGTTCGGGTCGGCGCTAATCACGCGGATGGCGCCTGCGCTGGAGTTACGACCGTACAGGGTACCTTGGGGACCGCGCAGCACCTCCACCCGCAACACGTCGTTAAAGTCGAACATCGACGACAGTTGACGGGGTTGGTACACGTCGTCGACGTAGGTTGCGACCACCGGTTCCTGAATCGGATCGGATTCACCGATGCCGCGCAGAGAGTAGGTCTGCGTGGTGTAACTGATGCTCGTACGCGGAACGAATAGGTTCGGCACTTGTCCGGCCAACTCGCGAACGGAGCTCACCCCCCGATCTTGCAACAAGCCTGGATCGAACGCGGTGATGGCAATGGCCGTTTTCTGCAAGTTGGTTTCGCGACGCTCCGCGGTCACGACGACGCTGGCCAGCGCATCACTCTTCTCTTCCGCGGCTGAGGCAGACGGTGGAGTGGGCGCCGCCGAGCCGGAGGCGGGGTCGCCGGCGCCAGCCGCGGCGGGCGGCGCCGCAGGAGCCGCTGGTTCCGTCACGGGGTCCGCAGGGGCGGGCGGCGGCGGGGGAGCTGGTTGCTCGTCCGCCGCAGGTGGATTCACGGGAGCTGGGGTGGGTGCCGGCGGAGCCGCGTCGGCGGACTGCGCACGCGCAGCGCCGCTGAGTGAGTTGCCGAGCGCGAGCACAACCAGGAGCGAGGCATTGGAGAATCGTCGACTACGTAAGAGCATCGTTTATTCCTATTTGGCAAAAAGCACGAACTCGTCCCCAGCCCTGCCCAGGGCAGAGCGATCAGAGGACGCAAACCATGAGCTGGCGCTTCAACAGTGCGGGGCGCAGAACTTCACTTGAGCCCGGGCTTCTCTTGTTGGCGAAGATCGCTGATCCACACCTTGCCGGTCTCCGGCAGGGTGGCCTGCTTGAACGCGCCGCCTGACTTGCCGTCGCGCAGTGGGTGAATCACGAGCTCGATACGTTGTCCGCCCTTGAAGGCACGCTTGTCCCAACCGACTCGGGTCAGGTTGCCCGGGCTGGTCAATTCAGCAAACCATGGCGCGGGCTTCACGCCGTCCTTTGCCTCGGGTTCGACCCACAAGATCACGTGCGGGTTTGCCCACTGAAACTCCTTCACGGTGCCCTTGATGGTCACGAGTCGGGTGAAATCGAACATGGCGAACGAGTGATGCGCCCACGCGACTCCACTCGCGAACAAACTCGTGATGATCACGACGGACGTGAGCCGACGGAACCGTTTAGGCATTCGTGTCATGACCATTCTTTCAAGGTGGCGCGGCGGGGTTGCCGTCTGCCGTTTGTGGGATAGCCACGAAAATCGCGTTGCCCGCCGCGTCTTTGCGCTCTGCGAAGTAGCCCTGCAGGCAGACTCCCTCCGCGATGTCGTACTTCTGCGCGCGCTGCCGGAAGTAGAGGCGGGTGGTTTTCCACGGCTTGGTCAGCACGTGGGGGGCCGTGATCTCGAGGTCGTCCGCGAGGATGTCTTTGTCCTTGTCGGAGAGGAGATGGATGCGCTCAACCACCCGCAGGTCCCCGTTATTGGGTACGCCCACCGCTTCACCCACCGCTAGGTATGTTTGAGGCAGCACACCGATGGTGTCCACGACGAGAGTCTTGCCTTCCCAGTGTCCAATCGAATGGCCATGGAAGGACGGATCGGGATCCGCGGGGTGTGGGCGACCATCCGTATAAATGCGGCGCAAGCGATTGCCATCGGCCTCACCGAGCAAAGTGACGCGCCCAGGAGTAAATAGGATCTCCAACGCGTTGTGTGAAATCAGCATCCAAGACGGCATTGCCTCGGGCAGGCAGTCCACGAACAGGCCCTTGGGACGCCCGGCCTTCTCCTCTGCTGCAAGCTGGTTGATGCGCGCCTCGACCTCCGGTTTCCAGGGCACCGGGTTGGATTTGATCTGAGCGTTCTGATCCGAGATGTTCGGATTCCACACACCGCTCCAATCGGGCAGCTTACTGAGCCGCACCCAATCCGCGAGAGTCGGCGGGCGGTTGAGCGCGGGCTCGTCGGCAAAGCTCGAGGCTGCCAAAAGCAGAACCAGCCCCAGCGTCACCATAGGAAGGCTCCGAAAACTCCCGGGGCGCAGCATTGCCTCGCTTTATAGGTTCGGCACGCGGACTCCGTCAAGACCAATGTCTTCTTTCCAAGACAGTCAGATGCGCACCCCATATAACGCCGGGAAGACCCCAGCGACATTGTCCACGAAGCAAGACACTCGTCCTTGACACGAGCTAAGGGGGCAACGTACAAGCCGCAACAGTAGTCGCGACATCTCCTAGGACCGCCTGCAACCAATGCCCTCTTCACCTGCTTGGCTCGACCGCTTCTGCGAGTGGCTCAAGGTGACGCCCTTCAGCGTCGCCCTACAGAGTACTTCTTGGGTGGTTCCGTTGGTCCAGACCGTTCACATCTTGGCGATCGGCGCCGTGATCGGCTCAGGTCTGATGATCGCCTTGCGCAGCCTAGGCTGGGTGGCACCCGATCAAACGCTGGCTAACACCAACCTGCGTTTCTTGCGCGTGATCTGGTGGTCTTTGCCAGTCCTGTTGCTCAGCGGAGCATTGATGATCAGCGCCGAGCCCGCGCGCTCCCTGGAGAACCCAGCGTTCGTGCTGAAGATGGCGCTGCTGCTGCTCAGTATCGTGGTCAATCTCGGCTACCAAGCTCCGCTGCGACGCAATCCGGATTTCTGGGAGATCTCGGGAGTCAGGCGCAGGTTTGGTCAACTGATTGCGCTCCTGTCTCTGGCCCTGTGGGTCGGGGTCATCATCTCGGGCCGGTGGATAGCCTACGTGGAAGCGGGTTGAGCCATGGCCACCCTCGACGAGCTCTTGCATGGCTTGAAAGAAACGGGTTTTGCCACCGCCATCCGTGAAAATGGCTCACTGTTTCCCTGGATCGAATCGGTCCACGTGCTGGGCGTGACGATCTTGATCGGGAGCATCGGGCTGCTCGAGCTGCGTTTGATTGGTCTCGCGTCGCTCAGCCGCCCGGTGAGTCGCGTGCTGAAAGATGTCCTACCGATCACCTGGAGCGCCTTCGCCGTGTCCGTGATCAGCGGCTTCCTTTTGTTCGCTTCGAACGCGCCAACGTACGCCGAAAATGCGTTCTTCTTGAGCAAGCTCGTGCTGCTGGCAGCAGCTGGCCTCAATGCCTTCGGTTTTCACGCCTTCGTGGAACGTTCAATCGCGAAATGGGATTCGGGCGCTCGCACGCCCGTGCCCGCCCGAGTTTCGGGCATCTTTTCGCTGGTGATGTGGGTCGGCATCGTGATTTGCGGACGCTGGGTCGGCTTCACCCTCGTGCCAACCCCGTAAAGCTCTCGCATGAAGGCATTTCGATACTACCCACAACTTGCGGCGGTGCTCGCACTCGCCACCATCGTGCTCGGAGCGTGGGCGCTACGTCTGCACCGGCAAGACCGTCCGGCCTGGTCGGCGCTCGGCCGCTTGCCGGATTGGGGCGGGCTTTGGGTGCCGGACCGCGGTGATCCGAAGCATCCGTTCGGCAAGGGCGATCCGGTCTGGAACGCGGCTGCCGCAAAGCAGATCCAGGCCCTGACCGCGGCGGACAAGGCCGGCAACCCCGTAAACATCTACATCAATTGCCTACCGGAAGGCATGCCGAGCTTCGTCGTGATGACACTCAACGCCACTGAGTTCCTGTTTACTCCGGGGCGCGTCACCATTCTCGGAGAGTTCGACGGCAATCGCTTGCGCCGCATTTATACCGACGGCCGCAAACACCCAGTAGATCCCGACCCAACGTTCAACGGGCATTCGATCGGTCATTGGGAGGGTGAAACACTCGTCGTCGATACGGTCGGCATCTTGCCCGAAGTATTCCTGCCCGTTGGTCAAGCCGTCGCACTACCCAACAACGGGGACATGCACATTGCGGAGCGTATCCACTTGCTCGACCCCAATACCCTCAGCATCGAGCTGACGGTGAGCGCGCCACATGTCCTAGCCGAGCCCTGGAAGGTCTCCAGACTGTTCAAGCGGCAAGCGGATCGCAGAGCCGAGATCGTGGAGGCCTCGTGCCGCCAGGGAGATTTTCTGGAAAAGACCGACGAGAACGGCAATGCCATTTTCGTGCCGATCCCGCACCAAGAGGGCGGGGCGCCCCTTCCTTTTTGAAAGACGAGTATGTCGTACCTGCGTCGCTATTGGGTCCTGAGCCTGCTTTTGGCGTTGCTCGTGTCGGGTGCGCCCCGCATGGCTGAGGCACATCACTCATTTGCGATGTACGACTCTACCAAGCTCGTCAGCATCGACGGCACGGTCACCAACTTTCAATGGACGAACCCCCACGTATTGCTGTGGGTGACCGGCAAGACGAGCGCGAGCGAGGCGGACACATTGTGGACCGTCGAGCTCCCCACGAGCCCCGGCAACTTGGGGCGGATGGGCTGGTCGAAACACTCGTTGAAAGCGGGCGACCACGTGCTAGTCGAACTGAACCCGCTGCGAGACGGGAAACATGGTGGCTCGTTCAAGAAGGCGACCTTGCCTGCCAGCGGCAAGGTATTGCTCGCGAATCCGGTGAGCAAAGGCGCCGACGGCGGCGCCAACTACGGCCCAGACGAAGCAAGAAAGGACAGCCCCGCCGCGAGTGAAAAGGCGCAGAAGAAATCGGGCTGCGCGCTGGGTGCGAATGCGCCGCAAAGCGGCTGGGCCGTACTCGTGCTCGCAATGAGCTGGGTACTCGTAGCAAGAAGGCGCGCCAAGCCTCTACCGGTAAGGCAGCGCTAAGTTTGGATACCAAAAGGTGACGTGACAAGACTCGCAGGCATCGTCGATCGAACCTCCCAGGTCGAACAACGCCACCGGATCTTTCTCGTCGATCGCCGCCAGGGTTTGCAAGCCGGTGTCCTGAAGACGTTGCGCGAGTGCGACGAAGGCCGGGCGGTTGGCGTCGATCTTCTGTTGAACCTGGTCGGTGTCGAGCTCCCCTGCCCCTGACGCGGGCTCGTATTTGGTGCTCACGCGGCGGCCTTCCATGACCAACAAGTTCGTCGCTTCGATCAAGGTGATGGCACGGCGACGCACCTCGAGCCATTCCTCATCCGTTCGCGGCTGTCTCTCCTCCAGCCCGGCGCGAGTGCTGATGCTCGCTACCGATGCCCAGATGAAGTCCGCGGCGGGGTCAATCTCGGAATCCATGAGCTCGCGGATGGACGCGGTCAAACGAAACGGACCGCTCGGCGCCCGGGAAGCCGCTCGCTCGCCCGACTTCGCCGGCGCCGGCGCCGAATCACTCGGAACTGGCCGATTGGGCGCTGAACACGCCACAAATACCGAACCCACGCACACCCAAAACAAACCCGCGGCTCGCCTCATGACAGACAATAGTCTTGCATAGTAGACAAGGCACGCCTATAGCGGATGCGCAAACGTCAGCTTTTTCTAGCGCGAGGCGACACATCATGGATTTGGAACTCACGGGCAAGCGAGCCCTCGTCACTGGGGGCAGCCGCGGAATTGGCAAAGTCATCGCGGAGGTGCTTCTGTCGGAAGGTGTCGACGTAGCGATCCTGGCGCGCGGACGCGAGCAGCTCGAGGCCACCGCGCGCGAGTTGAGCCTCCAGTCCAAACGCACCGTGTTACCGCTGGTAGCGGATACATCCCAGCGAGCCGAGGTCGACGCCGCCATCGAGTCCGCGATCACGGGCCTGGGCGGCGTCGATATTCTGATCAACGCCGCGGCGCTGCCGGGCGGTAGCTCCAAAGCCACCTCGCTCGCCGAGCTCGAGGACGAGCACCTGCTATATGACGTGAACGTCAAGGTGGCGGGATACTTGCGCACCGCACGTGCACTGGCGCCGCACCTGATCAAGAAAGGCTGGGGCCGAATCATCAACATCGGGGGCCTGGCGGCGTACGGCACGGGGCGCCCCATTGCCACGCTGCGCAACGTGGGAGTATCTGCGTTGACCAAGAATTTGGCCGATGAATTGGGACCCAAGGGCATCAATGTGGTCGCGCTGCATCCCGGCGCTACACGCACCGAGCGCACCGACGCAGCGACCGAACAGCGCGCCGCGAAAACGACGTCCATTGGACGCATCGTCGATGCACGCGAGGTCGCGTACGTGGTCGCGTTCCTCGCCTCGCCCAGGTCTGTCGCGATCAACGGTGACAGCATTGCTACCGGTGGCGGCACCCTCGGCACAATCCGATACTGAGCCGAAGTTTCTCGCGGAGTCGACGGCGGTTCCCGCGACAAGCTAAGCTCGAACTCTGCCCATGAGCCATCCGCTACGCCGCCTCTTCGAACATGGTCGTCGCTATCGCCGCGAAGTGGTGATTGCGACGTCATTTTCGATTCTGAACAAGATTTTCGACGTCCTCCCCGAAGTCCTGATCGGCATGGCGGTCGATGTGGTGGTCAGCAAAAAGGCGTCGTTTCTGGGCCGCGCGGGCGTGAGCGAACCGCGCGATCAGCTGCTGCTACTCGCGGCGCTGACCGTGTCGATTTGGGTTTGCGAGTCGCTGTTCGAGTACCTGTACGCCCTTCGCTGGCGAAACCTGGCGCAAAACCTCCAGCATGACCTGCGTATGGAGGCCTATCGCCACGTGCAAAGGCTAGAGCTGGCCTGGTTCGAGCAGCGTCGTACGGGCAACCTGATGTCGATCTTGAACGACGACATCAATCAGATGGAGCGTTTTCTGAACGGCGGAGCCAATGACCTGATTCAGGTCGTCACTGGCTCGGCTCTGGTCGGTGCCGTCTTCTTCGGGTTGACCAAGAAGATCGCCGTCCTAGCACTGATTCCGATCCCGCTCATCGTCTACGGTGCGTTCTGGTTTCAAGCGCGGCTCGCCTCGCGATACGCCTTGGTACGGTACGCCGCGGGCTCGCTGAACTCGCGTCTGAACAACAACCTGCTCGGCATTGCGACGATCAAGGCCTACACCGCTGAGGACTTCGAAGCCAAACAGGTGCAAAGCGCGTCCAGCGAGTACCGCACTGCAAACTCCTCCGCGATCCGCTTTTCTGCGGCGATCACGCCGATCATCCGCATGGCCATCCTGGCCGGCTTCACGGTAACGTTGCTCTACGGCGGCTTTCTGGCTCTGCGCGGCGAGATCGGAGTCGGTAGCTATTCGGTGCTGGTGTACCTCACGCAGCGCTTGCTGTGGCCGATGACGCGCTTGGCAGACATGACCGATCTGTATCAGCGCTCGATGGCATCGGTGGAACGCGTGATGAATCTACTGGAGACCCCCATCGCCATCGGCTACGACGGGAAAGCGCTCGCGGCCAGTCGTGTCCGCGGCGCTCTCCGGTTCGATCGCGTCAGCTTTGCTTATGCGGAGCGGCCCACCTTGCGCAACGTCTCGCTGCGGATCGAGGCCGGGCAGACGATTGCGTTCGTGGGCAGCACCGGTAGTGGCAAGAGCACTTTGGTCAAGCTGCTGTTGCGCTTCTACGAACCGCAGCAGGGCAATATCCTGCTCGACGACGCGCCCATCGCCGACTTTTCACTGCAGGATTTGCGACGCGCAATCGGCTACGTCGCGCAAGACAGCTTCCTCGCTGACGCTAGCGTCGCAGAAAATATTGCCTACGGCCTGAGCTCCGTGAGACGTGAAGACGTGATCGCTGCCGCCGTCGCGGCAGAAGCGCATGACTTCATCATGGCTCTGCCCGAAGGCTATGATACGTCGGTCGGCGAACGCGGGCAGAAGTTGTCCGGCGGTCAACGGCAGCGCATCGCGTTGGCCCGCGCCATTTTGAAAGACCCACCAATCTTGGTGTTGGATGAAGCCACCAGCGCGGTCGACAACGAAACCGAAGCCGCCATTCAACGTTCACTCGATCGCCTGGTCGTCGGTCGCACCAGCCTGATCATCGCGCATCGGCTGTCTACCGTGCGCCGCGCCCACCTGATCTACGTGCTGGAGGGCGGAGAAATCGTGGAATGCGGCACGCACGAATCGCTGCTCGCGCAGGGCGGGCAGTACGCCGGTCTCTGGCGATTGCAAACTGGCGAGCCCGCGCCGGCTCCCAGCCTCGCGAGCGCCAAAACCGCCCATTTTCTGCAATAGACAGCCGCGAGTCCCTTATAGTAGACACCTAGCCTACCATAACGTCACGGGCCTATTGGCCCCCCACTCGCGAGACATCCCATGACGATCAAACTATTTTACACTCCCGGTGCTTGCTCGCTTTCGCCTCACATTGCCCTGCGCGAGGCGGGTCTTCCCTTCGAGCTCGTACAGGTGGATCTAGCGGCCAAGAAGACCGAGCATGGAGAGAACTTCCTGACCATCAATCCCAAGGGGTATGTACCGGCGCTGCTCACGGACAGCGGGGAGCTGATCACCGAAGGCGCCATCATCGTGCAGTACATTGCCGATCAGAGGCCGGAGTCAGGCTTGGCGCCCAGCGCGGGCACGCCCGAGCGGCGTCGAGTGCAGGAGTGGCTGCATTTCATCGCCACCGAGCTGCAGAAGGGCCTTGGCCCGATCAACAATCCGAAAGCCAACGACGAACTTCGACAAGTGCTCAAGGAGCGCTTGTTCTTGCGCTTCGACTTTTTGAGCAAGAGCCTAGAGGGCAAGAACTACCTGCTTGGTGACACCTTCACAGTGGCCGACGGCTATGCCTTCTACGTGCTACGCGGGCTGCGGCGTCTCGAAGGCCAGGCGGCGTTCGAGCAGCGGCCGGTGTTGAAGGCCTACTTCGAACGTATCAGCGCCCGGCCGGCGGTCCAAGCCGTGCTCGCAGCCGAGAAATTGTCCTAAGTAATGTCGACGGGGCGGCCGCGACAATAGGGGTACCGCCAAAACACGCACTCCGCCGGCCCGATCAAGCGATCGAGGTCGGCGGACTAGCGTCTTCTACAGTACCGTGCGATCTAGTATTCGGTCCAGGCCCGCTGCTAAGGAGATCGCTCAATGGTCCAATCATATCTAGCTCAGGAGACGCTGCGATGAGCGCGTCGACGCTCACGGTGTTGCTCAACGTCGAGGTGCCCGGCTCGGTGTTGACGCGGGTGCGCGACATATCTGCCCGCATCAACGTCGTTACGGAGCACGAGTTCCGAGCTCGCCCCGCCTGGTTGGGCGAAGCCGACGTGCTCTACACGCAGCGCATCGCCCCAGAGCAAGTGGCGGCTGCGCAACGACTGAAATGGGTGCAGACGTTCGGGGCGGGCGTCGAGTGGCTGCTGACCCCAACCCTTCAACGGCGTGAAGATCTGGTAGTGACCAATGCGAGCGGTATCCACGCTCAGCCGATCGCGGAGCACGTCTTCGGATTGATGCTGATGTTCGCTCGTCAACTGCATTTAGCCACGCGCCAGCAAGCAGCGAGAAAATGGGATGGTGCCCAGCTTCAGGCGGGCGTGACTACCCTGAGCGGCGCCACGCTGGGCATCGTCGGATTGGGAGCGATTGGCCGAAAAATTGCGGCTATTGCCGGCGCGTTCGGGATGCGAGTGATCGCCGTCAAGCGCACGGCCGAAAGCGCGCCGGGAGTCGAACGCGTGTTCGGCCCGGCTCAACTCGTGCCGTTCCTCAAGGAGGCCGAGTACATCGTCAATACGCTTCCGCTCACGCCGCAAACCCGGGGCTACTTTGGCACCCCACAGTTCGCCGCCATGCGCTCGGATGCGGTGTTCGTCAATATCGGTCGCGGCGCGACCGTCCAGACCGAAGCGTTGCTGCGAGCATTGCAGAGCGGCTGCATTGCAGGCGCGGCACTCGACGTCACGGATCCCGAACCGTTACCTGCCAATCATCCACTGTGGGCCATGGACAACGTGATCTTGACCCCGCACTATGCCGGTGCGCACCCCGGCTATGTGCAGCGCGCTTCTGCCATTTTCTTGGAAAATTTGGCGCGTTTCGTGGCGGGCGACGCGCTCACGAACGTGGTCGACAAGCACGCGGGCTATTGAGGCCCGCTCTCCGGTGGCGGCGGGAGGGCAGACGCCCAACCGTGGTTGAACCGGACGGGCGCTCAGGGGTAATCCAACGCCAGATAGAAGCTGGCAATATGAAGCGACTGCGAGAACTCTCCGCTCTTGATCGCCGCTTTGATGGCCGAAACGCTCATGAAGCTGAAATCGATGTCTTCGGATTCGTCGAGAGATTGCGAGCCTTTTTTCAGATTTTTCGCGACGAAGACGTGCAGCTTGTTCGTTTGCCGCGCTGGGTTTGCGAAGGTCGAGCCGACCTCTTTCCAATCCCCCGCCTCGAAGCCCGTCTCCTCCCGAAGCTCTCGCTTCGCCGCCCCGAGCGCGGCCTCGCCCCGGTCGATCACACCGCCTGGTAGTTCCGTACAAGCAGTTCCCGCGGCGTACCGGAACTGCCGCACTGTCAGGATCATACCGTCCGCCGCGATTGCGACGATATGCACCCAGTCCGACTCTTCGATGACGTAGTACGGATCGAGAACCACCCCCGAAGGCAGTTCGCAGCGGTCAGCGCGGAGTCGCAGCCAACGGTCCGAAACCAGTGGTTTGCTACTCAAACATTTCCAGGGCAAACCGGCGATAGACACACGCCGCACTATAGCGGACGCGCTTGCCGAACACCCGTTCAGAATTCAGCGTGAACCCTGCCCGACAGTAGGTTCACGGGGCCGCGGTCTGCGTTGTAGGCGGGGTTGGAGAGGTGCTGGTAGTCGGCCGAGAGCGTAATCGAGCTCACCACGTGTAGGCTGTAAAACAGCTCGAGCACGCGTTCCGATGCGCGATTCAAACGGCCATCGCCAATGAATCCATCGATGCCGCCCAGGGCTAGATATTGACCGTGCGCGGACGAGATCCAGCTGGCCGCATAGGCCGTGCCGACGACATCCAGCGGCCGATGCCACGGGCCGCCGTGCACGACCGCGCCGACCGATGCCGAGCGATCACTGGAAGTGAACGAGTAGACCTCGGTACGCCCATCCGAGACCATGGCGCGCGCGAAGATGCCCACGTCCTTCGTGATCTGTTGCTCGAAGCTCACCCCCATGCCGATCTTGATCTGAGGCCTGCGCGTCCAGCAGAAGTCGGGCGCAGTTGCGTTTTGGGAGCCGTAGTTGAAGCTGGTGCAGGCGGCAGCGTTTTTCCCCGGGTCCGCTTGGAACGCGCTCACCGCGTCGGCAAAGCCGCCCATATTCTCGCGATTTCGATAGCCGAGCAGGCGCACGACGCCGGGCCGCCCAAAGACTCGATGGGCGTGCTCCAGCTCTGCTTGGTCCGAGTAGTACTCGTTCAGGCGATAGTCGAGCGCGAGTTGATTCGGTTGCTTGGGCGCGGCGAAGCGCCCGCCACGCAAGGCCCAGTCGTCGAAGTGCAGCTCGAACAGGCCACCAAAAGTGTAGCCGCGTGAATCCGCCGCGAAATCGTAGGCACCGTGGGAGAGAAACGCCATGCTGAAGAACTGCCGCCGCGGATCTCCCACCACCGAGTTCCGATCGAAGAAATCGAGCACGCTGTAGTTACCGATCACGAACAACAGACGACGACTGTCGACCGTCGCTCCTAGTTGCATCGGCCCGGAGACACGCTCTACCCGCGATCCGCCGAGGTTGATCGTTTGCGTCAGGTAGAACCGCGAGATGTACACGCTGGGCGTGAGCGCCCCCTGCTTCTGCAGCTCGAAATTCTGGATCGAAGCCCCTAAGCCGACGAGACCCGAGAGCGGGCGACTGGAGATCACCTCTGGCACCAAGTACGCCTCGGCACCGCGCCAAAGGGCGGCACCGAAGAACAGCGTGGCCGTGGCCGTGAAGCTGTGCTCGCTGTCTGGCGACAAAGAATGGCCGCTGCCGTTCAGGTTGGTATACGCCGCCGAGAACGGGGCCTTCCAACTCGAGATGTAGGTGAACTGACCGTAAGCGTTCCAGCGCTCGTGCTTCAGATCGTGCTTGCCGGCGTCCGCCAACACCTGCATGAGGCTGAAATCGCTGGCGTCGCTGTCGACTTGGTGCGTTTCACTCTGCGCGTGATTCGTGTCGGCAGCAGCGTTGGGCCGTGCAAGCAGCATCGCGTACGCGAAACCCACCGCGCACGTAATCGTTGAGCGATTCATTGGATGTTCTGGGGTTGCCGGGCGGGCGAGTCTTGCCAAGCCTGAACGGGCGCGCTACGGATAGCTTTCTTCCGGGAAATGACCAAGCGCGCCGTTCACAGCGTTCGTCCCCTCGCCAGCGTGGTTGCGCTGTGCCTGGTGCTGCTGCAACTGGTCGGCGCCCTGCATTTTGCCGTAGTTCCGCACGGTTTTAACGCGGGCCTGAGCGGCCTAGTGCATCTGCACCGCGCACTCGCCGCCGAGCCTAGCCGTTCTCGAGACAGCGCTGCCACGCAAAGGACACCCAATCGTCCTTCACTCGTCGCGGGCAGCGCGGCCTGCACGCCCGACGAATGTCCCCTCGGTTTCGCAGGGCACGCTTCGCTCCCCGTATCGCCGAGCCAGCTCTGGTCACTGATCTGGCTGCCGCGGGCGAGCGAGCTCGTCGCGCGCGATTGCGTCGTCAGCGATCGCGCTCGAGCACTTCTGAGTGCACCCAAAACTTCGCCGCCGCTCACGGTCTGAATAGTCACGAGTTTTGTCGCGCGAGCTTTCGAGCTCGTCGTCATCGAACGCGTCCGCGCTGTCACGCCCAACATTGGTGTGTGCGCCGTACGCTCCCCTATTCTCGTTTTTTCAGATCGTTGGAGAGCTCTCATGAATTTGCTTCGTGGCGACGCCGTCGTGCGCGCCTCATTGTTCCTCACTCTATTGACTGGCTGCTCCGGCAGCGATGACCACAATCAAGCTCCGGGCGCAGCCATCGAGTGCGTTCCCGCAGCCACCCCCGAATCCGCGTCTGGCTTCGCCCTGCAGCCATTTTGCGCGCCAAAAGATCCGGGCAAGGGCAATATCTGGTTTGCCGCCTCCGGCGAAGTCCTGGCTTTGACTGGTTACGCGTTCCCGCCTGCCAGTGACTCCGATGCTGCGTTCGTCGACGGTTGGGACGTGCATTTCGATCACCTGATCACGACGATCGACGCGTTAACGCTGTCCGAGAATCCAGATCAGCAGAAGGGCACTCAGCTCGGCACCGGCAAGCTCGTGGCGCGAGTCGACGGGCCTTGGGCCGTGGATCTCAGCCACCGTGACGCGAGCTATCTAACGGGCAAGGGCGGCGGCAGCGAACTCGCCGTGCCGATCGCCGCGCTCAACAATCAAAACCAAAACGGCGGCGGCGCGTTCGCGACGGACGGCACGCGCTACGCGTTCGGTTTCGATGTCGTCGCCGCGAACGCTTCTGCTAAAAACGTGAATCTCGACGCCGATGCGCTCGCTGACTACGAGGAAATGACGCAAAGTGGCTGCGCAGTCTTGTACGTGGGAAGCGCTACCTTCAAGGGCGATCCCAAAGTCGACGGTTGCGTGACCGAGGCCAGCCAGAGCTGGCCCAAAACGGTCGACTTCCGGTTTTGCTTCAAGTCTGCCGTCAGCTATCTCAACTGCCAGAACCCTGATAATGACCCGGCTGAGCCGATCAGCAGCTCCGAAGACCATCAGCGAGGCATTGCCTTCCTGAGCGGCGCCTCGGTGATCGCTCAAGTAACGATGCACAGCGATCATCCCTTTTGGGACAGTGTGCTGCACGATTCGCCAGCTCATTTCGACCAATACGCGGCGCGTGCGGTCGCTTCTGGCGGTTCAGCGCGGGTGACGTTGGAAGACACGCGGGGCGTCGACTACACCGCGTACACCGACCGGCAGGGTAACGCGGTCGATTGGCGCTATTGCATCGAGCCGCCTACCGACGTTCACCCGAAGCTCGTGGGAGCGATGCGTTTCGATCCGTATGGGGTGCCCGCGTCTGACAATAACCCTGCAACCGGTCTGCGCGATTACTACGACTTTGCGACGTACAACCAAAGCACCCAAGGCCATCTCAACTCGGATGGCCTGTGCTACGTGAAACGCAACTACCCCTCACCTAATTAGCCCCACCGAACTAGCTTGCTTCAGCTGTGAAACGTGAGCGGCATTTCGGTCTCCGTGCCCACGCGATCGCGTTGATTGTACGTGTGCCGTTGACCATGCCGCTCACGGTGTTGCTCGCACCAGTATTCGGCTCCTGAAGAGGCGCGACGGGCCTCCAGGCACTGTGGACACGGTGGTTCGATGCGCGGCATTTGTTCGGGGAGTGCTTTCGGTCGCACCACGAGCACTGGGCACGGTGCAAGGCGCACCACCGCTTCCGCTACTGAACCCAATAGTATCCGCGCGATGCCGCGCTTACCGTGGGTTCCCACCACGACCAAGTCAGCCTCCAAGTCAGCCGCTATTTGCGCAATCTCCTGCGCCGGCGCTTCCAGTCGTAAATGAGCGCGAACGCGAACCGAGTCGAGCGCTCCGCGGAAGGCTTTGCGCTGGCCTTCCACGTAACGTTGAACCAAGGCGGTCGCGTCCACCGTGCTCACGCTCGCCAAACCGGTCGGCTCCGCTGGCCCATCGACGACGGCTTGCATGCCGTACAAGCGGACCACGTTCACCACGTGCACGTCCGCGCGTGGGCGAGCGGCTGCCAGCTCGAAAGCGCGTTCGAGCGCCAAATCACTGGCCGGTGAGTAGTCGATACCCACCACGATCAAGTACGGTTTTTCGGAGTTCGACATCGACGGATCCTCCTGCTGGGCGCACCAATTGGCTGGCCTCTGCCCATGACCGGTGCATCGCGTGTGCCAGGCGGCACGCCGACATCACGGCGCAGATTGTGGGCGCCGGGCCCATGCCGACAGCAACAACGACCCTGGCGATTCGCCTCATGTGGCAAAACGGGCCAGGCCGTCGCCCCTACGACTGAGCTATCGTCGGCCGACGATGGCTTCGGTCGTTAAATTACTTCGCTTTGCCAAGCCGTATTGGCTTCGCTCATTGGGCGCGCTCGTGCTCCTCACGCTCTTGGTGGTGCTGGATCTATCGATCCCACGCCTGATTCAGCGCCTGATAGATCACGGCATTTTGGCGCACGACCGCGGTTTGGTGGTTCGGACCTCGTTGCTCATGCTGGGTGTGAGCGCGCTCAGCGTCTTGGTCGCGGTCGGCAACAACGACCTCTCGGTGCGCGTGGGCGAGAGCGTCGCGCGCGACCTGAGGGAAGCCCTGTTCCTGAAAATCCAGACCTTCTCGTACGGAAACCTCGATCGGCAGAAGACAGGGCAACTGATGGTTCGCTTGACTAGCGACACCGGCTCCGTCCAGCGGTTGATGCAGATCACGCTGCGCATCGGAACGCGCGCACCGCTGTTGATGCTCGGCAGCCTCGTGCTGATGATCTCGACCAGCCCGACCCTAGCGTTGACGATGCTGCCGCTGCTACTGGTGACCTCCGGCTTGATTCTGTTCTTCCTCGTCAAGCAAGAGCCCATGTTCCGTTTCTTGCAGCAACGTCTGGACCGCATGAACACGGTGCTGCAGGAGAACGTCGCGGGGATCCGCTTGGTCAAGGCGTTCGTGCGCGAGCCGTTCGAAGAGCAGCGCTTCGACGTCAGCAACCAGGCTTATTGCGAGGAATCCGCCAAAGTAATGCGCTTCGCGGCCTGGATGCCACCCGCGCTCACGCTTTGCGTCAATGTTGGCTTAGTGGTCGTGATCTGGGCAGGCGGGCTAGCTAGCGCGCGGGGAGCGCTGTCGATTGGGCAGATCGTCGCCTTCACCAACTACCTTTTGACTACGATGACGCCGCTCGTGATGATGACCATGCTGTCGAACATCTGGGCCAGCGGCATCGCCTCTGCCAAGCGGCTCGACGAGGTACTCAGCGTCGTGCCGGAAGTCAGTGATTCCCCGGAAGCTCGTCAGCTGGTCGTGACTGGGGCACCGCGACTCGCGTTCGAGGACGTGACATTCTCGTACGACGGCGACGTGACCGACGCGGTGTTGAAGCAGATCAACTTCGTCGCCGAGGCTGGTCAGACAGTGGCGATTTTGGGCGCCACTGGGGCCGGCAAGTCGACCCTCGTCAAACTCATACCGCGCTTCTACGACGTGACTTCGGGCAAGGTGACGATCGACGGCGTCGACGTGCGCAGCGTGACCGAAGACTCGTTGCTGGCCGTGATCGGCATCGTGCCCCAGGAAGCGCTGTTGTTCTCGGGCACGGTGCGAGACAACCTTCGTTATGGCCAGCCGAGCGCCGCCGACGAGCAGGTCATGGTCGCGGCGCGCTCAGCTCAAGCGCATGATTTCATTGCAGAACTGGCCAATGGCTACGATAGCCGCGTCGCCCAGCGCGGAGCCAATTTTTCGGGCGGTCAGCGGCAACGGATTGCCCTTGCTCGAGCGTTGCTCCTCCAGCCGAAGCTCTTGATCTTGGACGACAGCACGAGCGCCGTCGACGTCGAAACGGAGACGTTGATTCAAAATGCACTGAGTGCGCAAAGCCAAGCACAGACGCGAATCGTCGTGGCTCAGCGAATCAGCACCGTGCTTCGCGCCGACAAGATCTTGGTGCTCGATGAGGGTCGCATCGTCGCCGAGGGCAATCATGGCGAGTTGATGCGCAGCAGTCAGGTGTACCAGGAGATCTACGCTTCTCAGTTGGGCACCGGCAATCATCCGCTGGCACTCGAGCAACGGGCCATGCCATGAGCCAGGGACGACCATCATCGTTCGGCGCGGGTGCCGGAAACGCACCGCGCCCCGGAATGCCGCAACCGACGCACGTCGGAAGGATCGAAAAGGCACGAGATCCGCGGAGCGCCCTCAGCCGACTGCTTCCCTATCTGAAGCCATTCCATAAGCCGATCCGCGGCGTACTACTGCTAGTGATTTCGTATACATTTTTGGGCTTGGTTGGCCCTTACTTGATGGGCGTAGCCATCGACCACCTGCTCCGTGGGGGGAATGTCGAGGTCCTCGCTCGGCTGGCGCTCGGAATGCTCGCGACCTATTTGCTGTACAACGCGTTGCAAGCTTTTTCCGGCAGGTTGATGGCGGACATCTCGCAACGCGCGCTCAAGCAGCTACGTACCGATCTGTTCACACGCGTGCAACGCTTGCCGGTTTCGTTCTTCAACGAAGGTTCGACCGGCGATCTGTTGAGTCGTCTGACGAACGACGTCGAAGCGATAAACCAAGCCATATCGCAGAACGTGACCACCTTGGTCGCCAGCTTGTTGTCGATGCTGGGCATCATCGTGGCCATGTTCCTGCTCGATCGCTGGCTGGCGTTGGCTTCGCTGTTCGTCGTACCGCTCATGTTCTGGTTCACGCAGTTCGTCGCGAGATACACGCGCAAGGGCTTCCGCGATCTGCAGCGTGATCTGGGGCAATTGAACGGCGTCATGGAAGAGGCCATCAGCGGCCAGAAGACCGCTCAGGCCTTCCGCCGCAAGCAATCCGCTATCGAGGCATTTCAACGCCACAATCAGCAGGTTTTCGCGGCAGGCGTGTATGCCAATAGCTACGCGCTGCTGCTCATGCCCATCACCACCGTGCTCGGCAATCTGTTCGTGATCGTGCTCGCCGGCTTGGGCGGCTGGCTAGCGCTCGCAGGTTTGGTCAGCGTGGGCATCATTGCCACCTTCATCAACTACGCACAGCAATTCGTAAATCCGCTACGCCAGCTGGCCAACCTGTACAACTCGATCCAATCCGCACTGGCCGGGGCCGAGCGTATCTTCGCAATCTTCGATGTCCCTGCCGAAACGGACGAGGCGACGCGGCCGCTCACGGATCTGCGCGGCGAAGTCAGCTTCGAGCGGGTTCGCTTCGGTTATGGGCCCGAGGCGGTGGTGCTGAGAGATCTGTCGTTCGAGGCCAAGCCCGGGCAGGTCGTGGCATTGGTTGGCCCCACCGGCGCAGGCAAGACCACGATCATCAACCTGCTGACTCGCTTCTACGAGATCGACGCCGGCAGAATCTGCATCGATGGTCGAGACATTCGCACCATTCGCAAGCAAGAATTGCGCAAAAACTTGGGGCTGGTCTTGCAAGACGTCTTCCTGTTCTCGGGGTCGGTCCTGGAGAACATTCGCTACGGCCGGCTCGAAGCCAGTGACGAAGAGGTGATGGCGGCGGCAAAGCTGGCCGAGGCCGACCCATTCATTCGCCTTTTGCCGCTGGGCTATCAGACCCAACTTTCGGAGCGCGCGGGCAACCTGAGCCAAGGGCAGCGCCAGCTGTTGGCGATCGCCCGTGCAATTCTCGCCGATCCCGCAATTCTGATCTTGGACGAAGCGACGAGCAGCGTCGACACCCGCACCGAAGCGCGCATTCAGCGCGCGTTGTTGGCGTTGATGGAGGGACGCACCAGCTTCGTGATCGCCCACCGCCTGAGCACGATTGCCGAGGCGGATCAGATCTTGGTCATCGAGCATGGTGCGCTGGCCGAACACGGCAAGCACGCTGAACTGCTCGCGCAACACGGTGTTTACCACCGCCTGTACACGAGCCAGTTCAAGGGCGAGGCGATCTAATCAGAACTCGCCGCTCAGGACGCCGCCGTAGCCGAGCCGGCCCATGGGCGCAGGCGTGAAGTGCAAGTTACCCACGAAGTCACGAGCGATGACCTTCTTCGGCGAAGCGAGGCCGTAGATGAGCATGACGGCGCCTGCGGCTTGGGTGAGACCATCGAGGATCAGCAAAGTCCGGTAGCCGTTGTCCACCTCTTTCACACAGGTGGCGTTCGTTCCGTAGCCGCTGCAGTACGTATCGGGCGTGCGCGCTGCGATGTTGATCCAGGGTCCGAGCACCGGCACGACGAGCCATCCTGATTTGTTCGAGAAGTCGGAGCCCGAGGCCAAGGCCACGCCCAAAACCCAAGGGATGCCGAGCGTCAGCGCGCCACCGATGACCAGCCCACGCCGCGGTCGCTCCTCGACGTGATAGCCGGCTGGCACCGGGCCTCCGTTGTAGGGCACGCTTTCCGGTGCGCGCAGCGGCGGGGCATACACGCCATAAGCGGGCGCCGGGTAGGCGTAGGCATAGCCGGGGGGCGGCGGCGCATAGGTATACCCTGGGGGTGGAGGCCCTGCAGGGGGCGCAGGCGGTGCGGCCGTAGGCGGCGCCGCCGCAGGCGCAGCGCTCGGCGCGGCCGGAGCCGGGCCAGCTGGCGCGGGTATTTGTGCCGCAGCTGGACCTGCCGCGGCGATGATCAACCCAAACACGGACGCCGCGGGCGCCACTCGCCTCAAAGAAAGTTCCCTCATTCGAATCGTTGTAGCTCAGCTCAGGCGTACCCTCCAGAGGTTCGAGAAAGTGGTAGCTTTGCCTACCTGTGAATCCCAGCAACGCTAGCGAGATCGCACCGGGCGGGACAGCACTCGAATTGCTGTTCCAGCGAGAAGAGTCGCAACATCTGAGTGTGCCTCTGGCGCTCAGTACCAGCTACGGCGGCTCGCTCAGCTTGCCGAGTGAATGCGTGTTCGCGAACTTCGTCGCGTCTTTGGACGGCATCGTCGCGCTGCCGGGCGACACCGAGTCGGGTCAAATCATCAGCGGACGCAACCCTGCCGATCGCTTCGTGATGGGACTGTTGCGAGCCGCGGCCGATGCGGTACTGCTCGGAGCAGGCACGTTCCGCAAGTCCAGCGGACATTTGTGGTTGCCGGATCGCATCTATCCCGCTGCCGCGGCAACGTTTCGGGAAATGCGAGCGCAACTCGGGCTTAGCGAACGTCCGCGTTTCGTGCTGGTCAGTGCCTCGGGCTCGATCGATGTGAGCGAACCTGCGATCGAAGGCGCGTGGATCTTCACGACTCCTCGAGGCGAGGCCAAGCTACGTAAGCAGCTTCCGCCGAGTGTGCAGCTCACCGTCCAAGACTCCGACCACATCTCGTTCGCCGACTTGCTGCGCAGTTTGCGAGCGGCAGGCTTTGCCCGCGTTCTGACCGAAGGCGGACCCACGCTGTTCAGTGAACTCGTTCGCGACCAGCTGCTCGATCAGCTGTTTCTCACGACGAGCCCTGCGCTGTTCGGTCGCTTTCCGGAGGACGGTCGCAAATCATTGGCCGAAGGGCTCGACTTGAGCGGAGCCCGCTTCGAGCTCGGCAGCGCGCGTCGCCACGGGTCACACTTGTTTCTGAACTACACGCTGCGAAACGCCGACAAAGAGCGCTAGTCGATGCAGAACTCGAACACCGCCGAGTCGCTGAGCGGAGCCCCGTCGACCATTGCCTGGAAACTGAACGTGATGCGCCACAGGCCGACCATGAACAGTCGCATTGGCTCGAGGGTAAACGTGTTGCGTTCGGCATCGAAGCTGATGTTTGGCTGCGCCGGGCTCGGATGACCGTGCTCGGGCATATCCAGCGCGACGCTCAGCTCACCGGGAGCGGCGTTCCCTTCCGCGTCGTTCACTTGCACCATGAACCGGTTGTCATCCAATGCAGGTGGTGCTGGCGTGCTGCTGAGGAGCACGAAATCGAAATGCCCCGCCGCGCCTGGCTTCTCCAGTCCGGCCGCGTAGATATCACCGTCGCTCGGCCGACAGCCCACCGTGCTACTCGCGCCGGCGGTCGCGGCCGAATCGCCAGCGTTTGGCGACGACGAGGAACACGCGCACAGCGAGCACGAAAATCCGATCAACAAACTGAGCGTTGCACTACGAAAAAGTCGGCGCATGATCCTGGACGCCGGCGGACCCGGCAGACGCAAGCATAGCAGCCGGCCCGCGATTGCCCCGTCCCCTCATGCCCCCCACGCGCCAATTTTCTCGTTCGAGGCTCCTAGGCGCTTTAATCCTGCTGGGTTGCGGTAATCAATCCGCGACGGAACCCTCGGGCCTGAGCGTGGAAGAGCTGATGGACCCGAAGACGTGCCAGAAATGCCACTCTCGGCAATATACGGAGTGGTCCGGCAGCATGCACGCCTATGCCAGTGCCGACCCGCTGTTCGTAGCGCTCAATCAGCGCGGCCAGGACGAAGCCAACGTGGGAACGTTCTGCGCAAGCTGTCATGCTCCGCTCGCGGTCCGAAGTGGCGCGACCCGTGATGGCACGAACCTCGCTTCGCTCCCGGAGCGGCTGCAAGGGGTGACCTGCTACGTGTGTCACAACGTGAATCAGATCACGAACACGCACAACAACTCGATGCGCTTGGCCAATGACCGCACGATGCGTGGCAGCATCGAAAGCCCGCTGCCCAACGATGCTCACCAATCGGCCTACTCGCCCCTGCATGACCGAACTCGACTGGAATCGTCCGAGCTATGCGGCAGCTGTCACGATGTGGTGAACGGTCACGCCGTCGCCATCGAGCGCTCGTTCGCTGAGTGGCGAGCGTCGGCATTCTCCGGCGAAAGCGGCAGCACCTGCGGACAGTGCCACATGTCGAAGAGCAGCGAGCCTGGACCGATTGCGGACGTTCCCGGCGCGCCAACCCGCGATCGGCACAGCCACCAATTTCCCGGCGTCGATCTCGCGCTCACACCGTTTCCAGAAACCGACGCCCAGCGAAAAGCCGTGCAAAGCTTGCTCGATACTACGCTGCAGACGGCGCTCTGCGTGCGGGGTACGGGTAGCAACGCCAACCTAGTCGTCGTGGTCGACAACGTGGCCTCGGGCCACAAGTGGCCGAGCGGGGCCGCACAAGATCGACGAGCGTGGTTCGAGGTCGCAGCGTTCGCCAAGGGCCGCGAGCTTTACCGCAGCGGCTCGGTCCCGTCCGGCAGCGATCCAGATTCGACCAAAGACGCCGACCTTTGGCTAGTCTCCGATTGCATGCTCGACGCCATGGGCAACTCGGTCTCGAAGATGTGGGCCGCCAAGAGCGTCGATTCGAACCTGATCCCGGGTCAGCTGACGTTCGACAAATCCTCGCCGCTCTTCTACCAGACCCACGTCATGCGCGGCTTCCCCAAAGATCCGCTAGCCAGCTTGCCCAGCTACCCTGACCGCGCCACGCTCGACGTGCACCTCCAGCCGTTTCCCCTCGCGCTCTTCGATGATCTGTTCACCGATCCAGCGCGCTTGGGGCTCGACGCGGATGGCGTAGCGGCGTTACGCGAAAAAATCGTGCCGCTGAGCGTAGGTCAACAATTGGTGTGGACGCCGGAGGCGGCGGCGGACACGGCACACGGTGGACACAGCTACATCGACGAGGGCGTGCCGATGTCGTGCGTGACGACCACGGGCATGAACGCTGCAGCAGACAAAGTCCCAGCACCCGAGCACGCCGCGCCGGCCTGCCTCAGACCGTAAGGTAACGCGCGACCAAGTCGTCACTGAGCTCGGGCATCTCGCCCTCGGCCACCGAACGACCGCGATCCATGATCACGAAGCGTTTGCCCACGCGCCGAGCGAAGGTCAGCTTCTGCTCGACCAGCAAGATGGTCAACTTTTCTTTGGTGTTCAGCTCAATCAAGATGTCGGCGATCTCGCTGACGATGTTGGGTTGGATGCCTTCGGTGGGCTCATCCAAGATGAGCAGTTTGGGATGAAGCGTGAGCGCGCGTCCGATCGCCAGCTGCTGCTGCTGACCGCCAGAGAGATCTCCCCCGCGCCGCCGGAGCATGGATTGCAGCACCGGGAAGAGCTTGAAGATGCGCTCCGGCACCTGCTTTTCTCCGGTCACGCCCAGGCCCACTCGCAAATTTTCACCCACCGAAAGCTGACCGAATATCTCGCGCCCTTGCGGCACGAAACCGATGCCCTTCTTGGCTCGGAGTTCCGCCGGGCGAGGCGCCAAATCCTCACCCTGGAATTTGATCTTGCCGGAGCGACTGCGCAGATTGCCCATGACCGTCTTCAGCAAGGTGGTTTTGCCGACGCCATTTCGGCCCATCAGCACGGTGCAGCTGCCCTCGGGGACGCTGAGCGCCATGTCCCACAATACGTGAGTCTCGCCGTAGAATTGGTTTAGGGCTTCGATCTCGAGCATCTTGGATCTTTCGTCCGACGTGGCTCAGGTGCGCGGCTCGCCGAGGTAAACCTCGACCACGCGCGGGTTGTTCTGGACGGAGTCGATGTCACCCTCCGCGAGCACTTTGCCTTCGTGCAGCACGGTGACCTTTTGAGCGATACTGCGCACGAAATCCATATCGTGCTCGACCACGACCACCGTGCGCTCTCCGGCCAGGGATTTCAGGAGCTCGGCGGTGCGTTCGGTCTCTTGGTGGGTCATGCCGGCGATCGGTTCGTCGACCAAGAGCACGCGCGGATCTTGCGCGAGCAGCATGCCGATTTCGAGCCACTGCTTTTGGCCGTGCGCGAGCTGACCCGCGCGCACGGCAGCGTGTTCATGCAGGCCAATTTTCTCCAAGATTTGCTCGATCGACTGCTTTTGCTCGGCGTTCAGCCGAAAAAAAAGGCTCTTCCAGACGCCTTTGGGGCCCGTGAGTGCGAGCTCCATGTTTTCGTATACGGTGTGGCCCGCAAACACGGTTGGACGCTGAAATTTGCGGCAAATGCCCAGCGCCGCGATTTCGTACTCCGACAGCTGGGTGAGATCGCGCGCGTCGTGGGGCATGAACACGGTGCCGCTGTCCGGCTTGGTCTTGCCGGTGATGATGTCCATCAGCGTCGTCTTACCTGCGCCATTCGGGCCGATCAGGCAGCGCAGCTCACCTTTGTCCAAGATCAAAGTGAGATCGGTGATGGCCTTGAAGCCGTCGAAGCTGACGCTCACGTTGTCGACGACGAGCACGGCCTGTCGGCTCCCGACGACCGCGGCGCGCCGCGCTGGATCGACTAGGCGCGGACGTACGGACCATGAGCGCTTGCCGCTCTTCTCCGCGGACTTTGCCTTTTGGTCAGCGCGGACCGCGGGCGCCGAATCCGGCGCTTCGGTCTCCGACTCCGGGGACACGGAGCGACTCACAGCAGATGGTTCCGACATTAGCTCTTCCGCTTCTTCAGGCGACCGAGTGCGCCCGCAACCCCATCCGGGAAAAACAGCGTGACCGCGATGAACAGCAAGCCGAGCACGTACAACCAGGCGTTGGGCATGGCTGCCGTGAAGAAGCTGCGCATGCCATTGACCAAGAAAGCGCCTAAAATCGCGCCGAACAGCGTGGCCCGACCGCCGACCGCCACCCAGATGCCCATCTCGATCGAGTTCGCGGGCTGCATCTCACCGGGATTGATGATGCCGACTTGCGGCACGTACAGGGCGCCGGCCAGGCCGCACAGGACTGCACTCAGCGTCCAAGCAAACAGCTTGTAGTTGGTCGGATTGAAGCCGACGAACATGGCGCGGCTCTCGGCATCTCGGATGGCGCGGAGAACGCGTCCGGCCTTGGATGTCACGATGTAGCGACACAGCAGATACGTAAAGAGCAGGCCCAGCGCAGAGAAGACATACAGCGCGACCTTGGTCGACGGCTGATGCAGGTCATAGCCGTACAGGGACTTGAAGTCGGTCAGGCCGTTGTTGCCGCCGAAGCCAGTTTCGTTGCGGAAGAACAAGAGCATCAAGGCGTAGGTCAAGGCCTGGGTGATGATCGAAAAATACACGCCGCGGATGCGCGACCGGAACGCGAAGTAACCGAAGGCGAAGGCGAGCAGTCCGGGCACCACGAGCGCGGCCAGCAAGGCCACGCCGAGGTAGTCGAAACCGCGCCAAAACCAGGGCAATTCCTTCCAATCGAGGAAGACCATGAAATCCGGCAGGGCGCTCTTGTACACACCTTGGGCGCCGATCGAGAGCATCAAGTACATGCCCATGGCGTAGCCACCGAGCGCGAAAAACACGCCGTGACCGAGGCTCAGGATACCGGTGAATCCCCAGATCAAGTCGATCGCCAGCGCGACGATGCCATAGCACAGGAATTTCCCGAGCAGCGCGATCAGGTAATCAGGCAAATGGAGCGGCGAACCCACCGGCACGGCCAAACTCAGGATCGGGACCAACACACACAAGACCAACGCGACGACCGCGACGGCTATCCAGCCGCGCTTGTCGTGCAACGCCATCAGGCCAACGGCCGGCTCAGCCTTCACGAAACCTCCGCTGCGCGACCTTTGAGGGCGAAGATGCCCTGCGGACGACGCTGAATGAACACGATGATGAAGCCCAAAATGAAGATCTTTCCGAGCACCGCACCCGCCACCGGCTCGAGGTATTTGTTCACCAAGCCGAGGCCCAAACCGCCGGCAATCGTCCCGGCGAGCTTACCCACGCCTCCGAGCACCACGACCATGAACGAATCGACGATGTAGCCCTGGCCGAGCTCAGGGCCCACGTTGCCGAGCTGCGACAGCGCGACCCCGCCCAAGCCGGCCACTCCGGAGCCGATGCCGAACGTCCACATGTCCACGCGGCGAGTGGAGATCCCCATGGCGGCGGCCATGGCGCGGTTCTGCGTCACCGCGCGTACCTCCAAGCCGAGGCGGGTCTTTTGCATCAGCACCCAGACGAACAGCATCACCACCACGCTGAAGCCGATCACGGCCAGGCGGCTATAGGTCAGCACCACCTGCGGCAGGATCTCCACGCCACCCGACAACCAACTCGGATTGGCGACGGTTACGTTCTGTGCACCGAAGATCAGGCGCACGGTTTGGATGAGCAGCAACGAGATGCCCCATGTGGCCAGCAGCGTCTCGAGTGGACGACCGTACAAGTGACGGATCACCGTGCGCTCCATCAGCACGCCAACGGCGCCGCTGACGACGAATGCCGCAGGAATCGCGACGGGGACGTACCAATCCAGGTGCGCCGGCAGGTGGGCGATGAAAAAGTTCTGTACGACGAACGACGTGTAGGCGCCGATCATCATCATCTCGCCGTGAGCCATGTTGATCACGCCCATCAGACCGAACGTGATGGCGAGACCGAGCGCACACAAGATGAGCACACTGCCCAAGCTCAAGCCGTAGAATGTGTTGCCGACCGAATTGATCAGAAATTGGCGTGTCTCGATCGATCCGATGGCAGCGGTCGCGGCCGAACGGACACTCGCATCCGGCTCGACGTAGTTGCCGTCCGGACCTTTGCTGAGCAAACGCTCGACATCGGTTTTGAAGGTTGCGTCGGCGGCGGTCCGAATGGCTTCCAGCGCCGCAATGCGATCACGCGGGTTCTCGCTGACCATATCGGCGGGGGCGAGCGCCAAGGACAGGGCGATTTTCACGTCCGCGTCCGTCTCTTTGGCCAAGACTTTGCGGATGATGGGCACGATCTCATCGCTCGGTCGGCCGAGGTCGTGCGCGGCTTTCAGACGTACGGCGGCGGAGGGTGCGGACAGGGAGAGTGACGCGAGCGCAGGCGAAAGTGCGCGGCGCACTTCGTTGTCGCTAGCGGGTTCATCGACCTTGCCTTGCGCGGCTGCAGCCGCCCCCGTCAAAGCGTCGCTGAATGCGCCGCTTTCCGACTTGATCAGCAGACGCTTGAGCGCATCGAATCGGAGCGTGCCGGCATCGAGCGCTTGCAGTGCGGGCAACGCTCGCGCATCTCCGCGATTGGCGGCTTTGACGATCGCGGCGGAGACATCACTGGCGTCCGTGCTGGCTAGGCCGGAAAGGTCCTCACTCAGCTGATCTGCGCGGGCGCCCTTGGCGAGCGCGAGCAAAGCGACGAGGGTGACAATCGGCACAGCCAGCCGCAGCCACGTCGCGAACTGGAACAATCGAATGCGAGTCATGGTCGATCTTGCGGCGCTCCTGAAACTGGGAAATAAGCCCCGCTGGTGCTGCTGGGAGTCGACCAGCGGGGTAAGCGTTCCGTGCGTTGCCCGCGCCGCGTTCGCCGAACTAGCCAGCGACCGCGGCGCAAGCGATCCGCGCTTCAGGGCGCGAGGCTGGCAGCCTTGTATTTGCCCTCGGTGCAGTTGCCGCAGACCCAGGGGAAGGTCCAGTCCGCAACTTTCTTGGCGCTGTCCGGCACGTATGGGCTCCAGGGTGCAGCGACGATCGGACCTTCGGTCTTCCATACGACCTTGAACTGGCCGTCACCCTTGACCTCAGCGATGAACACCGGCTTGTGCAGATGGTGGTTCTTGGCGTCCATCTCGATCTCGAAGCCAGAGGGCGACTTCACTTTTTGGCCGCCGACTGCCATGCGCACGGCGTCCACATCGGTGGTGCCGGCTTGCGCGACGGCTTGCGCCCACATCATGATACCGAGGTAGGTGGCTTCCATCGGGTCGTTGGTCACACGCTTGTCGCCGTCGGGCAGATTCTTCTCTTTGACGTACGCCTTCCACTGATCGATAAAGCCCTTGTTTTCAGCGTTATCGATGGACATGAAGTAGTTCCACGCCGCCAAGTGTCCGACGAGCGGCTTGGTGTCGATGCCGCGCAACTCTTCCTCGCCGACGGAGAATGCCACCACCGGAATGTCGGAGGCCTTCAGGCCTTGGTTGGCGAGCTCCTTGTAGAACGGCACGTTCGAGTCGCCGTTGATGGTGGACACGACTGCGGTGTGCTTACCGGCAGCGAACTTTTTGATGTCGCTGACGATGGTTTGGTAATCGCTATGCCCGAACGGCGTGTACTTCTCCATGATGTCCGCCTCGGCAACGCCTTTGGACTTCAGGAAGTAGCGCAAGATCTTGTTGGTGGTGCGCGGGTACACGTAATCCGTACCGAGCAGGACCCAGCGCTTGGCGCTGCCGCCCTTGTCACCCATCAGGTACTCGACCGCCGGAATCGCCTGCTGATTGGGCGCGGCGCCGGTGTAAAACACGTTGTACGACGACTCTTCACCCTCGTACTGAACCGGATAAAAGAGCAGCCCGTTCAGCTCTTCGAACACGGGCAACACGGACTTGCGGGAAACGGAGGTCCAACAGCCGAAGGTCACGGCCACTTTGTCCTTCTGCAGCAACTCACGCGCTTTTTCCGCGAAAAGTGGCCAGTTGGAGGCCGGGTCGACGACCACCGGCTCTAGCTTGCGGCCGAGCACGCCACCCTTCTTGTTGATCGCGTCAATCGTCATCAGCGCGACATCCTTCAAGGACGTTTCGCTGATGGCCATGGTGCCGGAGAGCGAGTGCAAGATGCCAATCTTGATGGGCGACGTATCCTTGCCCTTGGGCGCCTCCGGGGTGGGAGCCGGCGCGGCTACGGCGGCGGTTGCCGCGCTAGCGCTCGGTGCGGCGGGGGCGGGGCTGGCTTCCGGGCCTTTGCACCCCGCGCCTGCGACGCTCAATAAGCAGAGAAAGGAAGCCGAAGCAACGGACCAACTATTCATTTCATGCGCTCCTTCGAAGCGGTGTTGACGCGATCTACCAAGAGTTCAGCGCTAGGACGCTGAGGGACCAATCCACGCGTTTTTCCCTAGATGCTTTTGCTTGAGTTGATGTTTCGTCTTTGTGTCCGGCATTCGCCACCCGGATGTCAAAATGGGCCGGATGTGCGATTGCAGCGCAATTGTGAGATCCCACTCATCTCACAATTGGTTCACTTTGCGTCCACAGCGCAACACGGGGAAACGCGCGCGCACTACCGCCTTGGGCCCGCTTCACCCCCAGCTTCGCCCCTCAGAGCGCGCTCGAACCTCAGGCGTCGAGCAGGCCCGCGCGCACGATGAACTCGCAAACGCCGTCGACACCGACGCCGGTCTTCAGATTCGTGAAGACGAACGGTTTCGTGCCGCGCATTTTCTTGGCATCGCGGTCCATGACCTCGAGCGAAGCGCCTACGTGGGGCGCAAGATCGATCTTGTTGATGATCAAGAGATCGCTCTTGGTGATGCCGGGGCCGCCTTTTCGCGGGATCTTGTCACCAGCAGCGACGTCGATCACGTACAAGGTCAGATCGGAGAGCTCGGGGCTGAAGGTCGCAGCCAGGTTGTCGCCGCCGCTCTCGATGATCACCAAATCCAAATCGGTGAACTTGCGATTGAGCGCGGCGACGGCCTCGAGATTGATCGAGGCGTCCTCACGAATCGCGGTGTGCGGGCAACCGCCGGTTTCCACGCCCACGATGCGATCGTCCGCAAGAGCGCCGCTGCGCAGCAGGAAATCTGCGTCTTCGCGAGTGTAGATATCGTTGGTGACGACCGCGATTTGGTAGCGCTCACGCAAACGTTTGCACAAAGTGTCGACCAGCGCCGTTTTGCCGGAACCGACCGGTCCGCCTACCCCGAGCCGCAATGCAGGTTTGTCTTTCATGACCAATACCTCTGATTTTCTTTCATGATCGGAAGAGCCGGCTATACGTGGTCTCGTGCAAAGCGCTGGCGATGGCCAGCCCCGGAGCCAAGAAACCGGCCGCTGAAATCGGCGTCGAAAGGCCGCGGCTCACCGCGGCCGGCAGCCCAACTAGTACCTGCGAAAGCACGCGCTGCGCCGCGATGTGCCCAATCGGGATCAAGCGCGTGGATGCGGCGACCTGGTTTTCGAGCCAAGTGAACAAGAAGCCCAGCGCCGCGCTGTGCAGCGGGATCTCGAAGTGCACCGCGGCGAGCGAGAACAGCGTGGCAAACGTGGCGTCCGGATCGCTGATCCAAGGCTCTGCCTCTGTTACGCCTAGGCCATGCAGCACGCGCGCAAGTGCCGCTCCCAAGTGCCGATCTTCGGCGCCCAGCTCGGCCGACTCACGGCAAGCGTGGAGGAATGCGCTCAGCTGTCGCACGCGGGGGAGATCGCACGCCGCCCAGGCCGCGTAGGAGGCGGCGAGCACCGGCAAATCCAGCCGCGGCAGCACTTCGGTCACGACGCCGGCAATCCAGCTCGCCGCGGTGGCTTCGTCTTTGACCCAGCCCAGCAGCGTGGCTTGCTCGAGGCCTTGCGAATACGCAAATGCTCCGATCGGCAAGGCCGGGCTTGCCAGCTGGAGCAGACGTAGCATGGCCAAATCCGGCAACGCGGACGACGCCGGTTCGCGGGCTACGGAGAGCAGGGCGTTCACGGCAGTGCGTGCGCTCGCCCAGTAACCGAAGAGCTCGACCGATGCTCATGATCGTGATCGTGCCCGTGGTCGTGATGGTGGTCGTGGCCGTGTGAATGTGCACCCGGCGGTCTCGAGGCGTGCGCGTGTCCGTGACCGTAAGCCCCGGATTCCGGCTCGAAGCGCTCGGCCGCGAATGTCACGTTGAAGCCGAGTTCACGCACCATATCGTCGAGCACATGGTCGTGCAGATAGGCCAAACGCAGCGCGCTGATCTGTAGCGGCACGTGACGATTCCCCAAATGGTACGCCGCGCGGCAAAGATCGAGCGGATCGCTCGCGGTCACGATCGACAAGCCCTCCAACGCGGCTTGCACGAGCACGACCACGCCGTCGTCCGCCAGCAGGCGATCGCCGTGCGCAAGGCCGGTGCCGCGCTCGAGCAGCAACGCGGCCTCGCTGCCGTCATCCAATTTGAGCAGCCCGCGCGACTTCTGCCGATCGGAGTACTCCAGAGTGACGGCTACCGCTGCCGGCACGGTACTCGCGACTTTTTCCAGGATCTTGCGCATAAGGTTACACCCTCTCTTTCAGAACAAAAAGTAGCGCTGAGCGAGCGGCAAAATGCTCGCGGGCTCGCAGGTCAAGAGCTGTCCATCTGCACGCACTTCGTAAGTCTGTGAGTCGACTTCGATCTTCGGCAGAGTGCCGTTATGGATCAGGTCCACCTTCTTGATGCTGCGCGTTCCGCGCACCGCCACGGCGCGCTTCTTCATGCCCACGCGACGCACGACGTCGTTGTCCAACGCCGCTTGTGAGACGAACGTCACCGCGGTGGCAGTGCGCGCGCCACCCAGCGCGCCGAACATGCGCCGATAGTGGACCGGCTGCGGCGTAGGGATCGACGCATTCGGATCTCCCATTGGAGCCGCGACGATCATGCCGCCTTTGATGATCAGGCCCGGCTTGGCGCCGAAGAACATCGGATTCCAGAGCACGATGTCCGCGAGCTTGCCGACTTCGATCGAGCCGACCTCATGGGCAATGCCGTGCGTCAGCGCGGGATTGATCGTGTATTTCGCGATGTAGCGCTTGATCCGGAAATTGTCGTGCTCCGGGGGATCCTCCGGCAAACTGCCGCGCTGCACTTTCATCTTGTGGGCGGTCTGCCAGGTGCGAGTCACCACCTCCCCCACGCGGCCCATGGCCTGCGAGTCCGAGGAGATCATGCTGAACGCCCCGAGGTCGTGCAAGATGTCTTCGGCGGCGATGGTCTCCCGACGGATGCGCGATTCGGCGAAAGCGACGTCCTCGGAAATGTCTGGATCCAAATGATGGCAAACCATCAACATATCCAGATGCTCGTCGATCGTGTTCACCGTGTACGGGCGCGTGGGATTGGTGGAAGAGGGCAGCACGTTCGGCTCGCCACAAGCCTTGATGATGTCTGGTGCGTGCCCGCCGCCCGCGCCCTCGGTGTGATAGGCGTGAATCGAGCGGCCTTTGAAGGCGGCGAAGGTATCCTCGACGAAGCCCGACTCGTTCAGAGTATCGCTGTGGATGGCGACCTGTACGTCCAAGCGTTCGGCCACGGACAAGCAATTGTCGATCGAAGCGGGTGTGGTGCCCCAATCCTCATGGAGCTTGAAGCCCATCGCGCCGGCACGGGCTTGTTCGTCCAAGGCATCCGGTAGGCTGGTATTGCCCTTGCCCAAGAAGCCGAGATTCATCGGCAACTCGTCAGCGGCTTGCAGCATGCGCTCGAGGTACCAAGCGCCCGGGGTGCAGGTAGTCGCGTTGGTCCCCGCCGCGGGCCCGGTACCGCCACCGATCATCGTCGTGACGCCGCTCATCAGCGCATCTTCGATCTGTTGGGGGCAGATGAAGTGGATGTGCGAATCGATGCCCGCGGGAGTTGCGATCAGCCCCTCGCCGGCGATGACCTCGGTGCCTGGTCCGATCACGATATCGACGCCCGGCTGGACATCGGGGTTGCCGCCCTTACCGATGCCGACGATACGCCCGTTCTTGATGCCGATGTCGGCCTTGATGATGCCCCAGTGATCGACGATCAGCGCGTTGGTGATGATGGTATCCACCACTGCTTCGTCGACGCGCTGGCTCTGGCCCATGCCATCGCGGATCACTTTGCCGCCGCCGAACTTCACCTCTTCGCCGTACACGGTGCGGTCGGCCTCGACCTGCAAGATCAAGTCCGTATCCGCCAAGCGCACTCGGTCCCCCGTGGTGGGGCCGAACATCGCGGCGTACCCCGCACGATCGATGCGCGGCATCAGGCCTGCCCTCCGAGCGGGCCCATGATCTTGCCTTGGAAGCCGTACACCACGCGTTCGCCCGCGTAGGCCACGAGTTCGACCTGCCGCTCCTGCCCGGGTTCGAAGCGCACCGCCGTACCGGCGGCGATGTTCAAACGAAAACCGCGCGTGGCTTCGCGATCGAAGCTGAGTGCATTGTTGGTCTCGTAAAAGTGATAGTGCGAGCCCACTTGGATCGGACGATCGCCGGTGTTGGCGACCTTGACGGTCACGGTAGGTCGCCCCGCATTCAGCTCGATATCGCCCGAGGCCAGCAGTAATTCACCAGGGATCATCGGATGGCCTCGCTTCAGGGGATGGGATTGTGCACGGTAACCAGCTTGGTGCCGTCGGGGAACGTGGCTTCGACTTGAACCTCGGGGATCATCTCGGCGATGCCATCCATCACGTCCGCACGGGTGAGCAGTTCGGCGCCGTAGCTCATCAGCTCTGCAACGCTGCGGCCGTCGCGTGCGCCCTCCAGAATGGCGGCGCTGATGTACGCGACCGCTTCTGGATAGTTGAGCTTCAGCCCGCGTGCTTTGCGGCGCTCGGCGAGGAGCCCCGCCGTGAAGATCAAAAGCTTGTCCTTTTCGCGAGGCGTCAGCTCCATTCGAGTTCCTTCTCCGGCGGCGGCTACCGCCGCTTTTCAGGTCAACCAGATGCGCGGCGGGCAAGCGGGGCGCCCAAGGACGAGCGGCCGAAGAGCGGCCCAAGCCTGCCCAAAAACGTGGCGGGCTCGCTCCGTACTGCTACCCAAATAGCGGCAGACGATCGCGGCTCGCATCTGAGACACGGCGAATAGCTCGCACGAGTCGTCAGTGTCAACCGCGGCACGCGCGGCGGCGACCGCGGCCGAATTCTGACCGGTGCAGACGAAGGTCCCGAACACCCGGCGCCCGCCCAGACCCCAGGCGGCGTGTCGCACCGGCTCGTTCGCATCGAACTCCGAACGCTCGATCCACAGCGGGCGCTCCCCTTGCCAAACCTCGAACGCTTGCTGCAATCGGCCGCTACTGAAATGATCCCCAGACGCCGCGCGTCCGAGGCAGACCATGTCCCAGCCGCAGAAGGTCGCGCCCGGCTCGAGCTCGACGCGTGTTTTGGTGCTTACCTGTGCGCTGCCGAAGACGATCGTCTCCTGCGGTAGCCACTCCAGGCTCGCCCCTTCACTCACCCGAAAGAGTTGCGTCTGTTCGGCAACATGGCCCTCACTGCGATAAAACTTGGTGGCAGCCGGTGTGGTGACCAAGGCCCGCGCTCCGGCCGCAACCGCCACGCGCACGGTCAGTTGGTCGCCCGCGACGACCCCGCCTGGCGGATGCAACAGGTAGACATGCGCGAGATCGTTCGATTCCGGGTAAAAAGCCCGCTGAACCGCGAGTGGCCCGCGATGACGATTGCGCACCAGCGCACTGCGGCCAGACACGACCTCGAAGCCGAGCTCGAGCTCCGCGGACCAGCCCGAGGCGCGCGCGGGCCGCCCGGCAGCGGCGGCCACCAGGGTCGAGATCATTCGCGCCCGAACTCCACGGGTAGCTCCCAGGTGACGAACACCACGCAACCCTCGGGGCTTGCCACCGCGTGCTGCGAGCCCGGGGGATTCACGACCACCGTCCCTTTTCCGTAGCGCCCGCGGTCATCCACCTGCGCCCCTTGCAGCACCAAGATCTGCTCGAAGCCCGAGTGGCGATGGGTCGGCAAGCTGGCACCCGGCGCATAGCGAAGCAACGCGGCGGCCCGCCCCACGCCCATCTCACCGTAAAGATGATGGATCTCGATGCCCTTTCGGAAGGGCTGCCAGGCGATCTCACTTTGCATCAGAGCGTCGAGATCGACCCGAAATGATTCCTGCATGATCACCCGTGGCCGGCCATGTGGCGGCCGATCTCTTGCAGATCGGCGCTCGCGGCCGGAGCCTCGTGGACGATAGCACCTCCGCTCATGACCAAGATGCGATCCGCCAACGCAAATATTTCATCGAGGTCGGCGCTGACGAGGAGTACTGCCGCGCCCGCGTTGCGCGCGCTCATGATACGAGTCCGAATTTCAGCTACGGCGGCGAAATCCAGGCCAAAACACGGGTTGGCCACGATCAGCAATCGCACTTCACCGTTCAGCTCGCGGGCCAACACGGCACGTTGTACGTTACCGCCACTGAGGTTCCCGATGCGCTCGTCCGACGACGGCGTCTTGATGCGGTACTCGTCGATGGCGGTGTCGGCGTGGCTCCTCAACCGCGAGTGACGCACGAGCCAGCGCAAGAGCGTGAACGGGTCGACATCGAAGTTCCGGAAACCGATATTCTCGGCCACCGACATATTGGGCACGCAGGCGTTGCGAAGCGGCGCCTCCGGTAGAAGGCGCACCCCCAACTGGCGGATTTCACGTCGAGTCGCGCCATAGGCGGTTCCGCCTACGGCCAAGTCACCGGAGCGCAGCTTGCGCTGGCCTGCCAACACCTCGACCAGTTGATCTTGACCATTGCCGGACACTCCGGCGATGCCCACGATCTCTCCGGCGCGCACGTCGAAACTCACGCCGTTCAGCACCGGCAAGCCGATGTCGTCGTCGGCCTCCAACATCCGTACCGCGAGCACGATCGACTTCGGTTTGGCGTCATCACGAGCGACCGAAGCGCTGGGCGGCTCCGCGCCCACCATCATCTCCGCCATTTGTGCCGTAGACAGCGCGCCCACCTTGCCGCTACCGGCGAAGCGTCCTTTGCGCAGCACCGTGACTTCGTCACAAAAGCTGGTCACTTCACGGAACTTGTGGGTGATCATCAGCACGCTGATTTCACCCTTGTGCGCCATGTCTCGCACCATCCCGAGCACGCTGTCGGCCTCGTCCGGAGTGAGCACGCTGGTCGGCTCGTCCAAGATCACGATCCGGCTGCCCAGATACAATTGCTTCAGGATCTCCAGCTTCTGCTTCTCGCCGGCCGCGAGTTGCCGCACCAGCCGGGTGGGTGCGATCGAAAATGGCATCCTGGCCATGAACGCATCGAGCGCCGCGTGCTCCTTCTTCCAGTCGATCAGGCCCGGGACCTGCGCGCGAGAGAGCACGAGGTTTTCGGCCACGGTCATGTTCTCGACCAGCGTAAAATGCTGATAGACCATGCCGATGCCGTGCAGCTGCGCATCCTTCGGATTTTTGATGTGCACCGCCGAGTCGCCCACCATGACCCGCCCGCCATCGGCGTGGTAGAAACCCATGATGCACTTGACGAGCGTGCTCTTGCCGGCCCCGTTTTCGCCGAGCAAAGCGTGCACGGTGCCCGGCTCCAGCCGGAGCGACACGGAATCGAGCACGGTCAGGGCCCCGAAGCGCTTGGTCACGTTTTCGGCGATCAACAGCGGCGGGGCCGAGTTCGCGCTCTTCAAACGCATGCCCGACCCGACGTGACTCTCCAACCGCTCGGCGGCCACCGTCACGGGAGGGCCTCGATCAATGCAGAAGACGTGCTGACGGCGCCGAACACACCGCTCTGCATCGTGACCATTTTTAGCGCCGCCGCGTGATTGCCAGCATCCGTCGCGGCGCAGCAATCCGAAAGGATCACACATTCGAAGCCGCGGTCGTTGCCCTCACGCATCGTCGTGTGCACGCACACGTCCGTCGTGATTCCGGTCAGGATCAGGTTTTCGATCCGCTTTTGATGCAGGATGAGCTCCAAATCCGTGGCGCAGAACGAGCCCTTGCCCGGCTTGTCGATCACCATCTCCCCCGGGAGCGGTTGAAGCTCGGGGATCAGCTCCCAGCCCGGCTGCCCGCGCACGAGCACGAGGCCGCACGGGCCGAGGTCGGCGATGCCCGTGCCGCTCGTGCCATCGTCGCGGCGACGCGAGCGCCAACGCTTGTTGGCCGGGAGGTCCGCGAGGTCCGGGCGATGGCCTTCGCGGGTATGGAAGATGTGATAACCCTTGCCGCGCATGGCGGCGAGCACGCGCTGAATCGGCTCGATACAGGCGCGGCTGTTCGAGATGTCGTAGCCGAGCAGATCGATGTAGCCGCCTTTGCCGCAAAAATCGGTCTGCATGTCGATCACGATCAGCGCCGTATTCTCCGGACGCAAATCACCGTTGTAGGGCCAAGGGTACGGGGTCGCGGCTGCATACGGCATCGTTCAATCTCCTCTCGGACAAAAGCGGCGCTTGGGGGACGCTCAGCGGGCGACAGTGAGCTCCGCAGGTTGATCGGCGGAAACGCGCGTGGCGGAGCTACTCAGCACCATGATCAGCAAGGTGAGCGCGTAGGGCGCCGCGTTGAACAGGTAATAGCCCTTGGTCACCCCCACGGCTTGTAGCGCGGGGCCGAGCGCGCTCGCTCCTCCAAAGAGCAACGAAGCATACAGGCAGCGAACCGGATCCCAGCGCGCGAAGATCACGAGTGCCACTGCCATCAGGCCCTGGCCACTCGATAGTCCCTCGTTCCAGCTGCCCGGGTAGAACAAGGACAGGAACGATCCGCCGATGCCCGCCAAGAACCCGCCTGCCATGGTGGCTAGCGTGCGCACACGGTTGACGTCGTAGCCCATGGCGCGCGCTGCCTCTGCGCTCTCACCCACCGTGCGTACGATCAGGCCCCAGCGAGTCCGGCGCAGTCCGAAGCTGACCGCTGGCGCGAGTAGCACACCGAGGATGAACAGCGCGTTGACGCGTAGCGCGTCGACCACTTGCGGCGATTGACTCCAAAAGCCGAACGGGATGGCCGGCAAGCGCGGCGCGGTCGGTTGGATCAACGGTTTTCCGAAGAAAAAAGCCAAACCGCAACCGAACAGCATCAATCCAATGCCCACCGCAACGTCGTTTACGCGCGGTCGGCTGCACAGCAAGCCGTGAAGGGCGCCCAGCAACACACCGACCAAACCGGCCCCGAGCACGCCGACCCAGGGTGAGCCGGTCAAATAGGACGTGCCGTATCCGACCATGGCGCCCATTACCAGAGTGCCTTCGAGGCCGAGGTTCACCCGCCCACTGCGCTCGGTGATGCACTCACCCAAGCTGACGAAGATGAAGGGCGTGCTCACGCGAATCGCGCCAGCGATGACCGCCACTGGCACTCCCCAGGAGCCGAGCTCGGCAGACATCAGGCCGCAGCTCCGACTCGAGCCGACTTCTCCGCCGCCGCGCGCCGCGCGAAGGCCCAGATATCCAGGCGACCGTACAACGTCTCGCTGGCGAGAATGACCATGAACAGGATGCCTTGCAGCACCGCGACGCTGGCGTCGGGTAGGTTGAAGTTGCGTTGCAAGAGGCCACCGCTCGCGCCGATGCCGCCCAGGATCAACGCCACCGGAATCACGCCCAAGGGGTTTTGACGAGACACGAACGCGACCAAAATGCCGGTGTAGCCGTAGCCCGCGACGAGCGAAGCATTGGCGCGGCCGTGCACCGCCGCGACTTCCACCATGCCCGCCGTGCCCGCCGCCGCCCCCGCCAAAAAGCAGGTCAAAACCATCAAGTGACGGACGCGAAGCCCACTCAGCAACGCGGCGCGCATGTTGCCGCCGGTCATCGATGCCGCGAAGCCGAACACCGTGCGCTTCATCAGCACGTAAGCCACGAGGCAAGCGGCGACGCCGTACACCAGACCCCAATGCACATCCATTCCCGGGATCGGACCCAGCATGTTCAGCTCGCCGATGTGACGGGTGGCGGGCTTGTTCAGGCTCTGTGGATCGCGGAGCGCCCCCTCGACCAAGTGGTTCATGAGCGCGATCGCGATGTACGACATGAGCAAGCTGCTGATCGTTTCATTCACACCGCGGTAAGCGCGCAGCACGCCCACCAAGCCGATCCACAGCCCGCCCGCAATCGCGCCCGCGAACAGCATGGCGGTGAGGATCACGTACGGGCTCGAGTTGGACAGAGACAAGCCGGTCACGGCCGCGGCCACACCGCCAACCACCAGCGCTCCTTCGCCGCCGATCACGACCATACCGAGCTGGGCGGGCAGCGCCGTGCACAGGGCGGTCAGCATCAGCGGTGCTGACCGTTGCAACGTGTTCTGAAAAGAGAACCACGTGCCAAAGGCCCCGCGGAACATCACCTCATAAACGTCGAGCGGGTTGAGACCGTCGAAGACGAGGAAAATACCGAACAAAAACAGGGTCGCCAGCAATGCGCCGAGCGAGATCAGTAACGGTTCGAAGCGCTTGAGTAGGCTGGCGCCAGGCGCACGCGCAACCGCGGCGCGCGCGCTAGGCAGTGGACCGCTCGCCCCTGCCGGGCTGGTCGGCACGGGCGAGGTCGCACTCATGTCAGTGAACCGAGCCCTTCACGCCCTCGACGAGGTAGCCCATGCTCTCGAGCGCGATGTCGCGTTGAGCAAGCTTGGCGCCCGCGGCAATCACTTCTTTGCCGGTGTTGTCCTTCAGCGGGCCGCTGTAGATCACTAGGCTACCGTCGGTGAGCTTGGCCTTGGCCTCGTCGGCCTTCTTCTTGGCCTCTTCCGAGACGGCGGCGCCGTACGGAGACATCTTGATGAAGCCTTCTTTGAAACCGCCACGCACCAAGTGCTCCCAGGCCTCGCCCTTCTTGATCTTGCTGAGATAGTCGTTGTAGACGGTTTCCCAGTTCCATTCGGCGCCGGTCAAGTAGCCCTTGGGCGCCAGGGCCGCTTGGCTCGCGTGGTAACCGCTGCTGAACACGCCGCGGCGCTCCGCGGTTTCGATCACGACTTTGGGCGAATCCACGTGTGACGTCAGCACGTCCGCACCTTGATCGATCAGGCTGTTCGAGGCTTCGGCCTCTTTCACCGGCATCGACCAATCGCCGGTGAAGATCACGCTCATGGTCACCTTCGGATTCACCGATTTGGCGCCCAGGGTGAACGAGTTGATGTTGCGTAGTACCTGCGGGATCGGTTTGGCGGCCACGAAACCGAGCTTGTTGGTCTTGGTGGTCATGCCCGCAACGACGCCAGCCACATATTGGGCTTCATCGATGTAGCCGAAGTAGCTGCCAACGTTCTTCGGGTGCTTGGCGGCGTCATACAGGCCGCCGCAGTGCAGGAAGACGACGTTCGGGTACTTTTCCGCCATCTTCAAGATGTGCGGGTCGAAGTAGCCGAAAGAGGTCGGGAACAGCACCGTTGCGCCGTCCAGATTGATCATGCTTTCCATGGTCTTCTGGACATCGAGGGTCTCCGGGACGTTCTCTTCCTCGCGCACCTTGATACCGCTGGCGGCGATTTTTTTCGCGGCCTCGGCGTGGGCTTGGTTGTACCCGTAGTCGCTCTTGGAGCCGACGTAGATGAAGCCCGCCGTGAATTCCTTTTTAGGAGCAGGCGCGGCGGCGGCTGCGGCGGAGCCCGAGGGCGCGGGAGTCGCGGCGGCGTCACTCTTCTTGCTGCAGTTCAGCAGCGCCGAGGCGCTGAGCAAAAGCCCAACGCAGGAAAAAAACGCTCGCCTCGTACTCGACTTGTGACCTACCCCGTACGTCGTACCCATCAGCGCATCCTTTTCCGGGCTGTGTTTCACAGCCATGTCATGAACGAGTCGCGCCAGGTGCGCTGGCGCCAAAAGACTAGATATTTGTGGGGGTACGAAAAGCCCGAGCGAAGCCCTTCGCTCGGGCCTTTCGTGACCCACCGCCTGAATTATTTCGACTACTTCTGCAGCTGCAAGCCCGCGAACACCGAGTTGGACGAAAGCTTCGCGTCGCCGTCCGCGCCGTTCATCGAGTGCGAGAACCCGAGCACCATCTTCGTCGAATAGCCATCGAGGTAGTAAGCGACCTGACCGTCGATCATCGTCACGGAGTTGTCGCCCGCCGATTCCTTCATCTTCGCCTGTTGCACGCGAACCAAAGGCTGGAATTTGCTGATCAGGTAGCTTGCCAAGCCCATGTACGAGTACGTCATGGCTTGGTAGTCACCGACGTACTTGTAAAAAGCACCTTCGACGTCCAACACGCCCGAGGCCTTGAAGTCTTTCTCGAACAACAGGTCGGCGAGAACCATCCCGTAGTCTGCGCGGGGGCTGTTTGCGTTGGTGGGATCTTGCTGATCGCCGTTCTTTTGATACTGACCGCCGACCGCGAGCCCCAGGAGATCCTTGCCCAGGTAGGTGCTGCTGCCGTAGTAGCCGGGCTCGGGGCTGAGCAGACTCAAGCTGATGCGACCGCTGATCAAGGGCTTCTGAGCCGCATCGAACATGTTGTAGGCGCCCAAGTAGTACTTGACCATCCCGCCGTTGAATTGACCCCAAATGGTGGCACCGTCGTTACGACCGAAGGGCCCTTCTTTTGGTCCAACGACCGCGTACGGGCTGCCCTGCGGACCGAGAAATAGCGGGTAAATCCAGGGGGCCATGAAGTACGGGCCGCTGAAGTTCGAACGATCCGAGGCCACGAGCATACGACCGACCCAGATGTTGAAGGCAGGGTCCGGCTCGTATTGCGCAATCAAATCCATGACGGCGAGCGAGCCGGTGATCGCGCCGCCGCCGGCGTAGAACGAGCCACCGTCCGGAGCGCCGTAGGTCGCCGCGAAGTTCGCAGTCCAGGCCATCGATTTGCGCATGCGATTGCTGAAGTGGACTTCGACCTCGCCGCCGATACCGACGCCGTCCAGCTTCTTCGGGTTGGATGCGTTCTGGAGCGCCATGCCGGTGCGGCTCCACACGCCCATGTCGATGTGCTTGTAGGTCTCCGCGTCCGGATCGACTGGCGCCGGCGGAACCTCTGGAGGAGCCACGTCTGCGGGTACGGAAGCCGCGGGCGGTGCAGCGACAGAGGGCGTGACGACGGCAGGAGAATCGACGACCGGCGGAGGGGCCGCCGATCCAGCGACGGGGGCCGCCGGCGTCGCGGGGGCCGCAGGGCCAGCAGGCACAGCCGCAGGCACGGGTGCCGGAGGCGGGGGCGGCGCAGCTTGCGCGCTCGCCAAACCTGAATACAGCGAAGGCAGCGCCGTCGCGGCGATCACGAGAGACCGCTTCGCAAAGCTATTTCCGAAGGTCGCTTTCATATTTTCTCCTAATCAGTTTCCAACCAAGTTTTAGCGATGTGCTGTAAGGGAACACACGCCGCCTCTGCCAATGCACACCCGTTTACATTGTTCCGTATGAACACCGTGTTTCGGGTGAAGTAAAAATCGCAGTCGAAATCAGTGACCGAACTGTTTCCGGGTTTTGAGTGCGGACCCCTCACACACTTCTGGCTCCACAAAGGGCCTCGAGCCAAGCAACGGCGCGAACGAACGCGGCCGCTGCCCGACGAAGTGCGCAAGGAACGACGCAGCCCGCGGCCGCTCGGTCGGGGAATTGGCGCCCAATTGCTGGTGATCTCGCATTCAGGCCAGTGCGGCGAGGATCTTCTTGGAATCCGAAACCCAACCGAAGATGCCGCCCTGGGCCTTGATCATCTTCAGGCCCATCTCGTGGAATTCCGGAAAGTAAGAGGCGCAGCAATCACCCGGGACGATGCACTTGAAGCCGCGATCGTTGGCTTCACGGACGGTCGTGTGCACGCACACCTCGGTCGTGACGCCGCATACGATGAGACTCTCGACGCCCTTGTGCATCAGGATCGAGTACAGGTCGGTAGCGTAGAAGGCGCCTTTACCGGGTTTGTCGATCACCGGCTCGCCCGCAATGGGATAGAGCTCCGGGATGATGTCGTGGCCGTCTTCACCGCGGATCAGGATGCGACCCATCGGCCCGGGGGCGCCAATGCGCGTCGCGGGATCGCCGCGCTCGACCTTGGCCTTCGGGGCGTCGCTCAAGTCCGTGCGGTGCCCTTCACGGGTGTGAATCACCAGCATCTTCTTTTTGCGTGCCCCTTCCAAGAGCGCCTTGATCGGCGCAATTGCCGCCCCGAGCAGTGAGACGTCGTTGCCGAGCGACTCCCCGAAGCCGCCCGGCTCCAAGAAATCACGCTGCATGTCGATCACAATGACGGCGGTGCGCTCGGGGTTGATCGCGATTGCCTCGGGCTCGGCGTCGACAATGGTAGCCATGGGGGACCTTTCTCGCGGGCAGCGCGATTCATCCGATTCGCTGGCGAACGTAGCGAGCGGGCGTTTCGGTCGCTTTTCGTGGTCGTAAAATGCGCTCGAACCAGCATGTTTTCTGCTGAATCCACGCTCGCACCGCGCCCTTCTTGATCTCACCCCGTTCGCCAGCCACGCTCGCTCGCGGGCTCGATGCGCGGCAAGTGCGGGGATCGACGACTGCGTAGCATTCAGCCACGTGGAGTGACCGATGTGAAGCCGACGAGCGGCATAATGCGCCGAAAAATGCCCATTTTTGTCCGATCTCGCCCTGGCATCACTATTGCGTAGCAGCGTGCTCAACGGAGGATCTTCAAGCCAATGAAACTCATCTCTCTCGGCAAGCAGCCACAGCCAACCTCGGCGATCGAACTACTCAAGACCCAACACGAAGAGGTCAAAGCGCTGTTCAAACGCATCGAAAAGGCCAGCACCCGTTCGGCCAAGACCAAACTCTTCGACGAGCTGGCAGCCAACCTAGCGGCGCACGACGCCATCGAACGCGAGATCTTCTACCCGGCCTGCGAGAAGGGCATGGGCATGACCGATCTGTTGGGCGAGGCGCTGGTCGAGCACGGGGTCGTGGAATTCAGCTTGTATCAGGCCGACCAAGCCCGAAAGGACAAGGATTTTTCTTTCAAATGTCAGGTGCTGAGTGAAATCGTAGAGCACCACGTGAAAGAGGAAGAGGAGGACTTCTTTCCGAAGGTGCATAAGGCGCTCGGCAAAGAGAAGCTGCTCGAGTTGGGCACGCGGATGAAAGAGCGCTTCGAGCAAGCCAAGGCCAAGGACTACCACCCGGCATTGAAGAGCAACCTGAAGCAAGTCTTGGCCGGCACTTTGAAGCCCTCCAAGCGCGCCAGCTCGAGTCGCAAAGCCCCCACCCTGCCGGCGAGCAAGCGCCGCAGGGCCGCCTAGCGTCGCTTCACTCGGCTGTATCCGCCGAGGTCTGAGCGGCTGATGTACAGCCACAGTGTCTTGGTCCAGGAGCTGTGGCTGTACAAAGAGTCGTAGTACTCCGGCGCGAGCTTGCGCAGCTGCGCAAGCCGCGAACCGGGGATGTACGGGAAGTCGTGGTGCTCGTTGTGATAGCCGACGTTGAACGTGAGTCGGTTCAACGGACCGTAATAGGAGTAAGTTTCCTGTCCGGGACGAAACACGTAGTGCTCGGAAATGTAGTGACCGGCGACGGGATGCAGGCCCATCACGATCAGCGAACTGATGGGCAGGTAAGCGAGCGCTTTGCCCCCCCAGAAATGTAGGACCAGCGCGTTGAAGACGAGCTGCAGCGCCAGGTTCCCCAACTCCGGGACGGTGGGCCGCTTGGGGTGCACGAAGAGGGGGCGGAGCGCGTAAGCGAACCCCTGACCCATTACCCAGAGCAATTTGAGCGGCGACCGGAAGCGACCACTCAGTGCGCGCCCCTCGAACTCGGTCGGTAAATCCGTGTCCGCCCTCTCGTGGCCTTGATGCACGTGATGCAACAGGTGGTAATAGCGAAAGGTTTCCGCGACTGGCACGCCGACCGGCAAGTTGATGAACAGCGAAAATAGCCGGTTCTGCCACGGCTTTTGGAACGCCAGGTTGTGACTCAGCTCGTGAATGGCCAGCAGCAGCGCCTGGTTGATCACCCCGCCGAATAGATACGCGACCGACACCAAGAGCCACCAGGGCGCGTCACGCAGAAAGTAAGCGCATGCTAGTTGAACCAGAACTAGCCCGGTACAGATGTACTTGGTGCGCGCGCATGGCCCGTAGAGCGTCTTGATTTGCGGATACTTTTGCAGCATCTCGCGTCGTCGCCTGGCGTGCGGCTCCGGTTCGCTCGACCAGACGAAGCCACGCGCGGTATGCGAAGAGGGGACGGCATTGGGGAGAGCCACGCCGGAGATTGTCCACTGTCCGCGGCTCGCGGTCGATGGCGCCGCGCTTCGAATCCGTACAATTTTCGAAAAATCTCTAGTAAGCGCCTGAAAACAGTGAGCATCGTCCGGGATCGTGAGCAAGGAGATGCGCCGTGATTGAACCCACCCTATCGCAGCTGGCTAGCGCCACGAACATCATCTGGCTGCTGCTCTGTGGCTTCTTGGCGCTATTCATGCAGGCAGGCTTCGCACTCGTCGAAACCGGGCTGTGCCGAAAAAAGAACGCCGCCCACGTGATGGCGATGAACTTTCTGGTTTACGCCATCGGCATTCTCGGCTTTTGGGCGCTGGGCTTCGGCTTCCAGATGGGCGGCGTGGGCGCGCTCACGACCCTCGGTGGAGACGCCACGCTCTCCGACGAGTTCGTGGTCAACATCGCCGGCAAGCCGTTTGGGCTGTTCGGCACGCAGGGCTTCTTCCTCACCTTTGCCAACTTCACGCCTGCGGTGGCAGCACTCTTTTTGTTCCAGCTGGTGTTCATGGACACCGCGGCGACGATCCCGACGGGGGCGCTGGCCGAGCGCTGGAAATTCGTGTCCTTCGTGCTGTTCAGCTTCGCGATATCGACCGTCATCTACCCGATTTATGCTAATTGGGTGTGGGGCGGTGGCTGGCTCGCAAAGCTCGGCACGAACTATCAGCTCGGCCATGGTCACGTCGATTTCGCGGGCAGCTCGGTCGTGCACTTGACGGGCGGCGTCGTCTCGCTGGTGGGCGCCAAGCGGCTCGGCGCGCGCATCGGGAAGTATGATCGCTTCGGCAAAGCGCAGCCCATCCCTGGGCACAACATCCCCATGGCACTGCTGGGCACGTTCATCCTCGCTTTTGGTTGGTTCGGCTTCAACGCCGGGTCCACGCTGGCCGGCACGGATACGCGTATCGCGATTGTCGCCGTGAACACGATGCTCGCCTCCGCGGCAGGCGCGTTCAGCGCCGCGCTGTTCGTCTGGATCCGCTACGGCAAGCCGGACCCGACGTGGCTCGCCAACGGCATGCTCGCGGGCCTCGTGGCGATCACCGCGCCGTGCGCATACGTGGGCGCGCCCGAGTCCGTACTGATCGGCGGCGTCGCCGGAGTGTTGGTGATCGTAGCCGCGAACTTCATAGAAAATACGCTAAAAATCGACGACCCCGTAGGGGCCAGCAGCGTCCACGGAGTGTGCGGGCTATGGGGCGCGTTGAGCGTGGGGTTGTTCGCGAATGGCAGCTATGGCGACGGGCTCAACGGAGTCGCCGGTAAAGTGACCGGAGCCTTCTTCGGTGATTCTTCGCAGCTCGTGGCCCAGTGCGTCGGACTCGTCACCAATATCGTGTACGTCGGCGCGATGACCGCGGGCACGCTTTGGTTGACCGACAAGTTGGTCGGCAATCGCGTCTCGGCCGAGGATGAGGTCAGCGGTTTGGACATCCCCGAAATGGGAGTGCTCGCGTACCCGGACGACGCCAACACGATAGAGCCGTGAGACAACGCTGCACGCTTGCCGCTCGCAGCGCGCGTTGTCACGCGATACGCACGGACTACGCCGCTGGCCCGGACTTTTCGGCTGCGACGGAATTCGCCAACCACGAGCTGCCGTCGCTGCTTTGACGTCGTGCCCCTGAATTGCGATGGTAGGAGCTCCGCTCTTCACCTTAGCGAGCATGTCAGGCGCACAACAAATACTGGGCCCCCACGAGCTAGCCGGCGTCGTCGACACGCTGCGCGAGGGGATTCAAGTCATCAACCGCGAGTGGCGCTACGTGTACTTGAATCGCGCAGCGTTGGCACACGCGCGAAAAGACGTAGCGGAGCTGCTCGGGCGGAGCATGCTCGAGTGCTACCCGGGCATCGAAACCACCGATCTGTTCGGCGTGCTTCGCGAATGCATGACGGATCAGCGCGAGAGTTCGATGCGCAACGAGTTCGTCTACCCGGACGGCTCGAAACGCACCTTCGAGCTTCGCGTCCGACCTTGTGACGTCGGCGTGCTCGTCATGTCGATAGACGTCAGCGATGAGCAAAGGCTCGAAGCGCAGCTTCGTCATGCTCAGAAGATGGAAGCCGTGGGACGGCTCGCCGGCAGCGTCGCTCACGACTTCAACAACGTGCTCTCCGTGATCTTGAGCTTGACCAGCATCATCCTGAGCGATTTGAAGCCGATCGACCCACTGTGCGTCGATCTCGAATCGATCAAGAAAGCCGGCGAGCGGGGCGCGGATCTCACGCGCCAGTTGTTGGCGCTCAGCCGACAACAGGTGATCTCGCCCCGCACCGTCGACATCAATCAGGTCGTGCTCGAAGGGGAGCGCATGCTGCGGCGCCTGCTGCGCGAGGATGTGGAGCTGGTCAGCTTCTGCCAACGCGGTCTCTCGAAAGTGCGCGTCGATCCGGGCCAGATCGACCAGGTGATCTTGAACCTGGCCATCAATGCCCGCGATGCGATGCCGGAAGGCGGCAAGCTCACCATCGAGACCAAGAACGTCGAACTCGAGGAGTCGTACACGACCGAGCACTTTGGTGCGACCCCCGGTCCGCACGTCATGCTCGCCATCAGTGACACTGGGATCGGCATGTCACGCGAGATACAGGCCCGCATCTTCGAGCCGTTCTTCACGACCAAGGAAGTCGGCAAAGGAACTGGCCTCGGGCTTTCTACCGTCTTTGGCATCGTCAAGCAGTGCGGCGGCAACATCTGGGTTTACAGCGAGCCCGGCGGCGGCACGACTTTTCGCGTGTATTTCCCGGTGTTCGAGGGCCCCGATACCATCGTGCCGGAAGCACCCGAGCCGAGCACTCTGAAGGGCACCGAGACCATCTTGCTGGTCGAGGACCAAGACGACGTGCGGCGCGTGGCCCAGCAGATCCTGCGGCGCTACGGCTACCACGTGATCGAGGCGCGTAACGCGGGTGAAGCGTGGCTCAGCGCCGAGCGCTATGCACGTACCATCCACCTGCTACTGACCGACGTCGTGATGCCGCAGATGAGCGGGCGTGAGCTGGCCGAGCGCTTGAACCGCACTCGCCCCGAGCTCAAGGTCCTGTACATGTCCGGCTACACCGAGAACGGCGTGGTACAACACGGGATCTTGGATTCGGGCATCGCCTACCTGCAGAAGCCGATCTTGCCCGAGTCACTCGCGCGTCGAGTGCGCGAGGTGCTCGACACGCCGAAGCTCGCTTGAAGCGCGCGACGCCGCTGCCGCTCGCCGCGCCAGCAACCCGCGAAAAATCGCGACGAAGTCGACGGCGAGTCGCAGTAGGTCGAAGTGCCGAGCTGCGTAAGCCCTTAGAGCGGCGCGTTCTGCTTCGGTCGGCTCCGAGCGGAGCGCCGCAATGGTGGCTTGCGTAAAGGCCGTTCGATAGGCGTCACTGCGCGGATCCTGAGCGAGCAGCACGCCGCGATCGCCTACCGTCTCGCTCAGTGCGGCCAGCGCAGAAGTGACGATGCGGAGGCCCGCAGCCTGCGCCTGCATGGCCGTGATGCAGGACGTTTCCTCGAACCAATTCGGGTACGCCCATAAGCTAGCGCCGCGGAACTGCGCGGCCAAAACTCCGGGGCTGACCCGACCGTGAAACTCCACGCCCTCGGTATTTTCGAGCTGAAGCTTCAGAGCCAAAATGGTCTCGAGCGCGCGCTGATCGCCGTCGAGCGTGGCGCGCCGTTCCCAGTTCTGGAAGCCATAGTAGACATGTAGGGTGGCACTGGGGACTGCCGCGCGAACTTGCGGCCAGGCATCCAACGCGATCTTCAGCCCGCGCGACGGGCAGGATGAATAGATGGCACGCACCGGGTCGCGCACCTCGGACGGGTGCGGCGAAAACTCGTCGACATCGATGCCATTTCTGATCTGAAGCACTTTGCCCGCGCTGACCTGCGGATGGTGCTGCAGGAAACAGGCCACGTGCCAGCCACTAAGGCACAAATAGGCGTCCGTGCGCGCGTCGCGCTCGGGAGTCAGGCGCTCCCCACAGTGCACGTCGTGCACCCAGAGCAGGCGGGCCTTGGCCTTCACTTCATGCGCGGGATCGACCGCCGCCGGCTCGCGACTGGACAGCAACACATCGCAAGTCAGCCCATGAAAGCGTCGAAAATCGAGCCATTCCACGCCTTCGAACAAGCCCTCTTTGCCGAGGCAATCAGCAAACACCCGCACCCGGTGACCGAGCCCAACGAGCTGCCGAGCGAGCTCCCAAGCCATCGTCTCGCTGCCCGCCATGCCCTCGGCTCGAAGCGTGTCCGGATCCCACGGTTCGAGAGCGCGGCCGGTGTAGATCACGACATCGAGCCGCCTTTGGTACAGCAGGGCGCCGAATATTGCCTCGAACTCTCGAGCCCGCGCCGAAAATCCGTCGCCGCCCGAGGCCGCGAGACACACGATCTTGCGGGCCATGACATACGGGCAACGAGCCAAAAGACTCGTGGCGGCAGCGGCGCTCGGGCACAGGTAGGCATCGAACCTTCGCGCCAACGCCGGAGTAAGCAGGTCAGCAACGTGAGACTCGGGGAGCCACAAGATGCTGACCCGCGCTCGAACGTCGTGAATCGAAACGACGGCGGCAGGCTGCGTGCTGGTCAACAAGACATCGCAGCTGAGATCGATGAAGCGCGCGTAATCGAGCCATTCCACCCCCGAGAACGTGCCTTCCATCCCGGTGCAGTCGCCAAAGACGCGCACCCGGTGACCCAACGCGACCAGCTGACGGCTGAGCTCCCACGCACTGGTCCGGCCGCCGCCCTCATCCGAGGTCGAGAGCGAGTCGGGGTTCCAACGCTCTGGTGCAGGCCCGAGAAACAGCACGACATCTAGACGCACCGAGCCCGGCTCGGCCAAGGCGCGGTCGAGCAGCGTGGCCGCAACAGCCCCCAGCATGCTTCGTGACGAAGCGTGACGCTCGCCTTGCCGGAGCAGCAGCGAGAGCGCGCCGGGTAGCCTAGCGAGAGCGGAATAGCGCTTTCGGCGCATTACTGACGATGCTCGCTGATTCTGCGGTCTGGTCCGCAACTCACCGACTATCAGTAGCACGAAGCGGCCCGACGCGAGAGGCCATCCCGGCGGCGAAGCTTGCGAGTTTCGGTGTGCGGGGTTTGACGCGCCAGGCCGCTCGTGGACAATTCCGCGATGGCAGATCCGCTCCGACCTTCCACCGCTCCCGAAGCGAGCCCAACGAGCAGCCAACGCCGCGCCGTGTTCTTCCTGGCCACTCCCCTGCACGATGGCCGGGTGCACCACACCTACTTGGCCGGCGCCGTGCAGATGAGCGCGGCCGCGCCGGGGCAACTGATCGTCAGCACGTATACGAACTCGTTTCTGCCCGTCAGTCGTGATCTGTTGACAGCGCAGTTTCTACGTTCGCCCGCGACTCACATGCTGTGTGTCGACTCGGACATCGGCTGGGGCCCAACTGACGTCGAAAAGCTGCTCCACGCAAATAAGGATTTCGTGAGCGGGATTTATGCCAGAAAGCAGCCCGATGGTGCGCCCGCTTCGCACTTGCTCGAGACTCGGGAAGGCTCCCTGATCGAGTGCCACCACGCTGCCGCGGGCTTCTTGCTGCTGACCCGTGCTTGCGTGGAACGAATGGTCGCCGCCCACCCGGAGCTCGAATACAAAACCCCGCACGGGACGACTTGGGCACTGTGGTCACCCGTCTTCAACGGCAAGCCGTACAGCGAGGACACCGCGTTTTCCGCGCGCTGGCGCGCCCTCGGCGGCAAGATTTGGGCACACTCGCAAGTCTTGTTGAAACACTACGGCGAGAAGATGTACTTCCCGAGCGGGTTCGGCGAACCTTCACCCTAGTCTCGCTTCGAAACATGGCGCGCGTGTCGCACCGAGAACATGAAAGCGGCGGCGAGGTGCGTTGCGGGAACGCGAGCGCCCCTCTCCTGCTCCCTCCCCCTCGGTTGACGCGCTGCTCGATTCGTGGACGAATTAGCGGGTATGTCCGCGGACAATACGTATTTTCTGGCGACACCGCTCTTGGATGGGCGAGTGCACCATGCGTACATGACCGGCGCGCTACAGATGAGCTTGGCGGCGCAGGGCCGCTTCATCATTCACAAATCCACGGGCTCTTACATGCCCCAAAACCGTGACTCGCTGACCCACGGGTTCTTGCGTTCGGGCGCGACGCACATGCTGTGCGTGGACCCGGACATCGGTTGGGGCCCGGCACACGTCGAGGCGCTCGCGCGCGCAAACAAGGACTTCATCAGCGGTATTTATGCGCTGAAACAGCCGTACCGCGCGCTCTCCGCGGCGCTCCTCGAAACGCGCGAGGGTGAGCTTCGTGAAGCGCTACACACCGCGCCGGGTTTCCTGCTCTTGACTCGAAGTTGCGTGGAGCGCATGACGCTTGCCCATCCGGAGTTGGTTTACGACAGCGGCTCCGAGCGAGTGTGTTCGCTCTGGTCCCCACACTTCGAGGGCCGTGCCTACTCGGAAGACCAGAGTTTTTGCGCACGCTGGCGCGCGCTCGGCGGGCAGATCTGGGCTCACTCCGGCGTGGTGCTGAAGCGCCACGGTGATACCGTGCTCTTGCCGCTGGACGTGCCGGAAGCCGGAGCGCGCAGCGAATGAGCGAAGCACCGTTGTTTTTCTTGGCAACCCCGCTGCACGACGGGCGCGTGCATCAAGCATACATGTCCGGGGTGATCGATCTCGCGCACGCCGCGCCGGGTCGGTTGATCGTCGGAAAGTTCAGTGGGTCGTTCTTGGCCGTCAGCCGCGACGTCCTGACCGCGCATTTTCTGCGCTCGAACGCGACTCATCTGCTGTGCGTGGATTCGGACATCGGCTTCAGCGCCGCGGACGTACTGAAATTGCTGAACGCCAAGCAGGACTTCGTGAGCGGGCTGTATGCGAAAAAGACGCCGGATCGCCTGCTCGCAACCCCACTGCGCAAGCAACGTCAGGGGGATTTGCTGGAGGCACACTACGCGGCCGCGGGATTCCTGCTGCTGACGCGAAGCTGCATCGAGCAGTTGGTCGCTGCGCATCCCGAGCTGGCCTACGATACACCGCAAGGTAAAGCCTGGGCGCTTTGGTCACCGATCTTCGACGTGCATCCGTACGGCGAAGACGCAGCGTTTTGCAAACGCTGGCAGCGGCTGGGCGGGAAGATCTGGGCGCATCGACAGGTCGTCGTGACGCACTACGGTGACCACGCCTACTTACCCATCGCGTCTGCCGAGGGCGCGCCACCCGAGTTCGGAAAGCTGCCCGCGTGAAGCTCGTCTTCGGCTTCAAATCCGATCAGCTCGCCGGCAACCCGGATTGGGAATATGGCGAAACCCAACCCCTCGGCGGCGCCGAGACCGCGCTGCTACGCATGGCCGTGACTTTCCGCGAGCGCGGTCACGAGGTCGAGCTCGTCAACTACCCGTCGGTCGCCAGCGAAATACGCGAGCTGATGGCCGACAAGAGCTGCGATGTGTTCATCAACTCGCGGCTGCCCGTCGGCATCTTGGGTTTGACGAAGCCGCCCGGCAAAGTGAACTACTACTGGGCTCACGACGATGCCGATCAGCAAATCCTCGCTCCGTTGAAGCAAAAGCCGGAGTGGCGGACGGCCTTTTACCAACGAGTGAACGGGCTATTTCTGCTTTCGCACTATCAGCGCGCACGCTGGCTGGCCGAGTTGGGCTTGGTTTTGGAAAAGACCCACCTCATCACGAACCCAATCTCTTGCCGGCGTTTTCAGCCGCATTCGAGCCCGCTCCGCGCACGCGGCCCGCGCGCGTACTACGCCTCCACTCCCTATCGCGGACTCGAATACTTGCTTGCGGCTTGGCCCCTGGTCAGGCAGCGGGTGCCCGCCGCGGAGGTGCACGTGTTCAGCTCACTTCGGGTCAACGGTCTCGCCGAAACACCCGAGAATGAAGCGCTCTATCGCCGCGCAGAACAGACCCCGGGCGTCGTGTATCGTGGTGCCGTGGGCCAGGCGCAGCTGCGCGAGGAAGCGCAGCGCGCGCGCGTGCTGGCGTATCCGTGCTGTTTCCCCGAGACCAGCTGCATCGCCGCGATGGAGGCGATGGCCGCGGGCGCGGTCGTGGTCGGCACGGAGCTCGGCGCGCTACCCGAAACCGCCTGGAAAAACCCGATGCAACCGCTCACCAACGGTTGGTTGGAGCGCTGGGCGGCCGACGTCGCGCGACTCTTGCTGGACGACGACGAGTACGAGGCGCGTGCCGAGCAGAACATCGCTCTTGCACGGGCGTACGACGCCGAGCTCGTGGCAGACAGCATGAGTCGCGTCTTCCGCCGAGACTTGGCAGCCCTCAGTGTCAGCTGGCTCTGAACGGGCGCAGAGCTTCGCGACCTTTGCAGCAAAACCGGCGTCGGCTACTATTCGTGAAATGGCCGCTGGCTCGCCCGCAATTTCGATCATCACCCCGAGCTATGGGCGCCAGCAGCTACTTCAGATCCAACACCGGACCGTGCTGCGCCAAACCGAGCAGAACTTCGAGTGGTTGATCCTCGACGATAGCCCAGAGCCTTCGGCTTATTTTTCCAGACTGGGTGACGCGCGCATTCGTTACACGCACTACACGGGGGGCCGGCTGACGATCGGCGGCAAGCGCAATTGGCTGGTCGAACGAGCCAAGAGCGAGTTCATCGCTCACTTCGATGACGACGATTTCTACGCCCCGAATTACCTCAGCACGATGCGCGAACGGCTGCTGCGCGGCGCAGACCTGACCAAGCTCTCGGCCTGGTTCGTATACACCACGCGCGTGCAGAAGCTCGGTTATTGGGACACCATGATCACCCGCGGGCTGCATTTTCGCTTCTCCGACGAACTGATCAAACCGATCGTGCTGAGCGATGCCAACGCCAAAGCGTTCGAGACGCACTATGCGGGTTTCGGCTTCAGCTACGTGTATCGCAAGTCACTTTGGCAGAGCACGCCGTTCCCCGAGCAGAACGTGAACGAGGACTATGGCATGGTGTCCGCGGCGCTTGCCCTGGGCTGTAAGCTCGATCACTTCGCCGATACGCGAGGCTTGTGCTTACACGTGCTTCGCCAGGACAACACCTCGGTGTGCTTTCCGCAGTACGTCTTGCCCGACTTCATGCTGGAGCGAATGTTCCCGCCCGAGGTCAGCGAGTTGCTGCGCGCTTAGGGTCCCAAGATGAGAGTCGCCGTCGTTACGCCCTACTTCCAAGAGCCAGATGAGACGCTCGAGCGTTGTCTCGGTTCGGTGCGCCGCCAGGATCATCCCGTCACGCACATTCTGGTCGCGGACGGTCACCCGCGCCCGCTGATCGAGAACGCGGGCGTGCGCCACCTGCGTTTGGATCGAGCCCACGCCGATGCCGGCAATACCGCGCGCGGCATCGGCGCGCTGCTCGCCGTCGCAGAAGAATTCGACGCGATCGCCTTCCTGGACGCGGACAATTGGTTCGATGATCGGCATGTGTCCAGCTGCATCCAGACCGCGCATTCGACCCCAGAATATCCGGATTTCGTGGTCGCCCGGCGGCGGCTGTGTCGGCCCGATGGCAGTCAGCTTCGGGACTCGATCGAAGAGGACGAGCGCGGTCAGCACGTCGACACCAGTTGCTTCTTCCTGCTTCGTCCCAGCTTTTACGTCGCTGCGCGCTGGGCAACCATGCCCAAAGCGCTGAGCGCGGTCGGAGACCGCATATTTCTCAGGCTGCTGATTGTCGAGAACTTGCGCGCCAACCGCAACAGCAGCACGACCGTGAACTACACGTGCACCTACCGCTCGCCTTACTTGGTGGCCAACGAAGAGCCCCCGTCATCGGCCAAGCCCGATCCCGATCCGGCTCATTTCGACGCTTGGTGGCGCTCGCTCAGTGCGCGCGAACGAATCATCGCCAACCGCTTGGTAGGCTTCCCGCTGGTCAAAAATAAATCTGGCTGAGCGCTTCAGCGGCCCGACAAGAACGGGACGCGCTGGAACAGCCACTCCGGCGTGTTCTTGATGATCGGCATTGCCGCGCGCCAGAAAGAGGGCACGTACGCTTCTGGCACACGCGCATCCAAAGCTTGCAGGATGGCCGGCGCCACCGACGCCGGCTTGCCGAACAGCACGTGTTTTTTGTGGGTTTGCGACATGGGGGTGTCCACCGGGCCGAGCTTCACGGTCGTGACGCTGACCCCCGAAGCGTACAAGCGCGTGCGCAAGCCCTGCAAATAGGTGTTCAGCGCGCCCTTGGCGGCGCCATAGGTGAAGTTGCGCGGTCGCCCGCGATCGCCCGCGACCGAAGTGATCACGCCGAGCGAGCCCGCCTTGGCTTGCTCGAGATGATTGGCGAGCGGAATCAGCAGGGATACCACGCTCATGAAGTTCACGCGCAAGATCCGTTCCGCCTCCGTGAAGTCTCGCTCACTGGCGAGCTGATCCCCGAGGTCACCGTGCGCAATCAGCACGCAATCGACGCGGCCGAGCGCGAGCAAGGCCTCTCTCACACACGCCTCGTTGTGCTCGAGCTGTGCGAAATCGGCGGTCTGAGTCGTGACCAGCGCGGGCGCGCAGCGCAACGCAACTGCGGCGAGTTTGTCCGGATTGCGCGCGACCAAGTGCAGGCGATCACCACGGGCAGCGCACAGAGCGGCAACCTCCGACGCGACGGCAGACGTTGCTCCGAAAATCAACGTGTGCCGAGTGCGCGTCGGGGAATGAGACATCAGAAGCCGATCTTACGCATCACGAAGCGAGGCAGGCAACGGATCACGAGCATGACCAGAGCCCAAATCCCCGGCGTGTACAGGACGGGCTTGTTCTTGTCCAAGGCGCGCAGCACATCGCGGGCGACTTGGTCCGGTTCACCGGCGAAGGGCGGCGGTTTGAGGCCCGCCGTCATACCGGTCTTCACGAAGCCCGGCTTCACGCACAGCACGTTCAGCCCCGCCTCGTGGTACTTGTGATCGAGCGCCTCCAGGTACACCGACAGGCCGGCCTTTGCGGAGCCATAGATGGCAACCGGCTTTCGTCCGCGATCCCCGGCCACGGAGGAGAATACTGCGAGGCGCCCGCCGCCCCGCGCCAACAGCCTTTTGCGCACGTGTTCGCAAAACACCAGGGTATTGGCATAGTCCAAGGTGACGAGCTGACGCGTGAGCTCGATATCGGCCTCGAGTGCGTCTTGGGTCGCGAACATCGCGGCGGTCACCACCACGGTGTCGAAGTTGCCGAGCGTCGCGTCCGCGGCGTCGAGCGCTGCGGCGAAGCCTTCCGGAGCGGCGAGATCGCACAGCGCGTAGCCTACTGACGTGCCCGCCGGGTGGTGCGCTTTCAGGTCCGCCGCGCTGCGCTCGAGCTCGGCTTGCTCGTTGCCCAGCAGAAACACGGTATCTCCGCGTTCGACCAGGCGCCGCGCGATCGCGCGCCCCATGCCACTCGTGCCACCGAATACGATTGCTTTCATCCTGGGTCAGCGCGGGACCGTATTCCGGAACATTCCACCCGGCAAGCGCCAGGTTTGCGCGCGTCAGTTCGCCAGGCGCACGGCGGGCGTCCAGGCTCGCTTGCCGTCCGGGAGCTCGATTCGGGCTCGAACGTAGCCCTCGTCGCCACGCAATACGTACACGGCAGGGCCGTCACTCAACGTGGTGTGACGCGCCAACTCGCGGCCACCCTGGCCGATGAACACCACGCTGGCACGCTTCGGCACCGGCTCGACCTCGTATTGTCGATCGCTCACCTTGATGTGGCGCAGCTCGATGCCAGTCGACGAGTAGAGCTGCCCCTGAGCCATCGCCGAGCAAATAGCCGCGCTATCGGTCACGTCGCCGAACGTCGAAATCCAGGCCCGGCCGGGCGTGGCCGGCGGATCGCTCGAGACATCGATGTGGTGCTCGTCGTCGACCCCGACGCCCATGAAGTCAGCCCCCGACCCGAGCGCAATGTCCCACAGCGCCTCGTGTGACGGATGATCGGCGTCACCCGCGGTGTGCACGTATGGGTGCCCGCTGGCGATCTCGAGCAGGGAAGCGTCGCGGGCGTCCGACACATCGGTCGCCGACAGCGCCCAATCGAAGTTCGGATGGTTCACGAGCGCGACGCCGCCCTGATGGCGCACGGCGCTGATGCCGTTGGAGAGCGCTGCCGCCGCGCTCCCGAAGTTGCCGCCGGGGATGCGACTCTTGATGCAAAGTCCATTCACGTGCACTTGGCGTCCCCGCCCGGTCATGGTGATCTCTTCACCCGAGATCAGCACGAAGCCCGGATCTTGAAGGGAAGCGTAGCGCGCGGGTCGCGATAACTGATTGTGATCCGTGAGTGCCAGGAACTGGTAGCCATGACTGCGGTACCAAGCGATGGTTTGCTCGGGGCTGCTCCCGCCATCACTCAGGGTCGTGTGCGTGTGCACGTTGCCCTTTTGGAAATGCGAGACATCGAAGCTGCGACTGAAGCGCGGTTGAACCGAAGCATTCACGGCCGTGGTGGGCGGGCGCACGAACCGCGGCTCGGCCTGCGCACCAAACCCCAAGCCGCTGAGTAGGGCCAGCGCGCCGATCAGAGTAATTGCGATTCCCCGGCGATGCGTAGCGAGTGACATGTTCTTCGAGCAGCCAAAGACGGCCGCCGTACCGCTCTACTATAGCGCGAGCGCGCAGCGCCCCAAACCTGGCTGCCGCGCGGCCTCCAAAGCAAGTGGACGGCGCGCGGCAGCCCCGATGTAACTCGCGGTCAGTGCTGGAAAGTGCGCAGCACGTGGCTCGCGGCCGGGTCCTGACTCAGAACCGCGAGCGTTGGCCCCGTCGCGGCATTGACTAGGCTAAAGCTGCCCGGAAGTACGGCATCGAACGAAGGCCAGCTGTCATCGGGAGCCAAAAAGACGCGCAACGCGCGGCCTTGACGCACCGCCAAGAGCACGCTGTTGGCTTTGCCGGCGAGGCTGAAGTCGGTGACCGCGCCAGTCACGTGCGTAGCGATCGTTTGCCACTGGGCAGTAGCCGCAAATGTAGTCCGCTGTACGCTCAATACGCCATCACTCGAGAGGGTGGCGAGGTACAGGTTGGTCCCATCCCACGCGATGCTCAGGCGCGCCGCATCTTCGACCTGCCCGATCAACGGGAAGTCGCTGGCTTGGGCGACGTTCTGCGGAGTGGTGCTGGCTCGAACGTAGGCCTTCCCTGCCCGCACGTAAGCGCCCACCAAGCGGTCACCCGCCGGCATCAGGCTCGGATCAGTGACCGTCGTCGCATCGGCTTCGAGCGTCGCGAGATTCGCCCAGACATTGCTCAGGTTGCCGAACTTATCGAGTGGAAACGTGGACAGCGTAAGCCCCACCGTCTTCTGTGCGATCAATGCAAATAGCTGCCCACCGAGGAAACCCACGCTGTGCGCCTTGCGCGTCGTGAACGCAGGGGTCAGCGCGTAGGTTCCGGCTTGCCCCCCCTTCACGACCGATACCAAACCGCCAAAGCTCGGGTAAGTGGCCGTGTAATAGGACATGCCGGCGTTGAAAGAGAGCTCGGAGTATTGGTACGTCTGCGGCGTGAGGCGCCCCTCGTACGGTAGCCAGGTTTTGCCCAGCTCCCCGCCTAATTTGTAGACGCCGAAGACCTGGGCGCCGCTGTACACGCCGCCGCCGTCCCAGAGCACGCCGCCCTCGCTGAGCAGTTTCTGACGGTAAGCATCGTCCTTGAACATGAAGCCGAGCCGCGCGCTGCCGTCCTGGTCATTCGTAGCCAAAGCGAAGCTGTAGGCGTTGGTCACGGGCGGCAACGCCGCGAGCTCGTCCCAAGCGATCGAAGCGTTGCACAGGAACTGAGTCTGCGACTGACTGACTTCGTCGCTCGAGAGCGTTCCGTCACTATTCTGATCGATGCCCGATTCGACGCGGATCCCCGCAAAGGCACACTGCTCGCCGGCGAGTTCGTGGCTCGATTTGACGAGCGCGTTCTTACCGGCGGCGCCGTTCGATCCATTCTTGCCGTTCGTGCCGTCGATACCGTCGACGCCATTCGTGCCGTCGACGCCGTCCGTACCGTCGACGCCGTCCTTGCCGTCGACGCCGTCCTTGCCGTCGACGCCGTCCTTGCCGTCGACGCCATCCTTGCCGTCGACGCCATCCTTGCCGTCGACGCCATTCGTGCCGTCGACGCCGTCCGTACCGTCGACGCCGTCCTTGCCGTCGACGCCGTCCTTGCCGTCGACGCCCGTGGCGCCTGAGCCGGCGTCGCCGGATTGCTTCGTCTGTTCTTCGAGCGGCGGCTTGACGTGGCTGCCGTCGGTGCCGCCGCAACCCGCGAGTGCGAACAGCGAAATCCCACAAAGTACCGTCAAAATCCCGACCGAATGACGCATCTCGACCTTTTCATCGAGTCTCCGCCGATGCTGGCGCAAGGCGCGCTACGCGCACACGACGTGACTCGCTTTCGCACCCTCCTCCCTCGAGGAAAGCGCAACTACGAGCGCCACATGGCTGGTGCTCGACCAAGGTCAGGTCTTCGGACTTCGGGCCTAGCCTACTTTCCACCGCTTCCCAGCCTTACGAGGGCCAGTGCTTCGAGGTGGATTTCGTTCCCGTTACCGCTGCGGGGCAGTTCCGGGTTTACACCGGATTCCCTTGAGTCGGCCCACCGGGGCCGACGACGATTGGCCGGCGCGGAATACGCTCAGCCAGAAGTCCTGTCAAGGAGCGACAGGCCGCTCGGCTTGGGCTGTGATAATCTCGAATCAGCGCGCCGTGAACCTGACCATCATCCGCAAGCTGCTTTCGCCCGAACTCCTCGCTCAGCTCAACGCGCGCCTCGCCCATGCCAAGTGGGTGGATGGGCTGGCCACCGCGGGCCAGGCGGCCGCGCGCGTGAAGCGCAATCTCCAGCTCGAATCGGGGCCAGAAGCACAAGAGCTAGCCGAGCTCGTCAAAAAGGCGCTGCTCGCCAACGACAAGTTTCCCCCGCTCGCCCTGCCCCGGCGGCTCACCCCGCCGATGTTCAGCCGGTACGAGGTCGGCATGGAATACGGCGCACACACCGATGACGCAGTACGCAGCCGCGACGGAATCCGCACGGATCTAGCGGGCACGCTGTTCTTGTCGGAACCCGAAAGCTACGACGGCGGGGAGCTGGTCGTGAACAGCAGCGCGGTCAAACCAGGAGCGGGGGATCTGGTCTTGTATCCTGCGACCACGGTGCATCGCGTCGCGCCCGTGACGCGCGGTGTGCGTTTGGCCGCGGTGTTTTGGGTACAAAGCTTGGTCAGGAGCCACGAGCAACGTGAATTGCTTTTGGCACTGCACGGCGCGATCGCTCGGCTCGGCGATCACCCCGTAACGGTGAGCGTCGAGGCCGTGCAGCAGAATCTGCTGCGAATGTGGGCCGAGCCGTAGGCACGCCGCGCGCGTGCCGCTGCTCAGGGCGGGCAAATACCGTTGGCATACGGGACGCCGACCGCACCCGTGCCAGCATTGATCCAGGCGACAATCGCGGCCTTGCTGTTCGAATTGATCGAGTAGCCCGAACCAGGTGGCGGCATCTCGTTGCCCGTGAGCTTGAACGCGATGTCCGATTTCATTTCGAAGATCTGCGCGTAAGTCACCAGCGGCGGGGGATCCGCGGAGCGCGCCGAATGGCAGTTCCGACAGACGTTGAACAGGGCGTCGATATTGCCGGCCGCACAGTTGCTCGAAGCAGGAGTAAACAGCGTAACTCCGCCAGCAGAGCCAGCGGACCCGGAAGTGCCTCCATTGCCGGCCTTTCCGCCGTTGCCGTCACCGTTGCCGATCACGGTGCCGCCGCCACCCGCGGTGCCGCCCGCTCCACCGCTGCCCGCCTTGCCGGCACTACCGCCAGCGCTGGTCGCGCCACCGGTACCGCCAGCGCTCGCTTTGCCCGCGCTACCAGCAGCGCCTGAACTGCCAAGCGTTCCACCGGCGCCCGCGCTCGATCTACCGCCTGTGCCGCCGCCGATCCCGCCTCTGCCGCCATCGACGGCGCCGCCGCGACCAGCTTCGTCTTCAACATCGCCGCTGCCCGCCTCCGCAGCGAACTCGCCCGCCATGCTCGATGCTCCCGCAGAGCTCACACTCGCGGCCTTCCCCGCGCTGCCCGAACCCGCGCTTTCCTCGGGGTCCGCAGCACCAGTCGATTTGGTGCCACCACATCCTCCAGCCACGCCAGCTACGAAGAGCAGACTCAAAGCACTCGAGCGGAGCCGATTGGATTTGGTCATCATTGACAAGATTTTGGTGCGCCGATCGCGCAGCTGCCGCTCTTGCCCAGCCACTTCAGCGCCGTCGCCTTCTGCCAGGCGGACATCGTGTACGGCGGATATGGCATCGTACCGCTCTTAATCACGCCGTAGATCTGGGCAGCGTTCGCCTTGATGTCGGCGTACGTCACGTACGAACTATTGACGCCTTTGACCGGCGGATTGGTATGACAGTTCCGGCAAACGTAAAGCGCCGTCGACACATCACAAGGCAGGAACATATCGGGGGTCGAGTGATCATCTGCCGGGTCGCACACCGGTTCACTCACCGCGGGCGCCCCGCCCGCTGCCGGAGCGCCGCCGACCGCACCTGCACCGGGCACACCTGCACCGGGCGCGCCGGCGCCATTCATGCCGATGGTGCCACCTACTGCCTGTGCGGCACCGCCTGCAGAGCTGGTACCGCCACTACCTACGTCTCGTTCCCCGCCCGCGGACGGTTCGAGCTCACCCGGGCGTGCGGGGTCCTCAGTGCCGCCCTCGCCGTTGGACGGCGGAACACCAGTCTCCGCAGTCCCTCCGAAGCCGAGCTCATCGGGCTCACTGTTGGCTTCGGAAGACGAAGCACCGCCCGCTCGGACCGCGGAACCTGAGCCGCCGCTCGTCGTAACCGAAGTATCTTCGTGGCCGCCGGAAGAACACGCCCAAACGAAGAGTAAGGTTACGACGAGCAGCGAAACAAGCGAGGCTGCCTGACGACGCCTCTCGTACATTCACTGCTTGCTGTTGCGGCGACGACGCACCAGACCGAGCATGGCCAAACCGAAGCCCAACAGGGCTGCGCCACGACCTTTGGTCGCGGGACTCGGAGTGGAAACGCTGCAGCCGCCTTCATCTACGGTTTCGGTGCTGCCCTTGCTGCCTGCGGTGTTCGAAGTTTCACCGCCTTCACTGCTGCCGCCGACGCTCGACGCCGAACCCGCTTTGCCACCCGACTTGCCGCCGGTGCCCGCGCTGGATCCACCGGCACTAGTCGACCCAGCGACGCTCGTCTCACCGGCTTCGCCGCCTTCGGCTGCGCCGGCTTCGCCACCGCCGTCGGTACCCGCGGTCGCACCACCGCTGCCCGCGCTGGCGCCGCCGCTGCCTGCGCTGGCACCGCCGCTGCCTGCGATCGGGCCGCTACCGCCGCTGGCCGTGCCGCCGCTGCCACCGGTGTTCACTACCGGTGGAGCGACGGGGGTCGGGACGGTGAACGTGAACGCGGCGGAAGTAGCGACGTTGCCAACCCGATCCGTGGCACTCAACTTGTAGGTCACTACCGAGCCCGCGACTTGGGCCGGAATGGTGGCACGGAACAAGTCCGCGCCGTAGAAAGTGCCCTTGACCGTCTTCGAGGCACCGCCCGCGAGGGAGTAAGTGACCGACGTGGCCTTGATCATCTGGCCGGCCTCGTTGGTCACGTTGTCACGCAGGGCGTACCTGATCACGGTGGGCGTTTCAGCCAACGGAGCGGGCGTTTGGATGGCGCGGAAGATTGGCGCTTTGGTGTCGGGCACGGAGCCGCCACCGCCGTAGTAGACCTTCTCGTCGAAATTGCCGCCTTCACCTTGGCCGGTCACCATATCCAGCATCTTGTCGCCGTTGAAGTCGGACAGGTCGTGGTACAGCGAAGAGTCACCGCTGACGCCCGTACCGCTGAAGCCGTAGGGAATGCCGTCCGCCACGAAGTTGAAATGGCCGGTGCCATCGTTCATCAGCAACTTCTCGCTGCGACCGGACAGCGTCGCCACGATCAAGTCGTAGTGGTTGTCGTTGTTGAGATCGGCACACTTCAAACCGTTGTCGTCGCCACCGGGCTCGCCGACCACGCGATTGGCGGTGTCGTCCACGAACTTACCGTGACCATCGTTGATTAGAATCTGCGAGACATCGATGGTGCCGCCGGTACCGCCGCCGTAGGACCAGCTGTAGTTATTGGTTGGTTTCGGACCAACGTTGTCGATCAGCATGTCGATATCGCCGTCGTCGTCGATATCGCAGGTCTCTTGATTGTAAACGTACGGGCCTTGTTTGACCGGATAATTGGTGGTGACGGTTTGCTTCAGGCCGTCGGCAGAGGTGGTCAGCGTCCAGTTCGTGCCGTCTTTGAAGTTGCCGTAGCCATCGTTGGTGAAGATGCGGCTGTAGCCGTTTCGCATGTTGACCAGGATGTCGATGTCGAAGTCGTTGTCGACATCCGCAAAGTCGACATCGATGGGGCGAACACCCCAGAAGGTGGCAGAACCGGTGTTCAAGCTGGCGGTCGGCGGACTCGGCGGATTGACACCCAAGGCCGGGATGGTCGCCGGCAGGCGATCGGTCGGCGTGAAGAAGTCACCGTCGTGCTGAATGGCGGCCAAGGTGAACTTGCCGCTGCCATCGTTGGTGTACATGATGGCGTGCGCGACGGTATTGGTGGAACCCATGTTCCAGTCCATGTTGATGATGTCCATGTCGCCGTCGCCATCGAGGTCGCCCATGTGGCACGAGCCGGCATGTGACATCAGACCGTCGGGCAGTTGCGTCGCCGCGCGGTCCTCGTAGACGCCGGGCGCAGTCTGAATGAACAACTTGTCCAGGTCGTAGCCGAATGCACCCGGCTGGTAGATATCCAAATCTCCGTCGCCGTCCACGTCCGCCACCGAGATCTGACGGTTGCGGTTTTTGGCGTTGTTGAAGGCGGTGGGGGTGATGTCCGTGAAGACACCCTTGCCGTTGTTCAGGTACACGACCGATTCATCGGCTTTACCGGGGGTGTAGTAGCCGCCACCGTTGGCGAGCAGGATGTCCATGTCGCCATCGCCGTCGATGTCGGCAGTGGTTACCCAGCTCGTGTAGCAGCCGGGCTGCGAGTCTTGGCACGGTTGAATCGCGGGTAGCGCGGTCGCGGTATCGAGCGTGAAGAAGCCGATCGCTTTCGCTTCTCGCGGTGCTGCCAACGCAGCCAAGAGGCCCACGGTAAACACGCCCGAGGCGCGCCCGACGCTCTTCCAACCCGAACCCCAAACCCTCTTCGCGGAATCGGCCTGCAGCGCGGCCGCACCCGGTGCCTCGGACGGTGAAACGGAACAAGTGACGCGAGATTGCTTAACCATGATCAAGATTTTCCTAAAAGATGAGAAGGGGTTTCTTCCGAAGAAACGAAAACTGGAGCGGGGCGCGCGCGGACACCGCGCGCCCCGCCTTTCCGGGTCAGGGAGTGACGTTGACCGTGAGCGGCTCTCCGCTCGTACAAGTGATGCTCAACTTGTCAGACAGGGGCAGCGCCGCGACTTTCGTACACAATGCTTGGTAATTCGCGCTGGCGGGCGTGACCTTGGGGATCTCGCTGCCGTCCTTGGGCTGAATACCGAGCATCAAGAACTGCGGCGTGGTGATCATCGCACCGCAGACCTTACGGAGTGAAGTCTGGAGGTCGACGAGTGCGTTTGCATCGGAGTTCAACGAAGCGCCGAAGATGCCTTCGAGCATCGACTTCTCGGTTGCAGACGTGACCTTGGTCTCACCCATGATGCGATCTTTCAGCACGCTCACTAGGTCAGCGATCGTGGCCGCACCGGGCACCTTGGCCGTGGCGACCAAACCATCGATCACGTCCGGTGTGGTGTTGCTCACGAGCTTGTTGCATTGCGCGAAGCGATCTTCCCAGCCGAGGCGTCCTTGGAAGTCGAGACCGCGGAAGCCGGGCTGCGAGCTCTTCAGGAAGTAGCCAGTCTCGGTTTGGAATTGCAGCTCTTGAGTACCGCTGCTGACCCCGCCGACGGTGACTGGGTTTTCGCCCCAGCCGGTGACGTTCGGGAACACGGAACCGTAGGCAACCAGTGGCCAACCAAGTGCGCCATAGGCGGCGCGGGCCTGGGTTCGCGAGCTGATGGGCTGCACGCTGTCGCTGATGCTATTGCCGCGATGTGACTCCTCCGGCTCTCCCATGCGCCAGGGATCGAAGATGCGAGGCGCGCCGTACGGATTGTTTCCGCACCCCGTCTCTGGTGCAGCCATGTTCAAGTACGGGCTGGCGAAGATGGCCGACAGCAGCGCCTTGTTCGAATAGCCAGACTTGATGAAGGCCTCGGTCAGCGTCCAAAGCGTGTCGCGCGCCGCCGCGTTGCGAGGGAAGTAGTTGGCAATCGTCAGTGGAGTACCGACGACCTCTTTCCACACCTTCTCCACGATGTTCATCGTGACGACGTAAGAGAGCGCCTTGTCTGCATCGGCGATGTTGCCATCGCTGTCCGCGCCCAAGCCTTCGACTTCCAGCTTGTTGAAGCCAGCGCGCATGGATGCCGCGACGTCCCACATCGAGGTGCGGTAACCGGCAACGTTGCCCAAGCGCGTCTCGACGAATGCTTGATCGATTGGCACCTGCTCGGGCGCCACGAATTGTCCGCAAGCCGCGGCCAAGCCCCAAGGTTGAACACGGCGCGTCCGGTTCGCGACGCTCGTGCACATCAGCTCGGAGGAGAAGTTGCAGAACAATACCGGGTCGCCGGTAGCGCAACTGGGCATCGGATTGGTGGCGGTGGCGATCAGCGCGGTGGTGGCGGTCACGCAATCGTTGGTCAGGCTGCCCAGCGAGGACGGGCCGACCAAAAACTGCGCGCGGCGCATGGCACCGTGCAGACGATCCGGACCGCTGAAGCCATTGACCAACCCCGGACCCGTCGAGTCGCCGAAGAGCGCTTTCTCGAAGAAGCCTGGCACCGGATAGTGGCGATTGAGAGCCGGATCACTCGACTGAGTGACGGAGAACTCACTGTTGTGACAGTTGAGGCAGACCATGTCGCGGTTCAGGTACGCACCGTCGAACCAAGCTCCGAAGTCGCTGCGCCGAGACAGCTCGAGCGCCACCGGTAGTGCATTTGCGCCGGCGTAGGTCTTGGTCACCATCGCGAACAGGTTCTCGATGTAGATGGGCGTGATGTCGTCGAGTTCGATCGACCCGAACACGACGTCCGCGAAGGTCGGCGCGGCCTTGCCGTCACCGCCCACGAGCGGCGATTGGTCGCGCACCCATGCGGCGACGTCTTTGGCGTCCGTGGTGCGCACGCGGAGCGCGTCACAGGCCGCATTCTGCTGCTCGTCGATGCGCTGAACACGCACGAAATCGCGGTACAGTTCGGCCCAGTTGGACTGATATTCCGGGTTCGCCAAGAGCGCGTTGACCACGACCTGCCGGCTGTGACGGAGGGTAGTGATGGGCGCGGAGATCTTGGTGTCGGGCTCGTAGCCGTCCAGCGCGTCGATCTGCTTGATCATGTCCGCGTAAACGTTGACTTCGGCTTGGCCGTACGGATGGCGACCGAGAATGCCCAGCACTGCGCGTCGGATGAACTCTTGATCGGTCGCCTGGCATTGATACCAAGCCACCGTGGTGTCCACCGCGCCGCCTTCACCGCCTGCACCCGCATCATCGGTGGGCATGCCGCCACCGGTACCGGGCGCGCCCGCGTCTGAGGGCAAGCCCGCCGTGCCGGCGCTGCTCGTCTCTCCTGCCTTACCGCTGGATGCACCCGCTTTGCCGCCGGATGCGCCCGCTTTGCCGCCGGATGCGCCCGCTTTACCGGATGCGCCCGCGGTCACGCCCGAGCTGCCGCCCGCGTCGGAGCCGGCCCCGCCTGCCTTTGGGCTGTCACTGTCTCCACAGCCTGCCAAGGCTGCCGCGGCGCCGAAAAGCGCCAAAAATCGAAGGGAAGTTTTCATACCGTATACCCCAGCACGCGCTTCAACACGCTCTTCACTGCGTTGCTCTCTGAGCTCGAATCTTGAACTTGTGCGCTGCTGAAACTCGCTTGGTCGAAGGGCCAGATGCCCATCGCCAGCAAGGCAGCGATGCGATTTTCGGTCGGCGTGGTGTAGATCGATGCCTGACCGCTCTCCGGGATGGCGCCGTAAATGCCGCGTTGGGCGTTCGTGATCGGGCCTCCGATGTAAACTTGGGTGTAGCCGTAGGGCCAGTGATTGCGCCCCGTATTCGTGGTCGGCGACTGCAAACCCGGCGTACGCCCGAACTCCATGTTCAAGATGATCATGGTCTTGTTCAGGTCGATCTTGTTCGGATCGGTTTCGCCCGGCTTGTTCACCAACGGCAGCAGGCCGTCGAAGAAGGCCTTCAGGTTGTGCGACTGCGTGTACGGGGTTTCCCGGTGCGTGTCGTAGCCACCGCCGCCATCTGCTGCGACCAAGCCGGCGTCGACGACCATGCAGTGGGCCGCGGGAGCGATCGGATCCGTGAGCAAGTGAGCCGCCATCTTCAGGCTCATGCCTGGATAATTCGCCGCGGCGCTGACCAGGGTGGGGCTAATGGTGCCCGCGTTGGGCACCTGCGAACCTGCGCGCCCGAAGCACGCGCTGCCGGCGACGCGCGCCAAGTACTCCGGAGCCAAGAGATCCTGGATTTCCTTGGCGTGCGCCAATGCGTTGGCCGCTGAGCTCAGCTCGCCGAAGCGCGGAGCGCGGAGCATGTCACCGGTGCTGGCAAACTTCAGGCGATTTTGATACTGGCCGAAGTACACGCCGAGCAGCTCATCGTAGCGTTTGCGTTCATCGGGCAAGCCGATCGGCGTGCGGTTGATCAGCGCGCTCAAGCGCGCGACGTCGTTCATCTTGATGTGCAGCGGGCGGGCGGCGCCGGGGTGCAGGCCGGTGGCCAGCATGGTCAAGATGTTGTCGGTGCTGATGAAGTTACCGCTGCCGATGATGCCGTAGCCGAAGGGCGCCGGATGCTTCAACTCGACGTCGTGATCGACGAAGTAGCGCGAGACGTGGGAACCGAGGCTGGCCAGCGATGGCGAACCGAGGGTAGCGCCGGCCATGGTCAGCGGGATGGCGGCCTCGTGCGGCTCGAGCGCGTGGCGGTTGACCACGATCCTCATCCGGTTCGTAAGGTCCTCGCGGGCGATCAGCGGAGCTAGAAACGGGCTCAGGAAGATGTCGCGCCCCTCGGAGTCCTTGGCGAAGTTCGTGAATAGGCCGGGGTCGCTGTAGCTACAGGCCTTGGCCGCGTTCAGGAAGTCAGTGGGATAGGCCTTGTGCCAGGTCTGGCCTTCGACGCCGTAGTCCGGAACACAATAGAAACCTTCCCAGGGCGTGATGCCGCCGTACATGAAGCACTCCAGGATGCTGGTGACCTGGTTCTGCTTCGGCAGCATGATGCTGGCGTGGTCGGCGGGGACATCGCCGAACAGCGGAACTGCGCTGGCGCGGCGAGCCTTCATGCTCACCGATGCCGCAGCGGCAGCGCTACCGACGGCGGCAGCTTTCAAAAAATTACGTCGTTTCATGCAACTCTCCGTCTTCCGAAAACTCCTCGGCGAAGACACCGGGGTGGGTATTTGGCTCGAGGAGCCCGTTAATTGATCGATCGAGTAAGCGCGATTGGCGGCCCAAGCCTCGCGCTGGACGGCGCTCTGGCTGGGGGTGAATGGGTGAGTGGTCTTTCCGAGTCCGACATTGTTGCCGGCCGACTCACAAGGGTCCTTTGCCCTTTAACTTGTGAGACCCAAAGTCGTCAAGGATCAAACAACACAATCACACATTTTAGAAAACCCTCAAATCCACCGTTTTAACATCACAATTAGCAACAATCGATTACGACACACAGCCGCAACTGAGCCGGCTTTTCCCTGAAACCCCCGGAAATATGCGCGAATTGCGGCGGCAAAATCGCACATAAAAGGTGCATCCGGCTGGCATGAACTGCTGACATCGCCTAAACCTCTCACAATTGAAGAGTGAGCTCAAAGCACTAGCCACTCCCCCGTAACCATCCCATGACAGCGCTGGACGGAAATCCGCAAACAAGCACCCTCGGATTCTCCTAGCGAAATTTAGGCGATTCCGGCGCAAATCATCGATCGCCGAAGACACGAAACATAAAACAACTACCAATGAAATAGTTTGTTGGCCACTAGTCTCGAGTCAACGAGCGCCCCCACTAGTCACGATCTCACATTTGCCCCACACACCATGGCGCCTCGAAACCCCTGCCCTTGGTGCGCGATCTCGAAACCGAGCTCGCGCCTCGAAGCCTTCCCCCCTCCCTCGCGCTCAGCAGTTAACCGTTAAATTACCAGCACTTAAAACTGAAGCCGCGGATAGCCCCCAAAACGCGGCGCGATTCAGCAACCGTCCCGAAACCCAACTATTAGGAATCTTGCAATGTCTCGAATACATCTCAGATCTAACACTCTGGTATTGTGGCTCTCGCTGTCCGCCATCGCGGCGACTTCGGCGCTGCTCAGCGTCGGCTGCTCATCGAGCGATGACCCTGCGGCACCGGCCAGCGCGGGCAAAGGCGGCGGCAGCTCCGGCGGGGCAAGCAGCGTGGGCGGGAGTACCAGCAGTGAGGCGGGCGAAGCGGCCGTGGGTGGCGAACCGGGCGAACCGGGTGAAAGCGGCGGAAGCGGCAACGAACCGGTTGCAAGCGGCGGCAGCGGTGGTAGCGGGGGGAGCGCCGCGGGCGGCTCGAGCAACGGCACGGACGCGGGCGCGCCCGGCGAAGGCGGAGCGGGCGGCTCTGCCGAGGTCGTGGATCCCGAGGTAGAGGCCGCGCAGGCGCGGGCCGTGGCCCTGATCGAGGGGCTCGGGTCGCTCCGGAAGTGCACGGCGTGCCACGACCCCAGCTACAAGGGCGCCGGTTTTTACCCAAACATCACGCCCGACGTCGAGACCGGCATCGGCTCCTGGACTGACGACGAGATCAAGGCCGCGATCCGCGACGGCAAGGACAAGGACGGCAAAACGCTGTGCGCGACGATGGAGCGCTACACGTTCACCGATGCTCAAGTCTCGGACATCGTCGTCTTTCTGAAGCATCTTCCGGCCGTTAGCAAGACGATCACTGCCAAGTGCCCGTCGCTCTGAGCGCGGTCGACGCCTGAAGGCAGAGCCGGGCCGCGCGCCTCACCGGTTGGCGCGCGGCTCGGCGTTTTTTCCCGGGTCCAAGCTCGCCGTCCCGACCCAGGCCCGCAACGTTGGACCACTGATCGTTTTCTCGCTTTTGGAGGGAAGCGCGTCGAGACGACCCGAGACCGGCGCCCGAAGCTGCGCCACTTCCGAGGGTAAACCGTGAAAACTCAAAGAAATTTGGGGGCCCGCCTTGGGTCGGGGCGAGTGTGCGTAAAAAAGCACTGCCGATTCCCGGATTAACAGCAGTGACATTGCCGAAACAAAGGTCGGGTGATTCTAACCAGGTCGCGGCGCGTTGAGCGCAGCGGCACTTGGTCAGCCTGAACCGGGACGACTCGGTTCGCGACGGGCATATGCCGGGACGACTCGGCGCTTTCAACCGGCGGAGTATCCACCGATCACTGGAAGATGCAACTCGTGAGCCTAGGTGTGGATTTAGCCACAGCGGCGGTCGTCTCAGGATAGTGGTTTCTGGAGCAGTCGGTTTGCATCGCTAGTGCAGACAGGCCTCCTTCCTCGAACGCGACCGCTGGCGAAGCCTCGGTATCACCGAGTCGCGGCAATTCGTCTACGAACAGCGCAGAAGTCTCAGCGTTTCAATCAGCCGACCTCGATACGGGCGTAAAAGGCCCGATTTTCCGAGTTCGCCAGGCCCTTTCGTGAGCCATGGCAGCTTGGGAATTCCCTATTGCATAAGCTCATCTCATTTCGATTCGACACGTGGCGACCACTGGTATCTTGACTTAAAAGACTGGTACACCCTGATCTAAATGTCTTGGCCACTGGGGAAGCCAACGAAAGGACACCCCCCGACATGACTGCAAAGAAGCCTGGTAAAGGAAGCAAGGCGGCCCGGCGCCTCCCGCCAAAAGCGGGCCGCAGCAAGCTCATCACCCTCGCAGCGAAGAAGGCCAAGCGGAAGACTCAGCCCAAAATCGCGCGTAAAGGCCGCAGACCCGCCGCGCTGGAGGTTCAGCTCAGGAAGACGGTTGCTGAACTCGGTTTGACGGAAGCTCGTAAAATTTTTGCCTCGGTCGAGGCCGCGTTCGGCGAATACGCCCAACTCTGATCGAAGCGAGCGCCGACGAGAACGAAGCGTGCTTCACTCCGCACATCGTGCAAGCCCACCAATCGGGCCTGCACGAGTCGGTCGGGGCAAAATTCCGCGCCCCGCGCGCTTCGAGTCCTATATTGACTCAACATCTCGGCGCTCGCCGACTACCTGCCTGCGCGACAAAAATATCTATTTGTTAGATTCAGTAGCCGAAGCATCTTCGAAATAATTCGGCAATGCGAGCAGCCTGATTCTCGCCCGCGTAAGCCCTCACAAACTAGGCCCCAGATGATTATTTCCCAGCGAATCTCAGCATACGTACTCCTGCTTGCCTCGACATTTACTGCCTGTAGCAAGTCGACGCCGACTCCTCCGGTCGAGGAAAAGGCGGCCGCGTCTGCGGCACCGGTGGCCAGCGCTGCGCCCGCACCCGCGCCTGCGCCAACCGGTCCCACCTTGAAGATCGCTTACAGCGACTGGCCCGGCTGGGTGGCCTGGGAGGTGGCGATCCAGAAGGGCTGGTTCAAGGAGGCCGGCGTGAACGTCGAATTCAAGTGGTTCGACTACGTGCCGTCGATGGACGCCTTCACGGCCAACAAGGTCGACGCCGTAGCGGTCACCAACGGTGACGCCCTCGTCACGGGCAACGGCGGCGGCAAGAGCGTGTGCATCCTCGCCAACGACTACAGCGACGGCAACGACATGATCGTGGCAAAGCCGGGCATCAAGTCGATGGCCGACCTCAAGGGCAAGAAAATCGGCGTCGAAGTCGGCTTCGTCGATCACCTGCTCTTGCTGAATGCGCTCAAGTCCGCAAAAATGACGGAGAAAGACGTCAAGATCGTCAACGTCAAGACTGACGATACGCCCAACGCCCTGAAGTCGGGCACCGTCGATGCGATTGGGGCTTGGCAGCCGAACAGCGGGGCCGCCCTCAAAGAACTGCCGGGCTCGACGCCGATCTACACCAGCGCGGACGTGAAGGGCCTGATCTACGATCATCTGTGCGTCAGCCCGCGCAGCTTGTCGGAAAATCGCGCCGAGTGGCTCAAGGTGGTCAAGGTTTGGTTCCGCGTTGCAGAGTTCATCGCGGATCCCGCCAACCTCGACGAGGCCGCCAAGATCATGAGCGCTCGCGTAGGCCTGACTCCGGACGTCTACAAGGGCCTGATGAAGGGCACCCACCTGCTCAACGCCGCCGAGAACATCAAGCACTACGCAAAGGGCGAAGGCTTCGAATCGATCTACGGCTCGAGCAAAATCGTCGACGACTTCAACGTCAAGAATGGCGTGTACAAGACGCCGCTCAAAGTCGAAGAGTACTTCGACGCGAGCTTGGTCGAGGAAGCCGCCAAGGCCAAGTGATCTGAACTTCGCGCGGGCGCCGGGCAGCCCCTCCCTGCCCGGTCGCTCGCGCCTTTAGCAGCAGACTTAACTCGTGCCCTCGAGCCCCACCTCTCGAGGGCACAGTTTTTTTGTAGAGCGGAGAGTCTCATCCGCTGCTTCTTGGTTGATGGTCACGAGCAGCCCCGCGTCGCCCTCAGCCTTCGGCGTCCGAGTGCGGAACCCAGCGCCAACGCGAGGTGCCTGGCAGGAGCGCGATCGCCCCCCCTGCTCATGCCAGACAGCGACGCGGCCCCTGCAGATGGGGGCCGGAGGGCGCGCCTAGAGTCGAGCGTGGGACACGTTTGAAAGCGGGGCGCCCCTTCACGAGCGAAAAGGGTGCACGTGGAGCGCCACAGCGCAGCTCGGGCAGGGTCGCCCGGCAACGCGCTCCTCTAGATGCCGCGACTAGATGCGGCGCGGCCGCTGTACGTGCACGGCGTGCGACGACGCCATGCAGAGCCATGCCCGCACGCGAGGCCCGCGCAGCGGCGCGCCTCGCGTGGCTGCAGGCGATTCAGCGCCCAGCGAAGGTCTCTTCGACTTCTTCCAAGATCTGGCGCGCGCGAGAGAGACCAATCTGAGCAATGGCAGCGCGGAGTTGCGCTTCAGCGTTGTCGTCGGGGGTGCCGTTGCGCCACTTGGCCATCGGCTTCTGGGCAAGCCGAGCGCGGCTACCACGCAGCGCGGCATTGGATGCGCTGCGGATGTTGTACACCAGGCCCGTCGTGAGCTTGAGCCCACGCTTTTCGGCGAGCGCTACGACCTCGGCCGCAGGGATCGACGGATCCAAAGACCTCACGAATTCACTCTTCGCTCCAAACCTAGGTTTGCCATGCTTGTCAGAGGCCATGAGGGCCCTTTTAGGCGCTGGCTGCTTGGCGAGTAAAGTTCGCGGTCCGTTGCCCAGGTTGCGGAGCAGCGTCGGTGCGGCGCTCGGGTCGGTCATGCGCGTATCTTTCCAATGGGTAGTGAGATCTAACAAAGGGTCGTCATTGCCGCACGGGCGGCGAATGTGCCGGTTTTCCTGAGCATTTCGCGCTCTCGTGTCGGAATGTTACCCTTCGCCTTACGAACTGATCGGGGCATCTAACAATTCCCCGAAACCAAGCCTAACGAACCCGGCTGGGCTTGCGCCCAACAAGTTACACCAGGACCGAGCCAACGTTCCAGGATTAAGTTGGAATTCAGGCCGGAAGCCCGCACTTTCCCAGCGTGACCGGGTAAGCAGCGCATGAGCTGCGCCAGGCCGAACCGGACAAAGTGACTAGGCGGTCGGCAAAGGCGGCGAAATTCGCCAAGTGTTAACGAGGCATTGAAGAGTCGAACGCTTCACAATGCGTCCCAGGAGTTGTGCATCTCTCGGGAAAATGCCGGTTGAAAGAAGGGCTCCTTCTGCGCGGCCGTGAAACGCAGGGGATCGATGAATAGGCTCGTGCAGGAGATCCAGGCCTGTCCAGATTTGAAACCATAGAATGGTAGCTCGAGGTAGCCGTGCTGCTGCAGCAGCTGCGCCCCCCGCCGGTACCAGTCCGCATTGTCGAGCACGATCGCCGAGGGTCGCGCTTGCCCGCTCAGCTGGCTCAAGAAATGATTGAGAAACGCAGTGCGCTTCCCCGCAAAATCGACGAGCAGCCAAGCCTCACCGCGATACTCGAGCTGAGCACTCTCCAGCTGAGCAAGGGGGACCAACGACAGCTCGACGTTACTGGCAACGTTCCGCGCGACCGCCGCGTGCCATTCCGGATTGGTCTCGAACGAGCGTACTGTCCCGAAGCGCTTCGAAAGCCAGATCGTCGAAAAGCCGGCACCCAGCTCGATCAAGGATTGCCCCTGTAAATCGAGGTGCTCGATGAAATCCAAGAACGGCCAGGTCAAGAGCGGCTGCGCAACCTCGGGGGTTGGGGGAACGCCCGACTCACCCTGAAAGAACTCACGCTGCCGCAGCACCGAGACGCCGAAGCCGAGCTGGGCACCGAAGTCGTTCAGTTTGAGTACGCCTTCTCTAGCGAGCAACTCCTTGGGTGCCTGGGCTGGATTCAGGCGCGCGAAGTATCGGATCATGGTCGGAGCTGGTCGCCTTTCACGGCAAGGATACCGGACACTATTTCGACGCCGCGTGCGAGGCGGCCGTGCGCGCAGAATCGCGCAGCTCGTCTCGATTCACAAGCCAGATCCGGCAGCGTGACCCTGCCGCGATCGAGAGGCGAAGGGCGGCGCGGAGCAACGGTGAGGCGCGGCTTCGAATGCCTTGCCCAGACAGAGAATGTCCGCTTCGCCAACTCCGAGTTGAAGCGGCGATTGGACGGGGGGGCAAAGCGCAGCATCTCGAAGCCGTAAGTAACGAAGCCTAACCCTCGGCGGCGCGATGGGTTGAGCGTCTTTGCCTGATTTTCTCGGGCTTTCCGTGGCAAATCAGCGCGAGGGACAAGGTAGCCGCGGCACGTATGCGCCAACCGCGTACTCCGAACCACAAAACGCAAACTGAATATTTTGGAAACCTTGGGCAGAGCCGTTACGGTTGATAACGTGGAGACTGCTTGAAAACCCCGAGCGCACCGAGCATGGGTCCAAGCAGCGTGCAGCGCGGGCTGATGGACACCATCGTGCAGGGGTCGCTGGTGGAGCTATTCCAATCTTGCGGCGTGGCCGTTGCGCCACAACCGCGAGGTCGCTTGGATGTCTCCCAGATCAAGATCCCAGAAATCTCCGCGGCCATCAGCTTCACCTTGGCTCAGTCGGTCAAGGCGACCCCATGCGCAGGTCGGCTCACACTTTCGCTGCCCGAAGCGCTGTTCACGATCATGAGGGCCGAGTCTACGCGCCGGCCTCAGCAGCTCGATTGGGTGCGTGAGCTGACCAACCAACTGGCGGCCCGCATCAAGCATCGCTTGCTGCCCTTCTGCGCCGCGATGCAGCCGCTATTGCCCAGCCTCATCACGCGCGATGCGTTGGAAGGGCAGCGCGCTCGCTTCCCCTCGATGCGAATCTACGTGGGCCGCACGCTGCGCGGGGACGTATTGGTGACGCTGGATGGCAATATCGACGAGTCGCGGCTCGTCTACACCGGCCCGGCCGACGTTGGCAACGCCGGTGATGTAATCATTTTCTGATTTCGGCAATGACTAAAAAAGCCGGCAATATTGCCCGCTTTCGTGGAGGAACAGTGAAAAAGGTACTCGTCGTCGATGACTCTGAAACCATTAGGCAGCACGTCGCCGAGGCGCTCACACGCGTCGGCTTTCAAGTGATCGAGGCGAGCGACGGAGCGGCGGGCTTGCAACGCACCGAGCAACACGAGTTCTCGATGATCATTTTGGACGTGAACATGCCGCTGTTGAACGGCTTGGAGATGCTGGAGCGGCTCAAGCAAGATCCGAAGACGTCAGGCATCCCCGTACTGATGCTGACCACGGAAGCTCAGCGCTCGATGATCGATCGCGCGCGGCAGAACGGCGCCAAGGCTTGGCTGATCAAGCCGATCAAAGTCGAGAGTTTGGTCAGCACCGTAAACAAGGTTTTGCAACAGCAGGGAGCTAGCTAGTGTTCTTGGAAGACGATCAACTCGCCTCTCAAATTGCCGATCTCACTGCCAATTGCTGTATCGAACTGTTCGCGGCCTATGGCGTGGCCCTGAGCACCAACGCCGCGGAATTCATCGTTTCCGAGGAGGTTCTTTTGTCGGGGGTGATCGGCTTCGTCGGCCCCACCCTGCGCGGCACGTGCCTCCTGGTCGGCAATCGCTCCCCCATCGAGCTTTCGAGCCCACAGAAGGAGCACACCCGCGATTGGGTGGGAGAACTCACCAACCAACTCGTGGGGCGCTTGAAGCGCAAATTCTTGGGCTTCGGCCTGGAGGTTGCGTTGACCACCCCCGTCGTCTTGAGTGGCTTGCACTTGCGCCCGATGCCGCGGGGCAAGCTCTCGCCGCGCGTCTTCGGCACCGAGTCGGGCTCGATCATGATTTGGGTAGAGGTGGAGGCCGAGCCGGGCTTCGAGCTGGGTCCCGCGGTTTCGGACTCGACGAGCGCCGAAGGCGACGTGCTGATGTTTTGAGCGACCCGCTAAAACGCATGGATCGCGTCTTCGCCAGGGCCAAAGGCGCGGCCCACAACCGCGCACCATCTCTCGCCATCTCACCCTCTCGAATCCCCGCCCCGACTCAATCAGGACGTAAACGCCACAGGTCCTCCGTGAAATTCGTGCGACGTCTTATCGCTTACCGAGTCCCTGCCGTTTTTACGTGCACGTTGGAAGACGTGGCGCGTCCTGGCGGAGTGACCACGGCATGACGGATGGAGGAAGTTTGTCACGCACTGCTGTCATGGGAGCCGCGCTCGGGTTGTCCCTGCTGGCGACCAGGACCTCGCAGGCGGGGGCTCCGAAGTTGTTGGTGTACTTGCACGTGTCCTTGAAGCAGCGCGCTTTTCAGGGTCTGTTGCAGAGCGCACTCCCCGGTGTGAACGTGACGGCGGTCGGACGCATCTCCGACTTCGACCGTGCCCTGGCGGACTCACCGGACGCCGTGTTGACCCTGCCCATGGTGCTATCGGCGAAGAAGCTACAGGTGCAGTTGCAAGGTCAGCGCGCCGGCTCGGGGGAAGAGAAATATGCCCTGGTCGCGGCGGATACGGCCCCCGATCCGGCGCGCGTCAAATCCGTCGGCGCGCTCGACGTACTCGGCCGTGATGGCACCAACCTGTTCGTGAATCACATGCTCGGTGTTTCGACCAAGGTCGAGCGCGTCACGAAGGTCGAGGATCTGCTGCCGCTGCTGCAGATGCAGCGCGTGGATGCCATCCTCATTCCCCAACGCTTGCTGGCAGACGTCAAATCGGCGAGCCGCATCAATTTGGTGCCGCGCGAGCTGGCCAGCAAGATCGGTCTCCCCGCCGTTGCGTCGCTCGGCTCGGCAGGCCCCGGCATCAGCGCCGGAATCGCCAAGCTGCCCCTCGGCTTGTCACAGACGATGGGGGTCGACGCATGGCACTGAATCGACGAGATTTCATGTTCGGGCTGCCTGTCGGTTGCGCCCTGCTTCAAGGCTGCGCCCAAGGTCCCGTTTCACCAACCCAGCACTACTACAGTGAAATCGCGCGCAGCAAGAACGCGAGCGCGAAGGACACGATCCTGGTGTGTATGCCAGAGACCCCACAGACGATGGAGGTCTGGTCGGGCCTGCGCGACGAGCTCGCTAAGAACTACAACCTCGTGGCACTGAAGGTCGAAGACCGAGCCGCGCGCTCCGTGATCGAAGAAGGCATTCGTCGCCATCAGCCCGCGAGCATCGTGCTGATGAACAATCCTACGGTCGCCGCGTACAACGACTACCAGCACAACGCCAAAAGCAAGACCTTCCCCCCCGTCGTGATCGTCATGACCTCGTTCCTGGACGCGGGCAGGCTGCAGGTCAGCGGTGCCACCGGCATCAGCTACGAAGTGCCCCTGATCACCGTCGTGACCAACCTGCGCAAGCTGATTGACCGTCCGATCGACAAGATCGGCGTGATCCACCGCCCCGAGCTGAGCGGCTTCGTCAATCGCCAAGCCTCGTTGGCCGCCCGCGAGCAAATCGGAGTCGTGCGTGAAGTCGTCGGCTCGTCGCCGAACGCTTCGGAGCTGAAGCGCGCGCTGCGTCGCTTGAAGGAACAAGCGGGCGCGGTCTGGGTGCTCAACGACGACCACCTGCTCAGCCCGAAGCTGATCGCCGAAGCATGGCTCCCGGGCCTCAACGAGCGCCCCTGGTCGCCGACCATCGTGGGCGCGGCCTCGTTGGTCTCGCCGTTGCAATCGTTCGGGACGTTCGCGGTCCTGCCGGACCACGCCGCCCTCGGCGCACAAGCCGCGAGTATCGTCTTCGATATCGCCGACAATGGCTGGGCGATGCCACCCGATCAACAAACGCAGTTGCCCGTGTCGACCACCACCACCCTGGATTTGGTCCAAGTTCGCGAGCGTTTTTCGCTGCGGAGCGACGCGCTTCGGCAAGTCGACCGAGTATTGGATCGCTAGCATGGGCGAACTTCCCATCTCCCAAGCGCCACCGGCGCCGCGCGGTTCGCTGCGAAACAAGTTCATTCGCACGATGCTGATCGTGTCGAGCATCATCGGCGGCGTCACGCTAGCGATCGTGCTGTTCTTGAGCGCTCGCACCTCCGCCCAACATTTGCGCGCGATCGAAGCCAGCATCGAGGAGGGCATCACCAGCAAGGGCAAGGTGCTGACCGAAAATCACGCCCTCGCTCTGCACGGCATGGTCTTGGACAACGCGTTCCTCGACATGCAGACACTGCTCGCGCGGGCCGTCAGCCAAGACTCGGATTTGGTCTACGGGTTGTTCGTCAACTCCGAAGGCGAAGCGTTGGCACTGCAAACGCGCAGTGACCCGGGCGGCGGCGTTCAGGCGACCCCCGCCAAGGATGCTTGGCGCGACCTCGGTCTCGAGCAAAAGGGCCTCGTTCAAGGCAAGGAAGACATCCGCCGCGCGTTTCGCTTGGGTCAAGAAGTGGTCGAGGTCGCCGAGCCGGTGTTCGGCGAAGATCACGAAGTCTTGGGCACCATCCGCTACGGTCTCTCGACTCGCCGCATGCACCAAGCGCTCAGCCTGGCCGCCGCCGAATCCAAGTCGCAGCAGGTCAATTCCATCGCCTTGATCGGCGCTACGGTCGGGCTCGCGACTTTGCTCGGCATCTTGCTGAGTCGCGTACAGGCCGTTCGCATCACGCAGCCGGTTCAAGCGCTGACCCAGGCCGCGATCGACTTGGCGGGCGGCGAACGCAGCGTCCGAGTCTCGATCAACTCCGGCGACGAGCTGCAGGTGCTCGGCTTTTCATTCAACCGCATGGTCGAGGAGCTTTCTCACTCGTACCGCGAGCTGGAGGAAATGAACCGAACCTTGGAGCACAAGGTCGCGGAACGAACGGTGGCGCTCGCAGGCCGCAACCGTGACATGCGCCTCGTCCTCGACAACGTGGACCAGGGTTTCGTCACGCTGTCCATGGATGGCGTGATGGCCAACGAGCGCTCGGCGGTCGTGGATCGTTGGTTCGGAACCGGGCCCGGCCGAACCTTTTGGCAATACTTGTTCGCCACCTCCCCGGATTTCGCGCTCGGCTTCGAGCTCGGCTGGGACCAACTCGTGGCGGATGTGCTGCCCTACGAAGTGGCGCTCGAACAGCTGCCCGCGCGGCTGAATGCCAACGGCTCGTCCTTCAGCCTCCGCTACATTCCCTTGATCAAGGACGAGCGCTTGGAAGGCGTGCTGGTCGTCGTGGCCGACATCACCGATCGTCTGCAGCGTGAGCGCGAAGAAGCCGAACTCACCGAGATGATGGAAGCCTTCCGGCGTTTGATGCTGGATCGCGCGGGCTTCCTGGCCTTCTCCAATGAAGCCGCCCACATGGTCGAGCTGGTGTGCAGCGCGACCATCGTCGATGGTCCCGTCTTGCGCAGCACGCTCCACACCCTCAAGGGCAACGCCGCCCAGATGGGCCTGAAGGTCGTCGCGCAGCTGTGCCATGCGCTCGAAGACGAGCTCGCCACTGGCGATGGCATGAAGTCGCAGGAGCTCCTGGCACAACGCTGGCAGGCGCTCTCCGAACACGTGACGCAGCTGGTCGGCGATGGCGGTCGGAACACGATGGAGGTCAACGCGACCGACTACGCCGCTTTGGTCAACACCCTACAGCGCGAAGGCAAGTCCGCCGCACTCAGCGAGCTCTTGACCTGGCGCCTGGAACCGGCGGCGCGCCCACTCGGGCGACTCGCCGAGCAAGCGCGCGCCTTGGCGGTACGGCTGGGCAAAGGTGACGTCGACATCGACGTGCAGGCAGGCAACGTGCGCCTCGATCCGGAGCTGTATGGTCCGTTCTTCTCCGACCTCGTGCACCTGGTTCGAAACGCGATCGACCACGGCATCGAGAGCGCCGACGAGCGCACCGCGAGCGGCAAGCCCGCCACGGGCAAGATGACGTTCAAGGTTCAAACCCGCGACAATCGCATCTCGTTCGAGATCAGCGACGACGGGCGCGGTATCGATTGGACGGCAATCGCCAAGCTCGGCGCGTCGCTCGGCCTGCCCAGTCGTACCCCTGCCGAGCGCCTCGCCATCCTCTGCCGCCAAGGCGTGACGACTCGCAGCGACGTCAGCGAGACCTCGGGACGCGGCGTCGGCATGTCGGCGATCAAGCAGCGGGTCGATGCCCTGCACGGACGTCTCGAGGTGGATTCGAGCCCGAACGGCACCAAGTGGACGGTCGTGTTGCCTTGGGCGCCCGAAGCGACGGCAGAGCAGCAGATGCGTCGTTCCGGCGCTCGCTCCGCGGCGGGCTGAAGCCGGCGCCATGCCGCTCCTCGTCAGCGACGAGCGATGACCCGAGTCACGACTCGGACCAAGGCGCGGAACGCGTGCCGGCGATGGCGACGACCAAGCTGACCTGCGCGCCAAGCTCGGGCTCACCAATCACGAGCTCACCGCCGAAACGCGTAGCGATGCGCCGGGCTATGCACAGGCCGAGCCCGAGGTGGCCAGGCTTCGTACTCTCGAAGCGCTCGAGACAACGAGTCGTATCGTCGAAGCCAGGGCCGCGATCGGTCACCGTGACGATGCACTGGTCGGCCTCACGCACGGCCGCAACCCCGACACTGCCCGAGCCGGCCGCTTCAGCGGCGTTTTCGAGCAGGCAACGCAGCGCGAGGGCTAGCATCTCGAGCTCACCCTCGACCTCGATCGGCTCGCGGGGTGACACGAATTCGAACTCCACCCGCGCCGTCGCGCGCACGCTGTCGATCGCCAACCTGACGCAATCCGCAACTCGCACGCGGCCTACCTCGGAAGAACGCAGTGCGTGCACGGAGACGCTCCAGGCCTCGATCAGATCATCGGTGCGCTGAACTTCACCCTCTACCTTCGCCAAAAACTCGTTGACCCGGGGATCTCGCTCGGGGACGACCTCCGCCGCCAGCTTTCTGCGCACGAAGTAGGACAAGTTTCGGATCGACGCGATTCGATTGCGAATGTCGTGACGAAGCGGAGTCGTGGCTTCCTCGAGCAAGGCAATCATTTCGACGGTTCGCAGCGGGTCGACAACCGTCATTTTTTCACCGGCGTCGCGGCACGAACCCGTGCGATCGCCTTCAACAACTCCCGTACATCGAACGGTTTCCGCAGACAGGTCGCCACGCCGCGTCGAGCGATGCCGCGGACCTGCTCGTTGCTGGCCATGCCGGTGATGGCGATGATGTCCATCCGATCATTGACCTCCTGCAGTTGCTCACAGGTCTCGATGCCGTCGAGGGGCTGCATGACCAGATCGAGCACGCAGACGTCCACGAGATTGCGGCGCGCGAACTCGACGGCACTTGCGCCATCCTCACGAGTCTCGACGCGCATGCCTACCGAGCGCAATGCGTCGGCCAGCGACGAAACGTAGGCCTGCGTGTCGTCTACGATCAGCACGACGTTCCGCTTCAAAGCTCGCGCCACGACCTGCAGGATGCGGTCCATGGCGAAGGGCTTGTACAGCATCGCGAACAGGCCATCGCCGAGTGCACGGGTCACCAGATCTTCGGAGACGAACGCCGAAATGAGGATGAACGGCGTATCCAGGTGTTGCCCGCGAACCGCAGTCAGCACCTCGACTCCGGTCGCGCTCGGCATCACTACGTCCGACACGATCAGGTCGTAGCTGTTCGCACGAATCAGCCGGATCGCTTCTGCGCCGTCACGTGCCTCCGCCACTTCGTAGCCTTCGAGCTCCAGATTGGCGACGAGACCGACGCGCACCCCTTCGTCGTCGTCGGCGACCAAGATTTTTGCGGGCAGGGACTCGGCCGAAGCGGTGAGCGAGCTGGAGGCCTGCGAACTGTTCACCGGCGCTCCCCCAACACCGCGGCCTGGAGCGCAGCGTTCGAGCGCTTCAAATGCGCGACGCTGGCAAACTGATTCACGCGCTCGATCAATTGTTCCGGGCTGAACGGCTTTCGCAGCATACCCAGCATTTTTCGGTCGTCGTACGGAACCTGGTCGAGCAATTCGCCGGCGTGGGCGGTGATCAGCACGCAGCAGGGCAAGGCCGCCAAATTTCGCCGAGCTAGCGCCTGAAAGAAGGCCACGCCGTCCATGCCCGGCATCTGCCAATCGGCACACGCCACATGGAATTTCTCGAGGTCCAGCAAACGCAGCGCCTCGTAGCCCGAGGTACAGCAGCGCACGACGAACTGGTCCGTCAAGACGGCTTCCATGCTCTCGAGTAACCTTGCGTCGTCATCGACCAAGAGGACCCGAAAGGACTCGAGTTGACTCATCTCGCTCCCATCGACCCGAACGCTTACGGAAAATCCGCGACGCACTCGGGATGGGGAACGTTACCGCGCGCGCTGGCACGGGTCGATACGGAACACCGCCGCGGCCAGTGCGCGCCGCCGCACACTCCAGAGGCGATTTGCAACGCGCGCAATCGGTGCCTGGCGAATACCGACACCATCGGAACACAGCAATGCCGTACCTGCCCACTCGGGTTTCGATTGGGGGGCGCTCGCAGTCCCGCCGCGCACCTCACTGCACGCAGGGTTCCGAACTCTGACGCCGAAGGCTTTGCCGGCCCGCGCCGGCCCTCGTGACCATCAAAAACAAACTGCGCAGCTCGCGATGACGAGCGCGCGGCGCGCTCATGCTTTGCCTCGCGGGGTGTCGTTACCCGCCCAATTGGAGCCGGCCATCGCGTCACCTGCGACGGTGTCCGCGCGCTCGGTCAGGATCGATTGCCGGCGCGCCAGAGCGACCGTGAGCGTGCGCGTCAGGCTGAGCACCAGCTCTGGCGGCAAGCGCAGGGAAAGGTCTCCTAGGTGCACCTGGAGCGCTCCACAGTGGCACATATCGACTGCAGCGTAGTCGCTCTCGGCCAGTCGTACATTCGTTGCGGGATCCGTCTTCGAGTGGTTGGACATGTGTTTCCTGCTGGTGCTAGCGGCTGGGCTTACGTGGGGTGCCTGCGGGTGACCGCGGTTCGCTTGGGGTACGGGATGAGCGTGGTGCGCTTGCAACGTCGGCATTTGAGCTCCAAACCTGCGGCGACCCAGCGTGCGAGCAGCGCCCCACACACGCAGCGCAGGAGATCGTCGGCCGCCACCGGCTCCGGTGCGCGCGCCGCGCACGGCAAATGAATTTGACTCTCATTTGCAATAAGAGAGCCGTGGAATGTGTCACCCGTCGCCTCGCCTGGCTTCATCCAAACCTCCTACGGCTATGGATGTCACGGGGTCGACGAGCGGGTCAAGTGAAAATGAATTTGAATATCATTTTCATTAACTACTGAACCAACGTGCGCCTGAGCTCGCCCCAGGGTGGCTTAGGGGTCGCGCGTCCCGACCAGCTCGACGACGGCTTTGTCGGTGCTGTAGGTCGAGGGCACGCGCAACTTGGTGGCGGCCACCCGCACCCGAAGCGCCGGAGTCTCGGCCAAGAGGCGCTCCAAGAGGCGCTGGGCGTAGATCTCGATCAGCCGATACGGTTCGGCCAAGCCAACCTCGACCACCAGCCGAACCACCAGGTCGTAGTCGACCACTTCCCGCTTCGTGTCTCGTTTGGGCAACGCCGCGACGGGCAGCTCCAAGTCGACATCGACCACGAGATCCTGCGGAATCGAGCGCTCGGCCGCGGAAGCCCCGATGTTCGCGCGAAAGCGCACGGCGTGCAAACGAAGTGTGTATTCACGAACCATGGCTGGAACCATCCTGTACTGCCGCCGGATCGAGGGGTAATACCGGCACCGCGCGCCCGCCTGCGTCGATCGCGACCAGCACGAAGCGACCGTGTGTGCCGAGCTGACGTTCGCCCGTCAACAGATCTTCGGAATACATGTCGACCTCGACCGTGATCGAGGTTCGGCCCGTGGCCACGACGCGTGCCAATAGCTCGACCAACTGACCTTGCCGAACCGGCACGTGAAAATCCACGCGCTCACTGCTGGCGGTGACGACCGCGCGACGGGAGTAACGCGAAGCTGCGATGAAAGCGGCCTTGTCCATCAGCGCCAGCGCTTGGCCGCCGTACAGGGTCCCGTAGTGATTCGTTTGCTCGGGGAAGACCATTTCGATCAAGCGCGCTTCGGTGAGGCGCCCGGCCTCGATGGTTTCTACGTCAGCGGTTCGCATCGGCGCCCGAACCATTGCTCGCAGCGCCGCGGCAGCGCAACAGGTTGCAACGGATGCAGCGGTTTGGTGCGGCGCGCGAGGGGCTGCGAGGGGCTCGAACGGCGCGCTTGTCGCGTCCGGCATGGTAGCTTGGCCGCATGAAAATCTTCGGACATCCCGCCAGCACCTGCACCCGCAAAGTCTTGATGACGTTGAACGAGACCAAGACCCCCTTCGAATTCGTCTTGGTCGATTTCGCCAAAGGTGAGCACAAGCAGCCCGCCCACCTTGGTCGCCAACCGTTCGGTCAGGTGCCAGCTCTCGATGACGACGGCTTTGCCATGTTCGAGTCGCGCGCAATGGCGCGCTACATCGACGGCAAGGCTGGCGCGCCGTTGACGCCCAAGGATGCGCAGGCACGCGCCATCATGGAGGAGTGGATCAGCATCGAGACCTCGAACTACTCGGGCCACGCCATGAAGTTCGTCTATCAATACGTGTTTCAGCGCGAACAGACGCCGGAGGTGCTCAAGACGGCAGGGGCGGGTCTCGATCTCGCGTATGCCACCATGAACCGACAGCTGGCGAAGCAACCGTTCCTCGCGGGCGAAGCGTTCAGCATCGCCGATCTCTGTTTTATGCCTTATTTGGAGTATCTGGCCGTATCACCGGCGGCGGCCAAACTGACCGAAAATCCTCACGTCGCTGACTGGTGGGCGCGCGTGAGCGCGCGCGAAGCCTGGCGCACGACGGTTGGGCGCTGAGCGCGGGCTCAAAAACGAAGTCCCATCTCTCCGCTCGGTAGTCGTTTCGCGGCTCGCGTGACGCCCGTCGCTCGAGCCGCGCGCTGAGGCAAGAGCGCGTGAGCGACCCGGAGTAGCGTCAATACGCCCCAGGTTTTGTCGGACGCATTGTCTGGCCTGCTTGTTGCTCTAGCAACGTACGAGCGCGCTGTTCGCCGCGCCAAGGACGATTGCCATGACCCGTTTTGCTTTTCTTTCGACCATTGCTCTGCTCGCGGCCGGCTGCGCGACGCGCAGCTCGATGCCCGCCACACCGGCCAGCGCAACGCTCGCGACGCCCGCTCCGGCCAAGCCGCCCGCGGCGCAGATCGCGGAGTTGAGGCACTTTTACTTGTTGTCTCCCGGTCCGCGCTCCACGCTCGTGGTCACGCGCAGCGATGTCGCTACCGCGGAGCGCTAGGCTGCCCCTGGTCACTTGGGCGTGACCAGACGCCCGCAGGGCCTTTTTCCTGCTCCGCGCTAGCCACCTCCTCATCTCCAGTAGACCTCCTCAATTCTCCGTTTTGCGGGTCTCCAGAGTCCGCCCGAACGAGTCCCCTCTCCGCGACGACTTGGCCCTCTTAAAGAGCCGCTCTCGGCCCCTGCCTGCGCCATCCGAGGCCTGCCCGAGTTCGAGCCACACCGAGCGCGCTCGGGGTGCTGCCTCGCCGCCGGGCCAGCGGGAGCGCCGCGCGTTCTCGCCCAGAATCGGCCGCAGATTTGCACCAGACGCGCCGCACAACGCGACAATCCGCCTCTTGCTGCTGAGCTGAGCCGCGCCCGCTTCGGCGCAACGCGCGAGGACCCGACCGCCCAATTCGGCCAATCAGCCGACACGGCCTGTACGAGGGGTCGGGGCGGCCGGCGGCGACTGGGAGACTGTGCAATCACACATTGAAATACTAAACACCTCACCGATTAGACGACTCGACGAAACAATACAGACCACTCCAGATCACACGATGGAATCAAAGACGATCAAGAAGCCCCCAATCGCGCAATCGAGGCAATTTTACGACACATGGTGAGCTATTTTAGGGTTGTACCGGTCGCCTGGTTGTGGCTTCACTGTGAGTAGTTGTGTGTCCAATTTGGGTGTCGGAGTTTAAAGCTTTCAAATGTCCTCACTAAGTCGCTTTGTAGTCATACCCTTCGCAGTGGCCGGCTTGGCCCTTTCCATCTTTGCAGGTTGTAGCGACAGCGACCCCGTAGTCGCCGCCGGAGGCGCTCCCGGCGCCGAAGCGGGCGCGGCGGGTGAACCGTCCTCCTCCGGCGGAACCGGCGGAACCTCCGGCAGCATCGGCGCGGCAGGCGAACCCGGCGCAGCCGGCGTCGTCGAGCCCGGCGAGGGCGGGTCAGGTGGGGCGCTCACCGCAACTTGCGAACCAGGCACCAGCGGCACCAGCTGCGCTCCCTGCAAACCAGGCTTCTACTGCGCTGGTGAAGATGCCGAGCCCGTCGCCTGTGACGCCGGCACCTTCGATGATGATTTGGACCCGGCCACCGAGTGCAAGCCGGCCACGACCTGTGCTCCTGGCACCTTCGTCGCCGCGGCAGCCTCGGCCACGAGCGACGCCGTATGCGTCGCGTGCTCCGCGGGCTCATTCGCTGCCGGCCCGGACTCTGCGTCCTGCACGCCCTTCGGCACCTGTGACGCCGGCTCGTTCATCGAGAAGGCGGGCAGCGCGACTGCCGATCAAGTTTGCGGCGGTTGCCCGACGGGCACATTTACCACGCTGCAAAACCAAACCAGCTGCAAGCCGTGGACGGCGTGCGCTCCCGGCACGCACATTACCAGTGCTCCGAGCGCCAAGCTGGATCGCACCTGCGGTGCTTGCGCCCCGGGCACCGTCGCGTTGACCAGCAACCTGGCCGAGTGCACGGCGCCCACCGCTTGCGCGCCTGGCACCTACGAGACCACGCCCGCAACCGGCAGCACCCCCGCGGGCTGCACCCCCTGCGCGGCTGGCACGACCTGCAAGGGCGGCACCAACGCCCCTGTCGCCTGCGCTGCGGGCACCTGGGACGATGACGGCTTGGCCGCCACGCCCTGCGTCAGCGTGACCACGTGCGTGACCGGCAAATACGTCCTCACGGCGGGCAACGCGACCACCAACCGCACCTGCGGCGACTGCGCAACGGGTACCTTCACCTCCACGGAAAACGCGTCGAGCTGCGCTGCGTGGACGGTTTGCCCGGCGGGTAGCACTCAAACCGCGGCCGGCACCCCCACTACGAACACGGTTTGCGCGAACTGCCCCTCGGGCCAGTTCAGCACGCCGGCCAATCTCACCTGCCGAGCGTTGAGCAACTGCGCGGCAGGCACGTACGTCAGCACGGCCGGCTCGGCACAGAACGACCGCGTTTGCACGGCCTGCCCGGCGAACACCTTCAGCACGCCAAGCGGCAGCCAAACCGCTGCCACCTTGAACGCGAGCCAGTGCACGGCCTTCGCAACGTGCGGGCTCGGCACGTACATCAACAACCCCGGCTCTGCCACGAGCAACCGCACCTGCACCGCGTGCGTCAACAGCTACAACGCAACCACCGTCAACTCACCGAGCGCCAACGTCTGCGTCGCCTACACCGCATGCCCGGCTGGGCAATTCGTCTCGACCGTGGGCACCACGACCGCGAATCAAGCATGCTCTCCGTGCGCCGCCGGCAGCTACTCGACGGCCAACAATGCAGTGGCTTGCACCCTGTACGCCACCTGCCAACCCGGCACCAAGGTGGGTGACCCGGGCACCAGCACGACGCCCAAGACCTGCATCGACTGCACCGCCGGCACCAACTACAGCACGACCACCGACGCCGCCACTTGCACTGCCTATACCGATTGCCCAATTGGCTTCAAGATCACCGTCGATGGCACGGCCAAGGCAGCGCCGGTATGCGTGAAGTGCGAGGACACCGAGACGAGCAACGGCCCGAACGCGCACACCTGCGTGCCGAAGCCCTGAGAAGCGGCCCGCACTAGTAAGCGCCCACCAGCGACTCGATACCGCCGGTGGGCGCGCTCTTCACTCGAATTACCCGACATTGAGCTGACTCCGAATTGTCGGGCAGCGTACCAGGCGCCGCTCACGCCTCGAGACGTATGCTGCCCCGCTGCATCCGCTCCGCGCACTGTGCCGGAGCGAGTGACCGTGCGGCACACATTGCGGTACAGCACTGCCTAGCTGCGACGGCTCCTCTTATTTGAGGGAGCGCCGAGATCTAGCTATTTTCCGCAGCGAATTGCTTGGGACGCGCAAGTCGAACTCGCCACTCGACTGGCCAATTCCAAAACTGGGATTTGGACAACAAGCCACTAACGGCGCGAAAAAGCGGCAAATTAAGCCCAAAAACTGCGAAAAATTCGCACGTGTTTTCGGAATATTTCACTCAAGGCTGCCAGCTGCCTCCCGTTCATCAAGGCCAGTCGATCGGGAGTTAGCGTCGCAGGTTGCGACCGGCCCGCACGTAGGAGGTCAAATTTTCATGCGCAACCGTCTGTCGTTCCTTCCCCTCAGTTGCTTGATGCTGTTCTCGCTCGCGGGCTGCAGCACGTCTACCAGCGCCCCCGTCGCTTCCGATGACCCGTTCCAACAAGCCGAAGAGCACCTCACGCCCCTGGCCGGCACCTGCACCTTCGTCGTGAGCAGCGGCTTGATGACCGTGAACGTCGCCGCTGGTGAGACCGCCATCATCTCCCGCCGCGCGGCCGACTCTGCGATTCTGCAGAACGGAGCCTCCTGCGACAACCTGGCGACCAGCAGCACGCTGAAGAAGCTTGCCATCGTCGGCAGCGGCGCCGCGAAGACCGTGATTCTCGACTTCACCAACGGCCTGTTCGGCGTGGGCACCAGCTCGACCACCACCACCGGCATCGACGTCAACCTCGGTGCGGCCACTGGCGACGTCCTCGGTATCCGTGGCACCGCCGCGGCCGACAACATCGCCTACGGTGCGAGCGGCGTGAATCTGAACAACGATGCCTTCAAAGACATCACCATGACCGGCGTAGACACCCACGTCGTGTACCTGGGCGACGGCGCGGACACCTTCACCGCCTCCGGTGGTACGCCCATCGGCGGCGCATTCGCCACTCCGATCACCGTGTACGGCGGCGCGGGTGCCGACTTGTTCAACGAAGGCGCAACCACGACGGTCACCGAGACCATCTACGGCGGTGCCGACATCGACACCGTCTCCTACGCGCTCCGCACCGCTGTCGTAACGGTGACGGTCGGCGCGGCGGCGGGTGACGGTATCGCGTCCGAAGCCGACGACATCAAGAGTGACGTCGAAATCGTGACCGGTGGCACGCTCGGCGACACGATGACCGCTGCCGCGGGCGTCGCAGTTACGTTCAACGGCGGCCCCGGCAACGACACCTTGATCGGTGACTCGGCCGCGGACACCCTGAACGGCGACGCGGGCAACGACATCTTGCGCGGCGCTGGCGGTGCCGACATCTTGAACGGCGGCGACGGCAATGACTCCTTCGACGAGGAAACGGCCTCGAACGGCGGCGACATTTTCAACGGCGGCGCTGGCATCGATACCCTCGACTACTCGCAGCGCGGCGTCGGCGTCAAAGTGACGATGGACGGCACGGCCGCCGATGACGGCGCGCTGGTCAGCTCGGTGAGCGAAGGCGACAACTGCAAGGCCGACGTCGAGAACATCCTCGGCACGACCTTGGCCGACAACATCACTGGCAACGCGCTGAACAACACGATCACCGGCGACCTCGGCATCGACGTTTTGAACGGTGGCGCGGGTGACGACGTGTTCTTGGCCGGTGCGGCCATCGACGGCGCCGACACCATCTCTGGTGGTACGGGCGTCGACACCATCGACTACTCGCTGCGCACCGCGCTCGTGGTCGTCACCTTGAACCCGGCGTCGATGTCTGGTGAAGCCACCGAGAACGACGTCCTGGCGCTCGACATGGAGAACGTGATCGGCACCGACTACAACGACACCATCACCGGTAACCCGAGCGCGAACGAGCTCGTCGGTGGCCTGGGCGACGACATCCTGAAGGGCCTCGCCGGTGACGACGTGCTCGAAGGTGGCGGCGGCACGGAAGGCAACGACCTCGATTGCGGCGCTGGCGACGGCGACATCGGTTTCGGCGAAGGTTCCGGCACCGGCTTCGCGCGAGCCAACTGCGAGTTCTGATTCTAACTCGGCACTGACAACGGAAAGCGCCACGCGGGTAAACCCGCGTGGCGTTTCGCCGTTTGTTGGCGTCAGTCGAGTGACGGGAGCCAAAGGATTGACACTGACCGACGGAGCCCTGCGCTGTCCGCTAGCGGATCCGCGAATAGCTCGCGGTTCTCGCGTTGAGACGACGAGGCACGCACTTTGCTTTTGGGAGCGCCCAGCATGACCAGAACCTGCGCCCTATTTCTCGTGTCGTTGATTGGAATGGCGGGCGCATGCTCGAACGTGGGCGATGCGGTCGACCCGAACGCACCGGGCGGCTCGAACCACGCCGGGCGCAGTTCGCGCGCCGGGACCGGCAATGGTGACGGTTCAGGCGGTGACGGCAACGGCGCGTCAGGTGGCGGCGTGAAACCGGGCGGCGGAAACGGCAGCGGCGGAAGCGCCGGATTTCAAGGCACGGGCGTGCTTTCGTTGACGAAGGTCGAGGCGCACGTCATCGGCCGATTCGGTGACGCCGTTCGCTTCACGATCTCCGGCACGCAGCCGGATGCGGGCGTGTACAGCATCGCGGTCACCTTCGAAGACGCCAGCGACACGCCGGTCAAGGTCTTCGACGGAGCTTGGGACGGCGCGGCCAGCTCGGTGGATGGGCGCATCCCCTTCGACGCGCCCGCCAAAGGCATCGAGTTCACGGCCACCGCGACCACGGCCCCGATCCCGAACATCAGCAAGCTGGTCAAGGCCAATGTCCGCTTGATCGACGGCCGGGATCAGTCGACGGAGGAGACGGAAGTAGAGGTCGTGGGCCAGGAGGAAGTCGCACTCGGCGAGGCCTGTGATCCGACGAACGTCGCGGACCGCTGTGAAGTCGGGCAATCGTGTAGCGGCAAGACCCCTGTGTGCACCGATGGCGTGGCGCCGACGATCGTGGAGGTCAAATACCTGCACGGCCCGACGATCCTGACGCGGGGTACGGATCCAGACGACGACGTGGCCATCGTGCACGTGGATTTCTTGGACGCCAGCAATAAGCCGGTCGTGATCGACCCCGATACGATGATCACCTCGTTCGACTACCCAGCGCACAATCGCTCGCTGGGCGGCGTGTTCTTCGAACGAGAAACGCCGGCCGCCACCGTCGAGAAGCTAGTCAACAAGGTGAAAGTGACCACGGTCGACTCGCTCGGTCATCAAAGCACGGCCACCACGGTGAGCCTGACCAGCCCGGTGCGCGCCGGAGACGGCATCACCTGCGATCCGCGCGGCTTCATCCAGTGCATCCAAGATTACGTGTGCGGCCCCGGGCCATCTGCGATCGCGGGCAAGTGCGTCAAACTGAAAACCGCGCGCACCACCGAGTGCGCGTCCGACGCGAAGCTCGATCCCAGCAAAGGGATCACGACGGTCGCGGGTCGAATCGACGGCGCAAGCCTGTGGGACCCGCCCGCGGAGTGCAGCAACCCGGAGAACGTCGATTTTCCGGAGGCCAGCGTGGCCCTGCATTTGGCGAACCCCGTGAGCAAGTTGACGGTCAGCACTCAGCGCCCCGAGACGAGCATCGATACCGTGGTCTACCTGATGCCAGCCTGCGCGAACGACACGAGCACCGCGCTCGGTTGTAACGACGACGGCATGGGCGGCGGTTACGCCTCGAGCTTCACGCTCGATGACGTTCCCGCGGGCGACTACACGATCGTGGTCGAGTCCGGGCAACTCGCCGGCGGCCCCTTCGGCCTCACCGTCACGGCCGAATAAAGCCTGCCTCGGGCTTGCCGTAGCGGCGCGGCGGGAGCTGGGTCAATCTGCGTGCGTGAAGACGCTCATGGTTTTGGCGGGTCTAGTCGCAGCCTGCAGCAGCAGCCCCCTCGACACGAATTCGGCGGGCAGCGCGGGCAGCGTCGGCTCGAGCGGTGGGAGCACATTCGTCGACAACTGTTCAGCGGCGCGCGCTCAGCAGCTCGGGGCGATCGATTCCGTCTCGACCGGCGCCGTGCAGTTGCTCAGCAATACGGCCGGAGTGAAGACACTGTACGTGGACGCGACCGCGGGCGGCCAGAACGGTGCGACCACGCACCCGTGGATCTTCATCGCCCTGGGCGACGCCACGAAAGCGTCGGTCACGGATGTCACTTCAGTGCAGTCCCTGGGCTGGGATCTCGCCATCAAGCGCGCTTTGATCTACACCAACGGCGGTGAGGGCGGTCCGGGCCAAGGGGCCTCCGCGTTCGTCGACAAAGACTTCGCCAGCGTAACCAGCGCAGACGCGACGAGCGCCGAATTCTACAGCGAGAAGTTTTTCGACGCCGATTGCAATCCGGTCGTCGACCTCACGGGCGCCGCGTCTACCTCGTTTTCGACCTGGTACGCGTACGATGAAGCCAGCCATGTGCTGAGTCCCGTTTCGGGTACGTGGTTGGTGAAAGGCGCAACCGGCAAACTCTTCAAACTGCGCTTCAAGAGCTACTACGCCACGCCCAGCGGCGGCATGGGCAGCGCAGGCGGCGCCTATTTGCTGGAAGTCGGGGCTCTTTAACGAGCTATGAGTCGCCTCCGCAACTGCTCCACGGGCGCGCTCCTCGCCGCGCTGGTCGCGGCTCATTCTGCGTCTGCACTGGCGGCCGAGTGCACGCGGCCGACCGATCCGGGCGGCGCCAGCGGCTACGACTACGGCGCCATCGAGCCGAGTTCGTTCGGGGACGATCGCGTTCTGGTTTGGTACACGACCGAAGGCCCGCACGCCGTGAACAACACGAGCTCGCGCGCTGACCATGTCCCGAACGACGTAGCCACCGTGGTCGCGATCACCAGCGATGCACTCGAGCGCTACGCAGCCATGGGCTTCCGCGCACCGCTCTCGGACGCCCTGTCACCCGGCTGCGGCTCGAACGGTGGCGACGCGCGCTTCGACGTCTATCTCGTGAACATGCGCGGTGCAGACGGCATGGCCGTGCCCGAGGCGGGCCGCTGCAGGAGTGATCGTCCCAAGCAATGTGCGAGCTACCTGGTCGCGAAGTCGGACTACTCCGAGTATTACGATAGCGCCGAGCTCGGCATTCGAACCGTGCTGCCCCACGAAACCTTTCACGCCGTACAAAACGCGTACGACGTGGATCTGGATCGCTTTTGGGCGGAAGGCAGCGCGCAGTGGGCGGCCAAGACTCTCGACCCCACATTGACCGATTTAGAGCGCAATTTACCGGCATTCTTCAGTCAAAGCGCGCGTTCGTTGGACGCACCACCGAGCGGCGTCACGTCCGGCTACCTGTACGGCTCTGCGATCTGGCCCGTATTCCTGAGTCAGCGCTTCGACGAAGACATCGTGCGCTCGGTGTTGGAAGAGGAGGCTCAGCAGGGCGATTCGGCGCTCAGTGCAACCGATGCCGTCTTGCATACCTTGCAGTCTTCGCTCGCCGACGAGTTCCCGCTGTTTGCGGCTTGGAACGCTGCCACCGGAGCACGCACCGGCACGGGCGGCTACGTGGACGCGGCGGAGTATCCCGAAGTCGCCATCAGCGAGCTGGTCAGCACGGGTTCCAAAGCGATTACGTCTGGGCTCGCGTCCTTCTACTATCACGCCCAAACGGACAAACCACTTCAGGTGACCCTCGACACGGACCCGACGCGCAACCGGGGTTTGCTCCTGCCGTTCGAGGCCGGTTTGCCCCAAGTCGATCGCGTGACGCCTCTCCCGGCCGAGCTGAATGGCGAAGGCATCGTCGTCGTGAGCGGCATCACCACGAGCAAGAAAGACGCGCGGTTCACGGTTTCGCTGAGCGCGCCGGCCGCGCCCGCGTCAGCTGACCAAGAATCAGGCGGCTGCTCGCTCTCTCATTCGTCCCCTTCTCCACGCTTGCCTGTACCGTTTGCGCTGCTGCTCGCGCTAACCGCCGCGCTGAGGATCAGGGCAAGTGGGGCGCGGCGTGCGTGGTTCGCTCGTGCGGCAAGAGCCGAGGATACACCCAGCCCGTCACCGCGCTGATCCAAGAGGCCGCGGCAAACAGCCCCCCCAGCACGTCCGACGGATAGTGCGCCCCCAGATAGACCCGAGACAGCGCCACGCAGAGCACCGTCAGCGCGCAGACGACGGCGAACGTGATCCACACCGCGCGTGGCGGACGCAGCACGCGCACGATCACGGCCAGAGTGCCGAGCACGCCCGCCGAGCCCATGGTGTGCCCACTCGGAAATGACAGCGAACTGGGCCGCGGCAGCAGGTATGCCGGCTCCGCGTGCGGGCGCGCGCGATGAAACGCCAATTTCAAAAGTACGTTCAAAACCAGGCAACCGACCGCACCCAAGAGCAAGAAGCGCGATTCGCGAGTCTTGCCGGCGGTCACGAGCAAGACCAGGGCCGCGACCACCAGCAGCGTCATGGGCAGGAAATTACCGAACGTAGTCAGAAACACCATCAGCCCGTCGTACGAGCCCCGCCAACCATCGACGAGCTTTTGCATGCTGGCATCGAACACGTCCAGCTCCCCTTCGTGCAACTCCCAACCCAGCCGAGCGAAGAACATCGCCGAGACGAGCGACAGCGGCACGCTCCAACGGTGCCGTTGCCAGACGCGACGAACGAAGTGGATGAACGACACCGCCCCGCCGGGTCAGCCGACGTTCAAGCGCGCCATCGGCAGAACGACACCCAGGGATTCGAAGCACTCCGCCAAGGTCGAGAACGAGCGCACGCCGACACCAATGCTGAAGCTCAAGCTCGCGCCAGCCATGCGGGCGGCCTGCGAGGAGGAGATCAACAAGATCTCGCCGCGCCCCACCACGTGCTTGCTCTTGAAATACTGCCACCACTCGCCACCGACACCGATCGCCAGCGGATCGAAGCCGGTCATCTGTGTCAGTTCCATGATCCAGATCGGATTGACGCATTCGGCGAGCAAGCCGCGAAACAGCAAGAGCTGCTGTTCGGCGAGCGCCTTGGTCACATACCCGGTAAACCACGTCACGACGAGGTTCGGCGCCAGCGATTCGCTACGGATCTCGCTACGCACCGACGCGGCGGGCACGGATGATCGCATCGCGGCTAACCTATCACCCTTCGGGATGCTACCGAAAGAAAGCGACGCTTCGTAAAGTTGCGGCGCGCTGAAGTTCTTCCGTGGTACAAGCGTTCAGGCATCACGCTTGTACAGTGTTGGAGGCATTCATGGCGACTCGACATCCAGGCGCTCTGCGAAAGGCTACCCGCTGGCTCGAGACCGAGATTCCGAGCCGAAAACAGCTATTGGGGGCCATTGATTGTCCATTTCCGCTGCGCATCAATGCGCACTTGGCCGCCGCTGAATCGTCATCGCTGAGCTGGTTACAACGGCTTGGGCTGACCACTAATCTGAAGCAACAGGCGCGGGTCAGCAAGGCACACCTCAGTACCCTCGTTGCGGGCTTCTACCCGAACGCCCCACTTGCTGAGCTGCAGTTGGCATCCGACTACGTGTGTTGGGCGTTTGCCTTGGACGACATCGGCGATGAAACCGAAGTCGGCGAACGCCCGGCGCGGCTCATGGAATTGTTCGAGGGCTTCGAGCACTTGCTGCAAGGCAAGGCTCCTAGCGCGTCCGCCAGCGCACTCGATCGAGGCCTTTTCGACGTGGTGCAGCGGGTGTCGGATTTCACCACCCCCGAACAGCTGACAGATTTCCTCGAGGGCAACCGTGCCTACTTCGGCGGCATGCTGTGGGAAGCCAACAACCGCGCTCACTCCCAGGTACCAGAAGAGTCGGCCTACCTCACCTTCCGACCCGCCGCAGGCGCGGTGCCTTCGTTTTTCAGCCTGATTGAACCGCTGGAGCGCATCGAACTGACGCCCACTATCCGGGCGAACCAAGACGTTCGAAAGCTGTCGCGACTCGCGGGAGACATCATTTGCTGGATCAACGACGTGCTCTCCTACGAGAAGGAGCGCGCGCACGGTGATTTTCACAACCTCGTGATGGTCTACGAACACCATCAGCAGCTGCCTCCGAGCGTAGCCGCCCCGAAGGCGATCGCCGTCATCAACTCCGCTATCTCGGACTTCAGCGCGACCGCCGACCGCCTGCCGAGCTTCGGACGAGCCGAAGACGAAGAGTTGAAACGCTACCTGGATGTACTCCGCGCGGTGATCCGCGTCACACTCTCCTGGACGTTCGACTCGACGAGGTATCACGAGGCCACGCCGACGAGCGGCCGTTAGTCCGCCGTTAGTCGCGACTTCCGCCCGCGAAGGCGAGCGACCGCGTTTGAGGAGTATGCTCCGCGCACGCCCATGCAGCGCTACGAGATCCTCCACCGCACGTACTACAATTTCGCCGGCCCCGTACAGCTTGGGCCTCATAGCTTGCGGTTGCGCCCGAGGGAGAGCCATGAGCTCCGCGTCGAGTCGGTCAGCGTGCAGACCACTCCCGCGTCCACTCTCCGCTGGAGCCGCGACGTAGAAGACAACTCGGTCGCGGTTGCGACCTTCGAACTGACCGCCAGCCAGCTCATGATCGAGAGCCACGTCATCGTTCAGCAGAACAACCAGACGCCATTTGATTTCCTGCTTGCAGACCACGCGGTGGACTACCCCTTTGCCTACTCGACCGAGGACGCGGCGGTGCTAGCGCCGTACATGCCCAGTGCCGTTCATGATGCGAACGAACAGGCGACGCTCGCGGGCTGGCTCAGCGCACTTTGGCCAACGGGCGAGCCCATTCAGACGTTCGCGCTCTTGCAACGCCTCAACGCACACATCAATCAGTCGCTCACGTATCGCGTGCGCGAGGAGCCCGGCGTGCAATCACCGGCCGAGACACTCGCCCTCGGCACTGGCTCTTGCCGTGATTGGGCCTTCCTCTTCATGGAAGCCGCGCGTCACTTCGGGCTCGCCGCTCGCTTCGTGAGCGGCTATTTGAATAGCCCGCCCTCGTCCGCCAACTACGGCGCAACCCATGCCTGGGCAGAGGTGTTCTTGCCCGGCGCAGGGTGGAAAGGCTTCGACCCAACCACCGGGCTGGTCGTCGGCGGCGACCACATCGCCGTCGCCGTCGCGCGGCTCCCCGAGTCCGTTCCGCCCGTGGAAGGCACCTTCATCGGCCCGCCCGGCTCGAGCCTGGACGTCGGCGTGTGGGTGACACAACTCGGTTCGACGTCGTCGCTCTCCACGTGAGCCGGAGCTCGTGTTCGGCAGTGCAGCGCGCCGCTCATCGTTGGTCACGCGATAGAAGGGGCGCTACGCCGCAAAATCAGTCGCTCGGCGTTCTGCCCGAGCACCGCCGCCTCGGCGCTCTGCGGAAGTCCGAGTAGGCGAATTTTCTGCAGCTCGAGCGCAGGGTGCAACCAGGGGCCATCGGAGCCGTAGATCAGCTTTGAAGGCCCCGCGTGGCGCACCGCTCGGAGCAGATAGTCGAAGCGGCGCACGCCCGAGGTGTCGGCATAGATGTTGGGGTAGCGCGCCAGCTGCTCGACCACTCGTTCGTGCGCTCGCCAATCGTCAGCGAAGCTCCCGAGGTGCGCGATGATGAAGCTGACGTCTGGATACTCGGGAGCGAGCATATCGATCACGTGTGCCTTGCCTGCGACGTCCAAAAATACCGGCAGATTGAAGCGCCGCGCGGCATCGCAGAGCTCACGGGTCGCTTGACTGTCATGGCCGTGTACCTTGACTCCGCGGAACCCGTAGCGCTTCGTGGCCTCGTCCAACATTTCGTGGATTCGCCCCGCGTCGCGCGAGGTGTGCACCATTGCGAACCCAATCAACTTCGAGGAAGTGCCAGCGATCAGCCGTGACAGTTCACGATTGGCAAGGACATAGTCCGAGTGGAAAGCGGGACAGACGATGGTCGCGTCGATGCCCGCCCGGCGCGCGCGCTTCAAGTAGGCAGCGAGTGGCGCCGTCGTGTTCCAAGGGGCGGTGAGCGCATCTCCCTTTCCTGCGTGGCAATGCCCATCGATGATCATGAGAAGCGCTCGTGCTCAGTGCGAGAACTCGCGGGCGGGGCGCCCAGCCCGAGCCGTCGCTTTTCGAGCTGGCCGCGGCAATAATGACGCGATCGGAGCCAGCGCGCCCGGAGACAACGACCGCCGGTGCGCCGCGTCGAGCGCGGCAGAGAGCTTTTTCACTTCGCTTGGCGACAGAGCCCGTGATGCTTGCCCGGGCAAGCGTACACGCCCTGATTGGAGCCCGCCCGTCCAGCGATCGACGATCAGATACAGGTTCTGGGCCTTGCGGTCGCGATCGACGATCTGCTGATGCTTTTTGCTCGACGGTCCGCTCGTGTCGATCTCGATATTCATGCGCCGGCGGTTGGGGCCGTCACCGAACACGAATGACACGTCCGGCCGGTTCAAATTCGCGCCCGGCTTGCGCACTTTCTTGCCGTCGGCTTGCAGCTGCTCACGTCCGATCCGTAGCGCGGCTTGTTGCTGCTGGGGGGTTCGGAGCTGTCCCGCAACGCTCAACAACGACACCAGATCGACCAGCGCCGTAGCCGCCCCGAGCCCGGTTTCACTTTCGCGTTGTTCGCCAGGGCCGAACAGCTCGGTTTCGAGTTCTCGAGCAGCCGCGTCGAGCGCGTGCGCAGCGAGTGAGGTGATCGCGGCTCCCGTGTTCATGTGTACTCCCAAGCCTTGCTAGGCACGGACGGAACTGCGACGACGCACCGGCCGGCGTGGCGCGGCCACCGCCGCACGCGGAGCAGCACTAGCGGGTTCGAACGGCAGCACGCGGTTCGCGTCCATACGTCCCGCCAAGCCCAGCGACTGCGCACTCGTCAGCCACTCTTCCGAGAACTCGGCGATCTCCAGCAAGAGCGCCTCGAAGGAACCGCGCTGCATCTTCATGATGTGCGGTTGGGCGAGCCAGCGCAGGACCTCTCTGCCCGCGACCGCCATTCGTTGGCGAGGCGAGGTGACCAGGCGTTCGTTGAAGTAGCGCACGAGCACCTCTTCCACGACATCCCAGCCGTTTTCGACGCCGAACAGGTTTTTGACATCCTCGGCGTTGAGAATCTTGAACGCCTCTTCGAGCAGCTGCATGACCTCGACCCGCATCACGTTCAAGTGACCAAATGAGGTGAACTTGAGGTTATTTCTCAGATCGAGCCCAGCGCGGCGCACGATCGCAATGCTGCCGAAGCTGGGGTCGTAAGCGCGCTCGCGCACGACGTCGCTGATGCGTTTGTCGCGCCAGAAGAGCGCCACTTGGTTTACGAAGTGGCCGAACAGGCGATGAAACTCCAGGTTCGGCGTGCTGCCCTCGGGCAGCGCGCCGCCGCCATAGCCGAAGGCTCGTCGATAGGCTGCGACCCGGTCGCGCATCGTGTAGCGCAGCACGTCGCGGCGGTCGAACTGGTACAGGTGGAACGCGCCCGGCCCACTCGATAGCCGCACCGCTCCGGCGTGAAATAGCTCCTTGAGCTTGCGCATCACACGAAATACCCCGATTTTCTCGTGTTGAAACAGGTAGTAGAGATCGCCCACGGCGACCATCCGCTCCGCCGTCACTTGCTCGTCGTACGGCTCGACCCCCTGCGGCATGCGCGTGCCGCCGAGCTGCGTTGCCGCACCCGGGCCGATGCCCGAGAGCTCCGCCAGCCCGCGGTCGGGCGGTACTGGAGAAGCCTGATCCTGCCTCACGGCAGTGGCGAACAGCGCGTCGATTTGCGTCTTCAACGCATCGCCGAGCTGCGGATTGGTGATCAAGTCCGCCGCGTGGAGGTCGGTAACCCGCGCACGAAGTGCAGCGACGCGATCGAGTAGCTCCTGATACTCTTGTTCTTTTGCCATGGCCGTTCCTGCTCGGTTTACTTGTGCTTGGCTGCAGCGTTAATCTGGATCTCCGCCTTACCGTCGACGATCGCGATCAGGTGATAGACGCCCTTGGGAAGATTAGTGCGGTCGAACTCGAAGCGGCTACCTTCCTGCTTTAGAGGAAGTTCGAACTTCCCTGCCTCGTGCAGGAGCAGCGCTCGTTCGATGTTCTTGTGGTGCAGGAAGCCAAATTCAACGTAGGGCTGTTTGCCTAGATCGACTTCTTGGCCGCGAGGGTGGGGCTCGTTTGCAACGACAGCATGTCTGCTCAGCCATTCTTGGACGGCCGCTGGTAGCGTTGTCGGTGACGCTGGTGCTGGTGCTGGTGCTGGTGCTGGTGCTGGTGCTGGTGCTGGTGCCGGTGCTGGTGTCACGGGCGAGGTTGGTGACGACGCAACCGGCGGAGTTGGTGGCGTCGGAGCTGGCGCGGCCGGTCCAGACGAGCCTGACGCGTTTGGCTTGATTTGGAACGTCACCCGTTGTCGTTGCCGAGGCAAGGCGCGACTAGAAACCTGCAGATCGTGAGCTCTAGGCGCCGCGTTCGCGGTATCAAGCAGGAGGTAAACGTCTTTTCCGTCTCGCGCGTAGTCGATCTTCTTGAGCTCGATCCCGGGCGGTGTGTCCACCACCAGGTCTCCGAGATTGCTACCCGTGAGCCTCAGGCGTGCGTCTTTCGCCCGTGGGACATCGCTGGGAGTGACGCTGGTGACCTGCGGGACCTTGGGTTTTGCTTCACCAACCGAGAAGATGCCTGCGACTACCTTGAGCGTGCCGGCGGTATTGCTGGCCGTGAAGTCGCGCGGGCCGACTTCGGCGTTCCCTTCGATCAGGATCGTGAGCCGTGTTTCCTTTCGAGAAGGGAAGCGCGCCTCCGAGACACGGATGCCCTGGCCGAAGTGGTACGAAATGGAGCTATCCAAGGACTGGCCGCGCACGATCACGGTCGCTTGTGTCTTGCGTGCGAGTACTTGGCCTTGATCGCTCGTCGTCCGACCTTCGAGCTCGACTTCGCTCACCACCGCTGACGGCACCGAGGGCCTGATCGGCGACACCGCTAGCTGAATGTTCTCTTCCTTGCCGCGCACTTCGGAGGGACGCGGCGGAGCGCGACGAATTCCGGAAGCCAGATCAGCTCCCGCTTGCAGCAGCCCGGCCAACCCCTCGAGCTGGGTCGCAACACGGGCGGTATGGAATGCGCGGCTTGGGTTGGCCGAAGGCGCGCGAGAGAGCTGGGCCGCTTCTCTGGTCAAGCTCGACAATTTGTCCAACGTGCGCCTAAAAATGACGACGCCGTCCTTGCCACTGTCTTGGACCAACTGACGCCCCTCGACCGCGGCGAAGGACTCCACCCAGCCGAGGAGCTCGGCGATTGTCATCGGGGGTTGGTTCTCGAACCTCAGCAGAGTTGCTTGGCGGTCCGCCGGCCCCAAAAAGACCGAGTCCATCGCAGCGTAGGTGTCGCGCGTTTGCTCGAGAACGACATCTAGATTCTGCGACAACAGCACGAGCTGAGTGCCCAAGAAGGGCTCGAAATCCTGACTGTCGGCGCCCCGCGTGAAGAACGGTCGCTTGTTTAGCCACGACGAGAATAGGCCATTCACGTAGTCGACCAAGATGAAGAAGTTGGTGAAGTTGCGCTCTTCGTCCAGTGTATTGACGCGGTCTCGCTCCAGGCCAAAGCGCTGGCGCATGCGCGCAAGCTGCCCGCCGACCTTCTCGGGCACGCTCAGGTTGGGCTCTGCGCCGAGCAACTCCAAAAAGAACAAGTCGATGCGCTGAACACGCGGGCCTCCGGGCAGGCCGAACTCCGCCGCAAGCTCCTGCAGCTCGGTGCGCACGATTGAGCGCATGGCATCGGCGTCGTCTTCGTCCACATCGGCGCGCATCGGCTGCAGACCCTCGAGCAGAGGCAGCGCTTGCTCGACCACGACCCGGGCTTGTTGTTGGATGCTGGCCTGCGCGCCAGTTACCTCGCCCATGTCTGCTTGCAGCGTCAACGGCTGTGCGAGCCATTCCCACTCGACTCGCCCTTCGACCGCGCGTGGCTTGAATGCCTTGGTCAATGCCGCGAGGAAACCCTTGGTATCGGCTTCTCGATAGCGCCAACCGAGCACTTCACGAATCGTCTGCTGCGCGGTGATGGTGGTTGAACCCTGGCCGCCACTCCCCCCCTGCCCTCCGGACGATTCCGGCCAGGCACTTCTGGCCGTTGCCTGAGTGAGGATCGGAAAAGTGACAGCCTCCTCCACCGTCGCGCTGAACTTCTTCAGGTCATCTGTCGACATGATTCACTCCTTTTCCGCTGATCGATTGACTCGACGGCGATTTCGGTTCGCCTGCCGGTGCGGGCTGACGCTCGGCGAGATCGCGCCAACACTCGAGCAGTGCAGAGTGCGATGCCGCCAACGGCCGTGCCAGGTGCACGGTTCCACTGCGGACGACCTCACTGAAGGCCCGCCACTCACGCCCACGTGTGCGCCCCATGCGCAGCAACATCTCCGTTTTTTCGTAGCTCGCTAGGTCTTGAGCATAGCGCTGCGCGACGCGGTTCAGCGCGTGGTGGATCCCATATAGAGCAGTTACGATTTCCGTCGAACGCGCGTCGAGCTCGACCATGCGCGCCGCCTGCGCAGCGCTCGTGATCGCTTCCTCCACACTGCCCAAAAGCTCGGCAATGCTGTCACCCAGGCCGTCGACCAAGGCCGGGCTCGGCGGACTCGGCCGGTCCTCGCGCACGGTCACGTCGAGTGCCGACAGTGAATCATTGAGTCGCAGCAAATCGTCGGTGAGTTGGCCCAGTGTAGCGCTCAGGCTCATGGCTATCTCCTCGCCAGCTCTTTGTAGAAATTTTCTCGAATCAGCTCGGCGCTCGAGAGTCGATTGTCGAGCGCGAAGCGCGCGGCGCCGATCAAGAAGCGCTCCGGAACGATCCCGGGATCGATGCCGCGTCCGAGCCGCTGCGCCGCTTCCTCGATCATGCGCTGCTCTTTCTGCCCGCAGCAGTAAACCTGGGCCAGGGCCTTTTTGCCGAGCGTCTCGAACGGTTGATAGCAAACCGCCTGCACGACCAGCTCGATGGCGCGCTTGGCGGTCCGCACCAACGCCTCGGGCAGCAGGCTGCTCGCTTTTGGGAACAGCGCGCTCCAGGCACGGTGGTACTTGTCTGCTTCTGCCTCGAAGCTCATGCGTCGCAAGAGTTCGATACTCAGGAACACCCGCAGATAGGGCACGGGATGAACCCCCGCGGGATTGAAATTCATCACCACTTCCGGCGCCAATCCGACCACGTCCATCAACGAGGCAACCACTGCTGGACCGCCGAGCAACAGCCCGCTGAGATCGGCGAAAATCTCACGGTTCCAGCGCGTCCAAACCTGAGCGACTTCGACCGGCAGGCCCGCGCGCGTGAGGTGGAGCGCGATCGATCGCGGCACGACGTGCGATAGCCCGAGGTCGCTCTGCAAGTTGTGACTTACCTCATGCAAAATTGCGCCGAGTGTCCAGGGATTGACGAGTCGATGATATGGCAGCTGAATCAGCGGGAACGGGTTGAGCTCGCGGCCCAGCTGTCGCAGACGGATCCCCCGGCGGTAGGTGGCGGGACCAAATCCGGTTCGCATGTAGTTGAAAGGCGGGGGCGCCGGCACTGACTTTTCCTTGCCGAGTCCCATGTATGCGTCCTGATAACAGTCGAGCGCGATGCGATCGGCGCTGAGTAGCCAAGTCCCGAACACCGACTGACGCTGACCGAAGAGCTCCAGGTAGAAGTCCCAGATGCGCTCGATCTGACGCACCTGCTGGTGCGAAGCGTTCTTGTGCTTCAGCACCGCGAGCAGCGCCGACCGGGCAGGCCCCTCGCTCGCGGTACCAACGAGCTCGCTGAGCCGTCGGGTGCTCGCCGTGAGCCCCGTGCGTAGAGTGCCCAGCAACTGATTCACGGCTTGAATGTGGCCCTCGGTGGGCGATTCCGCGCCCACCCCGAACTCCTCGCGCCGAAAGTCGCGCAAGGCGAGCGCGTGCCGCTCCAAGTTGACGGCTTGGGCACGCAGCCAGGGCCGAAGCACTGGTTGCGTGACGCTCGTCTGCAGTTGCGTGCCGCGCGAAGTGGGCACGGCGGGGCGCTCTCGGAGGTCGGCGGCAAGGCTTACCACGGCAGATCACCCGGCACATCCGCACGCGCCACACCGACGTGGACGCGCTGCACAGCCACAATTCGAGCACGCCCCCGAACCCGGGGACGCGGGCCCAGGGCGCCCGAGGAGACGCGTCGATTGGCGATGAAAACGCCGATCCCGTGCCACCGAGCGACGGTAGCTTTGCGTCAGGATTTGGGGATTGCTCAGCGTGCGCGCGGCTTGCGTTGCCAAAGCACGGGCGGCCGCCTGCGGCGTTATCGAGCGGCCTTGCGCAACGCTGCGGCCAAGCGTTGCCATCGTCGTTCGAGCGATGCGCGGCAGAGCACGTAGCATCGGTCGCGTCGAACGATTGCGAAACAGCGAGCGTGCCAGATTGCCGATCCCGCGCGTGAGGTTCGGCACGACTTTCCCCAATAGCTTCGGCGCAAACTTGGCCAGCGCCTTGCCAGCGAACGGGAGCGCCTTGCCGAGCAGCGGCAGCGCGAACTTGGCCGCCAGGGGAATCAGGGGCAAAAAGTGCTCTGCCGCCTCTTGTTCGCTCTCGGATTCGCTGGCCGCGTGAGCCATGTGCTCCATCATCAAGTCCAAGTTCGTGCGCCTGACCGGGTCGAACTCGAGTTCCAGCTCGAACTCGTGTTCGCCCTCCAGTTCGCCTTCGATGGCTGGCGCGGCTTGCATCGCACCACGCATGGCCTCGCGTGCCGCGGCCATCGCCACTCGACGCAACGCCTGCGAACGCCCTCCGCGGTCGGCCATCGCGCTCAGGTGATTGAAGAACGCTTCGGCTTCAGCCTCGTGCTCATTTTCGTGCTCGTGCTCGTGTTCGTGCTCGTGCTCGAATTCGCCCTCAAGCTCCCACTCATGCTCTAATTCAGCGTTCGCGCTCGACATGCTGCTGCCTCCTATTCGTTCATCACTTGCTGCGTCACACCGCGCCGAGCTTGCGCCCACCGCCGCCTGGTCGAACCGCCACGCGCGCGGCGCGCACGTTCCGCCGCAACGCGGCCGTGCAATAACGCGGGCTGGAAAGCACCCGCCTGGTTTGACGCGCCATCACTGCGCCGGCTCGTTGCCTGGTGATGGGTTGACCAGACGCAGCGTTGCGGCGCAGCGTCTTCGCCGTACGGCGGATGATCGTCGGCACCAATCGGACCATCGGGCGGGTCGCGCGTTGCATCCGCAAAATCCGGGTCAAAATGGCGGCGCCGCGCACGAGGTGCGGAATCATTCGGCGGAGCGCGCGGCGGTCGCGCGCGGACAGAGTGATGGTCGTCGCCGCACCGACCATCGCTTCGGCTTCGAGCTCATGCTCGGCTTGTGCGGCAAAGTGCGCCATCGCCTCCGCCATCATTTCGTGTTCGCCGAGCTCATGGCTGACTTCATGAGACTCGAGTTCGTGCTCGAGCTCATGCTCATGCTCCTGCTCGAATTCATGTGACTCGAGTTCGTGCTCGCGAATCAAGCCGCTCAGCGCCTGAACCCCTTGCCCGGCGAGTGCCCCGAACGGACCCGGAATCGCGCCCGCTACGACCTTTCCGACGATCGGCGCGGCGATCTTGGCCACCCGCTTCAGCAGCGGCAATGCCCTACGCAGGATCTTCCCGAAGAACTGCTCGCCCTGTTCGTGTTCGTGTTCGAACTCGTGCTCGTGTTCGTTTTCAAATTCGTGCTCGTGCTCGTGCTCGAACTCCGATTCCAACTCCGATTCTCCCAGCCCACCCAGCAGATTGCCGAGGCCAGACACAATCGACCCCAAGAATTGCTCACCGTGCTCGTGCTCTGACTCCCCCTCGGATTCCAGCTCCGACTCCAGCTCGGATTCCCCCTCGAACTCATGCATCGATTCGAATTCCTGCTCGAGCTCCGACTCCGACTCGAGCTCACCCGATAATTCCGCTTCGAAATTGCGGTTCATTGCAGCACTACGGTCCATTGGAACCTCCAGTATTCGTTTGTGCGGGCCGAGCCGCCGCAATCCACGGCTTCGTGTCTCGGTCTTCGGACAAGATGAAGCAACGCGCGCTTGCTCGAAAGTCGGATTTGTTCGGGAGTGAATCGATGCTCCCGCGGATGAGCGTCACACTTTCTCGCGACGCCCGCGTCGTGCGAGCGCCAAGCGATAGTGATTTATTCGTTCCAACGGAGCGTGACCGCGTTCGCCGGCGCTACTTTCAGCCATGTGCGCCGCTCGCGAGCGCATGCATAGGTGATATCCGTCATCCCAGTCTCATTCTGGTGCCATGCCCTGACATTGACACGATCGCTGGGACACACTACCGAAAGAGGAGCATCGACGGAGGGCGTCGGTGCAAACACCCAAACGCGGGGCTCCTCGAGGGTCGAAGGGACGACGTGATGCGATCGGACACCGCTACAAAGCGCGACAAATCTCGGCCGCCGATCGAACCACTCGAGCAGGTTCATGCGACGCAATCCGCTCAGCCCACTCAACCCACTCAACCCACTCAGCCCGCTCAGCCCTCAGCAACTGCACAATTCGTTCCGCACGACGCGACCGAGCTGGTACGCGCCCTGATCGGTCGCGTCCATGGCGCCTCCGCGCCTCTCAGCGATGAGCGCGAAGAAGTCGTGCTCTCCGTCGAAGTCGACGGCGCGCAATACCTACTGACGCGACTCAAGCCCGCGCCGCTCGATGCCGTCTCGCTGAGCCCGCGTGAACGAGAGATTGCACGCATGGTCGCCCAAGGGCTCTCGGACAAGACCATCGCCGCAGTGCTCGAGATCAGCCGCTACACCGTAGCAACACACCTCCGCCGCATGTACGCAAAGATGGCCGTCACGACACGAGCGGCGATGGTCGGCAAGATCATGAATCAAAGCCCACGTTGGCCCGTTGCCAGGCCGCCCTCTGGCGAGAAGCGCTGATCACTCCGGCTCGGCATTCGCTTCTAGATTGATTTGAAGCCGATTCGCACGTGGCTCGAGTCGCAGAAGGGTTTCGTGTTGCTGGCACCACAGCGACACAGCCGCGCCCGGACTACGCGAGCCACGACGCGGCCGGTCCCGCTCGTGATCTCCAGGTTGCCACGCACCTGTAATGGCCCGTCGGTCTCTGGCTCGATCACGAGCGGTCCGTTACGGACCTCCAGCAGGTCAGCCTGCGTGGTGTCCGGCTCGCCGCTTGCGGTAAAGCCCACATCGTGGTGCGAGCCGTCGCAAAACGGCTTGTTCTTGGAAGCGCCGCAGCGGCACAGAGTGGCGCGATAGGCGCCGGAAAGGCCTGCGAGCTGCAGCTCCGCGCGCACCGCGTAGGGGCCCGCTTCCCGAATGGCGACTAGGTTGACGGGCGGAGGCGTCTCGTCGGGCACGCCGTCCTTGCGGCGGTAGCGGATGGCGCCCGGGGGACAGGCGTGCGCGATCTCTACGACAGACTCGACGGGCAGGGCGTCCGGATGGATCCAAGCCCCCTGCATGTTGGCCAGAAAAACACTGGGCGCTCCAGTGACACAGAAGCGCGCATGAATGCACTTCTTCCCCTCATAGATCAGGGTGAGGCGCCTGCCCTCGACGTGTTCCACGCCGTCGCTCTCACTTGGCACGCGGGGCGCTTCGCTCGGCGCGATTGCTGGCTCCGCTGGCGGCAGTGACGTGCGTGGGGCCGGTGCCGTTGAAGCGGCTGACTCGAAGGCGCGCGCGCCCCGCTCGGCAAGCTTGGCAAGAATGCGAGCTGCGCTGGCGGCTCGAGGATCCGACTGGTCGAGCGCAGCTCCCGCTCGTGCCATATCGCCGAGGCGTTCGCTAAAAATTCGCCAGGCGCTCGTCCCGGGCGGGAGTGGCGCCGTGTTACGCATCGCGGTGAAGGTCATGCCAGCATGGGATGCGGGATTCGAGGCCCGGCCGGCAGACGCGCGGCGCGTTCCGCGAGCGGCGTCACGGCGTGCATCAGGCCGAGCCCAAGCTCAATGGCGACCGCCTTGTCTGGTTGATGCCGAGGGACGATATAAGCGTGAGCCAGTAAACGGAGCATCAACGCGTAGCCGGTGTTCGCGAGATCGACGCATTGAACCGCAGCTTCGTTCTCGATCCAGACACGCCCCTCGCGCACCGCGGGGGCCCTGAGGACGGGGTTGTGAGCGGCCGGAAAGGACGGTTGAAAGCCGGGATTTTTCGCCTTGAGTGCCAGAAGCTCATTGCGAATCTCGACGAAGCGTTGGAAGTGCGACCCGCTCGACCCGGTCTTCGCTCCCTCCCCTTGCTCGACGATCGCCGCGAACGCTTCGAGGGCCGTTTTCAGGCAGGTGACCGGCTTCGCCCCCGCCAATGTGAGCTCTTGGGGTGAGAGCTGCAAGGCGGGATCCCCGCAGAACGCAGCCGCCTCGCCGTGGTGCGCGACGAACGCGCGCAAGCCGTCGCCGAGGGAGGAGTAAAAGGTCCCCACGGTGTCATAGTCGAGCGGCATCGGCGTGAGCGACGGCCGTCCTACCTCGCGCCTGAACAGCCGGTTCGGAGCAAATCCATGGCCTTCGGGCTCCCCCGAATCTTGGGGTCGCTCGAGGTGAATGCCCGCCGAGCGGAAACTCGCCCCGCACGAATTGCGGTGGTCCCCCGAGCGCCGAAGTAATGTTCCAGACCGCCGCGAGGTGCCCCATCTCCTCGACGGCGACGCTGATGATGGTGCGCCGCCAGCGCGAAACGCACGCCGCCTCATCGCGTGAAAGCCCCTCCGATTCGCCGTCGCGCAGGCTGAACGCCGCGTACAGATAGGTGCACATCAAGGTGTGCTCCAGCTCCGCCGCCTCGTACAAGAGGTAGCAGAGTTCCGCGCGGCTTGGAGGGTTTGCCGCCAGCGCGACGCCGCAGTCGTGCACACGCGCAGAGACGCAGACTGCCAGGTCCTCGATCATCGTCAGTCTCCGTTGGAAAGGAGTGAGCTTGGTCGCGCTCAACGGTACTCAGATTCTCGAAAGACAACGTCGGCGGTCGTTTCGTGACAGCTGGCGTACCGTAGCCAGCGCGTCCAGCGCGTCGTAGGTTAAGCACCCTGGAATGCGCGGTTACGGGAACGCCCGTGATTCGCGCCTACGAAGTCCCATCACGTTTCGCGGGCGAGCTCGAGCGTCACTGTTGACCTCCACTGAGGTCGCGGCCTTCTGTGCTGCCGCCACACGAAAGACGCTTACTGTCGCCTTCGTGGAGCTCGCGCCGCGTCCGCGGGTGGTTGGTCGGGCACATTGCGCAAGCCGCCACTGCCCCCGAGCGCAACCCCGCCGCCCCCTCCCGGCCCACCGCTGCCTCCACCCGCGCCGCCATCGCGATGTGCGCCGCCATCGCCCGCGGCTCCGCTCACGCCCGCGGTACCGCCTGCAGAGAAGCCCGCGGTACCGCCTGCAGAGAGGCCCGCGGTGCCAGCCGAGCCGCCAGCAGCGCCTGCGGTCCCCGGGGCGCCCGCACTCAGCGCACCGGGAGCACCCGCCAGGTCCGCAAACAGGCCCGCGAGACTCGAAGGCCAACGCTCGGATGTTTGGCTCGAATTGCAGACGCAACCGGACGCGAACACGAGCGCGATCAGAGCGAGCTTACTGGGGGACACGGATTTTCGATCCCAAGTCGAGTGCAGTTTGGAAAACCTGCGTGTTGACACTGAAGCCAAAGTACATGCCCGGCTTGAGCGAAGTGTCTTTGGGCACGTCATTGGGATCCACGAGCGATCCAGCGGGGTAGTCCGGCTGCAAGCCGTCCATCCGTAGCAGTGACAGGCCGAAGCTCAGGCCTGCGCCGGGGACGATTTCCCAGATTGGACCGAAGTAGAATTCGTCGTCTACCTTCCTGAGATCCGCGCCGATGCCCACTTGCAACCCAAGGCCGTGATAACCGGAAAAACGCGCCTGGCTGAATTGGCCGAAGGGAAACAGATTCAAAGTAATCGCGGCCGAAGGATGAATGGTCGACTCTTGGCGGATGACTTGGTCGGTGACACCCGGCATGCGCTGAGTGTTCACCTGACGATATGGATAGGTGAAGGGCACGAGCAACCCAACGTCTAACAGGTACCGCGGATGCATCACGGTGAGGCGTACGCCGTCAATACTGAGGTTGCTCTTGTCGGTGCGCGCGATCACTACATTCACGGCGTCCGTCTGCTGGGAGACCACCACCTTGGTTTCGGCGAGTTTGACCAGAGTTGGCGGCGGAGCAGGAGGCGGAGCCGCAGCAGCTACTTTGGCACCCGCGGCAGCGGGCGAAAATAAGGTCGTATCGCTCAGCTCGCTATCGGTTCGCACCGTCAACACACTTGCGCACGAGTCCGGACCGAACAGTCGCACGGTGAGCGTGTCCCCGATCTGAAGCTTGGGATTTCGCTCTTCCCCAGGCACCGGGAAACCGGTTGCGTCCACGCAAACCACCGTGCGATCGGAGCACACGTTGTCGGCGTAGAGCTTGGCAGCGACGGCGTCAGTGTACAGTTTTGCATCGGTGCTGGCCAACGTGCCCGCGCACTGGTCCGGTGCGCCCTGCGCGAAGCCAGCTACGGTCCACGACGTGGCCGCGAGCACGACGAGGGCGATCAGCTGCGGCTTCACGGCACACCTCCCTGCCCTGCGGCGCCGGCTGTGCCCGCGGCGCCATCCCCTGCCGCGCCATCCCCCGCCGCGCCGCCCTCCGTCACTGTACCGCCGGTTCCACCGTTCATGCTGCCCCCGCCTCCGGAAGAGAGCCCGCCGGTTCCGCCACTGCCGGTTCCGCCACTGCCGGTTCCGCCGCTGCCCGGAATGACAGGCGCGGCCGCGCGCGAGATGGGCTTCGTGACCTCACGCAACGGCCGAACGTCGAAACCGCATGCGCCGTGCGGAAACGCGGGAACACCGCTGACGTTGCTCGAGGGTTCGATGATGGCCGTGCCCGCTGCACCTGCGGTGCCCGCTGCGCCCGCGTCGCCATCGTCAGGGACGATAGACTTTACGTCGGGGAACAGACGCACGGTGATCACCGCCTCGCGCTGCTTGGGGAACACCAGGACGCTGGTGATGCTCTGAGAGAGCGGTTCATTGTTGGGCGCGGGCAAGCAAGCAGAGGCAGTGCCGTCCGCCAGCGTGCCGCCGGTGAGTTGTACTTCGAGCCAGCTGCCACCGCGTGATTGAATCAAAGTGATGATCCCCAGATCGTCCGTGGCCGGCTGCTGCACGGCCACTTGTACGACCAGTAGCGGTGGTGCTTGCGAAGCGTCATCCGTACAAGCGATGGCCGCACCCAGGAGTGTGCCACCCAGCATCAGAGTTCTCGAAAGCTTCATTGTTGCCCACTCGAGCTCATATCAGAACGCGCTGCACTCCTATCTTCAAACCCCGCCCGATAAACAATTGACTATGACGCGAATCCGAAGAGATGACTATTGAGCGAACCTCATCGGCAGTCACCACTACTGGCTAAGTCGCAGAGTCCCGCGACCCCGAGGAGGAGCGTTCAATGCCTGACCAATTCGTGCCCTTGCCCAGCGATCCCAATGAGCTCAACCCTGACGCGGAGAGCAACGGTTTCACGGGCCGCTACCTGGTCGCGTTCGAGCCGGGCACCGCTGAAAGCGGCGTTGCAGAGTTGCAAGATCGCGTGGGCATCGCCGCCTTCAGCGCGCGCGCCGGCGCCCCCTCCTCCTCCAACGTGATGCTGGAAGAGATCGGTGTTGCCATCGTCGATGCGCCGCCGGACCAGCACAACGAGCTCAAACTCGCCGCGAGCGACGTCAACTCGCCGATTCGGCTCGTCGAACCCGAACGCTACGTGTGGGCCGCAATGGTGCCGAACAGCGCGAGCGCGTCGGCTTCGGGCAATCTGCCGCTGCTTCCAACGGAGTCGATACTGGCTCACGGCCCTTGCCTCAACGCCGACTTCCTGCGCGGTTACAGCGCCGCCGCCAACGGCTTGCTCGCCGCCCTAGCCCCCGAAGCGCAACCCATCTCCAGCGCCACGGAATCGCAATTCGCGCTCTCCTCGTCGGCCACTTGGGGATTGCTCACCACGCTGGTGCCCCAGTCTTCGTTTTCAGGCCAAGGGATCCGCGTCGCGGTGCTCGATACTGGCTTCGATCTACAACATCCGGATTTCACCGGCAGGCTCATCACCGCTCAATCGTTCGTCGCCGGCGAACCCGTGCAAGACGTGCACGGTCACGGCACCCACTGCATCGGCACCGCATGCGGGCCACTCCGGCCGCCTATCGGCCCGCGCTACGGCGTAGCGTACAACGCGCAGATCTACGTCGGCAAAGTGCTGAACAGCGCAGGCCGCGGCACCGATGGGCAAATGCTCGCTGGCCTCAATTGGGCCGTTCAGAATCAGTGTGCGGTGGTCTCGATGTCCATCAGCGCCCCGGTACAACTCGGCCAATCGTTCAACCAAGTGTTCCAAGCCGCGGCCAGCGCTGCCGCCGATCGCGGCACACTGACCATCGTCGCTGCTGGCAACGACAGCGCTCGGCCCGGCATCATCAAGCCCGTCGGGCATCCAGCCAATTGCCCGTCGATCATCGCCGTGGGCGCGCTGGACGTGAACCTCATCGTGGCTCCGTTCTCCAACGGCGGACTCAATTCACCCGGCGGCGAGGTGAACGTGGCCGGCCCAGGTGTCGGCGTCTACTCCACCTGGCTACTGCCCCAACGCTACAACACCATCAGCGGCACCAGCATGGCGACCCCGCACGTCGCAGGCATCGCCGCGCTGTACGCGGAGGCCACTGGCCTGCGCGGGATGCCGCTCGCCAACGCCCTGCTTCGCCGCGCACGCCGCCTCTCGCTCGTGCGCGATTTCGGCTGGGGGTTGGTCCAAGCGCCCTAATGTCACCTTGAAGCGAACCAGAAAGGTCCTAAGCTAGCCGCGTGGCCAAAGACATCGAGATTAGTGTCTCAGTGAGCGGCACGAAACCCGACGAGGTAGCGCAGACCGCTCGAGCCCTCCGCGCCGCCGGTCTCGAGGTTACGAGCATCTTGGACCAAATCGCGGTCATCACCGGCCGCACCGACGAAACCGCACTCGCAGCCATCGCGCGCGTGCCCGGCGTTACGCATATCGAGCGCCAAGGCAGCGTGAAAATTTCGCCGCCTGATTCTGGCGTCCAGTGACTCGCGGCGCAGTCGCCTGAGCTAGCCCGTGCGGCCCTCACCGCAAAGGTCAGCAGTACCAGGGGATGACTCGACCTTCATCGGCCCCCCTTGGGCGAGCCTGGACGAGGGCATGTGGGCGACACCAGTCGGCTCAGCGTCGACATCGAAGACAAACTCTGGGTAGGGTGCCGACCAATGACCGGCCCCAAAGACCACGACGACGAAATAGACGAAGACGACGAGCTAGACGAAGACGAATCGCCTTCCCCGCCGAACGCGAAAACGAAGACGCAACCGAAAGCGTCGACGGCCAAGGGCAGCAGTGCGGCGTCGAAGCAGTCGAAGCCTCCGGCGATCACGTCGGCCCACCTGATCGGCATTGCAGTCGTTGCTCTGGCGGTAGGTGGCGCGGGCGGCTGGTTCGGTCACATCCAGCAAGGCAAGGCAGCGCTACGCGCCGAGGTCGCCGCAGCGCCCGTTGGCAGTGGCGTCCCCGCGGGTCCGTGCGGCGCATGGCAATCGAAGCTGTGCAAGAGCGTGGGCGAGCAATCCTCGTCCTGCCAGGAGGCCAAGGCCGCGACGGGCGTGCTGTCGACCCCTGCTTGCGAGGCCGCAATCACGACGCTGCCAGAGACGCTCGCGAAGATCAAAACCGCGCGCGCCACTTGCGACAAGCTCGTAACCAAGCTGTGCGCTGATCTGCCGCCCGGCTCCAAGACCTGCGACATGGTGAAGGAGCGCACACCCAGCTTCCCGAGCGAGCGCTGCAACCAGATGATGCAGAACTACGACAAGGTCATCGCCGAGTTGAAGCAGATGGATCAACAACAGGGTGCCGGCGGTCCGCCGATGGGCGCTCCCGGCGGGATGCGCCCCGGTATGCCCCCAGGGATGCCGCACGTCTCGATGCCGCAGCCTTCCGCGCATCCGTGAGGTTGGCAGCGCAAACGACCAAAACCGGCTGAGCGTTCTGCTCAAGCCGGTTGATACTTGCCGGGCCGCGGCTGCAGAAGGTCGAACGACACCAATACGTCAACAATCCGTCGCCGCGCGACTGTAATTACCGGCGTTGGTTCGATCCGGAACAGCCGCGGACTTTAGTGTGGGCGCCATAGGAGCCGCTGGGGGTCCCAGGTCGCGTCAATCCCCTGCGCGAGCACCGGGTCGAGAAACGATTGCGCCGCGTGTGTCACCTCGCTCAGTTCTGCCCAGGCGAGCTTGTTTTCGCGGGCCATTGCTGCGTAGGGCGTCGCCCAGGCGGGTGATGGTTCAGGAAGGCTCGCAGGCAACGCATGTGTCTTGCGGAACATGAAGGTTTGCTCGAACGCTTCTTTGAGACGCTTGCCGTCGATGGGTCGAGCGGTCGCCAGCAGCGCCATGTCCGGCAAGTCCTTCACGCGCGTGTTCGGGCGGTGGCGCGGCATCGTGTAAGCGTGCAGCTTCTCCGCGATGTGCGTCTCGATGGGGTACACGCGCACGGCGGGTGGCGCGATGCCAGCGAATGACAATACATCTTCTGCCAGCACAACCTCGGGTTCACCGAACATCGGATCACCGTAAGCAACGTCGACGCCGAAGGGCTGCCCGTACACCTTGCCAGCGAGCTTGCATTCGGCGCGGAAGCGAAGCCCCTCGTACTGCATGCCGTCATTCTGGATCGTTGGGTGCTCGCCGTCCGGTGCCACCTGGAACGCCATGAAGTCCCCGAGGCTTAGTTGCCCGGCGTCCTGAAGTTGCTGGAGGAGGTTCTCCGGAGGGCCTATCAAGCGAAGGTCAACGTCATTCGTAGCGCGCGCGTGCTCGACACGCAGCTCGAGCACGAGACCACCTTTGAGCGTCGCCCTTTCCCCGAAAAGAGCGCCAATCCGAGCGAGGAAACGGTCAAAAACGAGGAGCTGCCGCTTACGCGCAAATTCGTAGCCCGACTTGGCAGAGTTGCGCAGGCGTTGCTCGAGCGAGTTCTTGAATGAGGCGGGCGATGCGTAGAGTCGAATCACGCTGCAAGCCCGCCAAACGGCGCGAGTGCCGTGTGCACGGGCCCGAGGTCAGACAACTTGACGATGCCACGGCGAAGCGCCTGTTCTGCGCCCTGTCTCAGCAGATCGGGAGTGAGACCGGCGATTGCACAATCGTTGAGCGTGCGTCGCACACTGGTTGTCGGCACAGCACCAAACCATGTGCGGTCGTCCAGCGGAATATCTGCGTGGTGGAGCACGATGCCGTCGGGCACTCGGAAGCGACGCTTCAGCCATGCGGTCGGAAATGTGAGGTGAAGGAGCGCAGGCAGAACGTCAGAGAGGTCGTGCAGAGCAAGCGCCGTTTGGTGCGAGACAACGCCTGCCTGCTCCGACCAGAGCCAAGCCGCGACGAGGTCCTCGTGCTCGCCAGCAGGGAAATGGACTAGACGGTAGATGCCGCGACGCACGCGGAGAGCACGTCCGCTATCGACGTAGTGTACGAGCAGCTGTGGGGAGTACCCTGCCTCTGCAGCCTGCCGCGTCGTAAAGAGACCCTCTTGACCCGCCGCGACCTCGTAGAGGCGGTTCCAGTCCGGTCGCTTGGGTTGGGCCGCATCCACACACAAACATTAAGGCTCGTTTTATGTTTGTGCAAGGTTAGCTCCCGGGACGCACGAACATAAAACACTATTTTACTTCCGTGGTGACTGATAGCCCTGTCGCAATGGCATGGTTCGAAGCGCCAGCCTTGAATTCGGGTCGTCCCGAGCACCAATACGAAAAAACCGGCCAGAGCGTCGGCTCCACCGGTTTTTTCTCGTCAGGTTTTTCGGAGCGGGAGAAGGGATTCGAACCCTCGACGTCAACCTTGGCAAGGTTGCACTCTACCACTGAGTTACTCCCGCGGTGAGGGCCGCGACATGTACTTTCAGGAGCTAGCTCTGTCAAGGAAATCGGAAGCGGATCTGAAATCAAGCGATCGGCCGACTTATCGGCCGAAAATGGCGCCGCATTCGAAGCCGCTCTGACGCTGCCCGGCCGCCCAAGTGGCCCTTCCTAGCCCTCGAAACGACTTCAAAATCGCGCCCGACGGCTAGGAAGCCCGCCGGAGGACTGACAAAGTCTTTTCGAGGGCTTCCTAGCCCTCCAACCGCCTCATGAATTCCGACCAGGCGGCATAAAAGCCTGACGACGGCGCCAATTTCGGGGTTCGCCGAGGATCCTGGCCATCGGAACGCACTTTCGAGTGCGTCTGGCGGGCTAGGAAGCCCTCAGGAGCGACTTTTGAGTCCGTCAGAGGGCTAGGAAGCCTCAGGAGCGACTTTTGAGTCCGTTAGAGGGCTAGGAAGCCTCGGGGCGGACTTTTGAGTCTGTTGGAGGGCTAGGAAGCCCCCAGGCTCAGATGCGCGCGACCTCGACCACGCCGTTCACCTTCTGCAGGGCCTTCATCACGTTCTTCAGCTGGCTGAGGTCCGTACAGTTGAAGGTGAAGATGTTGTGGGCGCGGCCGTCGTCGCCGGAGCGACAGTTGGCCTCCGTGATGTTGATCTCTTCTTTGCTGAAGGTTTGGCTCACGGTGGCCAAGATGCCGGGCTTGTTGGTGGTGGTGACGGAGAGCTGGACCGGGCGGTTGATCTTGGCCTTGGAGTCCCAGCTGACCTCGATGCGGCGTTCGGGGTCGGTGTCGAAGGCCTTCGTGCATTCGCGGCGGTGGATGGTGACGCCGCGGCCGCGGGTGATGAAGCCGATGATGGCGTCGCCGGGCAGCGGGTTACAGCACTTTGCGTAACGCACTAGTACGTCGTCGATACCGCTGACCTTGATGCCGGCTTGGTCGCGGCCCGTGACTTTGCGGACGAACTGCTCGATGCGGCCGGGGCGTAGGGAGGCGGGGGCTTCGCCGTCGCCACCGGTTTCGGGTTTGACGCCGCGCATGCCGTCTACGACGTCTTCGGTTTGGACTTTGCCGTAGCCGATCGTGAGTAGCAGCTCGTCGAGGCTTTGGACGGCGTGGGCTTCGTAGACGCGACGGACTTCCGCCTCGTTCTTGACGAACTTGGAGAAGCTCATGCCCGCGCCGCGCATTTCGTTGTCGAGCAGCTCTTTGCCGAGGTTGATGCTCTTTTGGCGCTGATCGGCGCGCATGTGGCCGCGGATACGGGCGCGGGCGCGGGTGGTGACGCAGAAGTCCAACCAGTCTTTGCTCGGCTGCTGATTCTGCGAGGTCATGATTTCCATGACATCACCGCTCTTCAGCTTGTAGCGCAGGGGGACGATTTGGCCGTTGGCGCGGGCGCCGGAACAGTGCTCACCCACCTGGGAGTGAATGGCGTACGCGAAGTCGATCGGCGTGGAGCCGCGGGGCAGCACCCGCAGGTCACCCTTGGGGGTGAAGATGTACACTTCGTCCGGGAAGAGGTCGACCTTGACGCTCTCCAGGAACTCGACCGGGTCTTTCAGGTTGCGCTGGAAATCCGCCAGTTCGCGCAGCCAGCCAAAGCGCTCGGCGTCTTTCGGGTCGACTCCGCCCGAGACGCGCTCTTTGTATTTCCAGTGCGCGGCGATGCCGTGTTCGGCGACGCGGTGCATTTCGTGGGTGCGGATTTGAATTTCGATGCGTTGCCGGCCGGGGCCAATCACCGTGGTGTGCAGGGATTGGTACATATTCGGCTTGGGCAGCGCGATGTAGTCCTTGAAACGGCCGGGGATGGGCGTCCATTTCGAGTGCATGACGCCCAGGGCGGCATAGCAATCGGCCACGGATTCAACGCAGATGCGGAAGGCGACGGTGTCGAACACTTGTTCGAATTCGCACTGTTGCTCCTTCATCTTGCGATGAATCGAGAGCACGTGTTTGGCGCGGCCGGAGGCTTCACAGGCAAAGCCCTGTTCGGCCAAGCGCGAGGTGATCGTGCGCGATACGGTCTCGATGTAGTGGTCGCGCTCTTTTTGCGTCTTGTGCAGCTTGCCCGACAAGACGCGGAAATTTTCCGGATCCAAGTAGCGGAAGGCCAGATCTTCCAGCTCGCTCTTGATGCGTTGCATGCCCAGGCGGCCGGCCAGGGGCGCGTAGATCTCCATGGTCTCCCGAGCGATGCGCTCTTGCGCCTCGGGCTTCATGTGATCGAGCGTGCGCATGTTATCCAAGCGGTCGCACAGCTTGATCAACAGGACGCGGATGTCCTGCGCCATGGCCACGACCATCTTGCGGAAGCTTTCCGCCTGACGATCCTCGCGCGAGATGAAGTTGATCTTGCCGAGCTTCGTGACCCCATCCACGATGTTGGCGATCTCTTTGCCGAAGTCCGCCTCGATCTCCTTCATGGAGGACGGCGTGTCTTCGAGCACGTCATGTAAGAGACCAGCGCACACGCTGGCCGTGTCGAGCTTCAGCTCCGCCGCGATGCCCGCCACGCTGGCGGGGTGCACGAAGTAGGGCTCCCCGCTCTTTCGGGTTTGTTCCCGATGGGCCCACTCTGAAAAGTGGTACGCCCGCCGAATCAGTTCGAGATCGGCCGACGGATGGTAGCTCTGTACCCGCGTCACGAGGGATTCGAGTGCCAACACGGAGCTCCTAAGGGTTACGAGACAGTAATGCCGAATAGCAACGTAACACCGCCTTCATGCGCTCGCAAAAGATGCTGAAACACACGAGATATCCACAGCTTAGCGAAGTGCTTACGATTCACTCCGAGGAGTGAACCGCTGGTTACCCGTCTGTCGCACGCGAATTTTTGCAACGCAGACGCCTCTCGCCCGACACCCAGCCGCCGCTCGGCGGGGCCGTTCACGCAACCAACGCGGAACGCGTGGCTTGCCAGGCGGCGAGGTCCCGGAGCGCGCGCTCCGCCATCGCTTCATATTTTTCACGCTTCTTGAGCCGCGTCCCGTCCCAGGGGGCGATGTGCGAAAATGTAATATTGGACGGCTGGTAGTCGTCCGCGTTGCGCTTGAGGTGCGTGAGCAGGCCGCCCAGGGCGGTCGTCAAGGGCGGCGGCACCGGCTCACGACCCGCCAGGCGATCAGCGACGAACAGCGCGCACAGCAGGCCGCCTGCGGCGCCCTCCACGTAGCCTTCGGTGCCCGCGATCTGTCCGGCGAAGTACAGACCCGGTTCGCTCGCCAATTGCATCGTGCCGTCGAGCAACTTGGGCGCGTTGAGGAACGTGTTCCGGTGCACCGCGCCGTAGCGATAGAACTCCGCCTGCGCGAGGCCCGGGATCATGCGGAACACGCGGTCTTGCTCGCCCCAGGCCATCTTGGTTTGAAAGCCGACCAAGTTGTAGGCGGTACCCGCTTCGTCTTCTTTGCGCAGCTGCACCACTGCGTGCGGCCAGCGTCCGGTCTTGGGATCGGTCAGGCCGACGGGCTTCATCGGGCCGAAGGCGAGCGTTTTCTCGCCGCGCTCGGCCATCACTTCGATCGGCAAACAGCCCTCGAAATAGCGCACGTCTTCGAAGGATTGCGGCTCGACTTTGCGCGCCGCGCGCACTTCGCTGACGAAGTTTTGGTACTGCTCCGCGTTCAGGGGGCAATTGACGTACGCGGTGCGATCTTCTTCGCTCGTGCCCTTGTCCCAGCGCGAGGCGTGAAACACCTGATCCCAGTCGATCGATTCGGCGCTGACGATCGGGCTGATCGCGTCGTAGTAGGAGAGCGCGGAGGCGCCCACGCGCGCGGCGATCTCCGCGGCCAGCGCGTCGCCCGTGAGCGGCCCCGTGGCGACGATCAACGGACGCGCCTCGGGCAGGCGCTCGACGATTCCGGTTTCGATCTCGATCAGCGGATTCGAGCGCAGTCGCGCGGTGACTTCGGTCGAGAAGCGCTCGCGATCCACGGCCAGCGCGCCGCCCGCGGGGACGGTGGTCGCGTCCGCGGCGCGCATCACGTGCGAGCCGAGCCGACGCATCTCTTCTTTGAGTAGGCCGACCGCGTTGGACAGCGCGGCACCGCGGAACGAGTTCGAGCACACCAGCTCGCAGAAGTTCTCGCTCACCGCCGCGGCGGTGCGATTCGTTGGCTTTTGTTCGAGCAAGCGCACGCGAATACCGCGCTCAGCCAAACTGAGCGCGGCTTCCGAACCCGCGAGGCCTGCGCCGATGATGGTGACGGTGGGCGCGACTGTCACGGCGAGACCGCAGCCGCAGCAGTCCGACGCTTGCCCTTGGGGGCTTCCGGATCGGCCGGCAATTTCTCAGCGGCTTCCGCCGCCTCGAGCTCTGCCGGTCCGGGCTCGTCGATCGGACGCGAGTAATCGCACTCCTTGGGGCCCTTGCCGCACATCAGCTTCGGATTCTTGGCGCCGCCACCGATCACCAGGAACGGGTAGCTGCACTGCGGACACGGTTCGTTGACCGGCTTCTGCCAAACCTTGAAATCACACTTCGGGTAGTTGGCGCAGCCGTAGAACGGACGCGAGCCCTTCTTCTTCGAGCGGATCTCGATGATGTCGCCTGCACACTTCGGGCACGGCATGCCGAGCGGCACGGGCTTGGCGTTCTTGCACTCCGGGTAACCGCTGCAAGACAAGAACTCGCCGTAGCGGCCGGTCTTGATCACCATCGGCTTTTCGCACTTGTCGCAGATGTAGTCGGTCATCCGGTCCACGGCGGGCTCGCCGTTTTCCTTCGACAAATCGCGAGTGAATTTGCACTTCGGGTAGGTCTCGCAGCTGAGGAAGAAGCCGTTCTTGCCCCAGCGCTTCAAGAGCGGCGCGCCGCAATCGTCACACTTGTATTCGGTGGGTTCCGGCTCGGGCGCCCAGCGCTTGTCCTTCTTGGCGACGTCCAGCACCTTGCGGAAGCTGCCGTAGAAGCGATCCAAGAGCTTCACGCGGTCCAAGCGGCCGGCTTGCACCTCGTCCAAGTCTTCTTCCATCTTGGCGGTGAAGCTCGGCTCCATGAAGTCCAAATGGGTGGAGACCAAGCCGTCGGTCACGCGCTTGCCCAGATCCGAAGCCTTCATCTGGCCGCCGGGCAGCTTCTCTACATAGTCGCGCGCCTGCACCTTGCTGATGATCTCGGCGTACGTGCTGGGACGACCGATGCCGCGCTTCTCCAGCTCACGCACCAGCGAACCTTCGTTGAAGCGCGGGGGCGGCTGGGTGAACTTCTGCTCGGCCAACACGCCCGGGGGCTCGACCAAGTCGAGCGCTTCGCCCTCGTTGAGCTCGGGCAACAGGCCCTCTTCGTCGTCGGCGGCGGCGGCGCGTTCAGCGGCGCCGTTTTGGGCGCCCTCGGCGCGCGCGTCGTCTTCGCCGGCGAACTCTTTCGGCGCGTCGTCGCCCTTGGCGGCTTGATACTGCTCGAGCCAGCCCGAGAATTTCAGCACTTTGCCGCTGGAACGCAGCATCAGGCTCTTGTGCGCGGGCTTTTCGCGGGTCGGCACGGCTTCGATATCGACGCCGGTTTGGTCGTACACCGCTTGCGACATTTGCGACGCCACGAAGCGATCCCAGATCAGCTTGTACAGCTTGAATTGCTCGTCACTCAGGTGCTTCTGCACCGATTCCGGCGTGTACTCGAGCGAAGTCGGGCGAATGGCTTCGTGCGCCTCTTGCGCATCTTTGCGCGACTTGAAGACGTTTTCCTTGGCGGGCAAATGCTTCTCGCCGAAGGTGGTCTTGATGTATTCGCGGAGCTCGATGATCGCGTCCGGGCTGATGCGCACGGAGTCAGTACGCATGTAAGTGATGAGGCCGACGAGGCCGCCATCCTTCTTGAGATCGATGCCCTCGTACAGGCGCTGGGCGATGTTCATCGTGCGCTTGGTCGGGAAGCGCAGGTGGCTCGTGGCATCCTGCTGCAGCTTGCTGGTGGTGTACGGCGCGGGCGCATTGCGCTTCTGTTCGCGCTTGGTGACCGCCTTGACCTTGTACTTCGCGCTGTCCAGATCTGCCTTCACGGCCGCGGCTTGCTCGCCGTTGGTGACTTCCAGCTTCTCACCATCGGCCTTCACGAGCCGTGAGTGGAAGCTTTGCTTGGCCTTGCCGCGCAACATCGCCCCCACGTTCCAGTACTCATCCGGAACGAAGGCTTCGATCTCACGCTCGCGTTCGACGATCAGCCGCAGCGCGACCGACTGCACGCGGCCCGCGCTCAGACCAAAAGCGAGCTGCTTCCAAACCAAGGCCGACACGTCGTAACCAACGATGCGATCGAGCACGCGCCGGCAGCGTTGCGCGCTGTACAGATTCGCGTCCAAATCGCGAGGCGAATCGATGCCGCGTTGCACGCCCTTCTTCGTGATCTCTTCGAACTCGACCCGCCGCACCTCGAGTTTCGGGCGCGCCAGCTCCTCGGCGATGTGAAAGGCGATCGCCTCGCCCTCGCGATCAGGGTCGGTCGCGAGTAAGAGGACGTCGGCCTTTTTGGACTCGGCCTTGAGCTCGGCCAACACCTTCGCCTTGGTCTCGATGACCTCGTACGTCTCCTCGAAGCCGTTCTCTATATCGATGCCCTTGGTCTTGGGCAGGTCTTTGACGTGGCCCTTGCTGGCCACGACCTCGTAGCCGGCGCCCAAGTACTTCTTGATCGTCTTGGCTTTGGCGGGGGATTCGACGATTACGAGAGTCTTCGCCATGGCGGGTTGAGCGTGCCTTTCGATTCCCTTGAGTGCGAACGGTTCGACCGCTGTGCAACCCCACTGGGCTGCTCATGCGCCACAAATCCTAATTAAATCAATTATTTATGAATTTGCAGTCGCCCCGAGGGGTCGGTTACTAAGACTCCTTCCAGGCGCAGCGTCAAGATCAGTTCTGAAACACGCCCCGCCGCGAGGCCCGTCCGGAAGCAGATCTCGTCGCTCGAACCGGCGCCCTGGCGAACCACTTCCAAGACCGCCGCGCGCGCCCGCGCAGGCGGGGATGTTTCGGTAAAATCAAAGCTTTCTTGCTGGGGCCGCGGTTCGCAGAGGGCCTGCACGGTCGGCCCAACCGCATGCAGGTTCTGATCGCGGAGCGCCCTCAACAAATCTTTTACTGAGAGGAGGACCTTTGCCCCCCGGCGGAGTTCGGCCAATGAGCCGAGCGCGTTGCCTTGCCAGGGCGGCGCAGGAACTACGAACAGCGGCCGGCCCAAGCGCCGGGCGTGAGCCGCCGCGTTGAGCGCGCCGCTCTGAATCGGTGCCTCGACCACGACCACCAGATGGGCCAGCGCAACGAGACACGCGTTGCGAGCAAAGAAAATACCGCGTGTAGCCGGGCAATCTGCCTCGGTTAGCGACAGGTAAGCGCCGCCGGCCGTGACGACTTGACGAAACAGTTCCGCGTTTTGCTCCGGATAGGGCCGGTCGAAACCGGCCGGGGCCACCACTACTGTAACGCCGCCCGCCGCCAACGCCCCCCGATGGGCCTCGGTATCGATGCCCTCTGCACCACCGGAAAACACGGCCACGCCTGCCTGCGCCAGGTCGCGCGCCAGCTCGAACGCGAAACTCGCGTAAGCAGCAGTTGGATGGCGAGTGCCGACGATCGCCACCGCTGGCCCACGCGGCAGTTCGCCGCGCAGAAACAGACGCTCGGGCGGCTCCGGCAGATCGGCGAGCCGCCCGGGCAATGCGCTACCAGACAGGCCGCGATCGGCGAGTTCGGACATCGCCAACCAGTCGGACGCGGGCAGTTTCAGTTGCTGCGTTTTGGCAGCGCGTTCGGAAAGCGCGCTGCAGCTCGGCGAGCCCGTGGTAACACGCCGTATGCTTTTCGTGGTGGCGAGCCATGGCCATTGTTTCGACGGCTTGTCGAGTGCCGTGCTCTTCACGCGTTTGATGCACGAACGCGGTCTCTCGCAAGCCAAGTACGAATACAAAGCGTGCGGCTATGGCATGAACCAACAGCGCAACGACGAGAAGCTGCTGGTCGGCGATGAGAACGCGATCCTGGATTATCGCTTCAAGAGCTCACCCAAGCTCACCTGGTACTTCGATCACCATCGCACCGCGTTCCCCTCGGAAGCCGATCGCGCCGCCTTCGAAGCCGCCCACAATCCACACTACTTCTTCGACGCGACCTACAGCTCGTGCACCAAGCTGATCGCCGACACCGCAAAAAAACAATTCGGCTTCAGCGATCCGCTCCTGGAACCGCTGGTGCGCTTCGCAGACATCGTCGATTCGGCGCGCTTCGATAGCCCCGAGCAAGCCATCGACCGCTCGGACCCCACCATGCGCCTGGTCAGCGTCGTCGAACACTACGGCGACGACGGCTTTTATGCGCAGCTAGTGCCCGAACTGCTGCAAAAGCCGCTCAGTGAAGTGGCCGCCTCGAGCGCCATCAACGAGCGTTACAAGCCGCTCGGCAAAAAGCACGAACGGTTCGTCGAACGCGTGCGCGAAAAGAGCGAAGTACAAGGCCGCGTGGTGTTCGTGGACATGACCGACACGCTGCTGGAGAGCGTCGGCAAGTTCGTGACCTACGCGCTCTATCCCGAAAGTGTGTACTCGGTCTTGGTCGGCGTGTTGAAGGGCGGACCCAAGATCTCGGTCGGCTACAACCCGTGGTCGGGAAAGCCGCTCGATGCAGACATCAGCGCCATCTGCGCGCGCTATGGCGGCGGTGGGCACCCAGTGGTGGGCGGCATTTCGTTCGCCGCGAACGAGGTCGAGCGAGCGCGCCTCGTCGCTCGCGAGATTGCGAAAGAGCTTGCTGGCTGACGCACTGCGCGCTTGGCAACGGCCGCCCGGTGCTCGGCCATTCGTACTCGGCCATCGCGGCGCGCGTCACGCGGCGCCCGAAAATACCTTGGCGGCCTTCGAGCTAGCGCGAAAAGAAGGCGCCGACGGCATCGAGCTCGATGTACGCCTGGACGGCGACGGCCAAGTGATCGTGCTCCACGATCCCACGCTCGCCCGCGTCACCCAGAATGCAGACACCCGCCACGCCGAAGACATCCCGAGCCGCGAAATGGCGCGCCTGGACGTCGGCAAAGGCGAGCGAGTCCCTACCCTCTCCGAGGTACTGAGTTGGGCGCGCGAGCACGATCAGCGCGTGAACGTCGAGCTCAAGTCGGACGTGCGCAATCGCCTGCTGTTGCTCCGCCAAGTCCAGCGGGTGATGACCCGCCAAGCGTTGCCCAACGTGATCTTCTCCAGCTTCCACCCCTACTTCGTGTGGTGGCTCGCGCGTCGCCTGCCGGAGCTGCCGCGCGCGTGGTTGGTCCACAAAAAGCAGCCTATTTTGAAGTACGCGCCGGGCCTACGCAGGCTGGGCGCGAACGCCTTGCACCCCGAGCACGTGCTCGCCGACAGCGCACGAGTGGCACGCTTGAAGAGCGCTCATTTCCTGGTCAACACCTGGACCGTAAACGACCCGGCTCGAGCGCGCGAGCTATCGCGCATCGGCGTCGACGCGATCATCAGCGACGTGCCCGGCAAGATCTTGGCCGAGCTCACGAATGCGCCGCTCGACGCGCTCGGCGCGGGCTAAATCGGCAGCAAGTAGGACGGATAGGTCGCGTCGCAGCGGCCGAAACGCGGCTCACTACACACGCCGGCAAAACAGTCCAAATCGCCGCAACCAGAAACGCAGGCGTCTCCCACGTGCGGCGCGACCTGACAGGTACCGCGGTCCGTCTCTCCGCGGCACAGATCTCCGTACTTGCACTGACTATCGAGCTGACAGGCGGCGCCACGCGCCGCGCCCACACGACACCTCGGTGGCGACTCCACGCCCAGCGTGCAGTTGAGCCCGTCGGACTCGAAGCAGGCGACGAAGCTCTCCCCGGCCGGCGTGTTCACGTAGAACTCCGGGCGACCGTGAGCGGCTGAATACTCGTAGAGACACTCTTCGCCCTCTTTCGCACGCGGGATGACTTGGCAAATCCCCGCCGTCGAGCTGCCGTCAGTTTGGACACAGGTCAGATCATGGCGATCCCCCCCACACTCAAAGCCGAGGTCGGCGGCGTCGCAGGGCTCCCCCACACGCTTCGTGCCGCTGATCACCCCGCGGCACGCCTGCTAAACGGGACGCAACGTGCACGCCGTGGCCGCGGCTCGAAGCGCGACGACGCAACCGGCGAGCTTGCCGCGATCGACGACCGCGCTGCCCTGACTGACGTAGCTGAATGGGCGTAGCAGCGGAAGTCGCGATTCACATTGATCGCGCGCGGCCGCTCCCGCCAGACTGGGATCGCAGCAGCTGCGCACGGCCGCGCAATAGGCCGCAATCAAGTTCGTCACGTCTGCTCCTGGCTCGGAGCCCTGCGCGCCAGCCGCCGCTGTCCCCACGCCTCCGCTCGCGCCGGCGTGTCCGTTCGTGCCAGCGCTCTCGCTCGCGCTACCTCCCCCTACGCTGCTCCCGCCGTTGCCGTTGCCGTTGCCGTTGCCGTTGCCGTTGCCGTTGCCGGCCGCTCCGCTCATTCCCCCGCGACCTTCAGGCGCGCCGCCCGGATGATCCGCACAGCCCAACGCGAGCACTAAATTCAGCCAGATGAGTGCCTTGGCCATTCGGGGGTCCTAAGGGCACGAAAGCCGACGGCACTCGTCCGTGAGGTTACACCCATTCGAAGGAACGCCGCTGAACGCACAGTCCTCGTACTGACCCACGGTCGCCGTCTTACAAAAATGAGGGAACACCGTGAGGACACACGTGTTCTGGTCCGGCACCACGACCATCCCCATTCCACAATTGCTGACATGCCCGTAGCCGCCAAACAAGCTCGCGTACCAATCGCAGAGCGCTCGCGTTTGCGCGTCGTCCAGACTGGAGGTGAGCGCGCTCCGAGGAATATCGGGCGGCGCCGCGTTCGCACCACCCGCCATTGCGCCGCCCGCGCCCGCGCCGTTCGACGCGCCCGCACCCGCGGCGTTCGACGCGCCCGCACTCGTTTCACTGCTGCTCCCGCCGCTTCCGCTGCTCCCGCCGCTTCCGCTGCTTCCCCTGCCCGCTGCCGCGCTCATCCCCGCGCCTCCACCCGGCGACCCGATGCTTCCTGCAGCAGACGAGCCCACAGCGCCGGCCGTTGCTGAAGCGCCACTCGCCCCCGGGCTCTCGCCCCCCGCACCGGAACTGTTCGCGTCAGAGCTTCCGCACCCCGGCAACACCGAAAGCCCCAGCCACACCCAACAGATACTGAATCTCACGCGCAGGAGCGTGCACCAAAGCCACGCGAATCGTCAAATCCGCTGCTACGACTCAGCTCTACTCAGCCGATGAGATCGGACAATCGCGTGGTGACCCCGCTCGAGGCCCAGAATCCGAGCGATTCCGAGCGGCGATCTTGGCCGCCAAGTGCATCGCCCCGAAACAGTTCCGCGCGTGCAAGAGGTTATGAGCCTTACACAGCAGGCGCAGGTTCGAAGTGTCAGCCGCACCGAATTTGGCGAAGGGTTTCACGTGGTCAAACTCGAGCAACCCCCTCGCGGTGCAGCGCCGGCCATCGGGCGAGACAAACGCGCACCGACCGCCGTCTCGAGCATGGATTTCGCGCCGCACCCGCGCCGAAACATGGCGCGTGCGCTTTTCAAGTTGTCTGGGCCGCGCCGCGCGAGTTGGCGCTTCGCGGGTGCCTGGCGAGGCTGACGCTCCGCCTGGTGGAGCTACCGGTTCTGCCCCGCTCGCCGGCTTCGCTTCGGCAGGAGACCGACGCGGACGAGTCCCAACACCGAAGCGTCGCTTCTCCTCCTGCTCGACGAAGCGCGCCACCACGAGCTTCATCAAACCGGCAAGATCCCCGTTTGGGATGCGGTGACTTGCGAGCGCGCGGGCGCGCTCAATCAGCTCGCGTAGCTCGGCATCCGCAGTGAAATGCACGCCAAAACGCGCTGCGGAAAGAGGCTCGATTTCGCGACCACGCGGACGAGGGGGCGTGCTCGGCAGTGCGGAATTCATCGCAACGACGCGGATTTCCGGATCAGCCGCTCGCGAGCTCGGCTCCTCAGCGCTTCGGGCATCGCCAAGCGCGTCGCGCGCGTCGAGCGCGTCGAGCACGCGAGGCGCTGGCGACGGTTGCGAAACGGCCTCGACTCGCACGCGACCAGCCGCCGGCAACCGGCGGATCTGCTCGCGTACATCCGGACGCGGAAAGCGCGCCGCGAGCAGCTCCTCGATCTGTCGCCTCGTCTTGCCTCTACACGCCTCGAACAGCTCAGTCGCATTCGCTTCGTTCAAGTGCGGAGCGAGCGCGCACAACGCACACAAGTGCAGCTCGCCGCGTGCAATGCGCTCGAATGCCTCGGGGAATCGTCGACACACGCGCGCCGCCGTGACTCGCCGTCCAGCGCTGCCTTCGCTCATCGCCAGCGCTTCTACGCAGTACGCAAACAGCGACGAAAACCCCAGCTCGAGATGCAACTTACGCTCATCGAGCTCCACCAGATGCGCGAGCAACTGCCCAATAAGGACATTGCTCTGCTTAACTAACTCCGACAATCCCGCCAAGAGCTCCGAATTCCCCAACTCCACCAATCGATATTGGTCGCTCATCACTCATCACTAACACGCAATATTTCGAGCCTCACATTCGCCCGCGCCGCTCGTTTCTTCGGTAAAACGTTTGCGAACTCGATCGCGCGCTCGAAACGCATGCCTCACGAAACCTCGTGCCCGCAAGAAGCCAAGTTCAACGCACACTCGTCAGAGACGCAGACAGACGGCAAAAACCTGTCCACAAAAATCGTCACGAATGTCAGAGCGAAGTGAAAATGTCACCGGCAGATTCCATGGGTCGATGCAACGGGCGGATGTTGTAACGGTCTCATGGAAGGCATAGCGAGTGGCAAGAGCGAAGCGCGGTCTGAGCACAGAGCAGCGATATGAGCTTTGGAAGCGGTGGAAGGACGGGCAGTCACTCAGTGACATCGGACGCCTCTTGGGAAGCCGCCGGGCTCCGTGCATGGGTTCCTCTCGGCTTCCGGTGGCATTGCGCCCCCCGGCACGAATCAGGAGCGTGCTGGCGCTAACAGGGCGCGAGCGCGAAGAGATATCTAGGCAGGTTTGCGCTGGCAGCCCACAGCGCCAGATAACGCGTCTGCTGAAACGCGCACCGTGCACGATCTCGCGCGAAACTGCTCGAACGGAAGGGCGGACGCCTACCGCGCTGGGCCCGCAGATTTGCGGGCGTGGGCTCAAGCCAAGCGCCCAAACACTGCAAATTGCACCTCTTGGGTCGTTTGCGCCGGGCGGTCTCGCTGAAGCTGAAGCTGGATTGGTCGCCTGGACAGATCGCGGGTCGGCTGCGTCGTACATTCCCCAGGGACGCCACGGTGCAGATATCGCATGAAACAATCTACAAGAGCCTCTTCGTCGACTTGAGAGAGGCTCGAACAACAGCCCAATCGCGACGTTGGTTGAACGAAAGACACAGTTTACGAAGCTCGTGAAGGTCGCCGGCAAGGCGCCCCAACGGTGGCCGCCGCGCTTGCGAAACACGTGCGGACCTTGCCGAAGGACCTGCGCCGCGCGCTCACCTGGGGCAGGAGCCCCGAGATGGCGCAACACCAGAAATTCAGCGTCGCAACCAAAGTCGACGTGCATTTTTTTTGCGACCCGCGAAGTCCGTGGCAGCGAGGCACAAACGAGAACACCAATCGACTGCTTAGGTAGTACCTGCCAGACGGCACTGACCTCACCCTTCAGTCGCGGCCGATCTGCACGAGATCGCGAAACTCCTGAACGGTCGCCCGCGAAAAACGCTAGCGTAAATTTCACCAGCTGAAAGTGGCACGGTAGTCGCCGGATAGCAGATGTTTGACGACGACCTCTTTCCCCGCGTATGTCGCGCGCGCGCGGCGTCGGGCCGTTTGGGGATGTCGATGACGCGTCCGCGGAGCCGCACGGTGTGGTTTTTGTCGCCTTTCCTCACGCAGTGCAGCGCGCACAGTTCGAGCAGCTGGGTGTGGACCGAGAGTGCCTTCCGCCTTTTCGAGGACTCCTGGCTCGCGTATTCGGCAACCGCGGTCCGTGTGGTGCTCCGAAAACGGCGCCGCACACGTGCAAATATGCCGTTTTCCCGCGTCCAACGAGCGACGCGGCGTTCCCGACAGCGTGCCCCCGCTCGCGCATTCGTCGACGACTCGCGGGCCCCTCTCGAAGACGGCTACCGACTTTTTTGTACGTCGCGCTCCTGCTTCAGCTGCGTGACTTCGCGGCGCAAGCGCTTCAGTTCCTCCTCGGCGGTCTCGCCACCACGCTCCCTCCTCACCTGCTCCGCCGCCCGCCGAACTTCTTCTTCCAAGCGTGCCGCAGTTTCTCTGCCACGCTGAGCCCGGCGGCTACGTCGGCCACCCTGCGCTCGCCTCGACTCTCGAGTAGCCGAACGGCCTCACGCTTGAACTCCTGCTGGGTCCCAGGTTGGCCAGCACGCTCTAGCCCACTGCCCACTGCTCTCCTCCTTGGTGAATGCGGGCCGGGCAAGCCACTGCGCTGTCGTCCGCGTCGGTGCTTAAGTGGGCGCTGCTTGCGAGCGAGCCGCCCCCTGCACTGCGCGGTATGCGTCGAACTGTCTGCCGTTCGATCAAGCCCTCGACCTCCACCAGCGTCTCCGTGAAGTGCTGGTCGTTGCCATGAACTACACCTGCGGCGCCGCTGCCGGCAAATCGCGTCCGCAACCGCAGAACCTGCCGCTTTCCTAGATGTCCGAATGTCAGTCGGGCAAAGCTCCGCACGACCCGTCGCGGCTTCGGATTTCACCCATGAACGCGGTTGCGCCGTCATCTGAATCCTCGATGCAGCAGCAAGAGCGAACCGAACGAGTGATGCGCGCACCTCCGTTCTCGTCGCCTCCACGCCGTCCCACGCTTGCGCGAATCACTTGTGGTGCACGACGCGCTTCGTGATACCGACGCGGTGCAAAGCCGCCGATACTCTCCCGTCGAGCAAGCATTCCCTCGGCGACGCTCCACGAAGGCCTTGCCCCGCCGTCCCCAAGGCACGTTCGCTCAGACAGCTCCACCTGGCGAAGTCACTCGTCGCTTCGCGCGATCGGTAGGATGATCGGGCGATCGCGAGCCAGCTTCGCACCTCGCAGCGCGCGGGGTTCCGCACTCGGACGCCGAAGGCTGAGGGCGACGCGACGGGCGCGGCTAGGTGGCCCCGGGGGATTGCTCCCCCAGGGCTCCCACGGACCCGGACGTGCGGATTTCCCGCATCCGGTTCGTCAGTTCATGGTTTCACTGA